>WNGB01000038.1_pt1 | contig 188007 bp, 179 predicted proteins | sample 5400681 | NCBI WGS metagenome assembly WNGB01 (sample SAMN13153367, study PRJNA577476) | soil metagenome | isolation source: 115 cm soil or saprolite under grassland replicate 2 | place: USA:California | collected 2016-06-15 | reverse complement strand
TTCTCCAAACCGCGCGCGCCGACCGGAAGGTCGGCCCAGCGCGCGGCGTAGTCGGGATCGCGGGTGAAGCGGCCGCGAAGCGCGTCCGCGAGCTCGGGCACCGACTGCTGGCCGACGTCGAAGGCCGCGGCGAGCGCCTCGCGCGTCAGGTCGTCCGGCGTCCCGCCCAGGCCGCCGGTGACGAGCACGAAGTCCGCCTCGGGCGCCTCGCGACGGACGAAGCGCGCGATCTGCTCGATCTCGTCGGGAACGGCGGCGATGATCGTGATGTCGACGCCCAGACGTTCGAGACGGCGCGCCAGCCACGCGCCGTTGGTGTCGACGATGTCCCCCGACACGAGCTCGTTGCCGATCGTGAGGATTGCGGCGGTGGGCACTCCGGCGCAGTATTCCAACGTGGGTCGCCTGGAGGAGTTGCAGGCCCGTCGGGCGTACGAGTGCCGCTTGACCCCGGATCGGGCGCTGGAGACGCTCGACGACGCGGAGGAGTTCCTCGGCGACCGCGGTCTGCTCACGCGCACGACGGACTCGGCGCTGCCGAGCCTGTTCGAGGCATGTCACGAGGAGCCGTACATGGCCGAGCGGCCCGGGTTCGCGCAGTGGCCGCGCACCAAGTACCCGTGGTTCGGCGAGCTCGGAGCACGCGGCTACTTGATCGTCAACGTGCATCGCGGGAAGAGCCTGCTCGTCACGGAGGCGATCGCGGGGCTGTTCGATCCGATCTGCCGCGCCGAGATCGTGCGGATGGAGCGGAACGACGAGGAGTGGTCTCGCCTGCTGCAGCATCTCGTCGAAGCGGGACCGTCCGAATTGGACGATCTCCAGACCGAGTTGAGCCTGAAGCCGAAGGAGCTGAAGCTTCTGCGCTCGCCCCTCGAGCGCTGCGGCGCGCTTGTCTCCCGCGCACTCGTCTACGAGGAGCCGCACCGGCACACCAGCGAGCTGGCCCGCTGGGATCAAGTTGTCACTACGGACAACAGCAGCGACGTACGCGGAGCCTTGGGCGATGTCCTCGTCGCGGGGGTTCGCGCCGCAGTCGTCGCTCCGGAGCAGGAGCTGAAGCGCTGGTTCTCGTGGCGGTGGTATTGGGACGACGCGCTCGTCGAGGAGCTCGTGCGCGAGGGACGTCTCGACCGCGTCGACGGCCATGTCGCGGTTGCAGAATGATCGTCCCCGACGCGAAATGAGGGTCGGCGACGTTTCGATCCGCCCGCTCGACCCCGAGCGGGACGCACCAGGCGTCGTCGACCTGATTCGCGAAGTGTTCCCTTACACCGTGACGACAGTCGAGAGCTGGCGGCAGCAATTCGCGACCATTCCGGAAAGGGCGCGGAACGCGGCATGGATCGCCGCAGCCGACGGACTTATCGCAGGGCGGGCGGAGGCGCACCTCAACTGGTTCTCCGAAAGCAGGACCGCGGTCGGAGGCGTGAGCGTGCGGACCGGCTTCCGTCGCCGCGGCATCGGAACCCGGCTGTGGGAGCTCGTGGACAACCACGTGCACGAGCTTGGGCCGATTCGCATGCTGACCTCGTTCGTCGAGACAGACCACGGCGTGGCGTTCGCTCAGGCTCGAGGATTCGTCGAGGCTCGGGCCGAGACGTTGGCGTGTGTCGATCCACGCATGGTCGACACCTCTGCCCTCGACGCAACAGAGCCGTCGACTCGCATCGTGCCGCTTCGAGACGTCCCTGTCGAAGAGATCTACGAGGTCGACGTGAGGACGACGGCGGACGTGCCGATGACCGACCAGCTCACCGACATTCGATTCGACGACTGGCTCGACGCGATCTGGCGGCGGCCGACGATTACGCGCGACGGCAGCTTCGCGGCCGTCGTCGACGACCGTGTCGTGTGCATCACGATGCTGGGTGCGAACGTCGAAGTCGGTCGCGGCTTCAACGAGTACACGGGGACGCTTTCGCCCTATCGCGGGCGTGGTCTCGCGTTGCTGGTGAAGCTCGCGTCCCTCCGCTGGGCAACAGAGAACGGCATCGAGGCGGTCTGGACGACGAACGACGAGACGAACGCGGCGATGCTTTCGGTGAATCAGCGGCTCGGCTATCGGCCGAGCGCGCGCCGCGTCGAGTACGTCCGCAGCGGGTAGCCGCGGGCGCGGCTCGCCCAGTCGAGCAGCCGCACTGAGCCTCGCCCCGTTCTGGCTCAGCTCGGAGCCGGACCACTCCTTTTCCGCTTCAGCCCAGCCCAAAGGTCTAGCGAGGGAGCGCCCAAGGGGCGGCATCCTCAAGTCAAGGCACGGAGCTCCAGGCTCCGTCTCCAAGGCGTTCCGAGATGGGAGAGCGCGAGGACGTGGCAAGCAACTGCGGCACTCAACGGTTTCTGCGGCGATCGAAAGGGGTTTGACGAAGGTGGCCACACCGACACAGATCACGAGGCGGGGGCGCTGGTCGCTCCTGGCCGGAACGCTCATGACGGGAATGTTGCTGCTGACGATCGTGGTCGGTGGCGCCTTCGGCTCTACGGTGTCGTCCGCGTCCTTCAGCGGCGGCTCAGGCACCGTCTCGGTCGGCGGCACGCTGTACGCGAAGAACGGCGGCGCGCTGACGCTGGCGGTTACGACGTCGTCCGACACCAAGTGCGTCGAGGTCACCGGTGCGCACTCGGCGCGTCAGACGTCGAGCACGGCCAAGTCGTCGTGGACGTTCAGCTTCACGGCGGGCGCCGGCGACGGCGTCCAGAACGTGACGGCCGCGGCCTCACCGGGCTTCAACGCGAGCAGCTGCACCGGCCAGTCAAAGCAGCCGCAGACCGCCTCGTACATCCTCGACAACACCGGCCCGGTCGTCACGGGGTCGCTCTCGCCAGCCGCGAACGCAGCCGGCTGGAACAACAGCAACGTCTCGATCACGTGGTCCGCGACCGACGCCGGCTCCGGCGTGGCCTCCGGCCCGACGCCCGCAACCGACTCGCAGACGTCGAACACGACCGGCTTCACGAAGACGGCGAGCGCAACCGATCGCCTCGGCAACTCGGACAGCGGCTCGGTGACGGTCAAGCTCGACAAGATGAACCCGACGATCAACGGCAGCCGCAGCCCGGCTGCAAACGCGAACGGCTGGAACAACGCCGACGTCACCGTCAGCTTCAGCTGCTCGGACAACGCCCTCTCCGGGATCAAGAGCTGCCCCGGCCCGACGACGCTCTCCTCGAACGGCGCCAATCAGTCGGTGACCGGCACCGCCGTCGACAACGCCGACAACAGCGCGTCGGCGACCGTCTCGAACATCAACATCGACAAGGTCGCCCCGACGCTCTCCGGCGCGCCCACCACGAGTCCCAACGCAGCCGGCTGGTACAAGGGCAACGTCACGATCCACTGGACCGCGAGTGACGCGCTCTCCGGCCTCGCCGGCGCCGCTCCCGCGGACAGCACCATCTCGAGCGAGGGCACCGGTCTGACCGCGTCCGCATCGGTGAGCGACAACGCGGGCAACTCGACGAACGCGACCTCGAGCCCGGCGGTCAAGATCGACAAGACGGCTCCGGTGACGAACGCTTCGGCGCCGCCCGCGTGGAACAACGTCGACGTCATGGTCGACCTGACGGCGAGTGACGGCCTGTCGGGCGTGGCGGCGTCCTACTACTCGATCAACGGCGGTGCGACGCAGACGTACAGCACCGTTTCGAAGCCTTCGTTCACCGCCGAGGGTGTCTATACGCTCGAATATTGGTCGGAGGACAATGCCGGCACCGCGGAGGCACACCACTCGATCCCGGTGAAGATCGACAAGACGCCGCCGACGATCGCGGCCAACAAGTCGCCGGCTGCCAACGCGAACGGCTGGAACAACAGCAATGTGACGGTGAGCTTCCTGTGCGGTGACACGCTGTCCGGAATCGCCACCTGCTCCTCGAGCCAGGTCGTCTCGACAGAGGGCGCCGGCCAGGACGTCGCCGGTACTGCGCTCGACAACGCCGGGAACTCGGCGACGGCGCATGCGTCGGTCTCGCTCGACAAGTCTCCACCGACGATCGCGGCGGCAGCCGACCGTTCGGCCAACGGCAACGGTTGGTACGACGACGACGTCGTCGTCAGCTTCACCTGCGGCGACTCGCTCTCGGGTATCGACACGTGTCCCGCGACACAGACGCTCGGCGAAGGTGCGAGCCAGTCGGCGAGCGGCACCGCGCACGACAACGCCGGCAACTCTGCGTCCGCTGGCGTGAGCGGCATCAGCGTCGACAAGACCGACCCCAACCTGAGCGGCGCGGCGACGACCTCGCCGAACGGCAACGGCTGGTACAAGGGCGACGTCACGATCCACTGGACGGCGTCGGACGCGCTCTCCGGTCTCGACGGCGCGGCTCCTGCCGACTCGACGGTCACGGGCGAGGGCAACAACCTGTCGGCGAGCGCTGCCGTCAGTGACAAAGCGGGCAACTCGACCGACACGACGGTCAGCGGCATCAAGATCGACAGCACCGCACCGTCGACGCTCGCAAGCGTGCCGGCGCCGCTCGAAAGCGGCTGGTACGCCGGCGACGTGCAGGTGACGCTGAACACCGGCGCCGATCTCTCCGGCGTCGACAAGACCTACTACAGCGTCGACGGCGGCGCCGCGCAGCTCTACGGCGGCCCGTTCCAGCACACGCCCAAGGGCAGCCACACGATCACCTTCTGGAGCGTGGACAACGCCGGCAACGTCGAGGACAAGACCGCGCCGGGCCACGAGATCACGCTGAAGATCGACGGCGTGCCGCCGACGATCGACGGCAGCCGCTCGCCGGCCGCGAACGCCTTCGGCTGGAACAACGGCCCGGTCCTCGTCAGCTTCAACTGCTCCGACGCCGAGTCGGGCATCGCCGGCTGCGAGGACCCCACGACCCTCTCGAACGAGGGCGCCGGCCTGAGCGTGACCGGCCACGCCCTGGATAACGCCGGCAACACGGCGTCGGCGACCGTGAGCGACGTCAACATCGACCTGACGGCACCGACGCTGACCGGTGCCGCCACAACGAACCCGAACGCATACGGCTGGTACAAGGGCAACGTCACGATCCATTGGACAGGCCAGGACTTGCTGTCCGGGATCGACCCGGCGACACAGCCGGCCGACAGCACCATCACCGGCGAGGGGTCGAACCTCGGCGCCGGCCCCGTCAGCATCTCCGACAAGGCGAGCAATCCCGGCTCCGGCTCGGTCAGCGGAGTCCAGATCGACCGGACGCCGCCCGCGATCAGCGGTGCGACCGTCAACGACGACGGGACGGCCCGCTCGGCGAACGCGGCCGGCTGGTTTAACAGTGCCGTCCGCGTCCGCTTCGCCTGCTCCGACACGCTCTCGGGCGTCCAGGAGTGCGCGAGCGACGCCGTCCTCGCCGGCGACGGCGCCGGCCAGAGCGCGAGCGGTGCAGCCACCGACAAGGCCGACAACGCGGCGAACGCCACGCTCGGCGCGATCAACATCGACAGCCAGGCGCCAAAGACCGACGCCAATTTGTCGTGCACGGGCAAGAACGGCTACTGCCGCGGCAACAAGGCGACCGTCGTCCTGACGGCCGCCGACCAGGCCGGCCTCTCGGGCGTGAAGGAGATCCGCTACAGCACGAACAACGGCGCCTCCTGGCAGTCGGCATCCTCGCCGGCGACCGTCGAGCTGAACCTGAACGGCTCCGGTAAGGCGAAGGTGCTGTTCTCGGCGGTCGACAAGGCGGGCAACGCGGAGACGCAGGACGGCGTCGAGGTCAAGTACGACACGATCGCCCCGAGCGTCACGCACACGCTGACGCCGGTGGCGAACGCTGCGGGCTGGAACCGGGACGATACGACCGTTCGCTTCGATGCGAACGACGACAGCGACGGCTCGGGCGTCGAGACGCTCTCGATCGACGGCGTGTTGGCAGCGACGCAATCGAACACGCCTCCGACCATCCTCAGCGCGTTGAAGCAGCTCGTCGGCGAGACCGCCGGACAGGCCGTCGCGGCATCCGCCGAGGACTACGCCGGCAATCTCGGTTCGGACTCGGTTACCGTCAAAATCGACAAGACGGCTCCGACGATCGGCGGTGCACCCACGACGAACCCGAACGCGAACGGGTGGTACTCCGGTCCCGTGACGGTTCATTACACCTGCGCCGACCAGGGCCCGGTCCAGTCGGAAATCGCCACCTGCCCGGCCGACGACGTCAAGAGCACGGACGGAGCAGGCCAGTCTTCGAACGGCACCGCCGTCGACAAGGCCGGCAACTCCGCGAGCGCGACGGTGAGTGGGATCAACATCGACACCGTGAAGCCGACGATCACCATGAACGGCCTCAAGGCGATCTTCACGCTCGGTGAGTCCACGGTACTCAGCTGCTCGGCCGGCGACCCGGCCGGCTCCGGAGTCGACGGCGCGTGCACAGTCGCGGTAACCGGTGGAAACGCAAATGGGGTCGGCACGTTCACCTTCACCGCCACCGCCAAGGACAAGGCGGGCAACACGGCGACCCTGACCGGCAACTACAAGGTGATCTACCGGTTCGACGGTTTCCTGCAGCCGATCAACGACACGGCCCACCAGGTCGACCAGGGCGTGAGCATCTTCAAGGCCGGCTCGACCGTGCCCGCGAAGTTCCAGCTGAAGAAGCTCGACGGCACGATCATGCAGGCCGCCGCACTGCCGACGTGGCTCACCCCGGTGAAGGGTTCCGCCACCACGGCCCCTCTGGACGAGACGGTGTACTCGGATCCTCCGACCAGCGGCGGAACCTACCGCTACGACGCGAGCGCTCAGCAGTACATCTACAACTGGGGCACGCCGAAGAACTCCGTTGGCTACTACTGGCGCATCGGCGTCATGCTCGACGACGGACAGACCTACTACGTCAACATCGGTCTGCGGTAGCCCGACGCGAACACGAGGCACGTGACGAGGGGAGCGCAGGCGCGCTCCCCTCGTCGCATCCGGCAGAACAGCTCGATCACGCCGTCGTAGGAAGGAGCGCAAGCCGCTTGACATCTGTCCCCAGGGCACCAAGAGTCGGGACGCCTATGCAGCGCCGGCGCGCACACCCGCTTACGACTGCCCTCGGTGCCGTCGGACTTGCAGCCTGGCTGCTGCGTCGCCGCACGCCTCGGCCCGCTGCGTCGGCGCCCGCGCTGCCCTCGACGGAGGAGCCGATCCACACTGCCGAGGAGCCTCGCCCGGCACTGGAGACACCTGAGCCGAGCCCTCCTGAACGCCGTTCTGGCGGCGACCGCCGCTCACGGATGGACCGCAGGCAGCCCGGCGGCATGATCTCCGCCCCGGTGGCGATCCGTGTACAGGCGGCGATCAATCGCCGCTCGGGAACGGAGCGCCGCTCCGGAATCGAGCGTCGATCGGCGCCCCTGCGTTCACGAGGCGTATGAACGGGATTCCGTCGTGCCAGTCGACGATGTTCACAGATGCAAGCCGCTGATCGAGGCGGAAGACGCCTTCGTCGGCCATCAGCAACCAGGTAGCAAGCGCCGCGCGGATCGGACCGGCGTGGCTGACGACGGCGACGGCCGCGCCCGGATGGCGCGCCACGATCTCGGCTAGGGCAGCCAGAACGCGCGTCCGAAGCTCGCCGTAGCTCTCCCCGCCCGGGAACGCGACTTCCGCCGGCCGGTCGAGCAGGCCGCGCTGCAGCTCGAGCGGCAGCTCGTCGAACCGGAGGCCGTCGACCTCTCCGAAGTCGAGCTCGCGCAGATCGGCGACCTCGACGGGCTCGAGCCCGCGCGCGACGGCGACGGGCTTTGCAGTCTCGATTGCGCGTGCGAGCGGGCTCGTGTACACCGCGACGAGCGGAAGACTGCGTAGCGCGTCGGCGAGCCGCACCGCCTCGGCGGCGTCCCCCGAGCGCGCGTGCCGGCACAGGACGAGCCGCGTCATGCGAGCGCGGCGGCGACGACGAGCGCGGCCGTCTCGCCGAGCTCGGTCACGGTGCCGAGCGAGTCGCCCGTCGCGCCGCCCAGCCACGAGCGAAACGCCAGACCGAGCAAGATCGTCGACGCCGCCACGACCCCGACGAGCACGGCACCGGTCACACCGGCGACGGCGACAGCGATCGCGCATGCGACGATCGGCGCGCCGAGAGCGCCCGCGAGACCGACGTTTCCCGTGAGCACGCTTCCGGTCCCGCCGCGCTCCCGCGGATAGGACATGATCGCCGCGAGCGGCGGCGAGGCGGCACGCGACAAGGCTCCCGCCGCGACGAGCGCCGAGATCGCACCCCCGCGATCGACCAGTTGTGCAATTGCGGCGACCTTGACAATCAGGTCGATTGCGACGGAAGCAGCACCGAAGCTGCCCACGCGCGGATCGCGCATGATCTCGAGCGCGCGTTCGCGCGACGAGGCGCCAACTGCATCCGCCGTGTCCGCCAGCGCGTCGACGTGCAGCGCTCCCGTGAGCACCAGCGACACAGCAACCGCGATGCTCGCAGCCAGGAGCGGCGACAGGCGCGGATGCAGGATCGCCGCCGTCGCACCGGTGGCCGCGCCGATGCCGGCGCCGACGAGCGGGAAGAGCACCGCTCCGCGCGCGACGTCCGCGCCGTCAAGCGCGAGCGGGCGACCAAGCGGAAGCCGCGTGAGGAAGGTCACCGCCGCGGCGGCAGCGCGGACGCTAGCGGCCGGCATCGGTCACTCCAGCGGCTGCGAAGGTCGCCATGTCCTCCACGATCGCGGTGGCGGCGTGGAGCAAGGGCAGGGCGAGGGCGGCGCCGCTCCCCTCCCCCAGCCTCAGACCGAGATCGAGCAGCGGCTCGAGACCGAGCTCTTCGAGAACGAGCCGGTGGCCGGGCTCCGGCGAGAGGTGCGCCGCAATCATCGCGTCGCGGGCGTCCGGCGCGAGCCGCGCGGCGACGAGCGCCGCCGCGGCGGTGATGAACCCGTCGAGGACGACGACTCTGCGATTCGCCGCCGCCCCGAGCGCAACGCCGACGAGGAACGCGATCTCGAAGCCGCCGAGCGCGGCCAGCGTCTCGATCTCGTCGTCGAGTCGCGACGCGTTCACATCGAGCGCGCGCTCGACGACTGTGACCTTGCGCGCGAGCCCGTCGTCGTCGAGCCCCGTCCCGCGGCCGCACACACGCTTGGCCTCGGCCGGCAGCAGCGCAGCGCAGAGTGCGCTCGCGGACGTCGTGTTGCCGATCCCCATCTCGCCGAGCGCGACGACCGTGACACCCGTACCGGCCAGCTCTTCGGCGAGCGCGATCCCGGCGTCGACTTGCGTGAGTGCTTCCTCGCGCGTCATTGCCGGCCCCTCCGCGAGGTTCGCCGTCCCGCCTCCGACGCCCGCGTCGATTACCCGGAGCTCTGCCCCGACGGCACGTGCCAGCACGCAAACGGCGGCGCCGCCCGCCTCGAAGTTGGCGAGCATCTGGCGCGTCACCTCCTGCGGATAGGCGCTGACGCGCTCGCGCGCGACGCCGTGGTCGCCTGCCGCGACGACGACGGTCGCGCAAATCGGTCCCGGCGCGGGCGTTCCGCGAGCCGATGCGAGCCGGCAGGCGAGCTCCTCCAGCCTGCCGAGGCTGCCGCGCGGCTTCGTCTTCGCATCGAGGGCCGCCTGCACCGCCGCGCCCGCGCCCGCGTCCGCGGGCGCGACTCGCGCGATCGTCTCGGCGAGGGTCATCGCAGCGCTTGCTCAGGCGGGTCGAGGCGCAGCGCGCGACCCGCCACGACGAGCGCCGTCTTCTCTGCTTCAGCGGCCCAGATCGAGTTCACGCGCCCGAGGACGTCGCGATACCGGCGTCCGGCCGGCGTCGCGGGAACGACACCGAGTCCGACCTCGTTGCTGACCGCCAAGGTCAGCCCGGATCGCGCGGCCGCGGCTCTCGCCGCACGGCGCGCTCGATCCTCGACGTCGTCCCCGCCTTCTCGCTCGAGCACATTGGCGACCCACAGCGACAGGCAGTCGATGACCAGCGTGTCGCTTCCGCGGACGCGCTCGATCGTTGCGAGCAACTCGAGCGGCTCCTCGACCGTCGTCCACTCCGACGGTCGCTCCTCCCGGTGGCGCCGGATGCGCTCCGCCATCTCCTCGTCGCCGGCCTGCCCTGTCGCGAGGAACGTGACGGGAGCGCCGTGTTCCTCCGCCAGCCGGACCGCGAGCGCCGACTTGCCGCTTCGCGCGCCGCCGAGGAGCATGGCGAGCGTCACTGCCCGGCTGCTCGGCGGACCGGGACGACCACGAGGCCGGACTCAGGCTCGCCGACGATCCTGACCTCCGCTCCGTAATGCTCGCCGATAAGCGCGCGCGTCAGGACATCACGGGCATTGCCGCGCGCGACGATTCGACCGCCGTCCAGCAGCAGCAGCCGGTCTGCGTACTGGCCGGCCAGCGTGAGGTCGTGCATCGCCGACAACACCGTCAGCCCTCCTTCGGCGCGCAGTTCGTCGACGATCTCGAGCGCCTGCTGCTGCCGTCCGACGTCGAGCGCAGTCGTCGGCTCGTCGAGGAGCAGAACGGACGCCTCTTGCGCGAGCGCGCGCGCGAGCGTCGCACGCTGGCGTTCACCGCCCGACAGCGAACCGAGGCTGCGGCGGGCGAACGGCAGGAGATCGAGACGCTCAAGGGCACGATCCACCGCGCGCTCGTCCTCTCGGCCCTCGCTCGCCAGGTACGCGAGGTGCGGCGTTCGGCCGAGCATCACGTACTCGTGCACCGACGCGTGCGGCGGCATCACCGGGATCTGCGGGACGAGGGCGACGCGCCGTGCGAGCTCGCGGCGACGCAATCCCGATGCTTCGTCGCCGAGAACGTCGATCCGCCCTTCGTACGGCACGAGTCCCGCAACCGCGCGCAACGTCGTGCTCTTTCCGGCGCCGTTCGGCCCGATCAGCGCGACCCACTCGCCACGCTCCACGTCGGCGCCGATCTCGGTGAGGATCGGCGCCCCGCCGAGCGTCACCGACACGCGCTCGAGGCGCAGGGCGGTCACCCGTATCTCCGGCTCGTCTTGAGCACGATGGCGAAGAACGGCGCTCCGAAAAAGGCGGTGACGACCCCGATCGGCAGCTCTCCCGGTGACACGACGGTCCGCGCGAGCACGTCGGCGAGGACGAGGAATCCGCCGCCGACCAACACGGAAAGCGGCAGCAGCAGCCGGTAGCTGCCCCCGACGAGCAGCCGGATCGTGTGCGGAACGATGATCCCGACGAAGGCGATCAGGCCGCTGACCGCGACGGCGGCGGCGGTGCCGATCGTCGCCGCGCACACCACCAGCAGCCGCACGCGCGCGACGTTGACGCCGAGCGCTGCGGCCTCCTCGTCCCCCACCGCGAGGACGTCCAGGAAGCGCCTGTGCATGATGATCACGACCCAGGAAACCAGCGCGTACGGCAGGACGATCGCGACGTCGCGCCAGCCGGCCGTCGCAAGCCGTCCCAGCAGCCAGGAGTACACCTCCTGCACCGTCTCGACGTGCTGTTGCTGGACGAAAGTCTGCAGAGCCGTGAAGAACGACGCGATCGTGACGCCGGCGAGCACGAGCGACGCCGACGCGCTCACGCCTCCCGCAGAGCTGCCCAGCACGTACGCCGCGACGACGGCCACCGCCGCGCCTGCAAATGCCGCGACCGGCAGAAGATCGCGCTCCGGCGCGCCCCCGGGGGCGTACGCGACGACGAGCGTTGCCCCGAGGCCGGCGCCGGCGGCGGCTCCCAGCAGGTACGGGTCGGCGAGCGGGTTCCGGAAGACGCCCTGGTAGGCCGCACCGGCCGAAGCGAGCGTCCCGCCGACGATCACGCCGAGCACCACGCGCGGCAGGCGCAGGTCCCAGACGATGGCGTCGGAGGCGCCCTGCAACGGCGAGCGCAGCCCGAAGAGGTGCGCAGCCGTCGAGCGCAGGACGTCTCCGACGCCGATGTGCACGGGACCGACGAGCGCGCCCGTCAGCATCGCTCCGACCAGGAACGCGAAACCGATCGGGAGCGCGAGCCGCTGCGTCAGCGGTCGACCCACCTCATCGCGGCGGCGACTGCCCGCACGAAGTCCACCACCCGCGGGCCCCACCTCGAGGCGACCGAGTCGTCGACGCGGACGATCGCGCCGTCGCGGACGGCGGCGATGTTCCGCCAACCGGGACGCGCCGCGACGGTGCTCGCGGACTGTCCGCAGCATCTGCCGTCCGCGAGGACGATGACGGACGGGTTCGCGGCGAGGATGTACTCGGCCGAGAGCTGCGGGTATCCGGAGGCCGTCGAGTCGGCGGCGTCTGCGATGTTCTTCAGCCCGAAGAGTCCGTAGATCCTGCCGATGAACGTCTTGGACGTCGCCGAGTACAGGTCGGGTGTCAGTTCGTGGTAGACGGAGAGCGACCGGCGCTTCGGCGCGGCCGCGAGGGTGCGCGCGATCCGCGCCTTCATGCCGGCGACGAGCCTCGCCGCAGCACCGGCGTGGCCCGTGACGGTTCCGAGGCGCTTGATCTGGGCGTACGCCTCGTTCAGGTTGCGGGCCGCCGGCTGGACGAGGACCGGGATCTTCAGCTTCTTCAGCCCGTCGACCACGCCGCCCGAGTCCGAGGCGACGACGACGAGGTCCGGCTTGTACGTCGCGATCGCCTCGACGTTCGGCGTGAAGCCGGAGAGCTTCGTGCGCGGTGCGGTCTTCGGATAGTCCGACTGATCGTCGACGGCGACGACTTGCGCGCCGGCACCGATGGCGAAGAGCGACTCGGTTGCGGTCGGAGAGAGCGAGACGATCCTGCGCGGGGCCGCCGACGGCGCCGGGCCGGCCAGGAGCAGGACGGCGCACGCCGCGACCACGGCTGCGAGCGGACGGTGAAGCACGAATCCTCCCTTCCTCGAGGGGTTCGATGAGCGGCGAGACCGGCAGGTCTTCTGACTCGGGGCTCCCTCTCGCGCCGCCTTCCCAGCCGAGGCCAGTGGCGTCGTGGCGCGAGAGCAACTCCCCTCACAGCGGCGGGACCGTCCCGGATTTGCACCGGGTTCCCCGACCGCTCGCCGTATGTGAGCGGGAATCTAGCATCGGGGCGTGGCGACGTCCCGCGCGCTGACGCTGTGGCTTCCCGTCGTCCTTTGGGCCGGAGTGATCTTCGCGCTCTCCTCGGTTCCCTCGTTGTCGACCGGCCTGGGGACGTGGGACCAACTGCTGCGGAAGGGCGCGCACATGACGGAGTACGCGGTGCTCGCGTGTCTGCTGGCGCGCGCGCTCGGGCGCGAGGCTCCTGCGCTCATGGCGGGGGTGCTCTACGCGGCGTCGGACGAGCTGCACCAGGCGTTTGTCCGCGGCCGCCACGCGTCGGCGGTCGATGTCGCGATCGACTCGGTCGGGCTGCTGATCGGTGTGCTCGCCTGGCGGCGGAGCCGCTAGCCACCGCGTTTCGCGCCTGTGTGGAGATCGGCACTCTTGGGGCGCATTCTTCGGCTGTTCCGGCCAGGTCTGCGGTCAGACCCCAGACGTGGCCGTTCCCGACGTGTAGATCCGGCGGACCACTTCCTCGATGTCCGTCTCCTCGATCGCGAGGTCGACGAGCGGCGCGCGCTGCGCGACTGCGGCAGTGAGCTCGGCCGCGCTCGCCTCGTCGCGGCGAAAGCGCAGCCACTGGCGCGGGCCGTCCACGCGGACCACCCGCGCGCCGGGAATCTCGAGTGGGGGCGCCGGCTCCTCGAGATCGACGACGAGCGTCCGCTCGCCGCCGTAGCGCGCAAGCAGCTCCTCGACCGTCCCGTCGTAGATCAGCCGTCCGTGGTCGATCATCAGGATCCGGTTGCACAGCCGCTCGATGTCGGCGAGGTCGTGCGTCGTGAGCAGCACGGTCACGCCGCGCTCGCGATTCACCTCGGTGAGGAACTCGCGCACGCGCTCCTTGGCGACGACGTCCAGCCCGATCGTCGGCTCGTCCAGGAAGATGATCTCCGGGTCGTGCAGCATCACGGCGCTCAGCTCGCCGCGCACCCGCTGACCGAGCGAGAGCTGGCGCACCGGCGTCTGCAGGAATGGATCGAGCTCGAGCAGCTCTCGGAAGCGCGCCAGGTTGGCCCGAAACCGGTCCGCCGGAACGCGGTAGATATGACGCAAGAGCTCGAACGAGTCGATCAGCGGCAGGTCCCACCAGAGCTGGACGCGCTGGCCGAACATCACGCCGATCCGACGCGCAAGCTTGATTCGCTGGCGCGACGGCTCCATCCCGGCGACGGAGATCCGCCCCGCCGAGGGGACGAGGATGCCGGTCAGCATCTTCACGGTCGTCGACTTCCCGGCGCCGTTGGGGCCGATGTAGCCGCAGACCGTTCCCGCCGCAATCGAGAACGAGAGATCGTCGACGGCACGCACCTCCCGCCGCTCACGGCGCAGCACGCCGCGCTTCCGCCAGGTCACGAAACGCTTCTCGACGTGCTCGACGTCGATCAACCGCCGGCGCTCCGGTAGTGGCGCACGGCGAACCGCCACATGGCGGCGGCCGTGACGCCGGCGAGGAAGGCCACGACGGGTGAAGAGAACCGAAGCGCGGACGGAAGCCCGAGCGGATCGGGCTTGTCGAGCACGTACAGCGCCGGGAAGTACGCGACGAAGCCCATCGGGATCAGGTACGCGAGCAACCGCCGCAGCCACGAGGCGTAGATGTCGATCGGATACTGCGTGAGGAAGTGGCCGCCGTAGGTGAAAGCGTTTGCCGTCTCGCGTCCCTCGACGGCCCAGAAGACGATGCAGATCATGAACAGCCAGACGGAGACGAAGATCGCCGTGCCGCTGACGACCATGACCGGGATCATCAGCGCGCGGCCCAGAGTCCAGGGAATGTCCAGCGCGGCGAGCGCGTAGACGAGGACGATCAGCGACTGCGCCGCCTTCCCCACACGTCGCAGGTGGAAGTCCGACGAGACGACCTGGAAGAGCGTCCCGCGCGGGCGGATCAAGAAGAGGTCGAACGTGCCCGTGCGGATGCGCTCGTTGAACTCGTCGAGATGCCCGACGAGGATGTCGGCGAAGGCGAACGCCAGCCCCGACACGCCGTACAGCAGAGCGACCTCCCGGACGGAGAACGCGCCGAGCCGCGGCACGTTCGAGAAGATGATCAACACGACGATGAAGTCGAGGAACGAGATCGCGAACATTCCGAAGAGGTCGAGCGCGAACGAAACGCGGTACTGCAGCTGCGACCGGATGTGCGCGGCGACGAACCGTCCGTAGAGCGCGAGCGCGTCAGCCACCCTGCACCACGACCCTCCGCGTGCCGGCCGCGAACGCCGCCCGGCAGGCGAGCAGCAGCAGAGCGAGCCACGCGGCCTGCACGAGCAGCACCACGGCGATCGCCGAGCCGTGTCGATGGCCGACGAAGATGTCGACCGGGATCTGCAGCATCGCGGGGAACGGCGTCGCGTAGGCGATCGTCCTCAACCAGTCCGGGAAGAACGCAACCGGGATGTAGATCCCGGAGAAGAGGCTCGCGACGAGTACCGAGACGACGACGGCTCCGCGGTAGTGCAAGAGCCAGAACGCCGAGGTGTTGTAGAGAAACCGGAAACCGAAGCTGACGCCGATCGCGAGCGCGACGCTGAGGAAGAACGCGAGCCAGACGAGCGGGTTCCGCGGCGCGGTCAGGTCGAACACCAGCGCGCCGACGACGAGCGGCGGCAGCCCGCGGAAGATGATCTGGTAGAGCGCGCGGCCGTAGTCGAAGGCCAAGCCGGCCCGCAGCGGGTCGACCGGCCGCGTCAGGTCTGTGGCGATGTCGCCCGTTCGGATCCTCAGGGCCAGCTCGTACCAGCCCCAGACCGCGATCGCCGAGAGCATTCCCTGGGTGATCCAGGTGTAGGTCAGGGTGTCCGAGGCCGAGTAGCCGCCGACCGTGTCGCGGTGGCGATAGAGCCCGAGCAGGATGTAGGCGATCATGAACCCGAAGACGGTGTTCGTGAACAGCCCCGCGACCGTCGCGGCGGGGTAGGCGGCGTAACGCCGGTAGCCGCGGCGGGCGAGTTCCCAGTCCAGGCGCAAGGCTCCGTAGAATCTACGGCGTGGACCGGATCAACCTGACCGATCGCCAGCTCGAGGCCGTTCTCGGGCGAATCGACGCGCTCACCGACGAGGTGCGGAAGCTGAACACGCGCCTGGACGCAAACGAGGGGACTCTGCGGATCGCACGCGAGCTCTCCCAGCTCAATGAGTCGCTCCAGGCGCTCGCCTACGCGGCGCTGGGCCAGCAGGGCCCGAACGTGCGGCGCAGGCGCGCCGGCGGCGGTTAATCGCTCGCTTCGCTCCGCTCGCGCTCGGGGCGCGCCTTCGGCGCGCGATTGGTTGGCGTTCCGGGGCAGCTCTGGTACTCGACGGCTGGTGAGCGGCGCGGCTCAGCCGCGCCGCTGGCGAGACCTACCGCACCGAGAAGACGGTGCCGTCGAGCGAGACGGCGTACAGCTCGCCGGCCGCGTCGAGGCCGAACGACGAGAGGTTCTTCACGTTGATCGACTCCTGGCGCACCTCGGCCTTGCCGCCGGAGATCTTCAGGGTCCAGACCCGCCCCGAGCAGAAGTCGCCGTAGAAGTAGCGGCCCGCGTAACCGCTGAGCCGCTTGCCGTGGTAGACGTAGCCGCCGGTGACCGAGCAGCCCTGCGAATGGGGATACTCCGCCACCGGCATCACCAGCTTGCCGTCGCCGCTCGGCTGCTTGTTCTCGAACTGGTGCGTTCCCTCGTAGACGTCCCAGCCGTAGTTCTCGAGCCCCGACGAGTTGCGCGGCGTGTAGTCGATCTCCTCCCAGGCGCCTTGGCCCACGTCGCCGATGTAGAGATCGCCTTTGTCGAAGGAGAAGCGCCACGGGTTACGGAGGCCGTAAGCAGCGATCTGGACGACTGGCTTCTTCGTGTTGACGTTGATCCGCAGCAGCTTGCCGAGTCGCTCGTTCAGGTTCTGTGCCCGGTTCTCCGGGTCCCCGCCGGAGCCGCCGTCGCCCATGCCGACGTAGAGCCAGCCGTCGGGGCCGAACTGCAGCTGCCCGCCGTTGTGGTTCGGGTAGGGCTGGTCGACGAACAGCAGCTGGCGCGACCGATGCGTCGTCGAGAGGTACTCGATGACGCGCGAGTCGCCGTTCACGTCCGTGTAGTCGACGTAGAACTTGTGGTTCCGCCGGTAGTTCGGGTGGAACACCAGGGAGAGCAGCCCCTGCTCGCCGCCCGACCTGACCTTGCTGCGGATGTCGAGGAACGGCTTCGGGCGCAGCTTCCCGTTCACGGCCACGCGGATGCGGCCGGGCTGCTCCACGACGTAGAGCGCGTTCTTCTGGCCGGGTGCAGTCGTGGCGTAGAGCGGCGAGTCGAGTCCGGTGAGATACGGACGCAGCGACAACGTGCGTGCCCCCTCCTGCGCACCGGCGCTGCCGCACGAGGCGGCCAGCAGCGCCACGAGCATGACCCCGCGCTTCACGCGACCCTCCTGACCCACGGTCCGGGCGGCGTCAGCAGCGACTCGGCGCGCAGGCACGCGAGCACTGGGCCGGGTAGAGCACCCCACGCCTCGAAGCACAGATGGCGTGGCCGCCACTCAGGGCCGAACTTGGAGCTGAAGCCGTACAGACGTTGGAGCTGGAACAGACGATCGAACCGGAGCAGTACGGCACGCCCGAGGCGCTCCCACCCCGCGTCCGCGCGAAGCATCAGCCCGAACACCGCGAAGTTCAGCGACAACTCCGGCGCTCCGCCCGCGTGCGCCCACCCGAGCGTCCGGACGATCAAGAACTCCATCAGCCCGTTCGGCGTGTCGCGTTCGCGCCGAGAGGTCGACAGCGACCACCCGCCGGTCGCAGGAGAGGGCACCAGCTGCAGGAAGCCGCCGAGGCGGCCCTCCTCGTCCTCTGCAAGCGCGAGCACCGTCTCGGGCGCGAACAGGCCGTCGAGGGCCATCGCGAAGCCACGCTCGCATGAGTGCGCGAGCCAGGCGCGCGAAACCCGCTCGACCTCTGCGCGCGTGCGGGCGTCGACCGCATCGGCGGCGAGGATGCGCACCCGGTAGCCGGAGCGTTCCAGCCGCGCGACCGACTGCCGCACCTTGCGGATTCTCCTTCCCTCCAGCGAGAACTCGCCCGGGTGCACGATCGCCTCGTCCCCCAGGTAGACGCTCTTGAATCCCACTGAGCGGAAGACAGGCAGCAACTTGCCGCTCACACCCAGCGCGGCGACGCGCCAGCCCTGTTCGTGAGCGTACGTGTGGAACGACCTCAGCAGCGCCGGAACGTCCTCCGGGGCGCCGACCGGGTCGCCGCCGACGACGGCGGTGCCACCGGAGATGCGATAGGCGAGGAAGGAGCTGCCGCTCGGCGAGAAGAACCACGCGGCGTCGCGGCGCAGCTTGAAGAAGCAGAGCGTGTCCCGTCCATGCTCGCGCACGATCGCTTCTGCGCGCGTACGGTCGTCCTTCGACTGACGGTAGCGCTGCGCGATCGGGCGCAGCCACAGGTAGAGCACACGCATGGCGACGCCGATCGCGATGACGCCGAAGGCGTCGCCCACACCTTCGGGCAGAGGCGACAACCAGGCAACCGCGCCGACGGCCGCGAGCGCGCCGACCGTGCGCAGCAGCGGCGCGATCGTCTGCGGATCGCCCGGGACTGTGAAGTCGCGGCGCCGGCCCCAGAGCGCGCCCAGCAGGACGAGAGTCGCCATCGCCTCCTCGAAGTCGAGTGCTTTCGCGAGGTGCGTGAACGCGGAGGCGACGACCAGGAGGACTGCGAGTTGCCAGGCGCGGCGAGTCCGCCGCCGCAGGCCGCGTGACAGCCAGATCAGGACGATGCCGAACGCGAGCGTCAACACGCGCGCTGTCTCGGGCACGCTCGTCGGCAGCACGCCGCGCACGAAGTCCGAACGTGACGCAATGTCAGGCGTCAGCGCAGAGACGATTCCGATCGTCCCTGCGAGAAACGCACCGCCAGCCAGGAGCGTGGCGGGCGCGGGCCGCTTCACGCCTTGAGCAGCACCTTTCTCAGCTCGTCCTCCTTGCCGGGCTGCAGGATCGCGAGGACCTGGTCGCCGGAACGAAGCTGAGTTGCGCCGACCGCGATCTCCGCTTCCCCGTTCCGCATCACCGAGATCAGGCGCGCGCCGTCCGGAAGGCGCAGGGCCTCGACGCGCTTGCCGGCGACCGGAGAATCGTCGGTGATCTGCACCTCGACGATCTCCAGGTTCTCGCGCCGCAGCTCGAGTAGATGGACGAGATCGTGCTCGGGGACCTCGTGCTCGATCAGCGCGAGGATGTTCGTCGTCGCGCAGATCGTCGGCGAGATCCCGAGCAGATCGAAGTGCGCCTGGTTGCGCGGGTCGTTGACGCGCGCGATCACCTTCGGGACGTTGTACCGCTCTTTCGCGAGCTGGCAGATGATCAGGTTGTCCTCGTCGTCGCCGGTGACCGCGAGCACGAGGTCCGGCGGACGCTTGATCCCGGCCCGCTCGAGAATGAACAATTCGGTCGCGTCGCCGCGCTGCACCACGTGCTCGAACTCCTCCTCGAGCGCGGCGAAGCGGTCGGGGCGCTGCTCGATCATCGTCACCTCGTGCTTCGCGCGGAGCAGCAGCCGTGCGACGTTCGCCCCCACCTTGCCGCCGCCGCAAATCAGGACGTACACCTAGTGCCCCTTCAGTGAATGTTGCCGAGCTTCTGGGTCGCGAGCACCAAGCGATGCAATGGCGCTCGCGCCTTCGGCGCTCACGGGAGCCCCCATAGCAGTGTCTATGGGGGCGACTGAGGACGCGGCAGCGCGCCGCGTGATCGCGGGCCAGAAGCCGGAGGACATTTGCTGGAGGGGCACTAGGCCGTCACCTTCTGGGGGACCTCGCAGGAGCGCACGACTTCGGTGAGGACGTCGATCGCCGTCTTCGTCGGGGACACCGTTCGCAGCCCTCGCGCGGCGTAGAAATCCGCCCGCGCCGGGTCGAGAACGCGGACGACCACGCATTGGATGTCGAAGCGCTTCTGCGCGACCTGGCCGATGACCAGGTTCGTGTTGTCACCGTTCGTGGAGACCACGACCGCATCCGCCTCCTCGATGCCGGCTTCGCGAAGGACGTCGATGTCCATGCCGTGGCCGAGCACGAACCTGCCGGGCCAGTTCTCGCCCAGGCGGCTCAGCGCCTCTTCACGCTCGTCGATCGCCGTGACCTCCCAGCCCTCGGAATGGAGCTGCTTCGCAATCGACGAGCCAACCCGGCCGCAGCCGATAACGATTGCCTTCACGAGCTCAGAGTAGCTCTATGCGGCAGATTCATGGCGCCAGGCGCCGTTTTCCTGGACCACCGCTCCGTCCAACTCGATCCGCCCGCCCTGCCGGACGTCCTTGACGATGTCCCAGTGGATGGCACTCACGTTCTGCCCGCCGAGGTCGGGGAAACCACGCCCGATCGCAAGGTGGACCGTGCCGTTGATCTTCTCGTCGAAGAGCGTGTTCTTCATGTACTGGGTGATTCCGGGGTTGCAGCCGATCCCGAGCTCGCCGAGGCGGCGTGCGCCCTCGTCGGTGTCGAGCACCTCGAGCAGAAACTCCTCGTTCGACGAGGCGCCGGCGTCGACGATCCGGCCGCTCTCGAAGCGGAAGCGGATTCCGGACAGCTCGCGGCCGGCGTAGACCGCGGGGAACTCTGAGAAGACGATCTCGCCTTCGGCGGTGTCCTCGACCGGGCTGTAGAAGACCTCGCCGCCGGGGATGTTCGCCCCGGCCGCGTCGATCTTCCCCTCGCGCCCGGCGAGGCCGATGCGGAGGTCCGTCTGCTCGCCGACGATCCGCACCTCGTTCGCGGCGTCGAACAGCTCCTTGATCTTCCGCATCCGCTCGCGCTCCTTGTCCCAGTCGAGCAGCACCGCGCCGTAGAGGAATTCTGCGAACTGGTCGAGCGTCATCCCTGCGTCCTGCGCGAGCGCAGCCGTGGGGTACTGACAGCCGACCCATGGGACGTCGCCGCTGATGAACCGCTCTTGGATCTTGTGCGCGCCCTTCTGCAGCAGCTGCATGCGCCGCGGCTCGACGTCCGATCCCTCGCGCGTGTTCTCCGGCGCGACGATTGCGACGGCCGCGTCGGCGTTGAGGAACGCGTATTCCTCGAGCGGAGCGGGAGCGGAGAGCAGCTCGTCGGACGCGGTCTTCGTCCACTCGAGCGGAGGCCCGAACCCCGCGAAACTGACGCGCGGCAGCACGTAGGCGCCGCGCCCGGCGATCACCTTGCACACCTCCTCGAACAGCGGCCGGCCGAGTGCGTTGCTCGTCACCAGCACCTGCCAGCCGGGCTGCACGTCGATGCACGTCTCGACGAGGAGCCTGGCGTATCGCTCGTCCCGTGGATCCCTCATCCGACCTCCTCGAGCACACCTTGGGGGAACGCGACGATCAGCACCTCGCAGGGTGCCTTCTTCAGCACGTAGTCGACCGTCGGCGAGAAGAAACGCGACTGCCGCCGCCAGCGAGGGGAAGAGCCGAGCACGATCAGGTCTGCGCCGATGCGCTCGGCCTCCGAAACGATGGCGTCGCCGATCGAGCGCGACCGGACGATGTGTCCGTGCACCTCGACGCCGTGTTCGGCGCCGAGCAGCTTCGCCTCGGCGATCGACGCCTCCGCCCGTTCCTCCTCGTCTGCCATCGGCGCGTCGAGCGGCAGCTCGAGCGGCACCTTGATGACGTGCAGCGCCTCGACCCGGCCGCCCGCCTCCTGCGCGAGCTTGACGGCCGTGGCCACCATCTCTTCGCCGATCTCGCCCAGCTTCATCGGCACGAGGATGCTTCGGAACGTCGCCTCCGGCACGACCTGCTCGTCCGTGGAGGTCACGTGCTCTAGCAGCCCCGCACCCCGCTCGCGGCGCACGAAGAAGTACAGCGTGAGACCGCCGGCGAGCCAGGCCGGCCCACCGTAACGCGCCGCCGGGTGCGTCGCCATGGCGTCGATCCAGATCGCGAACGTCAGCACCGCGCCGATTACGGACGGGAGTGGCAGCTCCCGGCCGCGTACAAGTACGTTGAGCGGAACCTTGAACGGGCGCCGCCGCTCCGGCTCCGCGAAGCGCAGCTTGACGACGGCGAGTTGCGCGGCAGTGAACGCGAGCAGGACGCCGAAGCTGAACAGCGAGGCGAGCGCCGCGATCGGCTCCGACACCGCAGACGCGACGAGGATGAGCGCGATCGCAGTCAACGCGAATGCGACCACCGACTGAGGCGAGACGAGCGTGCGGCGGTGCAAGCGTCCGAAGACGCGGGGCAGCTGTCCGTGCTCCCCGAGCGAGTATGCAAGCCGGCCGAATCCCGAAACGGACGTCGCCGCCGCGAGCAGCAGGATCAACGCCCCGGAGATTCCGACGTACCAGCGCAGCGCGACGTCGAGCCGGTCCGGCAGATGGTCGTTGACCCGGGCGACGATCCCCATCAGCGGCGCGCCGCGCCAGCGCTCCCCGAGCTCGGTCTCTCCCCGCTCCGGAGGGAACGCCATCAGGCCGACGATCGCGATCCCGACGTACACGGCGACGACCAGGCCGATACCCCCGAACAGGCTCCGGGGCAGGTCCTTCCCTGGCCGGCGCGTCTCCTCGGCCAGATTCGCGACGGTCTCGAGGCCGGTGTACGCGAGCATCGCGAGCGGGACCGAGAACGCGATCGCATGCCAAGACGGGGAGTCGCCGAGCGACACACCGTGCGTGAGGGCATCCGGGGACCACAGGAGCGCGAGGCCGAGTACCACCAGGAGCAGCTGCGTGACGAGGTCGAACGCGGCCACGCCGACGCCGGCCCGGTACATCTGCTGACGGCGAAACAGCCGGGCCACCGCGATGGCAAGGATCACGCCGATCGCAGCAACCTTGTCCCACGGTCCGTGCTCGATCGCGGTGAGGCTGACCGCACGGCCGAAGTAGTGCGGCATGAAGAGCGCCGCGAGCGCCCCGACGATCAGGTAATCGAGGAAGAGCGCCCAGCCGGCGATGAAGCCGGCCAGGTCGTTGAAGGCGCGGCGCACGAACGTCGCCGCGCCCCCGGTCTCGCGCAGCTCGGTCGTGCCCTCTGCGTACGAGAGGGCGACGACGAGGAAGAGCATGCCCGTGCCCAGCAGGATCCAGGGCGTGAATCCGAGCGCGTGCGCCGCGACGATCCCAAGCGCGAAGTAGATCGAGGAGGCGATCTCTCCGTACGCGATGGAGACCAGCTCGCGCCTCTCCAGCCGACGGCTCAGCTTCGGCAGCTTGCGGGCCACGAGAGGAGCCTAGTGGAGAGTGCTGAGGGGTTACGCGCGGGCGGCGAGAGGTTCGCCGGTGTGACGCGCCGGGCGCCCATTCGTCTCGGGCGCTCGAGGCGCCGCGATGATCATCACGCGGCACGGCGCCCGCTTCAGGACGTGCTGGATCGTTGCACCAAAGACCGGGGCGTTGCTCGTCGCCCGGCGACGGTGCGGTGCGCCGATCACCAGCAGCTGAACCTTGCACGCAGTCGCCTGGTCCACAATCGCGGTGGAGGCCTCGCGCGCTCGCAGGATCCGACTCGATGCGGAGATCCCGTACGAGTCGGCGATCGCGTCGGCACGGCTGAGCATGCCGCGGGCCTCGTCCTCTTCCTCGACCATGTGTGCGTCGAGGGGGAGCAGGGCCGGGATCTCGATCACCGCGACAAGGACGATCGATGCGCGCGACTCCGCGGCGAGGCGGCAGGCCACATCGAGCGCGCGCTGCGACTCGGGATTGTCGGCGACCGGCACGAGAATGCGCCGCCAGCCGGATGCTGCCTTTGGGGCCACTGCTGCCTTTGGGGCCACGCTGCCAACGTAGGCGCACCGGTCCTAAGCGCGGCTTAACGTGCGCGGCGCGCTGCTTAACGGAACCCTAAGACGCTGTGCTCGGATTCACGAGCCGATAGCCCACACCGGGCTGAGTGAGCAGATAGCGGGGCCGCGCCGGGTCGGGCTCGAGCTTCCGCCGCAGGTGGGAGACGTAGACGTGGAGGTAGTTCGACTCCTCGGCGTAGGCCGGGCCCCAGATCGCACGAAGGATTGCCGGATGCGTGAGGAGTTTCCCTTCATTCTCCGCCAGAAGCCGGAGCAGGTCGTATTCGATCGGCGTCAGCGAGACCGGCCGGCCGCTCATAGTGACTGCCCGCTTCTCGAGGTCGATCCGCAGCTCGCCGATCTGGAGCAGTGGCTCGCTCGTCGGCCCGGCGCGCCTTAGCGCCGCGCGCAGCCGCGCGAGCAACTCGTCGCCGCTGAACGGCTTCGTGACGTAATCGTCCGCGCCTGCGTCGAGCGCCTCGATCTTCTCCTTCTCCTCACCGACCGCAGAGAGAAGGAGGATCGGCGCCGCGCTCCAGCTGCGAACCTCACGGCAGACGTCCGTGCCCCGACCGTCCGGAAGCAGCAGGTCGAGGATGATCGCCTCGGGCGGGCGCATCGAAGCCTTCATGAGTGCTTCGCGTGCAGTGGCTGCAGTGTCCACGACGTAGCCCGCCGCCTGAAGCTTCATCTCGACGGCGCGCAGGATCTGCGGCTCATCGTCCACGACGAGCACGCGGTCGCCGCTCACGTCCCTGGCCACCTTCCGCTCCCGCCCGGCGGAGCCGGGCTCCGCGGAAGGCTCGCGAGCAAGCTCATGCAAGCGCCTTCGCGGGCGCCTCGACCGCAGGCAGAGCAAGCGTGAACGCCGACCCTTCGCCGAGCGTCGACTCGACCCAGAGACGTCCGCCGTTGACGTTGACGAAGCCACGCGCGATCGCAAGCCCTAAGCCTGACCCACGTTCGCCGTGGTCGCTTCCGCCGCGCGTGAACGGCTCGAAGATCCGCCGCTGCTCGTCCGGCGGAATCCCGGGCCCGTGATCGACGACGCGGAGCACGACCTCGCCGCCTCCGTGCTCGGCTCGGATTTCGACCGACTGGCTCGGCGGAGAGAACTTGAGCGCGTTCTCGAGCAGGTTGACGAGCACGTGCTCCATCTGCCCGGGGTCGACCTTGACCGGCGGCAATTCGTGGGGGAGCACGATGTCGATGCGGGCGTTCCGGGCGCCGATCACGTCGAGGGCGCGGGCGACGAGCCCGTCTACCGGCCAGAGCTCCGGAACCGGACTCGCTGCACCGGCTTCGAGCCGCGAAAGGTCGAGGAGATTCGAGACGAGCCGATCCAGTCGCTTCACCTCGGTCCTGATCGAGGCAAGAAGCTCATTGCGCTGGGAAGCCGACAGCGTGTCTCCCGGCCCCTGCAGCACTTCGCCTGCGGTCATGATCGCGGTGATCGGCGAGCGGAGATCGTGGCTGACGGAGCGCAGCACCGCCGTCTTGACCGCGTCGCTCCGCCGCAGTGCCTCGGCCTCGATCGCCTCGCTGCGCCGCCGCGCCTCGGTCTCGCGCGCCTCGCGCGCCAGTTGCTCGGCTTCGGCCGCGCGGCGGCGTGCACGCGCCGCGAGCTCGCTCACGCTGACCGCCGTCACCAGGTACACGGCCAGTGCGACCCAGTTCTCCGAGTCGCGCAGCCTGAACGTATGCGTCGGCGGAAGAAAGAACCAGTTGAAGGTGAGCATGCTCACGATTGACACCCCGAGCGCGAACGGCAGGCCCCAGATCGCTGCAATCGGCAGAACTGCGAACAGATAGAGAACTCCGAGGCTCAGCACGGGCGCGACTGGTTCCAGCGCGAAGATCGCCCCGGTTACGGCAACGACCGCCGCGAGGCTCGCCGCCGCCGCTCCCAGCCGTCGCTGCCAGGAAGGTAGACGAACGATCGTGTCCACGACAAAACGATACGCCTTAAGAAGGTCTGAAAATCGTCAGCACCTCCAGTGTCAGATCCATGCGCGCGCGGTGTTCGTCGGTAGCGTGGCGCGGCGATGACGGAGACGGCAGAGCGCGAGACGCAGGAGGCGGCGCCGGCTGAGCGCACCGACCGCTTCGACATCGTCAAGCGGTTCCTCGTGGGTCGCCCGCGGGCCACCGGCGAGATGGAGGACACGCTCCTCTCGAAGACGCTCGCGCTCCCTGTCTTCGCCTCCGACCCACTCTCGTCCGTGGCGTACGCGACCGAGTCGGGACTCGTCGTCTTGGTCGCGGCGTCTGCGACAGCGGCCCACTTCATTCTGCCCGTCTCCTTCGTGATCGCGGCGCTGCTCGCGATCGTCGTTCTCTCCTACCGGCAGACCGTCCGGGCGTACGAGACGAGCGGCGGCGCGTACGTGGTGGCCAAAGACAACCTCGGGACGATGCCGAGCCTCATCGGCGCGGCGGCGCTCCTCGTCGACTACGTCCTGACTGTCGCGGTCTCTGTCGCCGCAGGCATGCTCGCCCTCACCTCCGTGGCCGAGTCGCTCGCTGCGCACAAGGTCGGCCTCTCGCTCGCCTTCGTCGCCCTGCTCACCTTGGTGAACCTGCGTGGCGTGCGCGAATCGGGAATCGCCTTCGCCGTTCCGACCTATTCGTTCGTCGCGGCGATGTACGTCATGGTCGGCGTCGGCGTCGGAAAATGCGTCGCGGGAACATGCCCGCAGGCCGTCGTCCCGGACCCCGTAGCAGTAGGGGCCGGCGCCGTGGGCGTCTTCGTGCTCGTCCGCGCCTTCGCGTCGGGCGCCGTTGCGCTCACCGGCGTCGAGGCCATTTCGAACGGCGTCGGCGCCTTCCGGCCGCCGAAGGGACGGAATGCAGCGACGACGCTCGGCGTCCTAGGCGTGATCTCGATCACGCTCTTCCTCGGCGTTTCATACCTCACAGTGAAGATGCACGCCAGGCCGAGCGACAGCGTATCGCTCGTCTCGGAGATCGCACGCGCGACGTTTCCGGCGTCCTCGACTACGTCGGCGATGTACTACGTCGTTCAGGCGCTGACGTTCGCGATCCTGGTTCTCGCCGCCAACACGTCGTATCAAGGCTTCCCGCGCCTTGCCGCCGTGCTCGCGCAGGACCGTTTCTTCCCGCGGCAGTTCGTCAACCTCGGTGACCGCCTCGTCTACTCGAACGGGATCATCGTTCTGGCGGGCCTCGCGTCGTTGCTGATCTGGGTCTTCCACGCCGACGTGATCTCGCTCATCCACCTGTACGTCGTCGGCGTCTTCACCGCGTTCACGCTGTCGCAGGCGGGGATGGTGCGTTACTGGCTCCGTCGCAAGGAACCCGGTTGGCGCAGGCGGGCAATCATCAACGGCGTCGGCGGGGCGACAACGGGTGTCGTGACGCTGCTCGTCATCCAGGCGAAGTTCCTCGCAGGAGCGTGGATGGTGACCGTCGCCGTGCCGCTCCTGATCGCATTCTTCTTCCTGATCAATCGCCACTACACCAAGATCGGACGACGACTCCGTGCCGGTATCTCCGCCGTCGCCGCCGCGCCACCGGCGACGAATCAGGTGGTTCTGTACGTCGAGTCCTCCGACGCCGCCCTCCGTGAGGCCGTGTGGTACGCGCGACAGATCACCGGCGAGCGGTTTCACGCGATCCACGTCCCCGGCGCCCGCACCGATCCCGGCATCCGGCCGCGCTTCCGACAGCTCACGGACATTCGGCCGGATCTCGAGATCATCCAGCCCGAGGGTGGGCGCGTCGACGCAGTGATCGACTACCTGTGGGCGCTCCCGAGGGGCGAATCCAACTTCGTGACGATGATCGTCCCGGAGCTGTTCAAGAGCCGGTCCGTTGCGGCTGCGATCGCGCACCGTCCCGAGTTCTCGCTCAAGCTGCGCTTGCTGAAGGAGCCGGGCGTGGTCATCACCAACGTCCCGGTGCTCGCGAGCGGCGGCGACCGGACGCCCCAGCGCGCGGTCGCTCGCATCCTCGTCTCGGGTGCGCACGCCGCGACGATGCGAGCCGTCAACTACGCAGGAACGCTCGGATTCTCGGACACGCGCGCCGTCTTCTTCGCGTTCGACGCCGAGGAGGCTGAAACACTCAGAAGGGACTGGAACAAGCGAAGGATGAAGACGCCGCTCGAGGTCGAGGAGGCCCATTACCGCGACCTCGGCGACCCACTGCTTCGCTACCTCCGTCGCCTGACCGCGGAGCCCGACACGGTCGCCGTCGTGATCATGCCGGAGCTGATCTTCAGCGGCTCGGCTCGCCTGCTCCACAACCAGCGCGCGCTGTACATCAAGCGGTTGCTGCTCTTCGAGCCGCGCGTGATCCTCTCGAGCGTGCCGTACCGGCTCGATTAGCGACGCTGCCTCAGCAGTGTCAGACGCCCGGCGCCGGCCGCAATGAAGAGTGCTCCGAGCAGGTAGCCGATCGCGCCGCCGCCGTGTGTCGCGGTCACGACGAGCATCGCAATGCCGATGGCGACGAACGTCAGCGAAAGAGCGGCGACGGCGCCACGGTAGAGCCTCATGCCGGTACCGGTGCCGGAGAGGGCGGCGGCTCAGGGGACCGCGTCCGGGCGGCGACAACCATCACGCGGCACGGAGCGTGCTTGAGCACGAAATCGGTCGTCTCCCCGAAGATCGTGGCGCGGGCGCGACGCCGGCGCGGCGCGCCCATGACGATGATCTCCGACTGGCGGGCCTCCGCCTCGTCGACGATCGCCCGGCCGGCGTTCCTCGCACGCGCAAGGCGCCCGACAACGTCAACACCGTACGAGTCGCCGATCGTGCGCGCCTCGTCCAGGAGCTCGTTCGCTGTCTCCTCCTCGCGTTCCAGGTGTGCGTCGAGCGGCAGCTCAAGCGGCACCTCGATCACGGCGATCGCGGCGATGCGCGCGCCCCGATCCGCTGCGAGCCGGCATGCGACGTCCATCGCCTCCTCTGTCTCGCGGCCGGGTGCGAGCGGCACGAGGATGGCGCGGTACTCGAGCTGAGCAGCGGTGATGATAACCGGCGCGCGCACGGTCGCGCGCAGCGGCTCGCGAATCACACGGCGGCGGTAGAGCAGATACATCGCGAAGCCGGCCGCAAGCCAGGCGAGGCCGGCATAACGAGTCGACGGTGTCTGCACGACGACGACGAGCCACGCCAAACCCGTTGCAAGCCCGCCGACGAAGGCGAAGATCGGCCACTCGACACCGCGGACGCGCACGTTCGGGCGGCCGCGGAAGACAAGCTCGTCGTGCGGCCGTCGCGCCCGCAGCGCAATCAGGGACACGTGCGCGATGGTGAACGAGAGCATCGCACCGAACGAGTACATCGTTCCGAGAAAGTCCACCTGACCGGGAAGGAGTGTCAGGATCGACACGAGTCCGGCGAAGAACACGAGCGAGATCCACGGCGTCTTGAACCGCGGGTGCACGCGGCGAAAAACCTCCGGCAACTGGCGGTAGCTCGCCATCGCGTACGTGATGCGTGATGCCCCGATCACGCCGGCATTCGTCGCGATGAACAGGATCGTGGCGGCGAGCAAACCGACGTAGACCTTGATCACGTCCAGCAGCACTCCGGAAATGCCGAGGTTCTCGACGAGACCGAGCACCGGGTCGTTCTGGAACCCGCCTTCGTCGGGTGGCAGCGCGAGCAGCGTCGTGTACTCGCCGTCGACCAGCTTGACCGGCAGCGCGGAGAGCGCAATTGCCGGCAACGTGAAGAAGATCGCGAACACGGCGATCGCGGTCATCAGATAGGCGCGCGGAACGTTGCGCGCGGGATCGCGGGCCTCTTCCGCAAGGTTCGACACCGTCTCGATTCCCGTGTACGCGATCATCCCGACCGGGATCGCAAGCGCGAAGTTGCTCCACGTCGGCGCCGTGCCCCAATGGATGTTGTCGACCAGAACCTCGGGAGTGAAGATCAGGTAGAAGCCCATCAGTACGAGCAGCAGCTGGGTCGCGAAATCGAGCACCGCGAGCGTGATGTTCAGCTTCGCCGCCTCGCGGATGCCGACGATGTTCAGCACGACCAAGACGACGATCACGCCGGCGCCGACGATGACGTCCCACGGGTTCGTCTTCAGCGGTTCCCAGAAAATCGAGAGATAGTGCGGCACGAAGAACGCCGAGATCGAGATCGTGATCACGTAATTCAGCATCTGGGCCCACGCCGCGCCGAACGACACGAGCTCGTTGAACGCGTGCCGGGCGAAGCTCGAAGAACCGCCCGCCTCCGGATACCGGACCGTCCCCTCTGCGTAGGTCATCGTCGTCGCGGCGAAGATCACGCCGGCGATCACGAAGACGAGCGGCGTCAGCCCGAGCGCGAAGACCGCCGTGACGCCGAGCGCGTAGTAGATCGACGAGCCGACGTTGCCGTAGACCGTCGCGAACAGCGCCGGCGCGCCGAGCACGCGCTCCAGGCCCTGCTGCCGGCGTCTAGGCACGCGCGGAGTCTAGAAACCCGGGAGGCCGGTGTTCGCCGGCTCCCCGTTACCCGTGAATCGAGACGATCAGCGGGATGATCAGGATCGCGACGATGTTCGTGATCTTGATCATCGGGTTGATCGCCGGGCCGGCCGTGTCCTTGTAGGGATCCCCGACCGTGTCACCCGTGACCGCGGCGGCATGCGCCTCGGAGCCCTTGCCGCCGTACGCGCCGTCCTCGATCAACTTCTTCGCGTTGTCCCATGCCCCACCGCCGGACGTCATCGCGATAGCGAGGAAGAGCCCGGTGACGATCGTTCCGATCAGCAGACCGCCCAGCATGCGCTCGTTGATGATCCCGACGATGATCGGGAACGCGATCGGAATCAGTGCCGGAGCGAGCATGTTCTTGATCGCAGAGCCCGTGACGATGTCGATCGCGCGGCCGTACTCGGGACGCGTCGTCCCTTCCATGATCCCGGGGTTCTCGCGGAACTGGCGCCGCACCTCCTGCACGACCTCACCGCCGACGCGACCGACCGCCTGCATGGCGAGCGACGCGAACAGGAACGGCATCAAGCCGCCGATGAAGAGCCCGGCGATCACCCACGAGTCGGCGAGATCGAAGCGCGTCGACAAGCCCTCGTCGAGGAGCCCGGTCTTGTAAGAGTCGAAGAGGACGAGCGCGGCGAGCGCCGCCGAGCCGATCGCGTAGCCCTTCGTCACGGCCTTCGTCGTATTGCCGACTGCGTCGAGCGGGTCGGTGATCGCGCGCACCTCCGGCGGCAGGTCCGCCATCTCGGCGATACCGCCCGCGTTGTCCGTCACAGGCCCGTACGCGTCAAGCGCAACAATCAACCCGGTCATCGACAGCTGCGCCATCACGGCGACGCCGATTCCATACAGACCGGCGAAGTGGTGTGCGACGAGGATCCCGGCTGCGATGACGACCACCGGCAACGCCGTGGCCTGCATACCCACGGCGAGCCCTTCGATGATGTTCGTGGCGTGTCCGGTCTGAGACGCACGCGAGATCGATTTCACGGGCCCCCAGCGCGTCCCCGTGTAGAACTCCGTGATCGCGACCAGCAGGAAGGTCACGATCAGCCCGATGATCGCGGCGATGTAGAGGTCGCCGAAGCTGAACGGCCCGCCGTCGAACGCCAGGGTCACGGGGATGAAACCGAGCGCTGACAGTACGGTCGCGACCAGCACCGCCGCGTAGAGGGCGTTCATGATCGACGCGCGCTTGTTCGTGCGCGCGAACCAGGTGCCGATCACGGAAGCGAGGATCGAGATTCCGCCGAGCGCAAGCGGATACAGCGCCAGGTCCGAGCTCGGGAACTGGGTGCCGAGCAGCATCACGGCGACTGCGGTCACTGCGTACGTCTCGAACAGGTCGGCCGCCATGCCCGCGCAGTCGCCGACGTTGTCGCCCACGTTGTCCGCGATCACGGCGGGGTTGCGCGGGTCGTCCTCGGGAATGCCGGCCTCGATCTTCCCGACGAGATCGGCGCCGACGTCCGCGGCTTTCGTATAGATCCCTCCGCCCAGACGGGCGAAGACCGAGATCAGCGAGCCCCCGAACGCGAGCCCGACAAGGTCGTCGATCGCAGACTCGGTCGAGTTGTCGAACCAGCCCGTGAGCACCCAGTAGTAGCCGGCGACGCCGAGCAGACCGAGGCCGACGACGAGCAAACCGGTCACGGAGCCGGCGCGGAAGGCGACATTGAGCGCAGGTCCCACTCCACGTCGCGCGGCCTCCGCGGTGCGAGCGTTCGAGCGCACTGCCACGTTCATCCCGATGAAGCCGGCGGCGGCCGAGAGGACGGCGCCGACGAGGAAGCCGATCGCCGTACCCCAGCCGAGCTTGTTGTAGAAGCCGATGACGAGGAATGGGACGACCGCGACGACCGCGATCGTCATGTACTGGCGGCGGAGGTACGCCGCGGCGCCTTCCTGCACCGCTCGGGCGATCTCGCGCATGCGCTCGCTGCCGGCCGGCTGGTTGAGCAGCCAGTACGTGAGGCCGATGCCGTACGCGATCGCCACGCCCGCGCACACGAGCGCGAACAAGACGGGATGGTCGCTGAAGAAGTCCATTGCCTCCTGCTCTCACAAAGTCGGGACGGACGGGGCTTGCGGCAAGCAAAGCCCGGCGCACAAGCTCGCGGAGCGGGAGGCTAACGAAAAGGAGGCCCGCGGGGCGCAGTCGGAGCGGCGAGCGGTGCCGGGGAGGGCTTGCGCCCTCCCCGGTCGCCTGCTGCTACCGCAGCACCTCCGGCTCGTAGAACACGCCGTGCGCGCGCGAGCCAGTCGGGTAAGGGTAGTCGGCCACGGTCTCGCCGCTGTCGTTGTCCACCACTGCGAGCCCCGCTGGACTCTCGACGGCGACGAATGTGTACTTGCCGTTCGCCGACAACCAATGGTGCCCCGTGACGGTGTGACCCGGGATGGTGACGATCCGGACGGCGAAGGTCTCGGTGTCGAGTAGCGAGATCTGGGCCGGTGTGCCGCGGAGCGTGACGACGAGCATCTTGCCGTCGTTCGTCAGTTGCAAGGTGTCCGGCATCGTGCCGATGACCGCTTCGCGACCTGTGAGTACGGGACAGTCACCGCCTGTGTCGAGTTCCTTGATCTTGTTCTCGCGGCGGACAGAGACGTAGCCGGTCTTGCCGTTCGGCGTGATCAGGATCTCACTCGGATCGGCGCCGACCATCGTGTTGCAGAACCGCTCGCCCGTACGCCCGTCGAGGTGGGCGACATCGCCTTGCAGTGTGCGGTCGACCCGGGTATCAGTCGCGTAGAGATCGTTGCCGTTGGTGATGAACACCGCGTGCGTACGCGCCGCCGGGTCCGGGTTCGCGACGTAGTCGGCGACGTGCGAGTTCGAGGACGTGTCGACGACGCCGATCGTATTCGAGCCAAACTGCCCGACGTAGATCCGCTCGCCGTTCCCGCTCGCCATCAAATGGTGCGGGAGCGGTCCCATCGGGATCGTCGTCACGAGGTCGCCGGTCCGGCGCTCGCGAACCGTCATCCGGTTCGAGCCTTCGTCTGACGTGTAGACCCAGTCCGTCCCGCGGGGCTGGGCGACACCGATCGGCGAGCTGCCGACCGGCCGCGACCAGAGCAGCGCCCCGGTGGCGGCGTCGAACGCGGCAAGGCTGCCGAGCGCCCGCTCGGTAACGAAGACGGTGCCGCTCGCTCCAGGTAGACCGTTCGGATCGGCCGCTGCGATCCCGCCCATACAGGCGGCGGCGAGCAGCGCGGAAAGCAGCGCAACTTTGCGCATGGTGAACCTCCTCTGCGGTAGCGCCCCGGCGGGCTCCGGTGCGGAAGTCGCGCACCGCCGGGGATGCATCGACCGTACGACGCACGCCGGCAGAACACCAATACATATCCGGAAGCTGGTCTATAACTTCAGGTAATGCAGGTCGAGGCCCGCCTGCGCGCCTTCGCCGCCGTCGCCCGGACAGGCTCGTTCTCACGCGCCGCCGAGGAGCTGTACGTCAGCCAGCCGGCGGTGTCGAAGCACGTGGCCTCGCTCGAGGCCGAGCTGGGACTGCTGCTGGTCGACCGCCGGCGCAGCGGAGCGACGCTCACGCCCGCCGGGGAGTCGCTCGCCGACTACGTCCTCCGCGCCGAAGCGCTGCTCGCGAACGCCCAGCGGGCGATCGTGGCGGAGCCCGGCACCGGCGTGCTGGCGCTCGCGGCATCGGGCATCCCTGGTACCTACCTGCTCCCCCAGCTGCTGGCCGAGCTCCACGCGGCCTCTCCGGCGATCGAGGTCGACTTTCGCGTGCTCACGTCGGGAGAGGTCCTCGAGCTCGTGCGGGCGCACGTCGTCGAGCTCGCGGTCGTCGGCGGTCTCGACGTTCCGGCCGAGCTCGAAGGCGAGCCGCTCGTCCAGGACGAGCTCGTGCTCGCCGGGCCGCCTGAGCTCGGCGGACGCCGTCTCCGCGCAAAGGATCTCGCCGGGCAAACGTGGATCTCCCGCGAAGAGGGCTCGTCGACGCGCGCGGCTGTGGAAGCGGCACGGTGGCAGCTCGGCTTGCACGCGGTGCGGACGCTCGAGCTGCCGTCCTGGGAGGCCGTGAAGCTCGCCGTCGCGCGCGGCGCGGGCATCACCGCGATCAGCCGCTTCGCGCTCGAGCTCGAGCTGCACGCAGGCGCGCTCGCGATTCTCGACGTGCCACGCTGGCGTGTTTCGCGAACGATCTCGGTCGTCCGGGCGCGCGGGGTGCCGCTGACGCCCCCCGCCGAACGGTTTCTCGCCTTGCTGCGGAACGTCTATGCGCCCGAAGAGGAGACGGTGCTGCCGCCGAATTCGAACCTCCCGGCGCAGCCGAACGCGCTGGTCGGGCGCACACGGGAACTCGACGAGCTGCAGGGACTCCTGCGAACACCGCGCGGACGGCTCGTCACGCTCACCGGCGCCGGCGGAAGCGGTAAGACCCGCCTGGCGATCGAGGCCGCCGCGGGGCTCGTGAACGACTTTCGCGACGGCGTCTATCTCGTCGAGCTCGCGTCGGTCGCCGACCCTTTCCTCGTCCTGCCGACGATCCTGCGCACGCTCGGAGCGCAGGACGTCGCCGAGCTGGCGGGGCGGCGCATCCTGCTCCTGATCGACAACTTCGAGCATGTCTCGGCGGCGGCTCCGGCGATCGGCGAGCTCCTGGCCGCGACCGACCGCTCGCGCGTGCTCGTGACCAGCCGCTCACCCCTCGCCCTGCGGGGCGAGCAGCTGTACGACGTCCTTCCCCTGCCGCCGGTCGATGCGATCGCGCTCTTCGTGGAGCGCGCGCTCGCTGCCGACGGCGAGTTCGAGGACGACGGATCGGTGCGGGCGATCTGCGAGCGCCTCGACGGTCTGCCGCTCGCGATCGAGCTCGCCGCCGCTCGTGTGCGCGTGTTCCCGCCCCGTGCTTTGCTCGAACGACTCGAGCAGCGGTTGCCGGTCCTGGTCGGCGGCGCACGAGATCTCCCGTCGCGCCAACGCACGCTGCGGGGGACGATCGAGTGGAGCCACGACCTGCTCGACAATGAGGACCGCGCCGCGTTCGGCGCCCTGGCCGTCTTCCATGGCGGTTGGACGATCGAAGCCGCGGTGGCCGTGTGCGAGGTCGACGCCGAAACGTTGCGGGCCGTCGTCGACCAGAGCCTCGTCCGCCGTGGCGGCGAGCGCTACTCGATGCTCGAGACCGTGCGCGAATACGCGCTCGAGCGGCTGGAGGAGCGGGAGGACGCTGACCTGCTTCGCCGGCGCCATGCCGAGTACTTCCGCGACTTCGCCGAAGAGGCGCGGACATTCGCCCGCGGCCCTCGCGCGTCCGAGTGGCTGGACCGTACGGAGGCCGAACTCGACAATCTACGCGCCGCGTTGAGCTGGTCGATCGAGCGCGGCGAAGGGGTTCTCGGCCTCACGATTGCCGAGGCGCTCGAGCCGTACTGGTACCGCCGGCGGCAACTCCACGAAGGCCTGCTTTGGCTCGAGCCTCTGCTCGAGCTCGGGCGTGCCGCGCCGGCCGCGGTCCTTGCCGGTGCCCTCGCGCTTGCGGGCCGCCTCGCCGCGGAGCTCGGTGGAGACGAGCGCGTCCGGCCGTGGTACGAGCAAGCACTCGAGCTCGCGCGAGCAGCACGTGACAGGACGCAGGAAGCGTGGGCGCTGCACGGGCTCGGGTTTCTCGAGTTCCAGGAGGGCAATCCCACGCGTGCGCGCGAGCTGCTGGAGCAGAGTCTCGAGCTCTTCCTCGAACTCGGCGAGCACGCACCGGCAGGCGGACGCCTGACGTACCTCGCCCTTGTCGCGCAGGCGACCGGAGACCGTGCCGCCGCCCGCGCGTACCTCGAACGTTCCGTCGACGAGTACGCCGCGGCCGGCGACAATTCAGGCGTCGTCGGCTCCGTGAGCGGGATCGCCGAGCTGATGCTGGCCGACCGCGAGTTCGAAGGCGCGCTGAGCCTGTACCGCGAGGTCTTGCCGAAGGCAAGCGAGACCGAGGATCTCATGCACCTCTTCGCCGGGATCGCCGCCGGAACCGCTGCGATCGGGGACGGGCGGGGTGCGGCCCGCCTCTGGGGCGCGACGCTGCGGCTCGAGTCGGAATTCGACGCGCCGATACCGGCCGTGGGTCGAGAGATCTACGAGCAGCTTCTGAGCAAGGCGGACGACGCCGACGTGGCGGCCGGCCGGATGCTCGGCAACGACGAGGCGCTCGCCCTGGCACGCCGACTCGTCGGCTGAGTGCTCGGGAAGCGCATACGTCGAGCGCTCCCCGGCGCGTGTCCCTCAGATGCGCCGGAAGGTGAGCTCGACCTTCCAGTCGTAGTCGAGCGACTGCTCGATGAAACCGGTGCTCGAGAACCTCTTCGACCCCGAGAACGAGATCGTGTGCGGTCCCCCGTCCCGCCCCCGTGTACCCGGACGCGAAGCCCGATCTCGCCGCTCCAGATCAACCGGTGACCCATGATCGTCGACCTGGGCTTCTGCGCATCGATTGCGAAGACGATTGCGTCGCGGAAGTGATCGAGGCCTTCGGACACGGCTACGAGCTGCACTCCGGAACGGGATCCGTTGGAATGACGTGGGTCGCGCTTCCCGGCGGGAGCACGTATACGACGTAGAAGTCCACGCCGTCCGGGCCTGCAATTGCCCGATGGACGTGTCCGAAGCCCGGATCCACAAATCCGTGGCCGGCCTTGTAGGCCGCGTCGCGGCAGCTTCCCGCGTGAGCATCCTCGTAGGTGAGGAGGCCTTTGACGACCGTCACGATCGCCGGTCCGGGATGCGTGTGCCAGCCTGTCGCGACGTTCGGGTCAAGCCGAACGTGCTGGACGAAGACGTCGGCCCCGTCGGGATTGACCGCCCGAGCGAACGCCGACACCGGCACGTCGCCGACCGAGTTGTGGGCGGCCATGAATCCGGTCGGGACGGCAGCCGGGTCGATCACCGGCGCGTGGTTCGCAACGGCGACGCCGACAGCGGCAAGCGCAGCGATCGTCGTCAAGATGAGTACGAGCCTCTTCATCACGATTCACCTTTCTCGGTAGTTCCGCGACCCGCTCGGGATCGAAGGAGTGGGGTCACGCTTGGGCACGGGCTGCGATCCAGCGGTCGACCAGGTCAGGCGCAGGCCGCGACGCAGCGCCGCGCCGGGTATGTGCAAGCACCCAACGCTCGACGAGGTCCGGCGGTTCGGACGTCGTGCGGGCTGTTCCTGCCTGAGGGTGGTTGACGAAGTAGTTCTCGACGACGTCCGCGCGTGCCGCCGGCGTCACCAGGCTTGCGCCGGTGACGACGAGAATCAACAGGTTGCGCGTCTTCGATCTCATCGGACTCATCCCTTCGCTCTCGGCGCGGCGCCGTCGGGTCCGCCGGCAACCGCGCAGTTGGCTTTCCCGCTGATCGGGGTCGGATCCGCCGCAACAGCGACGTGCAGCAGCGGATGGAGCGTTCGAACCCCTTCGCACGCCCCCGCGACGAGGCATGCTGCTTCGGACGCGTGAGACGAGTCGAACGCCCATCCCTCCAGCACCAGGCCCGCGATGGATTCGTCGCGGAGGAAGGACACGCTCGTCACCCCCAGCCGGCGAAGTTCAGCGAGCGCCGCCGGCTGCAGGTTCGGCTCCTCGTTCGATGCCGAGAAGAGCACCACCACCATCGCCACCTTCCGCTCCCTTCGACGTGCGGTTCAGTGGCAATGACGCTAGGCCGCGCCGGGCCTCCCGATCATCGGGGAACTCCCTCGCTTTCGAGGTCGGTCACCTTCGCAGCGAGCTCGGCGCGGTTACGGACGCCGAGCTTCTTCAGGACGTTGGAGACGTGGCGCTCGATGGTCTTTCGCGAGAGGAACAGCTTCTGCGCAATTTCCGGATTCGTCGCGCCTGCTGCGACCAGCCGTGCGATTTCCCGCTCGCGCTCTGTCAGCTGCCCCGCAGCCGGCGTACGGCGCCAGGTTCGTACGCCCAACGACCGCAGTTTCCGCTCGGTCAGTTGCTGCGCGGTCAGGGCGCCCATAGCCGCAGCCGAATCCGCGACGGCCGCGAGCACTTCCTTTGCCGCTTCGCTGTCGGCGCCTGCCACGGCTTCGCCGAGGTCGACGCGCGTCCAGCCCCACCCGCGCCAGCGCCTCCGCCTCGGCGAGCCGGAGCTCGGTCGAGCACCTCGGGCAGCCGACGACGTCCGCATACGTTCGCGCCAGCTCGAGCCGGCCGATCACCTCTTGCTCGTGCTCGCCGCGGTCGGCCCGCGAAAGCCAGAGCGCAGCCTCCTGCTGGAGCTCCACCTGAGCATGTTCACTCTCCTTCGCAGCCTCGGCTACGAAAGCATCAAGCGCGCTGCGCCAGTCCCCGCTCTGGAAGTCGACTTCGTACGCGAGGCGGAAGAGTCCGTGCCGACCCCTGGCTTCGTCGGAGACGCGTGCCTCGAGCTCCCGGGCTTCGGCGGCGACTTCGACCGCTTCAGCCACGAACCCGCGATCGAGAAGAAACCTGCCAAGCCAGTAGCCCGCGTCGAGCATCAGGCGCGGCAGGACGCGCCGGCGCGCCTCCAGCCAGACCGCGCGCGCCCGCTCCTCGGCCTCGTGCAGACTGCCCGCCCGTCTCGCCGCCCTGGCTCCCGCGAGTGAGGCGATGAGGTACGCCTCGTCGTCGAACCCGCGCGCGGCCACGGCGCGCTCGTCGCACAATGCGACGAGGGCGGTGACGTCGTCCTCCTGGAACGCGGCCTCGTACTCGACCCGGAGCGCTTCGAGATACGCGCGCCGGGCAGCCGGGGTCGCGGCGGCCATGCCGTTCGGCCCGCCGATCAGTCTGCGGGCGCGCGCCGCCACCCCGTGTGCGAGCGCGCGACCTGCGCGCTTGTGAGGGCTCCAGAGATCGATCTCGGCCGCTTGCGTGTCCAGGTCCAGCGCGATCACCTCGTCTTCGATCGCGAACGAGCGGGCTCGGTCGAGATACGCGCGGGCGCCCCGCTCGTCAGCCAGTGCGTACGCCGACTTCGAGGCTTGCACGAGCGCGGCGGCGCGGCGCTGGTCGTCGAGACTCCATTCGGCGACGAGTAACCAGCGGTCCCGCGCAACGTCGTGCATCGAGAGCTCGGAGGCGAGCTCGGCGATTGCTGCGTTCAGGTCGAGAACCTGCGGATCGGTCTGATCGGGCTCATCCGCGATCGTTGTCAACAGAGCGAGCCCTTCCTCACGGAGCAGCGTGCGCTGAGCCGATCGCGCGAGGCGGTTCGCGAGCTCGAGCGCTCCCAGTCCGCCGGCATGACGATGGTGCAGCGCTTCGCGCAGCGTTCGAACGTCAGTGCGTGCGAATCGCTCGAGCCATTCCGCGAGGCGGCGATGAACGTCACGACGCGCCTCGGTTGGAATCTCGCGCTCCACCGCCGCCCGAATGAGATCGTGCGCGAGGCGCGCTCCGCCGATTGCGTCGATCGCGACTCCGCGACGCGTCAGCTCGCCGAACGCATCGCCGACACGCTCGTTCGACCATCCCTGCAGCGCCGCAAGGTCTACAAGGGGAAGCGGTCGGCCGGCGACGGCGAGGAGAACGAGCAGCGCCGCTGCGTCCGCAGCCACGCCGCGGAGGCGTGCCGTCACGAGCGAGCCGGCGTCGGCCTCAGCGCCTCCAGTTCGAACGAGCGCTTCGAGCCAAAACGGCGAGCCCGCGGCGTTCTCGGCGATTCTTCGCACAACCGTCGCTTCGAGCGCTGGACCGAGCGCATGGACGAGCGCGAGGGCGTCCGCGATCGCGAGCGGCTCGAGCTCGAGAATCGTCACACGTTCGGGCGGCAGGGCTTGTGCCGACGATCCGGCAAAAGCCCTTACCTGCGGAGACGGGCGGGCAGCGGCGACCATCGCGAGCGGCTGCTCGGTGGCAGCCGCCCCACGCAGGAGGTAGGTGCAGAGCGCGAGCGAGAGCTCGTCGAGCCATTGCAGGTCATCGACGAGTAGCAAGACCCGATCGAACCCGCGAAGTGCGCGGTGGGTCGCCTCGAAGATCCGCATCGGCTCCAGGGAAAAGGGCTCGGGGCCGGAGGCGCCGAACACGAGCGACCCGACGTCGTCGAGCGAGCGCAGCAGCTCCGCAGACCCGGAGAGAGGCACGGACTGCTCCGGTTCGTAGCCAACGATTCCGAACACGTGCGTGCCCTCGGCGCGATCACGTACCTCGCGCAGCAGGCGGCTCTTGCCGCTTCCCGGCTCGCCGATGACGACCGCCGCAGTCGCACCGTCGTCCGCGCCCTCGACCGAATGGAGCAGCGCGGCCAGTTCCTTCGAGCGACCGACGAACGGCGCCGGCATGTTCCAAGCGTACTTCTAGGAGCTCCGAGCAGCGATCTTCGGCTTGAACGCCTTGATCGTCGTGCCGCGGGCGCCGAACTTCTGCGCCTTGCGCCGCGTGTCCTCGAATTTCGAGTGCGCGTAGGTGTCGACGAGCTGGCCCGTCTCGATCTGCTCGAAACCGTGTCGCTCCAGAAGCTTGGCGTACGCTGCCTCCAGCAGCGCCCCGGCAATTCAGCCGGTCCAGAGGTCGATATCGCGACGGCCCTCCGCGCTCACGGGGTTCTGGATCGTCACGTCGGCGAGCTGGATGCGACCGCCCGGCGCGAGCACGCGGAAGATCTCGGCGAAGACGGCGTCCTTGTCCGGGACGAGGTCGATGACTCCGTTCGAGATGACGACGTCGAAGCTCTCGTCCGGGAACGGCAGCCGCTCCGCCTCGCCCTCGACGAATTCGACGTTTGCCGCGCCCATCTCGGCTGCAGAGGCGCGCGCTCTCGCCAGCATCTCCGGCGTCATGTCGATCCCGGTGACGTGCCCGCTGCCGCCGACCATCTGCGCGGCGACGAGCGAGTCGGTGCCCGCGCCCGAGCCGAGATCCAGCACACGCTCTCCCGAGTCGAGCCGTCCGAGCGAGAACGGGTTCGCCACGCCAGCGAAGGACTCGGCACTCGAGTCGGGGACCTTCCCGAGCTCGTCGGGATAGTCGAGATCCTCTGCCCACGGTCGTCCGGTCGGAAAGATGAAGTCCTTGCCCGGGTCCTCCGAGACGGAGGCGTACGTCTTCTTGATCTCGCTCTTCAGGAGCTCGACGTCGACTTCGACTTCGACCGTCATCGCGCCGAGATCAGGTCGTAGGCGTCGTCAGCAACGCGCTTCCGGAGCTCCTCATCGGTGCGCTGCATCTCGGGGTGGTCACGGTCGACGTGCTCGCGCGCGAGGCGGAAGAGCTCGTCGTCATCCGCGCCTTCGAGGTGGTGGCCGCAGGGACACTCGATTGCCCGCATCGTTCCTCCCTTCGTCTCGCCGAGCCTACGACGGGGCCGACCATCGGCCAAGACCAAGTTGGCGATACCACTCATCGGTTCGACCGAAGTCCAGGGAGTGGCGGCAACGAGCAGGCCGCTGACGCCCGTGAGGCCGGCGACGATCGCGATCGACTCCGCGCTCCCGAGTGCGTCGGCCGCGAAGCCGACGAGCAGGGCGCCGGCGACGAAGCCGGCGTCGCGCCAGAAGCGGTAGACGCCGACAATCGTCGCCCGGTCCCGCGGCTCGACGACGTCGGAGACTGCCGCGATCAAGGTCGGGTAGACGAGCGCGGTACCGAGTCCGAGCAACGCCGCAGCCGCCAGTGCCGATACGAAGGCGCCGCCGCCGGCCACGAGGAGCGCAAGCGCACCCGCCTGGACGAGCATGCCGAGTGCAATCAGCGGCTTGCGCCCCCTCCGGTCGGAGAGCCAGCCGGTGCCGAGCTGCAGCAAGCCCCAGACCGCGGGGTAGACCGCGGCAACTGCGCCGATCCGGGCCGCACCGGCCCCGTGTGCGGCGAGGTAGAGCGGCGCGAGTCCCCAGGCGAGCGCGTCGTTGAGGTTGTTCACGAGCCCTGCTTGCGAGCAGGCGCGCAGGACGGGATCGCGCAGGGTCCCTTCCGCGAATGCCGTTCTGAACGGCAGCGCGGCGCGCTCTCCGCGACCGCGCTGTTCGTGGATCACGTGCCCTCCGGTGTCGCGGACGAAGACGATCGCGACCAGCGTGCCGACGAGTGCGATCACGAGCGCGCCAACCCAGACGACCGTCCGCGGAGCGACGCTCGCGGCGAGCGCGCCGCTGGCGAATGCCGTGGCGGCAAGCCCGAGGTAGCCGGCCGACTCGTTCAGGCCGAGCGCGAGCCCGCGTCGATCGGGACCGGCGAGGTCGATCTTCATCAGGACGGTCATCGACCACGCCAGGCCTTGATTCGCGCCGAGCAGCAGGTTTGCGACGACGATCACCCACCAGCTGGGAGCGACGGCGATCAGCACGGGCACCGGCAAGGCGAACAGCCAGCCCGTGACGAGTAGTCGCTTCCGCCCTGCGCGGTCGGCGAGCGCTCCGGCCGTGAGGTTCGTCAATGCCTTCGCAGCGCCGAAGGCGACGACAAAGGCCAGGATCGCGGCGTGGGAGGTGAGGTGGAAGTCGCGCTTGCCGATGAGCGGCAGCACGCTCCGCTCGAGCCCGACCAGCGCCCCGACCAGAGCGTTCAGCGCGACAAGGAGTGAAAACTGTGCCGCGTTCGGCCGCAGCCCGAGCCGAACGGGGACGGTCAAGCGCGCGCTGCGACGACTCCGCGCTTGTTGGCGGCGACGATCGCCGGCTGGTCTGCAGGCGGCGGCGGCGCGTCCACCAGCAGCGCCCGGGCGAACGAGTCGGCGCCGTCTGCGGCGAGCGCTGGATTGTGTCGACGCTCGAAGCCGATCGTCGAGAACGGATTCGCCGAAAGTGATCGGCCGCAGACCGAGCCGCCGTAATGGCTCGGGTAGACGGCGACCCAATCTGGCAGCTCCAGCAGCCTCTCGAGCGACCGGTAGAGCTCTCGCGCCCGCGGCAGCGAATCGCCGCCTGCGTGCAGATCCGGTCGACCGACGTCACCAACGAGCAGCGAGTCGCCGGTGAAGACGAGCCAAGGCTCGTCCGTCCCGCGCCGGCGGTCGGAAACGACGTACGCATTGTGTGCGGGCGCATGGCCGGGCGTGGCAAGTGCACGCACGTGCGTGTTGCCGAGCAAGACGTGCTCCCCGTCACCGAGCTCCCGATGCTCGAACTCGACCGGCGCGCCGGCCGGTAGATACGGAGTTGCGCCAGTGGCCTCGACGAGGGCCGGCAGACCCGAGACGTGGTCCGCCTGGACATGCGTCTCGAACAGCGCGACGATCGGCGCGCCGACCCGCTCCGCCTCGGCGAGGTAGCGCTCGACGAGCGCTTCGTGTGGATCCATCACCGCGAGCTTCCCAGCCGTCAGGCAGCCGAAGAGGTACGAGGCGCAGGCCGTCTCCTCGTAGAGGAAGGGACGAAGGATCACGTCTCCCAGGCTAGGGTCGCGCCAAGAATCGCGCTAGACGAAGTTGTCGATAGGTGCTATCGGTTACGAGGATGGCAGCGACGAGCACGCTGCATGAGCTCTGGGACACGACGCGGATGCGGCTGCTGGTCGAGATCGAGCGGCAGGGAAGCGTCTCTGCGGCCGCGGCCGCAATCGGCATCGGGCAGCCGAGCGCGAGCCAGCACCTGCGCCTGCTCGAGACGGCGGCCGGACAGCGGCTCGTCGAACGAAGCGGACGCGGGAGCCGGCTGACGGAGGCCGGGCAGGTGCTCGCAGGCCGGGCCGCGCAGGCGCTGAGCAGCCTCGGCGCCGCGGAAGAGGAGCTCGGGGCGCTCGCCGGTCTGCAGAGCGGCACGATCCACATCGGCGCCTCGACGGCGCCCGGCGTCTACCTGCTGCCCGACACGCTCGGTTGCTTCCGCCGCGACCACCCGGGCGTGACGGTCGAGGTCGAGATCGCCGCGAGCGACGAGATCCTGAGGCGGCTGCTCACCGGGCGCGTACAGCTCGCGCTCGTCGGCGCGCGCGAGGCGGACGAGCGCATCGAGCTGGAGCCGTTCCTCGAGGACGAGGTCGTCGGAGTCGCGCAGCCTGGCTTTGCTCCGCTGAGGAACGGACAGCTCGTTCCGGCCCGCCTGTCCGAGTTCATGCTGCTTGCGCGCGAGCCTGGCTCGAGCTCGCAACGCGCGATCGACGACGAGCTGCGCGCGATCGGCGTCAAGCCCGCGGGCGTGTGGGAGCTCGGCTCGAGCGAGGCAATCAAGCGCGCAGCCCGAGAGGGTCTGGGCCTCGCGTTTCTCTCCCGCTACGCAGTCGCGGAGGAGGTCGAGCGCGGCGATCTCGAGAGCTTCCGGCTCGCGGGCCGGCCCAGGTTGCTGCGCCGTTTCTCCGTTGCCCGGCTGACCGGACGGCCGTTGTCGCCCGCAGAGCGTGGCTTTGTCGCCACCCTCACGCGGTGCTGCGCGAAGCAAGCGGATTACGCGGCTGCATGTGTCGGCTCATCGCAGGCGAAAGCGCAGCGAGTCGCTCGCCGATAATCCGCGACGATGGAGGAACGCAAGGTCGTCACCGTCCTGTTCGCCGACCTAGTCGGGTTCACGGCGCGTGCCGAGCAACTCGACCCCGAGGACGTGCGCGCGCTGCTGCGCCCGTACCACGAGCGCGCCCGCGCCGAGCTCGAGCGCTTCGGCGGCACAGTCGAGAAGTTCATCGGCGACGCGGTGATGGCCGTATTCGGCGCGCCGGTGGCGCACGAAGACGATCCCGAGCGCGCGGTGCGCGCCGCGCTGGTGCTACGCGACGCGGTCTCCGAGCTGAACGAGGCCGAGCCGAGTCCCGAGTTCGAGGTGCGGATCGCCGTGCACACTGGCGAAGCGCTCGTCACGCTCGACGCCGACCCGGCTCGGGGCGAGGGGTTCGTCGCCGGCGACGTCGTCAATACCGCGTCGCGCCTCCAAGCGTTCGCGCCGGTGAACGGCGTTCTCGTCGGCGAGCTCACCAGACGCGTCACCGAGCACGCGATTGCCTACCGTGATGCCGATGTCGTGGAGGCCCGAGGAAAGTCTGCGCCGCTTCGAGTATCCGAGGCGCTCAACCCGATCGCTCGGATCGGCACCGATCCCCGCCGGGAAGGCGGCGCTCCGCTCGTCGGGCGAGCGCGCGAGCTCGACCAGCTTCGTGACGCACTCGTCCGCATGAGCGAACAATCATCTGCACAGCTCGTGACGCTCGTCGGCGTCCCCGGGATCGGTAAGAGCAGGCTCGTCCGCGAGCTCCTGGCGCACGTCGAGACCCGCACGGAGCTGATCCGGTGGCGGCAGGGGCGCTCGCTTCCCTACGGCGACGGCGTGACGTTTTGGGCGTTGGGCGAGATCGTCAAAGCCGAAGCGGGCATCCTCGAGACCGACACGGCAGAGGTGAGCGAGGGGAAGCTGCACCGGGCGGTCGAAGCCGCCGTTCCCGATCGAAGCGAAGCTGTTTGGGTGATGAAACACCTCGGTCTTCTCGTCGGGCTCACGGCGGAAGACCGGCACGCCGATCCCGAAGGCGAGACGTTCGCTGCCTGGCGTCGCTTTCTCGAAGGCCTCGCCGAAGACGGCCCGACCGTACTCGTCTTCGAGGATCTCCACTGGGCTGACGACTTGCTGCTCGAGTTCGTGGACGAGCTCGTCGACCAGACGGTCGACGTGCCGCTGCTCATAGTCGCGACCGCACGTCCCGAGCTGCTGGATCGCCGTCCTTCTTGGGGAGGCGGGAAGCGAAACGCGGCAACGATCTCACTCTCTCCGCTCTCGCACGACGACACCGCGCGCTTGCTCGCGACCTTGCTCGACACGCCGGTCCTCGAAGCCGGCGTGCAATCGCGCCTGCTGGCGCGGGCGGAGGGCAACCCGTTGTTCGCGGAGGAGTACGCGCGGCTGCTCGGAGAGGGCGGCGCAATCGATGCTCTGCCCGAGTCCCTGCACGGATTGATCGCCGCGCGGCTCGATGCGCTCGAGCCCGACGCGAAGGCTGCCGTGCAGTCGGCGGCCGTGCTCGGCGAGACCTTCTGGAGCGGAGCCGTCGCGGCAGTTGCCGGCATGAGTCGGGTTGACGAGGAGCTGCGCGGTTTGGAGCGCAGGGAGTTCGTACGGCGCCGACGGCGCTCGAGCGTCGACGGCGAGAGCGAGTACGCGTTCCATCACATCCTCGTCCAGGACGTCGCCTACGCGCAGATCCCACGCGGCGAGCGCGGCGAACGTCACGCTCGCGCGGCCGCCTGGATCGAGTCTCTCGGCCGCTCGGAGGACCACGCGGAGATGCTCGCGCACCACTATCTGCAGGCGCTCGAGCTGGCCCGCGCATCCGGACGTGCAACGACCGAGCTCGAGGGCCGCGCTCGCGACGCGCTCGTCGTGGCCGGCGGTCGGGCGTTCGGACTCGGCGCGTTCCCCGCGGCGCAGCGTTTCTACGAGGCCGCGCTCGGGCTCACCGCCACGGACGACGACGATCGGCCGTCGCTCCTGCTCCGCTACGCGCGAACCCGCGCGGACGACGAGCAGCAGGACCCCGCGATCCTCGAAGAGGCGTACGACGGATTGCTCCGGCTCGGTGCAACCGGGCTTGCGGCGGAGGCGAAGATGCTGCTTGCTTCCTGCTGGTGGTGGCAAGGGGACCAAGCCCGCGCGCTGGAGCACCTGTCGCAGGCGGCGGAACTGGTGGCCGACGAGCCGGAATCGAGCAGCAAGGCCTACGTGCTGACGCACATCGCGCGGTACAAGATGCTCGTCGGCGAATTCGCCGTCGCGCGCCAGATCGCACGGGAGGGAGCACGACTGGCCGAACGGCTCGGACTCGGCGCGCTGCTCGCACGCAACCTGAACACGGCTGGAGTGGCGAGGGTCGAGACCGGTGACGCCGCCGGCATCGAAGATCTCGCGCGCGCCGTCGAGCTCGCGCGGGCTGCGAAGAACCCGATCGAAGAGTTCCAGGCATCTGGCAACCTCACCTGGATGTTGGCCGTCCTCGGCGATCTCCCTCGCGCGTGGGAGCGCCACCTCGCCGACTGCGAGCTCGCCGCCCGCGTCGGCTTCGAGCCACACATGCGCTGGGAGCGCGGCGAGCGACTCTTCTACCTGTACTGGCGCGGCGAATGGTCGGACCTGCAACGGCTCGGAAAGGCGTTCCTGGACGAGGTCGCGGACGCAGGCCACTATCTCGAGGAGCAAGCGCGGACACATCTGGCACGAGTCGATCACGCCAGGGGACTCGTCGGCGTCGCATTCGACCACGCTCGGGCGGGGTTGGAACTTGCGCGGCGCGCCGGCGATCCGCAGATCGTCGATGCGGCCGTCGCCTTCTCGGCCCGGCTGCATGCGGATGCCGGCGACGGGCCGGCCGCCGCCTCGCTCCTCGACGAGCTGCTCGACCACTGGAGAGCCGGCGAGGTGGTGAAGGTCGAGGCGTCGATCGACGCGGCCTGGGCCGCTGTGGCCCTGGGGCGCGCCGAAGAGTTCCTCGAGGTCGTCGCTCCCGTGCAGGAACACTCTCGCTGGCTCGCGGCGGCGACCGCGGTCCTCTCAGGCGAGCTCACGCGTGCCGCGGACCTCTGCGCGCAGATGGGATCCTTGCCCGACGAGGCGTACGCGCGGCTGCGCGCGGCCGAGCAGCTCGTCCGCGCGGGGCGCCGTGCGGACGCGGAGGGTGAGCTTGCGCGGGCGCTTGCCTTCTGGCGCTCGGTCGGCGCCACCGCCTACGTCCGCCACGGTGAAGCGTTGCTTGCGCGCGCAGGCTAGATCCGCGCGCCTTCGAGCGCCGTCGCGCACTCGTCCTGCGGCTGCGGCCCGATCTTCGGAATCGCGGCGAACAGCAACTCGCGGAGCTTCTCGTTGTTCCGGTTGAACACCTCGAGCACCGCGTGGTGGGTGACCGGCGGTGTCCCCTCCACTCCCACGTCGTGGTCCGTGACCATCGAGATGTTCGCGTAGCAGAGCTCGAGCTCGCGCGCGAGGTACCCCTCGGGATAGGCCGTCATGTTGATCACGTCCCAGCCCGCGTCTTGGAACCACTTCGACTCGGCGCGCGTCGAGAAGCGCGGCCCGTGGACGACGACAACGGTGCCGCCGTCCCGCACCGGGATGTCGAGCTCGCGCGCTGTCTCGACGAGGATGCGGCGCAGGCCGGGACAGTACGGATCGGCCGAGCTCACGTGCGTCGTGTCGGGACCCTCGTAGAACGTGTCCGGGCGGCCGTGCGTGCGGTCGACGAACTGATCGCAGACGACGAACTCACCGAGCTCGAGCTCGGCCTTCAGCGCACCGGATGCGTTCGGTCCGATGATGCGGCGGACACCGAGCTCCTTCATCGCCCAGACGTTGGCGCGGTAGTTGATCTGCGCCGGCGGCAACTCGTGCTCCACGCCGTGGCGCGGCAGGAACGCGACGCGCTTGGCGCCGACCTCTCCGATCGTCACGGGCGCGGACGGGTTCCCGTACGGCGTGTCGACGTCGACCTGCTCGGTGTCTTCGAGGAACGTGTAGAAGCCGCTGCCGCCGAAGACGCCGATCTCGGCGTCAGCCATCTTCCTCCGCGGGCTTCGCCGTCGCCGACGCGAACGTGATACGCACGTCCGCGAGCAGCTGCTTCAGCTGCCTGAGCATCTCCGGGTCGGCGTGCCCCTCGAGGAGCGGAGTCAGCGCCCCGACGGCGTCGATCGCAAGCCGCGCGTCGTCCAACTCCTTAGCCTCGAGCTTCACGTACGCGAGCTGACCGAGCGTCGCGACCGTCGAAATCAGCAGGTCGGGGACCTTGAGCGCGCGGATCTGGTCCGCGAGCTGCTCCGCGCTGACGTTGTCCTCAGCCACGCACGGGCTCCCCTGCCGCGATTTGCTCGGCGTAGATCTCGCGGAAGGACGCACGCTCGGCCAGCCGCGCCCTCTGGCGCTCCGCGGCATTCGCGGTCGGGATCGCAAGAAATGGAGCCGCGCCGAACTGCTCCGCAAACGGCTGCACCCACTCGACCAGCCGCTCGAGCCGCGTGCGCGTCGACTCGGTCTCGCCTGATGTGAAGTCGATGAACTCACCGCCGAGTCCCCGGCGAATGGCGCGCCAGAAGTTCTCCTCGATCAACCGCCGCGGCAGCAGCTCGAACGATGGCCCCGCGTCGAGCTGCAGCGCGACCGTTCCGACGAGCGCGTAGATCAAGGCTGCCAGCGACTGCGCTTCGCCCAGCTGCGGCTGTGCGTCGCAGATGCGAACCTCGACCGTCGGATAGGCGAGGTGCGGCCGCACGCTCCACCAGATGTGCGTGTGCTCGAGGATCGACTTCGTCCTGTAGAGCATGCGCACGTATTCCTCGTAGGCAGGCCAACTCTCGTAGACGTCAGGAACGCCGCAGCGCGGAAACATGCGGGTGAAGATCTGCGTGCGCGCCGAGTGCAGGCCGCTGTCGACGCCCTCGACGAAGGGCGAGCTCGCGGAAAGGGCGAGCAGCTCGGGGAGGTAGTTGCGCATCACGTTGCAGACCTGGATCGCGCGATCGGCACCGCGGATGCCGACGTGCACGTGCAGGCCGAAGGTGTTGTTGCGCCACACGACGTACTTGAGCATCTCGTCGTTCGCCCGGTAGTGCGGCGTATCGATGATGCGCTGATCCTGCCACGGGCTCCACGGATGCGTGCCGACCCCGGCAAGCGACACCTCGACGTGTTCGGCGAGGTCGTGGAGCTGCGAGCGGCGCTCCCCGATCAGGGCCGCGGCCTCCGTGAAGTTCTCGCAGCGTCCGGTGCGCACCTCGACCTCCGACGCGATCAGCTCGCCGACGAGATGCTCTTCGAGCACCGTTCCCTGGGCCGCTGCCTGCAGGTCCTCGAACCGGTTCGTCAGGTCGAGCGTCTCCGGCTCCAGGATCGCGAACTCCTCTTCGACCGCGACCGTGAAGTCGGCGCCTGATTCGTACGCGTTCCGCGCGAACTCGATCTGCTCGTCCGGGCTCAGCCTCTGTGTGTCGCCCATGGCGGCATTACCCTAGTTAAAGGGTTGCAAGAGCCGTTCTGCGACGGAGGTCCAGCTCCAGCGCTGGAGGACCGCTCGCCGCGCCGGCTCCGCGAGCGCTCCGTGCGGCAGCGCGAGCAACTCCCTCAGCTTCGTCGCGAGGTCGTCGGCGTCGCCGGTCCGGAACGAGGTCAGCCGGCGCAGCTCGGGTGGATACTCCTCCTCGAGCCCCTCGGCGATCTCGGCGAGACCCGACTGGCGAGCGACGAGCGGCGGGCAGCCTGCGGCTGCTGCCTCCGCCGCAACCATCCCGAACGCCTCGGGGAAGATTGACGGCACGACCGCGACGTCGCACAGCGGCAGCAGGTGCACGAGATGCCGGTGCTCCAGCGGACCGGTGAAAAGCGTTCGCGGTGGAGCCGTCGCTTCGAGCTCTGCTCGATAGTCGCCGAAGCCCACGATCAGCGCGCGTGCGCGGACCTGCCTCAGCGCGTCGAACAGCACGTGCACGCCCTTGTTGTAGAGCAGCTTCCCGAAGTAGAGGACGGTCGGCGCATCACTCGCGAACCACTCGGCGAGACGCTCGGCGTTGCCCTCGTCGGGAAGCCGTTCGTGCTCGTTGCCCGGATTCGGCGGATCATTGCGTGCCTCGGCGAGCAGCGATGCGAGCGCAGTGGCGCGGTCTTCGATGCGGAACTCGTCCACATCGACCCCGGGCGGGACCTCGTGCACGCGGTCGACGTGGCCCACTACGTCCTCGAGCACCGCGCGGATGTGGGCCGAGCCGACGAACACCGCCTCCGCCGGTGCGAGCGCTTCGCGTCCCCACGCCGAGAGGTCGGCGTTGCCGCGCATCGAGTATTCGAGCTCGGACCCGTGAGCCTTCACCGCGTACGGCATCCCGCTCGCGGCGCCGACGGGCCCTCCGAGCAGGACATGGTTCGCGAACACGACGTCCGCGGGTGCGAGCTCACGCAGGGCGCGTGCGTTTGCCTCGACATACCGGTCGCGTTCCGCCTGCGTCAGCTCCTGGAGCAGCTTCGGCTGAAGGCCGGCGTAGCGGTCGAGGACGAACACCGGCAGCAGCCCGTCCGGCAACTCGGGCCGCACGACCTTCGCGCCCGCGAGGTCGAAGCCCTCGGCGTGGGGCTCCTGGCAGACGACGGTCACGTCATGACCCGCCCGACCCCACTCCCGAACGAGAGCGCGGGTATAGACGTTCGAGCCGGTTCCGGCCAGAAGGTAGCCGTGCCAGAGCAAGATCACCATTTCGGGGGGGCAAGCTATCTGCGCGGCCGGCATCTCTACCTGCAGACCCTCTGCTGCGGCCGGTTTTCGTGCTGCGTCGCACGCATCGCCCAGATGCCGGGTCGCGTGGCGGGACGGGACCTGCGGGCCGCACGCAGGTCTCGTGTCCGCCGCTTTCTGGTTCGCGGCAAGGTCGCGGCGCAGCCTGGTTTCGGCCCCAGTTGAGGCGCAGTAAATACCCCAACCCTCAACCATGCCTGGCACGGGGCCGGCGCCTGTTTCGACGTGGAGGGCAGCGCGCGCCCGCGCCTTCCTGCCTCTTGGCACAAACCCTCAAGCGTGCCTGGCACCGGGGCATGCCCGGCGCGGCCACGTTGAGTTACGTCAGGTGGAAGTACAAGGCGTACAGCAGCTCCACCGCGGGATTGGACGTGTGCACCTGGACGTCCTGCGGCACGTCGAGCAGCGCCTCGCTGTAGTTGAAGATGATCTTGACGCCGGCGGTGACCAGGTCGTTCGCGGCGCCCTGCGCGCTGGACGCGGGGACGGCGAGCACGCCGACGATGATGTTCTTGTCCCGGACGGTGTCGCCCAGGTGCTGGTACGGCGTCACGTCGACATTCCCGACGCGCCGCCCGACCTTCTCCGGATCGGTGTCGAAAACCGCGGCGATGTTGATCCCGTGCTCGGCGAAGATCGCCGAGCTTGCGATCGCCTCGCCGAGCCGCCCCGCGCCGACGAGCGCGATGTTGTGCTGCCCTTGCGTACGGAGGATCTTGCGGATCTCACCCAGCAGCGAGTCGATGTTGTAGCCGACGCCGCGCTTCCCGAACTTGCCGAACCCGGAAAGGTCGCGGCGGATCTGGGTCGCGTTGATGTTGGTGTAGTCCGAGATCTCCTGCGAGGAGATCCGCTCCTTCCCCATCTTCTTCGCCTGCGTCAACACCTGCAGGTATCGACTCAGGCGAGCCGCGACTCCGACCGTCAACCGATCCGCCACTCCAGCTCCTCGTATCGTTGCTTGTAACAGACCGGCGCATTGTGCCTACGGCTCTCAGAGCGCTGCGCCGATTCCCTCGCCCTAACTTTGTGACGCGAGTCGGCGCCGCAGCCCCTCGGGCTGGACGTGGTAGACGAAGGCGCGCTCGCCGTCGATCTCGACGACGGGAAGCCATTCTCGATAGCGCGCCTCGAGCTCGGCGTGACCGGTGATGTCGACCTCGTCGTACTCGACGTGCTCCGCATCCAGGACGGAGCGCGCGCGCTCACAGAGGTGGCACCCCTGCGCCGAGTAGAGGACGACGCTAGGGATAGATCCCGCGCGTGATCGTCGCTTCGGCGACGCGTTGCACCGCGAGCCCGTAGGCCGCTGTCCGCATGTCGACGTTGCGCGACTGCGCCGTCGCCCACGTCTCGTCGAACGAGCGCGTGATGATGTCGTTCAGCTTCGCATTCACCTCGGCCTCCTTCCAGAAGTACTCCTGGAGGCCTTGCACCCATTCGAAGTACGAGACGATCACTCCGCCGGCGTTCGCGAGGATGTCCGGAAGGATCGTGACGCCCTTCTCGTACAGGATCTCGTCCGCAGGCGGCGTGATCGGACCGTTCGCTCCCTCGACGACCAGCTTCGCCTTCACCTGAGCGGCGTTCTCCTCTGTGATCACCTGCTCGAGCGCGCAAGGCGCGAGAATGTCGCAGTCGAGCAGGAGCAACTCGTCGTTCGTGATCAGCTCGGCGCCCCTCAACCCGTCCAACAAGCCCGTGTCGCGCTTGTGAGCGAACGCAGCGGGGACATCGATCCCGTTCGGGTTGTAGAGAGCTGTGCGCGAATCCGAGATCGCGACCACCGTCGCGCCGTCCTCGGCGAGGAACTTCGCCAGGTACGAGCCCACGTTCCCGAACCCCTGCACGGCGACCCGCTGGTCGGCCAGCGACGCGTCCTGCTTCTGCACTGCGTCGCGGATGCAGTAGAGCGCGCCGCGCGCGGTGGCTTCCTCGCGGCCGAGCGATCCCCCGATCGTCAGCGGCTTGCCCGTGACGACACCCAGCACGGAGTGGCCCTTGTTCATCGAGTACGTGTCGAAGATCCACGCCATGATCCGGCCGTCCGTGCCGACGTCCGGCGCGGGAATGTCGACCTCGGGACCGATCTGGTTGATGATCTCGCTCGTGAAGCGGCGTGTCATGCGCTGCAGCTCGATCTGGGACATCTCCTTCGGGCTGCAGACGACGCCGCCCTTCGCGCCCCCGAACGGGATCCCGGCCAGCGCGCACTTCCACGTCATCCACATCGCGAGCGCCTTCACCTCGTCGAGCGTGACGTCGCGGTGGTAGCGGATCCCGCCCTTCGACGGCCCGCGCGCGATGTTGTGCACGACGCGGTAGCCCACGAAGACCTGTGTCGTGCCGTTGTCCATCCCGACGGGAATCGACACCTCGACAGACTTCTTGCACTGCGACAAGATGTTGACCAGGTTCTGGTCGATCTCGAAGACGTCCGCGACGTGTTGCAGCTGCGTGCGGGCGATCTCGAATGGATTCTCGCGCAGATGCGACGTCGTGAGCTGCGTGGCCGCCAACGGACCCTCCTCGTTTGCAGGAATTTTTCGCCGCGCGCGCGAGTTTACTCGATGATCCGGAACAGGAGTTGCTTCCGCGAAGCGGGGCCGGGCAGGCTCGGAATCGCGATCACTTGCACGAAGTAGTTGCCCTTGCCGAGCACATTGCCTGCCGGCGTGCGCCCGGTGAGACCGAACGCGTAGCGACCGGGGAGCAGGTCGCGCAGGCGTGCGAGCGCGCCGAGATCGGTGCCGTCGCTGCGCAGCAACCGCAACTCGAGGAGCGAGACCGGCTGCAGCTGCGCGCGACCGCCGCCGCCGAGAATCCGTCCCGCCTGGAACGTCAGCAGTGCAGGCGCCGCGTCGGACGGTGCGAACGAGCGCTGGGAGAGGCGAAGCGGACCGAGAAGCGTGTCCGGCAGCGGTCCGAACGTCACCACCCACGGGACTCGGAGCGCAGTTCCGCCGTCGGCTGCAATCGACAAGGTGCCCTCGGCGGGCGCGCGGCCTTCGGGTTGAGACGCGACGCGGACCGTCAGCTCGATGCGGATCGACGCGCCGGGATCGAGCTCGAAGCGCGCCGGAGACGCAGAGAACCGGACCGACGCCGCTCCTTCCGCCTCGTGCTGTACGCGCACCCCGCCCCGCAGTTTGCGCGTCGACACGTTCCGCACGACGAGCGTCCGCTGCTTCGTCCAACGCGCGTCGCGCGCGTTGCCGAGCGCAAGGGTCGCCGGCTCCGTCGCGAGCTCGCCCGCCGCGGCCGCGCCGAGCGATATGTATCCGGCGCCTTCGGTCGCCACGGCCTCGCCCGCGAGCGGCCGCGCGTTTCCGACGAGCAGGCTGTGCAGCGCCGATGCCCCGAGTGACGGCCGCGCCTGCGCCAGCAAGGCCGCCGCTCCGGCGACCGCGGCGGCGGCGGCGCTCGTGCCGTTGATGCTCGCATAGCGCGGCGAGCCGTCCTCAGCGGTGCCCGTGTCCGACGTGCCGATGCTCACACCCGGGGCGACGAGATCCGGCTTCACGCGCCCGTCGTAGGCGAGTCCGGTCGAAGAGAACTGCGCGACCGTCGCCGCGTCGCCGTTCCGCACGCTTCCGGCTGTGCCGAGCGACACCCCGGCGTCGGCGCCGCGCGTAACGCCGTTGATCAGCCGCGCCGCAGCCGCCGGCGGGACGGCGACGACCGGGATCGGCGTCTCTTCGTCGAGCCCGATCCCACCCGCCGGCAGGCGCGCGCCGTAGAGCAGCACGGCCGCCGCGCCCGCGCGCGCTGCATTGGCCGCCACGACCGCCGGCTGCTCTCCAGCCCGGAGCAGCGCAGCGCGCCCGGCAACGAGGCTCAGCCCGTCGGCGGAGAAGAACGATGCCAGCGACCTGAAGCTCGCGCGCCGACGCTCGAGCGCCGGCACCGCGATCCCGACGTGGAGCGAATGCGGCGGCGTACCGGCGCCGACCAGCGGCAGGTGGCGATCGAGCACGACGTCGAGGCCGCTGCGCAGCGTGACGCGGACTTCCTCGGCGTTCTTTCGCGTGTCGGCGGCGCCGACGGTGAGCGCGGTGCCGGCACCTCCCGGTCCCGAGATGCTTCCGAAGCCCGGCCCTGCCGGGCCGTCGTTGCCTGCAGAGGCAACGACAAGCGTGTCGAGTCGCAAAGCGCCGTTCACGGCCCGCGCGGCGGGGTCATCGGCGAAGCCGGCGAACGGCGCGGCCAGTCCGATCAGGACAATTCGCGCGGCATCGTGAGCGTCGCCGTCCGCGTTCGGGTCGACGGCGCGTTCGATCCCCGCGATCAGCTGATCCGTGCGTCCATACATTGCGTATCGCCCGCGCGCGTCGGGCTGCCAGCCTGCGATGCGAATCGGGAGCAGCGTTGCGCCCGGAGCGACACCGCCGAGCGCTCGCGGCCCGGTCGAGCCGACGACGATGCCCGCGAGCTCGGTAGCGTGGCGTTCGAACTCGGCCGGCGCGTCCGGACTCGCGCGCGCGGTCGCGTCGCCGTTGGGATCGAGGACATCGATGCCGGTCGTGAAGTTGCCGCGCAGGAACGGATGCGACCTGTCGACCCCGGTGTCCAGCAGCGCGACGGTCACCCCCCGGCCGTCGAAGCCGGGCAGTGCCAGCCCGGGCATGCGGCCGAGCGCGTCGGTGAATTCCCGCCGGTCGAGCAGCGACGCGGAGATCGCGGCCGGATATGCGACGCGGACCGGGTAGATCCCCTGCACGGCATCGTCGCGTTCGAGCAAGGAGACGGCGCGCGCGTCGAGCAATGCGGAGAAGCCGGACAGCACGCGCGCGTAGCTGTATTCCGGCTGCACGCGCACTCCCTGCACCGCGAGGCGGGAGACGAGCAGCCGCTGCTGCGAGAGCGACGCCGCGGTCCACTTGCGCTCCTGCTTGTCCGTCGCGCGTCCGCCTGCAGCGGCAACGCGGTCGGCGAGCGATCTCGTCTTCATGACGACGAGCATCCGCTGGCCGAGCGCGACGTGCGGCCGCATTCCGCTACCGACGAGCCCCTGCCAGCTGACCCCGGGGACCGGCGCAGCAGCGCGCGTCGCTTCCTCGCCGCCCGCCGCCACGAGCAAGACGGTCAGCGCCGCCGCAACGGATGCGAGGAGGCCGGTGTGGCGGGGCTCAGCCGGCGGATGCGTAGGCATCGAGGCCAAGGTAACGAGGATAGGGGACGGCCTCGACGAAGCGGGCGGCCGAGCCGATCATCGCCGCGTTGTCCGTGCACAGCTGGAGGGGCGCGAGGACCGCGCCGGGCAGGGCGGCGCGCAGCTCCGAGTTGGCGGCCACGCCACCGACCACCGCGATCCGTTCCGCGCCAGTGCGTGCAGCTGACTCCTGCGTCCGCTCGACGAGCGCCCGGACGATCGCGCGCTGGTAGCTCGCCGCGAGGTCGGCGCGGCGGGCCTCGGCCCCCGGGCCGAGCTCCCGCACCTTGTAGAGCAGCGCCGTCTTCAGGCCCGAGAACGAGAAATCCAGCCCCGGGACGCGCGCGACCGGGAACGCGAAGGCGTCCGCATCGCCATCCCGGGCGAGCCGGTCGATCTCGGCGCCGCCGGGGTAGCCGAGCCCGAGCAGGCGCGCGCCCTTGTCGAATGCCTCGCCGGCGGCGTCGTCGAGCGTCGTGCCCAGGACCTCGTAGTCCGCGTGACCGCGGACGTCCAGTAACAGCGTGTGTCCCCCACTCGCGAGCAGACACAGGAACGGCGGCTCGCTCGCGTGCGGCTGGAGGAACAGCGAGGCCACGTGACCGTGTAGATGATCGACGGGGACGAGGGGAAGCCGGCGGGCGAGCGCGAGGGCCTTCGCGGCCTGGAGTCCGACGAGCAACGCGCCGATCAGCCCGGGGCCGCGAGTCACCGCGACACGCTCGACATCGTCGAGGGATCGCTCACCGAGCGCCTCGCGGATGACGGGCACGACGAGCTCGAGGTGCCGGCGCGACGCGACTTCCGGCACGACGCCTCCATACCGTGAATGCAGGTCCGCCTGGGAGGCGACAACGTTGGCGTGGATCTCGCCGTCGTCCCCGACGAGCGCCGCAGCCGTCTCGTCGCAGCTGGTCTCGAGCGCGAGGATCACTCTTTTTCTCGTTCCGAGAAAAAGGGGGCACAGGTGCTAGGGCAAGCTCCTACGCTGTGGGTACGGACTCCGGCCTGGCGATTACTGCCGACGTGTACGAGCGCCGGAGCGGAATGATCGACGCGCTCGAGGCGCGGAACGTCGCTGTCGAGATCGCGGCGCTGAGTGTCGGCGACTACCGAATTGGCACGAGCATTGTGGAGCGCAAGACCGTGTACGACCTCCACTCGACGCTGCGCCAACGTCGGCTGTGGACGCAGCTCGCGAACCTTCGATCGACTGGGCTGAAGTCTTACCTGCTGGTTGAAGGACGATCTCTCGACGCAGGCCCGCTCGCGGATGCAGCCATCCGCGGCGCGCTGCTGACTGCGATGGACCAGCGTGTCCGAGTCCTGCGAGCGCTTGATCTCGAGGAGGCGGCTCTGTGGCTGATCCGAATCGCTCAGCAGAAGCACCGTCGGCCGGGCTCTGAACAGGCGCGAACGCACGCAGCGACGGATCCTGTGTCTGTGCTGGCCTGTGTTCGCGGACTGGGCCCGAGAACGGCACGCGCTTTGCTGGAGGAATTCGGGACCGTCGCAGCCGTCGCAAGCGTGGGGCCGCAAGAGCTCGCCCGAGTGCGCGGAATAGGCCCAAGGCGCGCGCGCGTGCTTCACGAGGTGCTCACCCGTTCCCAGCCTCATCGGGAACGGGAGGATCCCGCCACATAATCAGCGCATCTTCACGGTTGTCCGTGTAGTAGCCCCGGCGGATCCCGCGCGCGCGAAAACCGGCCTGCTCGTAGAGGCGGATCGCGCCTTCGTTCGATACGCGCACCTCGAGCGTGTAGCCGCGGCGGGCGTCGTCGTCGGTCAGCTCGAACAGCCGCTCGAGCAGCGACATCGCAATGCCGCGGCGGCGCTGTGCGGGATCGACGGCGAGGTTCATCACATGCCACGCGTCGACGTAGCGGGAGATGATCATGTAGCCGACGAGCTCCTGCCCCTCGAACGCTCCGAGACAGATCGAGGCGGGCTTGGCGAGCTCGCCTGCGAACATCGATCGCGACCAGGGCGTCGGGTACGAGCGGCGCTCGATTTCGTCGATCGCGCCGAGGTCGCGCGTCTGCAGCGAACGGATCTCGACGGCCGTCTTCACGCGAGCATCCTGTCTGCATCGGGTGCGCGCACGTACACCGGCTCGACTTGCTCGGCCGGCCCGAACTCGCGCGCAAGCGCGACGTGGAAGCGCGCGCGCGGAACATGTCGCACGTCGTCGTCCAGAGGAACGACGGCGCCGGTCGCCTCGAGATGCTCCCGGTAACGGATCGCCCCGTCGCCGACGCACGTCCCGCCGGGCGCCTCGAACGCCGCCGCCGGCACCGCCACGAGCTCGTCGTCCACGCGCACGAACACCTCTCGCCGCTTCGCGTCGATCACCGGGACCGCACCCGGCGCGCCGGCGGCGAGCGCGTCGAGCGTCGAGACACCGGCAACGGGAATGTCCAGCGCGAGCGCGAGGCCGCGCGCTGCCGCGAGCCCGAGCCGGACGCCTGTGAAGCTGCCCGGGCCGGTGCCGACTACCAGCGCCTCGAGGTCGCGCGGTTCGAGGCCCGCATCGCGCAGCAGGAGGTCGACGTCCTCGAGCACGCGGATCGGCACGGAAACGCGCTCGCCCAGTACCTCTTCCTCGCGCGCCAACGCGCTTGTGGCGAGGGCGGTCGCGGTGTCAAACGCGAGAATCAGCACAGTCGATTTCTATCCCGCGGCGGTTACCGTCGACATGCCGAAGGCGCACCCGAGCCCGCGGCGACGGCAGGACACCGGCGGCCGCCTCGGGCCATTCGACGAAGACGACGGCGTCGTCGAAGTACGGCTCGAGATCGCCCCATTCCGCGTGCGAAAGCGCGGTAAAGCGATAGAGATCGAGGTGCGAGACGTCGACGGCGCCTTGATACCGGTGCCCGATCGTGTACGTCGGACTCGTCACCGGCTGGTCGACCCCGAGCGCACGCGCGGCACCGCGCACGAAGGTCGTCTTGCCGGACCCGAGCTCACCGGAGACGGCCACGACGTCGCCGGTCTGCAGCTCCCGCGCGAGTTCCGCAGCACACGCCTCCGTTTCGGCCGCCGACGCCGTCTCGCGCTTCATCAGGCGGACCCTAGATGCCGACGGAGCTCCTCCGGCGTCCTCACGCCGTGGTCCAGTACGGCCTCATAGATCTCGAAGCCGCCGACGCGCTCGGGGTACTCCGGGCGAGTGTGCCAGACGTCCTTCAAGCGCAAGATCGCGAGCCGGGTCTCGCCGTCGAGCCGCTCGGCGAGCGCCTCCTGGTACCGCTCGACCTCCGCCGGCGCGCCGTTCGTCCACACGGAGATGTCGAGCTTCCAGCCGGCGATTCGGAAGACGAAGTAGTGCCGCCCGTACGGCGCCGTCTCTCCGACGCGCTCACCGGTCTCGTCTGCATATGAGAGCCGATGGCAGCGGTGGAGAAGCGGCCGGAGCGCATCCCAGACGCTCGGCGCGTCCGCATGCAGCGCGTCGACCGTGTAGTCGAGATCGCGCCAGACCATCAACCCCGTGACCGCGCTGCCGACGGGGATCACGCGTCCGAGCGGTGTAAGCAGCTCGACGATGCGATGTTCCTGGACGAAGCGCTGCGCTTCCGCCTGCAGCGCGTCCTGCCGCGCGAGCAGCTCGGCCGCGTTCAGAAGAGGCCGAGTTGCACGGCCGCCTGGGGCGCCGCGAGTACCGGCTCGGGCTCCGGCTCGGGCAAGAGCGAGCGGCCCATCAGCTCGGGAAGCCGCCGAAAGTCCGACGCGAGCACCTCGAGCATCTTCGGCGTGTAGAGCGCGGCGGCGGGGTGGTAGAGCGGGTAGAGCATGACGCGGTTGCCGCCCAGTTCGACCTCTTGCTCCTGGCCGTGCACGCGCGTGATCCCGGTCGGCCGCCCGGAGAGAAGCTTGGTGGCGAAGTTGCCGAGCGTCGCGACGACGCGGGGCCGGATCAGCTCGACCTGCTTGAAGAGATGGGACTCGCAGGCTTCGATCTCCTCGGGCTGCGGGTCGCGATTCCCGGGAGGGCGGCATTTCAAGACATTGCAGATATAGACGTCGTCCCGGGCGAGGCCGATGCCGGCGAGAAGCTTCTCGAGCAGCTTCCCGGCCTGGCCCACGAAGGGGACGCCCTGCCTGTCCTCGTGGAAGCCGGGCGCCTCGCCGACGAACATGAGCTCCGCCGCGGGATTGCCGGCACCGAAGACGACCTGTGTCCGCCCCTGCGCGAGCGCGCAGCGCGTACAGCCGCTGACCTCGTCCCGGAACGCGAGAAGCTCGGCGCTCACGGAGGGGCAGTTTAGGCAGTTCGTCGGCTGGCAGCCCGCCGAGGGCGGCCGGGTACATTTCCCCAACCGTCCACCTGCGGCGCGGCTTGTCCGCGCCGCACATCAGCCGTGAAGACCGGAGCTCCGCTGACCACCTACCAATGGCGCGCCGAAGGCGCCCCCCCGAGCGCGAGCGAAGCGAAGCGAGGGAAAACAACTACTAGCAGCAGCCGCAGCTACCGCCGCAGCATCCGCCGCCGCCCCCGAAGCTCGGCTGCTCCTGCGAGCCGTGCGCGGCGAAGACGGAGAACTGCTTGCGGACGTTCGCAGAGCCGCAGTCAGGGCAGTCCGCGTCCTTTCCCATCGGGACGAGCTCCTCGTAGTGCGACTCGCACTCCATGCAAACGAACTCGTAGATCGGCATGCCGGTGCAGACCCTACCAAGCGTCGTCATGTTGCAGATCGGCGGCCGCGGGTAGGAATACGATGTGAAGACAATCGTCGTCGGCTACGACGGGTCGGACGCTGCCGAGCGTGCGCTCGGACGTGCAGCCGATCTGGCGAAGGCGTTCGCAGCGCGTCTTGTTGTGGTCAGCGTGTCGAAGCCGGAGCCGTTACCCCTGGGGCCGCCTGCGCTCGAACCGGGAGGCGTGCTCATTCCCGGGGGCGCGACCGGCCCGTTGGCGACGGGCGGAACGGTGCCGCTGCCGGGGCTCGGACCCGAGCGGCCGCCCGACCCGGATAGGTCGGCACAGCTGCAACTCGAGCGTGCGCGCACAGTGCTGATGGGGCGCTACATCGAGGCCGACTACGTCGCAGAGCTCGGCCCGCCGGCCGAGCGGCTGCTGGAGATCGCCGACGACCGCGATGCCGATCTGATCGTCGTCGGCAGCCGTGAGCATGGCTTCGTCGAGAGACTGCTCGGCCGACCGGTCGACGAGGCTATCGCCCGGCACACAGCGCGGGACGTCCTGCTCGTCCACTAGCGGGCCGACTGTATGCGGCTCTCCTGCGACCTGGGTGCCGGCCGCGATTGCGCGCCGGCGCTGACGCGGTGGCCCCGTGTCGGCGGGCGTCTACGACATCGTCGAGATCGACGGCGAGCCCACCGTGCAGTTGGACGACTGAACGCGCGACGCTACCTCCGCGCGCGGAAACGGCGCCCGAGCAGCACCGTCGCACCGACCGTGAGCACGAGCATCACCGCCTTCTTGCCCTGCAGCTTCGACTCGCCGCTCGCACGCTCACGCATGTCGACCGGTAGCTCCTCGACGCGGAGGCCGGCGTCGCTGAGCCGGATCAGCCCTTCCACCTCGGGCGCCCCGGCCTCGTAGGCCTGGGCCAAGAGCGGCATCGCGCGCGCGTTCACGGCGTACATGCCGCTCGTCGCATCCATCATCGGCCGCTCGAGCCGCCAGTGCATTAGCCGCCGCAGGATCCAGTGCCCGAACCGCCGCGCGCCGCTCGCCGCATAGCGGTACGCCGGATAGCCGTCGCCGGAAACGAACCGCGACCCGACTGCGACGTCGCACGCACCGGACTGCACGCGCTCGAGCAAGCGCGCGAGCTCGTTCACCGGATGCTGTCCGTCTGCGTCGATGCGGCCGCAGTATTCGTAGCCGCGACCCGCGGCGTATTCGTAGCCCGCCGCGACGGCCGCCGGCAGGCCGCGGTTCTCGTCGAACGAGAGGACCTCGGCCCCGGCCGCGCGGGCTACGTCGGCACTTCGATCCGTCGAGCCGTCGTCGACGACGAGGACGTCCGCCGCGCCCAGCCCTTGATCGAGCTCGGCCAGCACCGCGGGCAGGCTCTCCTCTTCGTTCCAGGTGGGGACGAACACGAGCGTTTCAGCCATGGAGCGTCTCGAGCTCGGTGAGCGCGGCGCGAAGCTGACGCCGCCTGACCGCCACGGCGGCCAGCTCCCACGCAACCGCGTACGGCGTGGGAAGCGCTTGGGCGACCTGGACCTCGCAGCGCACACCGGCGTCCCCGTAGAGCGCGCCGAAGAAGTAGCGAACTCGACGGGCGTGCAGCGGCGCGCACACGACGGTTGCGTGGCGGATCCCGCGCTCGAGCAAGAGCGGCAGCGTCCGCGACGCGTTCTGCGCCGTCGTTGCCGCGGTCGTCTCGACCACGAGCTCGACGTCGCGCCGGCCGGGCCACTCGTCGAGCATCTGCTCCGCCTCGCTCGCCCCGCCGTTCGACGCCCAACCGGAAAAGACGATCGCGCCCGGGAGACGCCGCTCCGCCAGCTCCGCCGCCTGGCCGAGCAGGCGCCGGCAGCGGTCGCTGACACGTCCACGCGCGCTGTGGCCCGGGATCACGATTCCCCAGTCGGGTGCAGCAGCCACCCGACTGACACTAGTCGGGGCGAACCCCCAGGGTCACCGTGAACGTCCGCTCCGAGCCATTCCTGCGCACCGTGATCCGCATCTTGTCGCCGGGCTTCCCCGCGTCGATGACGCCGCGCAGCTGCGAGCCGCTCGTGATCGCGGTTCCGTCCACGCGGGTCACGACGTCGCCCGCGTGGAGGCCTGCGTCCGCGGCGGGCTTGCCCTCGAGGACGGCATCAATCCGCGCAGCACCGTCTGCGGCGAGCGACACGCCGAGGTAGGCGTGCTGGACGCTCCCGGTCTGCAGAATCGCCGACACGACGCTGCGCACCGTATTCGACGGGATCGCGAAGCCGACGCCTTCGTTGCCGCCGGAGTCGCTCTTGATCTGCGCGTTCACGCCGATGACGCGTCCCTGCAGGTCGAGCAGCGGGCCCCCGGAGTTGCCGTGGTTGATGGCAGCGTCGGTCTGGATCGCGTCCTGAATCGTGAAGTTGTTCGGCGCCTCGATCTCGCGATGCAGAGCGCTGACGATGCCGCTCGTCACCGTCCCGTCGAGGCCGAACGGGCTCCCGATTGCGACGACGCCCGATCCGACGACGAGGGAGGACGAATCGGCGAGCTTCAACGCGTTCAGTTGTGCGGCGGACGCGTCGATCTTCAGTACGGCGAGGTCCGTGGATTGGTCGGTGCCGACGACCTTCGCCGTGTACTGCTTGCCGTTCGAGAGCTTGACGGTGATAGAGGTGGCGCCGTCGACGACGTGCTCGTTCGTGACGATGTGACCGCTCGTGTCGTAGACGAAGCCGGATCCCTGTGCCTGGTCGCTGAAGGGACCCGATCCACTCGTTGCGACGGTGATCTCGACGACGCCCGACGCAGCGCGCCGGTACACGTCGGTCACCGAGAGGGAACTGCTGCTCGCGCTGGTCGCAGGCCCGGCGGAGGTCTCGCGCACGACCGTCGTCGTCGAGCTCGACGAGTTGTCGAGCAGCAGGGCGGCGCCGCCGGCGCCGATCAGGCCTGCTGCCACCGCGGCGATTGCGGCGACGCCGGCGAGGGTACGGGTGCGAAACATCGGAATTCCCTTTCGTCGGTGGTGAGACGACATAGGAGCACGCCGGAGTAAGAGCGAGCTAAGGACTCTGCCTGTTTCACCGACTCCTTACTCACCTCTTAGGGGCCTCTTAGGTCGCCTTGCGACCGTGCGGGCCGTGACGGGGCGCATCCTCACCCTCCTGCCGACGGCCGCTCTCGCGTGCGCTCTCTGCCTCGTCCCCCTGCCAAATGCGCGCGCGGGGGCGGTCGGCTTGAAGACTCCGAACCTGGCTGACCTGGGTACGACGAAGGCGTTCCGAACGAGCACACTCGCCCCGTCGGCCCAGGCACGGCTCACCGCCGCCGGCTTCTGGGGCGGCCCGACCACGGCCTCGACGGGAGAGGCGGTCACGGTCTTCGTCTCGAACACCTACCCGCAGGACCCCACGACCCAAAAGCGGTGGGCCGACTTCTTCGCGAGCTTGTTGCACGGTTCGGAGCTGTCGTTGCTGAACGCGTACCTGATGCCGCTCAGCGAAGTGCAGTCCTACTGCGGCCAGTCCGCGCTCGCCTGCTACAGCCCTCGGAATTCGACGTTGGTCGCACCCGGCGACAACCCCGGGCTGGACGTAAGCGCCGAAGCAGTCGTCGCGCACGAGTACGGGCATCACGTCGCCGAGCATCGCGACAACCAGCCGTGGGACGCGATCGACTACGGGACGAAGCGGTGGGCCTCGTACGTGCAGGTCTGCGCGCGCACCACCTCGGGCGAGCTCCATCCCGGCGCCGAAACGCAGAGCGACTACGCGACCAACCCCGGCGAGGCGTTCGCCGAGACGTACCGCGTGCTGAACGAGCGGCGGCTCGGCGTGGCGGAGACGGCCTGGAACATCGTCACCAACAGCCTCTATCCCGACGACGCGGCACTCGCGCGAGTGGAGCAGGACGTGACCCAGCCGTGGACCGGCGACACGACCGGGACGTACCGCGGAACGAGCGGCAAGCGCTATTCGATCACGACCTCGCTCGACGGCCCGCTGACCGTGAAGGTGACGGCCGCGAAGCGGACCCGCGTTCGTCTCCAGGTCGGCAGCTCGAGCACCACGACCACGGCGGGCGGGTCGCGCACGGTGACCCGCACCGTGTGCGGTCAGCGCACGCAGCAGGTCCGCGTCACCCGCATGTCCGGCAAGGGCGGCTACGCCCTCTCGGTCGCCAAGCCGTAAGCCGGCAGCGACAATGGCAGGCATGAGAGTCCTGGTCGTCGACGACGAGGAGGCGGTGCGCGAGTCTGTCCGCCATGCGCTCGAGCTGGAGGGGTACGACGTCGAGCTCGCATCGGACGGCGGCCGCGCCCTCGCGCAGATCGAGGCCTCGTTGCCCGACGCAGTCATCCTCGACGTGCTGATGCCCGGCGTGAGCGGCCTCGATGTCGCGCGGCGGCTCCGCTCGGGCGGCAACCGGGTGCCGATCCTGATGCTGACGGCCCGCGCCGAGGTCGACGATCGCGTCGCGGGCCTCGATGCGGGAGCCGACGATTATCTCGTCAAGCCTTTCGCCCTCGACGAGCTGCTGGCTCGCCTACGCGCCTTGCTCCGCCGGGCGACGAACGGCGGCGGCACCCTGCTGCGCTACGCCGACCTGGAGCTCGACCCGGGCACGCGCGAGGTGCGGCGCGGCGGAGATCCCATCGAGCTGACGCGGACCGAGTTCTCGCTGCTCGAGCTCTTCCTCCAGAACCCGCGCCAGGTGCTGACGCGCGACTTGATCTTCGAGCGGGTGTGGGGCTACGACTTCGGCGCCGGTTCGAACTCGCTGGACGTCTACATCGGCTACCTGCGTCGCAAGACCGAGGCCGGCGACAAGCCCCGTGTGATTCACACCGTCCGCGGCGTGGGCTATGCGTTGCGGCAGCCGTGAGCTTCCAGACACGACTTACGCTCGTCGCCGCGGCAGCGGTCGCACTGGTCGTGATTGCCACTTCGCCGGTCGTCTACGCGATCGTCCGCTCCGAGTTGCGAGGCCCCGTCGACACGGCGCTGAAGAACGGCGCCGTCCAAATCGGCCCCGCTCCGGAGATCGGCCCGGGTCCGTTCACCGACAAGCTGTACCTGCACACGAAGGGCTTCGGCGGGTTCGCGGAATCGGCGAGCGCGCAGGTCTACTACCCATCGACGGGAAAGACCTACCAGCCGTTCGGCCAGGACGTCGCGCTCCCGGTGAACCAGGACGTACGCGACGTCGCCGAAGGCAAGCGGAGCGGTTACATCACGGACACGCATGTCGCAGGGGTCCACGCGCGCATGCTGGTCGTGCCCGTGTACGGCGGCGGCGCGCTCGAGATCGCGCGGCCGATCGGCGAGATCGATTCGGCACTTTCGCGCATCCGAACGTTTCTCATCGTCCTCGACGCGATCGGCGTCGTGCTGGCGGCGATGCTCGGCGCGGTCGTCGCGCGCACCGCGCTCGCGCCGGTCCGGCGCCTGACGAGGACGGCCGAACACGTCAGCGAGACACGAGACCTCACACAGCGAATCGACATCAGCGGCCGCGACGAGCTCAGCCGCCTGGCCGGAACGTTCAACGCGATGCTCGGCACGCTCGAGGAGTCGGCTCGGGCCCAGCGGCAGCTCGTCACGGACGCTTCACACGAGCTGCGCACGCCGCTGACGAGCCTGCGCACGAACATCGAGCTGCTGCTCCGGCACGAGGATATCGCCGAGCCGCGGCGCAGCCAGTTGCTCGCGCACGTGGTCGAGCAGCTGGACGAGCTGACCGCGCTCGTCGCCGAGCTCGTCGAGCTCTCGCGCGGTGAGCAGCAGCCGGAGGAGCCCGAGGACGTGCAGCTCGACGAGCTCGTCCGGAGCGTCGTCGCCCGGGCGCAGCGCGACCATCCGCAGGTCACCTACCAGGCGACGCTCGAGCCGACCGTGATTCGGGGCGTCCCCTTCAGGATCGAGCGTGCAGTGTCGAACCTGCTCGACAACGCGGCCAAGTGGAGCCCGCCCGCGGGCAAGATCGACGTCGACGTACGCGACGGCGAGGTGATCGTCCGGGATCGCGGCCCCGGGATCGCCGACGAGGACCTCCCGTTCGTGTTCGACCGCTTCTACCGTGCGCCCGCGGCACGCCGGATGCCCGGATCGGGGCTCGGCCTCGCAATCGTCAAGCAGGTCGCTGACTCCCACGGCGGGGAAGTCCAGATCGAGCGCCCCGCCGACGGGGGCACGCGGATGCGCTTACGGCTCGTGGGCGCGGCCGGCGAAGCCCGGCTCGCGCCCACGAGCGCCGAGCACTAGATGGTGGGCTCTGCAACGGCCAGCGCATCGGCACGCGGCTCGGCCGCAGCCGAGACGTGCTGCGCCGGACCGTTCGTGTCCGACGAAAGCGCCAACCAGATCAGCGCGATGCCGCCGATGCCCGGCCCGACGATGATCGCCGGGAGAATGAACCAGGCGCCGCCGCCGGCCAGAGCCAGGGCAGTGAACACCGCCGCGATCAGCCCGCGTGGCCCGGAGCGGTCGATCCGAGCGTCGATGCGTGGTTCCCGACGAGCGCGAAGTCGCGGTCGTACCCGGCGGCCTCGATCGCGCGTCCGAGTGTCGGGTCGACGAGCCCGCCGGTCAGCGACGCAGCGTCGAGCGCGGCGCGCAGGCTGCAAGCGAAGAGCGGCGAGACGAGCACGGTGTCGGCTCGCGTCGCATTGACGCGGTTGAGCTCACTGCCGGCGCGGAACCTGCTGAACGTTCGGTCCTGTCACGAGACACTCGACTGCACCTGCGGCGCAGCGCCGTCCGACAGTGCGAAATCGCCCTGATCGAAGGAGAACGTCTCACTGTGCGACGAGGATCCGGGCGTCGTCACAGGGGATGGCGACGACGCCCGGGCTGGATGGCTCGCACGGCCCAGGAGTAACGCGGCGAGCAAGCCGACACCGCTGGCAAGGGCAAGCGCGCGCTTGGCGCTCGCCGCCCGGCGCCGGGGCGGCTCGAGGCGCGACTCGGTGCGAGTCTCCATCGCGTCCACTACGCGAAGGCTCCGAAGTGGCGGGGTGGGCCCGCGAAGCCGCGGCGACCATCGAACGCGGGTGCCTTGCCGTTGACGCGGTCGGTGATTCGCTGCTTCAGATCGCCGAGCAGCTGATCTTCCTGCGCCTGTGTCAGGCGGCCGGCGGCGACTGCGTCGTCCAGATGCTCCTTCGTCGCCGAGACGAGCGCGTCGATCAGGCCGTCGACGGACTTTCCTTCCGCGGTCGCCACCTGCGCGAGCGTCTTGCCCGCCACGAGCTGCGTTCGCAGCTCGGCTTCGGTCAGGCCGAGATACGAGGCGGCCGCGTCGAGGTCGGCGAAGTGACCGAGTCGACCGTGCTCGCCCAAAGCGGGACCGAGGAAGAGCGGCACGTCTCCCGATTCGATCCGCTGCTTGAGCGCGTCACCCTGTTCCTTCGTCAAGCGGCCGTCCGCCACGGCCGCGTCGACGCGGTTCTCCAGCGCCTTCTCGAGCGCATCTGTCAATGCCTGCGGCTGCACGCCGAGCTGCTTCGCGGCGTCGTTCACGACCGCCTGGCTTTCATCCTTCGGGGAGCTCAGCTGCGTTGCGCCGATCGCCGCTCCGCCGCCGGCGATCGCCACCGCCGCCGCGGCGCCCGCGGCAGCCTTCCGTTTCGCGTTCCGATTCATCTCCGTGCTCCTTCCATCCGTGTCGGACGAATGGGAACAGCGGCGGCTAAGACCAGGCTAAGACCGAGATCAAGAGAAGATAAGAACGTGTGGGAGCGAATCTCCGAGCGACTCGAAGGCCAGAAGGTCGTGCTGGAGCCGCTCGAGGCCGGGCACGTCGAAGTACTGCGTCGCGCCGCCGCCGACGACCGTGTCTGGGAGTTCATGGTGACGCGCGACGTCGACGTGTGGATCGCCGCGGCGCTCACCGAGCAGAGCGCCGGAATCCGCGTCCCCTTCGTCGTCTTGCTCGGTGAGCAGGTAGTCGGCTCGACCAGCTACATGAGCCTCGCGCCCGAGCATCTGCGGCTGGAGATTGGCTCGACCTGGAACAACCCGTCGACGTGGGGAAGCGGCGCGAACACCGAAGCGAAGTACCTCCTGCTCCGCCACGCGTTCGAGACCCTCGGCGTGCTCCGGGTCGAGTTCAAGACGGACGCGCGGAATGAGCGCGCCCGCGCCGCACTCGCCGCGCTGCCCGCCGAGTTCGAAGGCATCCACCGCAAGCACATGCTCGTCCGCGGCGGCGAACGCCGGGACTCCGCGTGGTACGCGGTGATCGACGACGATTGGCCCACCGTGCGCGAGGCATTGGAACGGCGCCTCTCGAGCAGGTGCCTCTGAGCCACGCACTCGGGCGGCGCGTCTACACTGGTGAGTGCCCGGTACCCGTGAGGGACTGGAGCCCAAGTGTTCGAATCGATCAACGTCATCGGACGTGGCCGGGTCGGATCGGCCGTCGCCGCTCGCCTCACCGAGCGCGGCGTAGGCCTGCACGACGACGCCGAGCTGCAGCTTCTCTGCGTCCCCGACTCCGCCGTCGCGGAGGTCGCAAGCGCCATCGCGCCAGGCCCGTGGGTCGCACACGTGAGCGGAGCGACGCCCTTGGCCGCGCTCGAACCGCACACGAAGCGTTTCTCCGTTCATCCATTGCAGACCTTCGCGCGGGGACGCGGTGCCGAGCAGCTCGACGGCGCCTGGGCGGCGCTCACCACCGAGACGGCCGCGGCGCACAGCCACGCGACCTGGCTCGCGCGCGCGCTCGGCCTCCGGCCCTTCGATCTCGCCGACGGCGCGCGGCCCCTCTACCACGCCGGCGCTGCGATCGCTTCCAACTACCTCGTCACGCTGCACCGCGCTGCATCGCGGCTGTTCGAAGCCGCCGGCGCGCCGCCCGAGGCGCTCGTGCCGCTGATGACGCGAACGATCGAGAACGGCTTCGACCTCACGGGACCGATTGCCCGCGGTGACTGGGACACGGTCGAGCGGCATGTCCGCGCGATCCACGACGCTGCCCCGGACCTCGAGCCGATGTACAACGTCCTCGCGGAGGCGACGCGCGCGTGAAGACGACGCACACGATCGCCGACCTGCGGGAGACGCTCGACGCCTTCCACGCGGAAACGATCGGCCTCGTGCCGACGATGGGCGCGCTGCACGCAGGACACGTGTCGCTGTTCGAGGCGGCCCGCGCCGAGTGCGATTGTGTCGTGGCGAGCGCGTTCGTGAATCCGGCGCAGTTCGGACCGGGCGAGGACCTGGCCCGCTACCCGCGTGACGAGGAACGCGACGGCGGGATCGCCGCCGCTGCAGGTGTCGACGTCCTGTTCGCGCCGAGCAGCGCCGAGCTCTACCCGCCCGGCTACCAGACCTGGGTCGACGTCGAAGAGCTCGCGAAACCGCTCGAAGGCGCGTTCCGGCCCGGTCACTTCCGCGGCGTCGCCACGATCTGCCTGAAGCTGTTCAACATCGTCCGGCCTCAGCGCGCCTACTTCGGCCAGAAGGACGCGCAGCAGGCGCTCGTCCTGCGGCGCATGATCGCCGACCTCAACCTCGACAGCACACTCGAGCTGCGGATCCTGCCGACCGTCCGTGACGACGACGGCCTGGCGCTCTCGTCGCGGAACGGGTACCTCACGGCAGCCGATCGCGAGCGTGCGCTCGCGCTTCCACGGGCGCTGCGCACACGCGATCCCGTCCGCGCCCGCGAGCTCCTCGCCCGCGCGGGCGTCGACACCGACTACGTCGACGTGCTCGAGGACGACGGGATGCGCGTGCTCGCCGGCGCGATCCGCATCGGCTCCACCCGCCTGATCGACAACGTCCCCCTCGAAGGAGGCATGGAATGACAACCCGCCCAAGGAAGCCCGGGCCGAACGCTCCCGCACCGGGAAAGCTCACGCTGCCCGAGCTCGTCCAGATGAAGCGGCGCGGCGACAAGATCGTGATGGTCACCGCGTACGACGCCCCGAGCGCACGGCTCGCGGATGCGGCCGGCGCCGACTTGATCCTCGTCGGCGACTCCGCGGCGATGGTCGTCCTCGGTCACGACTCGACGGTGCCGGCGACGGTCGACGAGATGCTCGTGCTCGCGCGCGCGGTCACTCGTGGTGCGCGGCGCCCGCTCGTCGTCGCCGACATGCCGTTCGGCTCCTTCCAGGTGTCCGACGAGTCCGCGCTCGAGAACGCGATCCGTTTCATCAAGGAGGCAGAGGCCGAGGCGGTCAAGGTCGAGGGAGCGGGACCGACGCTCTCCCGCGTCCAGGCGCTCGTCGGAGCGGGGATCCCGGTGATGGGGCACATCGGGTTGACGCCGCAGTCGGCAACCATGCTCGGGGGCTTCAAGGCACAGGGCCGGACCGCCGAGAAGGCCGTGCGCCTGTACGAGGACGCGCTCGCACTCGAGGCGGCGGGGTGCTTCAGCGTCGTGCTCGAGGCCGTGCCGGCACCGGTCGCCGAACGGATCACGCGAGCGCTCACGATTCCCACGATCGGGATCGGCGCAGGTTCGGCCACGGACGGTCAGGTGCTCGTCTGGCACGACCTGCTCGGGCTGTACGTGGGGCACGCACCGCGCTTCGTCAAGCAGTACGCGAACCTGTCCGAAGTGATCGGCAAGGCGCTCGAGGCCTACGCCGACGAAGTGCGGAGCGGCGCGTTTCCCGAGCAGCAGCACACCTACGCCATCCCGGAGGACGAGCTGGCCGAGTTCGAGGAGGCGATCGAAGAGCCGGCGCGGCGGTAGTGCCCCATCCAGCAATACCCTCCGGCTTCTGGCCCGCTATCGCGCGGCGCGCTGCCGCGTCCTCGGTCGCGCCCGTAGCAGTAGCTACGGGCGCTCACGTGAGCGCCGAAGGCGCGAGCGCCATTGCATCGCTTGGTGCTAGCGACCCAGAAGCTCGGAAGCATTACTGGACGGGGCACTAGAGGCGCTCCGACAGGATGAAGAGCGCGAGCGGCGCGAGCGCGAGCGCCGTCGTCGCCGCGGACCGCGTCCAGCTCCAACCGTGCACCGCACGCACGCCGATCGCGAGCAGCGCGACCGACCACGCTGCGAACGCGATCTCGCCCAGCGCGAACACGTCGCCGCCGCTTCCCGTGTCCGCGCCGCCCGTGCGGAAGAGGTCAGTGCCGAAGGCCGCGATCCCGACCGGCCACAAGACGAACAGGGCGAGCGCCAGCGGCGCAGCCGCAAAGGCGACGACGTGCCGCGCACGGCGGTAGCTACCCAGGCCCCCGAATGCCTGCGCCGCGCCGAACAGGAAGGCACCGAGCAGCCAGTACGCGGCGACGCCGTAGAAGCCGCCGCCGATGAACGCCCACACCGCAACGAGCAGCCCGTCGAGCTCCGCATCGTCGAGGAGCCCGCGGGCCACGCTCGTCGTCAGCACTCCGGCGATCCCGGCCAGGAGGATGAGCGCGAGGATCGGCTCCTGCCGCGCCTGCGCAGCGTCGTCATCGTCGTCTCGGAGCGCCGCAAAGACGACGCGCGGACGCTGCAATACGAGCAGCGCCCGCAACCGCCACGCGCGCTCGAGCGCGGGCGCAGGTTGTGCGTCGGCGCTCACTCGCCCTAGGGTACCGCCCGTCAGGCGCCCGCTCTGCGCGCTTCTCGCGGTCGGAGAGAGTCTCGGTTTACGCGGCTACGGCGAGATAGACGAATGGGTGCTCGAAGGCATCCAACGCTTCGTGCCTCGGCACCTCGACTTCACGTTCTTCGCCCGTCTGGTCGTCCACGACGTGGATGGAGACGGAGTTGCTCTCCGGGTGCCAGCGGAGGACGACCTCGATGGCGCCGTTCCGGCGGCGCATCAGCTCGTGGAATTGGCCTTCGCTCATCTGCTTTCTGAAACGTAGCGGCTGAGCCGCCTGTTCCCGCAGCCACGGTACTGAGACTCGCGGGTGAGGGTCGTAGACTCGAACGATGCCCACCTGCGCGGAGTGCGGGCAGGCCAACCCGGACATCGCCCGGTTCTGTCTCGCCTGTGGCGCCTCACTGGCGGAACCGGCGCCTCCGAGCGAGGAGCGCAAGCTCGTGACCGGCGTCTTCGTCGATGTCGTGGGCTCGACCGCGCGCTCGGAGCGGCTGGATCCCGAGGACGTCCGCGCGATGCTCGGCCCGTACCATGCGCGTACTCGAAACGAGCTCGAGCGCTTCGGTGGCACCGTCGAGAAATTCATCGGCGACGCCGTCTTCGCGCTCTTCGGCGCACCAGTCGCGCACGAGGACGATGCCGAGCGGGCGGTGCGTGCGGCGCTTGCGATCAAGGACGCCGTCGCCGACCTGAATACGCGCGATCACTGGCTCGACCTCCACATCCGGATCGGCATCACGACCGGTGAGGCGCTCGTGATGCTGGACGCGAAGCCGAAGGAAGGCGAATGGCTCGCCGCGGGCGACATCGTCAACACGGCCGCGAGAATCCAGTCCGCGGCGCCGCCGGACGGTGTCCTGATCGGCCAGCTCACATACGAGGCGACCCGAAACGTGATCGCGTACCGCGATGCCCCGTCGGTGCACGCGAAGGGGAAAGCCGAGCCGGTACCCGTGTGGGAGGTCGTGGGCGTTCGCGAGTCGCCGCTCCCGCAGCGTCTTCGGCTACCGCTCGTCGGCCGCGAGCGCGAGCTCGGTCGCCTACAGGAGCTCTGGGAGGACGTGCGCAGGGACGGCCGGCCGGCGGTCGCCACCGTCCTCGCACCGCCTGGAATCGGCAAGAGCCGGCTGCTCGTCGAGGTCGCCGAGCGACTCGCTGACAGCGCAGCGGTGCACTGGGGCCGCTGCCTTCCGTACGGCGAAGGCATCACGTACTGGGCCGTGACGGAGATCGTGAAGGCCGCGGCCGGAATCCTCCAAAGCGATCCGCCGCGGACGATGTCGGCCAAGCTGGGGGCGCTCGTGGAGTCGCTCCCCACGTCGAACCGCGACGAGCTGCGGACGATCTCGACTGCCGTCGCCAACGTCATCGGCGCGACGACGACGCCGCGCGGGACGTACACCGCCGCCGAGATCGGCCAGGCGGAGCTGCACTGGGGGCTGCGCCGTCTCTTCGAGCTGCTGGCTTCCTATCGGCCCCTCGTCCTCGTCTTCGAGGACCTGCACTCGGCTGAGGCGACGCTCCTAGAGCTCCTGCAGTTCATCGCGCGCGGCTTCGGCCCGCTCCTCGTACTGGGATCCGCGCGACCGGAACTCGAGGACGAGAGCCCGGAGTTTCTCGCCGCAAACCGGCTCGCGCTGCGGCTCGACGCCCTCGACGACGAGAGCAGCGAGGCGCTGCTCGCGCGCCTCCTCGAGGGCGCAGTGCTGCCGGACACCACGGCAGAAGCGCTGATCAGGACTGCCGGCGGGAATCCGCTCTTCCTCGAGGAGATGGTCAGGATGCTCGAGGCGGCCGGTACCGACGATGCCGCGGAGATACCCGTCCCGACGAGCCTGCAGTCGCTGATCGCGTCGCGCCTCGACCAGCTTCCCGGCGAGGAAAAGCGCCTCGTCCAGCATGCGTCCGTCGTCGGAGCGGTCTTCTGGCCCGGTGCGGTGTCACACCTCGCCGGAGCGACCGGCGCGCCCGAGCCGCAGCTCGACGCTCTCGAGAGGCGCGACTTCGTGCGCGCACAGACCGTGTCGTCGGTCGCCGGCGAGCGCGAGTATGCGTTCAAGCACATTCTGATCCGCGACGTCGCCTACGCCCAGCTTCCGAAGGGACGCCGGGTCGACCTCCATGCCCGCTTCGCGGACTGGGTCACGATGCTCCCGGGCAGCGATGACGAGTTCGTCGAGATCGTCGCGTACCACCTCGAGCAATCGTGCCGCCTCGCACGCGAGGTCGCGCGCAGCCCGATTCCGCCGCCGACGGAGCGGGCCGTCGACGCACTGACCCGGTCGGGCGAGAAAGCAGAACGGCGCGAGGGAATCCGCGAGGCCGACCGTTTCTACCAGCGCGCCCTCGAGCTGGTCGACGACGAGCGCGCGGAAGCGGCGATCGAGCTGCGCCTCCGGCGCGGACGCACCCTCACCGGGCTCGGCGAGCTCCGCCGCTCAGGCGAGCAGCTGCTCGCCGTCGCCGAAGACGCACTCGCCGCCGGACGCCGTGACCTGCGTTGCGCCGCGCTGGTCGCGCTCGCCAACATCGACTACAAGCACGGCCGCGCGGCAAGCGCGCGCAGCCGCCTCGACGAAGCCGAGACGATTGCCCGGGAGCTGGGAGACGCACGCCTTCAGATCCGCACCGCCTACGAGTTCGCGCAGCTACGGGCCGATTTGGAGGGTGGCGGTGAGGAGGCCACGGCCGATCTGAGGCAGGCGCTGCGTCTTGCGGAGGAGCTCGCCGACCGGCCGCTCCAGATCGAGGGATACATGCGACTGGGGACGATTCTCTTCAACCACTGCAGGCTCGCCGAGGCCGAGGACGAGTTCACCCGCGCCGCCGACCTGGCAGGCGCTTCGGGAAGCCACCGCGACGAGGCCCGAACGACGACGCAGCTTGCGTACGTCAACTATTACCGAGGCGATCGCGACGATGCCCAACGGCGTGCGCTCAAAGCCGCGGATTGGCTCGAGCGGACCGGCGACACGTTCTTTCAGCTGCAGAACGCGGTCCTCACCGCGATGCTTGCGCTCGCAGAGGACGACCCACAAAAAGCGGAGCGTCGCCTGCGGGTCGCACTGCCACTCGCGCTGGAGAGCGGCGGCTGGATTCTCGTGCTCGTCTACCGTTACCTGGCCGAGGCGCTGGTCGCGCAGGGCCGCGTGGGAGACGCCGACGAGCTTGCGTCATTCGCCGAGCGCGACGTCCAACCCGAGGACCTGTTTGCACTGGCGATGGTGCGGCTGGCACAGGGGAGCGTTGCAGCAGCGCGGTTTGACCCGACCGCGGCGCGGGAGCGCTTCCGCGCGGCCCTCGGGCTCCTCGAGCAGCAGCGCCTTGCAGTGTTCGATCTTGCTGAGGCGCGCGTCGCCTTTGCACGCGCGCTGCGCCGGCTCGGCGACGAGGCCGGCGCGCGCAGAGAGCTCAAACGCGCACGGGAGACTTTTGCCGAGATGGACGCCCGTGCGCTTCTGGCCGAGATCGACGCAGAGCTGGCAGCGCTCGCCGGCGGGGCCGGCACCGCCGGCCCCGCCGCCGCTCCGTAGCTCGAATGCGCTACAGCGGGCTCACCGGAAGGGTGAGCGGAAAGACAAAGTTGATGGCGTACTGAAAGTCGAGTGCGTCGAAGCCCAGGCTCGCCAGGTCGACCGAGTCGGGAATGATGGTTGTGCAACCCGTTTCCGAATCGCAGAAGACGTTCGTCGTACAAAACGCTGGCGACTCGTCGGCCTGATCGCTGCACCGATCGGTTGCTTGGCTGCCGTTGATCTTGCCGTGGCTGAGGAGCAGACAGCGTCCATTCGACACGCAGTTGTCGTTGATCGCCAGCTCCTGTGACGCGTTCGTCTCCGACGCTCTCAGGATCCCGACCGAGTGGCCATCCAGGTGGCTCTGGCCGTTCCCGCCCTGGCCAGAGCAGCAACCGAGACCCGGGTCTTGGCTTTGATTGGCGCCGGCAGGCGCCGACATGTCGTCGGTCAAGTGCTGGTGAACGACGTTCTTGTTCACCGCCGTTCCAATCGTCGGCTGCGGGACATGAGCGTCGATCCCGTCCGTCGGCTGCTGCTGCTTCTGTGTGACGCTCGCGCCGAGCGTCCCAGTCGCGACCGCCTGCAGGTGGTCCTCCTGGTGGAGGTCTGAATCGTTGCTCGTCGTCGAATTCTGCTCGACCAGGGCGCAGAGGTTCGGCTCGCTCGGCGGGTTGAACGGATCGCAGTCGCCGTTGGGAGTCGTGTCCTGATTCTGGACGATCGTCCCGCCCGAAGCGTGGGCCTTCGCGAACCGGGACTGATGGATCTTGGAGATGTTGTTCCCGCCATTCGAAGCATGACAGTCACCGGATCCGCCCTGACAGACGACGATCGTCTGCGCGTCGTCCTGGTTTTGCGTAATCGAGCCGGATACGATCGTCGACGCATCCAGCGACTGGTTGACGACCTGGGTGGCGTCGAGCCGATTGTTTACACCTTTCTGGGTTACGGTCGCCGTCTCTGAGTTGTTCTGGGTCTGGACGGATCCGGACGTCGTCGAGCCACCGGTGGAGACGTCCTGCAGGACGTAGGCGTCGTTGTCGGTGCCGCTTTGATCGATCACGCAGGTCAGCGCGGCGTCGGGAGCGTCACTCTTCTCGACGCAACGGGCGTTGTTGACACTGCCCGTTTGCACGATCACGCAGCCAGTGCTGTCCGTGGTCGAAGTCGCGGGCGTACACTCGAATGAATTCGCGGCTGTTGCGGCCGACGTGCGACGCACGCCCTTCGCTGACGCACTGATCTGCACGACGCGACGCGCGGTCGTGCAGTTCCAGCCCTTGCCCGGGCAATGTGTCCCGGCGTAGTTACGGGCGCCGCGCTGAACGACGACCGTGGCGGGATCGATCCCGATGCTGCTGAGATAGCGCTTCGCCGCAGCCGGTGTCGAAAGGTCGATCCGGTTCAGCGCCCCGCCGTTCTCCGGCGCCGTCCTGGCTGCCGCGTCTGCTCCGGTGATGGCCATCGCACAGGCGGCCAGCGCGATCGCCGTAGCGATCGCTCGTGCTGCTTGCATCTCGTTCTCCCCCCTCGCCGCGGATCTCGCCGGTGCCGCAGCGGGATCCGTACTCGTTACGCCCGCGGTAATCGGGGCCTCCCCTCCGAGAACGGCTGGGCCCGGCACTCGGTTACGGGAGGAACGTGCCAGTACACGCGAGAGCACGCCCCGCCGCGCCCTCGACTGCCCTTGTTCAGCAGCGGCAAGCCGATCACCGATTGGGACGAGGCGATGCGCGGGTTCGGCGAGGATTGATCCTCCTCGACGCCAGTGGCCTCTATTCAGCGATCGACAGTTCACAACCCAGGCACGACGCCGCGCGTCGAGCGCTGGAGAGGGAGCAACCTCCCCACATCCTTTCGCCCTTCGCGCTCGCCGAGCTTGACTATCTAATCGCGCGTGACGCGGGGATCGAGGCGGAACTCGGCCTCCTCGCCGAAGTCGGCCGCGGCACGTATGAGCTCGCGACCTTCGAAAAAGAGGACGTCGACGTGGCTCAAGATGTCATAGCGCGCCATCGCGACCTGAAGATCGGCCTCATCGACGCCTCCCTCGTCGTCCTCGCCGCCCGTTACGAGACGAATCGGATCCTGACGCTCGACGAACGCCACTTCCGCGTTCTGCGGCCGCGGCACGCGAAGTCGTTCGTGCTCTTCCCGGCAGACGCCCCCTAACTGCAACTCGGACCTGTGCGAGTGCGGCGTACGTACACCACGCGTGCGGGCCAACCTTGTCTTGGCTCTCCTCACGGCGCTCGCATTGATCGTGCCTGCATCGGCGCCGGCCAAGGGCTTCACGAGGGTGGTGCTGGTCGCTTCGGATGGCCGCTGGGTCGAGGTCCGAGCCAAAGAATCCGAGATCGACGGACTGTTGAGCCGACGCGGTCCGGTCGTCCGCATTCGAGGCGGTTATCTGAGACTGTTCTTCGTCGGTCCCGGCGACTTTCCCGCGAACCCGGCGCGTTACTACCCGCTCCAGCGATGCGTCGCGCTGGACTGGCCCGCGTACGAAACGTCGTGTGGTCGTGTCAGCCCCGCCCTCGTTCGCCTCCTTCGTTCAGCTCGCACGCTCTCCCGGATTCGCAACCGCCCGACGGTGCTCGCGCGCGTCACCTACCACGGTACGTTTCCGGGCCTGCTCAAGACGGCCGCAGCGCTGAAGACGCCGCTGGAAATGGCGCTCGACCGGATCGGCCGAGCGGCTCCGCAGCCGCGACGGTGCTACGCGCTCACGGGCCGCTGGCGCGGCCCCGCCGCAGCTCTTCGGCCGCGCCGATTCCTCCTCTGCGCCCAGGGCGTCTACGCCGGTGGGCACCTGTATCCGCTTCAGCGCGGGGTCTGGGAGTGGTTCCGGCTGAACGTCGGCCCTCCGTAGGTCGCGGGTCCTGCAGGTCGATCATTGAGGTCGAACCTAAGGGCTGCAGATCCGCGCCTGCTGGTCGGCAGGCGCTCCGCCGGGGCCGTTTGCGAAAGCCCTGATGCGCGCCTCAGTCGTGAACACGACCTTCGATGCGGCTTGCGGCGTGATGCCGTGAGCGGCACCCAGCGCGCGAAGGGTTAGGCTCTCACGGCGCGCGTAGTCGACCCCAACTACGAGACCTTGGCTCCGATTCTCGTTCCAGACTCGGGCCAGGGTGAGGCGATCACGATCTGCGAAGCGCGCCCGGAGCCAGCCCGCGAACGCCTTCTTTCCGCTGAAAAGAATCGCCTTGCGACGGCGGTAGTCGCAGTCGCTTCCCACAACGTCCGGTGTGACGACCGCCAGCGCCGCGGTCAGCTTTCCCGCGTTGTACGCGCGGAGGAATGTCACGACCGTTGCTACCTCGCTTGCCTGCTGCGCATCGATGCTGAAGACCGCCGACGACCGACGGTTCGATCCAGCCGCCCCAATGACCACGACCAACGCAACCGCGCCCGCTGCGACGACCGCGCGCACGACTACGCGGCCGCTACCTCGCGCTCCGGCAGGATCCTGCGCAGGAACTGTCCCGTGTAGGACTCCTCGACCTCGGCGATCTGCTCCGGCGAGCCGTCGGCGATCACCTCGCCGCCCGCCTCGCCGCCTTCGGGGCCGAGGTCGACGATCCAGTCCGCCTGCTTGATGACGTCGAGGTTGTGCTCGATCACGAGCACGGTGTTCCCGGCGTCCACGAGGCGCTGCAGCACCTCCAGCAGCTTCTCGATGTCCGCGAAGTGCAGTCCGGTGGTCGGCTCGTCGAGGATGTACAGCGTCTTCCCCGTGGCCACCTTCGAGAGCTCCGAGGCGAGCTTCACGCGCTGCGCCTCGCCCCCGGAGAGCGTCGTCGCGGGCTGGCCGAGCTTGATGTAGTCGAGCCCGACGTCGTGCAGCGTCTGCAGCCGGCGCCGGATCTTCGGGATCTTGGCGAAGAAGCGCAGCGCCTCCTCGACCGACATATCGAGCACGTCGGAGATCGACTTGCCCTTGAAGCGCACCTCGAGCGTCTCCCGGTTGTAGCGCGCCCCCTTGCAGGTCTCGCACGGGACGTACACGTCCGGCAGGAAGTGCATCTCGATCTTGATCTGCCCGTCGCCCTTGCAGGTCTCGCAGCGGCCGCCGCGCACGTTGAACGAAAAGCGGCCGGGCTTGTAGCCGCGCACCTTCGCCTCGGGCGTCAGCGAGTAGAGCTCACGGATGTGAGTGAACAGGTCGGTGTACGTCGCCGGGTTCGAGCGCGGCGTGCGCCCGATCGGCCTCTGGTCGATCTCGATCACCTTGTCGAAGACGTCGATTCCCTCCACGCCCTCGTGCTCACCGGGCTTCGTGCGGTGCTTGTTCAGCTTGTTCGCCAACGCCTTGTAGACGATGTCGTTGACGAGCGTCGACTTGCCGGACCCGGAAACACCCGTGACGCAGACGAAGTTGCCGACCGGGAAGTCGACGTCGATGCCCTTCAGGTTGTGCTGCGCCGCGCCGAGCACGCGGAAGAATCCGCGCTCCTGGCCTCGCCGGTCCGGCACCGCGATCTGCCGTTTCCCGGAGAGGAACTGCCCGGTGACCGACTTGGCACTGCGCTGCACCTTGGCCGCCGTTCCTTCGGCGACCACCTCTCCCCCATGCTCACCGGCACCCGGGCCCATGTCCACGAGCCAGTCGGCACTGCGCATCATCTGCTCGTCGTGCTCGACCACGAGCACGGTGTTCCCGAGGTCGCGCAGCCGCACGAGCGTGTCGATCAGCTTGCCGTTGTCGCGCTGGTGCAGCCCGATCGACGGCTCGTCGAGGATGTAGAGGACGCCGACCAGTTGCGAGCCGATCTGCGTCGCCAGACGCAGCCGTTGCGCCTCGCCGCCGGAGAGCGTCGCGCTCGCGCGGTCGAGGTCGAGGTAGCCGACGCCGACGTTGTCGAGGAACGTCAGCCGCTCGCGGATCTCCTTGATGATCCGTGCGCCGATCAGCTGCTCGGTCTCGGTCAAGTCGAGCGCGTCCAGGAACTCCAGCGCGCGGAACACGCTCATCTGCGTGAACTCGTGGATCGACCTTTCGCCGACGGTGACCGCGAGCACCTCGGGTTTCAACCGCGCGCCGTTGCATTCGGGACACGGACGGAAGGACATGTACTCCTCGATCCGCTCGCGGTGGTGCGACGAGTCCGTCTCCTTGTAGCGCCGTTCCAGGCTGGGGATGATCCCCTCGAAGGCGAGCATGTACGAACGCTTCCGCCCCATGCGGTTGCGGTACTGCACGTAGACACGCTCGCCCTCGGTGCCGTAGAGAAAGAGGTCTTGCTCCTCGACGCTCAGCTCGTCCCAGGGCAGGTCGGGATCGATCTCGTATCGGTCGCAGATCGCGTTGATCACCGCGTCGTAGAAGCTCGACGAGCCCGTTGCCCATGGAAGCAACGCGCCTTCGGCGATCGAAACGGACCCGTCCGGGACGAGCAGATCAGGATCGATCTCCTGCTGCGAGCCGAGCCCGGTGCAGCGCGGGCAGGCTCCGTGCGGCGAGTTGAAGGAGAAGATGCGCGGCTGGAGCTCGGGCAGCGAGACGCCGTGCTCTGGACAGGCGAAGTTCTCGCTGAACAGCATCGACTTTCCCTGGTCCACGAGGTCGACGCCGATCAGACCTTCCGCCAGCTGGGCCGCCGTCTCCACGGACTGGGTCAGCCGCGACCGGAGGTCCGGCTTCAGCACCAGCCGGTCGATCACCACCTCGATCGTGTGCTTGAACTTCTTGTCGAGCGTGATCTCCTCTTCGAGCAGCCGCTGCTCACCGTCGACCTTGACGCGAGTGAACCCCTCGCGGCGCAACTCCTCGAGCAGGTCCTTGTACTCGCCCTTGCGGTCGCGCACAACCGGTGCGTTCACTGTGAAGCGCGTCCCTTCGGCCAGCTGCAAGATCTGGTCGACGATCGTGTCGAGGCTCTGGCCCGCGATCGGCCGGCCGCAGACCGGGCAGTGCGGACGCCCGACGCGCGCATAGAGCAGGCGCAGGTAGTCGTAAATCTCCGTCACCGTCCCGACGGTCGAGCGCGGGTTACGGGACGTCGTCTTCTGGTCGATCGAGATCGCCGGCGACAGCCCGTCGATCGAGTCGACGTCGGGCTTCTCCATCATCTGCAGGAACTGGCGCGCGTAGGCCGAGAGCGACTCGACGTACCGGCGCTGACCCTCGGCGTAGATCGTGTCGAATGCCAGCGATGACTTGCCGGAGCCGGAGAGCCCGGTGATGCAGATCAGGCTGTTCCGCGGCAGGACGACCGTGACGTCCTTGAGGTTGTGCTCTCGGGCGCCGTGAACGACCAGTTCTTCAGCTGGCATAACCAGCCAGTGTAGCCGTGGGGCCGGACGGGAACACGTGTTCGTCCGCCCTGCTTTCCCGCTTCAGCACAGGGCCCCCGCCGCAGCGGGGGCCCGATGAGAAGACCTCGCCGGGCTCCCGAACCTGCGCGGAGGAAGGCGCGGGGCGCAGCGCCGCACCTGCTGTGCCCCGCGCCGCCGGGAGGGGGTCCCGGGGGCTCGTGAAGAGCCTCGACACTCCTTCGGTGAAAACGGCGGCCCGGTTTGTCGAAAAGTCAGCGCAAGATTTGGCGCGCCGGGGTGTCTACCGCACGAAGGCCTCCTCCAGTCGGGGGTCGAGCGGTGGCCCTGCTGGGCGGCGTGGCCACCGCTCTCCCCGGCGTATCCCCCCGGCCAGCCCGACCGTTGCGTTTTAGAAGAGGCATGAGCGGCAGGCCGTTGAAGTCCTTGCGCGCGGCCTGAGCACGCACCTCGCGGAGGGGCGGGCGTCGCCGCAGCGCCTTGCCCCTCCACCTTCTTCTCGAGGAGTGTCTAGGCGGCGACGCGCTCGACTACCGCATACAGCTCACGGGGAGCCGGGACGTAGTCGATTTCCAGCTCGCCTGCGACGAGGGTGCCGTAGCTGAGCAACCGGCCCAGGAGCGTCTGCTCCAGCTCGATCGTGTGGACGCGCTCGAGGTGGACCGCTGCTGCTCGGCGGCGGAGGGTGCCGTGGACGACGAAGAGCTTCTCGGTCGTGAGCACGACCTTGGTTCGCTCCCAGCGCCAGACGACTGCGACGGTCAGGAATGCAGCGATCAGCCAGAGGGCGGCGCCGGCTGCCGACCAGGGCCAGCCGAGGATCAGGAGCGCGACCCCGGACGCGACGAGGACGAAGCTGCGCACGAACGCACGCGCGAGCACGATCCCGTGGCGCCGCGTCTCGAGAACGACATGCTCGTGCTTGTGCGTGAGCATCGAGGGTTTGTTGAATTCGGCGCAAGGCGACAAATCCCTCGTCATGGCCGAGACCGCACGCAGAGCCTTCGTCGCCACCGTGGTCGTCGGCGCGGTGGTCGTCCTCGCGCTCGCGCTCTGGAAGCTGAAGCTCGTGGTCTTCTTGATCTTCCTCGCCTTCACGGTCTCGGCGGCGATGCGCCCGGGCATCGAAGCGCTGCAGCGGCGACGGGTCCCGTCCGGCCTGGGTGTCCTCCTGCACTACGTCGTGCTCGCCGCACTACTCGGCCTCTTCCTGTGGCTCGTCGTGCCGCGCGCGCTCAGCCAGGTCGACCACGCCATCCGCGGCGTGCCGACGACGCAGGAGCAGCTCGGTGAAGCGGCCCAGAACTCCAAGGGCGTCAAGCACGAGGTGCTCCTCGGCTTGCAGAAGCGGCTGCAGAACCTGCCGCGTGCGTCGGAGGTCGTGCGTCCGGCGCTGACGATCACGATCGCGGCCTTCGAGATCCTCGTTGCGATCTTCTTCGTCTTCGCCGCCGCGGCCTACTGGATCTTCGAGCGCGACCGGGCAATCGACTACGTCTGTCAGCTGCTGCCTCGGTCGAAGCGCAAGATCGTTCGCGACACGTGGCTTCTGATCGACCTGAAGCTCGGCTCCTACGTCCGTGGACAGGCGTTGCTGATCGGCATCGTCGGGACGATCCTCTCGCTCGCGTTCTGGGCGATCGGCCTGCCCTACTGGCTGCTACTCGGCGCGTTCGGCGGAGTCGTCGAGATCGTGCCCGTGATCGGTCCGCTCGCCGCCGGCGCGCTCGCCATCGGTGTAGGACTCACGAAGTCGGTCGGCGTCGCAATCGCGGCCGGGGTGGTCGTCCTGGCTCAGCGGCAGCTCGAGGACTACCTGCTCGCGCCGCGGATCCTCGGAGGGGCAGTCGGACTGTCGCCGCTGCTCGTGATGATCTCCGTCTTCGCGAGCGGCATCCTCTTCGGCCCGGTCGCGGTGATCCTCGCCATCCCTGCCGTTGCCGTGCTGACGACGCTCTTCGACGTCATCGTGCGCGACAAGGATCCGGCGGCCGAGGAGGTGCCGACGGTGTTGTTCCCGGCAAAGGAAGCCGAGAGATAGACCCGTGGGCCGAGGCTCGGCGCGGCTGCCCGAATCAGGCCTTGCGCCAGCGACCGAAGATCAGGCCGCCGAGGGTGAAGCCGAGGCCGAAGGTGCCGAGGGCGAAGCCGCCGATCGCCGCCGCCTTCCGCCACGCCGAAAGGCGCTGCCAGCGGCCGAGCGCCTCCTGCTCCTCGGTCGTCAGGGTCTCGCCGCGGCGCTGCTTCCGCAGCGCACCGCCGGCGCGAAGACCGAGGTAGAGGTCGTCGAAGATCTCGGTGGATTCGTCAGTCACGATCTCACTATAGACGGGGGATTCGCCCTCGTTCCCTCTGCGCCACTTCCCGCTCGCGCCAGCGGTGAATCACCACAGACGTTCGGCGCGGCGCCTGAGTAGCCTGCCGCGGATGGCGACGCGCATCCTGCACGTGTCCGACCTCCATGTCGGCGCCCACGCTGCCACGAGTCCGGAATACGCGCTCGCCGAAATTGCGCGGGCCGCCGACCCGGAGCTCGTGATCTGCAGCGGCGACCTCGCGCACCGCGGCCAACGCGCGCAGCTCGAGACGGCCGCCGCGATTCTCCGCGAGCTCGGTAGGCCGATCCTCGCCGTGCCGGGCAACCACGACATTCCCTACTCGTTCCCGGCACGGTTCACCCGCCCGTGGACGGAGTTCGAGCGGCTGTGGGAGACGACGCAGCCCGTCTACCGGTCCGAGCGCATCGTCGCCGTGGGGCTGAACTCCGTTCGCCCCTGGCGCCACCAGTCCGGAGGCATCCGGGCGTCGCAGCTCGACGCCGCGGCCGGGATCCTGCGCGGCGCCGACGGCAACCAGCTTCGGGTCGCAGTCCTCCATCATCATCTGCTCGGCGCCCCGTGGCGCTCGCGCAAGAAGCCGGTTGCGCGGCGGAACCATGTCCTCGCGTCGCTCGTCGATGCGGGTGCAGAGCTGATCGTCGCGGGGCACATCCACCAGGGCGCGGTTGCCGAAAGGCGCGAGTTCGAGATCTCGGCAGCCGGGATCGAGCGCGGCGTCACGGTGTCGATCGCGCCCGGCCTCGGCCAGCCGCGTCCCAACCGCCGCGGAGAGGCCCGCGGCCTCCACGTATACGAGTTCGACGATGCGCGTCTGCACGTCCACACCTTCACGTGGCGCGGCGAGGCGTGGGCGCTCACGGCCGAGCGGGAGTTCCCGCGCGGCCGTGAGACCCTGGGCTACTAGGGCGCGATGGCGGGACGACCGCGATCGCCGAAGACGCGACCGACGATCGCGACGAGGACGATTGCGACCACGACACCGAGCACGAAGCCCCAGAACCCGCTGACGATCGCGCCGGCGATCAGCAGCGATGCGACCCCGACCACGATCGTGAGGATCCAGCCCATCGGGTCGCGACCCGGGTTGAACAACCGCCCGAGCGCTCCCACGATGGCACCGACGATGATGAGCCATATCCAATGCATGGAGGCGTTGTTGCCGCTTCCTACGCGCGAAAAACCGGACGCCTTTGCACGTACTTCCGGTAGAGCGCGAGCAGGAGCACGGCCCCGGTGAACGCGAAGATGAATCCGCCGGCCGTACCGATCAGGAGGCGGGCGATCGTCCCGCCGACCAGCATTCCTGCGATTCCCAGGCCGATGGTCGCGTACCAGGGCATCGGGTCAGGCCCCGGCAAGGCGAAGCGCGCCAGCCCGCCGACGACGAACCCGAAGAGTACGAGCACGATCAGGAAGAGCAGCACCGGCGGAGCCTAGTGGATCCTTGGACATTCCTCAGCTTCGCTGTTTAGATTGGCTCGAGGGTCGGGCATGCGGAGATTCGCTTTGCTGGCAGTCGTAGCGCTGATCGCCGCCCCGGCGGCACACGCCGGGCAGCGCGATCGGACGCGGTCGACTGCCGTCCAGGACTGGGTCGGCGTCGCTCTCGACGAGATCGCGGCCCACCGGACGAATCCACCTCGGGCTTCCCGCGTGCTCGCGCACCTGAGCGTGGCGACGTACGCGGCCGCAGCGCTCGGGGGCTCGAACCGAGACGAGGTGATCACAGGCGCGGCGGCAGAGGTGCTCGGGTTCATGTATCCGGACCGGGTCGCGTACTTCGATTCGCTGGCCGGAGGCGGCGGCGCGGTGGCGGCCGGGCGGGCGTTCGGAAGGCTGCTCGTCTACCGCGCGCAGCACGACGGAGCCGACGCTGTCTGGACGGGGACGCCGCCCACCGAGCCCGGGACGTGGGTTCCGACCCCGCCCGCCTTCACCTTCCCGCCGCTCGAGCCCCTCGCCGGGACCTGGCGGACGTGGAACCTGAGCAGCGGCTCGCAGTTTCGCCCAGGCCCGCCGCCCCCGCTCGGCAGCACCTCTTGGCGCGCAGAGCTGCAACAGGTGTACGACGTCTCCCGCACGCTGACGCCGCGACAGACCGAGATTGCGCTCTATTGGGCGGACGGCGCCGGGACGGTCACGCCGCCGGGCCATTGGAACAAGATCGCGCTCGATCTGATCGCAGGGCGCAAACTGCCGACCGTGCAGATCGCGCGGATCTTCGCGACGCTGAACACCGCTCAAGCGGACTCGTTCATCGCCTGCTGGGATGCGAAGTTCACATACTGGACGCAGCGCCCGGTCACGGCGATCCGCAGCGAGCTCGACCCGGCGTGGTCGCCGCTGATCGCGACGCCGCCGTTCCCGTCCTATGTCTCGGGCCACTCGAGCACGTCGGCGGCGGCATCGACGGTGCTCGGGCACTTCTTCCCGCAGCAGCGGGCCGCGCTCGACGCGATGGCCGACGAGGCCGCCGTCTCTCGCCTCTACGGCGGCATCCACTTCGCGAGTGACAACTCAGCCGGTCTCGAGCTGGGCCGCAAGATCGGCCGCGAGGCACTGCGCGGCAGCGCGAAGCTGGTTCCCTCGCGCGATTACGCCGTGACGCCGTAGCGCTCACGGGCGCGAGCGCGTGCGCGCGCGGCCTCGCGTTCGCGGTCGCGCGGCTGCGCCGACGTCACGAGCTCGTCCAGCAAGCGCGCCGACGCCTCAGCAACTACGTCGACCGCACGGGCGAAGGCAGCTTCGTTCGCCTGCGACGGCTTCGTGAAGCCGCTGACCTTGCGCACGTACTGCAGCGCGGCGGCCCGGATCTCCTCATCGGTCGCCGGCGGGTCGTAGTTGTAGAGGGTGTGGATGTTGCGACACATGACGATCTCTCCTAATGGTGGTGTTCTGCGGGAAGTCCGAAGCGGGCTGTCGTCTCGCGCTCGAAGTCGACCTCGATCAAGATAGCGGCCTCGCCGCCTACGACCCACGCGTCATGGCCGGGCTCGATCACGACGGCAGCGGGCGCGGTGAACTCGAACGAGCAACCGTCCGCGTATTCGCCGGCGATCGCGCCGCGCGCGAGGAAGCCGACGTGTGCAAAGCGGCAGCGATCGGCTCCCGTCTCGGGTCCCATGTCTTTCGACCAACGGAAGCCGACGGGGTAGACGGAGCGCTTGACCCTTCCATCACCGGCGCGGACGATGTCGACGACGCAGCCGCCGACCTCGAGGTGATCGGCCCCAGGGACCGGTGCGAGGAGCGGATCAGACTCTGTCGTCATCGGCCGTCCTCGTTTCGGACACTTGCGCGCGGCTCGCGGTGCACGCGACCATTGTTGCATCGAGCCGCCGATCGAGCACATCGGGCGGGCGGCGATCGGACGAGCAGCTTGCCGAGGCGATCGAGGTCTTCCGCGAGGAGACCGACAACGTTCTCGCCGAGGATCACTTCGGCTAGCGAGGGCGGAATGCGTCCTCGACCCGCGGCCGGAACGATGCAGAATCGATGGCGGGGAACCGGTAGAGCTCTGGCTCGATCTGCTCGAAGTACCCGAGCGCGCGGGCCGGGTCTACGAGCCCGGCCGCAAGGAGTGCCTCGACGTCTGCGAGGTCGCGTGCATGTGCTCGCTCGAGCTTTGCGAGGGCCTGCGCGTACGGATCGAAGTGATAGAAGCTGAGCCGGTCCGCGCGGGCAACGAAGGGGCTGCGATCTTCCCAGCCCGCAGGTATCGGAATGAAGTCGGCAGGTGAGGCGAGCTCGACGTTTACCTGCAAGTCGTCCTTGATCCGGGCGATCGCGCGCAGGAGGCGGTCGGTCTCGGGCACGAGCTTCACGTCGACGTCGATCGTCGTCGCGCGCCAACCAACCAGCACCGCGGTCGCGCCGCCGGTGAAGTACGCCGCGCCGTCGACCTCCGCTTCGCTCCCCAGCGCGCGCATGAAGCGGCGAATTCGCTCGGCGTCCGCTAGCTCGCGCACTCGGCCGCGCGCTCGAAGCTCACGAGCCGCCGCACCAGGGCGTTGTACCTGGAGTGCGCCGAGTCCGCGTCCTCGGCGTGCAGCAGCGCGTACAGCGAGTGCTCGGGGTCGGGAACAGTCGCAACAACCTCGAACCCGAGCTGCCGCAGCCGAGGCGCCCCGATCGAGACGAGTAGCGCCTCGGGCGTCTCCACGCCACGCTCGAGATCCTCGAGCCCGCGCCGGATCAAGTCCTCGCCCGGGAGCATTTAAGCCGCCTGCAGCGCGACCAGCTCGCGCCGGAGGTCCTTGATCTCGTCGCGCAGCTTCGCCGCGTACTCGAACCGGAGCTCCTCGGCCGCGGCGAACATCTCTTCCTCGAGCTCGATCACGAGCTTCTCCAGCTCCTCGCGCGAAAGGCCCTCCACCTTCTTCGCGCCGCGACGCCTTCGCGTCGGCACCGTCGGCGACTCCAGCGACAGGAACTCTGCAATGTCGCTCACGCCCTTGACGATCGACACCGGCGTGATCCCGTGCTCCTCGTTGTACGCGAGCTGTACCGCGCGACGCCTGTCCGTCTCCTCGAGCGCGCCGTTGATGGCCTCGGTCCGCTTGTCGGCGTACATCAGCACCTTGCCGTTCACGTTCCGCGCCGCGCGGCCGATCGTCTGCACCAGCGCCGTCCGGCCACGCAGGAAGCCCTCCTTGTCGGCGTCGAGGATCGCGACCAGCGACACCTCCGGCAGGTCGAGGCCCTCGCGCAGCAGGTTCACGCCGACGAGCACGTCGTAGTCGCCGAGCCGCAGTTCGCGGATGATCTGGATCCGCTCCAGCGTGTCGATCTCGCTGTGCAGGTACCGCGCCTTGACGCCAGACTCGAGCAGGTAGTCCGTCAGGTCCTCGGCCATCTTCTTCGTCAGCGTCGTGACCAGCACCCGCTCCCCCACCTCCTCGCGGCGGCGGATCTCGTTCAGCAGATCGTCGATCTGGTTCTTGGTCTCGCGCAGCTCGACCTCGGGGTCGACGACCCCGGTCGGGCGCACCAGCTGCTCGGCGATGCGCGTCGAGTGGCGCAGCTCGAACGACCCGGGCGTCGCCGAGACGAACACCTGCTGCGGCACCTTCTTCATGTACTCGTCGAAGCGCAGCGGCCGGTTGTCGAGCGCGCTCGGGAGGCGGAAGCCGTAATCGACGAGCGTCTGCTTGCGCGACCGGTCGCCCTCGTACATACCGCCGATCTGCGGAACCGTCTGATGCGACTCGTCGACGAAGACCAGGAAGTCGGACGGGAAGTAGTCGAGGAGCGTGAACGGATGCGTCCCCGGCGCGCGCCCTTCGAGTATGCGCGAGTAGTTCTCGATCCCGTTGCAGAAGCCGAGCTCCTTCAGCATCTCCAGGTCGTACTCTGTGCGCTGGCGCAGCCGGTGCGCCTCGAGCATCTTGTTCTCCGCGGTCAGGTCCTTGACCCGCTCCTCGAGCTCGTGCCGGATCTCGTCCACCGCGCGCTCGACGGTCGGCTTCGAGGTGACGTACTCGGTTGCCGGCCAGATCGCGAGGTTGTCCAGCTTCGCGTACACCTCGCCCGTGAGTGGGTCGAAGTGCGTGATCTGCTCGACCTCGTCGCCGAAGAAGGAGATGCGGTAGGCCGTCTCCTGGTTCGCAGGCTGCACCTCGACGACGTCGCCCTTCACCCGGAAGCGGCCGCGCCCGAGCATCGTGTCGTTCCGGACGTACTGCGAGTCGATCAGCTTCCGCAGCAGGAGGTCGCGGTCGTGGTCCTCGTTGAGCTCGAGGTAGATCATCCGCTCGCGCCACTCCTCCGGCGAGCCCAGGCCGTAGATGCACGAGACGGAGGCGACGACAATCACGTCCCGCCGCGTGAAGAGCGCCGATGTGGCGGCGAGGCGCAGCCGAGCGATGTCGTCGTTCTGGGACGAGTCCTTCTCGATGTACAGGTCGGCCTGCGGGACGTAGGCCTCTGGCTGGTAGTAGTCGTAGTAGGAGACGAAGTACTCGACGGCGTTCCCCGGGAAGAACTCCCGGAACTCGTTGCACAGCTGCGCCGCCAGCGTCTTGTTGTGGGCGATCACGAGAGTGGGCTTTTGCACCTGCTCGATGATCCAGGCCATCGTCGCGGTCTTTCCCGTGCCGGTCGCGCCGAGCAGCGTCTGGTAGCGCTCGCCCTCCATCAACCCCGAAGAGATTTGCGCGATCGCCTTTTCCTGGTCGCCGAGAGGCGAGTATGCATCGGACGTCTTGAGCGCAGGCACGTCCCAAGCGTAGCCGGGAGGTGGGGCGGCACCGGATCCGATGCCGCCCCGAACCGAGATCAGTTCAGGTGTTCGATGAAGCTGACCCAGTCGCCCGGGTCGACGTGGCCGGAGTCGGTGCCCGGGCCGCCGTCGACGGAGTCGCGGAAGCCGTCGGCCGCGAGCAGGCGGTCGGCGCCCGGGCCGCCGAGCATCGTGTCGTCGCCCGCGCCCCCGATCAGGCGGTCGCTGCCCATTCCCCCGTCCAGGAGATCGTCGCCGCCGCCGGCGTCGAGCACATCGTTGCCGCCGAGCCCGCAGATGACATCGTCCTCGCGGGTCCCCGTGAGCACGTCGTTCCCCGAGGTACCGATCACGCTGCACCGGCGGCCGGTCGACGACATCACGCGCGCGAGTCCGGTCAGGCGCTTCGCACCTGTTCCAGCGCGGGACACCGTGTAGACCTGATACTCCCCTGTCACTTCGCTGTCGAAGAGGATCCGGGAGCCGTCAGGCGAGAACGTGGGGCCGTAATCGGAGGCGGGCGTGCCGAACAGCTTGCGTTGGCCCGATCCGTCCGCATTCATGATCCAGATGTCGCCCTCTTCTTCCTCGCGCCAGCTGTGGAACACGATCTGCGCCCCGTCGGGCGACCAGGCGGGCGCCGCGTCCGCTCCGGACGTGGTCAGCCGCGAGAGCGCCGTTCCGTCGGCGTTGACGACGTCGATGTACGCCTCGTCCGCGGGCCCGCCGACGAAGGCGATCTTCGTTCCGTCCGGAGACCAGGCGGGCCCGACGTCGTATCCCTTGCCCTGGACGAGGCGATGAGCGTCACTGCCGTCGGCGTTCATCACGAAGATCTCGCTTCGATCGCGAAGGGTTCGCCGGAACGCGATCTGACCCCGTGACGACCACTGCGGTGCGTAGTCGCCGTCTTCATCGGAATCCACCGCCTTCGTGAAGGTGAGCCGCGTCACCGTCCTGGAGGCAATGTCGAGCGTGTAGATCTGCGGCAGGCCGTCGCGGTCGCTCACGAAGGCCAGCTGCCTGCCGTCCGGCGACCACACCGGCCACCAGTCGTCGGTCGCATCCGCGAGCATCGCCCGCTGCCCGCTTCCATCCGCGTTCATCACGTAGACGTCCGTGGAGCCCCTTCGGTCGGTGGTAAACGCGATCCGCTTGCCGTCCGGCGACCAAGCGCCGTACCAGCTGCTCGGGAAGGTCGGCGCGTCGTCTCGAACCTGCGAGGCTGCGGGCGCAGCCAGCGCAAGCGCGAGGGCAACAGCGGTGAGGATGATTCTTGGCATTCGCTGCTCCTTTCGTCGTCGTGAAAAGAGCGTGCGCCTGCGTCCTAATGAGGCGGTAACGCCGCGCTCACGGGTTTCGGCCTCGCCCTCCGCCGGGAGGATCACGCTCGATGGCGACGATCACCACGAGGCCTCCCTACGAGGCCTATGCCGCGATCACGGGCGCGTTCGCGGGCGGGCTCGGCTTGGCCGGCCTCCTGAGCCGGCGGCTCGGCCGCAACCCCTCGTGCCACACGACCCTCGACTTCGCCGTGCTCGCGTTGGCGTCGTTCAAGGCGGCGAGGACGCTGGCGCGCGACGAGGTCACCAGCTTCCTCCGAGATCCGTTCGTAGAGGGCCGCGCACACGAGGGCGGTGAGGAGCCGATCGAGTCCGGCGACTTCCGCCAGGCGGTCGGCGAGCTCGTGACGTGCAGCCGTTGCGGCGGGACCTGGGCCGCCGCCGGTCTGGCGGCGACGAGCATCCTCGCGCCCCGCTTCGGTCGGCTCCTGACCTGGTCGCTCGCGGCCGCCGGAGCGAACGACTGGCTGCAGGCCGGCTTCGCCGCGCTGACCGGCAAGGCAAACGAGTTCGAGTAGACGCGGGCTAGTAGCGCCCGGAGGCTGCTTTGTGCGCCCGGTCGAGGGCGGCGAGGCGGGCCTTCGCCATGCGCACGAGCTCGGCCTGCGTGCCGCAGAGACGGCACCGGTAGCGCTGCACGGTTCCGTCGACCGCCCCGCCCGTGACGATCCAGCGCCCGTCGCCCGAGAAGAGCGCCGTCCGCAAGGCCTGCGTGTGCCCGCGCAGGAAGAACAGCAGGCTTCCGTCGCGTGTCTTCCACAGGCCCGCGGCAGTCGGGCCGGCTGTGACGACCCACCGCCCATCGGCGCTGAAGCGCGCGTCGGAGACGACGGCGACATGGCGGCGGAAGACTTTTACGCTCTGTCCGCTGGCGACGTCCCAGGTATGCGCGTCGCCCTTCCGGCCCGCCGTCAGCAGAAGCTTGCCGTTCGGACTGAACACCACCGACGTCAGGCCTTGGTCATTCGCATCGAGCCTGCGCGCCGAGCCATCGGCGAGGTTCCAGATGCGCGCGGTGTCGTCCGCGCTCGCGGTAGCGAGCAGCTTCCCGTTCGGGCTGAAAGCGAGCGCTGTCACCACGTCGGTGTGGCCGATCAGCGCGCGACCGGGCTTCCCCGTGCGGCCTTCCCAGATCCTCGCAGTGCCGTCCTCACCTGCGGTCGCGGCCAGGGTGCCGTCCGGACTGAACGCCGCCGCCGTGACCTTGCTTCCCTGCTGCATCTTCGCCACGGGTGCTCCGGCGACGGTCCACAGACGCACGACGCCGTCCTCACCGCCGGTCATAACGAAGCGACCATCGACTGAGAGGACTGCGGCGTTGACAGGCGCCCCGTGGCGGAACTCGCCGAGCCGCGTGCCGTCGACTCGCCAAAGCTTCGCCGTACCGTCGTCGCCCCAGGTGAGCACCCGCGTGGCGGCCCGATCGAGCGACGCGCGTACAACCTTGCCGCCGTGCGCCAGCACAACGACGTCGCGCCCCTGGCGCCAGACGCGCGCGACGCCATCTCCCCCGCCGCTTACGATCAGCGTTCCGTTTTGGTTCGCCTCGACGGAAGTCACGCCAGCGGCGTGCCGATCGATGAGGGTCAGCTGCTCCTCGCCGCCGGTGTCCCAGACCCGAGCAGCTCCGTCGTCACTTCCCGTCAGAACCAGTCCGCCGGGACCGTAACTGACGCTCGTCACCGAGTCGTGATGCCCGGCGAGCACGACTGCCAGCGCACCGATCGGGTCGCGCCAGATTCGTACCGCGCCGTCGGTGCCCGCCGTCGCGATCGAGTCAGGACCGACCGCGATCGTGAGCAGCTCGCTGAAAGTTCCTGTGAGCGTGTAGATCGGGGCCCCGGTCTCGACGCTCCAGACGCGGCCGATGCCCTCGTCACCTCCGGCCGTGGCGACGCGCTTGCCGTCGGCGCTATACGACACGGCCCTGATCGCCGTGGTGTGGCCGGTGAGGAGATGGCGGCGCTCCCACGTCTTCGTGTCCCACACGTACGCATTTCTCCGGCCAGCGGTCGTCACCGTGTCGCCCGTCGGGCTGTAGGCAGCCGCAGTCACCTCGCCCTGCTGGGGAAGCGTCGCCGCGAGATCTCCGGTCGCGACACGGAAGACTCGCGCCACGGCTTCCGCCGTGAATGTCACGACGTAGTTGCCGTCGGATGAGAAGAAGGCGCCGCGAAGCGGAGCCGGATGTGCGAACCGGCGCTCGACGTACGAGCCGACTTGCCAGAGGCGCACGGTCTTGTCCGTGCTCGCGGCGAGCAGGGCCTGCCCGTCGGGCGAGAAGGAGACCGCCGCGATCTGTCCGCCCGTCGTCAGCGTCTTGACAAGCGCGCCCGTGTTCACGTCCCAGACACGAACGACACCGTCCCGCGCTCCGCTGGCGACGAGCGTGCGATCCTGACTGAACGCGAGTGTCGTCGCGTTCGCGTTCCTGAGGACGTGCAAGCGACGATAGTCGCGCCCCCGAATGATCGTCACGCCGTTCTTCGCCGCGATCCCGATCAGCGCGCCGTCGTCCGAATATGTTGCGGCGCTCAGTGCGCCGCCGCCGCCCGGCAACAGCGCGTGGAGGTGGATCGCGAGCAGGGAGCTGATGAGAGCGCCCTCGACGCGCGGACTCTTCTCGAGCTTCGAGGCGTTCAGCGCGTACCCGAGACTCTGCTGCGGATCCCGGTCCAGGTATGCGTCAGCCTGAGCGACGTACGCTGTGGCTTGGGCGTCGCTCTTCGCCTCCTGCGCCTCACGCGCTGCGGCCAAAGCTGCGTGCGCCGAGCGCACGGCACGCCTGCGCTGAGTCTGCGCCGTCACAAAGTTGTGGTTCGCGCGCGTTTTCTGACGCTCCGCGTTTCGCTTCTCCGCGAGTGCCTTCGTCGCACTCGCCCTTGCCCTTTGCTCACTCTCGGCTGCGGCAAGTGCGCTCTCATCGGCGCGTTTAGCGTTCGTCTCTGCCTGCCGCTGGTTCCGCACTGCGGCGGCGGCGTTGGCCGTGGCCTTCGCCGCCTCGCGCGTGGCGCGATTCTCGGCCTTCGTTGCTTTGGCTCGCTCCTTGTTCGCTTGCTCGAGCGCGGCGACGGCCGCAAGGCGCTGTCTCGTGGCGTCGGCCTGCTTCTGGTGCGCGATCTCCGCCTGCTGCCGCGCCTCGCTGCGCTGCGAGAACGCATAGATCGCAAGTCCGGTCATCACCGCGAGTGCCGCGCCGACCACCGCGAGTGCCGCCAGCGTCCGGCGATGACGATCGCGCGCGCGCGCACGCTCGAGCTCGAGGTCCCGCTGCGCCTCGTGACGCTCGCGCCACTGGAGCACGGCTCCGGCCAGCACGTCGTGGTAGATCTCGTAGTGGCCGTCACCATTGGTGCCGTCGCGCAGCGCGCGAATAATCCGCTCATGCTCCAAAGCGCCGACGATCGGCTCGAGCGAGTGCGTGTCCAGCGACGCATAGGTCGCAAGATCGGACAGCCTGTGCGCGATCTTCGAGCCGGACGGTGTGACCAGATGCTCGAAGATCGCGGCAGCGGTGTCCTGCTGCGTCGGCGTGAGCGAGCCCAGTGCGTTCTCGAGGTGGTCCTCGACGATGTGCGCCGCGCCGCCGAGCTCGCGCAGCGAGGAGAGCGTCAGAGTCGTGGAACCGGCCAGACGCTCGACCTCCCATAGACGCTGCATGACGAGCTGGAGGAACGGCGCCTCCACTCGCGGCCGGCGACCGTGGCTCTCGACGAGGGCGCGTCCGGTCCGGCCGAGATCGATCTTGCCCGCCGCGACCTCGTCGAGCACCGCCTCGACAAGCTCGGGCTGCGCGCCCCAGGGCTCGTCAGTCAGCTCGGCGTACCGGGCGAGTGGTCCGAGGATCGCGTCGCGGGCGGCGTCCCGGTCGAGGTGGTCGAGGCGGAGGTAGTTCCCGAACAGCCCCGGCAGCCGCGCCTTGAAGACGTCGAGCTTCGCGAGGGCGTCCTCTCGAATTCCGAGCAGCACGTTCACGCGCGCGTCGCTGTTGACGAGCTCGGGCAGCTGCTCGACCAGCGAGTCCGGCCCGCGCGCGTCCCCGTGGTAGAGGAAGTACTCCTCGAACTGGTCGAGCACCAGGCAGACGTCGCGACCGCACGCGGTGACGGCATCGAGGAGCGAACCCGCGTCTGCGTCCGGCGCGATCGCCGCCGTGAGTGAGACGACCGGGTCTTCCCGCCACGTCGAGAAGACGACGACGTCCCCCTCCGGCGCGAGCTGCCTCAGCCGACGCGCCACGCCCGCGCGCAGCAAGGAGCTCTTCCCGACTCCAGTCGGCCCGTAGAGGACCGTGAGCCGGGCGGCGAGGATGTTCATGGCCACGATGTCGCTCTCGCGTTCGCGGCCGAAGAACATCAGGGCGTCGAGATCGGAATCCTCGAACGGCGCCAGCCCCTTGTACGGCGAAGCGACGTCGACTGCGCTGATCACGCGTCGACTTCCACGGGACGTAGGGCGCCGATCGCGCCTGCGAGCGCTTCGACGTACTCGTCCGGCGACCGATTCACGACGGCCACGTCGCGCTGACGCCAGAACGCCTCCTCGAGCGGTACGGCGTCGTCGTGCACCGCCCAGGAGCGGTAGCTGACGCGCTGATCGCCCCAGAGACGGTGCAGCACGATGCGCAGGTTCCAATCGCGCAGCACGTAGCCGAGGAAGAGAAAGTGGCTGCGGCGCAGCTTGGCCACCAGCGAGACGGGGACAACGCTTGTGAGCTCACCGCTGCCGAGGTAATGGATGTAGTCGTCCTCGGTGACGACGAAGCTCTCGAACGCGCGCTCAGCGCCGGGATCGACGTGCCCGTGCAGGCGGAGGATCACGGTCCGCTGCTCGAGCGAAAGCTGTCCGTACGTGTTCGGCTCGTCGATCACGTGGGCTTCACCGGTGGACATGACATGGCAGAACTTCCCCCGGTCACGGCCCTCGGCGACGTAGGCGACAACGTCGAACTCCTCGCCCGCATCCACGAACGCCTGCTCGAGCGAGAGCCCGTAACTCGTCGTCACCACGAGTTGGTGCGGTGACCCATGCTCACGGAGCAGGGGTGGCAGCGAGGCGAAGAAACGATGCACTGCATTTGGTTGGCCCGGCTGTGCGAATTCGTCGTGCATGGCGTCGTAGAGGGGGCCCGCTCCGCGCATCACGGCGACGTACTGCGAGACGTGAGGCAGGTTCGACGGCCCGGCCGGCACTTCGAACTGCCTTACGAGTTGCTCCGTCAGCGCGGACACGTCGTCGCCGATCACGGGGACGAGGCGTCCCGCAAGCAGCTCGCGTGCGACATCGCCCACGTGATCCTCTCCCGCGCGCGCCTGCGACGGCGACGCAAGCCGAGCGTCCTGGCGCAGGATCGAGGCATGCAGCTCCTGCAGGGTCGGGCTCGGCTCGATTCCGAGCTCCCCGACCAGCGCCTTGCGCGCCTCCTGGTAGGCCTGCAGCGCGTCGCCCTGGCGCCCGGCGCGATAGAGCGCCAGCATCAACTGACCTCGCAGGTGCTCTCGCAACGGGTATTGACGGACGAGCGTCTCGAGCTCCCCGACGACGTCGGCGTGTCGTTCGAGCTCGAGGTCGGCGTCGATCCGCTGCTCGAGCGCGACGAGCCGAAGCTCCTCGAGCCGGCCGATCTCGCCCTGTGCGAACGCTTCGTAGGTGAAATCGGCCAGCGGCGCACCTCGCCAGATGTCGAGCGCTTGCCGCAGCAACGCCGCGCGCGCAGCCGCATCCGAAGCGTCACGCGCCTGTGCCGCCAGCGCCGTGAAGCGCTGCAGGTCGAGGCAGCCCGGCTCCACCCGAAGCAGATAACCCGGCGGGCGCGTCTGGATCGTCTCCGGCCCGAGCAGCTTCCGTAGCTGCGAAATGAAGTTCTGGAGTGACGTCCCGGCGGTTCGCGGCGGGTGCTCGCCCCAGAGCGCGTCGATCAACCGGTCCGTTGGAATGACCCGCCCTGCCTCCAGCAGGAAGATCGCGAGCAGGGCCCGCTGCTTCTGGCCGCCGAGCTCGAGCGGCTTGCCGTCATTGAACGCCTCGAGCGGTCCGAGGATGCGGAACTCGAGACCCTGCTGAACGCCGGCGAGGCCGACGATCGCCGCCTGCGCTGCTGCCGCAAGCTCGACCTCGCGTCCTGCAACGGTCCTCACGGCGGCGGCCGTGCGGAGGGGCGGGAATTGCTCGGGCAAAGCGTCGACTACGAGCTGAAAGAGGTGCTCCGGGTGCTGGAGCCCCTTCAAGCGATGAACGCCGAGATCGCGGAACCCCAGCCCCTCCAACTCGTCCTCGTCGACCAGGGCGCGCGTGGCCCCGGAGAGGAGGATCTGGCCGCCGTGACCCGCGGAGCAAATGCGCGCGCCCCGGACGACCCCGAGTCCGTGGTAGCCATTTTCCGCGAGACCCGGCTCCGCTGTGTGGATGCCGATCCGGACCTTGACGCTGACTTCGTCCGGCCATTCCTCGCCCGCGATCGCGCGTTGAGCTGCGGCCGCCGCCTCGACTGCGTCGCGCGCCCGGCGGAAGGCGACGAAGAAGGCGTCGCCCTGCGTGTCGACCTCGTGTCCGCCGCGACCCGCAAACGCCTCGCGAAGCAGGCGATGGTGGGTCGCGAGCAGTGTTCCGTAGTCGTCCCGAAGCCGGCGGACGAGCGCCGTGGAGCCTTCGACGTCCGTGAACAGGAACGTGACGGTCCCCCGCGGCACGCCGGCCGAGCTCCCACCGTTGGCCGCGGCCCGGTCGGTGCCTTCCTGGCGGTCGATCTTCATAAGCCCTCCCGCCCATGATTGACCACTCGGAACGCTGCGGCAAGCCGACGTTAGCGGTGCGTTAGCCGGCTCATCGACCCTCCCTCGTAAGAACGAGCGAGGTGAGGACCGTTTTGCTGAGCGACGAAGCGCGCCACGAAGCCCCGTATGTGGGCGGCAGACGGTCGCACTCCCTCTCTTTGCGCTGAGTGAGTTTCGAGCTGGGCGGCCAGGGCGGCCACAGGGCCGCCACAAGCCGTTAGCCGGCCATGTGCGGCGGATGAGAGCGCGGTTTGGACCCGGCCGGACGGTGGTCGCATGGCCACCACACGGAACTTCCCAACCTGCGGCGCGCTCGCGCGCGCCGCCTTGGCCGTCGCAATCGCGGCGGTACTCGTCTTCGGCGCCGCCTCCCCGCACGGGCCTTCACGGCCGAGCTGGACGGCGGGCCTGGACGCGGACGAACTCGACCTGATCGGCTTCGCCGGCCGAATGCCCGACTCGGAGAAGCCGAAGCTGACGGCGTACTTCCTGCGTGAGAGCTACCCGCGCGGAGGAAGCGCACGGCTGGTTATCACCGACACCGCCACGGACGTCTCGGTGCAGTTCTTCCGGGCGGGCGGCGAGAGAGAGGAGACGATTCCGAACGACGTCATGCTCGGGTCGGCAGCATCCACACCGCAGCCGATCGGCGACGTCACGGGCCGGCGCGAGCTCTCTCTCCGATTGGGCAATTGGCCGAGCGGGATGTACTACGCGCGGCTGACCGCCGGAGACCGGACGGGGTACGCCCCCTTCATCCTGCGGCCGCATTTCCTCGGCGAGCACCGGATCGCCCTCGTCCTGCCGACGGAGTCGTGGCAGGCGTACAACTTCCGCGACGACGATCGCGATGGGCGGCCGAACACGTGGTACGCCGGCGGCAATACGGCGCGCCTGATCCGACCGTTCACGAACCGAGGCGTGCCGCCGCACTGGAGGCAGTACGACGCGCCATTCGTCCGCTGGTTGGTGCAGACGGGGCGCAACGTCGACTACCTGTCCGACCAGGATCTTCGCACTGCGGGCAGCGGGGCGCGGCTCGCGGCGGCGTACTCGCTGCTGATCTTCTCCGGCCACCACGAGTACGTCACGAAGCACGAGTACGACGTGGTCACAGGCTTCCGCAACCGCGGTGGGGACCTGATGTTCCTGTCCGCGAACAACTTCTTCTGGAAGATCACGATCCGTGACGACGTGATGACCAAGGTCGCACAGTGGCGTCATCTCGGGCGCCCGGAGGCGGCGCTTGTCGGCGTCGGGTACCGCGGCAACGACCGAGGAAAGCACCGCGGCCCATGGATCGTGCGCGACATCCACAGCGCTCCGTGGCTGTTCGCCGGCATGCATCTCGGGCTGGGCGGCAGCTTCGGCAGCGCCGGGATCGAGATCGACAAGACTACGCCGAGCTCGCCGCGCCAGTTGCGCATCCTCGCCGAGGTGCCGAACCTGCTCGGGCCCGGCCTCAGCGGCCAGATGACGTACTACGAGACGCCCGCCGGCGCGAGGGTCTTCGCAGCCGGTGCGTTCACCCTGGCCGGCGCGGTCTGGAGTGACGACATCGAGCCGCTGATGGCGAACCTCTGGCGGCACATGGCCCCGGACGAGCCGGCGACCGCGTGAGCCTTCCCGACCGCCGATGCCCGGGTTAGGCTTGCTTCTCGATGCGGAGGGCGCTGGCGGCAATCGTGCTCGTGCTGGCAGCACCCGGATCGGCGTCGGCCTACCCTTGGCCGCTGAAGCCGTTCGACCGCCCACATCCCGTGCGGGCGAACTTCGGCGATCCCCGCACGGTGTTCTACAACCAGCTCCCGGACAGCCTCGAGGGCCCGGGGCGCTTCGCCTTTCACGACGGGATCGACATCTCCGCACCGGCCGGAGCCCCGGTCTATCCCGTCAGCGACGGGATCGCCCGCTACCTCAGCTCGACGGCGATCGCCGTGAGGAACGCACATTCCGACTTCCGCTACATGCACATCCGGCCGACCGTCCGGCCCGGGGAACACGTGTATGCGCAACACACGGTGCTCGGCTACGTCGAGCCCTGGGCCGGACACCTCCACTTCGGCGAGATCGACCACGGGCGCGCCGTGAATCCACTGCGGCGCGGGCACACTGCCCCGTACTCCGACCACACCACACCGTCGGTGACGGAAATCGGCCTCCGCCGCGCCGACCGCAGAGCGCTGCAGGGCCCGACGGCGGTCTGCGGCACCGTCGCGATCCTCGCCACCGCAGAGGATCAGCCCGCCGTCCCGGTACCAGGCCCGTGGGCGGGCCTACCCGTGTCACCGGCGCTGATCAGCTGGTCGCTCAAGGCAGCGGCCGGGCCGTTCGTCATCCGCCCGCACGTGTCGGTCGACTTCATGAAGGGGCTGCCGTCGAACACGCGCTTCTGGGACGTCTACTCGCGGGGCACCTTTCAAAACGTCGCCCGCTTCGGCCATGCCCAGTACCGAGGGCTCCACGGGCACTTTCTCTATCTCGTCGCCCGCGCGCTGAACACGGAACGCCTGCCGGACGGGGCTTACACGCTCACCGTCATGGCCGAGGATACGCGCGGGAATCAGGGGCGGCTGTCGACGATTCTGACGGTCGACAACGCCTCCGGCTGCACGACCTGAGCGCGGCGGAAGCGCGTGATGAGCGCGATGAAAAGGACGGAGACCGCGGTCTCGCCGCCGGCAACGATCCCGAACGTCCAGCCGAGACCGGCGTGCTCGATCAACGGTCCGGCGGCGAGCAAGCCGAGCGGCCCGGCGATCGTCGCGAGCGTGATCACCGCGGTCATCACCTTCGCACGCAGCGCCTCGGGCGTTCGCGTCGTGAGGATGCCGAAGAACGGGGCGTTCACGAAGGGATTCGAGAACGCCGACATGGCGAGCGCCGTGAGCGCGAGCGCCAGCGGCGGTTGCGCTGCGAGCAGCCAGATCGGGAGCGCGATTCCGAGCACAGCAGTGGAGGCAAGTTTCAGCGGCTCGACCTTCGTCACCACCTGGAACGCGACGATCGTTCCGAGCAAACCTCCGGCGCCGAACGCAGCGAGCAGCCAGCCCCCCGCGTGTGCGGAGTGGAAGTGCTCGAATGCGAGCACCGGCAGCGCGGCGAAGAGCATCTGACCAAGCGCGTTGTAGAGGACGATTACGGATGCGAGTGGTCCGAGCAGCGCGTCACGCACGAAGAATGCAAGCCCCGCGAACACACCGCCTGTCTCCTCCAGCACCGCGCGGGCGCGCGCTGGGACGAAGAGCGAGACGACCAGCACCGAGAAGGCGAACGTCGCGGCGTCGAGGTAGAGAACGTTCGACGTGCCGATGAGCGGGATCAGGGCCCCCGCGATCGGCGGGCCCAGCAACCCGCTCGTCTGGGTCGCGCCTTCGATCACGCTGTTCGCCTGCGCGATCGTTCGTTCGTCCTCGCCCAGCAACTCCGGCAGGATCACGCGCTGGGCCGCGAAGTACGGCGCCCAGAAGACGCCGAAGGCGAAGACGAGCAAGAGCAGGACAGGGAAGCTGAGTGCGCCCGCCGCGTGCAGCAGTGGAATGGACGCCATCAGCGGGACACGCACCGCGTCCGACACCAGCATCGTCCGCCGGGCGCCGAGGCGCGAGATCACCGCCCCGCTCGGAATGCCCAGCAAACCCATCGGCAGGAGCTCGGCGGCGAGCACGATTCCCATCCGCGTCGGCGAGCCGGTCGTCACGAGCACGAACCAGGGCAGCGCGAGTGCGGTCATCCGCGAGCCCACGGACGAGACGACCTCCGAGACGAGGAGCGCCGCCAGCGACCGGTTGCGGAGGATCATGCCGCTTGTTCGAGCGGCACCCGGCCGCCCTCGCGCGCCCGAAGCGAAGCGGACACGACGCCGAGCATGCACACGGACTGGACAGCCGCAAAGCCGACCAGCACCGGACGCGTGCCGAAGGCAGAAAGCACCGGCCCCGCGACGACCAGCCCGAGCGGCATCCCGAGCCCCCAGATCGTGCCGCTGGCGGCCATCGCCTTCGCACGAATGGCCGGCGGCGTACGCAACGTCCAGATCGCGTGGATGCTCGGGTTGCAGATCCCGTTTGCGACACCGCTCGCGAGCACGGCGCAGAACAACACGGGCGCCCCGACGTGCAAGGGCAGGAACCACAGGGGCGCCGCCTGGAACGGCACGGACAGCGCGATCAGCCGCAGGCCGTCGATGCGCTCCGCAAGAAACCGGAACGACGCAAGGTTGCCGGCAATCGCTCCGGCGCCGAACGCCGCAAACAGGATCCCGGCGATCCTCGGATCCGACCCGAAGCGCTCCACGACGAGAACGGGCACGGCGGCGAAGAACGCCTGCCAGGCCGCGTCGCCGGCAACGAACAGCGGGATCCAGACCCGCAGCAAGGGCTCGCGCGTCAGGAAGCGGAATCCGGCGAGCAGGCCGCGAGATTCCTCCGCCTCTGGAACAACGTCGCGGCGGGGGACGAAGATCGCGACCAGTAGGAACGAGACGACGTAGGTCGCGGCATCGACGACGAGAACGCTCGCCGCATCCATGAGCGCGATCAACACGCCGCCGATGGGCGGCCCGAGCAGCATCGTGGTCCGGATCGCGCCCTGGAACAGGCCCTGCGCCTGGGTGACGGTTCGCTCGTCCTCCCCGAGCAGCTCGGGAACGATCACACGCTGAGCGGTGAAATACGGTGCGCCCAGCATGCCCAGCAACAAGGCCAGGAGTACGAGCGGCACGAACGTCAGGTGGCCCGTCCAGTGCAGCACGGGCACGAGCAGCATCAGCGGCGCGCGCACGGCGTCCGCGAAGAGCATCGTCCGCCGCGCGCCGAGCCGCTGGAGGAGCTGCCCCGAAGGGAGCCCCGCGACGGCGAAGCCGATCAACTCGGCCGCCATCACGAGCGTCATCCGTGCAGGTGAGCCGGTGGACGTGAGCACGAACCACGGGAGTGCGAGCCACGTCATCTGCGCGCCCGTCGTGGAGATCACCTCGGACGCGAGCAGCGCGCGCAGCGGCCCATTGCGCAGGATCTCGCCGCGGCTCAAGCCAGATCCTCCTCGCGCGTGTGCGGCATCGGCGAGGCGAGCAGGAAGAAGACGCCGAACAGGCAGCCGATTACGCTGATCCACAGCGTCGGCCGCAGACCGATCACGGCGCCGAGCACACCGCCGAGCAGCGCTCCGATCGGCCGCACGCCGTAATTGAAGAACCGGTGGACGCCGCCGACACGGCTGCGGATCTCGTTCGGGATCACCATCGCGATCAGCGCGTTCTGGTTGACGTCGAAAATCATCACGCCGACGCCGGCGAAGAACTCGCCGACCAGCAGCAACGTCGCGCTCAACCAGTTGGATCCGTGAGCAAGCGGAAAGAGTGCGAGCGGGGCAGGGAACAGCACGGAGCCGATGACGACAGCGCGGCCGATACCGATCCGGCGGCCGATTCGCGGCGCGACCAGCGCGCCGATGAGCGCTCCGACCGCGCCGGCGCCGAGCACGAACCCGATCGTCGCGGCGCTCAGGCCGAGTATGCGACTCGCATAGAGCACGAAAATCGCGTAGAGCAGGAAGTTGAAGAAGTTGACCGTGCTCGTGCAAAGAAGACCGGCACGCAGGAGCGGGTGGCCGAACAGGAAGCGAAAGCCGTCCACCAGTTCGGACCGGACGGACCCGCGCCGCCCCACCACCTCTGGCTCCTGCACCCGGATTCCGCGCAAAGCGGCCGCGGAGGCGATGAACGACAGCGCATCGCCCAGCAGCGCGACCGGCGCGCCGAGTACCTGGACGAGTACGCCGGCCGTGCTGGGGCCCGCGATGTACGAGACTGAGCGGCTCGTGCTCAGCTTCGAGTTCGCGTCTACGTACTGCCGCCGATGTACGAGTGCGACGAAGAACGAGCTGTACGAGAGGTCGAAGAACACCGTGAACGCGCCGACTGCAAACGCGACGGCGAGCAGCTGCCAGATCGTGAGCACGCCCAGCCACCACGCGACGGGCACGGTTGCGAGCGCCACCGCCCGAGCTCCATCAGCGACGATCATGTTCCGACGCCGGTAGGGATGCCGGTCGATCCAGATGCCCGCCGGCAAGGAGAACAACAGATGCGGCAGCCAGGCCAGCGAGGCCAGAACGCCGACTTCCAGCGTCGACGCGTGCAGCGCGAGCACGGCCACGAGCGGGATCGCGAGCGCACTCACCTGGTCGCCGAAGACCGACACCGTCTGCCCCGCCCAGAAGCGGCGGAACTGCGGCTCGCGATGCAGCGGCACGAGCGTCGGAGCAGCCGCGGCAGGCTCTGCAGGTGCCGCGGCTGCCGTCACGCGCCTCCCTCGCCGGCGTCGGCTCCCGCCGGGCGGAGCCCGGCTCCGCCGCCGCCTGACGCCGCTGACGGCACGGTGTTCTCCGGGCCCGTATTCGCATACTGTGCCCTCCGGCCCCGCACCGCCAGCGGCGCCCGAAGAACGCGCGTGGTCGCAGAGTCTCTGCGCAGCGTCACGCCCGCACGATCCGGATGTCGCCGCTCATCGCCGTGGCACGCAGCTCGACCTCGGGCCCTTCACCCGAGACCGGTTCGTCCCCGACGTCGAGCTCGGACGTCGTGTCGCCGCTCATCGTCTTGGCGTCGATGAAGGCACGCGAGCCCCGCCGGATGCCGACCGTCTGATCGCCCGAGGCGGACTGCATCGTGATGCGGCCGGTGGTGACGGCGCCGATCCGCTGGTCGCCCGACGCCGTCTGGATCGTGACCGACCCGAGCGCCTCGTCCACTTCGACGTCTCCGGAAGCGGAACGGACGATCAGATCACCGCCGACGCGGCGGATCTCGACATCCCCGGATGCGGTGTTGACCGTGGCGCTTCCGGCGATCTGCCGGAGCTCGACGTCCGCGGATGCGCCCTTGACGTTGACGTCGCCCGTCAGCTCGTCGAAGTACAGATCGCCCGACGCGGTCTGGGCCTTCAGCTCCCCCCACGTCCCGCGCGCACTCGTGTCCGCGGATGCCGTCGACAGCTCGACGTCGGTCTCGCGCGGCGCGCGGACGCGCAAGATGATGTCGCCGCGCATGAAGTCGAAGAAGCGAAACCGCTTCTGATGCACGTCGACGATCAGCTCGTGCCCGTCAGCGTGGGGCCGCAGCTCGATCCGCGCGTTGTCAATGATCTCGCGGAGCTCCTCCGAGTCGTGCGTCGCGTCAAGCTCGACGTATGCGTGCGGCTCGTCGATCGACTCGAGCGAGATCGTTCCGGACGGTAGCCGGACGTCGAGCCGCAGCGGCCCGGAGATGTCGAAGCTCTCCGACCTCACCGCTGCCCCTTGATCGGCCGGCGCACACGGCGCGGACGGCGGCTGTCGACCCTGTATTCGATGTGTCCAAACGGTGTGACTGTGACCAACCACCCCATGGCGAAGCTCCTTCCTTAGGCTTGTGAGTAACCGGTGATGCGCTTGCCCGTGCGCGTGAAGCCCCCGTGCGGGGCGCCGCCGTGCACGGCACGCGTAAGCGCACGCACGAGCCAGGTGTTGACCGATACGCCTTCCTGGTTGGCCGCGGTCTCGATCGAGGCCTTGAGGGACTCCGGCAAACGGAGCGTGATCCGCGCGTGGTCGCCTTCGACGACGGGGGGCGCGGGCGGTTCCTCCTCGGCCTCGGCTACGAACACGAATTCGGGGTCTTGTCCTGCAACCCGGACGTCTACGTGCCCGTTCGGCAGCTGCTCGGAGAGCTCGAGTGCGGCCTGTGTGAGCGCATCGATCACCCGCAACCGGGCGGACTGCTTGATCACGCCGCCCAGTTGCTGGGCCGTGCGCATCAGGTCTTCCCCGCCGATCGCGGCGAGCTCCTGCAGATCTTGCTGGAGCCCCTCGATAAACTGCGACATCTGCATGGCGTCACTATGACATCATTAGTGGCGCCTGTCAATGTCAATTAGGATTCGCGCGCGACGTCACGCTGACATCGGCTTGAACAAGCGGTTTTCGGTGCCTACGCTCGCCTCGTGCCTCTCGTCTGCGCGCGCTGCGGCCAGGAGAATCCCGACGGTTTCCGGTTCTGCGGTGCCTGCGGAGCCTCGCTCGAGGCGGCGCCCGACCATGAGGTCCGCAAGACCGTCACCGTCCTCTTCGCAGACATTGTCGGCTCGACGACGCTCGCGGAGGCGCGCGACCCGGAAGCCGTGCGCAAGGAGATGGCCCGCTGGTTCGAGCAGGCGCGGACGACGCTCGAGCGCCACGGCGGCACGGTGGAGAAGTTCGTCGGCGACGCCGTGATGGCGGTGTTCGGCATTCCGCAGGCCCACGAGGACGACGCGCTGCGGGCGGTGCGGGCCGCCGCGGAGCTGCGCGACCCCGCGATCCGGATCGGGGTCAACACGGGTCAGGTCGTTGCCGGAGCGGGCGAGACACTCGTGACGGGCGATGCGGTCAACGTCGCGGCGCGACTCGAGCAGGCGGCGGCGCCCGGAGAGGCGTTCATCGGCACGACCACCTATGGGCTCGTCCGGGACGCGGTGGACGCGGAGCCGCTCCGGCCGATGGAGCTAAAGGGCAAGTCGGGAACCGTCGCGGCCTACCGGCTCCTCCGCGTCGACCCGGGTGCGCCGGCGCATGCGCGTCGTTTCGACGCTCCGCTCGTGGGCCGCCGCCGCGAGCTCGAGCGGCTACGCCAGGACTTCGACCGTTGCGCCGAGGAGCGAACGTGCCAGCTGTTCACGCTGCTCGGCACGGCGGGAGTCGGGAAATCGCGTCTGGCCGCGGAGTTCCTTCAGGGTCTCGACGCGCGGATCATCCGCGGCCGCTGCCTTCACTACGGGGAAGGGATCACGTACTACCCGCTCGTCGAGGTTCTTCTGCAGCTCGGTGCAGACGCCGAGCAGATCATCGACCTTCCTACACCGACCGAGATCGCGCTGGCCGCAAGGAAGCGCCTGCAGGCCGAGGCCGCCGAGGGCCCGCTCGTCGTCGTCTTCGACGACATCCAGTGGGCCGAAGGCACGTTTCTCGACCTCGTCGAGCACGTCGGCGACTGGTCGCGGGACTCGCCGATCTTCCTACTCTGCATCGCGCGACCGGAACTCCTCGAGCTGCGCCCAGCTTGGGCCGGCGGCAAGCTCAACGCGACGTCGATCCTGCTCGAGCCGCTGCAGTCATCGGAGACGGAAGCGCTGATCGACAACCTGCTCGCGGGCGACGGCCTCGACGACGCTCTGCGCGCACGAATCGTCTCCGCGTCGGAGGGCAATCCGCTGTACGTCGAGGAGATGCTGGCGATGCTCGACGAGAATGGCGCGGGCGAGATCGTGTTCCCGCCCACGATCCAGGCGCTGCTGCAGGCGCGGCTGGACCGGCTCGCGGCGAACGAGCGGGCGGTGATCGAGCGCGGCGCGGTCGAGGGGGAGGTCTTCCACCGAGCTCCGGTGGCCGAGCTCGCTCCGGAACCGGTCCGCGCAGGCCTCGACGCGCATCTCTCGATGCTCGCGCGCAAGGAGCTGATCCGTCCGGACAAGGCGACGTTCCCCGGCGACGACGCGTTCCGGTTCCGGCATCTGCTGATCCGCGACGCGGCCTACGCGGGGTTGCCAAAGGAAACGCGGGCGGAGCTGCACAAGAGCTTCGCGTTCTGGCTCGACGAGCACGTCGAGCTCGTCGAGCAGGACGAGATCGTCGGCTACCACCTCGAGCAGGCGGTGCTGTACGAGCGCGAGCTGGGACGAGTCGCCGACAGGCTCGCCGTGCTGGCGAGTACTCGGCTCGGCGCAGCGGGCACCGCTGCAATCGGCCGCAGCGACTACGCCGCCGGGGTCAAGCTGCTCGAGCGAGCGGTGCGCCTGGTGGACGACGAGCGTCGAGCGCCGCTCGTCGTCGACCTCGTGGACGCGCTGATCGAGACCGCCCGATTCGACGAGGCGAGGCGCTACCTCGACGAGGCGGTGCTCTTCACTGACGCCCGGTGGAACGCGCGGGCACGTCTCGAAGGATTGTGGCTCTCGATCCACGAAGGGGTGGCATCGTTCGACGACATCCACACGGTCGTCGCAGAGACCTTGCCGGTCTTCGAGTCCGCGGCTGATGAAGTCGGCCTAGCGGTTGCGCACTGGACTCTGGTACTCCCGCATTGGCTCCGGTGTCGCGCGCTCGACAGCCTCGACCCGACGCGCAAAGCGCTGCTGCATGCGCAACGCGCGCGGGACCGACCGCTCATCCAGCAAACGATGGGCTTCATCGGAAGCATTCACACTCATGGGCCGACGCCGGCCGACGAAGCACGAGCCGAGCTCGAGGTACTGGCAGGGGCGGCGCAAGGGTTGGTAGTCGAAGCAGCGCTCTCGCGCGCGCTCGGCCGAATCGCGGCGATGGAAGGCAACTTCGACGAGGCACGCGACCTGATGCAGTGTGGTCGCGAACCATTGGCCGAGGCCGGCCTGCTCATCCACTACTGGTCGACGTCCCAGGGGTCCGCTTTCGTCGAGGAGGCCGCCGGCAATCGGGAACGAGAGGAGGAGATCCTGCGGGAAGCCGTCAAACGTCTCGACGAGCTCGGCGAGCGGCCGTACTACTCCACGAACGCGGTGGCTCTTGCGGACTGCCTTGCCGCACAGCATCGCGACGACGAAGCGCTCGAGTCGGCGGAGGTCTCGCGGCGGGCGAGCCCTGCAGGGGACGTCGTCAACTTCATCTACGCGGACGCGGTCGAGGCCCGGATCCTGGCGCGCAGAGGTGAGCTCGAGGCAGCAGAACGGCTCGCGCACGCCACGGTCGAACGGGCCGAGGACACCGATTTCTGGCGAATCCGCAGCACGGCCTACGAGGCCCTCGGCGAGGTCCTCGCGCGGGCCGGCAAGCGTCACGAGGCCCGCGCTGCGTACGAGCATGCGGTGCGCATCTGCGAGGAGAAGGGCGCAGTGCGCTTCGCCGAGCGTACGCGAGCGCTAATAACCGAGCTCTGAAGACCACGCGTCGCGGTAGATCCGCTTCAGGTCCTCGACGCGTTCGACGTACGCGCGCGTTTCGGCGAACTGGATCGCCTGCCCGTTCGCGCGCCAGCGGTCCACGTTTCCCTGACCTGCGTTGTACGCCGCGAGCACCAGCCGCTCGTCCCCGTACTTCCGGAACAGGTGCTGGAGATACCACGAGCCGTAGCGGATGTTGATCTCAGGGTTCTTCAGGTCGGACGTGCGAAACCCCGAGCCGCCGGTCCTGATCGCAATCCCGTGCGCGGTCGCCGGCCGCAGCTGCATCAGTCCGATCGCCCCCGACTTGGAGCGTGCCTGCGCGTCGAACTTCGACTCCTGATAGATGACCGCGGCCAGGAGCGCGGGCTCGATCCCGTAATTACGCGCATGGGCGCGGAGATATTGCTGGTACTCGAGCGGATAGCGGACCCGCTGCAGGAAGTCCGGCGTCCCCGGGTTCTGCAGGTAGACGAGCGCGGTCAGCACACCGACGCCCATCACCATCAGCGCTGCCAGCCGCCGCGTCACGAAGCGGTGATCTTCGCAACCACATCGGCTACGAAGGCGTCGAGATCCTCCAGCGAGCCGGTGTTCTCGTGCACGAAGTCCGCCCGCTTGGCCTTCTCCCGGTCGGGGATCAGGCGCAGCTCGCGGTCGCCCGGAAACGGTGTGCGGCGAGCATCGCGGAGCGACTTCGGCGCGGTGATCACGACGACCTTGTCGAATCGCTCGTCGCCCCCGGTCTCGTACAGGAGCGGCACCTCGGTCACCGTCAGGGGCGCCGACTGCTGCTCCCGCCAGGCGAGGTAGCGGAGCACCACGCGCGGGTGCAAGAGCGCCTCGAGCCAGGTGAGCTGGTCGCGGTCGGCGAAGACGATCTTCCCGATCTCGCGGCGGTCGGTGGTGCCGAAGCGCTCCTCGAGCGCGGCGCGCACCTCCGGGTCGGTGGCGATCAGCTCGTGCACGATCTCGTCGCTCGAGATCGTGGCCGCCCCGTGGCGCGCGAAGGCGCGCAGCGCCTCGCTCTTGCCGGCGCCGATGCCGCCCGTGATCGCGACGGAAACCGGCTTATTCAGTCTCGGCGTTCGGGTCGGGCTCAGGCTCGGCGGCAGCCACGTCTTCGACCGTGGTGTCCGTCTCGGCGGGGGGCTCCACCGGCGCAGCCTCGACCGTCTCCTCGACGGCGGGTGCGGCGGCACCCTCGGCGAAGACCTCTTCGGAAAGGCCCAGATTCGGCGTCAGCTGCGAGCCCTCGTCCAGGTCGGTGTCCGGCGACTCCGGTTGTCCGCCCTCGACGCGCTTCATCGACAGCGACAGACGGCGCCGTTCCGCATCGACCTCGAGGATCAGCACCTTGACGTTCTGTCCCTGCGAGACGACCTCGCGCGGATTCTCAACGTGGTGCTGGGCGAGCTCCGAGATGTGCACGAGCCCTTCGACTCCCGGAAGGATCTCGACGAACGCGCCGAACGTGACGACCTTCGTCACCTTGCCGTCCACGACGTCGCCTTCGTTGTAGCTCTCGAGCACCTGCTGCCACGGGTCGGACTGCGTCTGCTTGAGCCCGAGCGAGATGCGCTGCCGCTCCCGGTCGATGTCGAGCACCTTCACGTTCACGGTCTGCCCGATCTCGAGCACCTCGGACGGATGGTTGACGTGCGACCACGACAGCTCGGAGATGTGGATCAGGCCGTCCATCCCGTCGAGGTCGACGAACGCGCCGAAGTCGACGATGTTCGAGATCTGGCCTTCGACGACGTCGCCCGGATTGAGACGGTCGAGGATGCGCTGGCGCTGGTCCTTGCGCTCCTCCTCCAGCACCGCGCGCCGAGAGAGCACGACGTTGTTGCGCGAGCGGTTGAGCTCGATCACCTTGCAGCGCAGCGTCTGGCCGAGGAACTCGTCGAGGTCCTGCACGCGGCGGATGTCCACCAGCGACGCGGGCAGGAAGCCGCGCACGCCCAGGTCGAGGATCAGACCGCCCTTGACGACCTCGATCACCTTGCCCTCGACCGGCTCACCGGACTCGTTTGCCGCCTCGATGCGCTTCCACGCCAGCTCGAAGCGCGCGCGCTTCTTGGACAGGATCAGCCGGCCCTCTGCGTCCTCCTTCGTCAGGACGAGCGCGTCGACCTCCTCGCCGAGCGCGACCTCGTCGGCGGGGTTCACCGAGCGGCGAATCGAGAGCTCGGAGGTCGGGATCACGCCCTCCGACTTGTAACCGATGTCAACGAGGACCTCGTCCTTGTCCACGCGCACGACCGTGCCGTGCACGACCTGCCCCTCGTTGATCTCGGGGAAGGTCGACTCGTAGTCCGGGACGAGTTCGCCGGATTCGGGGTCGGTGACCCAGACGCCGTCTTCCTCGGCGGTCACCGTCGTCGTCGTTGTGTCGTTCGTGGCCATCACAAAAGGCCGGTCAGTATAGCCGCGGGGCGAAAAACGGCCTGCTGCCGCGTTCTACGCGCGAACTGCCAAGTCGGTTGTCGGTGAACGCGCGGTCAGCGGGCAGGGAGGCGAACCGGTGCCGAGGCGGTCCTCGAAGGCGAGCTTGCCCGGGTTGAGGATCCCGACCGGATCGAGCTCGCGCTTCACATCCTGCCCGCGTCGACCGTGAACGGGCCGGCCGTGCTCGACTTCGGCGGGCTGTTGAGTGTAAACCGGACGACGTTGGGGTCGTGGTCCGACGCCTGGTCGGCGAACTCGGCGTTCGCGTGCACCGCATCGAAGGCGAATGGCAGGCCGAACGAGTTGTTGCTCACCAGGATGTGGTCGAGCACCTGCGAGTTACCCTCGAAGTCGTAGCTGTACTGCTCGGCGACCGGAAGCGTGTCGACGAGGTCGTTGAGAACGGCGCCCTTGAGGATGGTGACCGTGTCGGAGAATTGGAAGTCGTTGATGTCGCCGAGCACGACGACATTCGCGTTCGAATCGATCGCGAGGATCGAGTCGACGAAGTCGTTCACGAGCTGCGCTTGCTGGTGGCGCTGCACCTCGGACGATCGCTGCGGCGGCTGGAAGCGGCCGAACAGCGGCTGGTCGCCGCCCTTCGAGTTGAAGTGGTTGGCGATCATGAAGAACTTCCGGTTCCGGATCTTGAACTCGGCTGCGAGAGGCTTGCGGCTGGCGTTCCAGGCCGAGTTCATGGGCTCGATCCGGCCGGGGCTGTAGGCGAGCTGCGGCCCGCTTGGCGTCGCGACGACGCTGTTCGCCGTCGTCGAACCGGCACCGGCGCGGTCGATGAACTCGACGCCGCGGTCGGTCCGGAAGAGGAACGCAACGCGGATGTTGCCGCCCGGTTCACCGCCGTCCTGGTCGTCGACCGGGTTGATCTGCCGCCACTCGTACGTCGGGCCGCCCGCGGCCTCGATGGCCGCGACGAACGTGTTCAGAGTCACGTCCGCGTCCGTGGTCGAGTCGTTGACGGCGCCGTTGTTGTCCTGGACCTCCTCGAGCGCGACGACGTCCGGCGAGCGCAGGTTGTTCACGATCAGGCCGGCGAGTGTGTCGAACTTCGCCGGGCCGTCGGCCGGGTCTAGGTTCTCGACGTTGAACGTCGCGATCGCAACCTGTTTCGGCCCCTGGGGGTTGGTGGCCTCGCGAGCGAGCCCGCCCGACACCGCGGTGAGCGGGGCGGTGAGGTTCAACTCGAAGTTGCCGAAGTCGTAGTCGAGGACGCCGAGGGCCGAGGTGGTGAAGTGGTCGCCGACGTTCGCCGCGGGCGTCGAGCCGGCGAGGATCGTGTCGTCGAACTGGATCCGCTCCGGATTGAAGTCGGTTGGCCTGATCACGATCCCGCCGCGCAGGGTTCGGACGGCCGCGTTGGCGCCGTCGTCCCCGATCACCGTGATCTCGCCGAAGCCGTTGGTGGGGCCGACGACGACCGCCTCGTTCAGCTGCACGCGCATCGCTTCGAGGCTCTCGTAGAAGTCGATCCCATCCGCGGCGGGATCGAAGGTACCGCTCGTCTCGACATTGCCCGCGGCGTCGTCCTCGATCACCTCTCCGGGCGGGATGCGGCCACCGTTGCCGATGACGGCCGCGGCGGGCAGGGAATTGCCGCTCGAGGTGATCGTGACCGTCGGGGCCGATCCGATCTCAGTCGTCGTCAGGTTCGTGCTGGACGAACCCCCCGGGCGAAACTCGGTCACGCGACCGCCCACACGCACGGCGTCTCCGACGTTGACGCCCGTGGGCGCCGACGACGTGAACACGAAGATCCCCTCGGACGTCGCGACATCCGTGTCGGGGCTCGGATCCTGCATGTAGAAGCCGTTCGACCGCTTGGCCGTCACGATCCCGTTCACGCCCGAGACGTTCTGACCGGCGTACGGCGAGGTCTGCGCAGCGCCCTGGATGTCGTGGATCGCGACCGGCGGGGCGACCGTGGTGAAGCTCCAGGAGTCGTTGCCGGCCATCGTGTCCGGCGGGTCCTCGGTGTCCTGGTCGGACACGTTGGCGCCGAAGACGGTGACCGTGCAGGTCTCGCCCTGCGCGAAATCGGAGTCGGGGTCGAGCGTGAACATGGTCGGGCCGCCGCTCGCGCCCGCAGTGTGAGAACCGCTCGCCGAACACGAGAGCGAGTACCAGCTTCCGGTGACGGTCACCGGCTCGCCGAACGTGACGGTTACGCCGGCATCGACTGCGACGTCCGTCGCACCGCCCGCGGGCGAGCGGCCCGTGATCGAGGGCGGCGAGTCGCCCTCGCAGAAGTGGACGGGCGAAAGCCGGTTGCGCGGGCTCGGGGGACCGGCGGTGAAGTCGGCGCCGTTCGAGTCCGTGTCCGTGCAGGCGAAGTCCTTGCGCAGCGCCGCCGTCGTGTTCGAGAGCGTCGGCGCGGGGGACGCACCCTCGAAGAGGTTCGCGCCGTCGTAGCCGACGAGGTCGACGATCTGTGCGAGCGCCCCGGGGCCGCAAGGCGTGGCGGCCGCGCCGCAGTCGAGACCCGTCGTCGCGTTGACGAGCGCAACCTTGCCCCCGGTGGCGCTCAGGGCGATGGGCGAGTCGTCGACGATGTCAGGCGAGGGCAAGGGAGTCGTCCCGCCCGCTCCCTGCGCCTCCCGGACCAGCAGGTACTGGCCGGGCGCAAGGAACCCCGAGAGGGGCGTCAGCTGCGCGGAGTTCGATCCGATGTTTCCGGTAGTGCTTCCGTACTGCAGCGACATGCCGTCGAGCGGGACACTCGTGAAGCCGCGATTGAACAGCTCGATGAAGTCGTGCGTGTAGGTCGCTCCGCTGTTGCCGCCCCCGCCGTAGACCTGGCTGAGCACCAGGTTCGGCGACGTGGCGCCCGCCGAGGCCAACCAGACGCCCGCCGCACAGATGCAAAGCAACACGGCGATCATGCGCGCACGCACCATCGACAACGCTCCCTCCCTCGAGACCGGCCCCCCCGATCGGACTTGGCCGATTGGGCCGGAATCCTAACCGGCCTCGGCGGTCGGGAAAAGTGACCCCTAGCTCTTCGCTTCGGCCCAGTTGTCGCCGACGCCGATTTCCACGGCGAGCGGCGGATCGAGCGGGTAGGCGCTGCACATCTCCTGCCTGACGAGCTCCCGAACGGCGCTCACCTCGGTCTCGGGCACCTCGAGCAGCAGCTCGTCGTGCACCTGGAGGACGAGCCGCGCGCCGCGGCCTTCCGCCCGTAGCCGCTCGTGGATCCGCAGCATTGCGACCTTGATGATGTCCGCGTTCGAGCCCTGCATGACGAAATTGACGGCCAGGCGCTCCCCGAGTGAGCGGGTCTGCCGATTCGAGGCGCGCAGCTCGGGGACCGGTCGGCGGCGCCCGAGCAACGATGTCGCGTATCCATCCCGCCTCGACTGTTCGATCGTGCGCTGGATGAAGTCCTGGACGAGCGGGAACCGCGCCAGATACGTGTCGATGTACTTCTGCGCCTCTTCGCGCGGGATCTCGAGGTTCTCGCTCAGCCCGAAGGCACTGATCCCGTAGACGATTCCGAAGTTGATCATCTTTGCGACGCTCCGCTGCCCCGGCGTGAGCTTGCCCGGCTCCACGCCGAGCATGTCGACGGCGGTCGCCGTATGGACGTCGTCCCCTCGCTCGAACGCCTCGCGCAGCTTCGGCTCGCCGCTCACGTGCGCCAGGATGCGGAGCTCGATCTGCGAGTAGTCCGCGCTCATCAGGCGATGGCCCTGTTCGGCGATGAAGGCGCTTCGGATCTCTCGGCCGAGCTCGGTGCGGATCGGAATCGACTGGAGGTTCGGATTGGTCGTCGACAGGCGTCCCGTCGACGCGACGTGCTGGTTGAACGTCGTGTGTAGCCGCCCGTCCTGCGCGATCAGTGACGGCAAAGGCTCGAGATAGGTGTTCAGGAGCTTGGAGTACTCCCGCCACTCTTCGATCGTCTCGATGATCTCGTGCTCGTGCCTGATTGCGCGAAGGACGCGCGTGTCCGTCGAATAGCCGGTCTTGCCCTTGCGGCCGGGCGTCAGCTCGAGCTTCTCGAACAGGATCCGCGCGACCTGCTGCGTCGAGCCGATCATGAACTCCTCGCCCGCGAGCTCGTACGCGCGTAGCTCCAGCTCCTCGAGCCGGTCGTGCAATCGCGCGGTGATCTCGCCCATCCGGTAGGCGTCGATCTTCACGCCGGAGTCCTCCATCGCGGCGAGTACGTGCGTCAGCGGCAGCTCGACGTTGCGGTAAAGGCCCTCCACGTCGCGCTCGCGCAGCCGCTCGACCATCGCGGGCGCCAGCCGCCGCGGCAGCTCGGCGGCCTTGACGAGCGCCGCCGTCTCCTCATCGGGCGCAGGAGTCGGGATCACCTCCATGCCATACTCCGCGGCGAGATCGTCGAGCTCGTAGGTCGCGCGGCCGGGCTCGATCAGGTACGCCGCCAGCATCGTGTCCTCTGCAGGCTCGACGCGCAGCGTCTTGGCGTCATGGGCGATGACGGGCACCTCCACCCGGCTCGGGCGCGTCCCGATGACTACGCCGTCGGCGGCTGCGACCGCAGCGCGTTCCTCGTGGGCCGAGTAGCCGACGCCGTCGGTGAAGGCGAGGACGCCTTCGCTCCAGGCGACCTCGGTGCCGACGATCTCCGGTGCGGCCGCCGCAGGCACCGCTTCGTCGAGCAGGTCGATCCGGTTCAGGAGGTTGCGGAACTCGAAGCGCCGGAACATCTCGCGCAGCTCGCTGCGGTCGGGCGGATCGAGCACGAGCTGCGTGACGTCACAGTCGATGTCCAGGTCCCGTCGCATCGTCGCGAGCTGCTTCGAGTCGCGCGCGATGTCGGCGTGTTCGACGATGTTCTTGCGCCGGGCCGGCGAGAGCTCGTCTGCGTGCGCGATCACGTCCTCGAGCGATCCGTATTGCGCGATCAGCTGGCCGGCGGTCTTGTCGCCGATCCCGGGGACGCCCGGAATGTTGTCCGACGTGTCGCCCTTGAGCCCGATGAAGTCGGGGATCTGCTCGGGCGTGATTCCGTAGCGCGCCTCAACGCGCTCCGGCGTGTACACCTGCGGATCCTGGACGCCGCGCGGCGTCATCATCAGGTTGACGTTGTCGGTCACCAGCTGGAACGCGTCGCGGTCGGTCGAGACAACGGTCGTCTTGATTCCTGCTTCGTCTGCTCGCGTCGCGAGCGTCGCGATCACGTCGTCCGCTTCCCAGCCCTCGAACTCGAGGTTCCGATAGCCGAACGCCTCGACGATCGGCCGAAAATGCGGGAACTGCTCGCCCAGCAGGTCCGGCGTCGGCCGCCGATCGGCCTTGTAGCCCTCGTGCAGCTCGTGCCGCTCCACCGGGCGGGTGTCCCACGCGACGGCCACCGCACGCGGCCTGTAGTCGGTCAGCAGCTTGAAGAGCATGTTGGTGAAGCCGAGCAGCGCGCCGGTTGGAAATCCGTCGCTCGTCGCAAGCTCCTCGGGCAGTGCGAAGTAGGCTCGGTAGGCGAGGTTGTTCCCGTCGACGAGGAACAACTCGCTGTCGCGGACGGGCCCGTCGTCGAGCTGGAGCTCGGCTCCTGTGAGCGTCTTCGGCACCTGTTCAGGCTATCGTCGGGCGCCCATGCAGGCCCCGGAAATCGTCCCATTTTCCGAAGAGCACATCGGCGGCGCGGCACGCCTGCTCGGTGAGCGGCACGCACGCTCGCGCGCGGCCGAGCCGGCGCTGCCGGAGGTCGACTACGCAGCCGCCGTCCGAGAGCTCTGGGAGAAGGAAGGCGTCTCTGGAGCGGTGGCGATTCGCGAAGGGCGGGTCGCCGGCTATCTCCTCGGTACGCGCCTCGCGGACGAGGTCTGGGGCCCGAACGTCTGGGCTGAGCTGGCGGGTCACGCAGCCGAGAGCCCCGAGGACGTACGCGATCTGTATGCGTTCGCCGCTGCACGCTGGGTCGACGAAGGCCGCACTGCGCACTACGCCTTGGTTCCGGCCGGCGAGACGGCGCTGCTGGATGCCTGGTTCAGGCTCGGCTTCGGTCAACAGCACGCGCTCGGACTCCGCGAGGTCCCCGACGAACCCCAACCTGAGGTCTCGGGCGTGGAAGTGCGCGAGGCGACGCCGGCAGACGTCGACGAGATGGTCGCGATCGGACCGGGGTTGAGTGAGCACCAGTCGCTTTCGCCGGTCTTTTCGACGGTCCGGCGCGAGTCAGGCGAGGAACTGCGGGCAGACATTCTCGAGGACCTCGCGAATGCGGACGCGGGCAACCTCCTCGCGGTGGTCGAGGGCCGGATCGTCGGGACGTTCGTCCTCGTGCCCGTCGAGCTCTCGTCGAGGCACAGCGGGCTGGCGCGCCCGCGGCGAGCCTCATTGCTCGGCTACGCGTTGACGCTGCCGGAGGTGCGCGGGTTAGGTGCGGGGCTGGCGCTGACCTCGGCGAGCTTCGCCTGGGCGCGTGAGCGCGGCTACGACGTGATGGTCACCGACTGGCGGGTGACGAACCTTCTCGCCTCGCGCTTCTGGCCTCGCCGCGGGTTCCGGACGACGTTCCTGCGGCTGCACCGCTATATCGCCTAGGCGAGACGGGCCCGCCCGAGCTCCCGGGCGAGCTCCGCCAGACGCTCGAGTCGCTTCTCGAGCGGCGGATGTGTCGCCCAGCCACGCCGGGACGGGAAGATGCACACGGCGGTCACCGGTGCGAGCGCGCGAAGATCCTGGCTGGGGATCGACTCCGCGTCGCCCGCGATCTTCTGCAGGGCGCTCATCAGGTATTCAGGCGTGCCGGTGAGCAGAGCCGCGCCCCGATCTGCCGAGTATTCCCGGCAGCAGGAGAAGGCGTAAGCGCCGAGCATCGCCAGCCACCCAAGGATCTTGAGCGCGAGTACGTATGTCCAGAAGACCAACAGAACGAGCAACTTCGCGCGCCTGATCGCGCCGTCTGCGAGGCGCATCGGCGCACTGACGAGCATCATCGCGCCACCGTCACGGTTCACGATGTGCGTAAGCTCGTGCGCCACGACGGCCTCGAGCTCTTGGATGCCGAGCCGGTCGAGCAGTCCCTGGGTCAAGAAGATCGTCGGCCGCTCATTCGCCGCGCCGACCACGAACGAGTTGGGCGTCTCTGCCGGCGTGATCGCGAGCAACGGTTTCGGCACATCGGCCGTCGCCGACAGCCGATCGAGGATCGCATGGAGCACGGGCTGTTCCGTTCGCTTGGCGACTCGACCGTCGACGTCGGTGGACTCGGCATTCCAGACGAGGAGCCCGACGACGAGGGCGAAGGCGCACGACGCGACAACCGGCCCGAAGGTGAACGCGAGCACGGCTGTGACGCCGGCGATCGCCGCGAGTGAGGTGAGTGCGACGGCCGCGAGCGCGAACCACATCCTGACCGAGAGGCCGACATCCCTTCCTCCTGGTGCACGCTCGATTCCCGGCATTGCCGTCCCCTTCCCGGTCGACTGCCCAGCCCATCGGCAGCGCGGCGAGCGCGCTTGAGAGCGACTCACGCACAGTCCGCGGTCCAATCGGTTGACTACGCCCCCGTGCCACGCGTCCCATTGCTCGCGGGATCACGCCTCGCCGTCGCGCAGGCGCCTGACGACGCCGTGGTCCTCGCACCGCCGCCGCCGCGGCAGGCGATCGCGGACGTTGGTGCCGCCGTCCGCGACGCCTTGCGCTTCCCCCTGTCGGGTGAGCCCCTCGAGGCGCTCGTGCCGCGCAACGGGCGCGCGACGATCGTCGTCGAGCCGCCCGCCCTTCCCCTCCCCGCAGCGACGTTCGATCCGCGTCGAGGCGCGATTGCCGCGACGGTCGACGAGCTGGAGCGTTTCGGCGTCCCGACGCGACAGCAGACGATCCTCGTGGCCGGCGGCCTAGCCCGGCGGGCCGGTCGTCGCGAGCTCGAGTCGTTGGTGTCGCCGGAATTCGCGCGCCGATTTCATGGTCAGGTCGTCGTGCACGACGCCGAGTCTGAAGAGCTCGTAGGGCTCGAGGCCGGCGGGGGTCGGGAGATCCGCGTCAACCGCGCACTCGTCGACGCAGACGTCGTCGTGGCGGTGACGGCGGCGGAGACCGTGCTCCACGGCGGGCCGGGCAGCCTCGTCGCCGCGGCGGACACGGGCACCTGCCGCGTTGCAGGTGCCTACTCGCTCTTGGAGACGACCGCGTCACAGGGCTGGGAGCTCGGCGTCGCGATCGAGCGCGCTCTCGCGCGGCGCGCCCCGATCGTCGGCGCTTCGCTGGTGCTGACGCTGCCGCGATTCGGGGGGATGCTGCAGGGATTCCCCTACGAGCCGGAGTCGGTCGAGCGCGTGATGCGCTCGCCGCTCCGCGCGCTCTTCAGCCTGATGCCCGCGCCGCTGCGGCGCCGGGCGCTGCGGTCGATCCCCGCGTCGCGCAGCATCTCGGCTGCGTTTGCAGGCCCACCGTCCGTCGCGCATGCGGAGGCGCTGCTTCGTGGAACGGAGGAGCGTGCTCGCGTGCTCGACGAGCCCCTCGATGCGCTCTGCCTCGGCGTGCCGTATCTGACGCCCTACCTTCCACGCGAACGGCCGAACCCGCTGCTCGCGGCGTATCTGGCACTCGGCATCGCGCTGCGGCTCTGGCGCGACGCCTTTCCCGTCGTCGACGGCGGGACGGCGATCCTCGTCCACCCCTTCGACCGGAGCTTCCCCAACCCGTCACAGGCGCCGTATCGGGACTTCTTTCGCTCCGTCCGTGGACTGACTGCGCGCAATCTCGCGATGGTTCGCGAAGCCGAGTTGCGTGCAGGCGTGGACGAGCGTGCACTCGCCGCGTACCGCAGCGGGCGCGCACACCATCCCGTGTTGCCATATGCCGACTGGAGCAGTTGCGGACCGGCACTCGGACGGCTCGGGGCGGTGGTCGTCGCCGGCTGTCGCGATCACGACGCGGCCCGCGCGCTCGGGTTCGTGCCCGCCATGGGCATCGGAGCCGCACTGCAGATGGCGCACGGGCGGGCCGGTGGGCCGCCGCGAATCGGTTTCCTGCTCGCGCCTCCGTACTTCCCGCTCGCGGTCGGATCGCCGTGAGATGCTCGGAGCTGTCGCTCGCGCTGGGCGAGGAGCTCATCGGCACAGCGCCCCAGGTCACGCACTGGCAACTCGTCGAGCATCCCGGCCCGTGGGGACGCGAGGCCGTGAAAGATCTGGGGATCGTGGCCGAGGACGGAGCGAAGGCGCTGCTTATCCGCCGCGCCCTCCCGGACGGACGTGCTTTTCTCGTCTGCACCAATGGTCGGCGGGACGAGTGCTGTTCGTTGCGCGGTCTCCCCGTCGCGCGTGCGCTCGGCGAGCAGGCGGTCGAGTGCACGCATCTCGGCGGGCACCGCTTCGCTGCAAACGTGCTCGTGCTCCCGGAAAACCTCCTGTTCGGACGGCTCGACGCTGCGGGCGCACTCGCCGTCGCCGACTCGCTGGCTTCAGGCGAGCTGCCGCTCGAGCATCTGCGCGGCCGCTGCACACTGACGCCGGAGCAACAGGCGGCCGAGATCCTGTTGCGGCGTGAGCTCGGCCTTCACGGATTGGAGGATGTGCGTCACTTGGAGGGGACGGCGTTCACGGGGCGGACCGGCGGAGTCGTTTCCGTCCGTGTCCATGGAGAGCAGCTTCCGCCGAGGCGTGTCTCTTGCGGCGATGTGAAAGAAGAGGCGCCGATTCGGTGGCATCTCGTTTCGATCTCGTAACGGTTGGTCTAGTCAGAGCAGCTTGACGAGCTTGACTAGAGCAGCGGTTGGTCTAGTCAGAGCAGCTTGACGAGCTTGACTAGAGCAACCCCTTTTCGGACTTAGTCCTCGCCGAGATAGGTCTTGCGGACCTGTTCGTTTTCGCGCAATGCCTTCGCGTCATCCGCGAGCGCGATCCTGCCGGTTTCGAGGACGTAGCCCCGATTGGCGGTGTCCAACGCCATCAGCGCGTTCTGCTCCACGAGCAAGATCGACGTGCCCTGTTTGTTGACCTCGACGATCGTCTCGAAAATCCGCTCGACGAAGATCGGCGCGAGACCCATCGACGGCTCGTCCAGCAGTAGGAGCTTCGGCTGCGCCATCAAGGCGCGCCCGATCGCGAGCATCTGCTGCTCGCCGCCCGACATCGTGCCCGCCTTTTGGGTCTTGCGCTCGGAAAGCCTAGGAAAGAGCGAAAACACGCGGTCCATGTCCTGTCGAAAGGCACTCCGATCGGTGCGCTGGAAGGCCCCCATCTCGAGGTTCTCGACGACAGACATGCGCGGGAACAGACGCCGACCCTCCGGCGACTGCGCGATGCCTCGCTTCACGATCTCATGCGCGGGCGTGGAGGTGATGTCCCGGCCTTGGAACTTGATCGTCCCTTCGCGGGGACGGTTCAAGCCGTTGATCGAGCGCAGGGTCGTGGACTTCCCGGCGCCGTTGGCGCCGATCAGCGTGACGATCTCGCCCTCGAAGACGTCGATCGAGATTCCTTTGAGGGCGTGAATCGAGCCGTAGTAGGTGTGGACGTCGTCGAGCTCGAGGATCTTTTCCCGACCGTTCGTCGTCACGCCGCACCTGCCTGGGTGCCCAGATAGGCCTCGATGACGCGCGGGTCGCGGCGCACCTCCGCCGGCTCGCCCTCAGCGATTTTCTCGCCGTAATCGAGCACCGTCACGCGGTCTGACACTCCCATCACGACCTTCATGTCGTGCTCGATCAGCAGCACGGTCAGGCCTTGCTCGGCGCGGAGCTTCTCGACGAACGCGGTGAAGTCGGCCGTCTCCTGGGGGTTCATGCCGGCGGTCGGCTCGTCGAGCAGCAGCAGCTTCGGCTGTGTCGCGAGCGCTCGGGCGACCTCGAGCCGGCGCTGGTCGCCGTACGAGAGGTTCCGCGCGATCTCGTTGTCCTTGTTGCGCAAACCGCTGAAGGACAAGAGCTCGCGACCGCGCTTCCGCGCTCCCTCCTCCTCGTGGCGGATCTTCGGCGTACGGAGGATCGAGGCGATGAGCCCGCCCCGCAGCCGCGCGTGCATTCCGACGAGCACGTTCTCCAGCGCGGTCATGTTCGCGAACAAGCGGATGTTCTGGAAGGTGCGACCAATCCCACGCTCGGTGATCGCGTGCGGCGGCTTGCCGGTCACGTCGTGGTTGTCGAAGACGATCCGCCCCGCGCTCGGCTTGTAGACGCCCGTGAGCATGTTGAAGAACGTGGTCTTGCCGGCGCCGTTGGGGCCGATCAGCGAGACGATCGTCCCGCTCGGGACTGTGAAATCGACCTCGTTCACCGCGATGAGTCCGCCGAAGATCTTCGTCAAGCCGTTCGCTGTCAGCAGCTGCTCGGCCATCAGTGAGTCACGTCGTAGAGCGGCTCGTCGGCCACGCCCTCGTGGAACTCGGCGGCGCGCCTCGAGCTCGGAATCAGCCCTTCCGGCCGGAAGAGCATGACGATCAGCAGGATGACGCCAAAGATCCCGAACTCGTAGAGGGGCACGTCGATCTTCAGGTTGAGGTTGTTGTTCAGCCAGGCGCCGGTATTCGCCAGACCCGCTTGGTCGAGATACGCGAGGAACGATGCGCCGACGATCACGCCCCAGATGTTCCCCATCCCGCCCAGGATCACCATGCAGAGGATGAAGACGGAGATGTTGAAGAAGAAGTCACCCGGAAACGTCGCGCTCTTGAAACTCGCGTAATACGCGCCGGCGACGCCGCCGAAAAACGCGCCGGTCGCGTACGCCCACGTCTTCGTGCGCATCAGCGGGATGCCCATCGCCGCGGCAGCCGTTTCGTCTTCCCGGATCGCGATCCAGGCGCGGCCGAGGCGCGAGTCACGCAACCGCCAGGAGCAGAAAATCGTGATCAGCACCAGCACCAGCGCGGTCCAGAAGAAAATGCGGTCCGCGTGCGTCGCGGTGATGTAGTTCGCCGGCAGGAAGCCTCCGGTCAAGTCGTGTAAGTGCGTGCCGAAGCCTGGTGCATCGATCGGCGTGATCCCGTTCGGCCCGTTCGTGAGGTTGAAGCCCGTGCCCAGGAATGAATCGCCGTTGCGCGCGATCTGCGGGAGAATCTCGCCGAAACCGAGCGTGACGATCGCGAGGTAGTCGCCGCGGAGGCGCAGGGTCGGCAAGCCGATGATGACCCCCGCGAGCGCGGTCACGATCCCCGCGAGGACGAGCAAGAGCCAAATCGAGATGTGGAAGCCGCCCAGCTTCGGGTCGATCCCGACGGCCCCGAAGTGGAACGTGCGCACGGGGGCGCCGCTGGCCGTCTCGCCCGAGAACTGCAGTGATGCGAACCAGGCAACCGTGTACGCCCCCATCGCATAGAAGGCCACGTAGCCCAGATCCAGCAGCCCCGCGTAGCCAACCACGATGTTCAGGCCGATCGCCATCATGATATAGACGAGCATCACGACGCCCGTGCGAACGTCTGGGAACGGGCCGAGCAACGGAATCGTGAACAGATCGTCCACGTAGTACGGGTAGCCGATCGCGAGCGCCCCGACCGTCGCCGGTACGGCGATCCCCCGCCAGCGATCCGGCACCCAGGCGAGGGCGAGGCCGATCGCGACGAGCACCCCGGCCGACGGCTCGACGACCAGCAGCGCGACCACCAGCGCGACCTCGATCCCGAGCCGGATCCGCAGGTCCTCGATCTTCCGCAGCCAGAGGATCGTCAGCAGCACGAACGCACCGACTCCGAGCGAGAGGTCGAGCAGGCCCAGGATGACCACCGCTGCAGCTTCGAACGCGAGCCAGATTCCCCACCGCGTCGTGCGGGGCAGTGCACGGAACCGGTTGCGCTGGTTGCGCAGCGACGTGCGGAGGGCGTCGATGCGCTCGTTCATTCAGCCACCCTCCGGCGTGCGTTCGCCGAGCAGCCCTTCGGGCCGGAAGACGAGGATCAGGATCAGGATCGAGAACACGATCGACTGCGTCCAGTCGCTTCCGGGCGAATGCCAGTTGAAGCCCTCGTTGAACGCCTGGATCAGGCCGATCAGCACCGCGCCGAGCACCGCGCCGGGCAGGTTGCCGATGCCGCCGAACACCGCCGCGGTGAACGCGATCAGCCCGAGCTGGAAGCCCTGGTCATAGCGCACGTTCGTTACGTACAGCGCATACAGAAGTCCGGCCGCGCCGGCGAGCGAGCCGGCGATCAAGAACGTGAACGAGATCGTGCGGTTGACGTTGATGCCCATCATCGCCGCGGCATCCTTGTCCTGCGCCGTGGCGCGCATCGCCTTGCCCTGGCGCGTGTTCTGCACGAGATAGACAAGCCCGATCAGAACGGGCACCGTGATCAGGACCACGATCAGCTTGTTCCACTGGTAGATGACGCTGCCAATGTCGACCACCTTCCCCTTCGGAAGGATGTCCGGCACCGAGATGAAGTTCGGGCCCTTCCACGCGAGCGCGATGTCCTGCAGGATGAACGACATCCCGATCGCCGTGATCAGGGGAGCCAGCCGCGGCGCTCCGCGCAGCGGCCGGTAGGCGATCAACTCGACGGTGACGTTGATCAATCCGCACAGCGCCATCGCGATGAAGAGCGTCGCGATGACGAGCAGCCAGTCCGCGCCGTGGGCGCCGGAGGTCAGTCCGAACACGCTCGTCGCGAAGGTCGCCGAGATCATCCCGCCGAGCATGAACACGTCGCCGTGCGCGAAGTTGATCAGCTCGAGGATGCCGTACACGAGTGTGTACCCGAGGGCGACCAGTGCGTAGATCGCTCCCGTCGTCAGGCCGATCAAGAACACGTTCGTCGAATCGGCGGGAAACTTGACGAAGTTGATGACGATCCAAAGAAGGACCAGCGCGACCAGGAAGAGGCCGAACAGCGGCACGACCCCGAGCCCTCGGAATCTTCCGACGAGTGGAACTTGAGCGCTCGCCTCGGTCGTCATTGCTGTGGCGATTCTAAGTGCAAGCGGGGCGGACTCGAAGTCCGCCCCGCTCTACGTCCTACGTTCGTCTTCGTTAAGCGACCTTCACCAGATTCGTCGGCGGGGTGATGACCTTGAGCGTCGTCTGCTTGCCGCCGGCGATCTTGTAGATCGTCACCGGGTTCGCGTTCGTGTCACCGTTCTCATTGATCTTGAAGCTGCCGAGGATGCCGTCCTTGACGTCCGTGTTGAACAGCTCGGTGGCCACCGAGGCCCGCGAGCCGTCCGACCGGTCGATTGCGTCGAGGAGAACCTGGGCTGCCTGCGCTGCGTACGCAGAGTACGGATCGACGTTCCCGCCTGCCTGCGTCGCTCCGAAGTCGGTGACGAATTTCTTGCCGGTCGCACCGAGCTGCTCGTTCGGCAGTCCCGCCACGCTGACGGTCATTCCCTCAGCCGCCTTCGCACCCGCGCCGTCGACGACTGCGGAGATCGGCGTGAAGCCGTCCGGAGCGATGATCGTGAAGTTCGCGCCCAGGACCGCGCGGAGGTCCTTGATCAGCTTGCCGCCGTTCTCGCAGATCAGTCCGCCGAGGAAGACGGCGTCTGCGCCGGACTGCTTGATCTTACTCGCGAGCGCCTCGTACGACGACGCCTTGCCGTCCCACGCCGTGAAGCCGGCCGACTTCAGACCGACATCCGGGAGGACATTCTGGAAGTCGCCCGCGACGCCCTGACCATAGGCCTCCTTGTCGTTGAGGATGAAGACGTTGGTCGCACCGAGCTGCTTGGCGAGGAGCGCGTCCGCAGCACCCTGGTAGTCGTCCGCCGCGACGATGCGGATGTAGTTCCGCTTGCCGCTCGGGTAGTACTTCTCGGGCTCGCCGGCCGCCGTGCCCGGTCCCTTGTGCGTCAGGCCGACGTACGTATTCGCAGGGCTGACCATCCCAAGGGGACCGTCGGGCGCGCGGTTCAGCACCGGGATGATGATCTCGGCGCATCCCGAGTTGAACGTGCCGACGACGCCGATCACGTCCTTGTTGTTCGCGTACGCGTTCGCGTTCGCCGAGCACTTGCTCGACTCCCACTTCCCGGCCTGCGCGGTCGAGTCGTCGCACGACTGGTAGCCGATCTTCTTGCCGCCGGCCGTGAAGTCGTTCTGCTTGAGGATGAACTTGATCGCCGCAGTCATCTGCACCGTCTGGGTGCGGCCCGAACCCTGCAGCGGCAGGTCGGACGCGATGATCGCGTCAGGCGATCCTTCGCCCTCGAAATAGATCTCGCCGCACGACGACGCAGGCAATTGCTGCACGTTGCCGCCGCCGCCGCCCTCCGACTTCTTCTCCCCCCCGCCGCCGCAGCCTGCTGCCACGACCGCAAGGGCGGCCAAGAGTCCGAGGAAGACTGCTGCCTTCAAGCCTCTCTTCACTCTGCCTCCTCCGTCGCCCAATTTCGTTGAGCCCACCTAATCGCTTTCAGCGGGGGAAGTATCGGACTTCCGGAGGCGCGTTTGCAACTAAGAGGAAATGCCGAAGGTGGGAATCGAACCCACACGCCCTTTCGGGCACCGGATTTTGAGTCCGGCGCGTCTGCCAGTTCCGCCACTTCGGCTCTGAGCCAGTGTAGAGCGGCTCCGTAGGATGCGGCCATGCGCGCGGGCGTGCTCACCGGCGGCGGCGACTGCCCCGGCCTGAATGCGGTGATTCGGGCAGTCACGCGCCGCCTGCTCGCGTCCGGCTGGGAGGTCGCGGGCGTCCGGGAGGGCTGGAAGGGGCTCGTCGAGGCCCTGATCGAGCCGCTGGGGATGCGGGAGATCTCCGGGATCCTTCCCCGCGGCGGCACGATCATCGGCACTTCGCGCACGAACCCGTACAAGTTGCCCGGGGGCGTCGAGAAGGTGCTGACGACGATCGAGAGTGAAGATCTGGACGCGATCGTCGCCATCGGCGGAGAGGACACGCTCGGAGTGGCGACGAGGCTGTACGCGGAGCACGACGTGCACGTCGTCGGCGTGCCGAAGACGATCGACAACGACCTCTCCGGAACCGACTACACGTTTGGATTCGACACCGCAGTGTTCATCGCCACCGAGGCAATCGACCGTCTGCACACGACGGCGGAGTCACACAACCGAGTGATGGTGCTCGAGGTGATGGGCCGCCACACGGGCTGGATCGCGGTCGTCAGCGGCATCGCCGGCGGCGCCGACGTGATCCTGATTCCCGAGGTGCCGATGTCGGTCGACGACTGCTGCACGGAGCTGCGGCGGAGGCACGAGAAGGGGAAGGACTTCTCGATCGTCGTCGTGTCGGAGGGATACGAGCTCGAGGGAATCGGCGAGGCGGGAGATGTCGATCAGTTCGGGCACGTGCGTCTGTCCGAGCGCGGCGTCGGCGCCGAGCTGGCGCGGCGGATCGAGGAGCAGACGGGGTACGAGACGCGAGTCACCGTTCTCGGACACGTGCAGCGCGGCGGCTCTCCGACACCGCGCGACCGCGTTCTGGCGACGCGCTACGGGCTGAAGGCTGCCGATCTCGTGCTCGACGAACGCTGGGGAAGGATGGCGGCGTTGCGTGGCGATGCGATCGTCGACGTCGGGCTCGAGGACGCGACGAGGGAGCTGAAGATGGTGCCACCGGAGTGGTACGACGTCGCGAAGGCCTTCTTTGGCTAAACCTCTGCGAGCGGGAACGACCGGTGTCGCCGCGGCGGAACCAAGAAATTCTGGCGGTGTGTCGTCGTCAGGACGTCGTTGAAGCCCTGACCGCGCTGGCGCGGAAAGAGCGGAAGCTTCTGTCCGTCCGGCAGAACGCCGTCCATCGCCAGACGGTTGCGCTCGAAGTCGTCACCCGTCGGGTTGAAGACGACGAAATGCACCCCGGCCGCGGGCTCTTCGCTCATCGCGTCGAGCTTCGGCGCCGCGCTCCAGAAGAACGGATTGTCGAGCGTGTTGAAATCCGCACGCTGCGGGATCGCAGTGCCCTTCTTGTAGACGCTTCCGTCCTCTGCGACATGATCGGCCGCGAGCCGTGACGTCGTCTGGATCGCCGAACTGTGCCCGATCGTCTTCGAGTCGCGGAAGTCACGCGCGACCCGGTCGGAATCGGGCAAGTCGGCGAACGCCGTCTCGACGGTCTGCGTCCCGGCGGGAAGCGGCAGCTTCGGCCTGAACGTCGTGTCGACGCGCTGCTGGAAGTCGAAGTTCAGGTACCAGTTCTCGAGATCCTCGGCGATGTGCGAGACGTGCATGTGCGTGCCCTCGCCGAAGTACGCGCGCGGGCCGAGGTCGACGAGTCCGAGAGTCTCGAAGTTGACGATCCTGCGCGGCCCGAGGTTCTGTTTCAGCGTCGAGGTGAAGCCGAGGAACAGCTCGGCCGTGTCGGGGATGAGCTCGGCGCCGGCAACACCGGCCGCGGTCGCCATCTGCTTGGGCAAGGACCGGCCGCCGTCGAAACCGCCGCCCGCAAAGCCGCGACGGATGCTCGTCCAGCTGAAGACGTCGACCCCGTGCAGCGCCTTCGACGCCTCCGCGATGTGTGCGAGCGCATCACTGCGCAGCAAGATGGCGACATCGTTGCGCTCGAGCAGCGTCGCGAGAGGATCGCTGGGGAAGCGGCGCCCGGGCAGCAGGACCGGCCGGTCTGCCCGCCGGTCGTGAGGCGCATGCCGCCGCCAGGCATTCGGGACGAACCGTTCGAAGTACGGCGTGCCCCACGCCACCGTCACCCCGAGACCCGCGGGAGTGGGCGCGTAGCGCTCCTCCAAGCGGGCGAGCGTACGCTCGAGCTCGCGCTGTGCGTCGCGCAGGTCAGCACGCGCCACCTTCACCGTTGCCGTCAGCACCTCGTGGTGAAGCGGCGGCACGAGCACCTCGACGCGGTTGTCCGTGATCTGGCGCACTCCGTCGAGCACGTGCTGCTCGGGCGGGAGCGGCCCCGCGGATGGGCGCCTCGGCGAGCTCCCGGCGAGCTTGTCGACGAGCTCGTAGACGCCTGCGGCTCCCAGCGCTCCGGCCGCGGCGCCTGCGAGCGCCTGTCTGCGGGTCAGCCTCACGCCTTCGGACGGACGACCTGCAGCGAGCTCATCATCCGGTTCAAGTAGCGCACGACCTTGGCATACGTCAGCGGCGGAGCGACGTGCTCGCTCAACGTGTAAAAGCCGCCGCCGGCGCGCCAGCCGTAGGCGACATGCCACTGATCTGCGTCGCGGTTCGAGGTATAGAGCGTCGCCGAGATGGACCCGAAGCGCTTCGTGCCGCGCGGATCGGCGAAGCAGGGAACGTTCGCCTCGGTATCGGCGTCGCGGCAGCGCGGCACACGCACGCGACCTGGATAGGCGCGAAGGTTGACGTGGAGCTCTCCGCCGGCCGCCCCCGCACCGGTCTCCTGCCAGACCCACGACTCGAGATAGCTCCGGTCCTTCGAGACACTGTCGATGTTGTTCCAGCGCGAGCCGATCACTCCGTCCAGGGGATCGGGCATCCAGCCGGGGCAATAGACGACAGCGTCGATCCGGTTCGCGAGCCGTTGCCAGGACGCGAGCTTGGCGCCGCCACACCTCGCCGTTCCCGGGGCCGCCTTCGCCGCAGGCTCGGGGGAGCCACCGCATCCCGTGAGGGCAAGCACGGCCACGACGGCCGCGCCCCCGGTCCAGAAGCGCGTCACGCTCCCAGGTTACAACCGATAGACGGAAACCCAGGGGCCCGAGGTCCCGTGGCCCGGTTCGATCCGCAGGACGCGCAAGGCGCTCGATTCCAGATCCGCGTAGAACCCGGCCTCCTCGGGATAACGGTCGTCCGCACGTCGCACACGGTCGGCAACGGCGCCGCTCACGACGACCCAGCCTGCGGTGCGGCGAACGAGCGCCAGGTCCCGGTGCCCTCGCTCGCCGGGAAGCGGTAGCCGGAGCGGCAGAACGCGATACCCCGGCGGGACGGCGGTCGAGGACTCGGCGGCGATCCGTGCGCCCTTCGGCACATGCGCGTCGATCCAGCGGGCGGCGACGATGCGCGTGTCCGTCCGCGTCAGCCGGGCGTCGTTTCGCGCCGACCAGGTCAAGGGCACGACGAGCAGCAGCAGCGTCACGGGCGCGAGTGGGCGCAGCCGCCCCGCGAGGGCACCGCAGACAGGGACCAAGGGCAGAACGTAGCGATCGAAGTGCGAGTGCAGCGGCAGCAGCGATACGTAGTAGGCGAGAAAGAACGAGCCGAGCACGAGATCGGCGCGGTGCGAGCGGCGGACGAGCGCGACGGCCAGGCCCGCGATCGCGATCACGACCACCGGCCCCATTCCCTCCCACAGACGGTCGACGAACGCGACGCCGGACCAGTGATCGTGCTCGAAACCGAGCCAGCCGCGTCGGTGCTGTTCCTGCACGCGCCGCAGCGCCGACCACGCGTCGCCGGCGCGGAGCACCACGTACGGCGATGCGACGACGAACGCGACGCAGGCGAGCGCGGCGGAGACAGCGAGCGCGCGCCAGCGCTTCCACGTGACGACGGCGAGCGGCACGAGGAGTAAGGCGCCCGGGTATTTCGCCGCGGTTGCGAACCCGATTGCGACCCCGGCCAGCTCCGGCCGGCCAAGCACGAGGAGGGCGAGCGCAGCCGTCGCGAACGTCGTGAGCGGGACGTCCGTGACGGCCGCGTGCGAGTAGGCGACGTGTGTCGACTCCACAGCCGTCGTCGCCGCTGCGACCGCACCGGCGATCTGCCCGTACGCCGCGGAGCCGAGCCACCAGGCGGCCGCCACGCCGAGCACGCCGAGCCCGACGACGACCAACCGTCCCGTGAGGTAGGACGGGGAGCCCTGCCACCACTGGAACGGAGCCTCGATGTAAGTGACGAGCGTCGGCCAGTCGAAGAAGTGCGGATCGGCGCCGCCGCCGTGGACCATCCGCCAGGCGCGCGGCACGACGTTCTGCTCGTCCGGATCGAGGATCGAGCCGTACGGCAATCCGTAGCCGATCCCGACGAGGCGCAATGCTGCCGCGCCGAGCAGGATCGCGCCGAGGGCAACGCGCGGGCCGCCCCAGGTGGTGGTGGTTCGGTCGGTCACGAATCGTGAGCCGCGAGCTGTGGCCGATCGAGGCGCTAGACCGGCGGGGGCGCGTCGCCGACGAGCTCGGCGACGTTCCGAGGCGGGACGATCACCGCGTCCATCCCCCGACGCTCGAGCTCGAGCACCTCCTCGCGCGTGAGGCCGTTCGCACGCACGATCGCGAGCTTGCCGGCGGGAACGTCGGTGAGCAGCTCGAGCGAATGCTCGAGATCGCTGCCGGCCAGCAGGAAGATCTCGGGATCGAGCACCTCGAGCGCGCGCTCGAGCTCATCCTCGTTGCGCACGCACACCACGCAGTCGAGCCCGACCCCGGATGCCCGCACGACCCACTCCGTGTCGCCGCTGTCCAGCTGGGACACGTCGACCAAGCATGCGTCGGCACCGCCTTGGGCTGCCTCCTCGATCGACCCCCTGGCCCACAGGATCGGCAGCTCCGTCGCCTCGCGGAGCCCTGCGGCCTCGCGGGCGACCGCGATCCCCTCCGCACCGTCGGCTTCCGCCGACCGCGCGGCCTCTGCGCCATCGACCTCCACGATGACCGAGATGCCGTCACCTTCGGAGATCGCCTGGCTGAACCGTCTTCCGCCCCTGTCGGCCAAGGGCAGGAATCGTACCCCTGCCGCGCACCACAGGTACCGTGCGCCGATGCGCCGCGTCGCAATCGCGCTTGCGCTGTTCGCGGCGCTGTCCAGCTCGGCCGCCGCGCAGACGATCCTCGGAACGGCGAAGCCGGAGCGACTGGTCGGGACGAAGGAGGCAGACCTGATCGACGCGGTCGGCGGCGGGCGTGACACCGTGATCTGCCGAGCCGGACGCGACGTCGTCACCGCCGATCAGGCCGATCGCGTCGGCGCCGATTGCGAAGTCGTTTCGCGCCGCATCTCGACCGACCTCCTGACCGGGCCGGGCCAGCACCAGACTCAGGTCGAGCCGAGTGTCGCTGCATCGGGCTCGACGCTCGTCGCCGCCTTCCAGGTCGGGCGCTTCTTCGACGGGGCCGCGCCGGGCATCGGTTGGGCGACCTCGCTCAACGGCGGCCGAACATGGCGCTCCGGACTGCTTCCTGCCGTCACGGCGCTCCAGCAGCCACCCGGGACGGTCCAGCGCGCCAGCGACCCCACGGTCGCGTACGACGCTCTGCACAGGACATGGCTGGTCGTGACCCTCGGCGTGTCGACGGGGCTGTCCAATGTCGCGGTGAGCCGCTCGCCGGACGGCCTCACGTGGAGCCCGCCCGTCATCGTGACCCAAGCCGTACGCGGAGCCCTCGCCTACGACAAGGAGTGGATCGGCTGCGACAACGGGGCGACGAGTCCTTTCCGCGGCAACTGCTACGTCGTCTACACCGACTTCGTCGGCAACCGGCTCACTGTGCAGGTCTCGCGTGACGGCGGCGCCACCTGGCAGCAGGGAGTCGCCGCCTCGGTCGACGCCCGCGCCGACGTCGTGGGGGCGCTGCCCGTCGTGCAGCCGAACGGTGCGCTGACGATCGTGTTCCTCGCCGGCGACCTGGGCGTCTTCGCGGTGCGCTCTTCCGACGGCGGAACGACGTGGAGCCCGCGGGTCGGGATCTCGCCGCTGGATGCGATCATCCCAAACGATCTCCGTGTGCCGCCGCTGCCGGCGGCAGCCGTCGACGCAGCGGGACGGATCTACGTCGTCTGGGCCGACTGCGGCCTGCGTCCAACCTGCTCGGGGACGGACATCGTGCTGACGACGTCCGACGACGCGCTGACGTGGAGCGAGCCGCTGACCGTGCCCGGAATCGGGTCCGACCGTTTCATCCCCGCGATCGCGACCGACCCCTCCACGGCCGGGCGGCTTGGCCTCCTCTTTTACTACCTCGCGCCGAGCGGTTGCGCCCCGACGGACTGCCGCATCGGTTCCGCATTCACGCGCTCGAGCGACGGCGGCGCGACCTGGAGCGCGCCGCAGCGGCTGGCCACGAGGCTGATGCCGTACTCCTGGCTCGCCGACACCCAGGGCGGCGCGTTCTTCGGCGACTACGTCGGTGCAGCATTCGCGGAGGATGCCTTCGTACCGGTCTTCACGCTCGCGCAGCCGCCGACGCGCGGGACGAAGCACGAGGGGATGTTCTCGGCGCGCCTCCGCTGAAGGGGCACTAGACCCCGATCGGGTGCCAGACGGTCTTCAGCTCGAGGAAGGCGCTGATCTCGTACGGGCTCTGCACGTCGCCGTTCGCACGATGGACACGCTTGACGTTCTCCGCCGCGGCGCGCTCGAGCTCGGCGTCGACACCGGGCAGGTCGAGCGCATTGACGTCGACGTGGGATGCAAGCCACGGTGCGAGCTCCGAGGTGTGACCGGTGAGGATGTTGACGGCGCCGCCGGGGACGTCGGACGTCGCCAGCGCTTCCGCGAGCTCGATCGCGGCAAGTGGATGCCGCTCCGAGGCAAGCGCGACCGCCGTGTTGCCTCCGGCGAGAACGGGAGCGAGCCGTGAGACGAGCCCGTGCAGCGGCGGCTCCGCCGGAGCGACGATTCCCACGATCCCCGTCGGCTCGGGCACGGTGAAGTTGAAGTACGGGCCGGCGATCGGATTCGAGCCGCCGAGGATCTGGGCGAGCTTGTCCGTCCAGCCCGCGTACCAGACGAGGCGGTCGATAGTTCGCTCCACTTCGCTGCGCCCCGTGCACAGATCCGCGAACTCGGACGCACGCGCCTCGATCATCTCGGCTACCCGGTAGAGGACCTGGCCGCGGTTGTACGCGGTCATGCCCGCCCACGCCGGCACTCCGTTGCGCGCCGCGACGACCGCGTCGCGCAGGTCCTTGCGCGACGCGCGTGCCACGTTCTGTCCCTCTGCTTCGTAGGTGCGGCCGGACTCGCTGCGCGGGAACGCGCCGCCGATGAACAGCTTGTAGGTCTTGCGAACTGGGAGTCGGCTCATTCGAACACCAGGTACGGCTCGAGCCCGTGGCGTCCGCCTTCTCGGCCGAAGCCAGACTCCCGGTAGCCGCCGAACGGCGACGTCGGGTCGAAGCGGTTGAACGTGTTCGCCCAGACGACGCCGGCACGGAGGCGCTCGGCCATCGAGAGGATGCGCGAGCCCTTCTCCGTCCAGACGCCCGCGCTGAGCCCGTACATCGTGTTGTTCGCCTTCTCCACCGCCTCGTCGGGCGTGCGGAAGGTGAGCACCGAGAGCACGGGGCCGAAGATCTCCTCCTGTGCGATGCGGTAGCTCTGCGCCACGTTCGTGAAGACGGTCGGGACGAACCAGTAACCCTTCTCCGGAAGGCGGCACGGCGGCTGATAGATCTCGGCGCCCTCTTCCTCGCCGCTGCGGACGAGCTCGGTGATCTTGTCGAGCTGCATCCGCGAGTTGATTGCCCCGACGTCCGTGTTCTTGTCGAGCGGATCGCCGACACGGAGCGTCTGCAGGCGCCGCTTCAGCTTCTGGATCAGCGGCTCGTAGATCGACTCCTGCACGAGCAGGCGCGAACCCGCGCAGCAGACGTGGCCCTGGTTGAAGTAGATCCCGTTGACGATTCCCTCGACGGCCTGGTCGAGCGCGGCGTCGTCGAAGATGACGTTCGCGGCCTTTCCGCCGAGCTCGAGCGTCAGCTTCTTGCGCGTTCCGGCGAGCTGCCGCTGGATCGCCTTGCCGACCTCCGTCGAGCCGGTGAACGCGATCTTGTCGACGTCCTCGTGCTCGACGAGCGCCGCACCGGTGCGCCCGTCGCCCGTGACGATGTTCACCACGCCCGGAGGCAGCTCCACCTGGCGCAGCACGTCGCAGAAGAGGAGCGCCGTCAGCGGCGTCGTCTCCGCAGGCTTGAGCACGACGGTGTTGCCGCACGCGAGCGCGGGCGCGATCTTCCACGCGAGCATGAGAAGCGGGAAGTTCCAGGGGATGATCTGTCCCGCGACGCCCACCGGCTTGGGGCGGCGGTTCGGGAAGGCGTACTCGAGCTTGTCCGCCCAGCCCGCGTAGTAGAAGAAGTGCGCCGCGGCGAGCGGAAGGTCGACGTCGCGCGACTCCTTGATCGGCTTGCCGCCGTTGAGCGACTCGAGCACCGCGAACTCGCGCGACCGCTCCTGCAGCACGCGCGCGATCCGGAACAGGTACTTCGCGCGCTCGGCGCCGGGCAGTGCCGACCAGCCGTCGTCGAAAGCCTTGCGCGCGGCGCGCACCGCGGCGTCGACCTCCTCGGGCGTCGCCTGGCCGACCTCCGCGAGTGCGGACTCGTCCGCAGGTGAGATCGTCGTGTAGGTCTCGCGCGGCTCGAGCCACTCACCGCCGACGAAGAGGCCGTAGCGGTCGCGCAGCTGGACGACGTCGCGCGACTCCGGTGCGGGCGCGTACGTCCAGTCGGCTGCAACAGGTGCGCCGCCGCGCTTGCGCTCGAGCTCAGCCACCGAGAAGCACCTCGTCGAAGATGTCGGCCTCGGCGGTCTCCACGAGCTCGTCCAGCACGGGAGTGCGCTCGCGAACGAGCGGTGACGACCGAAACAGCTGCAGGGTGTCGAGACTGTCCCACGGGCCGAACGTCACGAGCACGTTCGGGTCGTCGCGGTCGCGCAGCATCGTCGGGGGTCTGACGCCGAACTCGTCGACGGCGTGGCGCGCCAGCTCGACCCATTGTTGGACGAAGTCGTCCACGCAGCCGGGTTTCACCCGATAGATCGCGTGCGTCCAGATCGCCGCCATCAGTCAACCGTGAACTCGTCCGGGCTTCTGTACGCGCCGGTGCGTTCCTTTCGGATCTGCATCAGGACGTCGTTGAGCAGCGAGGACGCTCCGAGGCGGTAGAGGTCGGGAGTGAGCCAGTCGGGGCCGAGCGTCTCGTGCACGAGCACGAGGTGCTGGATCGCCTGCTTCGACGCGCGGATCCCGCCCGCCGGCTTGAAGCCGACCGCGCGCCCGGTCTCGTCGTGCACGTCGCGGATCGCCTCGAGCATCACGAGCGCGACCGGCAATGTTGCCGCGCTGGGCAACTTCCCCGTGGAGGTCTTGATGAAGTCGGCGCCGGCCGCCATTGCCAGGAGCGACGCGCGACGCACGTTGTCGTACGTCCCCAGCTCGCCGGTCTCGAGGATCACCTTGAGGTGCACCTCGCCGCACGCTTCCTTCACGCGCACGATCTCGTCGTACACCTTCGCGTAGCGGCCGGAGAGAAAGGCGCCGCGGTCGATCACCATGTCGACCTCGTCCGCGCCCTGCTCCACGACCCAGCGCACCTCATCGAGCTTTGCCTCCAGCGGCGACTGCCCGGACGGGAACGCGGTCGCGACGGACGCGACCTTCACGCTGCTCCCGCGCACTCGCTCGACTGCCGTGGGAACGAGGTTCGGGTACACGCAGACGGCGGCGACGGACGGGATGTGCGCGTCGGTCGGGTCGGGCCGCAGCGCCTTGCTACAAAGCGCAGCGACCTTACCGGGGGTGTCGGCACCCTCGAGCGTGGTCAAATCCATGCAGCGGATCGCGAGGTCGAGCGCAAACAGCTTCGAGTCCTTCTTGATCGAGCGCTTGCCGAGCTCTCCGGCGCGCGCCTCCAGCGCGACCTGGTCGACCGCGCCGATCCGCGGCAGGCGTGGTTCCAGCGGGAGCTCGAATCCCTGAGGCAGCGCGGGCGCCTGGGCCATGAGATCAGTCTAGACGGGGTGGGTTTCCTCCACCGCGCGCCGCGCCTGGACTTCGTACGGATTGCGCTCGTAGCCGCGAACGAGATAGGAGAGCGGCATCCGGAGCGGGTGATGGCGCATCTGCCAGACGTGGCAGAGCTCGTGCGTCACGAGATCCTCGTTCGTCGCCGCGCTTCGGTCGCGGAAGAAGAGCACGACGTGAGTCGCGTAGCCGTCGAAGCGGCGGAACCAGGGCAGGCGGAAGAGCCAGGGGGTGACGACGACCCACACGTGGCGGGTACTCACCGGTCGCGGATACCAATCGAGCCGCCGCAGCCGGGCTGCGGCGCGGTCCAGGGCGTCGCTCACGGCCCGACGCTAGCGTTCCCACCGATGAAGCACACGCTGCTCCGTGCGCTGAACCGCGTTCGCCTGCTCGGGCCCGCGTACCGGAGCTACGAGCGCGTGCGTGCCGCACAGCTTCCGCGCGGCCCCGAACCGGCTGCCGCCGACGGCCTCCCGGTCCCGCCTCCACACCTGATCGTCCGCGTCGCGGGCACCCCCGACGCGGCATGGTTCCTCGAGAGCGGACGTCTCGCGGCGACGGCGATCCGCGAAGCGGTCGAGCGGGCGGGCGCGCCGATGCACGAGCTCCGCGCGATCCTCGACTTCGGCTGCGGCTGTGGGCGCGTGTTGCGAAACTGGGCGAAGCTGGTAGGCACCGACGTCGCTGGAAGCGATCTCTCCGGTGCCGCTGTCGAATGGTGTCGCGAGAACCTGCCGTTCGCGCGCTTCGAGACCAACGAGCTCGTCCCGCCGCTCGCGTTCGCCGACGACTCGTTCGACCTCGCCTACGCGCTGAGCGTCTTCACGCACTTGCCGGAGACGATGCAGCTCGACTGGATGGACGAGCTGGCACGCGTCCTGCGGCCGGACGGGTTCCTGCTCCTCTCGACGCACGGCGAGCGCTATCTCGAGCGGCTCAACGACACAGAGCGCGATCGGTTCGAGCGCGGAGAGCTCGTCGTTCGCTGGGCGGAAGTTCCCGGGACGAACCTGTGCACGACCTTCCATCCGGCGTCCTGGGTCCGCACTCGGCTCGTTCCACGCGGCTTCGAAGAGGTCGAGTTCGTCGCCGAAGGTGCGCGCGGCAACCCCTACCAGGATCTGTTCCTGCTGCGGAGGGCCGCCTGAACGACGTGCACGTGTCTTCGTGGACGAGCTGCAGGACGTGCTACGCCCTGTTCGCCTTCGCGTCACTTCCCGACCTTTCGCTTGATGAATGGCTCGCGCCGCGGCCCGAGCTCTGGAGGCGCGTGATCGTCCCAGCCGAGTTGAAATGGGAAGTGCGGGACAAGCTCGATCTCGCAAACGTGACCGAGCGCGTGCTCTTTCCGGGGCTCGAAGGGCTCTCCCGCTGGCTGAAACGCTACTACCTGCCTCAGGGCGCGCAGTGAAGCCCAACGCGCTGCTCGGCGTGGCCGTTGTCGTGTTCGGCGTCGCCGGACTCGCGGTGGGAATCGCCCGTGTTGCCCCCGGTTCGACGTTCATCGACGTCGTGATCGCGATGTGCGCGGGCCTCGCCGGCGCGATTGCCTTCGCGCTCGTGCTTCGGATCGGCCGCCGCCACCACGCCGAGTGGGCGCGCTGGCTGATCGTGCCCGGCCTGATTGCCGCCTTCTATCTGGACCGCCTGCCGGAGCGGTGGCAGCTGGCCATCCTCCTGCTCGCGGCGGGCTACTTCGCGGGCTTCCTCGGCACGATCGCCGTACGCGTCGTTCGTCTCTCGCGACGTTAGTGCCCCAGCCGCTCGAGCAGTGACTCGTCGCGCCGCCACTTCGGCTTCACCTTGACGCGCACGTCGAGAAAAACCGGATGCCCGAGCAGCAGCTCGACCTCGGGCCGCGCCCGCATCCCGATCTGCTTGATCATCGCTCCCCCGCGGCCGATCACGATCTGCTTCTGCGAGTCGGTCTCGACGAGGATCTCTGCCCGGACGACCTTGTTGCCGATCTCGTCCACCTCGACCGTGATCGCATGCGGGAGCTCGTCACGCGTCAGCCGGAGCGCCTGCTCGCGGATCAGCTCCGCGATGTGCGCCTCGGGGGGCAGGTCGCTGCGTTGCTCGCGCGGAAAGTAGAGCGGCCCCTCCGGCAGGAGCGAGACGAGCTCGTCGCGCAGGTCCGGGACGCCGTCGCCGGTCTTCGCGCTCACGGGGTGCAGCGCGTGGAAGTCGCCGAGCTGTGAAGCGGTCTGCATCTGCGTCGCGACGTGCCCCGGCTTGAGCCGGTCGATCTTGTTGAGCGCGATGACGACGGGGACGCCGAGCGCGAACACCCGCTCCGCGACGAAGCGGTCGCCCGCTCCGATCCGCTCCCGGGCGCTCAGAACGAGGAGGACGGCGTCGACGTCGTCGAAGGACGCGTCGACGGTGCGCTGCATGCGCTCGGTGAGTGCGTCGCGGGGGCGCTGGAAGCCGGGCAGGTCGGCGAGCACGAGCTGATAGTCGTCGCCGTTGGCGATGCCGAAGATGCGCCGCCGCGTCGTCTGCGGCTTGTCGGAGACGATTGCGACCTTCGCGCCGCAGAGGGCGTTGACGAGTGTCGACTTGCCGACATTCGGCCGGCCGGCGACCGTGACGAAACCGCTGCGGAGGGTCTCCGTCACGAAGGGAGCTCCCACGCTTCGGGCAAGAGCTCCGCCGGCGTGTAGGAGACCACGTCACCGTCGGCATTCTTGAACGTGACGCGTTCGAGCTTGAACTCCCACAGCCACTGCCGGCAGCCGCCGCACGGCGACGCCGTGATCCCGATCGCCTCGAAGTCACCAGGCTTGTAGCCGTCGGCGACTGCACGCACGATCGCGGACTTCTCCGCGCACACGCCGAGCGGATAGGCCGCGTTCTCGACGTTCACGCCCTCGAACACGTTTCCGTCGCGCGTGCGCACGGCCGCCCCGACGAAGTAGTTCGAGTAGGGCGCGTATGCGCGCTCCGCGACTGCGAGCGCGCGCTCGTACAGCTCGTCGCTCACGACGCGAACACCTGGAACAGCGCGAGCGTCACGAGCGCGCCGATCAATCCCCCGTAGGCGACCTCCAGCGTCGAATGCACGCCGGACTCGACGCGGGTCTGCGCGACCAGCAGCGCCATGATGAACGTGAGCGTCGAGATCAAGAACCGGTGTTCGTGATTGGAGAGCACGTAGGTCGCCGCCATCCAGCCTGCGAAGGCGACGGCCGCATGCCCGGAGGGAAGCCCGCCGCGGAGCGGCGTTCCGCTGCCGGTGAACGCCTTCGTGGCGATCACGACGATCACGACCAGCACGAGCGCGACGAGCGTGACCTTCGCCGGCGCGTCACGGATCCGGTCGAGCACCGTGCTCGACCGGTCCGAGACCTCGCCGCTGAACACGAGGTAGCCGATCGCGACGGCGTTCATGACCGCGATCAGCACTGCGCCGGCCGCGATGTCCTTCGCCAGCTTCGCCATCGGGTCGAACGACGTCGTCGCAACGTCGATCGCGGCTTCGATCGCGGTGTTCAGCATCTCGGCGATGAGCACGAAGGCGATCGCGAGCAGCAGCGCGATCAACTCGAGCCGCGAAACGTCCGTCGCCAGCCCCGCGATCAACACCACAACGGCCGCCGCAAACTCGATTCGCATGTTCCGCTGTGTCCGGAGGACGTGGATGATGCCCTCGAAGGCCCAGTTGAACGACTCGATCAGCGAGGGCGTTCGCCGCGAGGGGACGCTCATCGCAGTGCCTCCTCGCGGGCGTGCATCTCCGCACCGTGGTCGTAGCCGAGTAGGTGCAGCAACCCGTGCACGAGCGGCGCGCGCCATTCGGCTCCGACGACCTGCGGGCAGAGCACGACGTCCCCGAGTACGCGCGGCACCCCCGCGGGAAGCTGTTCCTTGCCGTCGATCGGAAACGAGAGCACGTCCGTCGCCTCGTCGATCCCCAAATGCTCGCGCTTCAAGGCGCGGATCTCGTCCGGAGCGACGAATGCAAGCCCGAGCTCACCCTGCTGGACGCCCTCGGCGGCGAGCACCTCGCGCGCGAGCGCGACCGCCGCCCTCTCATCGACCTCCTCCCCACTCCGGTTCGACACCTCGACGGTGACCATCAGCGCGAACGCTGCGTGCCGGTCTCGTCGGCGTGGCGCTTGTACGCCTCGACGATCCGCTGCACGAGCTTGTGCCGCACGACGTCCTGGTGCGTGAACTGCACGAACGCGATCCCGTCGACGTCCCTGAGGATGCTCTGTACCTGAATCAGGCCCGAGGCCTGGTCGCGGGGCAGGTCGACCTGCGTCACGTCGCCGGTGACGACGACCCTCGAGCCGAAGCCGAGCCGGGTCAGGAACATCTGCATCTGCTCCGGGCTGGTGTTCTGCGCCTCGTCGAGGATGATGAACGAGTCGTTGAGCGTTCGGCCGCGCATGAACGCCAGCGGTGCGACTTCGACGACACCGGTCTCCATCAGGCGCATCACCTTCTCGGCGTCGAGCATGTCGTAGAGCGCGTCGAACAGCGGCCGCAGATACGGATCGACCTTCGCGAGCAGATCTCCGGGGAGGAACCCGAGCCGCTCGCCCGCCTCGACGGCAGGCCGGGTGAGGATGATGCGAGACACCTCGCGTTCCTGGAGCGCCGCGACGGCGAGCGCCATCGCGAGGTAGGTCTTGCCCGTCCCCGCGGGGCCGATCCCGAAGGTGACGGTGCACTGGCGGATCATGTCGACGTAGTGCTTCTGCGTCACCGTCTTGGGCGCGATCTTCTTGCCGCGGTGGCGCCAGACGACATCGTCGAAGACGTCGCGGATGTCGTGTGCCTGATCGAGCGCGCCGAGCACGGCGTCGACCGTGGTCGGGCCGAGCTCGTGTCCGCCCTCGACCAGCTCGACGAGCTCGTCGACCACCGCGCGCGCCTCGGCGACGTGGGTCGCGTCCCCCTCGATCGTCAGGCGGTTGCCCCGTAGCCGGATCGTGCACTCGAGCCGCTCGCGCAGGGAGTCGAGGACACCGTCTGTGACCCCGGCGAGCTCGGCCGCGACTTCGTTGGAGACATCGAGCGTTTCCTGCACGCGCCCAGTGTAGGCGCGCCGATCGGCCGTGCTCAGGCCAGCTTTTCCCGGACGAGCTGGCTCACCGTGGAGCCGTCGGCCCGCCCGGCGACCTGCGGCATCACGTCGGCCATCACGCGCCCGAGGTCGCGCATGCTCGTCGCGCCGACTTCGGCGATCGCGTCGTCGATGATCTCCTCGAGCTCCTCCTCGCTCAATTGCGCGGGCATGAACTCCTCGAGCACGGCGAGCTCGGCCTCCTCTCCGGCCGCCTGCTCGTCGCGGCCGCCCGAACGGAACGCCTCCGCAGCCTCGACGCGTCGCTTCCGTTCGCGCTGCAGCACCTGCAGCTCCTCGTCCTCGGTCAGCTCACGCTGCAGCTCCTTCTCCGCCGAGCGAAGGGACGAGAGCAGAAGGCTGAGCGCGTCGCGCCGAGCGTCCTCGCGCGCCAGACGAGCTTCGCGCAGTTCCTGCTCCATGCGCTGGATCATCGTCACGCCAGTCCCCGGATCCTGCCGCCGAGGATGTGCCAGTGCAGATGGAAGATCGTCTGACCGGCACCGGGGCCGACGTTCACCACCACCTTGTAATCCTCCAGCCCCGCGACGCGCGCAGTCTCGGCGACGAACTCGAGCATGCGCTGTGCCTCCTCGGGCGGGAACTCGTTCACGTCGCGGAACGTGTCGACGTGCCGCTCGGGGATCACGAGCAGGTGCATGTCCGCCTGCGGGTTGATGTCCCGCATCGCGGCAAAGCCGTCCGCGCGGTGGATGTGCTCGCCCTCGCGCGCGAGCTTGCAGAACAGGCAGTCGTCAGGCAGCGAGGATCCCCTCCTCCGTCACGGCGCGGGCGCGGACGGGCACGAGGGCACCGACCGGTGCGTCGACGAGCCAGGGCGAGTAGTCGTCGCCGTAGCCGCGCCCGGGCCGGTCGACGAGCACGACGTCGTCGTGCCCGATCTTCGTGCGCCAATGCTCCAGGCAGGCGACTCGCGAGGCGTCGCGGAGACGGGAGCTCCGCTCTTTCTTCACCTGCGGCGGCACCGAGTCCTGCTCCGCGGTCTTCGTCCCTGGACGGGGCGAGTACGGGAAGACGTGCACCTTCGTCAGGCGTGCCGCGCGCACGGTCTCGAGCGTGTGCACGAATGCCAGCTCGTCCTCGGCCGGGAAGCCGACGATCACGTCAGCCGTCAGGTTGAAGTCGCTCAGCGGCTCGAGCTTGCGCAGGTAGCCCGCGACGTCGTAGCGGCGTCCCATGGCGCGCAGCACGCCGTCGTCGCCGGACTGCAGCGGCACGTGCAGGTGACGGGCCACCGTTCGTGTATCGCGGAGGGCGGCGACGAGCTCCTCGGTGACGTGGTTGATTTCGATCGAGGACAGGCGAAGCCGTGCCAGGCCGGGCGTCGCACCCGCGTCGCGCACGAGGCGCGGGAGGGTGACGCCGGCAGCGCGATCGCGGAAGCAGCCGAGATTCACACCGGTGAGGACGATCTCCTTGTGGCCCTGCGCGACGCGCTTGCGAATCTCGCGCAGCACGGCATCGGCCGGCCGGCTTCGGGTGGCGCCACGCACGAGCGGAATCACACAGAAGTTGCACGAGAACGAGCAACCGTCCTGGATCTTGACGAAGGCGCGCACGCGCTCCAGGCGTGCGTCGGCGCGAACGCAGCCGATCGCGCCGACATCGCCGGCGACGAATTGCGCCGCCTCCTCGCTTCGTCTGGCTACGACGACGACGTTCGGCGGAAGCCCTGCAAAGGCGTCGCGCGACAGGTTTGCGGCGCACCCCGTCACGTACACGCGCCCGTGCGTGCGGGCCGCGCGGGCGGCGGCCTGGCGCGACTTGCCGAGCGCCTCGTTGGTCACACAGCAGGTGTTGACGATCGCGACGTCGGCGGGTCCTTCGCGTTCCTCATGCCCGTCCGCGAGCAGGCGCTCGCGGACCTCGTTCGCGTCGAGGTGAGAGACCTTGCAGCCGAGGAAGCGTGCGGAGAACGTCGCCATCGGAGGCGGGAAATCCTACTCTCGCCGCAGCCAGAGGTCCGCAGCCCAACGCTCGGCGGTCCGCCGCCCGGCGTGCACGAAGGCGCCCGGCTCGGGCCGGTCCGTCGCGAGGTAGCCGGAGGTGACGAGCGTGTGGACGCGGATGCGGCCGGCCAGCGCCTCGACGGTGTCGAGCGCGATGTTCGCCACCGCGAGCTCCGCTTCGGGCGGCGCCTCACGGGTCGCATCGAGCAGCAGGACGCCGACCTCGACGGCGTTCGCGGAGGCGTTGGCCGCGGCCGCCTCGACGGCCGGCGGATCGACGTCGACCGCGAAAACCGGGCCGTATCCCAGCTTCGCCGCGGCGATCGCGAGCACCCCCGAGCCGCAGCCGACGTCGACGAGGCTCGACGGAACGAGCTCGAGGAGGTACTCGAGGCAGAGGCGCGTCGTCGCGTGCGCGCCGGTGCCGAATGCGCGGCCCGGATCGATCACGACCGGCAGGAGCCCCGGAGGCGGCTGTTCCCACGGCGGGCCGACCCAGAGCGAACCGATCGTCTCCGGACGATGGAAGGCGCGCCAGCGGGATTCCCAGTCGGGATCGACGTCCTGCGCGTCGGCGTCCTGCAGGTCGTCCGCAATCTCGTCGACGTACGCCGCGAGCTCGAGCGTGCCGGGGAGCTCACGTTCCTCGAAACCTGCGGGAAAGCGCTCGAGCCACGAAGCCCGCGCCTCCTCGGCGCGCTCGAGGGGGACGCGGATCGCAACGCGCTTCAGCGGAACGCGCTCTTCAGCTTCTGGAAGAAGCCCTCGTCCGCCGCGTAGGTCTCGTCGGTCGACAACCGCTCGAACTCCTCGAGCAGCCGCTGTTGCTCCTCGGTCAGGCGCCTCGGCACGATGACGTTCACGAGCACACGGTGGTCGCCGCGCCCGAAGCCTTGCAGCACGGGCATCCCGCGACCGCGCAGGACCCGGATCTCGCCCGGCTGGGTGCCCGAGGGGAACTCCAGCTCCACAGGACCGTCGATCGTCTCGGTGCTGATCGTCGCGCCGACGGTGGCCTGCACGACGGTGAGGTCGACGGTCGAGAAGACGTCGTCGCCCTCGCGCACGAACCGCGGGTCGGGCCTGACATGCACACGGACGTACACATCGCCGGCGCGCCCGCCCAGAGAGCCGGCGTGCCCCTCGCCGGAGATCCGGATCTGCTGGCCGTCGTGGATGCCCGCCGGAATCGTCACCTCGAGCTTGCGCTCCTCGAGCACGCGGCCCGCGCCGTCGCACTCGGTGCAGGGCGTCTCGGCGACCCGTCCCGCGCCGCGGCAGCGCGGACAGCCCTGAGTCCGCACGAACTCGCCGAACACGCTGCGCGACACCTGCTGCAGCCGCCCACTCCCGTTGCACGTCGGGCAGGTCATCACGGGCGATCCCGGCTCGGCACCGTCGCCCCCGCAGTGCGCGCACGGGACGGCGATCTGGAACGGGAGCTCGCGTTTCGCGCCGCGCGCTGCGTCCACGAGCTCGATCTCCACCTCGGCCGCGACGTCCGCGCCGCGCGCCTGCCGCGCACGGGCGGCGCCGCCGAAGAGGTCGTCGCCGAAGAACGCCGAGAAGATGTCGGACAGGCTTCCGAAGTCGAACGTCCCGGGCGCGAGCCCGCCGCCGCGCAGGCCGGCGTGCCCGTACCGGTCGTAGAGCTCGCGGGTCTCCGAGTTCGAGAGCACCTGGTACGCCTCGGCGACCTCGCGAAAGCGCTCTTCCGCGTCGGGAGCCTCGCTCACGTCCGGGTGGAGCTCGCGCGCCAGTCGCCGGAAGGAGCGCTTGATCTCCTGGTCGTCGGCTTCGCGTGGAACTCCGAGCACGTCGTAGTAGTCGCGTCCGGTCGTCGCCATCGCGGGAAGGGTAGCCCGGCGGCGCGCTGTACCATCGCGCGCCGTGGCCACCACGGTGACGCGCAACCACCTGCGCGAAGCGATCCGTTCCCTCGGCCTCGCCGAGGCGACCGTCTGCGCGCACTCCTCGCTCAGCTCCTTCGGCCGCGTGGACGGCGGCGCGGCCGCAGTCGTCGACGCGTTCCTCGACGAAGGCTGCACGTTGGTAGTGCCCACGTTCACGGCCGCCTTCCTGCTCGCCTCGCCCGACGCCATGCGTCCGGAGCGGAACGGCATCGATTACGACGCGCCGCACGACTCGCCCGGGCGTGACCGGATCTATTCGCCCGAAGGCAACGAGGTGGCTCCCACCATGGGCGCGATCCCGGCCGCCGTGCTCGCACGGCCCGAGCGGCTGCGCGGCGACCATCCCCTGTGCTCGTTCACGGCGCTCGGCCCGCGGGCCGACCTCGTGCTCGAGCAGCGCCCGTTGGACGTCTACGCACCGCTGCGCATCCTCACGGCGCGCGACGGGTTCCTGCTGCTGATCGGTGTCGGCCTCGACCGGATGACGATGCTGCACCTGGCTGAGGAGCGCGCCGGACGGACCCTGTTCCGCCGCTGGGCCAACGGTCCCGACGGACGGCCGATGGAGGTCGAGGTCGGCAGCTGCTCGAACGGCTTCGGGAACCTCGACCCCATACTCGGCCGGCTTGCGCGCGAGACGACGGTGGGCTCGAGCCGTTGGCGCGCGTTTCCCGCTCGGCCAACGGTCGAGGCAGCCGTCGAGGCGATTCGCGAGCGTCCCGAGATCACGCACTGCGGCAGGCCCGACTGCCTCCGCTGCGCCGACGCCGTCGCCGGCGGCCCGCGCGTCTAGTTCGTCTAGTTGTCCTCGTAGACGTCCGCGACGTACCGCGACAGCGCTGCGGCCGCGGAGTGCACGGAGCGGATCGCCTTGTCGTAGTCCATCCGCACCGGGCCGAGCAGCCCGACGGTTCCGAGCGGGCGGTTGGTGAGACCGTACGCGGCGCCGACGAGCGCCACATTCGTCAGCTCGGGATGCGCGAGCTCCTCGCCGACACGCACGAACGGCCGGCGAGGATCGAGCGTGCCGCGCACGAGCTCGAGCAGCGCGGCCCGCTTCTCGAGGATCTCGAGCAACCGCCGGTAAGACGCGAGCTCTTCGCTTTGCACGTCGTCGAGCAGGCTCGCCGTCCCACCCACGTACAGTCGCTGCTCGACGCCGAGCGCCTCGGTGAAGGCAGGGCTCAGCGCCTCGAGGAAGGAGCGCTCCTGCGCCGGCAACTCCGGGTCGGACAGGCGCTGGCGAAGCAGGTTCGCTCCCAGCGTCAAGCCCCCCACGCGGTCCTTCAGGTACTCGCCGGCCCACTGGGCCAGCCCCGGGTCGACGGGACCCTGGAACGCGAACGTGCGCTTCGTGACGCCACCGGTCGACGTGATGACGACGACCATCACGACGCGCGGCTGGATGAGCAGGACCTCGACGTGCCGGACGGTCGTCGTCTCGAGCGGCGGCGCGGACACGAGCGCGAGCAGCCGCGTCACCTGCGAGAGCATCTCGGTCGTCGCCTGCAGCGCCTCGTCGACCTCGGTTCGCACGGACGTCAAGTCGAGCGGGAACGTGCCCGGGCGAGATTCGAGCCGCTCGAGCACGCCCCCGGCGTACAGCCGGTAGCCGCGTTCGGTCGGAACCCGCCCCGCCGACGTGTGTGGATGCGTGAGCAGGCCGTCCGCCTCCAGTGTCGCGAGCTCGCTCCGCACGGTCGAGGGCGACACGCCGAGCGCGGCCCGCTCGACGAGGGCCCTGGAGCCGACGGGCTGCCGCGTGGCGACGTACTCCTCGACCACGTGCCGGAGGATCTCGCGCTGGCGGCTGGTGAGGGACAACTCGGAGTCTTGCATTTGCAGGGAAATTGTACTCCTCAGCTCAGGCGAGCAACTCGGCCGTCACGCCACCGCCGAGGAAACGCCCGCGATCGGTCAGCGCCAGGGTGCGCCCACCCTCGGCGCCCGCTGCGGCGGCGAGCCCGAGCTGTTCGAGGCGCGCGAGCGCCGCTTCGTCCAGCACGGGCTCGAGACCGGCGAGCAGCAGCGGCTCGTCCAGACGCAACCCGAGCATGATCCGCTCGCGCTGCAGGACGTCGGCCGCGAGCGGCTCGAGCTCGCGCGCCGGACGTGCGCCACGGCCGAGAGCCGAGACGTACGCGCTGAGTCGCGGTGAGTTGCGCCAGCGCATGCCGTCGACTGTCGAGACCGCACCGATCCCGAGGCCGAGGTAGTCGCGACCCTGCCAGTAGGCGAGGTTGTGTCGTGCGCGGAAGTCCGGCGCCGCGACCGGACGCCCGAGCCGGCAGAAGTTCGCCGTCTCGTACCAGCGGAGGCCGGCGCCGGTCAGCCGCTCCACGACCCGCTCGAAGTAGTCCTCCATCGCCTCGGCTTGCCGTTTGAGCTCATCCCCGTAGGTATGTGTGAAGCGCGTCCCCGGCTTGGCCTCGAGCTCGTAGCACGACAGGTGGTCCGGCTCGAGCGCGAGCGCCTCCTCGAGGTCGCGCTCCAGATCGGAGGCGCTCTGCCCCGGAATCCCGTACACCAGGTCGAGCGAGATGTTGTCAAAACTGGCATCACGCAAAGCGTAGAAGGCGCGCCGGACGTCGTCGGGCTGCGCGCGCCGCTCCAACACGCGCAGGAGCTGCGGCGCGAAGGACTGGGCGCCGAGGGACACGCGTGTGACGCCCGCGTCGCGCAGCAGCGCCGCCAGCTCCGGCGTCGCCGTCTCCGGGTTCGCTTCGACGGTCACCTCCGAGGCAGCGGGAAGCGCCCGCAGCAGCCGCGCCAGCGCGTCGTAGCGGGTGAACGTCGGCGTGCCGCCGCCGACGAAGACGGATTCGAGCTCGTCCGCGAGCAGCCCGCGCTCCAGCTCGAACTCCGCGAGCACCGCGTCCACGTAGCTCTCGTGCTGCGCTTCGCGGCCGACGACGGTGACGAAGTCGCAGTAGCCGCAGCGATGCGCGCAGAACGGCAGGTGGACGTACAGGTGACGAACGCCGCTCACTTCTGACCGTCTCCGAGATTGAGCACGGCGAGGAACGCCTCCTGCGGCACCTCGACGGCGCCGACCTGCTTCATCCGTTTCTTCCCCGCCTTCTGCTTCTCGATCAGCTTGCGCTTGCGCGTGATGTCACCGCCGTAGCACTTGGCGAGCACGTCCTTGCGCCGCGCCTTCACCGTCTCGCGGGCGATCACGCGCGAGCCGATAGCCGCCTGGATCGGCACGTCGAACATCTGGCGCGGGATCTCCTCCCTCAGCTTCTCGACAAGCGCCTTGCCGCGCGAGTACGCGGCGTCGCGGTGGATGACCAGCGACAAGGCATCGACCGGCTCGCCGCCGACGAGCACGTCGACGCGCACGAGCTTCCCGGGCCGGAAGCCGATGATGTCGTAGTCGAAGCTCGCGTAGCCGCGCGTACGCGACTTCAGCTGGTCGTAGTAGTCGAGCACGATCTCCGCGAGCGGGAGCTCGTACGTCAGGTGCACACGCTGCTCGGAGAGGTACTCGAGGTGGTCGAAACGCCCACGGCGTTCGTTGTTCAGCTCCATCACGGCGCCGACGAACTCCTTCGGCACGATGATCGACGCCTTCAGGTACGGCTCCTCCACCTGCTCCAGCTCCAACGGCATCTCCGCGGGGTTGTGGACCTCGATCCAGTCCCCCGTGGGCGTCTGTACGCGATACGCGACGTTCGGGGCCGTCACCAGCAGATCGAGATCGAATTCACGCTCCAGCCGCTCGCGCACGATCTCCATGTGCAACAGGCCGAGGAAGCCGCAGCGAAAGCCGAACCCGAGGGCCTTCGACACCTCCGGCTCGTAAAAGAGCGCGGCGTCGTTCAGCTTCAGCCGCTCGAGTGCGTCGCGGAGATCCGGGTAGTCGTCCGAGTCGGTCGGAAAGAGTCCCGCGAAGACCATCGGTTTCACGTCCTTGAAGCCCGGGAGCGGCGCGGCGGCAGGCGCGCGCTCGGAGGTGATCGTGTCGCCGACGCGCAGCTCGGAGACGTCCTTGAGCCCCGTGATCACGTAGCCGACCTCGCCGGCACCGAGCGACGGGACGGCACGCTGGCCCGGTGCGAAGAAGCCGATCTCCTGCGCCTCGAAGCGCGTGCCGAGCGCCATCGCGCGAAGTGGTTCCCGGGTCGCGAACGAGCCGTCGACAACCCGCACGAACGCGACGACTCCTCGGTACTGGTCGTACGACGAGTCGAAGATCAGCGCGCGGGCCGGCGCGTCCAGATCGCCGGCCGGAGGCGGCATGCGTTCTACCAAGGCGTCGAGCACCTGGTCGACGCCCTCGCCGGTCTTCGCCGAGATCCGGAGCACCTGCGACGCGTCGACGCCGAGGAGCTCCGACAGCTCGCGCGCCGCACCCTCGGGATCCGCCTGCGGAAGGTCGATCTTGTTGACGAGCGGGACGATCTCGAGGTCGTTCTCGAGCGCAAGGTAGGCGTTGGCGAGGGTCTGCGCCTCGATTCCCTGTGCGGCGTCGACGACGAGCAGCGCGCCTTCGCACGCCTGCAGCGAGCGAGAAACCTCGTACGTGAAGTCGACGTGGCCCGGCGTGTCGATGAGGTTCAGCTGCCGGCCCTTCCACTCGACGCGCACGGCCTGCGCCTTGATCGTGATCCCGCGCTCGCGCTCGAGATCCATCGAGTCGAGCAGCTGCTCACGCATGTCGCGTTTCGAGACGGCGTGCGTCAGCTCGAGGATGCGGTCGGCGAGCGTCGACTTGCCGTGGTCGATGTGCGCGATGATCGAGAAGTTGCGGATCTTTTCCTGGTCCATGCGTGATCAGGCTCGGCGGAAGCGGCCTCGCAAGGAGAGTAGCGTTTGCATCTCACGCACCCTCAGCGCGGCGCAGGCGGCGAGGTACGCTCCGGCGCCCGCGGCGAGCGCAGTCCCCAGCGAGGCAACCTGGGCGAGGATCGAGCGTCCGAGCACGTCGTCGAGCGGCCGCCAGACGCCGTAGCAGACGGCGGCTACCACGCCGGAGGCGACGATGATGCGGAGGACCGCCGACGTCGTGCGGCGGAAGTCGAGCAGACCGATGCGTGACCGCAACAGCAGGAGCAGCGCCGCCGTGCCGACCACGTTGACGACGGCGGTTGCGAGCGGAATTCCCCAGACGCCGAAGCGGTAGAAGACGAGGTCGAGCAGCGCGTTGAGGACGAGGTTCGCGAGGGCAACCCACGTCGGAAGCCAGTTCAGCTGCAACGAGAAGAAGGCGCGGTTGAGCATCAGCATCGCGCCGTTGAAGACGAGCCCCGCGCTGAACGCGGCGAGCGCACCTGCCACGACGGGCGTCTGTGAAGGCTCGAACTGGCCACGCTGGTAGAGCAGCCGGATCATCGGCTCCGCGAGCACGGCGGAAGCGACGCCGGCGGGGATCAGGAGAAAGGCGATCTGCCGCAGCCCGAGCGCGACGGTATTCCGAAAGCCGACGAAGTCGGCGCGCACCGCGAGTCGTGCGAGCGATGGGAAGAGCACGGTCGCAATCGCGACGGAGAACATCCCCTGCGGAAGCATGTAGACCCGAAAGGCCTTGTCGATCGCGGTCGGCGCGATCGTCGGGTCGAGCAGTCGCGAGGCGAAGAGCTGATCGACGAGGGCGTTGACGTTGATCAGCCCGAGCCCGAGGGTGACCGGGAGCATGAGCTTGAAGGTGCGCGCGACCGCCGGGTCGCGCCAGTCGATCACCATGCGCAGTCGGTCGTCGCGGCCGCGCAGCCACGGGATCGGGAGCAGAACCTGGATGACCGTTCCGATCAGGATCGAGACGGCGTAGACGTAGAGCTTGGCGTCCATCGACTCCGCCTGCGGGACGCCGACGACGAGGCCGACGATGATCGCGAAGTTCCAGAAGACAGGTGTGAGCGCCGGGATCGTGAAGTGCTCGTAGCTGTTGAGGACTCCGACGACGATTCCGGATACGCCGAGCAGCGCGACGATCGGGAAGAGCACACGCGAAAGCCCGACGGCGAGCGCGCGGTCTCCACCCGGGTCGCCGAACGGCCTGAGCACCCACGGCGCAAGCAGGATGAAGGCCGCGCTCAGGGCACCGAGTCCGAGCAGCATCAGCCAGAACAGCGACGAGGCGACGCGCCACGCGCGCTTGCGATCCCCGGACTCGAGCAGCTCGCTGAAGACGGGCACGAACGCGGAGGAAAGCGCGGCGTCCGCGACGAGGGCGCGCACGAGATTTGGCACTGCGAAGGCGACGGTGAAGGCGTTGATCCTGCCGCGGGTGCCGAAGTAGTAGGCGGCGAAGATCTCGCGAACGAGCCCGAACACGCGCGAGAGACCGGTCGCGAGCGAGAAGATCGCCGTCGACCAGGCGAGACGGCGACCCGTGCGGTCGTCCACGCGCCGAGTATAGGAAGCGCACCTGTTGCCGCCTTCCGGCACGGACCGGGCACGGTCCTGTGACAGGTTCGCCGATAGGATTGCGTCCGGGTGGTGGGTCAGGGGTGCCCCAGCGGGAGCCGGTTTTTCGAGGGGCTTGCTACCATCCCGTCGCCCGCCGAGCGCGGGCTTTTCTCAGATGGCGAACATCAAGCAGCAGAAGAAACGCGTCCGGACCGCCGCCCAGCAGCGGATGGAGAATCTGCGCTACCGCTCGACCGCGAGAACTCTCGCGAAACGGCTACGCGACGCCGCCGCCGACGGCGACGGGGCACAGGTGGATGAGGAGTACCGGAGGCTGGTCTCCTGGCTCGACCGTGCCGCGGCCCGCGGAGCGATCCACCGGAACACCGCTGCTCGCCGCAAGGCGCAGGCCGCGAAGCTCGTCTCCGGCAAGCCGTCCTAGCGCGCTGCCGTCCGCGGCTCGGCGGCACGCGTGATCTCGACGAGCGTCCGCTCGAGCTCGAGCTCCGGGGCCAGCCGGCTGCCACCCTTGAGGGCGTGATCGAGCTGCGCGAGGCGGATCGTCGCCTCCGCGAGTTCGCCGGGGGCGAAGTTGGCAGCGTGCGCGAAGGCCTTCTCGGCCGCAAAAGGATGCAGCTTCAGCCGCGAAGCCGCGTCACGGGGCCGAATGCCTTCCGCGGCCAGGGACTGGCACGCACGCACACGCCCGACGTGGTTTGCGAGCAGCGCCGTCAGCCGGGGGAGCTCGCGCGTGCCCGCGCGCTCGAGCAGTGACTCGGTCGCCGCGAGAACGGCGCCGACGTCCCGCCTCCCCCACGCGTCCGTCACCTCGAACACCGAAGTCTCGGCAGACGCCGCGGCAACAAGCTGCACGTCCCGAGCCGTGATGGGCTCACCGCCAGACCAGGTGGCGAGCTTCTCGATCTCGCCCCGGAGAAGCTCGGCGTCGTCGCCCACGACCTCGAGCAGGAGCCGGCAGGCGTCGCGATCGGCCTTCACGCCGAGCTGCTCGAACTGCTTCGCGATCCATGCGGGCAGTTCGCGTTTGCGCGGTGCGTCGTAGGCCAGTACCTCGCCGATCTTGGCGACGGTCTTGGCGAGCGCCGTCTCCTTCTTCATCTCGCCGCCGACGAGGGCGAGGACCGTTCCCGAGACTGGATCCTTCGCATATTCGGCGACCGCCTTGGCATCGGCCGCCTTCCACTCCTCGACGTCCTCGACGACGACCAAGCGCGCCTCCCCGCCGAACAGTCCGAGCGCGTTGCACGCTGCGACCGCGTCCTCGCCCGTCGCCTCGGCGGCGTGTAGGACCTCCACCGCTTCGTCGTCGAACCGGTTGCGCAGGCGCTCGACGGCCACGCGGATCTTCGGCCGGTCGCTGCCGACGATCAGATAGACGGGCTCGAGCGCGGTCGCCACCGGCGCCAAGCATAGGCCGCGACCGCCGCAGAGCCCGCCGCCAGCGCAGCGGCGAGCCAGCCCGATCGGACCTGCGCGAAAGGGAGGCCACCGAAGAGACGGGCGCACGCGGCGATGTATGCGGCGCAGAGCCCGCCAATCTGCGCGAGCAGCGTCGCTGGACCGGGCGCCACGGCGTCCACGGCGGCGGCGAGCAGCGCGAGCGCGAGCAGCGGCGGCATCGCGCACTCCGCGGCCGCGTTCGCGGGAACGGCAACGACGGAGACAGCATGAAACTGCACCCAGAGGATCGGCGCCGTCACCACGCCGCAGGCCGTCGAGATCGCAACCCCACCGGCCAGCGGTCGGGGAATCGGAAAGCCCTCGAGCTCGCGCATCAACGGCCGAACCAGGGTGAAGATCGCCGCGACCGCAGCGAACGAGAGCTGAAAGCCCGGATCGAAGAGCGCATATGGGTTCGTGGCGAGAAGCGCCGCCGCCGCCAGCAGGAGGAAGTGCCACGGGTCGCGCTGACGAGCCGCCAGCCAGGCGAACGACCCGAGCGCACCGACGATCCCTGCACGGAGCACCGACGGCTGCGGGCCTGCTGCGAGCACATACGACGCGATCGCCGCCAGCGCGGCGAAATGTCCCAGGAAGCGCGGTAGGCCGAGTAGCCACACGAGGAGCAGCACGCCGCCCGCGATCAGCGCAACGTTCTGTCCGGAAACGGCCAACAAGTGATACAGACCCGAGGCACGAAAGCGGTCGCGGAGATCTTCCGGCAATCCCTGATCCTCCCCGAGTACGACCGCGACCAGCAGCGCTCCTCGCTCTCCGCCCACGCGCTGGAGCGGGGCCGAAACCCGAGCGCGCAGCCGATCGGCAAGCCCTCCCACTCCGGTCCTCGCACCTACGATCGCCCAGCGGTCCGCGTGCAGCACGACATGCACGCCGTGGCGTCGCAACCATGTGCGCTCGTCGAAGCCGTCTTCGGGACCCCGCGGCAGCTGAACCGTCGCGATCAGCGACAGCCGCGCTCCCTGCGGCGGCGCGCGTCCGTTCGGCAGTACGAGCAGCACCGACTCGTGGACGGCGTCGCGACCGAACCGGAGGACGCGCGCGGGCACGCGCAGGCTGTAGCGAGTGCTGCGCGGAGGCGCCGTCACCTCGGCGAGCGTCCGCTCTGCGGTGCCGACCCGCCCCGCGAGCACGCTGCGGTCGATCGCATTCAGGCGGACGCTTCCCCACCACCAGCCGGCGAGAGCGACCGCGAGCGCGAGCAGTACGACGCGCCGCTCCCCGATCGCCCCCGCCGCCGCGGCCGTGATCCCGACGGCGAGCGCCGCGAGCGCCGGGTGCGCGAGGCGCGCGACGTTCGCGGCGGCGATCCCGCCACAGATGGCGGCGGCGAGGGCGTGCGGCGCGCGAACGGTCACGGCTGCACGAGGTCGCGCAGCTGATCGAGCCGCGCCGGGCCGATTCCGGGGATCGCGTCGAGCTCGTCGACACTGGAAAAGGCTCCGTGCTGCTGACGAAAGTCGAGGATCTTCTGCGCGGTCACCGGTCCCACTCCGGGCAGCTCGTCGAGCTGTTCGAGCGTGGCTGAGTTCAGGTGGACAGGCCCGGTCGGCTGGTTGGGCGCGCTCGACGCCGCTGACGCCACGACTCGCGCCGGGACGACGATCTGCACGCCGTCCGCGAGCGGTGCGGCCAGGTTGACGAGCGCAAGGTCGGCGCGACGTGTTCCGCCGCCCGCCCGTGCGACCGCGTCGGCGACACGGGAACCCTGCGCCAGCCGGTAGAGCCCGGGTCGCCGCACAGCGCCGACCACGTCGACGACGAGCGGCGCCGGCCTCGGCGCGGCACGGGCAGGTGCCGGAGCAACCGTCGCCGTGCCCGCGTCGCGGAGCAGCCGCGACGCGGCAAGCAGCGCCAGGGCGAGCACGAGCGCACCGAGGAGAATCGTCCGGCGTGGCAGCTGGAGGTCGGGCACGTCTCCAGCGTGCCGTGGAACGTGTCACGGCTCTGTGCCGATTTCGCGCCGGGCGTGCACAAAGAACTCCACCGCCCCGCGCGATCCGGTGATCGGGGAACGTGCCCGGCCGACGATCGTCCAGCCGCACGCGGTCAGGCCCGCCGCCGCACGCGCCACCGCGCGGCGGAGCCGCACTTCGTCGCGCGGCGGTCTCTCCAGCTGGAGCTCGAACATCGGCTTCACGAGTGCGATCAGCTCCGCGTCCGGCGCGATTCGCACCCGTTCCAACTGCCGTGCCGCGCGCGCGACGGCCAGGTAGGACAGATCGAGCGTCACGATCGCGATCAGGTCGGAAACGTGCACCGTCTCGAGCTCGCCGAGGTTGACGCGCTCCAGGTTCACGACGCGGCGGTCGGCCCGCAGCGCGCCTGCGAGCTGGCCGTAGCCGGCGTCGACGGCGTAGATACGCGCGGCCCCCGCGTCGAGCAGCGCCCGCGTGAAGCCGCCGGCAGCGGCGCCGAGGTCCAGCGCCGTCCTGCCGCGGACGTCGACGCCGAACGTCTCGAGCGCGAACCGCAGCTTCAGCTCGCCGCGGAGCGGCACGCGCTCACGTACGACGATCGCCGCCCCGCGGCGTACGAGCGATGCCGGATTGGTGACGATGCGCCCGTCCACCCGGACGGCACCGCTGCGGATCAGCGCAGCAGCGTCGGCCTCCGGACGAAGACGCGCCAACTCGGCCGAGAGCGGCCGAAAGCGTTGCTTGCCCATGCTTCCTCCTCGCAAGGTCGTTGCCCGCTTGGACAACGACCTGCGGAGGAGCACGGGCTGCTCCGCGGATCTACACCTACGTGAAGCCGGTCACGACGCGAATCCTACGGCAGACTGGAAGCGCGCTCTCGTTTGCGTCCGCCATTGCCCTGCTGCTGGGCAGCCTGCACGGGACCGTCATGCGCGGCCCGACGACGCCCGTCTGCCGCGTTGACGTGCCATGCGAGGAGCCGGCTGCACACGTCACGCTTCTCTTCGCCCGCAACGGGACGAGCAAACGCACGACGACGGATCGAAACGGCCGCTACCGCCTGCGGCTTGCCGCGGGCGTCTACTTGGTGCGGACGAACCAGCGCCCGTTCGGCACGGCACCGAGGCCCGCATCCGTGCGCGTCCGCGCAGGGCGCGACACCCGCGTCGACTTCGACATCGACACGGGAATCCGCTAGCTGACGACGAGGTTGACCAGCTTGCGCGGGACGACGATCGTCTTCCGCACCTGCTTGCCGTTCACGTGCGCCTGCACACGTTCCGATTCGAGCGCCCGGGCGACCAGGTCCTCCTCGGACAGCGACGCGTCGACCTCGAAGCGGTCGCGCACCCTGCCGTTGACCTGCACGACCAGCTCGAACGTGTCTCGTTCCAGCAGTGCCGGGTCCGCCTCCGGCCACGGCTGCTCCCACAGCCGCTCGTGGCCAAGTGCCTGCCAGAGCTCCTCTGCCACGTGCGGGGCGTACGGCTGGATCAGCGACACCGCCGTCTCTGCGGCGACGCGCGCGTCCGGCGAGGCAGTGTTCTTCGCCAGCTCGTTGACCAGCTCCATCACCGCGGCAATCGGCGTGTTGAACTGGAAGCGACGGCCGATGTCGTCGCTCACGCGCGCGATCGTCTCGTGCGCCTTGCGCGTCAGCGGACCGCTTGCGTCGCCTCCGCGCGGGGCCTGCTCGGCGGTTTCCTGGACGACACGCCAGAGACGGCGCACGAACCGCACCATTCCTTCGATGCCGGTGTCCGACCATTCCATGTCCTGGTCGCCCGGGCCCATGAACAGGATGTACAGCCGGACCTCGTCGGCGCCGTACTCATCGACGAGCGCGTCCGGCCCGACCACGTTGCCCTTGGTCTTCGACATCTTCGAGCCGCCCATCTGGATCCAGCCCTGGTGGAACAGGCGCGCGAACGGCTCGCGGAAGCCGACCAGATCCATGTCGTTCAGCGCCTTGACGAAGAAACGCGAGTACAGCAAGTGGCCCGTGAGGTGATCGATGCCACCGATGTACTGGGAGACCGGCAGCCAGTAGTCGACGATCCGACGGTCGAACGGCGCGCGGTCGTTGTGAGGATCGACGTACCGCAGGAAGTACCAGGAGGAGTCGACGAAGGTGTCCATCGTGTCCGCCTCGCGGCGTCCCTCCTTGCCGCAGCGGGGACACGGGACGCGGAGCCACTCCTCGTTGGACGCCAACGGTGGCTTGCCCTTCGGGTGGTAGTCCTCGATCTCGGGCAGCAGCACTGGCAGTTCCTCGTACGGCACCGGAACCGTGCCGCAATCGTCGCAGTGGACGATCGGGATCGGGCAGCCCCAGTAGCGCTGGCGCGAGAAGCTCCAGTCGCGTAGCCGATACGAGACCGCGGGTGCCCCCTTTCCCCGCTCGCGCAGCCACTCGACGATCGCCTGCTTCGCCTCGGTCGCGCTCAGCCCGTCGAACTCGCCTGAATTGACCAGCACTTCGTCCCCCGTGTGCTCGGAGAAGGCGCCTTCCTCGGGCGGCTCGGCGTCGCGAGGAACGACCACAGTCCGCACGGGCAGGTCGAAGGCCCGTGCGAACTCGTAGTCGCGCTCGTCGTGCGCGGGCACGGCCATGATCGCGCCGGTGCCGTACTCCATCAGTACGTAGTCCGCTACGTAGATCGGCGACCGCTCGCCGTTGACCGGATTCGTGACGTAGTGGCCCGTGAAGACGCCGGTCTTCGCCTCGCCCGCGGCGCGGTCTTCGGCCCGGCGCGCGCCTGCGTGCCGTGCGTACTCCCGCGCCTCCTCGCTCGCGTGGCGCTCGACGAACGGATGCTCCGGGGCGACGACGAAGAAGGTGGCGCCGAACAGCGTGTCGGGACGCGTCGTGAACACAGGCAGGTCGACGTCCAGCTCCTCGACGCGGAAAAGGATCTCCGCTCCCTCGCTGCGACCGATCCAGTTGCGCTGGACCGTCTTCGAACGTTCCGGCCACCAGCCGCCCTCCGGCAGCTCGTACTCGCGGAGCTCGTCTGCGTACGCCGTGATCTTGAAAAACCATTGCGTCATGTTGCGAAGCTCGATCTCGGCGCCGCACCGCTCGCAGCGGCCGTCGACGACGTACTCGTTCGCAATCACCGTCTGGTCGTTCGGGCACCAGTTGACCGGCGCCTCCCGGCGGTAGGCAAGACCGGCCTCGAAGAACTTCAGGAACAACCACTGTGTCCAGCGGTAGTAATCCGGCTCGTGCGATGACACCTCGCGGTCCCAGTCGATCGCCCAGCCCATCCGCCTCATCTGCGCGCGAATCGTCGCGATGTTCCGTTCGGTGATCTCGCGCGGATGGCCGCCCTCACGGATCGCGGCGTTCTCGGCCGGCAGCCCGAAGGAGTCGAACCCCATCGGTCGGACGACGTTCCAGCCGTGACGGCGCTGGAAGTGGGTCAAGACGTCGCCCATCGTGTAGTTGAAGACGTGCCCGATGTGGAGGATCCCGGAGGGATAGGGCAGCATCTCGAGCTGGTACCAGTGGCGGCCGTCGTCCTCCGCACCCGGCTCCGGGTTCGGGGTGTAGAAGGCGCGGGCCTCTTCCCACACCTGCTGCCACTTGGGCTCGATGGTTTTCGGGTCGTAGCGTTCCATGGATACAAAAAAGCCTCTCAGTCGAGAGGCCGTGGGAAGCTACCGCGGCGGGGCCGCGTTGCTTCCTGATCTAGTGAAGGAGCTCCTTCCGCATCGTTGATCCAACTCTAGCTGCTCGTTACGGTCGCATCTACCCGCGATCGAGGAGGTCCGAACCTTGCCCGGCTACACGAAGCTGAACCTGAAAGAGGTCGATGATCAGGCTCCGAATCTCGGCCTCGAGCCCGACATGGAGTTGCGGATGGCGCGCGTGGCGCTCGAGCTCGAGAACTCGGGCCTCAGCTACCAGCGATTCGCGCCGAATGCCCGGGCTCCCTTCGGCCACAGGCACAAGCAGCAGGAAGAGGTCTACGTGGTCGTCAACGGCAGCGGACGGATCAAGCTCGACGACGACGTGGTCGACCTGCGGCAGTGGGATGCCGTCCGGATCCCGAACGAGACGATGCGCGCCTTCGAGGCCGGGCCCGAAGGAGCTGAGCTCATCGCGATCGGGGCGCCGAACACCGGTCCCGGCGACGGTGAAACTACGCAGGGCTGGTGGAGTGACTGAGCCGCGGCTCGTCTCCGCCGGCCCCCGTGCGGAGCGACGGATCGCGCTCACCTTCGACGACGGCCCCTCCACGACAACGCCGTACGTGCTCGAGGCGCTGGAGGCGCACGGAGCCAAGGCGACGTTCTTCGTCATCGGCCGCTGGGTCGAGCAGCTGCCCGACACCGTCGCGGAGGCAGCCCGCCGCGGGCATGAGATCGGCAACCACACGTGGACGCACATCGACGGCGACCGCACACGGGAGCTCGAGACGCTGAGAGAGGAGGTGGGCCGAACCAACGACGCCATCGAGCGGCTGCTCGGCCGGCCGCCGCGACTGATGCGGCCTCCATACGGCTCCGATCCGGGCCGCTTTGCACGGGTCGCGGCGGACTGCGGGCTCGAAGCAACCGTGCTGTGGTCGGTGCAGTCCTTCGATTGGCAGGACCCGGACGGGCCCGACGAGATCGTCGCGCAGGTGCTCGCCGAGGTCGAGCCGGGTGCGATCGTGCTCCTGCACGACGGCCAGCGGGAGACGAACGACGCCGCGCCCAGGCCCGCGACACGCGCCGCGCTCCCGACGCTGCTCGAGCGCCTGCGGGCCGACGGCTACGAGTTCGTGACCGTCTCGGAGCTGCTCGACACCTAACCTGCAGCTCGAGGTGCTCGAGCTGTTCCCCGACAGCGCCCGGGTCTCGGGCGGCGAGCTGACGCTCGGCGGCGTCCGCGCGGGCGCGCTCGCAAACGAGATCGGGACGCCCCTCGTCGTCTACTGCGAGGAGACGATCCGAGCGCGGGCGCGCGCGTATCGCGCGGCGGCGCCGGAAGCGCTCGTCGTCTACGGAACGAAGGCGTTCCCGAACGTGGCGGTCCTCCGCGTCCTCGCCGAGGAAGGGCTCGGCGCGGACGTCTCGACGCTCGGCGAGCTGCGCTTCGCGCTCGCGGCGGGTGTCCCGGCCGATCGGCTGGTGGTGCACGGGAACAACAAGTCGGACGAGGAGCTCCAGGCCGCCGCGGAGGCGGGCGCCGCCTACGTCGTCGTCGACTCGCCGGACGAGTTGGAGCGCGCGCCGGGGCGGCTGCTCGTGCGCGTGACGCCCGGAATCGAGGCGGAGACGCACGAGGACATCCGCACCGCCCACGTCGGCTCGAAGTTCGGACTCACCCCGGAGGACGCTGCGCAGGCGGTGCGCTCAGGCCGCGTCGTCGGCCTTCACGTCCACATCGGCTCGCAACTCGTCTCGACCGACGCGGCGCGGGAGACGGTCGCTTGGGTGAACGGCTTCGTCGAAGAGCTCCGGTGGCGCCCGGAGATCGTCGACCTGGGCGGCGGGCTGGGCGTGCCGACCATCCCAGGCGAGCATGTCCCGTCGATCGGCGAGTGGGTCAGCGCGTTACTCGAGGGGCTCAGGGTGGACGCCGGCGTGATCCTCGAGCCGGGCCGCTCGCTCGTCGGAGCGGCCGGAGTGACGCTCTACCGCGTCGGGGCCGTGAAGCGCGCGTCCCCGGACCGCGTCTGGGTCGCGGTCGACGGCGGCGTGTCCGACAACCCGAGGCCGCAGCTGTACGACGCGCACTACACCGCGCTGGTCGCGAACCGCGCCGACGCGGAGCCGACGGGCACGTACAGCGTCGCCGGCAAGCACTGCGAGTCCGGCGACGTGCTGATCGACCGGGTTGCGCTCGCCGAGCCTCGACGCGGCGACCTGCTGGCAGTGCCGGCGACCGGCGCGTACACGCTCGGGATGGCATCCAACTACAACGGCGTGCCGCGCCCGGCCGCCGTGCTCGTCCACGACGGCGAGGCGCGTCTGATCCGCCGCCGGGAGACGATCGACGACCTGCTCGCGTTGGAGGTTCCATAGCTCGGTTCGGAGCCCGCTCGGCTCAGATTCCGCTTCGTTAGGCGGTTAGGACCCGCCGATCAGGGGGAGAAGAACAGTTCACGAATGCGGCAGAGAGGAGTTCGCATGGAGCGGACACCGGAAAGCCGCCCGACGGGTGCGACGACTACGATCGTCGAGATCTGGGGCTTCGTGGATCCAGCATTCGCGAACATCGACTTCACCGGTTGGTCAGTGGAGGCGAAGGACGGAAAGATCGGCAAGGTGGACGACGCCACGATGCAAGCCGGCGGCGGCTTCTTCGTCGTCGACACGGGGCCGTTGATCTTCGGGAAGAAGGTCGTTCTCCCGGCCGGGCTGATCGAGCGACTGGACCTGGACACGGAAACGGTCTTCGTCAACCGGACGAAGGACGAGATCAAGAACGCGCCGGAGTACGACTCCGATCGCGGGGTCACGAACGAGTACCGCCGAGACCTCGCCGGCTACTACACCCGGTAGCTCTTTCGCAGTTCTCGGGGGCGGCCACGGCCGCCCCCGCCCGACGACCTTATGTAGCTCCGATCGTCCATACGGTGGCGCGTCTGCGATTCCATCCGCTCAGGCCGTTGCGGCGAGGCCCGGGCGAACGAGACGGGGCGGCGCGACGAGCTTCGCGTCGCTGACGTGGGGATTCGACGGCTCAGCCAGCGGCGGAGCGCCGAATGACGCGCGAACGCGCTCCTCGGGTGCGTCGCCGTACAACGTCGTCCGCTGGCGCGGGACGCGGCCGGCGGCTCGGATCAGCTCCTCCATCTGCTCGGGGGAGAGCTCCTGGCCCCATCCGGCACCGGCGGCGCGCGAGATCGACTCGTTCATCAGCGTGCCGCCGAGGTCGTTGACGCCGGCGCGCAGCGCCTGCAAGACGCCTGCTGGGCCGGCTTTCACCCAGGACACCTGCACGTTCGTGATCCACGGATGTAGAGCGAGGCGCGCGACGGCGTGCACGAGCAACGTCTCGGCGAACGTCGGGCCGCGGCGCGCACGGCCCTTGATGTAGATCGGCGCCTCCATCGGCACGAACGGCAGCGGCACGAACTCGGTGAAGCCGCCTGTCTCACGCTGCTGCTCGCGCGCGGCGACCAGGTGACGGGCCCAGGCGCGCGGCCTGTCGACGTGACCGAACATCATCGTTACGTTCGAGCGGAGCCCGACGCGATGCGCCGCCGCGTGCACCGCGAGCCACTGCGCCGTCGTCACCTTGTCGGGACAGATCACGCGGCGCACCTCGTCGTCCAGCACCTCCGCCGCGGTTCCGGGAAGCGAGCTGAGCCCGGCGTCGCGCAGGCGCGTGAGGTAGACGTCGAGCGGCAGGCCGAGCGTCGCCGCCCCCTGCCAGATCTCGAGCGCGCTGAACGCGTGCACGTGTAGGTCGGGGACGGCCTCCTTGATCGTGTGCACGACGGACTCGTAGTAGTCGCCGTCGAAGGCGGGATGGATCCCGCCCTGCAGGCAGATCTCCGTCGCGCCGCGGTCCCACGCTTCGCGCGCGCGGCGCGCGATTTCCTCGTGCGGGACGAGGTACGGCGCGCCGCGGAGGTTCGCCGCGAGACGCCCCTTCGAGAATGCACAGAAGCCGCAGCGGAAGTAGCAGACGTTCGTGTACTGCACGTTGCGCGTGACGACGTAGGTGACGACGTCGCCGTTCACCTCGCGCCTCAGCGCGTCGGCGGCGGCGAAGACGCGCTCGCGGTGGGCGCCCCGTGCGCGGAACAGGCGGACGATCGCGTCCTCGTCGAGATCCTTTGCGTCCAGCGGAGGCGCGTCTCGAACGAGTGTCGGCACCCGCGTGTGTTCGCCGGGCGCCCAGTCGTCTTCGCGCGCGAGTCCGAGCGAGTCGGACGCTTGCAGCACCTGCGGCAGGACATTCGCGTCGAGCCACTCCGCGCCGACATAGCGCGGGTAGACGCAGAGCCGGGGCGCGAGCTCGAGGCCTCGCGAGCGCGTCGCCTCATGCAGCGCCTCGACCTCCGGCCACGGCGCCTCGGGGTTGACATGGTCGACGGTGACCGGCGAGATCCCGCCCCAGTCCGAGATGCCTGCGTCGAGGAGCCGCGCGAACTCGCCGGTCAGGTTCGGCGGCGCCTGGACTGCCACGTCGTCCGGGAGCAGCAGCCGTGCGGCCGCGATCGTCCAGAGGTGCTCGTCGAGCGACGGCTCGGGATGCGAGGCCATTCGCGTACCGGGTTTGGCGCGGAAGTTCTGGACGATCACTTCCTGGACGTGTCCGTAGCGCGCGTGCTGCTCGGCGATCGCACGCAACGCGTCGAGCCGCTCGGCGCGTGTCTCGCCGATCCCGATCAGGATCCCAGTGGTGAAGGGCACGCGCAGCTCGCCGGCGGCGGCGATCGTCTCCACGCGTGCGTCTGGATCCTTGTCGGGCGACGCCCAGTGCGCTTGACCGCGTTCCAGCAGCCGCCGCGACGTCGACTCGAGCATCAGGCCCATCGACGCCGCGACGGGACGCAACACGGCGATGTCATCGCGCGTCATCACGCCCGGATTGAGGTGCGGCAGCAGTCCCGTCTCCTCGAGCACGCCGCGTGCACAGCGGGCGAGGTACTCGAGCGTGGATTCGCAACCGAGCGCGTTCAGCTCACGGCGCGCGACCACGTAGCGCAGCTCCGGCTTGTCGCCGAGCGTGAACAAAGCTTCACGGCAGCCGGCCGCTGCGCCGGCGCGTGCGATCTCCAACACCTCGTCGACCGTCATGTACGCGCGCGCGCCGCGCCGCGGCGGCCGGGCGAACGTGCAGTAGCCGCACACGTCGCGGCACAGCTTCGTCAGGGGGATGAAGACCTTCGGCGAGTAGGTGACGAGAGGATCCCCGCGACGCGCCCGCGCAGCGTCGAGAAGCTCGTCGAGCGGCGTCTCGAGGAGCTCGTGGTCCCTCATTCCACGGAGCCTAGTCGGGCCGTATGGCGCCGCGGCCAACCACCCGCATAGCCCACCCAATACCGGTGCAGAACGTTCGGCTTCACCTGGATGACGCTTCACAGAAGGCGCGGCTTGGCCGCGCCGACGCACACCCCCACACGGAGAGAGAGTCCCCTCCGAACGCGCGTCTGCGGTCTTCCTCGAGGAAAGTGCGGAGCACTTTCCTCGAAAAAGCTTACCTGGCGCTGAGGAGCTTCCCGATCGCGTTCCAGTGGCCGCCCTTCCACTGGATGACTTGTGCCTGCGTGATCGGGAAGCGGCTCGCAGGTGTCGTGTGGACCACGACGCCCGGGTAGAGGAACGGGTTCTTCTTGTCGTTCATGTGCGTCACGGCGCGCAACAACCCGTCGCGCGTCGGCGGGTTGCCCGCGTGCGCGAGCGCGTTGATGAACTCGTAGGCGACCGCCATCGCGTACACGTGGTAGACGTCGGTGGGATCCGCGTTCGGCTGATATTTCCTGAGGATCGTCCGGTAGAGCGCGACGACCTTGTCCTTCTTGAAGCGCGGGTCGGTCGGGTCCTTGACGAAGCCGATCGACACGGAGCCGGACGCCAGTGAGCCCACGGATGACTGGACGATCTTCATCACGTTCGAGGCGCTCGAGACCTGGTTGACGATGATCCGCGGCTTCCAGCCGAGCTTCCGCACCTGGATGTAGGCCTGGATCGCGTACTTCGGCGTCGCCGCGATCAGAAAGGTGTTCGCCTTCGACGACTTCAACGCCGCGACCTGCGAGTTGACGTCGGACGCCGTCGGGTCGTAGCCCTGCTTCGCGACGATCCGGCCTCGGCCGCCAAGCCCCTTCTCCAGGCCGCGGAGCATCTCCTTGCCGTAGTCGTCGTCCTGGTAGAGGACGGCGATCGTCGCCTTCGTCTTCTGCGCCCGCAAGTACTTGCCGTAGATCGCGCCCTCGGCGACATAGCTCGGCAGGAACCCGATCGTGTACGGGTACTGCTTGGAGTCCCGCCCGAATGTCAGGCCGCCGGAGGCGACGAAGATTTGAGGAACCTTGGCCCCGTTGAGGAGCGCGCGCACGGCGAGGTTTTGCTCGGTGCCGAGGGAGTTGAAGACCGCGAAGACGTGCTCTTCCTGAATCAGCCGCCGTGTCTGGTCGACGGTCTTCGACGGGTCGTACTGATCGTCCAGGTACTCGTAGTCGATCTTGCGTCCGTTGACGCCGCCGTGGGTCTCGTTCCAGTACTTGAAGTAGGCGTCGGCCCCGCGCGCGACGGAGGCGTATGCCGCGGCCACGCCGGAAAGCGGAACCGTCCCGCCGATCTTCACCGAGCTCGACGAGACGCCCGGATCGAGCCGGGTTGCCCCCGCAGCGCCGGACACGAGCGCCAAGGCGCCCAGCACGATCGCGATGCTCCTCAAGAGGTCTCCTTTGCCGGTCCTCGCTTGAGACCAGTCTGCCAGCGATTTGTCAAAGCCGAGACTGCCGCCGCAGCGAACGCGCCGAGGACGAGTGCGACGCCGAACGCGAACGTCGGAATGCCCGGCGAGTTCGAGACCCACTTCGGGGCGTAGATCTGCACGTACTCGACGAACGCGGCGCCGACGAGGATGCCCGGGATCGACGCGAAGCCGCCGATCGCGACGCCGACCAGCAGGTAGATCGACAGCTGGACGGGGAAGCTGCTCGGGTTCGCACCGAGCGAGAGAATGACCAGGATCGAGCCGGCTACGCCCGCGTATGCGGCGGACATCCCGAACGCGAGCGTCTTGTACAGCGGCACCCAGACGCCGAACGACGACGCCGCGACCTCGCTGTCACGAAGCGCCCGCCACGTGCGCCCGACGGGGGAGGCGAGGACGAGCCACGCGAGAACGACGAGGATCCCCGCGCTGACCCACGTGACGTTGTAGTACCAGCGGTTCGAGTGGAACGTCCCGAAGAGGAGGCCCGTGCTGCCCCCGGTGAGGCTCTCCCACTTCTTGATGATCGCCGGTACCGAGACGGCCAGCGCGAATGTCGCCAGCGCCAGATAGAGCCCGCGCAGTCGCAGGGCCGGGAGTCCGAACATCAGGCCCGCGACGCCGGCAACCAGTCCCGCAACCGGAATCGTCTTCCAGTCGTGCCAGTGCTCATGGAAGACCAGCACCCCCGTCGTGTAGCCCCCGATCGCCATGAACGCGCCGTGGCCGAGCGACACCTGACCCGTGTAGATCGTCAACACGTAGAGGCCGAGCATCGCCACGAAGTACTGGCCCACGCGCGCGAGCTCGAACAGCCGGAAGTCGCTGACGACGTGCGGCAGGACGAAGAACGCAACGACGCCCGCTGCGAGCAGCGCCGCCCGTAGCGCCCACGCCCTCATACCTTGCGCACCACGCGTCGTCCAAAGAGGCCATCCGGTCGGACGAGCAGCACGAGCAGGATCACGGCCAGCGCGACGGGCAGCTTCAGCGAGCTGCCGATCGGATGCCACATCGCGACGAGGTTCAACACGACGCCGAACGTGAGGCCGCCGACGACCGCGCCGAGCGGCGACTCGAGCCCCCCGAGCACCGCGGCCGCGAACGCGTACAGCAGCACCGTCAGCATCATGTTGAACTCGAGACCCCCGAGCGCCGACGCGGTCAGCATCCCGGCCACCGCGCCGATCGCCGCCGCGAGCCCCCAGCCCAGTGCGAGCATCCACCCGACACGGATGCCGACGAAGCGTGATGCCTCGGGGTTCAGAGCAGCAGCGCGGAGTGCGAGCCCGACCTTCGTGAACTGGAACAGGAGCCAGAGCAGGAAGACGAGGACGAGCGAGACGGCGATGATGCCGAGGTCCTGAATCGAGAAGGCGACGCCCGCGACGTGGATCGGCCGCGTCGAGAACGGCGAGTCGAACTGGTGCACCGCGCCGCCCCAGATCCATGCGGACGCGCCGTTGAACATCAGCGCGAGCCCGAGCGTGACGATCACGAGCGTGAGCACCGGCGCGCTCTCCACCGGCCGGATGATCGTGCGCTCGAGTGCGACGGCACCGACGAACGCGATCGCGCATGTCAGGACGAACGCGGGCCAGTACGACATGTGATGCATCAACGAGAAGGCGATGAAGGTGGTGAACGTCGCCATCTCGCCCTGCGCGAAGTTGATCACGCCGGTCGAGCGGTAGATGATCACGATCGCCAGCGCGAGCGACGCGTAGACCCCGCCGGACGAGAGGCCGGTCACGATTTGCTGCGCGTAATCGCCGGCGGAGTAGAAGAGCATCAGCCACTAATATCCGAGGTAGCTCCGCCGGACGGACTCGTCGCTGCGCAACTCGTCGCTCGTGCCTTCGAGGGCGACACGTCCGGCCTCCAACACGTACGCCCGCTGCGACGCGTCCAGCGCGACGGTCGCGTTCTGTTCGACCACGAGCACGGTCAGGCCCTCTTCGCTGTTCAGGCGCGTCACGATCTCGAAGATCTCGCGCACGACGATCGGCGCCAGCCCGAGCGACGGCTCGTCGAGGAGCAGCAGCCGCGGCCGGGACATCAGCGCGCGTGCGAGCGCGAGCATCTGCTGCTCGCCTCCCGAAAGCGTCCCGGCGTGCTGGTCGCGTCGCCGCCCCAGCCACGGGAAGTAGCCGAGCACGCGGTCGAAATCCGGCTTGCGCACGGTATACGCGCCGAGGCGCAGGTTTTCCCAGACGGTCAGCTCGACGAACGTCCCGCGCCCCTCCGGGACGTGTGCAACGCGGGAGCGCGCCGCGTGTTCAGGCGAGCGGCCGATCCGCTCGCCGTCGTAGACGATCGTCCCGCTCGTGTGCACGGTGCCGGAGATCGCGCGCAGTGTCGTGGTCTTGCCGGCTCCGTTCGCGCCGAGCACGCTGACGACTTGGCCTTCGTCGACTGCGAGCGAGATGTCGTGCAGCACACGCAGGCCGCCGTAGCTCGCGCTGACGTCCTGCAGCTCGAGGAGTGCCATCAGACCGCGCCCAGGTACGCCTCGATCACGGCCGAATCGGACTGCACCTCCGTGGGCGCACCGGAAGCGATCAGGCGGCCGAAGTCCAGCACATGTACGCGGTCGGCGAGGCCCATCACCAGGCCCATGTGATGCTCGACGAGCAGGATCGTCAGCTCGAAGTCGCGCCGAACGCCGCGCAGGAACTCACCAAGCCCCTGCACTTCCTCGTGGTTCAGCCCGGCCGCCGGCTCGTCGAGCAGGAGGAGTCGTGGCCCTGAGACGAGAGCGCGCGCGAGCTCGACGCGCTTGAGCGTGCCGAACGGCAGCCCACGTGCGACCCGATTCGCGACCGGCAGCAGGTCGACGTACTCGATCACGGAGTCCACGCTCCGCTCCCCGTGATGGGCGTGTGTACCCATGTGCACGTTCTCGCGCACGGTCAGCGTCGGGAAGAGCTCGACGTTCTGGAACGTGCGCGCGATGCGTCGCTTGATCACGCGGTGCGGCGCAGTGCGAAGCAACGATTCGCCGTCGAAGACCACGTCCCCCGAGTCGGGGTCGTAGAGCCGCGTGATCACGTTGAACGCCGTCGTCTTCCCGGCACCGTTCGGGCCGATCAGGCCGACGATCTCCCCCGCGTCGACGTCGAAGGAGACCGCGTCGAGGGCGAGGATGCCGCCGAACCGGCGGGTGACGTTGTCCAGAGCCAGCAGCGGCACGCCGCCGTACCTTAAGCCGGGCAACAGCCGGCGAGGGCCGCTTCGCTTACGGTTCGCGACGGGGGCGCCCCTTTCCACCGAGATGCGAGGAGGGGGAAATGAAGCTCCGCATGCGCGTGCTCGCGGTCATGCCGCATCTCTGGTCGCACTGGCGGGCACTACCACGGCCGGCGCCCAGAACCAGAGCGGGTTGGTCAACGTTGCGATCGTCGACAACACGGTGCAGATTCCGATCGGGGTCGCCGCGAACGTCTGCGGCGTGACGGTCAATCTGCTCGCCTCGAACATCCTGAACGGCGACACGACCTGCAGCGCCGTCAGCGACGCAACCGCGACCTTCGCCGGGGCGGCGGCGGAAATCAGCAGGGGCTGATCAACCTGTACGTCGCGACGCGTCCTGCGACGTGTTGGGGAACGCAACCGCCGGCGCGTAGGCGCCCAAAGCGCACAACGGGGCGGAGCATGCTCGAAGCTCCGCCCCGTTGTGGATCATTTCGCGGCGAGAGCCGCGGGCTCGGTGACCGGCGCGGCGCAGGCAAAGCGCTCGCAGACGTAGACCGAAGGCTTGCCGTCCACCGGCCCCTTCCCCTCGAGCAGAGGCACGCCTTCCGCCGGCCCGAACGCGACCACAGCGTTCGGCTGCCAGTTCGCCAGGGCGGCACGCGCGATCTCGTCGCCCGGCGTTCCGACGATCGCCAGCTCGCGCCGCGGCGACAGATGCAGGTCGAGGGCGGAGAGTGCCCACCCGAACGCGCCCGGTGCGCGGGCGAAGCCGTTCACAAGCAGACGCAGCACCGAGACCGCGTGACGCTCGAGCTCGTCGTCGCCGTAGATCCGCGCGAGGCGCAGGAGGACGTGGGCGAGCATCGAGTTGCCCGACGGTGTCGGATGGTCGTCCAGCGGCTTCGTCCGCGCTACGAGTTCCTCGCCGTCGCTCGGCGTTCCGAAGAAGCCGCCATGCACCTCGTCCGCGAACAGCTCGACTGCGAGGGTCGCGAGACGGTGCGATTCCTCGAGCCAGTGCAGCTCGCCGGTCGCGACGTGCAGCTCATAGAACCCGTGCGCCACGCTCGCGTAGTCCTCGAGGAACCCCGTGTGCTTTGCAACGCCCGCGCGGTAGGACCGATACAGCCGCCCGTCCTTCGACATCGTCCCGAGCAGGAACACCGCGGCTCGCCGCGCCGCATCGATCCAGTCGGTCCGGCCGAGATGCCGACCCGCCTCCGCAAGCGCAGCGAGCATCAGGCCGTTCCAGGATGCGATCGCCTTGTCGTCGCGCAGCGGCTTCGGCCGCTGCTCGCGGCGTGAGAACAGCTCCGCGCGCAACTCACGCGGCAGCTCGCCGCGCACGATGTAGCGGTCGTCCTCGAACGGCTCCAAGAACTCGTCCGGAACGCCGTCGCCGCGCGTCCACGTGAACGTCAGCCCCTCGACGCCGTTCGTGTCCGCATCCTGCGCCGACGCGAAGCCGCCGTCCTCGAGCGCGAGCTCGCGCAACACGTAGGCGACGGTTTCCTCGACGACCTCGCGCCAGCGCCCCTTGCCGCTGACGAGCCACCCGTGCAGGTACGCGGGCACGAGCAGCGCGTTGTCGTACAGCATCTTCTCGAAGTGCGGGACCAGCCAGCGCTCGTCGACGGAGTAGCGGTGGAAGCCGCCGCCAAGGAGGTCGTACATCCCGCCGAGCGCCATTCCGTCGAGCGTCCGCTCGGTCATCTCGGTCTCGCCACGTCGGAGCAGGAACTCGAGCGTCGAGGCCTGCGGGAACTTGGGCGCTCCGCCCCAGCCGCCCCAACGCCGCTCGAAGCCCTGTCGCAGCGCGCGGACCGCGTCGTCGAGCAGCGCGCCGGTCAGCGGCTCGCGCGACGCGTCGAGGCGCGCCGACGCGCGCACCGAATCAGTGAGCGCCTGGGCCTGGCGGACGACGTCGTCCCGCCGCTCCCGGTAGGCGTCCGACACCGCGCGCAGAACCTGGTGGAAGGACGGCAGCCCGTGTCGCGGCTCGGGTGGGAAATACGTCCCGCCCAGGAACGGCTCTCCTTCCGGCGTGAGGAACACGGTCATCGGCCAGCCGCCCTGGCCGGTGAGCGAGACAACCGCGTCCATGTAGAGCGCGTCGACGTCGGGACGCTCCTCCCGGTCGACCTTCACACTGACGAAGCGCTCGTTCATGACCTCCGCGGTCGCAGCATCCTCGAACGACTCGTGCTCCATCACGTGGCACCAATGGCAGGCTGCGTATCCGACGCTGAGGAGAATCGGCTTGTCCTCGGTGCGCGCCTTCGCAAACGCCTCGTCGCCCCACGGGTACCAGTCGACTGGGTTGTCCGCGTGCTGGAGCAGATACGGCGAGGTCTCCCCGGCGAGCCGGTTCACGCGATCACCTCCCCGCCGGTGTAGAGACGGCCGCGGCGCGCCTCCTCGTACGTGACGAATGCATTCCCCTCGGCGAGCCGAAGTTCTCGCACGAGCGCTTCGGCGACGCAGCGCACGAGCTTCGTGACCGTCTCCGGGTCTTTGCCTTCGAAGGCAACAACCCGTGCGAACGGAGGATGGGTGTCGCGTGGCTGCTTCGTCTGCTCGTCGGCGCCTTCGACATACCGCTCGAGTGTGCGCCACGTCCCCCACGTCCCGTTCGATTCCTCGCCCAGCAAGTCCGCGACCTCGCAGCAGACGGTCGCCAGAACCGCGTCGACGTCGACCTCGGGATGCTGCCGAAGCGCTTCCACGTGGATCACCGGCACGGTGGGATGATGCCCGCATGAGGTCTCTGCCCGGCGGAACTGTCACCTTTCTCTTCACCGACATCGAGGGGTCGACTCGGCTGCTGCAGGAGCTGGGTGACCGTTATGCCGACGTCGTCCGGGATCACCGCCGCATCGTCAGAGAGCAGTTCGACGAGTCCGGCGGGACGGAGGTGGACACGCAGGGAGACGCGTTCTTCTACTCGTTCGCGCGCGCCCGCGACGCGGTCGCCGCCGCCGTGGACGCCCAGCGTGCCCTCGGTGACCACGCATGGCCGGACGGCGCCGGCGTCCAGGTGCGCATGGGTCTTCACACGGGTGAGCCGACGGTCGGCGAGGAGGGGTATCTCGGGCTCGACGTCGTCCGCGCAGCGCGGATCTGCTCGGCCGGACACGGCGGACAGATCTTGATGTCCGAGACGACACGCGCGCTGTTGGGCAACGACGTGCCGACCGGCGCCGCGATCGTCGATCTCGGGCGCCAGAACCTCAAGGACGTGCAGCACGAGCGGATCTTCCAGCTGACGATCGGAGGCCGCTCCCAGACGTTCCCCGCGTTGAAGACGCAGCCGCACGAGGATTCGCCGGACGAGCTCGCGAAGCGGATCGAGCGCCGCGTCAGCGAGTACGTCGAGCAGTCCATCGATCAATCGCTGGGTCGGGGAAAACCGCCGACCAAGCTCGCGCTCGGCGGCATCGGGATCCTGATCGCGTCGCTCGTTCTCTTGCTCACGATCGTGATCGGCGCGATCGCGGCCCTGAAGGCGGTCTTCTGACACCCTACGCCGTCACGGCTTGACGCGAGACACCGTGTTCGAGCCCTGGTTGACGACCCAGATCGTGCGTCCGTCGAACACGATGTCGCGCGGCTTGCTGCCGACTCGTAGGCGCTCGACGATTCGCCCGGTCGCGGCATTGACGCGGACGACGAGCCCGGCGTCGTAGACGGACGCGTACACGGACCGGCCCAGGACCAGGACACCGGCGCCCTCTCCGCCCAGGCGCACGCGCCGGAGGACCCGTCGTGCCACGGGGTCGATCTTCAACAACGTCCCGCGGGAGAAGCTCGTCGCCCAGACCGCATCGGGCGCGATCGCGACCGCATCGAGGTCGCGGTCGCCCGTGACCTTCGCGCCGGCCACAGCGTTCGTCGCGGGGTCGACCGCCGACAGCGTCCCGTCTTGGTTCGTGACCCACAGGAGGTTGAAGCCGAGCGCGAGCGCTTCGGGATTCCCGCCGATCGGGACGCGCGCGACGACCATGTTCGTCGCGGTGTCCACCCGGTCCACGAACCCGCCGTTGTCCGCCACCCACAGCGTGTTGCCGGCACCCAGTAGGCCGGCAGGCTGGCCGCCCAGCGCCACGTGCGCGACGACCGCGTTCCGCGCCGGATCGACCCGTGTCAAGAGGCCGTTCGGGCCGAAGTCGCCGACCCAGATCGAGCCTCCGGCAAATGCCACGCCGCCGGGCTGTCCACCGATCGCGATCTTCGCCTTGACGGTGCCCCGCTCGATCCGCGTCACTGTGCCGCCGCCGTAGTCGGCCGTCCACAGTGCGCCCGCACCGAAGGTGAGCGCGACCGGCGACTGGCCGACCCTGACCGACGCCGGAGCGACCTCGACAGACGCACGGGCGAACGCGCTCCGCCGACCCTGTTGATCGACGGCCTGGACGCGAAACGCGTGAATCCCCGGCCCCAGGCGCACGACATGTGGCGACGTGCACGGCTTCGCGGCAGCCGAATCGAGGGCGCAGCGGTAGCGCAACCCCTTCGCAGGTGACGAGAAGCGGAAGGCGACCGCACCGGCGACACTCTCCTTGGGGGCGATGAGCCGTGGGGCCGGAGGCCCGGCCGAGCCAAAAAGGAGCCCGATGAGGAGCGCGATCATGGGTGGCAACGCCCAGCGCCGGTACTGCCATAGGGTCGGAAGGTGATGCCCACGTTCGAGCCCCTTCAGGGAGTGCGCGTCGTCGACGTCACGACGTCGCTCGCAGGACCGTACTCCTCAGAGATCCTCGCGTCACTGGGCGCCGACGTCGTGAAGGTCGAGAACCCCGACGGCGGCGACGAAGCCCGCAGCTGGGGGCCGCCGTTCCTCGACGGCGAGGGCATCCTCTCCCTGTCCGCCAACGCGTCGAAGCGGTCGCTTGCGCTCTCTTTCCGGGAGGAACGTGGCCGGGAGGCGCTTTTGCGCCTCGCGGAGGGCGCCGGCGTCTTCATCGTCTCGCTCCGCCCGGGCCTCGCCGAGCAGCGGGGACTAGGGCCCGAAGAGGTGCGCGCCCGTAATCCCGAGCTCGTGTACTGCACGATCGGCGCGTTCGGAAACCGCGGGCCGTTGTCCGGGGACTCGGGCTACGACCCCCTCGTTCAGTCGTTCAGCGGGATCACGCCGCCACGGAACGGCATTTCCGCTCATCGCGCCCTACCAGGTACTGCCGACGAGGGACGGCGAGCCGGCCCTGTTTCCTGACAGCCTGTGGATGCGGCTTCGGGGCGCCCTCGACCTCGACGAGGACGAGCGGTTCGCCACGAACCCGGCTCGCGTGCATAACCGCACTGCCCTGGTCGCCCTTCTCTCCGAGCGTTTGCGCGCGCGTGACACGGACGACTGGATCGCAGTTCTTCGCGCCGCGGGTGCTCCTGCTGCGCCCGTGCAGGACGTGCTCCAGGCGGCACGCCACGCGCAGACGGATGCACTCGGCATGCTGCAGGAACTCGGCTCCGCAACGATCGTCGCTCGCCGCTTTCCGCCGACGGCGAGCGAGTCGTGCACCGCGCGCCGGCACCGCCGCTCGGCGCGCACACGCGCGAGGTGCTGCGCGAGGCGGGATATGACGACGGGGAGGTGAACGCACTGATCGCGGACGGGATCGCTCGCAGTGCCCCTTCAGGTGATGCTGCGGCCAGAAGCCGGCATGTATTGCCTGATGGGGCACTAGAGTCGATTCATGGACGTCCGTGAGTTGCTCGAGCTGACCGCGGCGATCGCCTCTGACTACCTGGAGTCGCTCGACACGCGTCCGGTCTTTCCGCAGGTCACGCCGGAGGAGTTGCGCGAAGCGCTGGGCGGCCCGCTGCCCGACGAGCCGCTCGACTCGGCGCGCGTGGTGAGCGAGCTCGCCGCGGCCGCTCAGGCCGGGGTGGTGGCGATGGGCAGCGGCCGCTACTTCGGCTTCGTGATCGGCGGCGGGCTGCCCGCTGCACTCGCCGCCGACTGGCTGACGTCGGCATGGGATCAAAACGCGGGCCTGTACGTCGGCGGTCCGTCCGCGTCGGTCGTCGAACAGGTCGTCCGCGAATGGATCGTCGACCTGCTCGGACTGCCGCGGCACGCGTCGGTCGGCTTTGTGACCGGCGCGCAGATGGCGCACGTCACGGGACTCGCGGCAGCGCGCTTTCACGTCTTGAACGAGGTCGGCTGGGACGTCGGCCGCGACGGCCTCCAAGGCGGCCCTCCGGTTCGAGTGGTCGTCGGAGCGAAGCGGCACGTCACCGTCGACCGCGCACTCCGGCTCCTCGGGCTCGGGACTCCGACCGTCGTCGACGCGGATGACCAGGGCCGCATCGATCCCGGCGCCTTGCGCGAAGCGCTTGCGACGGGTGACGGGCCGACGATCGTCTGCGCACAGGCAGGCGAGGTGAACACCGGCGCCTTCGATCCGCTCGGGGAAATCGCCGACGCCGCCGAGGAGAACGGCGCATGGCTCCACGTCGACGGCGCCTTCGGCATGTGGGCGGCGGTCACGCCGCAGCTGCGCCACCTCGTCCGGGGCATCGAGCGAGCGGACTCGTGGACGACCGACGCGCACAAGTGGCTGAACGTGCCCTACGACTCGGGGATCGTGCTCTGCGCGCACCCGGAGTCGCACCGGGCGGCGATGACGGTGCAGGCGGAGTACCTGATCCAGGACGAAGGCGCGCGCGCCGTGCGCGACCAGGTCGACTGGGTACCCGAGTTCTCGCGCCGGGCGCGCGGGTTCACGGTCTACGCGGCACTGCGGGCGCTCGGGCGACGCGGCTTGGTCGAGCTCGTCGAGCGCTGCTGCGCGCAGGCGCGCCGCTTCGCCGAGCGCGTCACCGAACTGCCTAGAGCGGAGCTCGTGAACGACGTCGTCCTGAACCAGGTGCTCTTCCGATTCGAGAGCGACGCGCGCACCGACGAGATCCTCCGGCGGGTTCAGAACGACGGACGGGTCTGGCTCAGCGGCACGACGTGGAACGGCCGCAAGGCGATCCGCGTCTCGGTCTCGAACTGGCAGACCGGCGACGAGGAGATCGACCTGGCGCTTCAGTCCTTCCGCGAGGCCGCGGGCGCACCCGTCCACGCGCCGGCGCGGTAGACGTAGCCTTCGAGCCGCCGGCCGAGCAACTGCTCGAGCCATTCCGAAACGCTGATCAACTCGTCGAGGTCGACGCCGGTCTCGATCCCTTCGCCCTCGAACAGGTAGACGAGATCCTCGGTGGCGATGTTGCCCGTCGCCTTCGGCGCGTATGGACAGCCCCCCAGGCCTCCCACGGACGCGTCGAAGACGGACGCGCCTGCCTCGTACGCGGCCAGCGCGTTCGCGTATCCGGTGTTGCGCGTGTTGTGTAGGTGTACACCTACATCACCGCTGAGGATCGACACGCGCTCGACGAGGCGCCTGACCTGGGTCGGCGTGGCCACTCCGATCGTGTCCGCGAGGACCAGCTCCTCGGCGTCGAGGCGCTCGCAGAGGTCCGCGACCGTGCCCGGGTCGACGCGGCCCTCGAACGGGCAGCCGAATGCGCAGGAGACGATCGCCGTGGTCGGAAGCTCGGCTGCGGCGAGGATCGACTGCACCTGGGCAGTCGCCTCGGCGAGCGACATCCCGCCGTTGCGGCGGTTGAAGGACTCCGTTGCCGCCAGCGTGCAGTGCACGCGATCGAGTCCGGCGGCGCGTAGCCGTTCGAATCCCTTCTCATTGAGGACGAGCCCCGCGTACGCCGTACCGGTGCGACGGTCGATCGCGCTCACGACCTGCTCCGCGTCCGCCATCTGCGGGACGCGGTCGGAACGCACGAACGACACTGCCTCGATCCGCGGCAGCCCGGCCGCGGCGATGCGGTTCACGAGCTCCGCGCGCGCCGCCGCCGGCAGAACGTCCGGCTCGTTCTGCAGGCCGTCCCGGGGACCGACATCGCAGAGCGTGATCCTCACGTAACGAGCGTAACCACCGTCTACCGGGTGCCGAGCTCGAGTCCGAGGACGCGCGGCACCGCGGCGACGGCGCGCGCCGCTGCGCGAGGCCGCCGTCCCTGCTCCTCGGCGGCCTCGCACGCCATGATCGCGCGGATCAGACCGCCCCCGACATGCCGGAACGGCTCCGGCGGAAGGCGTGGCACGCTGCGCGTAACGAGCGGCAGCCGCGTCCACTTGTCGTCGGCGCGCAGCACGAGCGACGCCAGGATGCGGCCGCCGAGCCAGCTCGGACCGACACCGTGGCCGGAATACCCCGCACCGTAGTGGATGCCTCCTTCGCTCCCGAAGAACGGCAGATGGTCGGCCGAGACGTCGATCGGCCCGCCCCACGCCCGCTCGAGCCGCGCGGCCTCGAGTCCCGGCAGAAGCCGCCGCAGTCCCGCCTCCGCACGGGCCGCGGTCGGAGCGTCCCGGCTGAACCGCTCGTCGATGCGGCCGCCGTAGCCGATCGGCCCGGAGCCGCTGCCCATCAGCACACGGCCGTCATTCGTGACGCGGAAGTAGTGCAGGAACATCCGGCCGTCGACGATCGCCTCGCCGCGGGTCCAGCCGATCTCCTTCAGGAGATGCGGAACCGGCTCAGTGAGGACGACGTAGGAGCCGAAGTTCGTCAGCCGCCGCGCCGCCGGCCGCCAGCCCGTGAGCACCGCGTTGACTGCCAGCACGACGTCCGTCGCCTTCATCCTCGCGAGCGGCGTCTCGATCACGTTCGGCGAGCCGCTGTGGACGCGCAGCGCCGGGGTGCGCTCGTAGAGCGCGACGCCCGCGTCGACGACCGCACGGCGCAGCGCCCGTACGAGCCGAGCGGGATGGACCGTTGCGCCGTCGGGGAAATACCCGCCTCGCCGAAACACGGGCGAGGCGCAGCGACTGCGAACCTCGCCCGCCGACAGCGCCTCCGCCTGCTCCGGCCGGCCGACTGCCGCCGCGGCCTCGACGGCCCGATCGACCGCGGCGTCCTGCGCCGGAGCCACCGAGACCATCAGCATCCCTTCCTCGCGCAGCCACACGTCTTCGTCGCGACTTTCGCAGAACGCGCGCACGCCCGACACGACCCGCTCCCCCGCCTCGGTGAGTGCGAGCGCCTGCTCGACCGGCAGCACCGGGAGCAGCGTCGCGAGCGACGCCCAGTACCCGTGGAGGAAGCCGCCGTTTCTCCCGCTTGGCCCCGAGCCGCAGATCTCCGCCTCGAGGAGTGCGAGCCACCACGAAGGCAACCTGGGCGCGACGGTCGGCAGCGCGGCTACGCCGACCTCGCGCGCCGGTTCTGCGCGACGACGTTCGCGAGCATCACGCCGAGCGCAACGATGAAGATGGCGGTCCCGATCACGTTCACCTGCGGCGGCGCCCCGACAGGCGCCGAGTTCGTGGCGATCAAGCGCAACGCCACCGGCACGTTCGCACTGACGTTCAAGCAGGGCTCGGGGACCACATCCGTGACCGCAGACCACGTCGTGCTCACGCTGCCGTTCTCGATCCTGCGCTCGTCCGTGGACTACAAGAAGGCCGGCTTCGAGCGACTGAAGGTGAAGGCGACCTCGCGCAGATCGACCCGGTGCTTCCGGAGCGGCCGGGCATTGGTCGGGCAAGGCGACGGACGACTTCTGGACCGCGGACCAGTGGACGAAGGGCTCGTACTCGTACTGGAAGGTCGGCCAGTACACGACGTTCTCCGGGATGGAAGGGCTGCGGCAGGGCAACTGCCACTTCTGCGGCGAGCACACGTCGCGGGACTTCCAGGGCTATCTGAACGGCGGCGTACAGACGGGTGAGGACGCGGCGGCCGAGATTCTCGGCGACCTCAAGTGAGTCAGCATCCGCCGGACCTCGGAGATGCGCTCGGCGATCGCCGGGGTGATCAAGCTTTCGCCCTCTGGAGCCGATCTACTGACCCTTGGGCCGCCTCCTCCTTCTCGTCGCCGCCGCCGCGGGGATCGGCTGGTATGCCGCTGGACACGCGCACACGCAGCGCCAAGAGCAGCGCCTGGGCGCAATCGCGTCGGCCCTCGCCGGCCGGACGGTCAGCGTCCACTGCCAGAGCCTGGGCCGTGAGCTGATCGACGTCACCGCGGAGGACGGCGAGGTCGAATTCGACGCATTCGGCCATCCGGCCGACCACACCGATCTGAAGCGCCGGATCTGCAAGGCTCTCGCGCGCTTCCCCCGCGATCTCGTCACGCCGGCTTTCGGCTGCGTCGACGTGGGTACGCCGTGCACGAAGCGCGCGCGCGACGACGTTTGGGCCGCCCATGTGCTGGCGCATGAGTCCTCACACCTCGCAGGGCAGGCGACCGAGGAAGCCGCCGAATGCACCGCGGTGCAGACCACGGCCTTCGTGGCCCGGGAGCTCGGCGCGGACGCGAAACGCGCACAGGCAATCGCGGCCTATGCCTGGACGTACCTGTACAAGACCACGCCGGACAGTTACCAGTCGACGGACTGCCGCAACGGCGGCAAGCTGGACCTGCGTCGCGGCGACCCAGTCTGGCCTTAACGGCCATTCCCCGTACCCGGTACGTGCCAGGTATGTACCCGGTACGCGCGCTAGCTGATTTGGACCATGCGCTCGATCGCCAGCCGAGCTCGGCCGGCGATCTCGGGCTCGACGTCGACCTCGTACTTCCAGTCGCGAAGCCCGTCGCGGACCTTCTCGAGCGTGATCATCTTCATGTACTTGCAGAACGCCTTGCGATTCACCGGCTCGAAGCGCTTTTCAGGCGCTTCTTTCTTCAGCCGGTGGATGATCCCGATCTCGGTCGCAACCATGAAGCGCGGCTTCGGGCTCTGCTTGGCGAAGTTGATCATCCCCTCCGTCGAGAGGATGTGCGTGCGCTCGTTGCCGAACGCCATCGCCTGTGATGCGCAGCCGCACTCCGGATGGACGAGCAGCTCGGCGTCGGGTGCTTCGGCCTGCCAGCGCTCGATGTCCGCCGGCCGGATGCCCGCGTGGACGTGGCACTCGCCCATCCAGATGTTCAGCTTCCGGCCCGTGACCTTCTCGAGCCAGAGCCCGAGGTACAGATCCGGCAGGAACAGGATCTCACGGTCGCGCGGGATCGCTTCGATTACCGCTTTCGCGTTGCCCGACGTGCAGCAGTAATCCGTCTCCGCCTTGACCGCAGCCGTCGTGTTGACGTAGGAGACCACGACGGCGCCTGGATTTTCCGCCTTCCAGTCCCGCAGCTGGTCGGCCGTGATCGACGCTGCGAGCGAACAGCCGGCGTCGAGGTCGGGAATGAGCACGGTCTTGTCCGGCGAGAGGATCTTCGCGGTCTCGGCCATGAAGTGGACGCCGCAGAAGACGATCGCGTCGGCATCGGTCGCGGCCGCCTCGCGGGACAGGCCGAGCGAGTCGCCCACGAAGTCCGCGACGTCTTGTACATCCGGCACCTGGTAGTTGTGCGCGAGGATCACGGCACCGCGCTCCTGCGCGAGCGCACGCACCTCCTCGTGCAGCGACGTGAGCTCGGCAGTCGTCATCGGACCTCCATCGAGACGTCGAGTGAGCGGGCGGAATGGGTAAGCGCGCCGACGGAGACGAAGTCGACGCCGGTGTGCGCGACCGCTTGGACCGTATCGAGCGTGACGCCGCCCGACGCTTCGGTCTTCGCGCGGCCTCCGACGAGCAGCACGGCTTCTCGCAGTTGCGAGAGCGACATGTTGTCGAGCAACAGGATGTCAGCGCCTGCCTCGAGCGCCTCGCGCACGTCGTCGAGCGTCTCGCATTCGACTTCCACAGCAACGCCCTGGTTCCGGGTCGCGCGCACCGCGGCGGCGACGCCTCCTGCCAGACGGAGGTGGTTGTCCTTGATCAAGATTCCGTCGTAGAGGCCGAAGCGGTGGTTCGTGCCGCCGCCGCAGCGGACTGCGAGCTTCTCGAGCGCGCGGAGGCCCGGAGTCGTCTTCCGCGTGTCGAGGATCTGCGTTCTCGTGCCTGCGACCGCGTCGACGTACTGCCGCGTCAGCGTTGCGACCCCGGACAGGCGCGCGAGGAGGTTGAGCGCCGTCCGCTCGCCCGTGAGCAGCACGCGCGCGTTGCCGTCGAGCCGTGCGACTTCGCCGACTGCCTCGTCGCCGTCTTCGCGCAGAGCCTGGAAGCGGACCGCAGCATCGAGCTCGCGGAACACCGTCTCGGCGACACCCAACCCGCAGACGACCCCGCGCTCCTTCAGCAGCAGCGACGCCTCGAGCTGCGCGTCTTCGGGAACGACACTGGCCGAGGTGAGGTCGCCGTCGCCGACGTCCTCGGCGAGGAACGCGCGGACGTCGAATCCGGTCAGCTCCACGGCTCGAGCTCCGATTCGCGGCAGGGGCGGATCACCGTGTGCCGACCGTCGAGCGCCGCGTCTTGCTCGGGGAAGTCGGAGCGGAAGTGCCCGCCGCGCGACTCCTCCCGGGCGAGCGCGCTGCGTGCGACGAGCGACGTGAGCAGATGCGGCGAGTCGACGAGCCGCGCGAGCCCGTCCGCGTTGCGGATCAGTCCGGCGTTCTCCCAGAGTGCCTCGCGCAGGTCCGGGGTCACGGGCGCCTCCGAGACCAGTTCGTGGCTCTGAGCCACAAATCTCGGCGGAGCCGGTTCCACGAGTGCGTGCAGCGCCGCTCGGCGGCCGAAGACGAGGCACTCGAGCATCGAGTTCGAGGCAAGGCGATTGGCGCCATGGACGCCGGTGCAGGCGCATTCTCCGGCCGCATAGAGGCCCGGAAGCGTCGCCGCGCCGCTCAGGTCGGTGACGACGCCGCCCATCGTGTAGTGCGCGGCGGGAGCGACGGGGACGGGCTCCGTTCCTGGATCGAATCCTGCTTCGGCGATGCGCTGCATCAGCGCCGGGAAGCGCGAGCGGTCGATCGGCCGCAGATCGAGCCGCGCCGAGCCGCGCGCCTTGATCGCGCGGGCGACGACGTCGCGCGGAGCGAGCTCCTCGACGAACCGCTCCCCGTGCTCGTCGAGCAGCAGGGCGCCGTCGCCGCGCAACGCTTCCGACAGGAGCAGCGACGAGCCGGCGAGTGCGGTCGGGTGGAACTGGACGAACTCCAAGTCGGCGACCGCCGCGCCAACCCGAAACGCCATGCTGATTCCCTCGCCGACCGATCCCGGTGGATTCGTCGTCCGCCCCCATAGCGCTGCGTAGCCGCCGGTCGCGAGCAGCACGGCGCGCGCGCCGACCGCGCGCGAGTCCGAGCGGAGGCCGACGACTCGGCCGTCGCTCGTCAGGAGCTCGAGCGCGCGTTCGCCCTCGCTGACGTCGATTCGCGGATGCGCCAGGACCGCCCGCGCCAGCGCTCGTGAGATCTCGCGCCCCGTCTGCGCTCCGCCGACGCTGTGGACCCTGCGGCGCGAGTGGCCCCCTTCGAGGGCGAGCTCGTCGTCGAACGGGACGCCGAGGTCGACCAGATCCCGGATCCGAGCGGGCGCCTCGTCCACCAGCACGCGGGCCGCCGACGGCCGTGACAGTCCACGCCCCGCGCGCAGCGTGTCCTCGAAATGGAGTTCCGGCGAGTCATCGGCGCCGTCCGCACCGGCCACCCCGCCCTGCGCGAGCCAGCTCGACGTCGTGAGGACAGGCCCCTTCGAGACGACCAGCACCTGGGCCTCGGCCGCTGCGCAGAGCGCGCCGTAGAGGCCGGCGAGGCCGGAACCGACGACGATCAGATCGATGTCTCGTGTCATCTTGCGCTAAGTTTCCGACTCAGAGTTGAAAACTCCCGCCGATATTACACGAGTTCGCGCCTCCGGGGCGAAAACCACAGCCTCGCACGTGACCCTGGCCGTCGTCCTGCAGGTGCGCGGCGGTGTGCTCCAGGCACTGCTGTGGCAGCGCGCGAAGGAACCGGACTCCGGGCGGTGGGCGCTCCCGGGCGGCTATCTCCAGGAAGGCGAGACGCTCGACGACTCGCTCCGCGGCCACCTCGCGAACAAGGTCGACGTCCGCGAGCTCTCCCACCTCGAGCAGCTCGGCACCTGGAGCGACCCGGAACGGCATCCGCGCGAGCGACAGCTTGCGACCGCCTACCTCGGACTCGTCCCGCGTGACGTCGACCCGGCTGTGCCGGCGGACACGGCATGGCATCCCGTCGATTCGCTTCCGCCGCTGGCGTTCGACCACGAGGAACTCGTCCTCGCCGGCCGCGACCGGCTGCGGGGGAAGCTGTCCTACACGAACCTCGGCTTCGCCCTGGCGCCGGAGACGTTCACGATCTCCGAGCTGCGCGAGCTGTACGTTGCCGCGCTGGGGCACGACGTGAGCACGACGAATCTGCAGCGAGTGCTCCTGCGTCGCGAGCTGCTCGAGCAAACCGGCCTGCGCCGTGCGGCCGGCCCGGCCGGGGGACGGCCGGCCGCCGTCTTCCGCTTCCGGTCGCGCGAGCTGGCGATCACCGACCAGTTCGCCGTGCTGCGCCCTCCTGCGTAACCTTTCGACGTGAAGCGGCTGCTGCTCGTCGTCGCGTTCGCGCTGCTCGCCGGCAGCGCGCATGCGCAAACCAGGCCATGGCTGTGGCAGTGCGAGCAGATCGGACGGGCCGACGCGCAATGGACGTGCTACGTCCGCCTGCTGCTCCAGGACATCGATCACTCCGGCGATCCGGCGACCGAGCTGCCGCGAATCGACCGGCGCGCACGCGCGGCGGGGACGTCGCTCGCAGGGAACTGCCACGCACTCATGCACGAGGTCGGCCGCCGCTTCGGGGCCGAGCATCACGTGACGCTGGGCGACCTGATGGACTACATCCCACGCTCGAACGACCCGACGTGCTCCGCAGGCTTCGGCATGGGCCTCGTGATGTACCTCGGTCCGCAGATCATCGTCAGCGGAGGGCGCAGCGCGCTCGCGCAGTGCATGCGCCTGCCGACGCGCTACCGCTCCTATACGTGCGTGCACGGGATCGGCCACGCGTTGATGCGCGCCTACCACGGCAACCTCCGCCAATCGGCCTCGGCCTGCCGCAAGCTCGGCCCGCAGGGCGCGGACTGTGCCCAGGGGGCGTTCCACGACTACTGGATCTCTCTCCGCGGCGCCGACGGTACGACGCGCCGGGCGCATGGACTCCCACCGCGCTTTCTCTGCAACGGCCACCTGTGGTACGTGCGTCCGTGCTGGTACCGCTACTTCGTCGAGCAGCCGCTCGCCCCGATCATCGACTCGCCGGCCGCGGTCGAGCGGGCGTGCAAAGGGCTGCGGCGACTCCAGCGGTACGGCTGCGTGAGCGGCGCAGCACTCTCGGTTCCGGAGAGCGCCCTCGTCCAGACCCGTATCTGCTCACGCCTCGCGCGCGCCGATGCGGGCGCGTGCCTACGCGGTGTCGCAGTGCAGACGCTCGTCGAGCCACGACAACAGCGCAAGCTGCTCGCGTCGTGCTCGCGAATGGGCGCAGGTGCACGCACCGACTGCCGCGAGTGGTTCGGACGGACGCTGACGGCCGTCACCAACGGGCGCTTCCGCTGCCCCGATCGCGCCTGCAAGGCGGGCGCCCGACGCATCGGAGCGCCGTTCGTGACCTTCTCCTAGGCCGGGGGCAAGAACCTGAGGAGAAGCGACTGCGTCGCCGCACCGTCCGGACCGCGGAGCAGGTCCGTGCCGTGCGCGCCGGTCTCGCGTATCTCTAGTTGCTTGCGCGTCGCCGCCGAAGCTGTGTGCATCGCCCGCGCGTCGGCGGCGAACTGAGTGTCGTCCCTGCCGGCCAGAAACAACGTCGGCGCGCGGTGACACCGTCGGAGGCGCGGAACGCGACGGCCCTCGTGCGCTCGTTCTTCGACAGGCAGGTCTCGACGAGCGCCGGGGGCTTGCCGGTGACTGCCGAGGCAGGGCCGCCAGCGCCAGGACGATGGCAAGCATGAGGATGCGCACGCGTGCGACGCGACGCCGCCGTCGAAGTTAGGCGGTTGACGGATCCGGCCGGGGCCCCTACCCTGGTCTGAACGGTTTCCGAACGGAAGGAGGAGGTGGTGTTCCAGATGACGACGACTGCGCACACCGCCTCCCGCTGCGCCTTCAAGGCGCCTCTTCCGTTCCGTTAACCGATCCTCAGGAGGAAAGTTGCAACTCCAAGAGCTCGGCTGGGACGAGTCGTTCGCCGACGCGTTCCAGCCACACGAATCAACCGGTCTCGCGCCCGCGCGCGTCGCCGTCGAGCACCGAAGTGAATACGTCGTCTATGCCGAGGCAGGCGAGCTCCGCGCTGAGCTCTCCGGCAGGCTGCGCTTCGACGGCGACCATCCAGGCGTCGGCGACTGGGTCGCGATCGCCTCGCGGGCCGACGAAGGTCGCGCGACGATCCAGGCCGTCCTGCCGCGACGGACCGCGTTCGTGCGCAAGACGGCGTGGGCAGAGACGAAGGCGCAGACGGTCGCGGCCAACGTCGACGTCGTGTTCATCGTCTGCGGCCTGGATCTCAATTTCAGCCTGCGCCGCATCGAGCGCTACCTGACACTCGCCTGGGAGAGCGGCGCACAACCGGTCGCGCTCCTGACGAAGGCCGATCTCTGTGAGGACGTCCCGGCGCGAGTCTTCGAGGTGGAGACCATCGCGATCGGCGTCCCCGTGCACGCCGTCAGCGTGCCGACCGGGGAGGGCATCGACGAGGTGCGCGGCTACCTCGGCACAGGACGGACCGGCGCACTGCTCGGCTCCTCCGGAGTCGGCAAATCGACCCTCGTCAATGCGCTCGTCGGTGAAGAGCTCCTCGCGACGCGAGAGGTTCGGGCGGGAGACGGCCGCGGCCGGCACACGACGTCACACAGGCAACTCGTGCTGTTGCCGGACGGCGGACTCGTCCTCGACACGCCGGGGATGCGCGAGCTGCAGCTGTGGGAAGCGGACGAAGGCGTCGGCGCAGCGTTCTCCGACGTCGACGCCCTGCTCGGGCAGTGCCGGTTCAGCGACTGCACGCACGAACGGGAGCCCGGCTGCGCCGTGCGCGCGGCGCTCCGCAGCGGCGAGCTCGACGCGGAGCGGTGGGAGAGCTGGCGGAAGCTCCAGCGGGAGCTCGAGCACCTGCGCGTGCGTCAGGACGGACGTCTACGGTCGGAGGCACGAAAGGAGCGGCGGCGCTTCGCGCGCTCGATGCGCAAGACGTCGTACTAGTGCAGCCGTCTCACGACTGCGCCGTACCCGCGGCGAAGCGAAAGGATGCGCCCTCACGCCGAATCCGGCCCACGCCGCCGAAGAAGTGGGGCACACCGACGAGCAGCTCCTCGTCCGCCAGCCACTGCAGCGTCTCGACACGCGTCGCCCGAGCGCGCTCGTGATTGGCGTCCGAGACGTACTGCACCGACGGATCGAGCAGCTGCACAGGATGGACGACCACGTCGCCGAGCAGGACGAGCTTCTCATCGACGACGACACTCGAATGTCCGGGCGTGTGGCCGGGCGTGGGCATGACCCGCACGCCGGGGACGGCCTGCCCCTCACGGACGAACTCGATCACGCCCGCACGCTCGAGCGGTCGCAGCTGCGCATCATTCAAGTGACGACGGTCGTCGCGCGCGACAAACCACGTCCAGTCCCGCTCATTCGTCAGGTAGCGCGCCCGCGGAAAATACGGTTCTCCGGCGACAGCGTTCCAGCCGATGTGGTCGACGTGCAGATGCGTGAAGACGACAACGTCGATCGACTCGGGATCGACGGCGTCGCGGAGTCGCTCCTGCGCATCGGGCAGGAAATCCCCGCCGCGCGGTCCGACACCCGTGTCGACCAGCACCCGCGCGTTCGACGTCTCGACGAGAAAGCAATGAAACGGGAGCATCCAGCGTTCGCCGTCGAACGCTTCCGGCGCAGCC
>WNGB01000077.1_pt1 | contig 189035 bp, 162 predicted proteins | sample 5400681 | NCBI WGS metagenome assembly WNGB01 (sample SAMN13153367, study PRJNA577476) | soil metagenome | isolation source: 115 cm soil or saprolite under grassland replicate 2 | place: USA:California | collected 2016-06-15 | reverse complement strand
GATTTCATCCTTTTGCATGACGGTCTCCTCCCTGATGGACCAAATGGCCCACAATTGTAAACTTCTGAGAGGATACCACAGCCACGTACGTATGTCAAGAGATTCAAAGACTTACGTACCTAAAATGGCCAAACTCCAGCCGACAAACTTCAGTTTGTCGCTATGAACGACAAGCTAAAGCTTATCGGACATCAAACGGACTCGCCGGCGGTTGCACCACTTTGATCGAGACGTGTATCCTGCAGTAGGAAAGTCCGGCTTCTTCAGCGCACCGGCCAAAGAGACGAGCATTTCTTCGTGAGTACCAGATTAAATTTAGCTAAAAGTCCTTTCAAGAACCGCGCATTGCCATGGACGATCGTGATCCTGGTGCTGCTGATCTCTTTTATTGCCCTGATCTGGATCGCCCGGGGCACTATAGAGGCCAATAGTACTGTCGTCACAGCACAGAGTCAGATCAACAGCATGAGCCAGCAGGAACGCGCCATTCAAAAGCAGGCTGATGACGTTAAGAATTCTTTATCTGCAGAGCAACTAAAGACCTTGAAAGCCGCACACGAACTAGTTGATCGCAAACAGTTTTCCTGGTCTCGTCTATTTACAGATCTGGAATCAACTTTGCCCGGAGCGGTCAGAGTGAGCCGTATCACGGTTAGAGATGTAGCGGCGAGGGGCCAGGAAACAATTGCAGAACTGGATCTAACGGTAATTGCAAAGAAATCTACCACAGTGACCGAGATGATCGCAGACATGGACAAGGGCGGTATCTTTCAGGCTGAGCTGCGCTCTCAGAATCTGCAAAAAGGTCGCGGCGAGAGTGGTACGGAGTATGAATTGTACGTGATTTACCGGCCGCATAATGGCACAGATACTGCCGCTGAACAGGCAACGAATTTTCCCGCTCTTCAGTCCGGCGTAAGCACTAAGGAGGGCGAAAGGTGAGCGAACAACCGGCGCCTTCCATTTCATCGCTTAACCAATTGCGCGCCCGGATTGGTCGGTTTTCACCTTTCCAGCGTCAGGGCATGTTCGGTCTCGCCGAAATCTTCGCACTCGTTATTAGTCTGCTCATCCTGATTATGATCGTTGGCAGCTACTTCTATTTTCTGGTCCCGGCGCGTTCGCGACTTGCAGCAGCACAGGCGGAGCGCTCGCGATTACAGAACCAGCTGCGTAATGATCAGGACCTGGTAAAGCAGGGTCAGAGCACTGAGGCCACCGTCGAGAAAATTGCTGAAAGTCTGGATACTTTCGAAAACCGATACTTGCTGGGGCGTGATCACGGTCGCACACGGCTCTATGATGTACTTAATGAATTGATAACCAAAGATGAACTGCGAAATACTTCCGGCCCTGCATACACCACGCTCGAACCTGCGGGTTCCAAAACGGCGGCAAGTGGCAGCAAATCCGCAAACGCAAAATGGCAGAGTATTTATCCTGGAATTTCAATCAACCTGACGGTTGAAGGGCAATATCAGAGTCTTCGGCGCTTTGTGCGAGACCTCGAAGCCAGCAAGCAGTTCATCATTATTAATGCCGTAGAACTTGAGCGCTCGACTGAAGCGAACACCACTTTAGCGGCAGAAGGAAGTCAGCCGGCCGGACCGCGCCCGTCACTAATAAGCCTGCGTTTGGATATGGCAACCTATTTCAATCGCAGCACCGGAGAAACCAGCGAAACATCGGAGGCGGTAAAGCACTGAAGCACGATGCAGATGTCTCTTGTCAAAAATTCCGGTGAGCGTAAGAAATTAGCAATAGCGGTCGTGCTGGGGCTGATTGCCCTCATCTTTCTCTGGTGGACGTTCTTTGGCTTTGGCAGCACAAATGTGACCAATAGCAGGGGAACCGCCGTGCCCACTCCTTCGCCAAAGTACCCAATCGCTACCGCCCAAGGCAATCAACGCCCGGTCGAAGCAGTGAAGGACGATCTACGCACGCAGTTACGACCTGTGGTCTACCCAACCTCAACGTTTTCGGCGCCTGAGGCTAAACGCAACATTTTCGCTTACTATGAACCGCCACCGCCCGCGGCTAAAACGGCAGAGACACCCACTCCTACTCCCACACCGACACCGCCCGTGCTGCTCGCCGCCGTGGCCCCGGCGAACGTCTACGCTCGCACGAGTGATTTTGTCCTGGAAGTAACGGGCGACAAGTTCACTTCCGAATTGCGAGCAGTGATGGACGGACGAGAGTTACCAACTCGCTATATGGGCCCACAACAGATATCTGCCAACGTATCCGCTGCGATGATTGCCAATCCCGGAAGCAAGCAGATAATTTTGCGCTCTCCCGATGGTCGGCTCTATTCAAATGCAATCATGCTTGCGGTCACCGCTCCACCAACACCCAACTACACCTATGTGGGGATCATCGGGACACCGAGGCATCTCGATACGGCAATCGTGCAGGACAAGGGGAGCAAGGAGGTTCTCAACGTACAACGAGGCGACATACTGGGCGGAAGGTTTCGCATTACCAGCATCTCGGAAAAGGAGTTGGTGCTCATAGATACAAACTTGAAGATAAGGCACGCCCTTGCCTTTACCACTTCAGAAAGTGATAAGGGATTCAATCCTCTCCAACGACCAACTCCCAAAGTTGACAGTGAAGACGATGAACCTTAGCGCCGGACCACACCACAACATATATGGTTGGCAAACCAGTCTCTCGTGCGGTTCCTCTTCCCACGAGCGACGTTCATTTTCGGGATCTGAGGCCGGATACGCCCTGGTTGCTCTCCTGGCGGTCATGTCAGTGCTGGTACTCTTTGCTATCGCTGCAGCTCCGAGTATTCGTCAGCAAGCGCAACGTGAGCAGGAGAAGGAAGCTATCTTTCGAGGTGAGCAAGTTGCCGAGGCAATTTTGTCCTACTACCGCTATCGGCGAAGCACCCTTGGTACTGCGAGCGATGCAGCCTTGGCGACTTCGATGGACCAGTTGCTCGAAGGAATACCGGTGCCGGGCGGAACGAAGAAGCGGCAAATTCTCCGAGCGAGTGCCGCACGAGATCCTCTTTCTGATTCAGGTGAGTGGCGGTTCATTCGGCCGCGTTCACAAGCCCTGCTGAATTTCGAGCGGGCAATAATGCTTTACAGTAACAATTTCTTGCCTCCCCCATCGCCGCAAGTGCGTGAACTACAACAGTTTGCGGGACCTCCTCAGATCTCGGCCGTGATCAACACCGGGCTAAACGACAAGCCGCCCGAGGACGACGATGCGCTGGCGGATGCTACTGGTCCATTCGTCGGGGTGACCAGTGCGAGCGAGCGCAATGCCGTGGTCTATTACTACGGTATCGACCGTCACGATCACTGGGTCTTCACGCCATTGTTTCGCTAATGTCCAGCGGCGGGGATTTGATCCACGGAGAACATTGGCATTTTTCTTCTCTTCAATCCGCCTCATGATAAGTCGTCCCTCACCAGTGGTCCATCCTCGCTGCAACTCGCAAAGGACTCACTCGTGGACAATGAAGCCGTGCTAGCTGCGACCATCGCCGCTCAGTTCTCGTTTTACCAATGTCAAAATATTTTCAACTAAGAGCAATAAGTTGTTGACATCTCTTTGATTAACGTTTATATAGCAAGATGTTGTGCGCCGTTTACTCTAGCCCACAAGAACGAAGCAGATACAGCATCTTGTGGTTGTGACCATCAAAACCTAAACTTAAAAAAAAGGAGCAAGACAAGCTATGGCAACTAAGAAAGGTGGAAAGAAGTCCGCAGCGAAAAAGGGTGGCGCCAAGAAAGCTGGCGCAAAGAAGGGCGGAGCGAAGAAGGCCGCCAAGAAGAGATAGTTCGAACCAGCAGGTTACCGCAGCAACTGCCCACTGGCGCACACCAATTTCCCAGGCCAGCACGGCCTTGTCAAAAGGGACGACGAATACTTCAAGCGAAGTTCGTCGTTCCTTTTGTTCTGAGCAACGGAAATAGGTCTTTGTGCTTTGTACTTAGAGCTTTGTACTTTCTACTTTGAACTTTGTACTTGGAACTTTGTACTTTGTGTGGTGCGAGTTGGAGCGTAGGCTAGCAAAGTAAACAAAGTTCTAAGTACAAAGTTCAAAGTACAAAGTTGTAAGTAGATGATTAGTGTCGCGCTGGTTGAACCGGAGATCCCTCCCAACACCGGAAACATTGCCCGGCTCTGCGCGGCTGCGCGAGTGCCTCTGCACATTGTCGGAGCAGCAGGGTTTCGTTTGGACGACCGAGCTGTGAAGCGCGCGGGTTTAGACTACTGGCCTGAGGTTACCTTACACCGTCACACCGATCTGCAGGCCCTTTATGCTGCCTTACCGAAGGCCAGGTTTCTATATCTGAGCACGAAGGCGGAAAGAAGTTACCTTGATTGGGAATTTGCCGAAAGCGACTGCTTGATCTTCGGACGCGAAACGCGTGGTCTGCCCGAAGAATTATTACGCGCAAACTGGGACAGATGCCTGACCATCCCGATGCGAAATCCGAAAGTGCGCAGCCTTAATCTGGCCACGTCTGTAAGCATCGTACTTTACGAGGCCCTGCGGCAGACTGGGGCGGTCAAATGAAGCGGGCCTTGGTTTTGGCCTTTGGCCTTAGGTCTTTGAACTTTGTGCTTTGTGCTTAGGACTTTGTGCTTTGGACTTTTTCAAGCTGAGGAAATTTGCAGGTCAGGAAGGGGGCAGTCATTAGTTTCAAGGTTCGGTAAATTCAAGACGCCCCCGCTCAAGTCTCTGAGGCTTCATCGTCGAATCAATCAGTCAAGCGACGCGTTAAAGAGACGCGACCTAAAGCATTCGATTCAAGTCACAAAGTACAAAGTTCCAAGTACAAAGTTCCAAGTTCAAAGACCAAAGACCGCTTCATCCTTCATCCTTCATCCCTTATGATGTAACCATGACCAGGGAAAGAAAAGACATTCGTAACATCGCTATTATTGCTCACGTTGATCATGGCAAGACGACCCTGGTTGACGCGATGCTGCGCCAATCTGGAACCTTTCGCGATAACGAACAGGTCCGTGATCGGGTAATGGATTCCATGGATTTAGAACGAGAGCGGGGTATAACGATAATGGCCAAGAATACGGCCGTGCGTTATCACAACGTCAAAATAAATATAGTCGACACCCCGGGTCACGCTGATTTTGGCGGGGAAGTGGAACGGGTCTTAAAGATGGTCGATGGCGTAATGTTGCTGGTTGATGCTGCCGAAGGTTGCTTACCACAAACAAGATTTGTGCTTCGCAAGGCATTGGAAGCACGTCTTCCGGCGATCGCCGTCGTTAATAAGATTGATCGGCAAGACGCCAGACCGGCGGAGGTCGTCGACGAGATCTATGAACTCTTTCTCGATCTCGACGCCAGTAATGAACAGATCGAGTTTCCGATTCTCTATTCAATCTCACGAGAAGGAATTGCCAAGAAACACTTAACCGACGAGGGTCTGAATCTGCAGCCGCTCTTTGACCAGATAGTGGAAACGATTCCCACTCCTCGTGAATTACGCGAAGACTCTCTGCAGCTGTTGGTGGCTAATCTCGATTACAGTGATTATGTTGGCCGTCTGGCGATTGGTCGGATTTTTTCCGGTGAGATCGCTCTCGGTGATCAGGTGTCGGTGGTGAAATCAGATGGATCAATCCAAAAGACCCGTGTGTCGCAGTTGTACATTTTTGAAGGTTTGAAACGTGAGGCAGTACAGCGTGCGAGTCTCGGTGAGATCGTAGCGCTCGCAGGGATCGAGAATATCGAAATAGGCGACACCATAACTTCTGCCGAGAATCCTCAGCCGTTGCCAGTAATTGCAGTTGATGAACCAACCATCTCTATGATTTTTGGCGTGAATAACTCGCCATTTGCCGGCAAAGACGGTCGCTTTGTCACTTCGCGGCAGCTAAAGGAGCGACTTGATAAAGAGATACTCGGCAACGTCGCCATTAGAGTCGAAGAAACTGACAGCCCTGATCAATTCAAAGTGTCCGGTCGGGGCGAATTGCAATTGGCCATTCTGATCGAAATGATGCGACGGGAGGGTTACGAGTTACAGGTATCAAAGCCCGAAGCAATTACGCGGCAGAGTGATGGTCGCACACTGGAACCCATCGAGCTGGTCGTGATTGATTGTCCTGAAGAATTTATCGGTGTTGTCACCGAAGCCATGGGAAGGCGTAAGGGACAAATGATCAAAATGGTAAATCATGGTACCGGCCGAGTGCGTCTTGAGTTTGAAGGCCCATCGCGTGGGCTAATTGGATTTCGCAGCGAGTTCCTAACTGAAACGAAAGGCACGGGACTGCTCAATACACTGTTCTTGCGTTGGGGGGACTGGCAAGGTCCAATGCGTGGCCGGTCGACAGGCTCGCTGATTGCCGATCGCACGGGCGAAACAACAACTTACGCGCTTTACAATTTGCAGGAAAGGGGAACACTGTTTGTTCGACCAGGCACCAAGGTCTACGAAGGGATGATCATTGGAGAGAATGCCCGTACTGTTGACCTGGATGTAAATGCAATCAAGGAGAAGAAATTGACGAATATGCGGGCGTCCACAGCCGACGAGGCGATGCGTCTGGTGCCGGCGAAAGAACTTTCTCTGGAGCAAGCGCTGGAGTTCATAGCAGAAGATGAACTAGTGGAGGTTACGCCGCAAACAATCCGTTTGAGGAAACGTGTACTTCGACCCAACGAGCGACCAAAACGCAAAGCATAGCTGTAGGGGCGCCCCTCTGTAGGCGCCCTATGTTTTGTTCGTCGCGAAGAGGGCGCCACGGAGCTAGTTATCACTAGAGATAGCATCGGCTTTCCATTAACACCGCGGCTTTAGCCCGGTGACTGGAGTTTGCACATTCGACTCTGTTTAACGCTGAAAGCGTTCGCGAATTCTAACCCAGGGTTTACTTTGAAACCCTGGGGAAACGGGCATCGTCACTTTGTCGCAACTCTGAAGGAGTTGCGACATCTATGGTCCGCAGGAAGCATATATATTGATAGCTGCTGCATGCTCACAAAGAATTGCGCTGCGTCGCAGCGCCATAGTCCTGGTCAATTCGGACAAGGCATGTCGCTTCTGTTGGAGGCAAGAGAGTTGGGCTCGGGGATTAAATCGGGCGTTGCGATCAGGGTTTGGCGACGCAACTCCTTCAGAGTTGCGACCTCGAAAAATTGACCAGCACATTCCAGGGTTGAAACAACCCTGGGCTGGAATTAGCCAACGCTTTCAGCGTAAAGGGTGTTGGTTCCAAATGTCCACAATCCAGTCACGGCTAAAGCCCCGGTGTTAATGAGCAGCCGAGCCATGCCTAATCGGTCAAGCTGCAGGTTGATGAAGATTCCGATCACAACTTTAGTCTTGGGACAAACTACAGGATGGGCGCCGCTCTTCGTGTGCATAACCAGAGTCTAAAATGCTTTTACCGCGAACCAAATTTTACGCGATCACTGACGCCCAAATCTCAGGACTCTCACATGTTGAGCAGGTGAAACGCCTCGCGGATGGCGGGGCGAGGCTAATACAACTCCGCGAAAAACAGTCGTCACCCCGAGAATTTTTCAATCAGGCGGAAGAATCGGTTGCTGAGGCGCGCAAACGGGGTTTACGTATTATCATCAACGACCGCGCCGATATCGCCCTGGCAGTGGGTGCCGATGGCATTCATTTGGGTCAAGATGATCTTCCTGCTGAGAACGTCCGCCAAATGTTGGGGGAGCTGACGATAATTGGCCTTTCAACACACAATTCTGAGCAGGCAAAACGTGCGACGCAACTGCCCATCGACTACCTCGCTATCGGTCCGATTTATCCCACTTCGACCAAGAAAGATCCCGATCCGCCCATTGGTGTCGACGGTTTGCGCAAAGTACGTGAGGTCGTAGGTGATATCCCCCTCGTCGCCATTGGCGGAATAAGCCTGGAAACCGCCGCCGAAGTATTGGCTGCAGGAGCTGACATGGTGGCCGTAATTGGCGCGGTACTTTCGAATCCCGCCACCATAGAGTCCGTAACAGCGCAATTAATCCTCGCCCTTACCGCATCTGAATAGCTTAAAACTTATTTTTCTTGCGTTTATCGATGTTATGCGCGAGAATCGATTTGCCCGTTCGGGGGACGGCGAGAAGCAGCACAGCCGCCAAATCCTTTCACTTTTCTTCACTCTTAGAACCCTTCTCATGGAGTCGCAGCCGGAATGAGCTTTTTCGATCTGCCCCCTATCATTGAACGAATGTTGCTGGTCTCCGACAAGATCAGTGATCTGAACTTCTCGGTTGGTCAACTCCCGCAAGTGGAGATAAATGGTAAGCTAACCCAAGTACAGCCCCTCGGAATGCAGAAGCTTACTCCTTACCAGACCGAGGTCATTGCGATGACGCTTCTGGACGGAAATCCGGACGCGGCCGAACGATTGGTGAACAGCGGAACAGCCGACCTGAGTTACTCGCTTCCCTCTCGGGCTCGTTTTCGGGTAAACATTTTTCAGCAAAGAGGTGTCTACTCGATCGTGATGCGTGTCATTCCCACAGACATTCCCACGCTCAAGTCGCTTAACCTCCCCGTTCATTTGGCTGAGATTGCGGAACTTCGAAACGGACTGGTTCTGGTTACTGGACCGACCGGTTCGGGCAAAAGCTCTACCCTGGCCGCCATAATCGACATCATCAATGAAAAGAAGCACTATCACATTGTAACCATCGAAGATCCCATCGAGTACTTACACTCACACAAGAACTCCACAATTAACCAACGTGAGGTCGGTCACGACACCAGGGATTTTCCGTCTGCCTTAAGAGCGACCCTGCGTCAGGCGCCGAAGGTGATTTTGATAGGCGAGATGCGCGACTTCGAAACCACGGAAATCGCACTCGAAGCTGCGGAAACTGGTCATCTGGTACTCTCAACGTTGCATACTATCGATGCCTCAAAAACTGTGGATCGAATTATCGGTCTTTATCCAAAGAATGAAGAACCAGTAATTCGTACCCGACTCGCCCAAACTTTTCGCTACATTCTTTCTCAGCGATTGATACTGCGTGCCAATGGACGAGGTAGATTCGCAGCTCTCGAGATTCTGCGCTCAAGCCCCAGGACTCGTGAATACATTGAATCGGGTGAGGCTGCAGGGAAGTCATTGCTCGACGCAATGCGAGATGGGAAGCTTGACGGTATGCAAGATTTCGATACGGTGATAAAAGACCTGATCGAGACGCGCACTATTAGTCTTGAAGACGGTCTCACATTTGCAACCAATCAAAACAATCTTCTGCTTTCCCTTAAAGGGCTTACGGCTGCGGAAGATTTCATTCGCCAAGACGGTGAACACCTGACGGCCGGAACTTTTTCCGAATCGGGATCGTTGTTGGGCCTGATCGAATAGTTCTCAAAACATAAGCCAAATCCCATAAACGTCATGATAGTTGTTTGCAATAACTGCTCATCGCGGCTTCAGGTTGACGAATCAAAAGCGCCTGCTGCCAACTTCAACATTCGGTGTCCGAAGTGCAACAGTAGTTTGGAATTGGCTTCAGCGAGTCCAGCGACCGAAAAAGGCGCTTTAGGGATCGGCGGCTCACCTTCGACTGAACATCGCAGATACGAGCAACCCAAGGCAGCTCCGCTCTTTGAGAGTTCAAAAGCAGACCAGGATTTTGGGAAGAAGCATGTTGATATTTCCGAAGCCGAAAAACTGGCCCGGCTTTTGGCTAGCCTGCTGGCGCCAAGTGTAATCGATGGCCTCAATCTGTCATCTGACGCTTCCATCAAGGGCCACCGCACAGCATTGGTATGCACGCCACAAGAACATCGTGAGACAATAGCGCGTCCGCTTACCGAAAACGGCTATGAGGTCTTTGTTGCCGAAGATACGAAGCAGGCGGTTGAGCGGATGCGTGAAAATCTGATAAGTGTCGTACTGCTCGATCCCCAGTTCGATCCTGTAGAACAGGGCGCTGCTTTCGTGGTTCGCGAGGTCAATGTACTTCGACCCAGCCAGCGTCGCCGGGTGTTCTTCGTATTACTCTCCCCAACGCTGCGGACAATGGACGCGCATGCGGCATTTCTTAACAATGTGAACGTCATTATTAACGCTAAGGAGATTGCCAATCTTCCCAAGATTCTGGACCACGCGTTGCGCGAATATAACGAGCTCTACAAGGACCTGAACGCGGCGCTCAATTTGCCCGCAATTTAAAGGGGAGCAGGGAAACAGGGGAACAGGGGAATGGGAAATAGTTGACCTTTCCATTTTACCCTCTTCCCCTTTTTCCCTTTATCCGGCGACGGGCCACTATCACCTGTCTCATCAATTTGCTAACCTAACATCGAATGTCAGAGTGTTAAGATCGGGAAGACGAGGCACCGCTGGGACCGAGATCGACATGGACTCCGCGAAGATGGCTGATGAGTTCAATCATAAGCACACCGAGACGCACAGCCATGGGCGTCCATCCGATAACCGCCAAAAGTTGGCGGTGGTGCTTGCCCTTACGGCAGTTTACATGGTTGCTGAGACATTGGGCGGCTGGTGGAGTGGTTCGCTGGCACTTTTGGCCGACGCGGGACACATGCTCACAGATGTCGCTGCGTTGGCCCTGGCCTTGATTGCAGCTTGGTTTGGTTCCCGTCCTGCGACCTCGAGCAAGACGTTTGGTTATTATCGATTGGAAATCATTGCGGCGTTGGTCAATGGCGTCGCCCTCGTTGTGATTTCGTTGTTGATCTTTTATGAAGCTTATCTACGATGGTTGTCACCGCCAGTCGTACGTAGTGGGCTAATGATGATAGTGGCTGCCGGTGGGCTGGCTGTAAACCTGTATTGCGCCTGGATACTTCACGGGCACCATGAAGTGGATCTGAACATTCACGGCGCCTGGTTGCACATCATTGGAGATGCGCTGGGATCGATCGCCGCCCTTATTGCCGGAGCCTTGATGGCCCTTTATGGTTGGTACGCCGCTGACCCGCTCTTCAGCATATTGATTTGCATACTGATAATCTGGAGCTCATGGGTTCTAATCCACGAATCAACTAATGTGCTTCTTGAAGGAACTCCAGCGCACATCAACCTTGCCTCAGTCGAGGACGCAATTTTGCAAACAAAGGGCGTGGATGACGTTCACGATTTGCACGTTTGGACCATTACCTCAGGACGTGAAGCGCTGAGCGCCCATGTGATACATTCAGCCTCCACTTCGCAATCTGAACTATTGCGGGAACTACGAACCAAACTGCAAGACCGATTTGGCGTCGATCACTTGACAATCCAAATGGAAACTCCGGATTTTGAAGACGAAACTTTTCACTTTTGTCATGCTGGTACAGCCTGCTTCAAATCTGAACGCAACTGACGCTCTAAATCCGCGCCTGCTTGCCTACGAAGGTGCAGCCAACATTTTTGATGGTTTATAAAATAGCCGACAAAAACCGGCACGCCTCTCACAATGGAAATCAGCTTACTGCTTACTCTTGATCTTCGCGAACAGGCGGCCTTGCAAGCGGCTCTAGTTACGCACGGAGCACCGGATTGCCTGGTGACTCTGGCTCTGACCGGCGCCTGTAGAGTTTCTTCGCTGGAAGAAGCCTGCCAGTTGCGAAAATGGTTGGGAGAAGCGCGCACTGCTGGGGATACAGATTTTGCCTCCTTGCACGCCATTGAGCGTGCGCTCGTAGAATTTGGAATCTGAGGAGGCCCGCTCGCAAACAACTGAATTAGTGGCCAAGAGTCGATAACGGCATGCAGCAAATCAGCCTGGCCTACGGCCGGAATTCGGTAAAACTCGATTTCGACGGGAGCAGATTTGAGGTGCCAACGGCCGCCGACAGCAACCGGTCGCCATTAAGCGACGCAGAAATAGGTGCGGCATTCGACTCTCCAATTGAAAGCCCATCACTAGAAGAGATCTTGAATCCGGGTGAGTCCGTCTTGATAGTAGTTAGCGATGCCACCCGAGCGACCGCCAGCGCTCAAGTGGTTAATCTTCTTGTCCGTCGTGTTATTCAAAATGGTATCTCGCCTGCGGATATCGCAATCATCTTTGCTACGGGAATTCACCGGCAAGTTGCCTCGGGCGAAAAACAGCATTTGCTCACGCCTTTTATCATCCAGCGCATCAGAGTTCTCGATCACGATGCGAATGACGCAAAAGCTCTGCTGACGCTCACCACCTCATCGACCGGGCCCATTGAAGTTAACAGAGCATTGAAGGATTTTTCTCACGTTATTCTCACGGGCGGAATAAGTTTTCACTATTTTGCCGGATTCACTGGTGGTCGCAAATCAATCTGTCCCGGTCTGGCATCCGCCCAGACTGTCCGGGCGACTCATATGCTGGCGCTCGATTTTGAGAACGGTGGTCGAAGAGCTGGCGTGGGAACGGGTCTGCTTGAAGGAAATGCTGTTCATGAGGCTTGTGACGGCGTTGCGGCGCTGGTGAAGCCTTGCTTCAGCGTAAATACTGTCGTGGACGATCGAGGTCGGCCAACAGATATCTACGCTGGTCATTGGCGCGCCGCACACCTGACAGGCTGTGTTCACTACAAGGCCAATCATTCTTTTCGAATTGGCAGCAAGCGAAAATTGGTGATCGCAAGCTGCGGTGGCTGGCCTTACGATATCAATCTCATTCAGGCACACAAAGCGTTAGATATGGCGGCCAACGCCTGCGCAGACGGTGGCACAATAGTTCTCCTGGCAGAATGTTCGGACGGAATCGGGAGAGCCGATTTTCTCCGCTGGTTCGAAGAGACAAGCTCTGAAAGGTTGGCTGCTCGTTTGCGGGAAGCCTACGAGGTAAATGGTCAGACGGCCTGGGCTCTATTAATGAAGAGCGAACGGTATCGAATCATTCTTATTTCGGATCTGCCAGATGCCGAGGTAACACGAATGGGTATGACTCCAGTTGGTTCGATCGACGACGCGCTGGCCCAACTCGATGCAAATATCGAAGGATACATTCTGCCGCGGGGTGCAGCTTTGCTGCCAATTGTAACCGGCTGATTGGACCAGTGATGGCATGGCGCTAGCCATTGATTGTCGTTTCTATCCGCACTAGAATCGCTTTGCCCAGCCTGCAAAAGGAGAACAGAGGTGAAACCTCGAGAGACCATAATCTGCGTTGCCCTCTTTGCGCTTACTACAACCGTCATTTCGGCGCAACAGCCAACGCCGCAAGTAGCTGAACAGCGAGCGCCATTGACAGAAGCAGCAATCGCACTGGACTCGAAGGGGGCTCCAGTCCTGGAGGGAAGCCTCCGAACAACTGCCGTGAGCGGAACCGTAGCCGACCCTTTAACCGATGTCCGGTTTGTCCTTAAGAACGTAAGTTCAATCTCCTTCGACTACTTGTCGGGTCTTGTCTCCTTCTATGATAACGCTGGCATACGCTGCGGCGAGGGAGTCTTCAAAGCTGATGTGCTTGCCGTCAACGAGTCAGTGGAAACAGATGCGCCTGGAATTCGCATACGATGTGCGCCAAACACCTGGCGTTTGGTTACGACCAGCCTGGTCACCCACAATACCGCTTCGAATCTTAGTACGGCCGCTCAAAATGGGAACCGACCTAATCTTGTCATTAGTGTGGACGGAGAGGAGCATCCTATCCAACTGGACAAGCCAATGACTCTGAATCTGGGAGAGAAGAAGCGCACAATAGTGATTCGACAGGTTCCTTAGAAATCCTCAAAAGACAACCCACCCGCTACTGCAATGGGTGGGTACACCAAGCACCTCAGAACCGAGCGCGGTAGCGTCGGGTCAATGTTCCGCCGACGCATTTTCATCGGTGAGGTTGACCCGACGCTACCGCGTGACGGTATTGACCTCATCCCATTGCAATTCGCTTTTTTAAGTAACGTTCTTTGTTCTTGACGGTAGCGTTTTCCAGCCCTAGCATTGAGCTAAAGGGAATCAGCAAAACAGAGAGGTGAGAAAATGGAGAATCAGGAACACGAAAAGTGTGCGCATCCGGCCTGTGATTGCCCCGCAGAAGAAGGCAGCAAATACTGCAGCGAATATTGCGAGAATGCTGAAAAATCCCGGGTAATGGAAATCGGTTGCGGTTGCGAGCATGATAGTTGTCGCTAGTTTTTGTAACTAAATCATTGAATGTCCCAACGTCGCTAGCGCACAACCTCACCAGCGCGACAATCGCGGATTACCCACCGAAGTTAATGCAGCGGTACTTCAACTAAGCAATGTGATTGCAAAAGGTTTGGCATATTTCGTCGTATCAGCTAATCGTGGCACCCTGGAAATTAGCAGTCAGTCGAGAGCGTCTTACAGGAACTTTTAGACACTAGAATCAGTACTTGAAGCAAATGATTGTACCAGGTCCGAGCTTGTTCAATTTAATTACCTCGCGGGACGTAATACTCTGGTTCGTTCTGTTTGTGGCTACCTTTGCAATAAGCCTGGCGGTGGTCTCGTTCGTATTGGTTAAGTTGCCGCCGAACTATTTTCAATCATCCCACCCAAGAGAATTTTTGCCGAATCGGCAACGCGGAATTCGTCTACTCGGTACAATCGCGAAAAATCTGCTGGGTGTGCTGCTGGTTCTGTTTGGAGCAGTGATGTCGATTCCAGGTATACCGGGGCAGGGTTTAATGACGATTCTCCTGGGGGTCATGTTGCTCGATTTTCCAGGCAAGCGCAGGCTGGAACAGAAGCTTGTAAGTCAACCGCGAGTCTTTAAGGCAATTAATGGATTGCGGCACAGATTCGGTAAACCTTCTTTGCTGTTGGATTAATCATGCCAAACTGACTCAATTACCAATTCAGGGGCTTCGTTGACAACGAAAAATCTCTTTGTTAGGTTGAATCAACAGTTTGGAGACCCTGTGGCAATATAGCTTGCATTGCGTCCGAAGGCTCTTATTGATGCTTGATTTTTCTCGTGCAACCATTTCTCCAGTGCGGTTGCTGTTTATTTCGTTACTGATACTCGGCCTTGTGTCTGCAACTGGTTGCAGCAGTCTCTTAGGGACTCACAAGCGAGTGCAGGTCCCTCAGCTTCTCACGCCACTTCAGGAAGCTAACAAGCGCCAGCTGTTTAATGAAATCAACCGCCTTGCCGCCGTCCGCTCGATCCACGGAAAAGTAGACATCCAGTTTGAGGATACTTCTTTCGCCGAAACGGGCATCGCTGATAAATATCGTCAGGCTGACGGTACAGTGACCCTTCAGCGACCAGGCATGATTTACCTGATAATTCAGGTTCCCTTCATTGCTAAGGATATCGCCCAGATGACTTCCGACGGTGAGACTTTTCGCGTCGCAGTACTCCAGGGTGATGAGAAATATCGTCGTTTCGTTAAAGGAACAAATAGTGCGGTCTATGAGAAGTTAGATCTCGATGGCGCTAAGACCAGCGAAAAACGAAAGAAGACGATGAGTGAGAAAGAGACGGTTAGCGCACTCTCAAATTTGCGTCCGCAACATTTGACTGATGCGCTCATGTTGCCGTCTGTTTCTCCCGCGGCCGCGGACAAAGCCAGCTACTCGCTGAGTGAATTTTTTCAGGAGGAAGCAGATTCACGTGTCCAGGCAAAGAAGGGTAATCGGATAGTGCGCGGGTATTATCTACTTGAAGAGTTGATGACTCAGGCGGATGGCGAGACGCGACTGCAACAGCGGTTTTGGTTTGATCGCGTAAGCACAATCCGTTTGGCCCGACTGCAAAGCTTTGACGATCATGGTTCCCTGATTACAGATGTCTCATACTTCGATGAAAAACCTTTTGGAGAGACTGGACAGATGAAGCTGCCGTCGCGTGTTGAAATTACCAGGCCGCATGATCATTACAAGCTGAGCATTACCTACCAGGCTCCGCCGTCAGTCGAAATCGATCGTGAATATAGACCTGAGGCATTTGTTCTGGAAAACAGATGGCAATTGCCGGAGCTTGATCTCGACGCCCGTCACAATAAAAAAGCAACGGCCAATCAATAGCAAGACGCATGCTCCTAGATATTAGCTATCCGTCTGTATTAAGATCTCCTTTCAATCGTCGTATCCACCCTTAATTGCGACTCAATCTGCCAGCTTACTGCAGTGGGCGAGTAAGCGTGACGGCCGTGTAAATCCTGAATAAGTAATGAGAACGATTCTAAAAGCCGACGATCTTGTCAAGATATATCGCGTTGGCAAAGTTGATGTACACGCGTTACGTGGCGTATCGCTTCATGTGCAGGAAGGGGAATTTGTCGCCATCATGGGACCTTCAGGTTGCGGCAAATCGACGATGCTGCACTTGTTAGGAGGTCTGCTCACTCCCACGAGTGGCCGAATTGTTGTTGACGAAGAGGATTTGACTGCAGCTTCCGATGCGAAGCGTACCGACATCCGACGTCGGAAGATTGGTTTTGTATTTCAACGTTTCAATCTATTTCCCACCCTGACCGCGGAAGGTAATCTTCGCCTTGCCGAGCGGATCCAAGGCAATGGGGGGGATGATCCAGACCGTCGTCGCGAAGTCCTGCGTCTACTCGGCTTGGAGGATAAATTGCACCATAAGCCGCTCGAACTCTCGGGTGGTGAACAGCAGCGTGTGGCTCTCGCCCGCGCCGTGGTAACCCGCCCAGCCATAGTATTGGCTGATGAACCGACCGGTAACCTCGATTCCGAAAGCTCGACCCTGGTTCTGAACATGTTTCAGGAGCTGAACTATCGTTTTAACCAGACGATCGTAATGATTACACACAATCCAGAGGCTGCAGCAATGTGCCGACGAATAGTACAAATGCGTGACGGTCATATCATAGAACCCGCTGCCAGCATCCAGCTCTAACAAATTCAATTTACAGGGACTTCTCCGCACGATAGAATCAACTGATCAAGCCAGAAAGGGTCTGGCCTGATATTTGCACAGGCATGAGTTGTGGATATGGGGTTCCTGTTTAACACCATAAAGAGATCCTTCCTGTGGAATTACGCCAGAACCACCTGGCAATGGGATATTCTTTGTGTGGTGATACTGGTCTTTATTTTTTTGAGTCCCAAGAGCTGGTTTGATAATAGCGAACGGCAACAGGCGCTGGTGCATCAAAGCCCCACGTCAACGTTGCTGGTTGGACCGGAAGTCATTGAAAAAACAGGGGATAACGCACAGCTGCAAGATCAGGTGCGGATCATTACCGGGAGGTCGGATGCCGAGGTGATTGGCGTACGAAAAGTGGCCGGTAGTGATGGTAGGACGCGAGCCTATGAAGTTGACATACGTTGACCATCCCCTATAATTGCCGGGTTTTTTGTCCTTATAGAAGGGAGATGAATAATTCGAGGAGTGATTATGAAAAGATTGGCGACCCTGAGTCTTCTTTTTCTGTTTTTAGGAACGTTAGCTGTCCTGATTCCCAAAGAAGCCAAGGGACAAAGTGCAGGACTAGTAAGCGCGGTGCTGAATCGGATGGAGCGCAATCGTCAGAGTCTAAAATCTCTGCGGTCCGGGATCAGCATGGAAAAATACAATGCACAACTTCGCGACACCGACCGCTACAACGGAATTGTGCTCTACATGCCGGCAGCGGGTCGCGACGCTTCCGTGCGGATTGAGTGGCAAAGTCCACAACATGAGATTCTTGCAGTTTCTAAAGGAAAGTACACACTGTTTCGCCCACGGCTGAATCAAGCCATTGTAGGTAACAAGAATTCTGTTAAGGGCAAGGCTGGGGCTGGCGGTATCGTCGAAATGATGTATATGTCCCGCCAGCAGCTTGAGGCTCGTTTTCAGCCCCTGCAGGATGTTCGCGAAGAAACCTTGTGGGGGAACGTTAGTACCATTCACCTGACTCTTGTGCCTAAGAGTAACTCTAGCTTCAAGTACGCGGAAATCTGGGTAGACTCTTTGGGAATGCCGGTACAAACCAAGATTGTGGAAAAGAACGACGATGCCACAACCATGCGTTTGACAGGTCTCGAGAAGAACGTCAAGATTTCGCCTGACGAGTTTAGTATCAAGCTTGATGCAAACGTTAAGATAGTTAAGGGCTGAGCCCACGCTCACAATTCAAAAGCCTTAGGGGCTCTGTCGCATGGACGAGGGCCCCTTTTTCTATTGGTCGTGAAACCGCTGGTGTCAAATTGTGATCGTGTGACGCAATGTTAGTTTGCGCCGCAAGCTAACAGTTTGCGTTGCGAAATTATGGCACTATCTCATTCGGCTGATCTTGCGTTTTGACGGCAGGGTCGAATATTCTTCGGGCGAAACAACGGTCGGGTAGAGGGTATCGTATTTCAACTCTCCGCGCCGCCTCTGCGTCACTGTGGTTAATGCCTTTTTAGGCATCCACCGCGGAGGCATTACGCCGAAGGCGTTCGCTAATTCCAGCCCGGGGTTTGCTTTGAAACCCTGGGGAAAGGATGGATAGTTTGTTTAATCGCAACTCTGAAGGAGTTGCGACGGTGAAGGAGTTGTGACGGTTTGCGATCAGCGCGCAACGGCGATGCAACCCTATCAGGGTTGCTACCAACGGTGCGCGACTTGTTCCCAGGGTTTCAAAGCAAACCCTGGGCTGGGATTAGCGAACAACTTCGGCGTAAAAACCTTCTCAGAAAGAAAAACAAGAATCTAAGAACTTGCTGTGCAGAAATCGCCGAGTCTGCGCAGAGATCTCTCAAGAGCGAATGAGAAAAACAAAATTTCTGAAGCTCAAATTGCGCGAGGCAAGCTTTATCAGCCGCGCATTGCTTTCCACCAATCATCCGGTGCTGGCCCATCTTATTCCCATGCGTCGCTGCAATCTCGCTTGTGGCTATTGCAACGAATACGACCATTCATCTTCGCCGGTGCCTCTGGACATAATCAAGCAGCGTCTGGACAAATTGGCGCGACTCGGCACTTCTATTGTAACGATTTCGGGTGGCGAGCCAATGATGCATCCACAGCTGGATGAAATCATTCATTACATTCGTTTTCAGGGAATGATTGCCGGCTTGATCTCAAATGGCTATTACTTTACTCCGGAACGAATCAAGCGGCTGAATAAAGCGGGTCTCGAGTATCTTCAGATCAGTATCGATAACGTGGAACCGGATGAAGTTTCTCGCAAAAGCTTGCGAGTACTGGATAAGAAGCTTCGCTATCTTTCCGAATATGCAGATTTTCACGTAAACATTAATTCCGTGATTGGCGGCGGAATTAAGAACCCCAACGACGCGCTCACAGTCGCTCGGCGGGCTGTCGAACTCGGCTTCTCAACGACCGTCGGAGTTATTCATGACAACGACGGAACGCTGAAGCCACTAACTGAAAAAGAGAAAGACATCTTTCAACAGGTCAAGAAACTCGGCAACAAAGACCACGCGCGCCTCAATTGGTTTCAGGACAGCATCGCCGAAGGAAAGCCGTACCAATGGCGTTGTCGAGCAGGAGCGCGATATCTCTACATTTGCGAAGACGGCCTGGTCCATTGGTGTTCTCAGCAGAGAGGTTATCCGGGAATACCACTGGCGGACTACACCATGGATGATTTCGATCGCGAATATGAGACTGAAAAGTGGTGTGCTCCTACGTGCACGTTGCAATGTGTTCATCAGGTAGGAATCCTGGACAACTGGCGGGATCCGCAAAAGACACCGGCGCAACTTGCCCAGGAGCGCAAAGAGAAAGAAGCGCTGGGGGATATGCTGCAGCTAGAATAACCAGCGCCCAAATTGACTATACGCCCACATTTCCGCTTTCTCTTACTCCTATTTCTGCCCCTTTATGCAGGAAGCTTTTCATTTGCTCAGGACCTGTCACAGTCGAAAACAACAGACGATCTCAAAATGTTGGTTGTAACGGTTATCAATTCCAAGCGGGAATTGGTAATGGGACTTGAAAAAGACTCGTTTACCGTAACGGACGATGGAACTTCACGACCAATCAAATTGTTCGATAGGACGGATGAGCCGGTAAGTTTAGGAATTTTAATCGACACATCTGCTTCAATGGGTTCGTTTGAAGTTCGTCAAATTGCGCGGCATCAGCCTATTTTGGATGCGCTTTCCACCTTCTTGCAGCTCAGTAACAGCGCAAATGAATATTTCATGATTTCATTTGGCAAAAAAGCCGAGCTCTTGTGTGATTGGACTCGCGACGCAAACGTATTGATGAGTAAGATTCCCGCCTTCGGAGCAAAGGCCAACACTGCGCTCTACGATGCTTTGGTTTTTGGCTTGGAGAAGGTTAAGACCGGCTCCCATAAAAAACGCGCAATTCTCTTAATTTCTGATGGGCAGGACAACAACTCCCGGCATAAATTCACGGATGTTCGGAATCTATTAAGGGGCTCTGATGTGCTGCTCTATTCAATTGGGATTCTAAGCGGAGGCGAGGCTGTAACGACCCTTGGGATGGAGGGACAGGGCGTACTGCTAGAGCTCTCGGAATTGACTGGAGGAGCTGCGCTGTTCCCGGGAGATTCTGAAAGACTCAACCTGTTTGCTGATCTGATCGCAACTGAGCTTCGTCACCAGTATTTGTTGGCTTTTCAGTACGATCGGTCAGCCGGTCCGAACAAATGGCATCGCTTGAGAATCAAGGTCACACCGCCGCCAAATGCGGCGCCGGAGGTCAAGAACCTTATGGTGCGTAGCCGGCAGGGGTATTACGCCAGCGCAAATTAGGGTCGACTATGTGCGACCAATAATTACTTGATCATGGCATTATTTATTTGAAGTCTTCGCTGCTGCAATTCGCTGCTCCGCTATCTCGCAGTTCTTATCTGGCAACGACTGTTTACAAGCTCTACTCTGAAAAAATTGTCGGTATTTGAGTGTTGCTTCATCCGGGCGATTCAGTGCGTCAAGAACAGCGGCGATGTGAAACGGAAGCGTATCGTCAGGTTCCCCGCCTCCTTCTGCCAAACGAAAGTCGCTTAGTGCTTCTATCAAGTTGCTTCTCTTTACAAGTTCAATTCCCAGTAGCTTGTGAGTGTGTGGATTGTCCTCAAGCTCGAGTGCCGCACGATATTCTGCTATCGCGCGATCGACGTGGTTGCGCACCTTGGCCCGTTCGGCTCGAGCTAAATGACCGTCAACACTTTGGTAGTCCCAATACCAGTTCAAGCCGGTTAACGAAAGTACTACTAGCGCATAAGTCAATGGCACAGTAACTCGCCCTGGACTTCTTGGTGTGGAAGCGGTAGTTGGCGCCCATTCATTCACTCCAACGGTGGACCGGCGCTTTGCTGCTCTCTCTGCAATAACGTACAAGGGCAAAGTGATGAGCGGAAAGAAGAGCGTAGCAATGGCCCAGGCAAATGCCTGATAAAGCGGAAAGCGGCGGCGCGCATGGGCGAGCACTAAAGTGGAAACTACTGCGGAGAGTACCAGGAGCGTCGGCCGAATCGAATCAGACAATTCAGAAGCAGATATGTTGAGGCGGAAGCTCACGCGCTTACCGGTCCCAATGCCCTGCCAATTTTGAGCACCATCACGGAACTTGCAAGCCCGAGACCCGACCGCCTTCCAGCCATCGCCACAATGACCTCTCCCACCTGAACGGCCCCGGCTTTGAGCAAAATCTCCTCTCCCGTTTTCAGCATCTCTTCGGTCGAAGACGCCTCCGGCGTTAGCAGTGATTCCACTCCCCAGATTAGAGCCAGCTCCCTTTGCACCTGAGGTGCGTGAGTAAGGGCAACAATTCGTTGCTCGGGACGGAGCGAGGAAAGTCTCCGCGCCATTAAGCCGGATTCTGTAAAGACGGCTATTACCTTGGTGCTCATCTCCTCGGCAGCGAAAGCAGCCGCCTCGCAGAGGGCGCGGCTGACTCTTCCTGAATGCCGACCGGCGGCATCGATCAGATATTGAGATTGCGGCGCCGATTCGGCTGATTCAATGATGCGCGCCATCGTGGACACTGCCGCCACTGGGTAGGAGCCAGTTGCCGTCTCATTTGAGAGCATCAGGGCATCCGTTCCATCCCAAACTGCATTAGCCACATCTGAGGCTTCAGCACGTGTGGGACGGGGATTGGTAATCATAGATTGCAGCATCTGCGTAGCCGTGATTACCATCTTGCCTGCCAGCACAGCTTTTTTGATGATCTGTTTTTGATAGACGGGGACCAACTCGACGCTGGTTTCCACGCCCAAATCGCCACGGGCCACCATGATTGCGTCAGCAGCGGCGATAATCTCGTCGAGATGGTCAATGGCTTCCGCTTTTTCAATTTTGGCAACCAAAGGGGCATGACCGCTGGCCTTCGTAATAAGCTCCTTGGCACGGAGGCAGTCTTCAGCGCTACGTACGAAAGAAAGCGCTATATAATCCACTTCCTGCTCCAGGGCCCAGCTCAGGTCAAGGATGTCTTTCTCGGTCAGCGAATCAATCGGTAGAGAAATTCCTGGCACATTAATGCCCTTGCGTTCGCCAAGCTCGCCACCATTTATTACTCGGCATACGACATCGGACTGGGTCGTACTCTCCACCGCGAGTTCAATAGCTCCGTCATCCAGCAAGATTCTGTTGCCTGGTTGCAAAACATTCGGTAAGTCAAAATAATTTGTGGCGACCTTATTAGCATCGCCCAGGATTTCGGTTGTGGTCAGGACGAAGGTGGCCCCCTCTTTCAGCGGTACGGAAGCGCCTGCCTGCAACTGCCTGGTGCGTATTTTTGGTCCCGAGAGATCAACCAGCACTGCCAATGGTCGATTTAGCTTCTGGGCAAGGAAGCGGGCGGTCCTGATGTCCGCCGCTTTTTCCTCGCGGGTACCGTGCGACATATTCACCCGGAAACCGTTTACTCCCGCGTTGAGCAATGCTTCAGCCATTAGCTGATCGCGAGAGGCTGGTCCAAGAGTGGCCAAAATTTTTGCTCTCCTCACTATCGTGCCACCTCGAAAGTTAATATAGTCCTGGAAGGATAGCCGCTACAGTCTGAGCACGAGAGATCAAAATGTTCAACCGGATCACCTGCGGGATGCGGCATTTTTCGTCTCCTTTTCAATCTCGTGCTCCACTATACTGTCCAGCTCGACGCCACTGCTTTGGTCATAGCCAATGAATCGCTTTACAACCACGCCTTCACGGTCCAACACAAAGGTTTGGGGAATTCGTTCGTCATCAGATAGAAGCAGATCCTCCAGACTCCGGTCAGGGAATCCGAGGGGATAGCTGATGTGAAATTCGCTGGCAAAGTCCGGGACCTTAAGTCGATCTTCTGGTCCTCCCACGTTGAGACCCATTACTTGCAAACCGTGCTTTTCGTATTGCCGTTGTAAAGCCAGCAGATGCGGAACGCTTGCGCGGCAAGGTTCACACCAGGTCGCGTAGAAATCCAGTACCAGAACCTTGCCCCGATAGTCCGAGATCTGGCCACGATGAACTTCGCGGCTTTCAGCGTTATCAGACACGATCCACCCAAGTTCGCCCAGGGAGGCACTTTTCAAAGGAGGCATCGGATATGTTGTGCCTGGTGCTTTGGCCAGAAGTGGCGCAGGCTCTTGCGAAGTGTTTCGCTCATGCCGGGCACATGAACAAAGAACGAAGAGCACACCCAGCAGCGCCCCGATTACGAGTCTTTTCGCTGAGAGAAGTTTTTGCTCGCGTCCTCTCCGGTAAGCAAGCTGAAGTCGGTAGGTGAACATTTAGTAGACGAAAACTGGCGGCCAATATTCTACACGACTCCAGCGCTCATCGCTGCTGGAACTCAAGAGAGGTGAGCAGTAACTACAGAACCGGACCGTCAATCTCAACAACCTGGCTCCTGATAGCTGAGATTGACCCGGCGCTACCGCGCTCGGTTCTGTAGTTACTGCTCACTTTTGGAGAATCGGACCGTGCATGCATTTTCACGGACGTTTCTTAATCCGATTCCTGGCTCCTGTTCTGAAATTCAAGAGTTTTGTACTATTTGGATACAAAAAGTCCCACGGCTGGATACGACTAGCCCTTACTGGGAGCCGCGTCCTTGTTCGCATACTTTTTGTGCAAGGCCCCCTATTCGGATCTGATCTTTAGATTGATGCCGATCGGTCTTTTTTTAGTTCTGACCCTGGCATAACTGCCGCATGTTCTCCTTTAAAACTATGGAAACTTTTGCTCAAACGCCACGGACGACTCTGAAGCGACTTCCTGTTCGAGGAGTCTACGACCGCAAAGTAGTCTATGAAATCCTGGATGAAGGATTCATTTGTCATGTCGGATTTTGCAACGAGGGTCGACCTTTTGTGATTCCTACCGGTTACGCCCGCGTTAACGACCGCCTCTATATTCATGGTTCACAGGCCAGTCGCATGCTGCGCAGCTTAAAGTCCGGACTAGAGGTCTGTCTAACAGTCACACTGGTGGATGGTCTGGTGCTGGCGCGTTCGGCATTCCATCATTCGATAAATTATCGTTCCGTGGTTGTGTTCGGCCGGGCATTGGTCATTGAAGATGCGACGGAAAAAGGTGAGGCATTGCGGGCTTTTTCAGACCATGTGATTCCCGGTAGATGGGAAGATGTCCGCGAACCAAATGATCAAGAATTAAGCGCGACAACAGTGCTGGCTCTGGCCCTGGAAGAGGTCTCCGCAAAAGTGCGCACTGGTCCACCGCTGGATGATGAAGAGGACTACAACTTGCCGGTTTGGGCAGGCGTGATTCCGCTTAGTCTAACCGCGGCCGATCCGATCCCTGATCCAGTTCTGCACCCGAACATTCCGCTTCCCGAATATGCCATAAGGTATGAACGCGCGAGGTCGTGAAGGTCTGCTATAGAGAACCTGGTTTGGCGAGCTCCGCTGATTGAGTTGCCTTGGGATCAAATGGGCTGGCCAGAAACTTCTTGGCAGCTGCCTGAGCGTTGTCATAATTCATACCGGATTGCACCGCCTTGTTGTATTCAGACACTGCTCGATTCCGCTCACCCTTCGCATCATAGGCATTTCCCTTTTTGATGTGAGCCCACACCTCGATCCAGGCAGGTTTCAAGGTACCATTGAGCGCGGCTTCAAAGTTGTCGGCCGCCTGGGCCCAATTCCGCTGCTCCAGGTAAAGCAGGCCCAAATTGTAATAGACCCAGGAGTTCGACCTGTCCAGCTTCAGTGCCGCTTCCATCTGTTGCTGTGCTTCTGCGAAGAGACCTTCTTTCATCTGCTCGATGCCGCGGCGAGCAATGATCGACACCTTTAGGTCGTCTGACATTCGCAGGATCTTATTGTTCGGATCGACCATTACCTCCAGCGGCTGCCCATTGGATTCGAAGTCGAAATCTTCGCTCCGGCCTTCGATTTTTATTGTGGACGTCTTATTGTCTCCTTCGGCGCGTAGCGTCAGCTCAACCGGCATACGCAAAGTTTCCAGCGTCTGCTTAACGGTGCCCCGAGTGCGAAACTTGCCTGAACGGGTCCGAATGATCTGGTAATCAACAGTGAATTCAGGAACTCCGGTACCCTCAACCCACTGCGCGAAGAAGTACCGCAAATTTTCAGCCGCCACTTGAGAAGCCAGATGCTCAAATTCATCTATCGAAGTATTCTTTCCGCGATACTGCTCGAGGAAAGTGCGTAACAGGCGATCGAATTTTTCTTTGCCAATCGTTTCGCGCAACATGCGATAGACCATCGAACCTTTGTAGAAGACAATTGACTGATAGGCGGCAGACTGGTCATCGAGAGCGCCCGGGGCACGAGCTATGGAAGCCGTCTGTTCGAACGTGAGTGCCCGCTCCTGTTGTTCGCGCTGAGCGGCATCAAGCGCGCCACCTGACAAATTGCCTTCCCGAAAGGCAAAGGCGCTCCACTCGGCCAATCCCTGAGAAAGCCACGCGTCGTCAAACGACTTCAGCCCCACGGTTTGACCCCACCACTGATAGGCCACCTCACGTTCCAGCTTTTCTTCAGGGAGAGAGCGGGATGAATCGAACATCTTGGCAGAAAGGAAAATGATACCAGGACCCGAATACGTGTCGAGGCTTTCATCGTCAACCTGCACCACAACCAGGCGAGAACCAAAACCGGCCGCGCCATATTGTTTTGAGTCAAACTCAAGCACATGTCCGATCAGCTCGGCATAGCTATCGATGCGCGATTCGCTGCCGGGCTTTGCGTAAAATTGGATGTCATAGTTGCCGAAGCGCAGATTCTTATTGATATATTGGCCCGCAGCGAAATTTCCAATTAGCACCGGTTGGCGATGCACAAAATGGTAGCGAGTGGCGCCTTCCTTCGGAGATGGCTGCGCGGTAACTGGATCGTCGCTCGTGCCGGCTACCTGCAGACCGGTGGGGACCACCAGGGTAATATCAGAAGTGGCACGATCCGCCGCATAGTCATGAAAAGGGAACCAACGAGAGGCATACATTAAATACGAGCCTTCTGGTCCGACGTAAGCAAGCCGTTTCGTCGCCAATGGTCCACCCTCAGGCGAAACGAGCGCGCCACTCCAGCGAAATCGCAGGCTCAAGGGTTGATTTGCAGGCACGATTTCACCGAGATCGACTCGGACACTGGGCCCAAGAGCACCAACACCGACCGCGTCCTGAACAAAACCGGTGAGTGCTTTCCCTTTGAACTCTATACTCTCGACGTGTAGTGACCCATTCAGTTCAAAAACCAGCGAGCGAGTCGTGTCCAGCGGGACTAGAGAAATGTCCGCACCAGCGCGGAGTACATGCTGGTCAGGAATTAGCTGGGCTTCAATCCGATAATTGGTAATGTCGTAGCGGGTCCCCGCCTGTTGCGGAGCAGGCTGCTGCGACAGCACTTCCGGTCCGGAGGTGAGAAATGCGGTCAAAATTCCCGCCACTACAAACATTCCGCCGAAGGTGGGCCTGATTTTCTTCATAGTCTCTTTGTCTGGAAACGAAATTTATGCTCGATTATACAACCGTGCGATGACTGCAGAACAGTCTCCTAAACTAACTGCCCGTTAGCTCGTGGATCTTGAACGATTGTCCGACTATACCAGGAAAGGCGCTCTGTCCATGGTAGCGGTTTGGATGGTAGGAATTTGCGGCCGGTTGGCTGTCGTTCACAGTTTTGCTTAATGAGAGCCCCGGATAATCTCCAGTTTTGTTTGCTACTCCCGACCGCGAGCCCCTTTTGTATTCATTCAAAGGCATTTTTTCCTCGATTGACTCCGACCGAGAGCTTCAAAGTGACAGCCAAACAGCGTTACCCGTTGCTTGACAGGGATTTCGCTAGCGGAATACATTCGCGCATACCCATAGACATCAGTAGTTTGACCTGAGGAGGAGTATTTATGCACCGTGCCGCGAAAATCTCAGCCACCCTGTTCCTTTGTTTCCTTACCGTCGTGGGTAAAGCCCAGACCGCGACTGTCCGTGTCGACTATAAGGAAACCGTTTTAAAAAACGGTTTGCGGGTAATTACCGTTGAAGATCAAAGTGCACCCGTGGTGGCCATTTCCGTCAATTACAACGTTGGCTCAAGTAACGAGCGGCGTGGTCGAACAGGTTTCGCTCATCTTTTTGAGCATATGATGTTCAAAGGATCTGAGAATGTAGGTTCGGGGGAGCACTTCATCCTGGTTTTCAATAATGGCGGCACGGTGAATGGCACAACAAACGAGGATCGGACGGTTTACTTTGACGCGCTGCCGTCTAATCAGCTTGACCTAGCGCTTTTCCTTGAGGCCGATCGCATGCGCAGTTTAGCGATAACCAGGGAAAATCTGGACAATCAACGCAATGCTGTACAAGAGGAGCGCCGGCTCGGAGTAGACAATCAACCGTATGGAAAGACCGGTGAAATCCAGCAGGAGTTACTCTACGACAATTTCGCGTACAAACATTCGGTGATCGGCTCGATGGAAGATCTAAATGCTGCCTCAGTAGAAGATGTGGCGCAGTTCTTTAAGCTGTACTATGCCCCGAATAACGCGGTCTTGGCTTTGGTGGGAAATTTTAATACAAAGGATGCGCTCGCCAGAATTGCGAGGAACTTTGAAAGTATTCCTCGCCAACCCAATCCGCCGCCGGTGGATATGACCGAGCCGGAACAAACGTCGGAGCGTCGCGCGTCAGTTGAGGATGTTTTGGCGCGCGCGCCTAGAGTTGATCTTGCCTTTAAAGCAGTCCCCGGCAACACGCCCGATTTTTATGCCTTACAAGTGCTTTCTGCCGTGCTGCAGAGCGGTCAGAGTTCGCGTCTCTACCAGAAACTGGTCAAGGATAAGGAGTTGGTCACGAACGTTGGCGGCTTTGTTGACGAGAAGCGCGGGCCAGGTGCGCTCTACACCTTTGCCAACTTGCGTGCCGGCGGCAAGCCCGACGAGGTTGAAGCCGCGATCTACGAGGAGATTGAGCGGCTGAAAAAGGAACCCATTGCCAACTGGGAATTACAGAAGGCGAAGAACTCCACAAGGCGCGGCGTGATTAACGGTCTTCAGAGTTCACTCTCACGCGCGATCACGTTGAGTCAATATGCCGTGTACTACAATGACCCTTCGCTGATTAATACTCGCCTCGAGAAAATCGCTGCAGTTACAAAAGAAGACGTGCAACGAGTAGCCAATAAATACTTACGGGAGACTAATCGCACCGTCGTAAATACGGTACCAAAGGACAAGCGGGCACCAATGAATGGGCAGTAAAGGGGACCTATGAAAAGCAATTTAAGAACTCCGGGCAATTATTTCGCAGTATTGCTAGCTATCGCTCTGCTGTCATCTCTAACAATGGGGCAAGCCGGCCCGACCACCGGACCCACTGGTCAAACAACTAAAGGTGCGGTCATCAAAGGGAAGGCCCCGGTAAATAAAGAAATCTTGAAGGTCAAACTGCCTAAGGCGCGGGAAACGACACTGCCAAACGGCCTGCGACTGTTGGTGTTGGAAAGCCACAAGGTGCCCACGGTTACCATGCAAATGGTAGTGCTTAGCGGCGGTCTTGCAGACAAGCCTGACTATCACGGGTTGGCATCTTTCACGGCATCGCTGCTACGTGAAGGGACGGCCAAACGCAGCAGCAAGGATATTGCGGAACAAATTGACGCTTTAGGCGCGATCCTCGTATCAAGTTCGGGACTTTCCTCTCTTACCAGTATGGTCACCGCGGCAGGTCTGGCTGAGAACCTGGACCAGACACTCGATATTTTCGCCGATGTGATCCGTAATCCTGTTTTTCCGCCGGCAGAGGTACAAAAGTTCAAAGCTCGAACATTGGCCCAACTGCAGTTCCAGCGATCTAATCCGCTGTTCCTGGCCCAGGAACGGATTAGCCGGGCCATTTATGGTGACCACCCGGCAGCTTTGGTGGCGCCACCTCCTGACTCTCTCAACAAGTTAGTCAGCGCTGATCTGGCGGACTTTCATTCGCGTTATTATCGCCCGAACAACGCCATCCTGACCATAGTTGGTGATGTGACTCTGCGAGACGTTCTGCCGAAGGTCCAGAAGGCTTTTGGCGATTGGGAGAAAGCGATAGTGCCCTCCATAGAAGTGCCGCAAGCGCCGACGCCGGCCAGTTCGCGAATCGTCCTGATTGATCGACCAGGCTCTGTACAGACTGTGTTGCAGCTGGGTAACCTCGGGATTACCCGCACAGATGCCGATTATTACGCAGTTGTTTTAGCTGACAGGATCCTGGGTGGTGGTCCAGCAGCTCGCTTGTTCTTAAATCTGCGTGAGGATAAAGGGTACACCTACGGCGCGTATAGCAGCTTCGCTGCTTCAAAATATCGCGGTACATGGATTTCCAATGCGGAAGTCAGAACTGATGTAACTGAAGGTGCAATGCGGGAGTTTATGTACGAGTTAAGACGTCTGCGCAATGAGAAAGTGACTACGGACGAACTTGACAATGCGAAGCATGCGATTGTTGGCAGCTTTGCGCTCTCACTCGAGCAGCCGCAAATCCTATTGCAGAACATCATTACTCAGAAGCTTTATGATCTGCCGGGCGATTACTGGGACATGTACCCGCAAAAAGTTGCCGCCGTAACATTGGAGGACGTTCAACGTGTGGCCCAGAAGTACCTGGATCTAGACCATCTGCAGATCGTAGCTGTCGGCGATGCCACAAAGGCTCGTGATGCCCTTGCTAAGTATGGAAAGGTGGAAGTCTATAACTCTGAAGGTAAGCCAATAGCATTGAGTAAGACTAAGAATGAGTAAAACGGTCTTTGGTCTTAGGCCTAAGACAAAGCCCAAAGCATTTCCCGCTTACGGGCTCTGCTTGCCCACAAAGTCCAGTTCCTTTTGGTCCTCACTTAAACCAGTCAGAATCTTATCGAATGGTTCAAAAATAAGTCCGTCTTTAGAGGGAATTATTCTGTAACTACGCTGGGAAGGCGACACAGCGAAACTGTAAGCTCCGTCGGCATCGGTGGTGGATGCGATAACGCTACCTCGCGGACTAATCAAGACCATAACGACATTCGGAATTCCGTTGTTACTTGCATCTTTGATGCGACCGCCAATTTTGACTGTCGCCCTCAAAGTAGTTGGGATCCCGGGCAACGAAGAGTCTCGAGTTAAAGAGGAGCTCGTCTGTCCTACCGCTTCCGTCTGAACAGGCGATGGGCTCGGGGTTTCGCTTGGTGTAGGTCGAGGCAACGCAGCCGAGTCCACCGTTGTTGAGGACAGATTATCAGGAGTGGGTGTAGGCTCGACCACAGACGACTCTGGCGTGGCACTGGCCGACTGCTGCGGAGTTGCTGTAGGTTCAGCTTTTGAAGAAGGCCGGGAGGAAGCCACACTTTCAATTGCAGCAGGTTGCACTGTGGGTTCTGAAGCACGCGTGCTTAGATCTCCTGCCGCAGGCTTAGCCGTCTCTGTAGTGCTCTCTGCCACCACTGTTTGTTGACCACTGTTGACGTTGGCCGTAGATCCGCCAATTCGTTCCTCCAGTCCTTCCAGAGAACCCTTTACTCTTTTGTAAAGTTGTTCAATTAAGCTTCGTCGTGCGGGATCTGGTTCACCCGAGTTGTAACTCTTGATGTAATTGTCGAGAGCCTCTTCCTTGTTTCCGTTCTGGTCGAGCGCTGCTCCCAGATGCCATAACGCAGTCCGCCAGCCAGGAGTTCCAGGAGGCAGCACGCCGGCAGCAAGTTTCAAGTGCTCGATAGCTTGCGGGACCCTATCCTGATTGAAGAGGGCCCAACCGGACAGATCTTCGATGCGCCCGCGAAGGAGGTTTGAAAGGACGTTTCGGGGCGCTTCAGAAATATCCGGCGCTACCCCTGAAGAAATAGCACGAGCGCGGATCTCTCGAAATTCGTCAGCCTGTACGGCCACTGTGACCGCGGGGACGGTCAATGCCGCATCAACTCTCCTTCTGGCGGACTCAGTCAAATCGAAAGCGGTTTGAACCCCAACTCCCTTTCGCAGTAGCCGGCTGGCCGCATAGAGTTCGCGATAGACGCGCATATCGTCATCGCCAGAGGAAAATTCCCGCGCCGCAGCTGAAGCACTCGCTTCATCGATTTTGTCGCTCTCGCTCTGGGGATTGAGGGCCATGGCAAAAACCAAAAGCGCTTTCATAACAGTTGAATTCGCCGGCGTGTCTGCACTGGAGAGCTGGAATATGCTTGCCTGGCGTTCAGCAGCCAAGAGTTCTTCAAAACTCGCGGCGTGCGTAAGTAGATGGCCCGCAAGACGAGTCTCGATCTGCCCATCCCGAATGGTGAACAATCCGAGCAACGCCTCGACGGCCTCATCATAAAGGCCAGCTGCGGTGAGAACATTTGCCAGTTCGTAATCGAGAGTCGGAAATTTTCCGTATTGGCGCGCATAACGGATCGCGCGTTCTGCTTCCAACGGCCTCTTCTGACCAATTAACGCTCGAGATAGCGCAATCTGTGCCCAGGTATAACGCGGTTCGGCCTCGACGGCTTTGCGCGCGTACTCGAGAGCCTGCTTAGTATCGTTATGCGCAGCGAACCAATAGGCTGCACCTGCCAGGAGTGGCAGATTGTGCGGATCTTCTTTTAGAGCCGCCTCCATTTCCTTGTTTGCTTCATCCATTCGTCCAAGCTCAAAGAGTGAAACAACCAATCCAGCTCGCGCGGCTTTGTCAGCAGGTTCGGCTGTCAATTGCTCTCGATACAGAGCAAGTGCCTCCTCTGTCTTGCCGAGGGCCCTATTAAGATCCGCGATGCTGCGTCGGGTACCCTTGGAATTTGGCTCCAGTTCGAGAGCTCGTTTGTATTCCGTTGCGGCATCTTCAAGGCGCAAAGAGATATGCAGTGCCAGGCCAAGCGCATGGTGAGCCTCCGCCATGTCTGGCGCGAGAGTCAATGCTTGCCGGGCAAGCCGAACCGCCTCACTACCCTGCTCGATTCCCAGGTAGAAACCAGCGAGACCCAATAGGCGTTGGGGTTCGTTTCCAAACTTTGATTCAATATTCTGCGCGGCCTTAAAAGCAGCATTACGTTCGCCGCGCAAGTAGAGATTTAGAGGAATTTGTGAGATTACTCCCGAAAACAGTTTCTCTGAGATGTCACCTGGAGCTTCCTCAATCGCGAGCATCAGCTGCTCGATTCCGCCCGAGCTGTCGCCGTTTTTGAGTTTTTGATCACCCAGACCTGCATGCGCGCTCACCAACAACTCCAGCGCCCGCGGTTTTGATTTCGAATTTGCATGAGCTTCAAGAAACTCTTTTAGCCGAACCACACGTCGATCGAGCGGCAGCGTGAGCGTCAATTCCACCTCTTCGGATTCATCTTCATCATCTGTCGACGAATTGTTCTTTTGCTGAATGGCTGTTTTTGCGGCCGCTGCAGTTGGGCGGCGCCGGGGATTTCTCGCGGCAACTCTTCCCGACGAGGTGACTGGACCAGCAGCAGACTCCGTTATGCCACGCGTCGTTTCGACGACGGTGGTAGAAGAACCAGTCGAGCCTCCAGATGCGGACTCGGGTGCTTGCTGCATGCCTTCTAAGTTAAAGCCGAATGCCTGGGCCAAACGATTTACAAAGTATTGCACGCCGTCGCTCAGGCTCTGAGTAAATTGGCCCAAAGCCAGGAGTGCGCGCATGCGCTGGGTCATCTCGCCCAACACTCCATCAGGCAAGAGCCCTTGAGCGGATTTACTAAATTGAATGAAGATTGCTTTTTCATTTACGGCCATTACAAGCAGGAGACTCTTTTTCTGACTGGTTCGGGAGCCTATGCCCCATGCCTGCGACAGTCGACGTGAGAAGTCGAATATGTCCTGGCCCTGAGTGGACTCTACTGTCGCGAGGTCCAGCTGGATTCCACTTCTAACCTTCAGATTTTCCAGAAGAAGTTCCAGACGCTGCCTGGTTTCAGCATCAACCACTCCCGCAAAATCGTTGACGTGGCTGGCGCGCGAGGGGAATTGGGACTTGGTTTGTGCGAAAAATCCTTGCCCTGTAAAGACTGGCCCTGTAAAGAGAAGAAGAAAAACTGACAAGCTAAAGAGCGACGCCAGCTGGGAGTTCGGAGCACACGATGGTTTCATACGGTAACTCTCAATAATTTTAATGATGTCCGGCAAAGGACGCTTGCGGCCGGGAGCAATCGATCCGGTGTCATAGGAGAATCAGAAGCCATGATAACATCGCAGCGCTTTTGGCGGCGAGCAAGCCGAATCTCTCTATGCAATGACAGAGGTTTTTGTGAGCGAAATCGATGAAGCCTGGGCTTTTGCCCTTGCAGAAGCTGAGGCGCGCGCACGACTGGCCGGCCGAAATGACGTTGCCGATTATCTGGCCCTGCGCAACTCAAATGATCTGCTGAGACGGACCGGAATTGAATGGCTGATCAAGACCTTTACCGACATAGCCGGTTCAGCGAATCGAGCGGGCTCCAGTATTCAGAGTTCTAAGCAGGAGAGTCACAGGTTTCGCGTCGGCGAGGCCACAATGGTTGGTACCTTACTGACTCTGAGGCTGGGGGTGCGTGTCTTATCGATCGAAGCGGGCTGGCCTCGTACGCCCCGTGACGGCATAGTTCGGGGAGGCGGCCTTGCCTGTGCCAACATTAAGCACCTGGGGATCAAGTCCGCGTGTCAGGAACTGCTTTTGACAGTCTCACCCAGCGGCGCCCCGCGCTGGGTGGTCGTTGGAGATCAGCGTTGCGAACTGCACCAGGCTGACGCAGAGAATCACGTTGCCATACTGCTCGACGAGCTCTGATTAAGATGGCTGGAACTCTCTACGTTGTATCGACTCCGATTGGTAATTTGGAAGATATTACCCATCGTGCAGTGCGAGTACTTAAAGAAGTTAAAATGATTGCCTGTGAGGATACCCGGCACACGGCAAAACTGCTTCAGCACTTTGGGATTGAGACAAAAACGGTCAGTTACCATGAGCATAACGAACAGCAACGCGCTACCGAACTTTTAAATTTCTTGAGAGCTGGTCAAGATGTGGCGATTGTCTCGGATGCGGGAACACCCGGTATAAGCGATCCCGGTTTTCGAGTCATTCGCCTTGCTTTGGAAAATCGTTTGCGAGTGGTCCCAGTACCAGGAGCCACCGCTTTGATTGCAGCGTTGGTGGCATCCGGCTTACCGAGTGATAGATTCTTTTTTGCTGGTTTTCTTCCCGCACGTTCTGGTCAGCGCCGCACCCGGTTGATCGAACTATCCTCAATTCCGTCGACTCTGATTTTCTACGAAGCCCCTCATCGAATTGCTAATTCGCTGAAGGACGCTCGGGAGATCCTGGGCGACCGTGACGCGGCAGTTGCTCGGGAGCTTACGAAGGTACACGAAGAGATCCAGCGAGGACGTCTCAGCGATCTGGAGGCCCGTTTTAGACAAACTACCGCAGAAGCGAGGGGTGAAATGGTTCTGCTAATTGACCGCCAGGTGATCCAAACAGCAGCGGCCAGCGAAGAGCTTCAAATTAGTACCTTAGTAGCTGCGTTGGAGGCAGAAGGTATGGAACCTCGGTCAGCTTTAAAGAGAGTTGCGAAAGATCTAGGTATGTCACGGGACGAGGCATATCGTCGCCTTACCGCTGAGCGCTCAAAAGAAAAGCATTGACCAGCTACCGAGACTGAGTAAAAACTCTGAGGAAGCGGCAGTTGCGACGGGACAATTCAAGCTGAGTAAATTTGCAGGTCGGGAAGGGGGCAGTCGCTCAACCTTGAATGCCAGTGCTTATCCCTATCACTCAAGCCTCAGCCGTAAATTACATTGACTGATTGATTCGACGATGAAGCCTCTGAACCTTGAGCGGGGGCGCCTTGAATTTACCGAATCTTGAAAACTAACGACTGCCCCCTTCCCGACCTGCGAATTTACTCAGCTTGAAATGTTCAATCCTCAGCTTCAAAGCGTGCCGCCCCTACAGCTTAATTTGCGGCCATCCCAGCGGGTAGTTGTTTGTCAACTTTCGGGCGCATCGGCCTGTTAGCGAGTTCCCACAGAGTTAGGTAAACCGTCCGCGCTACCTTCTCCATCTTCTGGTAATCAATCTTGTCCGGTGAATCGCCAGGCCGATGGTAGTCCTCATGTTCGCCATCAAAAAAGAAGACTATCGGTATTCCTTTTCGCGCATAGTTGAAATGATCACTACGAAAGAAGAAGCGGTTGGGATCGCTGGGATCATCATAACGATAGTTAAACGACAGGTTCAGGTAACCTTTGTTCACTGCCTCGCTTAAGTCTCCCAGCTCCGTACTCATCATCTTGGAACCGATAACGTAGATTTCGTTTGGTCCAGAAAGTTCTCTGTTTCTGGGATTTGTGTCTCCGTCTTTCTTGCTGCGACCGATCATATCTATGTTGATCTGAGTGACCACATGGTCCAGCGGAATCGTGGGGTTTTCTGTGAAATAGCGTGATCCCCAAAGGCCTTTCTCTTCGCCGCAGTGCCAGACGAACAGCACGGAGCGTTTGGGATGGACTGGCGCCCTTGCCAGCGCCTCTGCAATGGCAAGCAGCGCGGTGGTGCCCGAGCCATCATCATCAGCACCGTTGTATATTGTGTCGTTTTGATTATCAGCGGTAGGTGCGCCTCTGCCGGCCCCGGGGAGTCCCATACCAACATGATCGTAATGTGCGCCGAGCGCAACATACTCATTCTTGAGCACCGGATCACTTCCTTCAAAGACGGCGACTACATTTTGGGTCGAAAGCGGATCGCTCTTCCGGGCGACGGTGATCGTCATGTTCTTCGCTGGATTTAACGGAAACGATCCCGGAATTTGACCACCACTAAAGGAGGCCTCAAAAATAGCAGTAGCATTTTGCCGCTCTCCTTGAAACAGAGCATTCGCCAATTTCGGTGAAGCGATGATGGAGGGTATTTGGGTACCAGCCTCCGTTTGAAACTTCTCCACAAGGGTTGTGCCACGTTCGGTAAGACGCTGCCGATTGCGGTCCCAATTAGCCAAGTACTGAAAATCCGGAACAATTATCAGCGCGGCAACGCCTTGCTTCTGAGCATTCTCCGCTGGCAACATCCAATCCTCGCCTCGCGTGCCGGCAAGATCAGCGCGGGTGAGGCCTCGCGGTAGACCATCAGGGGGAATGAAGATGACTGCTATTTTTCCTTTGGCATCGATTCCCTTATAAGCGTCAATGTTCTTCGATTTTACAAACGATCCATTCCCGGCAAACACAAGTTCACCACTAACTTTTCCCGCTCTTGCTGCGGGAATATAGTCCTCGCCGAGCGTCAAAGTCTGATTGTTGAGTCTTACGTCGGTCTGAGTTGGATCGACAGTATCTCGGCGCAACACAATCTTTTGCAGGAAAGTCCCGTTGTCTCCTGCCGGACGGAATCCCCATCGAGATAAATTCATAGCGAGAAATTTCGCTGTTGTGTCAAGTCCACGCGAAGGTGTGTCACGACCCTCCATTTCGTCGGAAGCAATAAAATAGAGATAGCTCTTGAGTTGATCTGCTGAAATCAGGTCTGCCCCTCTTTGAGAGGCCAGCGCAGCAAGAGTGAGCTTCGTCGGCTTAGCGGTTTTTCGTTGACCGTAACTACTCGGCCAGGAAAGAACCAGTAAGCTGGACAAGACAACGGCTATGACGAATCTTCGCATGATTGGCTCCAAGAAAATGTTTTAAATGCGGGGAGTGTGTTGGACCAATAAATACGCAGGCGGGAGGTTAAAAGTTTAGGCTTGCTGGACCGCTTGTACCAATCTCGTTAGAGTGTCCTTCGCGTCACCATAGAGCATTCCCGTCACATCTTTGAAGAAGAGTGGATTCTCGAGTCCGGAAAAACCCTTTCCCTGGCCTCGTTTCAGTACCACTACTGATTTGGACCGATCCACCTCAAGAATGGGCATACCAGCTATCGGGCTGTCGGGGTTGTCGCGCGCATCAGGGTTGACGACGTCATTAGCGCCGATAACTACTGCGACATCTGTGGTCGGAAACTCCGGATTGATCTGCTCCAGTTCGTAAAGGGATGAATAAGGCACATTCGCCTCGGCCAGCAATACGTTCATGTGGCCCGGCATCCGCCCAGCCACCGGATGAATTCCATACTTAACTGTTACACCGCGCTTTTCCAGCGTGTCCGCTAACTCACGAACAGCATGTTGGGCTTGGGCAGTAGCCAGACCATAACCAGGGACGAACACTACTTGTTTCGCATAAGCCAGCTGGATCGCAATATCATCCATACTGACCTCCCGCATAATGCCCTGTCGTCCGTCACCTGCGACAGCTGTCGGGGCAGCGCTGCCAAACGCGCCGAACAAAACATTGGTCATGGATCGATTCATCGCGCGACACATCAGGATGGAGAGAATAAACCCCGAAAAGCCATCCAGTGTGCCGGCAATTATCAGCACATTATTTGAGAGTACGAAACCGGTGGCCGCCGAAGCCAGTCCCGCATAAGAATTCAACAGCGACATGACCACAGGCATATCGGCAGCCCCAATGGGCATCACCAATAAGAGTCCAAATATTAGTGACAGACCCACCATCGTAAAAAAGAGGGGCATAGAACCAGGCACAAGTATTAGATAGATGAAAATAACGATGGTTGCTGCGAGCAGAGCCATATTGAAGATGTTCTGCCCTTTGTACGTCATCGGCGTCCCACGAACCAGGCCTTGTAGTTTCGCGAAAGCCAGCAGGCTACCAGTCGTTGTTAAAGCGCCGAGCATCACTTCAAATCCGAGCGCCGCCATCGTAACGGTTTCCAAATGTCCACCATGCCGATAAAACTCCGAAACACCAACCAGAGCAGCTGCGAAGGCCCCAAAGGCATGAGAGAGGGCAGTTCGCTGAGGCATAGCAGTCATAGGCACCCACACGCCCATGGCTAATCCTACGAGAGAGCCGATAGCGAGTCCGGTAATAATCCAGGTGTAGCTGACGATCTCGTGATGCATCAACGTGCCAATGATCGCCATCAACATCCCGAACTCTGCGAGATGCATTCCTCGCTTGGCAGTCTCAGGATGGGTTAAACCCTTCAACCCCAGAATAAAAAGAATTGAAGCGAGAAGATAACTAAGCTCGATAAAGTAGGTTTGCACTGTGTTTAGCTATAGGTCCAACAAGGTTTTGAATTATTTCTGTCCGGATTCTATTGCCTTAGTGGGTTCGGCGCTTTTGAGCGCAGGGGGCTTTCGCTTAAACATCCGCAACATTCGATCGGTGATAACAAAACCACCCACCACGTTAGTCGTTGAACAGACGACGGCTGTAAAACCAAGTATCGTACTGACAGTGTTGTAATGTGCCCCGGCAGTGACAATAGAACCAACTAGTGAGATACCCGAGATAGCGTTAGTTGCAGACATCAGTGGCGTATGTAATAGAGGCGGCACACGCGAAATTACCTGATATCCCAGAAAGGCAGCCAGTGCAAATACGTAAAGGGCCGAGATTAGGGTTTCGGGAGACATCAATAAATTCCTTTGCTTTACGTTTAACTACCTGTGACTGCTTCAAGCATTGACGCGACCCGCTTGTTCACGAGGTGTCCATCATGCGTGACGCATGATGGACCAATGACGTCATCTTCCAAGTCAACCCTCAGTTCACCGTCTTTGATCAGCAGCTGTAGGAATGCGGTAATGTTTCGTGAGTAGAGCTGGCTTGCATGAACGGGCACGGTCGCTGCCAGGCTCAAAGGCGCCATTATCGTTACGCCATTGCGTTCTACAATCTCATCGGGCTTGCTAACAGCGCAATTACCGCCGGTTGAGCCGGCAAGATCAATGACTACCGAACCACGCCGCATCCCATCTACGGCAGGTTCGGTTAATAGCAGGGGAGCTCTTCTGCCTGGTACCTGGGCCGTAGTGATTACGACATCCGCTGCCCTGGCATGTTCAGCGATTAGTACGCGGCCGCGCTCCATTGCTTCTTCCGATAATTCAAGAGCGTAGCCACCGGCGTCCTCTGTCTTGAGTCCACCGAGATCGACGTCAAGAAAGGTGGCCCCCAGGGAACGGACCTGTTCTCCAGCCGCCGCACGTACATCATAGGCTTCAACAACCGCTCCGAGGCGACGGGCAGTAGCGATTGCCTGCAAGCCCGCAACCCCTGCCCCCAGAATTAGCACGCGCGCCGGTGGTACTGTGCCGGCGGCGGTCATCAACAAGGGAAACATTCTGGGAATTTGGGAGGCGCCGAGAAGGACCGCTTTGTAGCCCACCACTGTGGCCATTGATGACAAAGCATCCATAGCCTGCGCGCGAGTGATGCGTGGTATCAGCTCCACGGCGAAAGTCGTCAGACCTTTATCGACTGCAGGCTCCAACTCGGCAGGTTCGTCAAGAGGTCGCAGAAACCCAAAAACGACCGCACCCTTCCTCAGGCGATTGAAATCATCAGCCGAGGGACGATTAACCACAACCAGAATATCTGCAGATTCCAGGAGCGCTGTTCTATGGTTAGAAATCTCCGCTCCCGCTTCCTTGTAATCATTGTCGGTGCGCGCGGCTCCCAATCCGGCGCCGCTCTCGACTTTTACTGTCGCTTTCAAACCGCTGAGCTTGCGCACGGACTCCGGCATAAGGGCGACACGAGCTTCGGCAGCCTGCGTCTCTCGCAAGACGACGACGTTCATTCGATTCTCCGGCTATTCAATTGAGATACCGATCTATTCTGAACTACAAAACTGAGGATTTGGGGGGCGAGTCGATCCTTGGAGTGGCTGAGAAACGAGGCGAAAGTATTCGGCATAGGTTCTTCAGAACGGATTTCCGGATAAATGATTACCGGAGAACTATTGCGATACGTTTAAGATGAGGCGACCAGACGACCTACCCTTGCTGAAATGAGTCTGGAGTATATCATTTGCGAGTTGAGGCCCAAAACTTGGTGTTTGACGTTAGGACATTACCTAACATTGTGTAGTGTCCTAATTTGAGTTTTTCTCTGCGGCAGTCTCTGCGACCTCTGCGCCTCTGCGGTGGATATGCGCAACAAAGGAATCACCGCAGAGCCGCAAAGGACGCAGTGGAAGCGCAGAGAGTTGAAACTAGGACCCGCCAAACATAGCGTTCCCTTGCGCCGAACGTCCGGTAGTACCTATAATTCCCGCTCCGGCGCATTGGTGTAGTCGGCTAACACGCTGCCCTCTCAAGGCAGAGATCACGGGTTCGAGTCCCGTATGCGCTACCACTTCTCTTCAACGACCATTCACAACCACCATCATCTTCGTCCTTTCAAAAATAGTTTTCCATTCAGAGGCTCACCTTCCACACGTTCGCGCCGCCTGAGCCATTAAGGACCATTAGCAGAATTGAAAACTCGTCTCAAAAGCCCAACCAGCGGGTTCGCTGTGCATTGCGTTGTTGAATGTTGGCTCCCCACATGGGTGATAGATTTGTAGGTTCGGCGCGGGAAGACCAAAGTCCGCGCTGAATTGCTGTAGGTCCTGCAGTGCCGCCGGACTTCCGTAGGAATTCACGATCACGATAGTCTGTCCTGCCCCAGTCGTGCCGGCCCCGTGAACAGCATCGACACCATAGGCAGCGGTAATATCGGAGGGTTCGTAGAAGTGAATCTTAAGGTCTGGCAAAACTCCACCGTGCGCTGTAACGACCGATCGCGAGACGTGTGGTCCAACCTTGATGAGAGGGACGAACTGCAGCGCGCTGGTTGATGATGGCACGAGTTTGCTGGGCGGAAATACGAGGCTCCCAGTCAGACCAACGAGCGCGACAGCCCCGAGCAGGGGTCGATTTATCAATCGCATATTGAACTTCCAGAGGGCGGGAGCTTAAGCCCGGACCATGGCTGGCGTCAATTATTTTCGACCAGTGATAACAGCGGGACCAACTGAGTATGAGGGACCGCTCGAAAGCTTCAGTAACTGGACGCACTTGAGATATACTGCCGCCGCAAAAACGACATTCCGATTTAAGTTCAAACCTCCCATCCCAGTTGGAGACTAACAAAGGAGAATTTATGCGTCTAAGACTCTTGAAGAGTCTGGCAGCGGCAACCGCGATTGCCGCAGTTCTAGTCGTAGTATTAACTTATTCCCCCAAAGCAAATGCCGGACGTGGAGCGGACGATAACGAATCGAAAATTCAAAAAGGATTCGAGATCGCACCTGTCCATCTGAATCTTGCGGGCAAGAACCGATCCCTGGTGGGACTCGGAAGCTATCTGGTCAACGCCGTCGGCGACTGCAATGGCTGTCATCACAAAACTCTCTCAGCTTCCTCGCCCTATTCGCCCACCGGCAATCCGTTTCAAGGGCTACCGAAGCACATCGAGGAGGCCGGATATCTGGCTGGCGGGACACCCTTGTTTGGTCCAATCTTTCTTCCGCGCAACTTAACTCCCGATAAGACGGGTCTGCCGGAAGGTGGTGCATCATTTGAAGAATTCGTCGAGATCATGAGGACTGGCGTTGATCCGGATCATGCGCACCCACAGTTTGGGCCATTGCTCCAGGTAATGCCGTGGCCGGAGTTTCAAGACATGACCGATCACGACCTTCGCGCGATCTACGAATATCTGAGTGCGATTCCTTGCATTGAAGGTGACCCTGGTTTGCCGAACCCGCGTCCCATTGGCACTCGCTGCCAATAGGATCACTGAGGACACTTGATTTTTGCTGTGAATGGTGGGGCGGACAGCCGGTGGGGTGTTCGCTCCAAAGGTTGAACGCCCACCCTCATTATGTCGACAAACGCACGTGTTAGATCCTTCCGTAATAATATGAGTCATCTCAGTCGGATCCCCAGCGACTGACATTAAGAACTCCACCCAAGCGACTACCCGGCGCTATGATGTCGTGACAAAAAGATTCCTCGCCCCCGTTCTGTTTTTGTCTTGGCTCCTGCCGTTTGGCCCGTCTGCCACCGGTTGTCCACAAGCTGAAGCATCAAATCAGCAGTCAGCCAAAAGCCAAACACCAACAGATGTCGCAACGCTCCACGGACGCGTGATCGACGCACACACCGGCGAGCCCATCGCGAAAGTAAGAGTGATTGTTGCCGGTACCGACGAGGGTACTTCTACTGATGAGAAGGGCGAATTCTCGCTTACAAATCTTCCTCCTGGGCAAGTAGATCTCTATATCACGACTGTGAGCTACGGCTTGGTTAAGAAATCCGTCGTACTCAAGACAGGAGACAATCCAGAGAAGGAGATCGCGCTAAACGAAGATGCAGCGGCGCTTACGGAAAAGGTGTCCATAGCTCTCGATCCATTCGAAGGAGCGGACACTAACATCCCCTCCGAGCAGATGCTCAACAAGCGTGAGCTGCAGTCGTTATCAAGTGTTTTGATCGGCGATCCGGTGCGTGCAGCCCAGGCACTACCCGGGGTTGCCACCGGCGACGATTTTCGTAGCGAGTTTTCGGTACGTGGTGCCGGCTTTGAACGAGTTGGTCTTTATCTGGACGGCGTGTTAACAGACAACTTCGTACATACAATCCAGGGAGGCTACCTGGATACGGGGTCGCTCTCAGTCATTAATGCTGACACTGTCAGCTCGATCTCGTTATTCAGCGGAGCTTTCCCTGCCAAATACGGAGACCGAACGGGAGGAATACTTGACGTAACCACGAGAGAAGGAAACCGAATCAAACCGACGGGCAGGATCTCCGCTGCCTTGAGTGGTCTATCTGGCACAGTTGACGGACCATTGGCAAATGGAAAAGCGTCGTATCTCATCGCCGCACGGAAAAGCTATGTGGGGTACCTGATTCGGAAGTTAAACGACCAAAATCATTTCGCAAATAACCCTCCCATCCTCAACTTTGCAGACTTCCACGCGAAAGCGTCTTACGACGTTACAAAGCGGAATCAGTTTGACTTTTCGATAATCTATGGAGAGTTGAAATTTGATCGCAACCAGGATCGCGATCTTCTTTTCCCCAACACCGTCTTTCGCGGCAGTGCGAAGAATCTTCTAATCAACGGTCAGTGGAGTTATACGCCCAACCCCCGGCTGTTCTGGCAGACCCGCGTATTCACTCTTCGCACTGATTTCACAAATACTAATCGTTACGATGCGATTCTCGATGACGGCAATCGCTCACAATACGGGTTCCGCAGCGATCTGAATTTGCAGGTTCTTGACGCGCATCGAATAGGGGCCGGGGTTTACGTCCGAAGATTGGCAATTGACAGCCTTAGCCAAGCCTTCTTCTCTTCACAGGGGATCGCTGATTCGATGAAGTTTCAGCAGGAAGGCACAGAACAATCTTACTATGCGCAAGACACCGTCAGTAGTGAACGACAACGTCTTTCCCTGACAGGCGGAGCGCGTGTCGAACATAGCGATCGGACTCGCCAAACACTCTTTTCGCCGCGCGCTTCTCTCAGCTGGTCCATGAGTAAGCTCTGGCAGCTTCGAGCTGGTGCGGGACGCTATTACCAGTTTCCCGACCTCGAGCAGATGTTTGGCAGACTGGGAAACTCGGGACTTCTGGCCGAAAGGGCTACTCATTACAATGCCGGCATCGAACGTCGCTTTGGCGATCGCATGAGAGTGCTTGCCGAAGTTTATGACCGACGAGACGATAATCTGTTCTTTGGCATTTCTGAACCTCGCCTTGTAGGAAATTCTATTTCCTTTATTCAGTTTCCGTTTCGCAATAGTCTCAATGGGTATGCGCGGGGGCTGGAACTTACCCTCCAGAGACGCAGCGCGAACAAACTTGCAGGCTGGATATCTTATGCTTACTCGCGAACGCGACTAACAGACTCGCAGACCGGCTTGAGTTTTGTCAGCGATACGGACCAACGCCATACGGCGAACGTTTATGGCAGTTATCGGTTTACTGACACTTTGAATCTCACTGGCGAGTGGCGATACGGTAGCGGGCAGCCGATTCCTGGCTTCTTCAGGCAAGTTGGACCTGACTACTTTTTGAGTGATCAAAGAAATCAGGCGCGAGTTCCGGATTACAGCCGCGCGGACATCAGGTTAAGCAAAGCGTTCCTCTTCAACCGGTGGAAGCTGACAGTAACTGGGGAAGTCATAAACGTGCTGAACAGAACCAATCTTCGCTATGAGGGTTTTTTTGTGTTTGGTGTGGATGGACGAATCTTCGAGCAATTGCATCGTCTCTTACCGATTCTACCCTCTGCGGGCGTCATCATCGAGTTTTAGTGTTGAGTACAAGCTACAATTCCGAAACCAAGCTGCTTGACTTTCCTACAGCCTGTAATAAAGTCGCCTTACACTCTTGAAGCCCATTTTCTGGGGGATTTATGCGAACCTCTCTGTCCGCCGATTCGACTCGCGACCTGATCTCAGCTCTCCAGCAGCACAACAGTAACTTTGCTGAAGCTTATCCAGGCGAAAGCGGGCGCCGCCAGCCAGTACATACGGTCTATGGTGGCGCTCATCTCTTCAGCTCCGATTCTGCTCAGCGTCTGGGCGCCCTCGCGCGTCGTTCGCTGGACCAGTTCGCACCCGATTTTCTGATGTTTGCTAAAACCATTGGCTTGCCTGAAGCAAATAAGCTTCCTGAGTCGCTGGAGCGAGAAGAGGAGCTGGTGGCGCTCCTGGAGACGGACTCCGACAGGATGCGACGACAAGATCGACCCGCCTGGTTGGCCCATACAATTTATAAGCGAGTCACTGAAAAACTTAAGCGGGAACCAGTAGAAGACTTTCGCATCGATTTCGAGGACGGTTATGGGAACCGCTCCGATGCAGAGGAAGACGGCCACTCAACCTCTGCGGCGGCAGAAGTCGCCGGAGGCATGAAAGCTGAGACTCTGCCACCGTTCATCGGAATCCGCATCAAACCATTCAACGAAGAGTTGCGCGAGCGAAGCATTCGAACTCTGGACATTTTTCTTTCCACGCTGCTGGATCAAACCGGCGGAACGCTGCCGGATAATTTCGTTGTCACACTGCCGAAAATTACAATACCGGAACAAGTTGCAACCCTGGCCCAACTCTGCGGGCTGCTGGAAAAAAACATGGGCCTTCAGACAGGCTCATTAAAACTGGAAATGATGATCGAAACCACGCAATCGATCATTGATGATCATGGCCAAATCAATCTGCCGCTGCTGCTGCGAGCAGCGGCAGGCCGGTGCGTTTCCGCTCATTTCGGTACCTACGATTACACCGCAAGCTGTGGCATCACCGCAGCGCACCAACATATGCTGCATCCGGCCTGCGATTTTGCAAAGCACATGATGCAGGTGGCCTTTGCGGGAACTGGCATCTGGCTTTCAGACGGAGCGACAAACATTATGCCCGTCCCGCCGCACCGTTTCCTCGAAGGTGGCTCGCCGCTGACACCACAACAGATTGGGGAGAATCGCGCCACAGTCCAGCGCGCGTGGAAATTGCACTACGAGCACATACAACACTCGCTAGTGAATGGTTTCTATCAAGGCTGGGATTTGCATCCCGCACAACTACCCACCCGATACGCGGCAATTTACGCATTCTTCCTGCAGGGTTTGGACGCGGCATCAGAACGGCTGCGAAATTTTATAGAGAAGGCAGCAAAAGCAACGTTGGTGGGTGACGTATTTGATGATGCCGCAACCGGACAGGGATTACTAAACTATTTTCTACGGGCGATGAACTGCGGAGCGCTGACTGAGGAAGAAGCTGTTGGCATGTCCGGCTTAACCGTTGCTGAACTGCGTTCAGGCTCGTTTGTAAAGATCTTGAGGAATCGACAGAGCTTGTAGTAGGGATCGTCTGTGTTAACATCGAAAGTACTGATAAAAAGTCTCACCCAATTCCGATAAACGAGAGAGGTAACAACCACATTGTGGAAACAGACGTTTGGACCCACATTCCTCAGTCTCCTTCTATTTACAATTTCAGTTTCTCAAAATAACCATGGACCAAAGTTGGCAGACCAAGAGGACCTCGCAAAGAAGATCAGTCGTTTCGCACCCACAACTCTAACAGCAGATCTATCCCATCTTTCTCCAGGTGATCGCAAGGCTTTGGCAAAAATCATCGAAGCCGCCAAGTTGTTGGATCCGCTCTTTCTGAGACAAGTTTGGAGCGGAAATAGTGCCTTAAAGCACCGTCTCGAAGCCGACAAAAGCGCTCTGGGCAGAGAGCGTCTGCACTATTTCATGATTAACAATGGTCCTTGGTCACGGCTGGATAGCAATGAGGCCTTCATCGAAGGCGTGCCACGCGAGAAGCCACCGCAGGCAAATTTCTATCCCGATAACATTACGAAAGAAGAGTTCAACTCCTGGTTACAGCAAATATCGGAATCAGAGAGACAAAAAGCTACCGGATTCTTCTATGTTATCCGGAGAAATGATCAAGGCAAACTCAACACGGTACCCTACACTGAGGAATACCGCGATTTGCTTGGTCCCGCCGCGCAACTGTTGAGAGAGGCAGCAGGATTGACCAGCAACAACACTCTAAAAACTTTTCTTACGAAGCGCGCCGCCGCGTTTCTTTCAAACGACTATTACGAAAGTGACGTTGCCTGGATGGATCTGGATGCGCCGATTGAAGTGACCATTGGACCATACGAAACGTATGAAGACGAATTATTCAATTACAAAGCTTCATTTGAAGCCTACATCACACTTTCCGATGAAGGCGAATCTGCGAAACTTACCAAATTCAGCAACTATTTGCAGGAACTGGAGAATAATCTGCCAATTGACCCAAAGTACAGGAACCCAAAACTAGGAGCCGCTTCGCCAATTCGAGTGGTCAATGAAGTCTTCGGTTCCGGAGAAGGAAATAGCGGCGTTCAGACCGCGGCTTACAATCTTCCCAATGATGAACGGGTGGTAACCGAGAAGGGTTCAAAACGTGTGATGCTTAAGAATGTGCAAGAGGCAAAGTTTAATAAGACTCTGGTGCCAATCGCTAAGGAGGTGCTCGATTCTTCACAACTTCCAAACCTGTCGTTTGATTCCTTCTTCACCCACATTCTTACTCATGAATTGATGCACGGCTTAGGGCCTCAGAACATAAAGATTGGAGACCAGCCAACGACCGTGCGGAAACAGCTCAAGGAGCTCTACCCTGCCATCGAGGAAGCAAAGGCTGATATTACTGGACTTTGGGCCTTGCAGTATCTGATCGACAAGGGATTGGTTAGTAAAGAGTTGCAGCGTTCACTTTATGCCACTTACCTTGCCAGCTCATTCCGCTCCGTACGTTTTGGTATCAACGAAGCGCATGGACGAGGCGTGGCCCTGCAATTCAATTATCTTAGCGATGAAGGTGCCTTTAAATTTGATAAAACCAACGCCAAATTCGCCGTTGACTATGATCGAATTAAGGAAGCAGTTCGTAAACTCACACACGATCTGCTGACTATCGAAGCTGAAGGTTCATACGACCGTGCAAAAGCTATTCTGGAGAAATACGCGTTGATCAGACCGGCAATGAAAGGCGCATTGGACCGACTGGGCGAGGTGCCGGTGGATATCGAGCCAGTTTTTCCGCTCGCGAAATAGGGTTGTTTAAGCCCTACGTACAAATTTCGCGGCGCCCCAGCCCGCCAGAATCAAGATGGAGAGAATAATCCAATTGTATCGATCACCGTAAGTCGCGGAAGGAAAATGGTTGCTGATCATTATAAAAACCGCTGGCACGACCATGAAAGTATTCTGCTTTGATCGTAGTTTTGCCTGGGCCGCCAGCGTTTGGTCGGGTTTGCGGTCCTGCTTTAGCGCAGCAATCATCTTTCTTTGTGCCGGCAAAATCCGCATCCAAACGTTTGCCGCCATTATTGTGCCGAACATTCCTCCCACGTGGATGTAAGCCGCGCGACCACTTAATACGCGCGTAAGTCCATAAATGATTCCCACAATGATCAAATAGGCAACTGCTGCAAAGGCCTTTTCGTTTTTTCCCAAAGGAGAGAGCATCATCAGATCGTAGACTACCCACCCGGCTAGCAGCAGGCCCACTCCCAACGCGATGGCGGCTGGCACGCTAATCTGACTTACGTCCCGATCGACCAAAGCCCCGCCTCCGAGGTAGTACACAACGATGAGCAGTGCCATACCACTGAGCCAGGTAGTTGCTGCTTCCCAGCGAAACCAGTGCAATTTGCGCGAAATCAGGTCCGGAATCTTGCGCTTCTCTACTGCATAAAAGCCACCACTATGGACCATCCAAATCTGCGCGGGAGATGCCGGATCTGAAAGTCCGCGCTCTGCTTCACTGAGGCGTGCGTCGAGCCAGGTAAAATAATAAGTTGTACCAATCCACATGATGCCGGCAAATACATGCACCCAACGGATCAGTAGATTCAACCATTCGCTCAGAGCCGGGTTGATCACGGCTTAGCTTCCCCGGTAGGTGGAGTAACCAAATGGGCTGATCAGAAGGGGCACGTGGTAGTGCTGTGGCTCGTCGTCAATTTTAAACACTACGCTGACTTGCGGGTAGAAGGCGGGCGTATTGAGCGCCGCGAAATAGGCCTCAGTATCAAAAACCAGCCGGTAACTTCCGGCGGAAAGCGCCTCCTCGACCAGGAAGAAGGGCTTCACCCGACCATCGTCGTCGGTCCATGCATGACTGAGCTCCGTCCATGATTCATCCGGATTCTGAGTTTCCAGATATACGGCAACGCCACTGGCGGGCGCTCCCCGTGCTGTGTCGAGAATATGCGTTGAAATTGTGCTCATCAGTTTACCAATTTCTCAAGTCGGATTTGAGTGATGCGAAATTGCTCATCTGCAGCGATTCGCAGCTCCGTAACCGAATCATTATTCAATCGCTGTCTCAGTATTTCCAGCATTTGCGCAGTGCCCTTTCCGGTGGCGCAGACGATAAAAATATGCCCAAACTTCTTCTCGTATTCTGAATTCAGATCGGCAAGGGACTGCACCGTTTCACGGGAGGCATGCTGTGTTCCAGATTGTTCCTGTTGTGACCAATTCCGAGCGCGGACCGAGTTCTGCGCAGCCGCCTGACTCTCCCCAATCTTCGGATGACTACCAAATGCTTCCAGCCATTCATCCGGCGCAAGCGCGAACCAAATACGTTTGGCGCTTGCGATCAGTTCCGGCAAACTAACAAAAGGGCGTTCATTGGCCACTCTCCGAGCCCATTCTCCTGAACCGCAACACGCGAGCAATTCGTCTTCCGCCTGATGCCGGGGCAACGAATTCAAGTGTTCAAGATAACGTGCGCCTTTTATCGCGTTCATCAGTTCGCTGCCAATTTCCTGGTAAACATATATTAGACTTGTACGGTTGTTTCTTGTGCGCCTTCAAATAAGCTCCGATGACCACTCAATCAGCTATGCTTCCGTAAACTCGCAAGCGGCTAACGCCTCCATCGGGAAAGATATTGAAGCGCACATGCGAAATCATACCGGCATCAAGAACCTCTTCTTCAAAGAAATGGCGTGTGTGAGCTTGTAACTTGGTTCGCGCTAGTAGCGCTTTCCAGGCGAAGGCTGGATCCGTGAGCCGTTGAGCGTCAATTCCCATGTCGTTGCAGCCCTCCAGAGAGCAACTCTCAGGAAAATTGCCCTTGAAATGCGAAGTGTCTACCTCGATCCGGTGAATTTGACCCTTTCTGCCGAGCCTGATGATAACCCAATCATGTCCCGGCCCGCGCCGCCTTTTGGTCTCCCATCCCTCACGCATGTCCGCAGCGCGTCCGGCCATTATCAGGTTATGCCGATGGCCGAAAAACATGTCGCTGCAAGATAGTACCAGCCCCCCATTCTCGACCGCAGCCAAATCTATTTCGCTTCCATATCGTTTTGTCTGATGCCAATCCGGTACCACTTCGCCATACGCTCTCAGTCTCGCGACCCCGCCGTCTGGATAAATTTTGAAGCGAAGATGCGTGACCCGCTGATCGTTATGAATAGCAAATTGGTTTTGCGCATGTCCCTGAAGTGGCAGCTGCGGCAACAGGTCGGTCCATACGGTAGTCTCTGACAATAACTCTTCCACCGACGTGCTGCCAACTTTGGAGCAAGCTTCGAGTGAACAGTGTTCTGGATAATTCCCTTTGAAATGACTGGTATCGACAACTATTCCGCGAACGATGCCGGGGAGCCCCAGCCGCACCACGCACCAATCAAAACCTGGGGTCCGTCTGCGGCGTGTCTCCCATCCATCCATCCACTTGCCTAAATCGGTGTACTTGCCTTCAATGAAGACCGGCGCACTCGCCTTGAGCAGGTTTTCTTTTGGCGCAAAGAATTCGTCATTAGCAACCAGGACAGCACCACCCAAACGCTCAGCGGCCAAATCAATTAGATCCGTGAACTCCATGTCCGTTCAATCCGCTACAGGCAGTCCTGGTTTGCCTTTCTAGTGTCGCAGAATCATCCCCCTTGAATTCGAAGGGAACACGCCGCCATCATATACCTTCTCGCCGCGAAGAAAAGTAGTTTGGACCGTCCCTTGAAGGAGTTGACCTTCATACGGTGTGACTTTATGGCGATGATGAATCGTTTCCGGCCCTACCACAAACCGCTGATCGGGCTTCCAAATCACTATATCGGCATCATTACCAACAACGATTCTACCCTTACGTTCCCCGAGTCCAACCAGCTTTGCCGGTACATCGCATAACCATGCCGCAAGCTCTTCGATGGAATATCCGCGCTTCCTCGCTTCGGTCCAGACGATCGGGAGTCGCAGTTGCAAGGATGAAATGCCTCCCCAGGCTTCCATAAAATCTCCACGATCCCGAAGTTTCATCTCCGGAGGACAGGGTGAATGGTCGGAAACAACCATCTCGATAGTTCCCTCCCCAAGAGCTTGCCACAGTCGCTCGCGGTTTTCTCTTTCTCGAATTGGTGGACAGCACTTGAACTGAGTTGCCTTGTCGGGAATTTGTTCCGCAGCAAAGTACAAGTAATGAGGACATGTCTCAGCGGTTATCCTTACCCCGGACACTTTCGCTTTCCTCAACATTGACAAAGCATCTGCTGACGAATGATGAACAATATGAATACGGGTGCCGAATTCACGGCCAAGACGGATCATTAACTGCACTGCTTCATTCTCCGCTGCCCGCGGACGCGAAGCGAGAAAAGTTTTGTACACGGTAGGATCCTCAGACATCTCTTTCGTCCGCGCCGTCAAGGAATGATTGGCAGAGTCCTCGATCGGCCCGGGCAATTCCGCATGAACGATCAGTAGTGCATCCAGTCGCGCCAGTTCAGGCATGGCTTCGCGAAGATCCATCTCGGTCACATGCGGAAATTCATCGACACCTGAATTAACGAGAAAGCATTTGAACCCCACAACGCCTGCTGCAAACAGGGGTGCAAGCTCGCGAGTGTTCCCCGGCACAACACCACCCCAAAAGCCTACGTCCACATAACATTGGTTTCGGGCAATATTTTTCTTGGCTTCCAGGCCTGACAGTGTGGTGGTTGGTGGAACACAGTTAAGTGGCATATCGATGAGCGTCGTAACGCCGCCTGCCGCAGCAGCTCGAGTTGCGGACCAAAACCCTTCCCATTCAGTACGGCCCGGCTCATTAATATGAACGTGCGTGTCCACGAGTCCGGGCATGATTACCGAATCTTCGTCTGTCTCGATGACCTGGCAGTCTTGAGCTGGACTATCATAAGGAGAGATAGCGGCAATAATGCCATCTTGAAGGTAAAGCGACGCCGGTCGCGTTTTGAACCGCGAAAGTTTGACCCCTCTTTCCGGAATGGATCGCTCGGACGAATCCAAATCAGGCAAAACTACCCTTCTGCCGCGAATCATCAGGTTTGGTTGGGACATGGTGCAAAACTTACCAAGCTTCGACTCTACAATCCACTCATTTTGACCTGCGATATCTGTGGTGGCTTTAGTTTTCGAGCGACACCTTTGTAGCGGCTTCGCCGCCTGATGTGAGTCTAATTCGCAATCTCGTCGAAGCTTGTGATTCGGGAGTGCGTATTGTCCGCTGAGCGTCGCCGGTTACCGGGCCGCAAGCACAATAACGTGGACATCTGCGACTCTCTGGCGGCAGCCAATTCCGCTTCTGTGTCAGAGATAAAAAGAACCTGCGAGGGCGCCAATTCAAGCGTTGTGGCAATGAGAGAGTAACTCTCAACCGCAGACTTTGCTCCTGTCGTAGTGTCGTAATAACTATAAAGAAACGGTGTGAGGTCACCGAATTCCGTATGGGCAAAGAGTAGTTTCTGGGCCAGCACGCTGCCGGATGAAAAGATGCTGCTCTTGAGGTTTATCTGTTGCCAGAGATTCAGAGCGATGGGCACGTCTGGAAACACCTGGCCGACTAGAGTTCCCTGCTTATAACCCTCCTCCCAAATCTTTCCTTGCAGTGATTTTAGCCCGGTAGATTTTCGATCGCGGTCCATCAACCAGAAGATGTAAGCGGTTATTGAATCAATCAGGCTGGCCCTCGAACCAGCCACAAGCGCCGGTTGAGTCTCGTCCTGGGCACAATCTGCCGTATGTTCGTCCATCAATTGGAGCAGATTATCCTGAACGGCCTTTGTGTCAAAATGTTCGGTCAGGTAAACGTGGGTGTGCTGCCGAGCGTAGGGAAAAAGTACTTCGTGAACGAAGGAAAGCGGAGTCGTAGTTCCTTCAATATCAAGCAGAATCGCCTTAATACCGGAGGCGGAAATACTGAACATTTTTCATTCCTGAACGGCGCGGGCCGATCTGGATTACTGCAGGAATTACGACGCTGTAACTGCCCGATTTGAAGGAAGATAAGAAACACCGAAACAGATCGGTTGAAACTTTGCCTCAGCGGCACTGTCAGTATAGTAGGGGATCCATCCTGCCATTTCCTGAAACAAACGGATGGCACGAATGCGACGGTCAGAACAGAGATCAAACCAATGCCATGTTCCCCTGGGCACGGTAATCAAGTCTCCTGCCTCAACTTCGATCGCCACTATTGGCATCTCTTTCGGGTGAATATGAAAAACACCATGGCCCTGAACGATAAAGCGCACCTCGTCTTCATTATGCCAATGTTCCCGATTAAATTTGGCGAGCATTGCATCGAGACCAGGAGTACCTTGATTTACGTCAATCACATCGGCCGTTACATAACCTCCGCGCGCACTCAAATGTTCGATCTTGTCACTGTAGGCGCAAAGAACTTGATCTGGTGAGGCATTCGAGGCTAACGGAGCCGAGGGCATACACCTCTCATATTCGATTCCACAGGTTGCCAGATATTCCCGTATTGCGTCCTCTTTCCTGACAATTCGATTCTCTTCAGGAATTCTCAGGATCGCCATGGTAACCCCCTAATTTTCCTTTTGTATCAGGCGCATGCAGCCCATTATTTCCAACAAAAATTCCAAGATCTCCACGTACCGTTTAGCCTGGGCCAGAGTGTTTCCCCAGGTATAAAGCCCATGCCGTCGTAATAAGAAGCCGGGTGCGTCTTTGTTCGACCTAAGCACCTCACTCACTTCCTGTGCCAGGGCAGTCATGTCCTGAGAGTTTTCGAGAATCGGCAGCCAAACTTTATGCTCGTGTGTTTTGATGCCCTCGAGACCCTTTAGCATCTCGTACCCTTCGATTACTAATCCGCCGTCGCCAGCATGCATATCAGAGAGTATGGTACTCCAAATCGAATGTGTGTGTAGCACAGCGCCTGCTCGTCGCTCCAGGATAATTCGAATGTGCAGCGGAGTCTCGTCCGAAGGTTTGCCCGAATGATTATTGAGAATGTTTGACTGATCGTCGATCAGCAGGATCTGCCCGGGAATCAATTGCCCTTTGTCTACGCCACTCGGTGTAATCGCCAGCCGCAATGGATCTCGGCTTACGGGAGCGCTGAAGTTGCCGCTCGTCCCCAAGGCCCAGCCGCGCTGATAAAAGCTGCGCGAGACTTCAGCAATGTCCGAAGCGATCTCAGCGAAATCTTCCGACATAAAAATAGTATTGGTGCCCATAGGAGCCAAGTTGCGGAGATTGACCCGGCGTTACCAAGATTGTGTGGAAACTGTTGTTATATTAGTTTTTCAGCAGCCTGCTAGGCGAAACTCGGTGGCGGTGGCGGAAGTTGTGACTTCAAGGACGACTGATAAGCCAGTCCGAAAACCTGCTCATAAGCAGTCGCTATCGCCGCAAAGCTAACCGGCAGGACCAGCAATACTCCTACATAGCAAAGCAACACACCCAGGAAACCCAAAAGGCCATTTAGCAACATTAGGCCGAGAAGTTGCCAGAAGTTCGCCAGCCCTGCGCTCACGCTCAATTTCACCGCGTCCAGTCCTGAAAGCTTTCGGTCCACAATTAAGGGATAGGCGAAGGCAAATAGAACCGAAAGCACTATCATAAAGAGCAGAAAGAAAAGCCAAAAAACTGCAAAAATTCCGAAGAGGCCGAACATTCTGCTCGGATCAGGGTTACCACCACCGTGACGACTATCTGCCATTGCCATAAAGAACGCGACATAAAACACAATGTAGAAAGGCACGATAACCACAAAGATCGGTATCATGTGAAGCAAAGTGGCAACTACGCTCGGACCAAAATAGTCAAACCCCTTGAAGAGATTGCCGAACTCAGCAGTCACCCCTCGCCGTCTTGCGAAGAGCGACAAGTAGAGGCCGCACATCATTGGACCAAGGATGACTCCAAAGGGGACCAGACTCCCAATTAGTATCGCCACGAACGACATTCCCACAAAAGTCCAATACTGATCCTTAATCAGCTGCCAACCGGCTTTCAGGCACGCTACCGGCTCAATCGCGCGACGTCTGAACTCAACACTTGGTTGTTCTACCATCGTGTCTCCGAATATCACACAGCTTTTGTGTTCCCAATATTGACGAGAAAATCTTCGAGCAGGTTCAACGAAACCTGCCGCCGATAGTCCTTAGTGGAACGAATATCGTCAATGGGAGTAATTTCACGGGACAATTCCAGCCTCGCCGCAGCCGATAACCCCGCTTGACCCAGCCGCTGCCCGCCCAGAAAGCTTTCGGTCCTTATGCAACGAAGCGGGATCGGCGCGACACTTCCCAGGGCGATCCGCACCTTTTCTATTTTCTGCCCATCAGTCTCAGCGATCGCGGCGAAACAAATTTTCGCGATTGCCTGTGCCTTACGCGTGCCCACCTTTCGGTAATATTGCCGCGAGTTCCTGGAAGGTCGGGGCAGACGGATGCAGACCAGCAGTTCGTCGGGCCGAATGATCATCTTTTTATAGCCGACATGGAAGCCTTGATAAGGGACCCAGCGCGCGCCTTGTAACGACACCAACTCCAGTTGAGCCTCGTAAGCGAGTAGTGCTGGCGGCGAGTCAGCGGCCGGAGAGGCATTCGCAATATTGCCACCAAGCGTGCCACGATTCTGAATAGCGAGGCCACCGGTTTCACTTGCTGCCTGACAAAGCATAGGAAACTCTTCACGCAAAATCGTGTGAGACTGAATCTCAGAGAAGGTCGTAAGCGCACCCAGGCTAACATGAGTGTTGGATACTTCGAACGTTCGAAGCTCTGACAGGTTCCAGATGTTCATGTAATTCTTGTCCGCAAGTTTTCCGGCCTCGAGCAGAACCATCAGATCCGTGCCACCTGCAAAAGGTCTCCAGGTCGCCGGTTTTTCGGCAAGTCGCTGGAGCGCCTCCATCAAATTTGGCGGCGTATAAAATCGATAATCTGGAACGAAAGCTCTCATCGCTTCTGACAAGCGCGCACAACCGATTCGAAGATCTTCATGTATCCGGTGCAACGACAGAGATTTCCTGCCAACCCGTTGCGAATTTCAGTCTCTGTGGGCCGGGGATTTTGCTCGAGCAGATTGATCGCTGCCAGGATCATTCCCGGCGTGCAGATTCCACACTGCGTACCGCCGCATTCGATAAATGCTTCCTGAACTGCATGAAGCTGGTTTTCGCTTGCGACTCCTTCAATTGTTTTGATTGATGAGCCTTCAACCTGGGCTACCGGCAGCAGACAACTATTAACAATCTGACCATCCAGGAAAACACTGCAGGCGCCGCACTCGCCTTCACCACACCCTTCCTTTGTCCCGGTCAGCTTCAGCTCCTCGCGCAACACATCGAGCAGGCGCGCCATCGGGTAGGCGTGAATCCTCTTCGCTTCTCCATTAACAAAGCAGCGGACTTCGATCTTGTTGTGGGAAGGAAATTCCATTCGTGCGACGGAACGCAATTGGGGGTCATCATTCATTACAGTTCAGGCTTACCATCAGCGCCTCCGGCATCAAGGGAACGTGGTTAATACTAACGCCGGTAGCGTTCTCTATTGCATTCAGAATTGCCGGTGCTGCGCCATCCATCGGCAGCTCCCCAACGCCTTTTGCACCTGCCGGTCCATACGGATAAGGGTTCTCTTCGAAGTGTACGCGAATAGGGGGGATGTCGGCCGGCGTAGGAATTATGTAGTTGGTCATCTGGTTGTTGGCCATGCGCCCGTTATGCCAGACGACGCTCTCAAAGAGAGTAAATCCAATTGCCTGGGCTACTCCTCCCTCGATCTGTCCCGCCGCCATTACAGGATTGATTACTTTTCCCACCTCCTGGACCGCAACGAAATCATCAACCCGCGCCTCATAGGTAAGCAAATCAACAGTGACTTCCGCTACATAGACGGCCCAGGCAAATGCTCCGTAGGCGTCACCTTGATATTTGTCGTCATCCCAGAAGACGTTAGGCGGCGGCTGATATCTGCTGAAACACTTCAGCGGGCCAACCTGTTGGTGGTATTCACGGCAGGCCCGTTGAAACTCTGACTGGTTGTAGCTCTCCCCGAGCAAACCGCTACGCACTAGTGTCTGCTTAATGCCAAGCGCAGCAGACTCGACCAGCTTTCCCACTACCATGCAGGTGCGTGAAGCCACGGTTGGTCCACTGTTCGGCACACGCTCGGTGTCAGGTTGTACAATTTCGATCAGTTCCTGATCCAGCGAGAGCGCTTCGGCGGCGATCTGAGAGAAGATAGTATTCGTTCCCTGGCCGATTTCCGTGCTGGCCGTCAGGATTCGCACGTTGCCTTCTACGGTTGCTTCGGCGGCGACAAGAGACTGCAAATAGACCTCGCCCGAACCCGTAAAACCGGCGCCATGCATAAAAGAGGCGAAGCCGATTCCTTTCTTCTTAGCGCTGGCAAGGTTCTCTTTCGCAAAGCGTTCTCGCTTCTGGTGATAATCGCTCAGATCGAAAGCCCGGTCCAGCAAGTGGTCCATAGACACTCGCTCACGAATCACTTGATTTGTGGCCGTAGTTTCCCCCTGCTCAATAAAGTTGCGACGTCTAAATTCATCTGGCGTCAAGCCAATGGTTTTCGCCACTTTATCCATCTGCCGCTCAAGCGCGAAAATACTCTGTGGGGCGCCAAAGCCGCGAAACGCGCCATGCGGTGGGACGTTCGTGGCCACGGCGCGGCTGCGAATGCGAACGTTGGGACAATAATAAGGACCGGCAGCGTGAATGGTGCCGCGTGAAAGGACTACTGGTGAAAGTGTGCAATAGCCGCCGCCATCGATCACAAAATCGATCTCCATTCCCAGCAGTTTGCCATCTTTGGAGACCGCGGTCCGGTGACGCGTTCGCGATGGATGACGCTTGGTTGTCGCAACCATATCTTCCGCGCGGTCATAAATAAGCTTCACCGGTCTACCGGACTTCCAGGCCAACAGCGCTGCATGACCGGCTATCATTGAGGGATACTCTTCCTTGCCGCCAAAGCCACCGCCAGTCTCCGTTTGAATCACTCTGACTTTATTCTCAGGAAGCGCGAACAGCTTCAGAAGCGCCTTATGTACGTAATAAGGACACTGCATTGAACCCCAGACAGTGACGCCTTCTGTGGGGTTAGCCATCGCGATCACGCCATTGTTTTCAATGTAGAGTTGCTCCTGGGCACCGGTGTGATATTCGCCTTCCACGATGTAATCTGCCGTGGTCCAGACGTCGTCTATTTTTCCTTTGTCAACAAGGATTGACTTAAAAACATTGTCCTTTCCCCAGACCACCTGTTTCTGGTCCAGTGAATCCTGCAGAGTAAAAACTGCGGGCATTTCTTCGATTTCAATATTTACCTGGCGGCGGCCTTCCTCAAGCAAATACTTGTCTTCGTGAGCCAGCAGAAGAACCGGCTCCTCCGGGTGATTGACGAATTTCTCTGCCAGATATGGCTGGTCGTCAATAATCAAGGCTACAGCGTTCAATCCCGGGATATCTTTGGCCGTCATAATGACAAATTCGTCCCAGGGCAAATTGCCTCCGAACGAAATTGTTTTAATGCGGCCGCGGGCAACGGGACTGCGAACGGTAACGCCATACAGCATCCCGGGAAAGCACAGATCATCGACATAAAGCGCTGCCCCGGTGACCTTTTTATGGCCCTCTTTGCGGCGAACTGATTTACCGATGAGCGGGTTATTTGTTTCTGTGGTCATGACAAGACCGTCAGAAGATCTTCGCCTTTTGCAGGCTTTTAAGCAGGTTATAACTAAACATCACCTCGAAGCGGGTGCGGTTTGAGATGGGGAAGTTATTGTTTATAGCGCGAGTATAGAAGGTCGTCAGCGTAAACTCGGGAGTCAAATTGTAAGTGCCGCTAAAAAAGAACCTTCTACCCCGATTAAAGCGGTCGGCATTCAACCCGCCATAGTCACGGTCAATCTGGGCGTAGCCCCCGCCAATCGTGAGCCGCTTGTTCATGAACGCCTTTTCCCCAGAGGCGGCAAATCCCGAGTGTGGATTAACCGTAACTCGTTCGTATAACTCAATCCGGAGAAAGTCGATGGGCTTGAACTCTGGTGTGTTCAAACGCACCGCCTGGCGCAGCGTATCGCTGCCAAATTGGAATGTGTAGTCGCCGGATACCGTGGCGCGTTCCCCTATTTTCTTGCTGACCAGAAACTGGTGGTAGTTTGACTTTTCCAGGCGGCGCCAACGCTTGTTTACGTTAGGAGTTGAGAAATCGCCAAGGAACGCATAGGTAGCGGAGATTTCGTCAAAGAATAGTTTTCTGGGCCGCTGCACAATTACGCGCTCGCCCATCAAGTAACCATCGTTATCATATGTCGTGATTTCGGTCGACTGACCTCGGTTGAAATAGAGCCCACCAAATTGCGCTTCAAAACCGTTGTAGGGCTTTGCTGAAAGGTACAGCTGTTTCAGGTAAAGATTCGTAATTGTATGTCCGGAGCCAATGCCCGTAGGGTTAAAACCAGCGGTGAAGCTATTTCCAGTGAAGACGCCGGCATTGATGCTGTAGTTGCCATCCGTGTCAAACTTGAAACGTGATTTAAACTGCACCAGATCCTGTAACTGATTTGCAACAGACAAGCCACTGTTGTTCTGAATAAAGATATAACGAAGGCCAAGGGTCGCAGTTTGGACATCCACCCAGCGCGAGAATCTTCCCGTCGGGACAGGAATGCTGGTCGCGGTGCTTGCGGGAAGAAACGCCTGCGAACCCGTTGATCTCACGATCACCAGGGGGTTGGCCTCTAGTTCCCTCCGATAGAAGACGCGGGGACGCTGAACACTCCGCCTTTCCGGATCAGCGACATTCTCTTCACCCTCTGTGAAAGCGATTCCCAGGCCGCGGCTTCCTTTCATCTTCTCCTTTTGGATCTGTGGCACGCGCTCGGTCGCAAAATCCAGCCACTCTCTGGCGCTAACGACTCCGTCTCGTGGTTCGTTATCGGCGATGAGAGTTTTTAGTCCCTCCTCAACCAGAGCGTATGTCAACAGACCATGACCAAGTTGCGCAGCTTCAAGGGCAGCTTGATAGCTTTGGGCAGCCGTGAGTATGTACATGCCTTTCTCGTAAGCGAGCTGGGCCAATCCCTTTGAATTCATTGGCCCACGGCGTTTCTCCTCCGCCTCTAATGCCTGTCCCGAGTTGCAGGCATCTATGATTAGCAATAAATGGTCGGCGTCCAAACCTTCAACGGCCGCTTCCAAGTCCGCGTCGGATATGCTGTGCGAAAGGATCATCTGCAATCCCTGTTCGTCGAGCCTGGTCCTTTCGCCCGTATAACCGATGTCGTGAGGGATCAGATAAAACTGCTGCGCCTGACTGGTGCCGTGCCCGGCATAATAGACTATGACGGTGTCTTCCGGTTCCACGCGTTTGAGTCGATCCGGAAGGCTTGCCTTTAAGGTCGGTAAGATTGGGGAACCGGCAAATCGCCTCAAGACTGCGAGGATATTCGACTTCGTGGCATCCTCATTGAGCAGGGGTACGACCTCGATGCGCTCGAATCTCGACAGCCGCGATAGCTTCTGACGTACCGCCTCACTAAAGCTCTGCGCGTCGGCTACTGCGTACTTCAAGTTATACTGGCTGTTGCTATACTCGTTGATCCCAATAACGATAATGTGCGCTGTTCCCGAACGTCTCAAATTGTCCGCTCCCGCTAGGGATAACTGTGCATCCTTGCTCTTCACGTTATCTTTGTTGAACGTGTAAGCGGTCAACCGGTTTGCTCCAGCCACAACGGCAATTTCTTCTTCAAGGGTGACTGCCGCTTCTCCTTTCAACACATCGCCGTGCCAAACCCTGATCAGTGAACCATTCCGAAAGAGCCGAAGGTCGCGAGCGCCGCTGCCCTGGGGATTTTCTTTATCGGCTGGCGCATCCCGCACTTCAATTTTTAGCTTGACCTTACGGGAAGCGACATCACTGCTGCTTGAACCAGACTGTCTGTCAGCGAGCGATAAAGTTACTAGCGGCTGACGACGATCTTTTTTGGAGACGTCCTGGTCAACGTGCGGGCGCTTGCCGGCAAAAACTTCGGCGAGCAGGCCCGGGTAATAAAACTCATTGAAGAACCATTCGATCGGAGCGACGTTGAAAGTATCCTGGTTGTATCGCCAGAGAATCTGATTCCAGGAAATCGGTGTACCATCGAATAGTCCCTGCGGAGTAATTGCTATCCACTCGCCACCATCATCCAGGGAGATCAGCGTCAACAGATGTTCACCTGTATTGAGGTCCCACAAAAACGTACCGCCATCATCATCGGCGGACGCAAGCAGCCTTGAATCAGGACTGAAATCCATAGATTCAATGTGAGAAGTATGACCGGTCAGCGTGCGTATCTCCCGTCGTGTCGCCAGGTCCCAAATTTTGAGTGTGTTGTCACTACTGCTTGAAGCCAGCAGTCGGCCATCGCGACTGAAGGCGATATGGATAACTTCTTTTCCGGGGTCACTGAGGACGCCGATGGCGTTTCCCGTCGTCACGTCCCAAAGGACAACGCTGCCGCTGGTCTCGGCCGTCGTATTTTTCAGCGACACACCGACTTCTGATGCCGTGGTGCTTACTCTGTTTTTACCTGGGCTATCATTCGTAGCCAATGCCTGGGGGACATGTGATTGTGGATCGTGACCGCCTGTGGCTATTGTCTGACCGTCAGGGCTGAAGGCTATTGAGGTCAGCATCTGGCCCATCAGCGATGGGTTCGTCAGTGTGCGCAACTTGATTCCCGTGGTTGCATTCCAAATCGTGATTTGCCCTTTTGCATCAAGCGTGGTTAGTAACCCGCCATCCCTGCTTAAGTCGAACTCAATGGGTCCGCTTTCAAGAAGAAAAGTATGCAATTCACGTCCTGATGCCACGTCCCAAATCTTTAATTGATTCTGATTGCTTTGCTGGGCCGCATCTCCGGATGTGAACACGGCCGGATTGCGCAAGCCATAGCTTGTTACCAGCAGACGCCCGTCAATGCTGAAACTGGCGCGCCGTACACTGCCAACCTCAGTCGCCGGAGTGAGACTTCTCAGCTGCCGTCCAGTGCTTGCCTCGATAATTGAAACGACGTTGCTCTCCGGCATTATGCCGGCCAGAAGTGTTCCATCGGAGCTTGGGAAGGTTAACGTCTTGTGCGCCTGTCCAGCAATGAGGCGCAGACCGCGTCCGGTGTGTAAGTCCCAACCGGTGCTTCCGCCCGAAAAAAGTTGACCGCCGTCCCGGCTAAACGACACCTTATAGGCCATGTTGGTGCGGCCGCTCATCCGCAGCAGCTGCTTTCCAGTCTCGGTTTCCCAGACGATTGTCTGCGTGTCAAAACCACCGGTGGCAATCTTTTTTCCATCTTCGCTGAAGTTGAGGAACACATTACCTTCGGCGGCCGAGAGGCCCAATTGGGGAAGGTTCAGTTTTGGCAGCTCGCGTCCTGTGCTCGCATTCCAGATTTTGACTTTATACCTCTCTAAAACGGCCAGCAGACGGCCATCGCGGCTGAGTTTGACAAGGCCGTGATCTTGCGAAGTTGAACCCAATACGCGCCCGCTCACTGTTGCCCGCACATCCCAAAGCATTACTCGTTGGTTGACGATTGCGGTAACTATTAGCTGCCCAACCGGCCCAAATTCAAGGTCAAGTCTGTTGATCTCTTTCTCTGGGAGATTGACTGAGCGGACCTCCTGTCCCGTGTTGAGGTCCCAAAATTTGATTACCAGATTTAAGTTGCTCTTGACGACAGCGGCGAAATGGCTTCCGTCCGGACTTAGCGCCACAGAACCCTCTTCTCTCCTAAACCCGGAGGAACCCACAGAAGTCAGGTCGATACTCCGCAGCTCACGGCCCGTGACCGGATCCCAAATCTTTATTACATCACTGATTGTGACTATCCGACCATCAGCCCGAAAAGCGACATAGTAGATGTCGATTGCAGGGGCGGCGGCATTTCTTGATGTAACCAGCTTTTGCAGTTCGCGCCCACTCGTCACATCCCAGATTTTGACGGAATTATCTTCGCCGGTGGCTGCTAGCAAACGACTGTCCGCGCTGAAAGCAACAAACGGCGGATTCTCAACCGATCTTTGATTTCCTGCTGATAAATTACGCAATTCCCTACCAGTAGCAATCTCCCACAGTTTAATCGTGCTACTGCGAATCGTACCGGTGGCCAGCAATCGCGTGTCGGGGCTAAACACAAGTCGAGTCGCTCCAAATAAATTGTTATACCCAGTCTGCAGCACAAGTTCGGGTTTAGCCTCTCTCGAGTGTTCGACTGAGGAGTTGTTTTCGGAGTTTTCACGCTGCAGACCAATACCGCCATCTTTCGAGGCTTTGGTCTTTGGCGTTGGAGAAGGCGAGAGGGATGACGACTCAAATGGTCTTTGACCAAATATGACGAGCTGACAGACGAGTAGAATGATAGCTAAGTGTGAACAGCGGAAAGTCATTATTCGCCCAACCATCATGAAAAATTCACATGCTCCAAAAAGAGCAGTCCTACTGAGATTAAAGCAAGAGTGTACATAACCGGATGAATTTCTTCGCGCCTGCCAACCATTAGATAGAGTCCCACATGAGAAATAAATCCCCAGAGGATTCCCTGAGTAATCGAGAAAGTAAGAGGTATCAAAATAATTGTCAGAAAAGCCGGTAAACCTTCTTCGATTCGAGAGAAAGAAATTTTGCCGACGCTCTTGAACATGGAAGCTCCAACCAAAATCAAAACCGACGCAGTCGCAAATGGCGGAACCATTGCTGCCAAAGGCGCCAGAAAGAAGCAGGGAAGGAAACACAGGGCAGTAAAAACTGACGTCTGCCCGGTGCGTCCACCCATATTAATTCCTGCCACGCTCTCGATGTAAGCCGTACCAGATGAGGTACCCACCAACCCGGCGCCCAATGTGGCAAATGAATCGACGATCAATCCCTGCTTCAAATTTCGGGGATGCCCTTCTTCGTCAAGAAGGTCCGCAGCATGTGCCACACCAATGAAGGTGGAAATTGAATCGAAGAGATCGGTAAACAAAATTCCCACGATTGCAGGCAGTAGCGATGGTTTGAGGGCACCTGCTATATCCAGCTTCAAAAAGACTGTTTGGAAATCCGGCGCACTAAATATTCTCTCGGGTGCCTTCACCAAACCAAGTGCCCAGCCAACGAGAGTCGCAAAGATAATTCCGGTCAGGAAGGCCAAGGCACTTCTGCGAGTCAGCAGCCATACCGATATGGCAGTGGCCATAATCGTCAGTAGTGCGGGAATTCCCAGGTCACCCAGTTTTACATAAGTTACCGGATCCGGAGCAATCAAACCGGCATTCTTCAGACCAATAAATGTGAGGAAGATTCCGATTCCTGCGGCGGTGCCCAGTCGTAATTCAGTGGGGATTGCTTTCGCGATTGTTTCGCGTATGGGCGTAATAGAAACCAGCAGAAATAATACGCCAGCCCAAAAAATTATCCCGAGTGCAGTTTGCCACCAGACCTTTTGTCCAAGAATAATTGTAAATGTGAAAAATGCATTGATGCCCATCCCGGGCGCTACAGCAAATGGTAACCTTGCATAGAGACCCATCAGGAGCGTCATCGCAAAACAGACAATGACAGTGGCGGTGAGTACACCGGAAAAGGTCATTCCTGTTCCTTCGGTAGCAAGAATGGACGGATTGATCACCACGATGTAAGCCATCGTGAAAAAAGTGGTGACTCCGGCGACCGCTTCGGTGCGAATGCTCGGGGCGGAAATTTGGCTAACCATTCAAGACCGATTGTTTCGACTGTCTGAGACGAGTGAGTCTAAGCCAGCAGAATGGCGCGCGCAAGAATTAGTGGTTCGCGTCAAGAGGAGTAGGAACTATGGGTGATCAACTCGTAAGGGAGATGCTCATTGATCTTAAAAGCTTCAGGGAGGAATTGGCACTCGCGGTATTCTGCCGAGAGATGCCGTATTAATTACCGAACAGAAATAGCCTGCGTGCTACCAGACTAATGTAGGGGCGTCCCTCTGTGTGGCGCCCCTGATTGGTGGTTGCGACTGCCGAAACAAGGGGCGCCCACGGAGTTACGCCCCTACATCAGGAAACGGGCGCACTGAGACACCACGAACTTGAAGCTTTGTGACGATCCTGAATCATTAATGACACGGACTTTCGAGTACTCTCTGTCATAACTCAAGAGAGATAGCAACTCGACTAACACGGTCAGCGAGAACGGGGCAACAGGACAAAGTCGATTCTTCTTTTACAACACTTCCCTCTTCCTTTTTCCTGTTTCCCTGTTCCCCTTAACCTTTATAAGGCGGAAATCTAAATGGCTAAAAAAAGTTCCTGCTTACGGAAGATGATTTTCACCTCTTCATTGAACCTACTTTTGTTGACCACTCCAGCATGTGCGCAATCCGTTTCCCGGAGCTCTTCGGCGACAAGCATGTCGGGAACCTCAACGGCGACACTAAATCACTACGAAATAAAACCTTCTGATCTGCCGGCTCCCAACGCCACAGCAGACGCCGACAATCCTCCACGTGTGATTCCCCGGCCCGCTGATGCAAAGCTTGAGTTACCACCGGGTTTTGTCATCAGTACATTTGCTGACGGGGACTTCAAACGCCCGCGCTGGCTGGCCCTTGCTGCTAATGGCGATGTCTTTGTTGCCGATGCTGAAGCAGGAAAAATTCTCATTCTCAGAGACACAAATCACGACGGTATCGCTGATGAGCGATTCACCTTTGTCGAAGGCATGAAACAACCCTTCGGAATGGCTTTTTGGCAAGATTACTTCTACGTCGGAAATACTGATGCTGTGCTCCGCTTCGCTTACAAAGCAGGACAGACCAAGGCTGATGGACCACCACAAAAAATTGCCGATCTTCCAGGACGGGGCTACCGCGAGCATTGGACACGCAACATCTTGTTCAGTCGAGACGGCAAGAAGATGTACGTTACAGTGGGCTCAGAGTCAAACGTAAGTGTGGAAGCTGATCCGATGCGCGCCGCGATAATTGAATTCAATCCTGACGGCACGAGTAAGCGCCTCTTCGCCAGTGGCACTCGCAACCCCATTGGACTTGCCTGGCTGCCGGGCACTAACACCCTCTGGGCCGCTGTTCAGGAACGAGACCGACTGGGGGATAATCTGGTTCCTGACTATGTTACCGAAATTAAGGACGGGGGTTTTTATGGTTGGCCCTTCGCTTACATGGGCTTTGAAGATCCGCGACGCAAGGGTGAGCGGCCGGATCTGTTGGCCAAGACCCTTACGGGAAATATCTTAATACAGGCACACTCGGCAATTTTGGGAATGGTTTTTTATGAAGGCAAAATGTTCCCTGAAGAGTATCGCGGTGACGCATTCGTGGCGCTACACGGATCGTGGAACCGTTCGCAGCGGACGGGATACAAAATCATTCGGATCCATTTCAAAAATGGCAAGCCCGTCGGCGGCTACGACGACTTTGTAAATGGCTGGATGCTCAATCCAGAGAGTCGGGATGTTTGGGGCCGACCTGTTGGTTTGCTGGTGCTGCCTGACGGATCGATGCTCATCACTGATGATGGAGCGAACAAGATCTGGAGAGTCAGTTATAGCGGCTCGAAGTGAGACAGACTATCGCTCACAGTGCCGCTACGACTGCCACGAATATCTCGTCTTATGCCCAGCCACGCGAAACCTACAGCGGTCCTTGTCTCGTTCGTCATTCTCCTCTGCTCTTTGATCGGCAAAAACGATGTAACCTACGCCTCTCAACAAGATCGCCTGCTGCGGATTGAGGGAATTGTTCTCGATGAATTATCTAACCCGGTGGCCGGTGCAGAAGTCCACTTGTCCACCCCTTCAAAGACTCTGATCGCTGTCTCTGATGCAGCTGGACATTTCCATTTTGAGGCGGTGCCAAAGGCTCTAATCACTCTAAGGGTCCAGGCTCGAGGCTTTTCAATACTTGAACAAAGAATCGACTCAATTGGCGATCTTCCCTCGCAGATAACAGTCACCTTAACGCCCGTACCACTTTCCGAGGCAGTCACCGTCGTCGTGACGGGTACTGAGAGCCGCATCGGCGAAACGGCCGCGAGCGTGATCGTGCTCAATTCCGACGATCTAAAGACGACGGCCGCAGCGACCGTGGACGATGCGCTGCGCCAGGTAGCCGGCTTTAGCCTTTTTCGCCGCAGCGGCAGTCGTACTGCCAATCCAACAACGCAAGGGGTATCACTACGTGCGCTGGGACCGAGCGGAGCCAGTCGCGCCTTGGTATTGCTTGATGGATTTCCGCTTAATGATCCCTTTGGGGGTTGGATCTATTGGAGCCGAATTCCACGACTAGCCATCGCCGAAGTAGAAGTGCTGCAGGGCGGGGCCTCTTATCTGTATGGTGGTTCCGCTATTGGTGGCGTGGTAAACATTTCAACAAAGTCAGCAGATTCACGCAGCTTGTCTCTGGAAACTTCGTACGGAAATCAACAGACACCTGACGCCTCGCTGTACCTGGCTGACAAGAAGGGCACCTGGTCAGGTGCCGTCGCAGCAGAAGTCTTTCACACAAACGGCTACGTCACTGTAAGTGAGAAAGAACGAGGCAGGATAGACACTCTGGCTGGATCGCGCCATTCGATCGTTGATCTCAAACTAAAGAAATCCTTCAGTGGAGGCAGTAAGGTTTTCGGCGGCGCCTCGTTTTTTGGCGAGTCGCGCACCAATGGCACTCCCTTACAAATAAACCGCACTCACCTGCGGACCTTCATAACGGGTATCGACTGGCAAAGAATGGATTTGGGACTATTCACCGGGCGCGCTTATGGAACAACCGAAGTCTTTGATCAAACGTTCTCGGCTGTCAGCGCGGATAGAAATACTGAGACGATTACGCGGATACAGCGCACGCCGGCCCAGGCAACAGGAATATCAGCTCAATGGTCACGCGGTTTGGGTAGGTCCCAAACTCTGGTCGCCGGATTTGACGCCCATGAAGTACGAGGCGCAAGTGACGAGATTGTTTATGTAACCGGCCGTGCCAATTCGCTGGTCGGAGCAGGCGGACGACAACGCTCCGGCGCAATCTACCTCGAAGACTTGTTCAAAATTGGACCACGATTGTTCATAAATGCCGGAACACGATTTGATCACTGGCGCAACTATGCAGGGCTTTCCGGTAGTAAGCCATTATCGACTGGCACGTCAACTTTGAATCGATTTCCCAGTCGGCACGAAAACGTCTTTAGCCCACGACTTTCAGTGCTTTATAAATTTTCTGAACACGTCGCGGCAACCGCATTGGTAACCAGGGCCTTTAGGGCCCCAACGCTCAATGAGCTTTATCGATCCTTTCGCGTGGGAAGTGTAGTGACCCTGGCAAACGAGCAACTCAACGCCGAAAGAATGATGGGAGGCGAAGGGGGAGTACGTGTCGTTACGTTGAATGGAGGAGCTGTCCTGCACGCCTCGGGCTTTTGGAATGAGGTTACTGGCCCAATCGCCAACATCACTCTGCTCACGACCCTGAGTTTGATAACCCGACAGCGACAAAATCTTGGTCGCACTCAGTCGCGCGGGCTCGAGATCGAGGCCGATGCGCGCATGAGCCGCCACTGGAATTTGTCGGCCGGTTACCTGTTTGCGGATGCTACGGTGGTTAGGTTTCCGGCAAATACGGCTCTTGAAGGTTTACTAATCCCGCAGGTACCCCGCCAGCAACTTACTTTTCAGGCGCGTTATACAAATCCCGCCACTGTTACTTTGGGGATGCAAGGCCGCGCCTCCAGTTCGCAATTCGATGACGATCAAAATATCTTTCGGTTGCGCCAGTACTTTACGTTGGACACGTTTGTCTCGCGCAGGCTGTCTCATAAGGTAGAGCTTTTCGCCGCGGCCGAGAACTTATTTAATCAGAGATACGAAATTGGAAAGACTCCGGTCACAACACTTGGCCCACCAATCCTGCTGCGCGCCGGCTTGAGGTTGCATTTGGGTACAAAGTGAAAGAACCGTTTGGCATAGCGGATGGGTCTCGTGGCGGTCCCTCTGGTAACGGTCCCATGAAGTCAGTAATACGGAGCCGGCGGGTGGGTTCCTACTCATTACACGCGTTCTTGGCAGACCAGAGACCCACCCGCACCGAGACTGTGTAAATACTTCGAGTCTGCCTTGCAGCTTTGAAGCTGAGGATTTGGACAATTCAAGCTGAGTAAATTCGCAGGTTGGGAAGGGGGCAGTCGTTAGTTTCAAGGTTCGGTAAATTCAAGGCGCCCCCGCTCAAGTCTCAGAGGCTTCAACGTCGAATCAATCAGTCGATGTAATTTAGGGCTGAGGGCTGAGTGATACGCATAAGCACTGGCATTCAAGGCCGAGCGGGGGCGCCTTGAATTTACCGAACCTTGAAACTAATGACTGCCCCCTTCCCAACCTGCAAATTTACTCAGCTTGAATTGTCCAGTCGCACCTGCCGCTTCCTCAGAGTTTTTACCCAGTCTCGCTAGCGGGTGGGTCTCTGGCGGCCAAAGACGCGTGTAATGAGGACAGACCTACCCGCTACCGCACGGTGGGACCGTTAGCCGAATTATTGGTACTCTAATAAGCCCTACCGCCACCCTCTACACGCAGATTGTTTGTCACCGAGAAGGCGCCTGGCACTTGATTCGCTGCCATGTACGCCAGCGTTGCATCTCCCTTGTTGGCGACAACGCCCTCAAGTGTAATGTGTCCCCGATCCACTACGATATGGATCGACGGGTTTGCACCCATCATGTAACGATAGAGTGAGCCACTACGCGCTATAGCCCGGTACGTATTTCTACGAATGGAGTCGTCAAAGGATGAAAGCGGTAACACTTGAATGTTGTTAACAACACGACTTACCCCAGCAATACGGGACACACGCCTTTCAGCGTCTGAGCGAGTAGTGGGCCGGACAACCTGGCCATATAGTGTGACAGTGCTGCCATCTAATTTGTAAGCGAGATTGTCAAACACGCCGTAATAAGGCAATGTCACTAACTCTTTGCGGATCTTCCTATTGAGGTCATTGTTGCTGATGTCGCTTCGAATAACACGACGTTGAGCCCCGGAATTCGTCGAGGCAAAAGCTGTTGAACCAGCTAAGAACAACGTCATCAGAAGGATTCCAACACTTATTTTAGAATTTTTCATAGCTCTCTTGTACCCCCTTTGACCAGCTCATTTTCTGAGCTGTTTCTTCGCCTTCTTCTGATGCAAATCGCGTGGCAGATGCTGCCTGTCAGCGAAGTTTTCCGCGTGGCCATTCTTCTAAAATCGTTACAAATTTTTGAAAGTTCAGGAGGGGTCCACATCCACCTTTAGGCGGGGTAAGATGCGCGGTTGGCCATCGATTTCGGAAGTGATGGATCCCGATCGAGTAGCACCCATTTTCAGGTAGAAATTTTCGGCGTTTGGATCGGCGGAGATGCCAATTTCCCTCGCCTTTCTGGCGGCAGCTCTTTCCATCGCATGAAAAAAGAGTTGTTTGCCGATCCCCTTTCCAATCTGCTCCGGTAGTAACCACAAATGCTCCAGTGCGGAGTTTTGTCGCTGCACTGCCAGGGCATAAAAGCCAACCAATTTCCCGTCCACTTCAGCTACAAAGACATCATTGTTGGCAATGAACTCCGGAAGAATTGTCAGCTCATGTTTCCAGTGCTGAATCCAATGTTCAGGATAGCCCCAATATCGTTTGGAGGCTTGGGCGATCTCTGTCAGAACTGTTGCTTCTTCTATCAATGCTCGTCGAATTTCCAAACGCACTTTCCTTTCTACTTATCGGGCTGTTTTGATTCGCCGGACCTGCTTAGCTTTTCGACAAGCTCGCGTGTCTGATTCGCGAACTCTCCCTTGGGGACAAGCCGCAGATATTCCTGATACTCGACAACGGCACGCTCTTTTTGGCCCACACGCAGAAGAATATTCCCCGCCAGCAGGTGTCCTTCGCCGAAATCGGGCTTTAGCTGCAGCGTCCTCCCTACTGCCGGCCCGGCTTTCTTCACGTCTCCTTTTTCCCAGTAGAGTCTACCCAGAGTAAAGTAGGCTGACCAGGACTTGTCATCGAGTTTCAGGCCCTCGAGCAAGACTCGTTCGGCGTCATCCTGACGCTTTTCTCGCCAGTACACTTCACCAAGTGAGAACATGGCACTCGCACTTTCGGGCCTTAATTCTAGTGAACGACGTAAGGTATCCTCGGCTTTTTGCCATTGCCGCAGGTCCATGAAAGCCGAGCCAAGCAATAGGTGGACTTCCAAAAAATCCGAATAGATTTGTGCCGCCTTTTGTAAATGTTCAATTGCTTCTATGGGCATCTTTTGAACGAGCGCTGCTCGGCCGCGCTCCAATTCTTCACGCGCAGCAGAGGGAATCCTCGCGTCGATCACGTCCGGCAAAGATAAAACTCCAATTGAGGATTTCGACGCGTCCGCGGTAAGTTCAAACATCAGATAGGCTCTGAAGAGAACCTGCAGATCTGCGTCTTGCTGTGCAGGACGAAAACCGGGAGCATTGACGATAACTTTGTAGTAACCACGCTGCAGATTGCCGAATCGAAATCGCCCGCGACTATCGGTAGGCATTTGGTCGATAATGCCACCGCTAAATCTCTCCAGCCTCACTGGGATACCCGGCGCGGAGCTACGCGTCTCGCTAAGACGCACCTCACCGCTGATTTCAAATGTTTGACCGGCACCAGTATAAGTATCGCGATCGCGTTGGGCCAACACAGTACCGGAAGACGCAAGCGCGAAGAAAAGAACTGAAAGGCGAAACGTACGATCATACATCTCGTTTGACCTTATTCTCACAAAGGGGCTGGCAAATAATACTACTCCAGCAGCGGAAACCAAGCAGAAAGAAAAAAGAGCCGGGCAGTAGGAACCGCCCGGCGAAACCAGAAGTGAACAGTCGTGCGGCGCGGAAATTTAGTGACTGTACCTCAAACCGAACTGAATCAACCGCGCGGGAACCGCCGTCTCGGTTATCTGGCCGAACGTGGATGCCGTCCCAATGTCGATAGCGGACGGGAAGCGAAAGATCGGATGGTTCCAAACATTAAAGACATCCATGCGCACCTGAAACTCGTGGCTTTCCTTAACGTGAAAGTTCTTCATCAGAGAGAAGTCCCAGTTCTGTTGGTATGGTCCCCGGAACGCATTGCGTGGCGAAGAACCGAAGTCCTGGACCCCTGAACCTGCTGAATTCGGAACATTTGCTGCTGTCCTGAAGCAAGCCGGATTGAGGTAATGGTCCAGCCGCGCGGATGTTGGGCCCTGAGTGTAGGCGTCCTGCGCTGTTGCGCAAGAGCCCGAGAACGTTGCCGTCTGGAAGCCATTACTTATCCCGAAAGCACCCCCTGCAGTACTGTCAAATGTAGAAAAAGGTAACCCGCTTTGATAGGTCACAATGCCGCTTATGGCCCAACCACGGAAAAGTTCGTTCTGGAAGAAGCTGCTGCTTGGCACCGGCAGATCGTACGAGTAGCTCACGACCAGACGATGCGGCCGGTCAAAGTCGCTCAGCGCCCTGTTCTGTTGGGCATTGCCCTGATTGTTAAAGACGTTCGCACCTCCCTGACCAGCCCGAGTCTGATTGAACTCATCTGTACTCTGGGAGCCGCTGACGTTGTCGATAGTCTTTGACCAAGTGTAAGCCGCCTGAAAATAGAGACCCCGGTGTAGCCGTCGCGAGACGGTCGCTTGCAATGAGTTGTAAGTTGCCACTCCAATGTTTCCGGAGTAGCGGGCCCCTCGCTTTCTCGATAGACCCACGATCTGATGTCGCAGCTCTTCGTTGTTGGCGGTGTTAGTGGTGATCGTGTACGCAACACCGTTGCGGTCTCGCACCGTAACCGGGCTTGAGGTACTCGCAAGATTCGCTATGAATGGATCCCAGATGCCCAGACCGCCAATATAATGTGAGCCAACGTAGCCGAGCTCTACCGCCCAACCCCTTCCAATTTCGCGTTGCATTGTGAGGTTCCACTGCTGAGTATAAGGAGTATACGCATCTCCGGGAACACTGGTAAAAGACGCTAGATTGATCGAGCAATTTTTCGCTCCGATCAAGGCGTCGGTAGCTGCAATATGAGAGGCGTAGTTAAGGCAGCGCTGTCCTGCCGGATTCACAAAAATGGGCCTGAAGATTGGGTTGTTTACGTCGGCAGGATTGTTGGATATCACACCTGTGTTGGTATTGAACAGGCCCGCGAAGAACGTTGCTTGAGGGATGTAATCACTGGCGATGGCCGAAGGTGCCGGCTGTCCTGCAAACGGGTTTGCCAGTTGGCCCAGCGCTGGATTTGAATCGCTCGAGAGCGGTTGTACAGTGAAAGGCGCCGATAGTGAGTTTTGCAGGATGTTCTGATTTGATAGTCGCTGGTAGTAAATGCCGTACCCGCCACGGACTACGGTTTTCTGATCTCCCCAAATATCCCATGCGAAACCTACGCGCGGTCCGAAGTTGTTTCCATCGAAGCAATCCTCAAGAGCACAATCCTTGACGCCCGGAGTGCCTCTAAAGCCGGCGAGGTTAACCTTCTCTGGGATGAGAAATGGGTTTTGACCGGCAGCTGCCAGTCTAGGGTCGAAGATCCCCGCACGATAAAGCTTGTCGCGACCAAAGCTCATGCCCTCCCAGCGTAGGCCGATGTTGAAAGTCAGGCGAGGCGAGTAACGATAATCATCTTGCAGGAACGCAGCATAATCCGTCGCGATGAAGTTTCTTGCGGGATCGCCGAACGCTGACTGAATCGCTGTGATTCTGCCCATGAGAAAATTCTGAAACGCCGTGAAGTTGTTATTGGTGCAAGTAGGACAATTTGCCGGCGGTGTGGTGCCGGTAGTCGAGCCAAACGTGATCGCACCTCGAACGGCAAAATTATTGAATCGGTTTAGCTGGTATTGGATCGCTTCCCCACCCATACGGAAACTGTGCTTTCCCCAAGTCGTGGAGAAAGTATCCACAATGTTGTACTGGTTCGATACCGTTCCGCGATCATCATTTACCCCGGTGCCAAGCTGGAAGAGTCCGGTGATTGCCACCCGGTAGATTCCCGGAAACTGACTTGTGTTTCCCCGCGTGGCTCCGATCTCGGAGATGGCATGGGTATCGGTGGGAATATTCGCGAAAAGAAATCGGCTATAGCCCAGCCTCAGCTCGTTTATTTTTGCTGCGCTAAAAATATGAGTTTCTGTAATGGACAAGAAACGATTCCACTGGGTGTCGGTTCGCGGAAAGGCCAAGGTGCTGGCTGTGCCGTAGGGCTTTACGACGTCACCTTCGTCCCAGAACCAACGGCCTGAAATCCTGTCCTTCCCATCTCGCATCATCCGGTCATAGCTGATCGTATACTGGTTGTCCTTGATTGGAGCGACACCAGAAAAGGTGCAGCGAAATGAGGTGAACGTACTGGGACTGCCGCAGCCGGGATCACCGGGCCGAGGAACCGCGAATGCTCCAGTGTAAAGAGAGCTTTTGAGATTCAAGATGTTCACCGCTATGGGATCAATTTGGGCTGCGGTTACACCAGCCGGCAGGGCTCCACCTGCTATCAATGTTGCGGCTGAGGTTGTTCCCTCTGCGTTTCTGGGAAAGGCCTGGATTGTCGGATTGAGCGCTGATCCATTGGGATCGAGCCCGTTTCGCGCTCTTACGCCTTGGTAGTTGAAGAACCAAAAACCGCCAGCCTTTGGTACGGGTCCGCTGCCGCTTCCACCGAAGACATTTTGCAGCAGGCGAGCCCGCTTGCTCACGCCCGCCGCGTTACGGAAAAATTCATTAGCATTGAGTGCATCATTGCGGTGTGACCAGTATCCCTCCCAGTGAAAATCTTTTGAACCTGATTTGATTACTAGTCCCAGAGCACCACCACCCTTACTTCCCTGGGAAGCATCGTAGAGTGATGTTGCAACCTTCATCTCCTCGAGTGTGCTGGGATTCGGCAAGGGCACCGTATCGAAGTGTGCGAGGTTAAAATCATTAACATTGATACCCTCTAGCGACACACTGTTGTTGCTCGTTCGCTGCCCATTCACCGTAACATCCGCGCTCCCCCGGCCGGCAGCTCGAACATCAGTTGGCTCGCCAGTCACTCCTGTCGAAAGAGAAAGAAGAAACAGAAAGTTGGGTGATGCCAGCGGCAAACTGCGTAAAGTCTGGGCATCGAGAGGTTGCCCAGTGGTTGCATTTTCTGGGTTGATCAACGTTGGTGTAGCTTCGACATTCACTGTTTCTTCGATGCGGCCGGCCTCCAGCGAAACGTCCTGCCGAGTCGCTTCAGTTATTCTCACGGCAATGCCCGCGACTACCGCTTTTTTGAAATTAGGCGCGGTTATTTCCAGGCGATAATTTCCCGGGGCCAACAGGTTGGCCGAGTAACGGCCATCTTCCCCGGTAGTCACTGACCGGACAGATTTTCCGGTGCTTTCGCTAATCACATCGACAGCAGCGCCCTTCACCAAAGCGGCGCCCTGATCTGTCACTACGCCTGTAATCCCACCAGTTTGTATGGCCTGAGAATAGACCGTCGTCAAAAACAGCAGGCTAAGGATCAATCCGGCCGACTGAAAGCGCAATCCGCTCCGCATAAGAAAGTCCTCCTTTTAGGAAAAACCCGTGCGTTGGCAAGTAACGATTTGGTTTCGTGAATAAATATTCGATTTTATGGAAACTTTACGCAAGCAATATTCCAAGACGTTCAGCCTCATTTGCACCGCAAAAAGTCCAAATTGGTGATGTTTCCAGCATAGCTTCGCCTGCGAAGAATTTGTGGCCGATGATATTTTGGTTTTTCTTCAAATTCTCGGAGAACTTTCCGGAGGCGATGCTGCCTGGCGCTCAAGGCCAATTTCGCCCTCAGGGCAGGGAGTCAATTATCATTTCAAGGCGTAGAGAAAAATCCTTCGAGATTCCTGTAATAATAGTGTCATGCAAAAAATCGTCTTCCTCGAACGCAATACCTTCACTATCAATTTTCCCAGACCGCGATTCGAGCATGAATGGATCGAATTTGGCGAGACACGAGCGGACCAGATTGTCGAACGTCTTCAGGGAGCCACCATCGCAATCTGCAACAAGTTGCCCTTGCGGGAATCTGAGCTGTCCCGCCTGCCGGGTTTGAAACTGATAGCTGTTGCGGCCACAGGCGTCGACAATATCGATCTCGACTACTGTCGCGATCATGAAATCGCTGTTTGCAACGCCCGCAACTATGCGGGTCACTCCTTGCCAGAGCACGTTTTTATGCTGATTCTGGCCCTACGCAGAAACTTGACCAGTTATCTGCAAGACGTCAGGCAAGGCCGCTGGCACACTGCCAAACAGTTTTGTCTACTCGATTATCCGATCAGAAATCTACATGGCAGCACAATCGGGATCCTGGGCTTTGGCTTTCTTGGGCGCGCGGTAGCCCAGATGGCCCGGGCTTTTGGTATGCAAGTTGTAGTGGCGGAACACAAGAATGCGGTAGGCATTCGCGAGGGCAGGCTGCCTTTCGAGCAGGTTTTGGAACAAAGTGACATTGTTACTCTTCATTGTCCCTTAAACGAGAGCACCGTTAATTTGCTTGGTAAGCGTGAGCTGCAACAGATGAAGCGGGATGCACTGCTGATAAACACCGCTCGAGGAGCACTGGTGGATGCGGCCTCATTGGCCCACGTCTTGAGAGAGGGATTGATTGGGGGTGCAGGAGTCGATGTGTTAAGCCTTGAACCGCCTGCTGACGGTAATCCGCTCCTGGAACCGGGAATCCCCAATCTATTGATAACGCCTCACATCGGATGGGCCAGCAGTGAAGCAATGCACGCACTCGCCAATCAACTCGTGGGGAGTATAGAGAGCTTCATGCGAGGCGAGTCGCGGAATCGGATAGTCTAATGGACCGATGGATGTTTGCACCCAGCGGCGCCCTGCTGCTGATTTAATGGACTTGAGGATGCGGCACAGATGATACAGAACGCGGCACGCTGGCTCAGGCTCGACCCGTCAGCCTCCAGGTTCCGACGCTTTAAGGAGTTTTTCTACGAGCTAACGCCTTCACTTGCTGCGGCTGAGGACGCTTCGTCGTGATGTTCCGTGGTGTAGAGACGGAGGATATCTTGTCCCTGCCGTGATCTGGGATCAATTGTGCGTAGGTGCCTTCGGCCCTGCATTTCCCAGATTGCTGTGACCACCCCATCCTTTTCGACCGCATGGTAAGTGATCTCTTCTGGAGCAACTTTGCCCGCTTGATCCTCGCTTGCTTCAGCTGGCGCTCCCTCAGCCGATGGGGGTTTGTTCTCAGACATCTAACTCAAATGCTCCTCTTCCTGATCTCGATTGTTGCTTGGTTTTGAGCGATTGTTGCACACGACTCTTGCGCATGTCTATCCTGGGACTTTGCAAGAAGAAGAATATAGGGACGGAACAGCAACTACTAAAGGGAGGAGAGCGTCAGCTCTAGCGCCCGGCGCGGCACTACGACACCCCAACCCTGCCGCTCTACTTCGACACCGGGAACTCTTTCCGCGGTATCAATCAGGATTCTTTTTACCTGCTGGGGGGAAAGCCGCGGATTGGCTTCAAGCATGCATGCAATTATTGATGAGACAATGGGGGCCGCGAAGGAAGTGCCATCAACGTATTTATAGTCCCGATTAATTACGTTCCCCTCGTGTAGCTTAATCGTAATTAATTGCCTCAAGAGGGGAAGAGGAAGATCGTGAGCCTCGTCGAGATCTCTGTCGATGCCTCGATGAGATCGAACGAGCGATCTAAGCATTTCATCCGCTGCGTCGTTGAGCTCTGAATACAGCAGTGCCTCGTCGGCCGTGGGCGTGTGCGGCAAAATAGGAGCAGCAACCCAGATTCCGGGCGCAATAATTTCTGGTTTTTGTAGCCCATCAATCGTGGGCCCATATGATGAGCGATACATACCGCGCCGTGCCCGATCGAGAGAGTTCTGATCGTCGAGCCCGCCTACCGAAATAGCTGAGGGTGAACTTGCTGGCGGCAACACGGGATGTCCCGGTGCCATGCCGGCATTACCCACTGCGCAAACGACAATCAACCCCTCGCGTACTGCCGCTTCCACAGTCTGACACAAAGAATTGTTCAAGTAAGACTGAAGAAAATCGCCGCCTGCTGAGATGTTAACAATTCTGATATCCAACTCTTTTCGGTGTCGCATTACCCAGTCCAACCCCCGCTCGATCTGTAGCTCCGGTATGTGGCCGGATTTGCCGATCTTAACGAGAACAAGCTTTGAATCTGGCGCAATACCACGATAAAAGCCGTCCGAGAGGTAACCGTTTCCCGCCGCCACTACTGAAGTCATCATGCCATGCCAGCTCGCGACGTCAGTTGTCATTAGCGAACTTTGATCGCCGTCGGTGGCGAAGATGCTGTGGTAAGCGACAATGCGATCCTTTGGCTGAGTCAGATCTGGATGGCAATAAAAGCCGGAATCGAGAAAGGCCATAGTCACGCCACGACCGGTAAAGCGCTCGTCGGCCTCCAATCGCAGGGGCGTGGGGAGCACGTAACTGGTCTGCTCGAACACTGTTGCATGTCGTTCAAGCTGCGACTTGGCCCGGCGGAACAATTCCAGACAATGCGGGCAGATGTCCGCCAGCGGCTCCAGCGTTGGCGCATTTGCTTCAACAACGGACTTTAGATCGGGAGGAAGTTGCGCGGTGGAAAGCAGGTGGTCGCGAGCGGCGCGGCCACAAATATTACATGTCTTAGTTTTGTTACTTGGGATTGCTGAATTGGAAACGTCGATCTCAGACATCAAGCAATAATGACCAAGAATTATCTTGAGAGCAAGATCGTTTTCGGAACTCCGGTTTTTCGTAATTGGGGATAGGTGCGAGGCTCCGCCAGTCGCTAGCGGGCGGGCGACAAGTTTATGGGTGGTCAGCGCACTTGTTAGCCTCTTAGTTGTACTTAAATCGGCGCCCGTGTAAGGTATTTGCAGATCAGATCGACTATCAGAAGGAGGTCACTGCCGACCCTAATGTCGCAGGTACAACAAAGCGTTGCGGACATTTTTCGCCGGGCGCAGGACATCAGACGCGAGCGGCCCGAGGCGTCTTATAAAGACATAAAGTTACAGTTGGCCCAGGAGTTGGCAGGGAAACCATTTCCGGAGCTCTACAACCTGACGATTCCCGAGCAAGATGCTCGCGCCCCCGAGGAAGATTGGTCGGCCGGTCTGCCGCTGGTGCGGAGAGGTATTCAGTTTCAAGACTGGAAAGAGATTGCCAATGGTATCGTTCTCAGTCTCGAACAGACAGAGAACTACGAGCGCCAGCGAGGGACGGAAGGAGATCGAGACCAGTGGCACGACCGATCAGCCGGCATCGAAGAACCGACCAAGAAAGCCGTTGGCAAATGGATGCCGGAAGAATTGATCACAATTGCGGAAAAGCAGATTAAGAGATAGGCCTTTGAACTTTGTACTTTGTACTTTGTACTTTGAACTTTGAGCTTTGTACTTTGGACTTGGCACTTCCGATTTAGATTCTATTTTCGATTTGGATTCCCAATAACATAATTTGCAAAGTTCAAATTTGAAAGTTCAAAGACCTAAGACCAAAGACCAATGTTCTTAAACAATCTATTCAACGATCCAAATTATCAGTCGAACGACCCGCGCAAGCCGGAAGAGATTGAAGATCCCAATATAATCATCAGTCCTGACACACGGCGCGAAAGTCGCATTCCCGCCGGACAGTCACGTACTAAAAAATGGCCGGTACTTGACGCACATGGTACGCCCGATATCGATCTGGCAACCTGGACTTTTGAAGTAGAGGGTCTGATAGAGCGACCGCAGAAGTGGTCACTTGACGAATTCCTACAATTGCCCGCCGTGAAAGTGTATGCCGACTTCCACTGCGTTACTCGCTGGTCACGTTTAGATAATGTCTGGGGCGGCGTACCCGCTCGCGAAATCGCGCGGATTGCCGGGGTAAAGCCTGAGGCCAAATTTGTGCTGGCCCTGGCCTTCGATTATGGATGGACCACAAACGTTCCCATCGAATACTTTCTAAAGGAAGATTCCCTTTTTGCCTGGTCCCACGATGGACACCCAATACCTCCAGAGCACGGTGGTCCAGTAAGATTGATCGTGCCACAACTTTACGCGTGGAAATCAGCCAAGTGGATCAAGGGCGTGCGATTTCTGGAGCGCGACCAGGCCGGATACTGGGAAGAGGGCGGCTATCACATGCGTGGCAATCCCTGGTCAGGCGGTGATGGCGAAAGATTTCGCTGGTCTTAACGAAACGGTCACTACCACGACGCGGTTTCGACTTGTGAAAACTCTGAATCTGCCTTGGAGCTTTGAAGCTGAGGATTTGGACAATTCAAGCTGAGTAAATTTGCAGGTCGGGAAGGGGGCACGGAGGTTTACACATTCTCTACTGCGATTTGGTTCTGTACCTCGGGAGAGATTGTCAAATGTGGTCCAAAAGCGACGAAGGTGAAAGCTGACACACAATCAGTCGTCCCGAAACATGCCGCCGCGGTCATCCTTTTACGGCCAAACACAAACCCAGGCGATCCGGAAATCTTTTGGGTAAAGCGCAGCGAGAAGATGTCGTTTCTCGGCGGCTTTCATGCCTTTCCCGGCGGTCAATTCGAGGATTTCGATGCTGCAGTTCCAGTCTTAAACTGTACGGATAGGGAAACCCAGACCGCAATCAGTTGTGCTGCGCGCGAACTCTTTGAGGAGTTGGGTGTACTAGTCACGCAGGACGGCAACTTATTGACAAAAGGACAACGCCTATCGCTACTCGATGAGCTGCAATCGGGAAGGATGAGATGGCCCGCTCTCCTTAATCACTTTTGCCTTTCTCTCGATGCACATGATTTTGCTTTTGTAGGTCGCTGGTTGACACCACCTTTTAGCGCCAGACGCTTTGATACGTGGTTCTTCCTGGTAACTTGCCCTGTAAAACAGCAGCCCGAGATCACATCCGGCGAACTCTCTTTTGGTGAATGGACCACCGCGACAAAGGCACTACATCAGTGGCACAACTCCGAAATTCTGGCAGTACCACCGACTCTCCATGCCCTGAAGACGCTTGCTGCTGGACTCACCCCGGATCTGAATAGTCGGTTTCTTTCAATTCCACAGGCACATGGTGAGCCCGTACGTCAAATCGAGTTTCGACCTGGCTACATATGTTTTCCCGTACGGAGCCCCACCAGACCACCAGCGACGCACACCAATTGTTATCTGGTCTACAGCTCTCGTGAGATTCTAATAATCGATCCCGGCTCTCCATATGCTGATGAACAAAAGGCTTTAAATACAACCATTGATGAACTTGCAGCTGAGGGACGAATAATCCGAGCGATAGTTCTGACGCACCTCCACCCCGATCACGTGGGCGGAGTCGCTGCTCTTAAAAGGCATTTCGGTATAGAAGTGCCCGTCGCAGCCCACCGCCTGACTGCGGAGGCCCTACGTGGAACGATTACCATCGAACACTTAATTGATGACTCAGAAATAATTAAACTGGCGGGCTCACCTGGGCGAGAGCTTACAGCCATACATACACCAGGACACGCGCGTGGTCACCTCTGCTTTTATGAAGAGCGGACCGGCACCTTAATCTCCGGTGATAACATACTCGGTCTTGGCTCCGTTCTGATTGACCCACCCGAGGGCAACATGCGCGACTACCTGGGATCGCTTGAGCGTCTTGGCGCGCTGCGGAATCTGACGGTGATTTTTGGCGGACACGGCCCCGCAATTGGGAATCCGCGGGCCAGGATTAACGAATACATCTCTCATCGGCTGGAACGGGAGCAAAACATACTGCTGGCAATTCGGGCCGGCGTAGGAATTCCCAAAGAGATCGTCGCTCGCGTTTACACAGACGTCTCACCCAAAGTCCATGCACTTGCTGAACGGGCGGTCCTGGCGCATCTGGAAAAACTGCAAGAGGATGGTCTAGTCAAAGAGGTGAAAGGCGTCTGGCTAGTAAATGGTGAATAGTAAATATTATTGGTAAGACCTGGTCTTTGAGCTTTGGTCTTTGAGCTTTGTACTTTGAGCTTTGTAACTGAGGTTCGGCCCCCCATTTTCTTCCGGGCAAGTACAAAGTACAAAGCTCAAAAGGCCAGTTCTTACGATCTACCATTTACCATTTTACCATTCACCATTTACCATTTACCATTTACTTATCATGCACTTGCCAACGAATTTCGGAGAGCTCAAGGCGAGCGGTTACAAGGCCGTTTCGGTGAAGGATGAGTTGCGTGCCAATCTGATTCACAAACTGCGCAACGGGGGAAAACTTTTTCGCGGAATTATCGGCTATGAAGAGACTGTAGTTCCGCAGTTGGTGAATGCGATTCTCGCAAAGCATAACATTATCCTGCTTGGCCTGCGTGGACAGGCCAAGAGTCGCATCATCCGTCAATTCACCGATCTACTAGACGAGCGTTGCCCCATCCTCGCCGGTTCCGAAATCAATGACGATCCCTTTCATCCAATATCTGCCTATGGCCGCCAGATGCTTGAGCTTCACGGAGACTTAACCCATGTTGACTGGATCGGCCGCGACGCGCGTTTTGTCGAAAAGCTTGCTACTCCTGATGTAACCATCGCCGACATCATCGGTGACGTTGATCCGATAAAGGCGGCAAAAGGTGGTCATCTCCTGAGTGACGAATTAACAATCCATTACGGCCTCTTGCCACGCGCGAACCGCGGTATATTTGCTATCAACGAACTGCCGGATCTTGCAGGCAAAATTCAGGTTGGGCTTTTCAACATCATGCAGGAAGGTGATGTCCAGATTAAGGGATATCCAGTACGCCTGCCGTTGGACGTGATGTTGGTATTCTCGGCAAATCCAGAGGATTACACGGCCCGAGGGAAAATAATCACGCCGTTGAAAGATCGCATCGGCGCTGAGGTCATGACTCACTATCCGGCTGAATTGCAGACAGCCGTTGAAATTACGCGTCAGGAAGCCTGGGTGGAACGAGATGGCCTACAGCAAATCCTGCACATCCCCACCTTCGTTCGGGAAGTGGTGGAACAGATTGCTTTCGAAGCACGGGACGATAACCGGGTCGACAAGCACTCGGGTGTTTCTCAGCGTCTTCCAATCACAGTCATCGAATCAGTGACATCGAATGCGGAGCGGAGGGCCCTCCTCACAAAAGAAGAGCAGGTGGTGCCTCGTATTTCGGACATCTATGCGGCCATCCCCTCGATTACCGGAAAAATGGAACTGGAATACGAGGGCGAACAGATCGGAGCGAATCGGATTGCGAAAGATCTGATCAAACGAGCTGCCGGTGAAATTTTCGAGGGTTACTTTGTGGGAATTGATTTTTCTCATACGGTGCTGTGGTTTGATCAGGGCAACAATTTACGGCTGGCAGATACCGCGGCAGCACCGGAGTGTGTCCGATTGCTTGAAGCCGTTCCCGATCTGATTGAGACGTCGCTCATTCCCTTCGACTTCGACAGGCATAATGTGGGGCGGTTGGTTTCTGCCTGTGAACTGGTGCTGGAGGGACTTTATGCCCAAAACAAGATTAGCCGGAATGAAGAGGGCGGCTACACCGCAGTAACTAAAGCAAAAAAGGACCGGCGGGGCATGATCTACGACGATCTAACGGAAACCGGAAAGTACAGCTAAGACCGGCCGCAAATAAACGCAGATGTACGCAAATAAAACCGTCTTGACTGTGGTAACACCGAAACCTCCGTTGATTCCTCTCTCGAAAGTCGGGGGCATCCTCACCTGGAAACAAACCCAAAGAGATTCAAGCACCTGTGCTCTCCAGGATGATTATTGGCACTTTCTATGAGGTCTACAATGAGTTGGGCCATGGATTTCTGGAGACTAAAACTAGCCTTTGATAATATTCGTAAGAAATCAACCGGAGTTTTAATCCCGCCGGTGGTCACATACGAGAAGAAGGGACGAAACTAGTCTTTCGCTTTTTGATTTGCGTTTATTAGCGTTCATCTGCGGCTAAGTCATGAAGTTCACTCGCTATTCAAAATTCAAGGGTATCGACGTTTCAGCCATTAATCTTGGCGACCTGATGGAGGGATTATCTGATTCACTGCTCTATTCGGGCTACGATGAGGATTATTATTGGACCAGAGAAAGGCGGCCACAAGACACGTCGCTTGATGCGCTGAGACAAGCATTGTTACAAGCGCTGGTGGATCAGGGCCTGCTCGATGAACGCCAAATACAGGAATTGCTCGCTGACAATGACGGGCAGTTCAAGGGCTCAATGCTCGAGGAGATGCTCAATCAACTCATTGAGCGCCTGGTGGAAGAGGGCTACCTGAACCTACGAGAAGAGCCCGCAAGACCACGACGAAACCAAAAGGAAGGAACTCCACAAGTCTCAGAGTCCCCGCCACGCAATGTCAAATTTGAAGTGACCGAGAAGGGGCTCGATTTTCTGGGTTACAAAACTCTCCGAAAGTTGCTGGGAAGCATGGGTAGAAGCTCATTCGGACGTCACGATACGGCACATCTCTCTACTGGGGTAGAAGCGGCAGCAGCCAGCAAGCCTTACGAATTTGGTGACACGATTAATCTGGACGTAAATACAACTCTTCTGACAGCAATTCAGCGTGAAGGTCTCACGGTACCCTTGAACCTCGAGTATGGCGATCTGCATATTCATCAATGTGACTATCAGTCGTCATGTGCAACCGTGGTCATGCTCGATTGTTCGCATTCAATGATCTTATATGGCGAGGACCGGTTCACGCCGGCCAAGAAGGTGGCTTTGGCCCTGGCCCATCTGATCCGTACCCAATATCCGGGCGACTCGCTAAGAATTGTCCTCTTCCACGATGAGGCTGAAGAATTACCACTGGCGAAACTGGCAACAACGCAGGTTGGACCATATCACACAAACACTGCTGAGGGCCTGCGCCTGGCGCGGCGCATCCTGTTGTCCCAAACGAAAGAGATGAAGCAAATCGTCATGGTCACTGACGGAAAACCCACTGCATGTTTTCTCGACGGCGGTAACAACCCGCAGTTCGGCGGAAAGACATCGGGCAAAGCCTCCTCACCGGGAACCCGCCGTCTTTATAAGAATTCAATGGGCGGCGATCCGTTCGTTATGGCTGAGACTTTTAAGGAAGTTCAGGCCTGTCGAAAGGCAGGAATAATGATCAATACATTCATGTTGGCAAGTGACTACTACCTCGTCGAGTTTGTCAAACAAATGAGCGCGATGACCAATGGCAAAGCCTATTTTGCGAATCCGAACAATCTCTCCCAATTTGTGCTAATGGACTTTCTGCGGCGACGCACCAGTCGTGTCCGTTGACTCAAATTGGCATCCGTTATCTATCTTAATTCGATATAATCTCCCCCGCCGTTTTTACGAGTCCACTCGCAGTCTGCGAGTGGCAGGCAAGCACATGACATCTGAAGAACCCCGAACGAAAAAATACCGGCCACCCCGGGCGCTGATCCCCTATATCATTCTCGGTGCCGGCTTGATTTTCACTCTGGTAGTTGCCTATTACCTATCCAGGATTGCCGAGGCCGAAGATCAAGCTCGTTTCAAGAATTCGGTAGCGGAGATCGATAGAGCTATAGAAAGTAAGATTGCGACTTATACAGCGTTGCTGCGCGCAGGAACCGGATTGTTCGCGGCAAGTGAGTCGGTAGGACCTCAGGACTTTAGGAGATTCGTAGAACGTTTGGACCTGGGAGCACTTTACCCGGGTGTGCAGGGCATCGGATTTTCAATTCGGCTGAAGCCTGAACAAAAGGACGCGCTGGTTCAAAAGATGCGTCGTAGTGGGCTACCGGACTTTAAGATCTGGCCAGATTACGATCGGAATGAATATTACTCGATCATATATCTTGAGCCGCTTGACCGGCGTAATCACGTAGCCCTGGGCTTTGACATGTTCACGGAGCCAGTCCGGCGCGCGGCGATGGAGAGCGCGTGCGACAGCGGATTGCCTGCAGCATCCGGGCGCGTCACTCTTGTACAGGAGATTGATCCAGGCGAAAAGCAAGCTGGCTTTCTGATCTACGCACCCGTCTATAGCGCGAACGCAAATGTCTCCACTCAAGCGGAGCGCCGTGCGGCTCTATTTGGATTTGTTTATAGCCCGTTTCGCGCGGACGATCTGCTGGCCGATATACTGGCCAACAAAAAGTACAACGATATTCAGTTTCAGATTTATGATGGAAGGAAAGCTACACCCGAGAATCTGCTGCACGATTCGACCCGCCTGGCGATTCTACCATCGTCATATAAACCCCATTTTGTTGGTTCAACCCAGCTGGCGGTGGCCGGCCGAACCTGGACACTCAATTTTGCTACCCGTCCTACCTTCGCCCTATCTTCCGATAAGGGTCTTGTGCCCTACACCGTCGGTGGCGGCCTGCTGCTTAGTTTGCTTTTTTTTGCAGCTGCGCGTTATCAGATTAGTGCACGCGCTTACGCCGAACGCACTGCTGCTGAATTGAGGCAGTCAGGGGCCACCATTGTTAACACCCTTGCCGAGCGCGCACGGGCAGAGGAAGCACTCAAGGAAAGTGAAGAGCGTTATCGTGAACTCGTGGAGAATGCCAACGATATCGTTTATACCCTCGACCTGGAAGGTCGGTTGACTTCCATTAACAAAGCCGGCGAGATGATCCTGGGATACGCAAGAGATGAACTGCTGAACCGCGATCTGAGTGAACTCATGACGGAGGACTCATTCAAAGCATCTCGCCAAATGTTCGAGCGCAAAATCGCGGGGGAAGAGAGGACCAATTACGAGATCGACTGTCGCGCGAAATCAGGTCGTAGTCTGACCCTGGAAATAAGTAGTCGATTGATCAGCAGACACGGCGAACTTATCGGGGTGCAGGGAATAGCGCGCGATATCACATTGCGAAAAAGGGCGGAGGAAGCACTGCGGGAAGCTGATCAGCGGGCACTTTCAGCGTATGAACGGCTCCTGGAAAGAATCTCGGCTCTGGCCCAGGCATTGGGCAGTGCCCGAGATTTGCTGACGATTTTTCGCAGCCTGAGGGAATTTACACTTGTCTCGGTCCCTTGCAACGGCCTTTTCGTGTCGCTGTATGATCCCCTCCACAATGTTCGCACGGCCTTCTATGGTTGGGGAGATGGGGAGGAAATTGACGTCTCCCTGCTTCCGCCCATGCCAATCACTTCTGCCGGGCCAAACAGCAGAGCCATACGAACCGGTCAGGTAATTATAACGGATGATTATATGAATGTGACTCGTGGTCACCCGGCTGTTCTTGTCGGACCGGATAATGGTCTGCGTCCACAGTCGTCGCTGGTTCTGCCCATGGCAGTAATGGGCCGAATCATCGGCAGCATTGAGGTGCAGAGTTATGAAAGGTCTGCTTATCAAGAGCAGCAGGTCACAGCCATGCGCATGGCTGCCAACCTTACCGCTGTCGCCATTGAAGACGTTCGTCTCCTGGAACGCGAGAGCACTGCTCGCGCGGCGGCGGAAGAATCAAACCGTCTTAAAGATGAATTTCTGGCCACGGTTTCCCACGAACTGCGTACACCTTTGACCGCGATTCTGGGTTGGTCCAGGATGTTGGAGTCGGGCTCGCTTGATACGGTGACTGCCACACGGGCCATCGAAACTATCCGCCGCAATGCCAAGTCGCAAGCGCAAATAGTTGACGACATTCTCGACGTGTCGCGAATCATTACAGGCAATCTGTATCTGGACTTACACCCGATTGAGCTGGGACCGGTGATCGAAGCTGCGACTAACGTGGTTCGACCCACTGCGGAAGCGAAGGGGATCCAGATCGAGACGGAGCTGGAATCGCAACCAGCAGTAATCTCGGGTGACTCACATAGACTGCAGCAGGTGATCTGGAATTTGCTTTCCAATGCTATCAAATTCACCCCTCGAGGTGGCTGCGTGCAGGTGCGTCTTCGGCAGACTGATTACCAGGTACAGATCAGCGTTACCGACACGGGGCAGGGCATCGATGCCGATTTCTTACCCTACGTTTTTGATCGTTTCCGTCAGGCAGACAGTACCACGACTCGCCAGCACGGTGGCCTTGGTTTAGGTCTGGCAATTGCCAGACATCTAGTTGAAATCCATGGTGGTACGGTTGAGGCGGAAAGTCCCGGTGCGGGTAAGGGCGCGTCATTTTTAGTCAAATTACCGCTACTACTTACTATGCGCGATAAGGTTGCGCCTTCCAATGGGGAAAATGCGCCAGAGAGTCCGATGCCCCTGAAGGGCTTGCATGTTTTGCTCGTCGATGATGATTACGATACTTTGGAACTATTGAGTGCGGCTCTGACACAACGAAAGGCAAAGGTTACAGCAGTCTCGTCCGCCAGCGAAGCTATCGAAGCAATCAAGACTTCGGTTCCCGATGTGCTGGTCTCCGACATAGCTATGCCCGGGGAAGACGGCTACGACTTAATACGAAAAGTGAGGGCGATGAGCACAGCTCAGCAAAGACGGATTCCCGCAGTGGCAATCACCGCTTATGCAAAAGATGAGGACCGCGACCGAGCATTGTCTTCCGGTTTTCATGGTTATTTAGCCAAGCCCGTTGAACCAGCTGCCCTGGTTTCCGCAGTCGCGGATGCTGCCAAGAACAACTGAGACCAGATCTTGGAAAGTTATCCAATTAAACGGGCGAATTTTAAGGAACAGACGGATGAGCAAGGTTACAGTCAATGGGATTGAGCTGGCATATGAAGACGTGGGAACGGGTCACCCGGTAGTTTTGCTTCATGGCTATCCACTTGATCGCTCAATGTGGTCTAACCAGGTTGCCGCACTGAAACAGACCCATCGAGTGATTACACCTGATTTGCGTGGACACGGTGAGAGCGCCATTGCCGCTGGCGCAGCAACAATGCAGCAGATGGCCTCGGACGTTGCGGGATTGCTGCAAGCTCTGGACATTTCTCGCGCAACACTGGGCGGCCTTTCTATGGGCGGTTATGTTGCCCTCGCTTTTTATCGGCTGTTTCAATTGCGCGTTCGATCGCTCGTGCTTGTAGATACACGCGCCCAGGAGGATACAGAAGAAGCAAAGACGAATCGCGCCATCCAGGCTGAAAGGGCTTTGCAACAGGGGATGGAATTCATTGCCGAATCGATGTTGCCGAAACTGCTGACTCCGGAAAGTGTCACCAAAAAACCTGAGCTGGTTAGGCAAGTACGTGAAATGATCTTGAGAACTACGCCGCAAGGGGCCGCGGCCGCGCTGCAGGGAATGGCCCAGCGCGAGGATCAAACTCTCTACCTGTCACGGATAATTGCACCGACTTTGATAATCGTTGGCCAGTCAGACAGTCTCACCCCGGTTGAAGATGCCGAGCTAATGCATCGACAAATTGGTGGTTCGAGATTGGAAATCATTGAGGGAGCAGCGCATCTCTCGAATATGGAACAACCCGAAGAATTTAACCGGGTGCTGACAACTTTTCTGCACGACCTTGAGGGTTAGCAGGCTGGCGCGCCGCACGCACATAAATGCCATTGCAGACCGACACTCAGTGCAAACCCCAGTCAAATTCATCATTGAAGAGCGCGTACGATGGGGAGACGTCGATGCAGCAAGTATTATTTTTTACGGCGCTTATATCCGCTTTTTTGAGTTCGCCGAGACCGAGCTGTTTCGCGCTGTCGGCATGCCTTACGCAGTCATCTTTAATGAACTGGACATCTTGCTGCCACGGGTCCACTTGGAATGTGATTTCCGGCACGCGGCGCAGCTGGACGACTTGCTTCAAGTTGCGGTGTATGTCGGACAGTTTGGTAATAGTTCAATGCGTCTGAACTTCGAGGTGCGGCGCAAGGAGGAAGATATGCTCATCGCGGAAGCCCATTTTGTGCTCGCGGCTGTGCGACGAAAGACGTTCGAGACCGTCTCGATTCCGGAGGAATTAAGACGCCGGCTGGCCCCCTACTCTATTACCGAGTATTAGGCTGCAGTGGTTCTCTTGTTAGCTTACCGGTTAAATCGGGCGCAAGGCACTGCGCGCGAGTTTTTTCTTAAGGTCAGTGTAGCCCTGCTCTCCTGCAACAAGGCTGCCCAGCACTCTCTTTACTCCGCGATGGCCTCGGGCAAACTCGATCATTCTTTCCGTGAATGGCGCGCCCCAAAAATTGCCATAAAACCGGCGGCGCATTTGTGAAGCTCGCTTCAATTCGCGTCCGAAGTCCAACCGCCAATGCTTCTCATAGTCCAGAAGCTGGCCGCCGAGATAACAATTCGCAAACAGCTCGGCTGAGCGAAGAGCATAATAGATTCCCTCTCCAGTAACCGGATCAGCGAATCCAGCAGCGTCGCCCAGAAGCGCCCAACTCTCTCCACAAGCACTTCTCGCATCCCAGGTCTCGTGTGAGAGGCCGGGGATTCGCGCCGCATAACGCTCCGCGGCGCTAATCAACTCCTCTTTGATGCGATCATCACGTTCGCGATCGGCTTTCCGGCTGGTCCAGAGATTCGCTTTTGCGTCTTCCTGCTGCCGGTAGTAACCAGACATGAACAGCCAGAGCAGTTCATCAAGGGGCTTGTGCGCAAAAGCTTCTTGCGTAGTAGCAATACCGAAAGAGATGTGATCCGGCCTGGGAAAGGCCCACGCATAACCAACCCATCCGGGAAGAAACGCTACGACTGTTCGCGCTTCACCAAATCGCGGCAATGGGGCACGATAACCAAAGGCCACTTCCATCTCGGAGGGGGCAAGTGGTCCCACCAGCATTCTCGCGACCGCACTGTTTGCGCCATCCGCCCCTACCAGGGTATTACCTGCCCAGCTAGCTCCGCTCTGCCCTCGCAAGAGCCAGCCTGTTTGCGTTCTCTCGATGCCCCGCGTGGCTATCTTTTCGGAAAAGACCCGTGCACCTGCTGCACGAGCGCGCTCGCGCAAATAAGTATCCAGGGCAATGCGAGAATAGACCGCGAACGGCTCCTCGAGTTTGAGATGCAGATGCTTACCCGATGGCGAGTACAACTCCAACTCATTAATTGTGCGGCCGACCGCATTCAGCAGACAGGGCCAGGCCTTCAATGCTTTTGCCGTAACACCTCCCCCACAGGCCTTGGCATCGGCTGGGGGGCGCCCGTCAAATAGAGCTACCTGCAGACCGTTTCTGGCCAGCAACTCTGCGGCCAGCGATCCCGCCGGTCCAGCTCCAACAATCAGGACCTCAATCTTTTCGGTCATTTGGTGAATGGTAAATGGTAAATGGTAAATGGTGAATGGTGAATGGTAAATGGTGGATGTTAAACACTAAGTAATGGTCTTTGGTCTTTGGTCTTTGGTCTTTGGTCTTTGGTCTTTGTGCTTTGTACTTTGTACTTTGCGCCGGGCGCGGCGCGTCGACCTTAGCACAAAGTTCAAAGACCAAAGACCTAAGACGCAGAGTTCTAAGTACAAAGTACAAAGTACAAAATACAAAGCGCAAAGGCCAAGGACCATTACTTACCATTTACCATTCACCATTTACCATTCACCATTCACCATTCACCATTCACCATTCACCATTCACCATTTACCATTTACCATTTACCATTCACCATTCACCATTCACCATTCACCATTCACCATTTACCATTCACCATTTACCATTTACCATTCACCATTCACCATTTACCATTTACCATTCACCGTTTACCATTTACTATTCACTAAACGGGAGGGTCTGAGGTGCCAAGCGAGAACTCAATAGTTTTCTCCGGCATCGTGCCTCACCCGCCGATCATGGTACCTGAGGTCGGCGGCGAAGCTGTTTCGTCGGTACGTGAGTCTGTTGCGGCAATGACGGAATTCACTCAACGACTGATGAACAGTGGCGCTGAAACCCTTGTGCTAATCTCACCGCACGCTCGGCTAAACCCATACGCATTTGTTGCCTACCAATCCAACCCTCTCCATGGTGATTTCGCTCAGTTCAGAGCACCCACCGCTCGGGTGCAGGCGTCTTCCGACCAGAGGCTGATTGAAGCAATTGTGGAAACGGCAGCAACTGAAGCGTATGACGTTTTGCCCCTCAAGGATCAGGGGTTGGACCACGGCACAATGGTACCACTCTATTTCCTGCAACATAACGGATGGGACGGCAGGGTAGTGGCCCTGGGTTATAGTTTTCTTTCCGACGAAGACCATCTGGTTTTTGGATCATGTATCAGACGAGCGGCGAGCCGTCTGGGCAGAGCGGTAGCATTTGTTGCCAGTGGTGACCTGAGCCACCGGCTGATACCGAGTGCGCCCGCCGGTTACAATCCCCAGGCTTATGTCTTTGATGATGAGATAGTCAACGCACTGCGGGCCAATAAGCCTGAGCGAATAATAGAGGTGGACCAGGACCTCCGCCGATTGGCTGGTGAATGCGGCTACCGCTCGATGCTCGTTGCTCTGGGAGCAACGCGCGAACTGCCGCCGGCTTGTGAAGTGCTAAGTTACGAGGCGCCATTCGGAGTCGGTTATCTGGTCGCCCAGTTGACCAACCAAAGTGATAGCGGAAAGGACGAGAGCGAGTGGGCCCATAGCAAGGCAGAAAGAACGAATGCACTGGGGGCTGATTTGCCCGCGCTAGCTCGCCGTGCGGTTGAGCACTACGTAATCACGGGCGAAACAGCGGATCCATCGACGAGTGAACGGGAAGAACTGGCAGCGCCGGCATCCTGCTTTGTCTCAATAAAAACCGCGAAGGGAGAATTGCGCGGTTGCATTGGTACCGTCGAGCCTATGAAAGAAACGCTGGCCGAGGAAATAGTCACAAACGCGGTTAACGCTGCCACACGGGACCCGCGGTTTCCGCCTGTCGCTGCTCACGAATTGCCGAATCTTTACTATTCAGTCGATGTCTTATTCGGAACTGAATCAGTCAGTCTTGAACAACTCAATCCAGCAGTATACGGCGTGATCGTCGAAGATGAGGGCGGCAGCCATCGCGGTCTGCTCCTACCGGATATCGAAGGCATCGACAGCGTTACGAAGCAAGTGGAGATTGCCGCTCACAAAGCCGGCATTGCTCGAGGAACACCACTTAGACTTTCACGTTTTCGGGTGCAGAGATTCCGGGAACAAATGCTCGAAGATTCTGTGTCTGAATGACCTCAGCAGATCCCTTTAAACATCAAGATTTCGCACGTCCAGAGCGTTATCTTCAATAAACTTGCGCCGGGGTTCTACGGCATCACCCATGAGTACTGTAAAAATTTCGTCTGTTTCTACGGCATCGTCGATTCTTACCTGCAGTAGGGTGCGCTTCTCCGGGTTCATGGTGGTTTCCCAGAGTTGCTCTGGATTCATTTCTCCCAGCCCCTTGTAGCGCTGAATAGTCAAATCTTTTTTGGCCGCGGTCAGGACCTTTTCGAGTAAGGCATCACGCGTCGGAATCTCTTCTTTTGTGCCGTTAGCACCAATAATGAAGGGAGCAGCCAGTTTGTCTTCAAGATTCATATAAAGTTCCACTGCTTTTTGAAACTCTACAAAGCTGGCAAAGTTCCAGTCTATCGGCAGATTGATGCCAGAAATAGTGGTGGTCTCAATTTCCCACAAGCCATGCTCCTCATCGGTTGAAAGTTCCGTAAGGTAACCGGCCTTAGCCAAGATGCCTTCGACTTTGGCCATTTGATCGCCATCTTGAAAAATCTTCCGTAGAGTGGCGCCCTCGCGCCGAAGCACACCCTTTTTCCCGGCAAAAGCTTCCAACAGCGTATTCAGCAGAAATGAATCTCCAGCCAGTCGCCGCGCGGCTCGCTCGCAGTACCCTTTTAGATCAACCATCTTCTCCAGCGACTTGGCCAACTCTCGACCTTCTATATCCTGCTGCGCGCCGGCAGACTTCACGGTCATATCGGCAGTAGCCATGCGCATAAGATAACGAATCATCGCGCCTTCGTCTTTGATGTACTCCTCCTTCTTCCCTCTTTTCACTTTGAAGAGCGGAGGTTGAGCGATGTATACATGTCCTCCTTCGACCAAGGCGCCCATCTGCCGATAGAAGAACGTGAGTAACAGCGTTCTGATATGCGAGCCGTCTACATCGGCGTCCGTCATCAGGATAATTTTGTGGTAACGAAGTTTGCTTACGTCAAAATCCTCCTTACCGATACCCGTACCAAGCGCGGTGATCAGCGACTTTATTTCGCTATGGCCCAGCATCTTGTCAAAACGCGACTTCTCGACATTCAGAATCTTACCCTTCAACGGAAGAATCGCTTGATTCTTACGATCTCGTCCCTGCTTGGCTGAACCCCCGGCCGAGTCTCCCTCTACAATGTAAATCTCCGACAAGGCTGGGTCTCGCTCCTGGCAATCTGCCAATTTGCCGGGAAGCATGGTCGAACCCATTGCGCCCTTGCGAACGATCTCACGGGCTTTTCTGGCCGCTTCACGAGCTCGGGCTGCGTCCAAGGCCTTACCTACAATTTTTCGCGCCACGCTGGGATTCTGTTCGAAGTACTCAGTCAGTCGTTCATTCAAAAAGGACTCGACAGCGCCCTTAACGTCAGAATTCAATTTGCCTTTTGTCTGACCTTCAAATTGTGGCTGCGGTAGTTTAACCGAGACAACGGCGACCAACCCTTCCCGAACATCATCACCCGTTAGCGAGCTTTTGAAATTCTTTGCCAGTCCGGAAGACTGTGCGTAGGCGTTAATTGTCCGTGTGAAGGCAGAACGGAAACCGGAAAGGTGCGAGCCGCCATCTACAGTGTTTATGTTGTTAGCAAAGGAGTAGACCTTTTCGTCATAGGCATCGTTGTATTGAATGGCGACTTCAATCGAGAGACTGTCGCTCTCCCTCTCAAAATAGATTGGCTTGTCGTGAAGTGTGCTCTTGTTCTTATTGAGATGCTTTACAAATTCAGCTATTCCGCCTTTGTAATAGAACTCATGCGAGCGTTCTGGTTCTTCCCGCTCGTCTTTGATGGTGATGCGGATACCCTTATTGAGAAAGGCCTTCTCACGCAATCGTTCCGATAACTTGTCGAAGCTGAACTCTGTATGTGTAAAGATTTGGGAATCTGGTTTAAAGGTAATCTTTGTACCCCGTTTCCGCGTCTTTCCTGTTTGCTTTAGAGCCACGACGGGAACACCGCGGATATACTCCTGCTCGTAAGTTTTTGCGTCTCGCCAAATCTCCAGATGTAATTTCTCGGAAAGGAAATTGACAACGGAAACTCCCACTCCGTGCAGCCCGCCCGACACCTTGTAGGCATTTGAATCGAATTTGCCGCCAGCATGGAGTTTGGTCATCACTACCTCGGCTGCTGACCTTCTTTCTTTCTTGATTTCGTCAATGGGTATTCCGCGTCCGTTGTCAATAACAGTTATGGAATTATCGAGATGTATTGTGACCTCGACGGTGTCGCAATAGCCAGCCAGCGCTTCATCAATAGAGTTGTCTACTACTTCATATACCAGGTGGTGAAGGCCCAGCTCGCCCGTAGAACCGATATACATGGCGGGCCGCTTTCGCACTGCTTCCCGTCCCTCTAATATAGTGATAGAGGATGAGTCATACGCGTGAATCTTCTTTTCCGTTACAGTTATTCCTGCTGTAGCCAATAGCTTCTCCTCGTTGTCAACTTCGTTATTGATAATGTTCTCCTCAAGAGTATCGTTGCTTTAGCAATGACCACTTTCAATAGGTCTCCATAGATCCGTTAGCCGCAAACATTGTCGTGAACTGTTCAGACTTCAGCCGAGGGCACGACTTTTCCGTCCTCGATTTCGTAAACCGTGGCTCTTGAAAAAAACTCCTGGACGTGGCTTCGTTTTGAGGTCGTGATGAATGTTTGAGTGCGACCTTCAAGATATTGCAAAAGTTTCTCTATTCTCTTCTCGTCCAACTCCGCATCGACATCGTCAACAAGGAAAATTGGATAATCATCGTACTCTAAATTATACAATGAAATTGCAGCTAAGTCTAATAGTAACAACGCGCTACGCTGCTGACCCGCACTGCCAAAAGCCTTTATTTCCTGCCCCGCGGAAACTATTGCGAGATCGTCGCGGTGAGGACCCAGAAGAGTATGGCCAGACGCAATTTCCGCGGTCATTCTTAAGCGTAGACGCTCGGCCAGCAGGGACTCATAATCACTCAAATCACCTTTGCCATTCAGGAAGGAAACATAGTGGACAAGGACTTCACTACTTTCGAATAGACGCTGCTCGAGCACGTTGTTCATTCTTCGTACGTATTCGGTTCTGGCGCGGTGAATCTGTCCTGCCAGCTGGACCAGTTGATCGTTCCAAGGTGTTAAGAGTTCTTCTACAATGCCGGGATCCAGCTGCCTATCCCCTGACTGTTGCAGAATTCTGTTCTTCTGCTTAACCACTTTGTTGTAGTTGGAGAGGGTCTGAACATATGCCGGATTCAGAGACGAAATGCCGCGGTCTATAAACCGTCGCCGTGCTTCCGGCATACCGCGGACAACCTCGAGGTCATCCGCTGTAAAAGCAAAGGCCGGAACTTGCCCGAGATATCGCGCTAGAGTTTCCTTCTTTTCATTAACAGATATGTATTTCGTATTCCCTTGAAGCGAGATTTGTAGCTGCCTGCGGATCTCAGATCCACTGGAAACCTGGCCTCTTACTGAAGCCATCTCTTGACCAAAACTGATCGATTCTTGTAGTCGGCGGGTGCGAAATGATTTCGTTCGGGAGAGAAGATAAATTGCTTCCAGCCAGTTTGTCTTACCCTGGCCGTTATTGCCATAAATAATATTGAGTCCGGTTCCCCAAAAAATCTTACCGCTTACATTCCGAAAGTTATCTGCCTCAATAAAGTCGAGGTGCATTGTCAAATTTTATCATAAGGACCAACACTTAAGTGTGCTAATAAGTACTAATGCAGTCTGATCCGCTGTGTTACTTGAGTGACATGAAGTCTGAACCACCACGTGGTACCCGTTGGGATTTGACAGTTCTACTTAATATCAAGCAGCACACGAGTCATAGTGACTATTATCGCGCTCGGTTCTGTAGTTCTTTGGTGGAGGAACTCAAATACGCATCGGCATCACTACGTACTTGTAATCGTATTCGCTGGAATCAGCCGGACGAAGCTGTGCCTGTGAACTTCCATCTCTGAATTCAAAGGACACCTTAGCCTCGCCCACTACGTTGAGAAAATCCTGCAGGTACTGAGCGTTGAATCCAATATCTGTTTCCTCTCCACTATATTCCGCCTGAATCGTTTCACGCGCTTCCCCTTCTTCGGCGTTCTGCGAACTGATTATTAATTGATTAGGCTCCAGATGAAACCGAATTGCATGAGAGCGCTCGTCAGCCATCAAGGCAACGCGCCTGATAGCGAGATTGAGTAGGGTGCCTTCCAGTTCAATCGCCTTATCATTGCTTTTCGGCATAACCATTTCGTAATTAGGAAATTGTCCATAGAGCATCCGGGAAATCAGAAGCCGTGGTCCAACCTCGAAATAGATATGGTTTTCGTCAAGTCCCAGACTGATTTCTCCTTCAAATCCCGCTGTCAATTTCGTAAGTTCAGCCAAGGTCTTGCGCGGGATGAGTGTATCGATTACGTCTCTTGCTCCGTTCTCATTGACCTCTTTGCGCTCTACATATGCCAGACGGTGACCATCTGTAGTCACCATCTTCGCCCCGGAATTGTCAAGAATAAATTTAGCTCCAGACAAGGTGTACCTTGACTCTTCTTGCGTGATAGCGAAGATAGTCCTATCGATAAAAGTCTTCAGTATTGCTGCGACAATTTTCGTGGGCGCGGATTTAAAACTGGGCACTTCTGGAAAGGCATCGCGAGAGACACCCACCATTTTAAACTTCGCACGATCACATTTGACCGTAACCCAGTCATTTTCCTCTCGCTTAAAGCTGACGGGAGCATCAGGAAGTAACCTGGCGATTTCAAAGAGCTTTCTGGCTTGCACACAAATCGAACCAGGCGTAACAATTTCCTCTGCGTCCATATCGCATCGAATGGTAACGTCAAGGTCGGTTCCTGTGATTCGAATGGTGTTTTCGCCCACAGATTCGATGAGAATATTTGAAAGCACCGGAATGGTATTTTTCTTCTCGACAACTCCCTGTACAAAACCGAGTTCTTTTTGAAGGTTCTGTTTGCTAACCACAAACTCCATGGATGTACTCCTGGTCCGTAGAGAGACGATCTAGTCTGAATATAGTTTTGGCTTTTTCCGCAAGGTGTCTTAACTGCTTCTAGTATTCTAAATCTATTTATATCTTTCTAGTAGTACTAGTAGGTGCCTGTCAATATGTGGAAAAGATGATAACTCATTTATTAGCAATTGGCTCCGATGCACAGGGTGTGTGGAACGAAAGATTCAATTCCTTTCTTACCTGTCGAAAACCTGCTCCAGCCTTGAGATCTAAAGATATCCACAGTTGAAGTTATTGGGTCACTGTGAATATTCGGAAAAATTGCTGCTAATAATCATCAGGACTGATCGGGCAAAGCGGAAGTGAAAACCCTGGATCTTGCTTAGCCACACAAGAGAATTCGTTCACTTTTGCAGTGATTCAGAAATATCACTAATGATTTTTTGTAGGTTCGAGTCGTTACGGATCAAAGTTTCAATCTTCTCGAACGAGTGAATTACGGTGGTGTGGTGTTTCCCTCCAAAGGCTCTTCCGATTTCGGGGTAGCTGTGCTTTGTGAGGCGCTTGCAGAGGTACATAGCGATCTGTCGGGGAACGGCGTATTGTCTGGCGTTATTTTTTGCGACCAACTCTTCAACGGTCATTCGATAATTCGCGGCCACCGCTTTCTGAATGTGTTGAATCGAAATCGCACCAGACTCCGCGTCGCTCACTATGTTTCGAATTGCGTCCTGGGCCAGGGTTTTCGATATAGGATCCCCGCGCAGTGACGAAATAGCCACCAGTCGCACCAGAGAACCTTCCAATTCCCTGATGTTATTTTTGACCCGACTGGCAATGAAAAGAGCAACGTCGTCGGGGACCGTGACCCCAAGCATCTCCGCCTTGCGCTTCAAAATCGCAACCTTTGTCTCCAAATCCGGCGGTTCTATATCTGCAATCAATCCCCACTCAAACCGCGAATGCAATCGTTCTTCAAGAGTAGGAATTTCGCGGGGTGGACAATCAGAACTGATAACAATCTGTTTTTGTTGTTCGTAAAGAGAATTAAAGGTATGGAAAAACTCTTCCTGTGTCCGTTCCTTGCCAGCCATGAACTGCACATCGTCAATAAACAAGACATCAACTGATCGATATTTTTCTCGGAACTTCTGCGTCTTATCGTAACGAATTGCGTTGATCAATTCGTTCATGAATTTCTCGCTTGATAAATAGCAGACCGTGAGGTGCGAATTGAGTTGCCTGATAGCGTTGCCACACGCGTGCATCAAGTGTGTCTTGCCCAGCCCGACACCACCGTACAGATAGAGCGGGTTATAGGTCTTTCCTGGAGTTTCGGCTACAGCCAACGACGCAGCATGGGCGAACTGATTACAAGAACCCACCACGAAGTTGTCATAAGTGTATTTGGGACTCAGGGATGGTTCTATTGACAGGCCGTGTTTTGTTTCCGAAAACAAACCATTCCGGGCCCTCGTTGAAGTACCTGCAGTATTACCTTTTGCCGGCAACAACTCCCCTGAGTTCACCTCATCTGCAGAAGACTCTTGCTTGAGGGAAAATGGCGCGGTCTCGCGAGTCTTGGTAAATTCGTCGTTACCAAGCCAAACGATAGAGTAACCTCCGAGACTTAGTTCATTTAACGAGCGGTCTACCAGGTTGCAATAGTTTAGAGTAACCCAGTCCTTAACAAATTTATTCGGTGCACGCAGTCTGATTACTCGACTTGAACTATCAATCCCTTCAAAGTGAATTGGCCTGAACCACGTCTCGAAACTCTCTCCATTAACACTTCTCTCGATTGAGTGAAGGATGCCGTCCCACACATTACTTTCCACAGTCAAGTTCATGTAACTTTCTCTCTGAAACCAAAACGTTTAGAAAACTGATCAAACAAGAGTGTTCTAAACAAGAACACTTTCTATCAAAAACTGATTAAGGAACTTAGGAACTTGTAAGCCACCACTCAAGTCCCTCTAATCTCTTCTTGCGCCAATAAGCTTTTCCACAAGCTTTTCCACAAGCTTGTGGAAAAGCGTAAAGCCCGGTTAAGGTAAAGGTTTAAGTATATATGTATCAATGACTTAGAGAGATAGAGCAGCAACGGGCTGGAGACTAACACAGCCCCGGAGTCTGATCAAGTCTCTAGGGCACATAAAACACGGACCATGTGAAGGGAGATGATCTCTGGTATACGAGACGTTTTGGTTCATGCTGGCGATGGGTATGGTTTTGAGACATCTATGCGGTGATTGCTTTGTTAGGCATATCCACCGAGGCGCAGAGGTCGCAGAGACTGCGCCGAGAAACCAGACTAGGCTACTACCCGCTGGCCCGGCCCGGCCCGTTTTCTTGACACCGCACTTGGTGGACGGTTAGTCTTAGCGTTTTCGTCTAGAGGGAGATCGGCTTTTATGTCCAAGCGCACATTTCAACCAAATAACCGTCGTCGCGCAAAAACGCACGGTTTTAGAGCCAGGATGGCGACAAAAGCAGGGAGGCTGGTCTTGAAACGGCGCCGCGCAAAAGGGCGTGTCCGTCTGACTCCTTCTCACTACTGACTTCTGCCTTGCGCCATGAAACTGCACCTGCGTAGCAGCAGTGAGTTCCAGAAAGTTTATCGGCACGGCAAGCGGTTTGAAGGCATATTGATGACTGTTTTTGTCTTGCCTAACCGACTTTCTAATCACCGACTGGGAATTACCGCTTCGCGGAAGGCCCTGGGTAACGCAGTACATCGTAACAGGGCTAAGCGCCTATTACGGGAAACTTTCCGGCTGAGGAGATCGTCTTTAGAAGAGATTGAAGCAAAGTACGATTGGGTTCTAAATGCCAAGAGGCCTTTGCTGAGTGCCCGGATGGAGGGTGCCTTAAATGAGTTTGACGGGCTTCTAACAAGCATAGCTAGCTAGCGACGAGACAGCTGGGTCAAGAGTAGCGTGAAGAGCGTCCTGATCTCATTTCTCAGGTTCTACAAATTGGTTATTTCTCCCCTGCTACCACCTTCTTGTCGGTTCGTTCCTTCCTGCTCAGAATATGCCTCTGAGGCGATCGCTCGTTATGGAGTCCTTCGCGGCAGTTCTTTGGCTCTGCGACGGATAGCTCGTTGTCATCCTTTCAATCCCGGCGGTTATGATCCCGTCAAGTGAGTTCTAGTTGCAGGAGAACACGTTGTCTCTCTTCGCTGTGACATGAAATGCAACAGAAACGTTTAATTCTCGCCCTTCTAATCTCGACAGCGATACTCTTCATCTGGAGCTATTTAGCCCCGGTAAAGCCCCCACAACCAAATAGCTCCGCGACGACGCCTACATCCAGCAGCACCAGCACACCGGGTCAAGCAGCCCAAAAGCCTGACGTCCAGCAACCGGCACAGGTCCTGCCGGTGGGGCAATCCCAGCAGGAACCGCGGCGGGCTGTTAGTGTCAAGACTCCCCTTTATGAAGTAAAATTGGATAGTAAAGGCGCCGAAGTTGTCAGCTGGATAGTCAAGAAAAACAAGGATACTGACCGCGAGATTAACTCGGTAGCAGGGAGCAGAAAGCAGCCTGTACCGCTCGAGCTGGTCTCTGGGGAGGGTCTGAAGCGGGAGCCCCGTGAGGCTCCCCTCCAGCTGGTGACGGGCGATTCCAGCACCGATACAATTTTGCTTTCAAACAACTATCGCGTCGAAGGGGCAGGCGAAAGCGGCGATATAGGTTTGAGTTTGGCTCCCGGAGATAAGAAACAGATCAAGTTTCTTCTTAACGACAAGGGTACCGGGCTGGAAGTAATAAAGACAATCACCTTCGATGCTGCCAGCTACAGTACCAATGTGGAGGTCAGCCTTAAACGTGGCGGTCAGCCGGTTCCTGTTAAATTGAGGATTGGACCCAGTATTGGCGACCAGGGCGTGCAACATTACAGCTTTTATTCAGTGGCCCCGGAAGGAATTGCCTTCGTAGGAGATAAGCTGGAAAGGCATCCGGCACAGGGAATAAACGAAAACAAAAGCAGCCCCGATCGTCTCGCGGTTAACGGCCCGGTGGATTGGGCCGGCGTTGGCGACACCTATTTTGCAATGGTGGCCATACCATCGCAGCATAGGGATGGACTGGAATACCGAACCGTCCAATACGATCACACTGCCGCGGGCAAGAAAGATAAACGATACCTCGTGTCAGCGTTAGTACCGGTTCCCGCCGATGGCCGGACACTACTTTACACGGGACCAAAAGATCATGATCTACTGGCTCATGCCAGTGAGAGCATTAGTGGAGCGGTCCAACGTCCGATCGATCTGGGTGGCCTGATTGACTATGGCTGGTTTGGCTGGTTGTCGCGACCACTCGCTGTTCCTATTTTGCGGTCGATCAAGTGGCTTCGGGATCTGACCAATAGTTATGGGATAGCTATAATCCTTTTCACAATAGTGATCTACTCGTTATTTTTTCCCTTGAAGTGGCGTTCGTCAAAAGCAATGAAGAAGGCTCAGAAGCTGGCCCCGCGGATGAAAGAGCTGCAAGATAAGATCAAGGGGATGAAGCAAACTGATCCTCGCTTGAAAGAACTGCAGGTAGAACAATTGCGTCTGATGAAGGAAGGCAATCCGCTCGGCGGTTGCTTGCCGTTACTGATCCAGATGCCTTTCTTATTTGCTCTTTATCGAGCAATTACGATTTCTCTCGATTTTCGTCAGGCCAGCTTTTTATGGCTTCCGGATTTGTCCTCGGGAGACCCCTTACATATTTTAGAAATCCTTATGGCCGGTACGATGATCGTGCTGCAGTTAATTACGCCGGCGCCTTCAGCTGATCCCATGCAGCGGAAGATGATGGCAATCGGAATGCCCTTGTTTATGCTATACGTTCTCTGGGGCGCGCCCTCTGGGTTACTCGTCTATTGGTTAGTGGGAAATATCGTAGGATTTAGTCAGCAATTCCTAATCAATCGCTGGACCAAGACTGAAGACGATTCCGGGCCGCCCGCACCTCCAGCAGCAGTGGGGAAACGGTAGCTCGTTTCCTGGATTTTGAACCTGAGCTGCAAGAGCAGTGGTGATCAATATGTCGGAAAGTTGTGAGCAGGCAGGCAGCTTCCTACAGTCAGTAGCGGAATCAGCCGGCTTGAGACTGCGAGTGGCCGTACGCGAAACGCCCACCGAGTGCGTCCTGGATCTCGATGGCGCAGACGCTGAGTTATTACAGGCCGAAGGCGGCGAGTTGCTGGAGTCTCTACAGCATCTGGTGAATCAAGCTTTTGCCAGATCTCTTACGTCTGGTCAGCGACTAGTTTGTGATGTGCATGGTTTCCGAGCGACTCGCGAAGCCGAGTTGCGCGCGATGGCCCTGCATGCGGCAAACCAGGTGCGCTCCACCGGAATAGCCTTTGTATTCGGGCCCATGAGTGGCAACGAGCGAAGAGTTATTCACCTGACTCTTGCCGAGAGTGATGACCTGTATACTGAGTCGGTGGGAGAGGGCTCCGATCGAAAACTCAAAATCTGCTTAAAGCAATCAAGCTAGTGTGATCCTCACCCGCTCGGCGCTGGTCCAAAGCTAATGACTACGATAGTCGGAATAGCGACGCCTCCCGGTCGCAGTGCCATTGGTGTGATTCGCTTGAGCGGACCAGCGTCTCTGCCGATTGCTCGGGTATTGATCGGAGAGGATCAGTTCAACCCGCAGCCGGCACAAGCAGTCTTAAAAAGCATAAAAGATTCTGCCAGCAAACTAATCGTTGATTGGACGATTCTGACTTTTTTCGGCCGACCACATTCATTTACCGGTGAGGATGTTGTTGAGATTAGTTGTCACGGGTCACCGGTCGTCCTCCGCAAGATAGTCGATCTCATTCTCGCCTTGAATGCGCGGGCAGCAGATCCCGGCGAGTTCACGCTTCGTGCATTGCGAAATGGGAAGATGGACCTTAGCCAGGCTGAGGCGATTCGTGATCTGATCGACGCCCAGACTGGCGCCGCCGCTCGTCAGGCGGTGCGTCAGTTGAACGGCGAATTGTCTTTAAGATTAGAGCCTCTTAAGGAAAAGCTTCTGGACCTGATCGTACTGCTCGAGTCGGCGCTTGAATTCGTCGAGGATGACCTTCCGGAGTTCCGCACGGTGGAAGTCAACAGCACTCTAACTGAAATTATCGGCGAGGTGCGGGATCTCGCTGGTACATTCAGCGCGGGTTCGCTGCTGCGACAGGGTCTTAGAGTCGTCATAATAGGACGACCAAATGTCGGTAAGTCTAGTGTGTTCAATAGGTTACTGGAGAGCGATAGGGCTATCGTTACAGAGATAGCAGGCACCACGCGTGACAGTCTGACGGAAGGAATTAGTTTGGGAGGCATTCCGATCCTGTTAACGGATACAGCCGGCGTGCGAGACTCCTGGGATCCTATCGAGAAGATGGGAGTGGAACGGACGAAGCGAGCAATTGCGGATGCCGATCTGCTGTTGGTAATCCTGGATGGTTCGACCGATCTTGTGGCCGAGGACCTTGAGGTGCTTTCGTTGGCTGGACCGGCAAGACACCTCCTCGTAGTTAACAAGAATGACATTAGTCCAGGGAGCAAAGCCACTGCTGATTATCTGAGCAACAAGGAGGGAGTGGTCGCGGTTTCAGCCTTAACCGGCCAGGGAATAGACGAATTCCGCGCTGCTATACTCAAGCCATTCGGATCATTCGATGATGAGAATATAGGCCTGGTAATCACCGAGTCCCGTCATTACGATCTTCTGAAACGCGTGGAGCGTGAACTCACTTCTTCTTTGGAACTCCTTGAGAAAAGTGCGAGTGAGGAAATAATTCTGGTCGGTCTACACAATGGGCTGCGACTGCTTGGTGAGATTACCGGCGAAACCACATCAGATGATATCCTTAACAAAATTTTCTCCAGTTTCTGCATTGGAAAATAGGAATGGCATTCGACGAAGTGTTTGACGTAATCGTAATTGGCGCGGGTCACGCCGGGTGTGAAGCGGCGTCTGCTGCGGCGCGTCTCGGAGCCCAGACCGCTTTACTGACTCTGAACCTGGACCTGATAGCCCAAATGTCGTGCAACCCAGCGATCGGTGGGGTGGCAAAGGGCCACCTGGTTCGTGAAATCGATGCCCTGGGGGGATTAATGGGCAGAATAATCGATCGCACCGGAATTCAGTTCCGACTCTTGAACCGCTCGAGAGGTCCAGCCGTTCAGTCACCCCGAGCTCAGGCTGATCGGTCTCTTTACCGGAAAGAGATGAGACGCACTCTGGAGGGAACGACGAATTTACACCTTCGACAGGGAATGGCGATCAATCTTGTAATTAGTGAAGCACAAATTAGGGGTGTCGAGCTTCAGGACAGTCGCCGAATGGGGGCGAAGGCTGTCATTATAGCCACAGGAACGTTTCTCAACGGGCTCGTACACACGGGCAGGCGCTCGTACACAGCCGGCCGAGCCGGTGAACCAGCCTCCATAGAATTGGCTGAGGCGCTCAAGCGCCTGGGATTGCCAGTGGGTCGTTTGAAGACAGGAACGCCACCCCGTCTGGACGGCCGGACCATTGATTGGCAGGCGTTTCAACGACAGCCGGGTGATACACGTCCAGTGCCGTTTTCATTTTCGACTGACCAGTTGGAACAGGCACAGATTGACTGCTACATTGGCTATACCACAAGCGAACTCCACGCGAAGATCCATGAGAACCTTCACGAGTCCCCCTTATATTCAGGAAAAATCAGAGGCATTGGGCCGCGATACTGCCCCTCAATCGAGGACAAAGTAGTTAAATTCAGTGATAAGAACCGACACCAGCTCTTTCTGGAACCGGAAGGCCACGACACCAATGAAGTCTATCTCAACGGATTTTCAACTTCATTGCCCGCCGAACTTCAGCAGGAATTAGTGAGAATGATTCCTGGCATGGAGCAAGCGAATGTTATTCGTCCTGGATATGCGATCGAATACGACTTTGTCGATCCTCGCGAATTGCGGCCGGACCTTCAGTCCAACCGAGTCTCAGGGCTCTTTCACGCTGGTCAAATAAACGGCACTACAGGATACGAAGAGGCCGCGTGCCAGGGCCTGATAGCCGGCATAAACGCAGCTTTGTTTGTTAGTGGCCGAGATGCGTTCCGTTTACGGCGTGAAGAGTCTTACATTGGTGTGCTAATAGACGATTTGATCACTCAAGGAGTTGACGAGCCGTATCGGATTTTCACATCACGGGCGGAATACAGGCTTGCCCTGCGGCACGACAACGCCGATCAGAGGCTTGAGCCTTACGGGCGCGAGTTGGGATTGGTTGGCGACCATGATTGGGAGCGATTTAATGGACGCCGGACTCGCATTGCCAAGGTCGCCGCGGCCCTGGAAGGCACTCGGCTGCGGCCGTCCGATGCAGCGTACGCGGTAGTGAGTTCGCTGTTAGCGATTGATTTGGGCGATTCGATAACACTCGGCCAGCTGGCTAAGAGGCCGGGAGGCAGTATTGAGTTGGTTATGTCACTGCTACCGCCGGACGTCCGTTCGCAAACGAGTCAGACGGATCTCGAATCAGCCCTGGCCGACTCCTTGTACGCTGGTTATTTGGAATCTCAACAAACTACGCAGGAACGGCTCTACCAGCATGATGGCCTCAAAATCCCGAAAACTCTCAATTTCAAGCAGCTAAATGGGCTTTCTCACGAGATGGTCGAACGACTGGAGCGCGCTGAACCACAAACGTTTGGTCAAGCCAGAAGAATACCGGGGCTGACGCCGGCGGCTCTCTCAAGCCTGCTCGTCCAGTTGAGCGCCTTGGCGAAAACCGCATAGAGCCAACTGTGACCAGGGTTTCACGTGTCCCGCTTCGCCGGTGAGTTCAAATGGGACACGTGAAACCTCTCAGGGGTATGCGTAAAACGTCTCTGAACGCTCAATTTATGGCACTAACCTGTCCCTTATGTTAGTTTAGGCACCGCTCCGTTCGGGAAGCTCGAAATGGCCAAAACAATAGCGGTGGCAAACCAAAAAGGTGGCGTCGGGAAGACCACAACTGCAGTAAATCTAGCCGCTGTACTTGCGAGCGCCGAAATTCCCGTCCTGCTGGTGGATGCTGATCCCCAGGGCAATGCGACCTCGGGAATAGGCGTCCTCCGAGGGACTTTTCGGCGCAGTCTTTATCACGCGATTGTCCTGGACCAGCCGCTTCAGGATCTAATTTTGCCCACGCAACTACCCAGTCTTTCGCTGGTTCCAGCCAACAAGGACCTAAGCGGAGCCGAGGTAGAACTGGTTGAAATGGCCAAGCGCGAGTTTCGACTCCGGCAGGCGCTCGTTTCGGTAGAGGACGATTACGAGTTCATAATCATCGATTGTCCACCATCGCTCGGACTTCTCACCTTAAACGCCCTAACCGCCGCGAAGTCGCTGCTGGTCCCGATTCAATGTGAATATTACGCGCTGGAGGGTGTGACGGAGCTCTTTGATACTCTCGCGAGGATTCGGCGACTGCATAATCCGAATCTCACAATCCAGGGTTTGCTTCTGACAATGTATGACGAACGGACCAATCTATCGGCGGCGGTCGCTTCGGACCTGCGAGATTTTTATGGCCAACAAGTCTTCGAAACCGTAATACCCAGAAACGTGAGGCTGGCTGAAGCTCCGAGTCACGGCAAGCCTATAATTCTTTATGATATTCACTCCAAGGGCGCCGAAGCCTATTTTCAGCTAGCTAAGGAGATACTCGCTCATGACACGAAAGGCCTTGGGCCGGGGACTGAGCGCGCTGCTGTCGGCTGACAATGGCGCGGTCTCAACAGAGGACGGACACGAGGTGGAAATGGATCTGATAGATCCTAGTCCTGTACAGCCGAGAAGCCGATTTGATGAGAGTAAACTCAATGAACTTGCTCAATCCATTCGGGCCAATGGCGTGGTGCAGCCGGTACTTGTAAGGAGACAAGGTGCGCGTTACGAGTTGATCGCGGGGGAAAGACGCTGGAGAGCGGCAGAGCTGGCGGGTCTCACAAAGATTCCCGCCGTCGTCCGCGATGTAAGTGACGACAAGATGCTCGAATTAGCGCTCATTGAAAACATCCAACGCGAGGATCTGAATCCCATTGAAGAAGCCCAGGCGTATAAGAATTTGATCGACACTATAGGTCTGACGCAGGATACGTTGGCCCAACGGGTTGGTCGCGACCGCTCCTACATAACGAACTATATTCGTCTTCTGCGCTTGCCTTCGGACCTTCAGGAGCTTGTCCAGGAAGGGAAGTTGTCGACAGGGCACGCTCGCACTCTCTTGGGAATCAGCGAGGTTGAGGTTCAACGCAAGTTGGCTCGAAAAATAATCGAGATGGCATTGTCGGTCAGACAAACTGAGCGCTTGATCAAGGATGCAGGTGGCGCATCTCGTGTTGTCAAGCCAAGAGCTTCGCTCAAAGAAAACGATGCCAACGTGCGAGATGCAGAAGCCAAACTCCGCCGCCACTTGGGAACGCAAGTGAGAATCCTCCAGAACGGTCAAAACGGAGGAGGCAAAATAGAGGTTGAGTTTTATAGTCAGCCAGATCTGGATCGACTCTTTAGAATGATTCTAGCCCGCGCGGACCGACCGGCCCTGCTATGAATTGTACTTAATACAATCATGTCCCCCAATACATTGTACAATGTACAACTTGATGGTTCCTACTTAGCAATACACTTTTGGGACAGTAACCTCTTTTGGCTCCTGCTTGACCCGTTTTGAAACGGCATGGTAGACTCCGAAACTTTTGACGAGACAATCGTTTAGGGCTGGGCACCGTTGCTGCTCTGAGCGCTGGACTACAGGAGAAATACGTGTTTCTATTTGCCCTCGCGGAAGGCTCAATCCAACTCGTTCCGGACGGCACACTCCTCCTTCACCTGGTTGTCATTCTGATCATGGTGGGTGTTCTGAACGCAACTCTGTTCAGGCCGATCAATCGCATTCTGGCCGAGCGCGAGTTGTTGACTTCGGGCCGTCTATCTGAGGCCCAGTCCACGCTCGCCAAGGTTAGAGACAGGCTCGCCAGGTATGAGAGAGAGCTGCGAGAGGCTCGGGCCGAAAGTTATCGGCTGTTGGAACAAGAAAGATTGCAAGCTCTACGAGAACGAGAAACGCAAATAGCATCCGTCAAAGAAGAAGTAGCTGTCTGGGTTTCCAAAGAAAAAGCAAATTTGGCCCACCAGGCGGCTCGTGCTCAGTCTACGCTGAAAGTAGAAGCGCGAAGTATCGCCGTTGAGATTGGCTCGCAGGTTCTTCGCCGGCGCATTAGTGACTCAGCCAATCTTGATATCGCGTGAACTGCATGACATTCATCGCCATGATTTTCTTTCCGCTTGCAATGTTTGTTGAGCAGGATGTTAATCCCTGGTCCACCTATCTGAATTATCCCGGCGCCGAAATATGGAAATTTGCAAATCTGTTCATCTTCGTGGGAATCGGGGTTTACCTGTTGCGGCAAAGACTTGCGGATGCACTGCACTCGCGGCGTGAGGGACTCAAGCGCGAGCTCTTGAAAGCACGAGAGGAAAGAGACGCCGCGCAGGCCCAGCTCGCAGAAGTGGAGTCCAGATTCGAACGTTTGGATGCGGAGGTCGCGGCCATCCGAGAGAGATCACGGGCCGAAGCGGCCGCAGAGCGAGAGAGAATTAAGGTGGCTACAGAAATTGAAATTAGGCAGCTGCGCGAACAAGCCCAAAGAGAGATTGAGAGTGCCGGTAAAGTCGCCAGGCAGGAGCTGCGTCGCTATGCCGCCGAGCAGAGCGTGCGAATTGCGAAATCGCTCGTTCGGCGCGAGATCCGGACGGAGGACGATGCACGTCTGATCGAGCTGAATCTGGGAGACCTGGGGAGGAGGAGACAACATTGAGTTCTCAGACTGTTGCACGACGTTACGCCTCGGCGCTTGCCGATGTTGTTATCGGACAGGGCGAGAGCCGAGAGGTCCAGAACGAGTTGGCGATGTGGCAGACAATGATCGAGCAGAACCCTCCACTGCATGAGGTCTTCAGAAATCCCACCATTCCCTACGACCAAAAAAGAAATGCTTTGAATGAATTGATACGCAGAACAAAAGTTCGTCCTACAACCGCTAACTTTCTGCAGTTACTCTTGCGAAATCAGCGGGTGGCAGAACTTGGTGAAATAAACAAGCGTTTTGTACAAGTGCTTGATGACCGTGCCGGCGTTGTCGGCGCGCACGTGACTTCTGCCAGACCCATGCCAGATTCCGCGAAGAGATCTTTGGAACAAACATTACTGGCGATGACGGGAAAGCAGGTACGACTGAGCTTTTTCACAGATGAATCGCTGATAGGCGGCATAATTACGCGCATAGGTTCCACAGTCTATGACGGGTCAGTACGAAATCAGCTGCAACTTCTCGAAGAAAAATTAACTGGAAAATAGCGTTAAGGCAGAGGAAAAACATGGAAGCTATCAGAGCGAACGAAATTAACGAAATCATTCGTAAGCAGATTGAAAATTTCGAGTCAGGAGTTACCGTCATGGAAGTGGGTACCGTGATCAAAGTCGGCGATGGCATTGCTGAGGTACACGGTCTCGAAAAGGTCATGGCGGGCGAGTTGCTCGAATTTCCTCACGATGTGCGCGGGTTGGCGCTTAATCTCGAGGAAGATAAGGTTGGCGTTGTGCTCTTTGGTGACTTTCAAACGATTAAAGAGGGCGACCTGGTAAAACGTACCGGCCGAATCATGCAAGTGCCGGTTGGCGATGCTCTCATTGGTCGGGTTGTAGACGCGTTGGGCAACGCGATTGATGATCGAGGGGAAATTATTACGGAGACCTACTATCCGATTGAGCGCATCGCACCTGGCGTAGTTGATCGTCAGCCGGTGAAGGAGCCGCTGCAGACAGGACTAAAAGCCATTGATGCCATGGTCCCAATTGGTCGCGGCCAACGCGAACTGATCATTGGCGATCGACAAACAGGAAAAACAGCTGTTGCTGTTGATACTATTATCAATCAAAAAGGCAAAGATGTAATTTGCATTTATGTGGCCATTGGACAGAAGGCGTCTACGGTGGCCCAGGTAGTGAAGACATTGCAGGATTTTGGCGCAATGGATTATACGATCGTGGTTAAAGCTACTGCTTCCGATCCAGCAGCCATGCAGTTTCTCGCGCCCTATGCCGGAGTGGCAATGGGGGAGTATTTCCGCGACCATGGTCGGCACGCATTAACTGTCTACGATGATCTTTCAAAACAGGCTGCCTCCTATCGTGAAATCTCGCTGTTGCTCAGGCGGCCTCCTGGCCGTGAGGCTTACCCGGGAGATGTCTTTTATCTGCACTCTAGACTGCTGGAACGCGCTGCCAAGCTCTCGGACGCAAAAGGGGGCGGCTCGTTGACAAGTCTGCCTATTATCGAAACCCAGGCCGGCGACATTTCTGCCTACATTCCGACAAACGTCATCTCGATCACTGATGGGCAGATATTCCTGGAAGCGGACTTGTTCAATAGCGGTATTAGACCAGCAATTAATGTCGGCAACAGCGTATCTCGGGTGGGGGGATCCGCACAGATCAAGGCGATGAAGCAAGTTGCCGGGACACTCCGGATAGAGCTGGCCCAGTTCAGAGAATTGCAGGCATTTGCTCAATTTGGCTCCGATTTGGACAAGGCGACGCAAGCCCAGCTTGCCAGGGGACAGCGATTGGTGGAAATCCTCAAGCAGCCGCAATATCTGCCCATGGACGTCGAAACCCAGATTTTAGGTATTTGGAGCACGACCAATGGCTATGCTGATGACGTGGCGGTAGAGGACATTCGCAAGTTTGAGGCGGAGCTCCTGAGATTTGTCGAAAACTCACATCCCGGTCTGTTGCAGAGTATTCGCGAGAAGAAGAGCCTATCTGATGATATTAAGTCTGATCTTGAACAGGCGCTCAAGGATTTCAAAGAAGGCTGGAAGGAACGTACTAGTTCCACTTCTGGCACTGCCGCGGGAGTTACGACCACGACGGCTGCGACTGAACCGACACCAGTCGGCGCTTAACACGGTTGCCTGTTGCTAAGCTCCAGATATGCCTAACCTCTTGGACATTCGCCGCCGCCTTAAGTCGGTCAAGAATACGCAGCAAATCACTAAAGCCATGAAGATGGTCTCTGCGGCAAAATTGAAGCGGGCGCAGAACCGTGTGGTTTCAGCCAGGCCCTTCGCAAGCAAAATGCTTGAGGTAATGGGAGAGCTTGCAGTTCGAACTGATGAGGCGTTTCATCACCCCTTATTGGATGCGCGTGGGGACCAGCGTTACCTGGTGGTTCTTATTACAGCGGATAAGGGCCTCTGTGGTGCCTTCAACACAAACTTGAACAAAGCAGCGCAGGCATTAATTCGCGAGCACTCGGACAAACAGGTTGAAATTCTGGCGGTCGGAAGAAAAGGAAGGGATTTCTTTCGTCGACGAGGAGCCATGCTTGTTGGCGAATATGTGGGAATGACCGGCAAGGGACGCGTAGAGTTTTCAGAAGCCCTGGAAGTGGCCCAGGACGTGATCAAGCGTTTCACTCAACAGTCGGAAATCGATAAAGCCTTCGTCATTTACAACGAGTTCAAGTCAGTGCTCCAACAGCGGGTGGTGATAGAACAGCTTTTGCCAGTCTCTCGCGCGGGCGCTAATAACGACGAATCAGCAGTGACTCCGGAACCATTGACTCTGGTTGATTATATTTACGAACAACCTCCTGCAGAAATCTTCAGCCGCTTGTTACCCCGTCTGATAGAAACACAAATCTTTAGAGCTCTGCTCGAATCAATAGCATCTGAACAGGGTGCCAGGATGACGGCTATGGATTCCGCCTCGAAAAACGCGAAAGAGCTAATTGAGTCATTGACTCTGAATATGAATCGCGTTCGCCAGGCTGCCATTACCAACGAAATCATCGAAGTTGTTTCGGGAGCCGCCGCCCTCTGATATACAGGAACCTCTGACCGATAGGAAAGGAAAGCAGCAACTTTGGCTTCCCCTTTTTCTTCTGCGAGACTCTCCACTATTGGCAAGCACGCAAACTACTTCTAACCAGGTCACCAGGGCTGCGTCACCGGGCAGGTTTTCACGTTATGCTCCGTTGATCTTTTGGATGGGTTTCATTTTTTTTGCCTCTACAAGTGAGTTCTCAGCGGTTAACACTTCAAAAGTACTTCGGCCTATGCTGCTTTGGGTATTTCCGAATCTCAGCGAAAGTGGTTTGGCCGTTTGGCACTTCCTGATTAGAAAGCTGGCCCACTTCACTGAGTATGCGATATTGGCGGCGTTGGCCAGCCGTGCTTTTCTGAAGTCGTCACACTATTTCTTACGTCGCTTCTGGTTCGCCAGCGCTTTAGGATTAGTAGCCATTTACGCTGTGCTGGATGAGTATCATCAAAGTTTTGTGCCCTCGCGCACGGCCTCGATTTACGACAGCCTAATCGATTTAGCTGGAGGCCTTGTGGCCTTGGGAATAGTGGGAAGTTGGATCCGTGGGCGCGGAAGAGTCAGTACCAACTCGCGATAGTGGGTGAATCTCTGCGTCTGTGCTCATTAGACGCGTCTTTGGCAGACCAGAGACCCACCCGCCACTCGTTAGGGGTATTGTGTACCATCTCATTCTTCAATTTATTAAGAGCTTCTTCCCGCGCCGTGGTACTGACCTATTCTGACAAGTTGCTCTTGCTGACTGAGCTTGCGCACAGTCGCGGCAGCGTGTGGGTATGGCCGGGGTCTTCTGAGGGCATCTGGGAAAACCTCAGTTTGACAAAATCTTATCCTTTGCTTGCCCCTCGTTTTGCCCTATTCTTGTAACGGATGTAGTCTCAGAACCTCATGAGCAGCCGAATCGTATAAAGATAGCGCGAGTGGGCCGCCCCTCAACCTAAGGAGAGAAGAAGCAATGGGAATTTTTGATGCCGTCCGAACTCAATTTATAGAAGTCATTGAATGGCTCGATGATTCAGGTAATACATTACTATATCGATTTCCTGTACAAGGCCAGGAAATTAAGAATGGAGCAAAGCTAACGGTTCGCGAATCACAGGCGGCCGTTTTCGTATTTCAGGGCCAAATCGCGGATGTTTTTAGTCCGGGCCTTTACACGATCGATGGCGGCAATACTCCTATTCTGACCAAACTGGGAGCCTGGAAGTTTGGGTTCAATTCTCCCTTCAAGGCGGAAGTCTATTTCATCAATACGAAACAGTTTACAGATTTGAAATGGGGAACTCCGAATCCGGTAATGATGCGCGATACAGATTTCGGTATGGTCCGTCTACGCGCCTTCGGTATCTACTCCATTAGGGTCGTCGAGCCCCGCGCTCTAATCAAAGAAGTCGCCGGAACGAATGCTCACTTCGTAACGGAAGATATCGAAGGTCAACTGAAGAGAACATTAGTTAGCGGGTTCAGCGACGCTTTAGGTGAATCAAAAATCCCAGCCCTCGATCTTGCTTCCAATTACGATGAACTTAGCACCTTCATCCGGACCAAGTTAAATGATGAGTTCAAGTCATTCGGCCTGGAGTTGACCAAGTTCGTTATTGAGAACATCTCTCTACCGGCAGAGGTAGAGGCAGCGATGGACAAACGTACGTCGATGGGAGTAATCGGCGATGTCGGACGTTATGCGCAGTTTCAGGCGGCCGACGCAATGCGCGATGCCGCGCAAAATCCAGGTGGAGGTGCGGGCACCGGAGCTGGGCTCGGGGCCGGCTTTGCTATCGGAAACGCCATGGCGGGAGCAATGACGAACGCTATGAATGCCGGGAAGAGTGATGCCGGTGGAACATCAAAGGTCAGCTGTGCGAAATGTGGTGCGTCCAATCTATCAACGGCAAAGTTCTGCAACGACTGTGGCGCCAAAATGGAAATTGGGAACCAAACTGTTCCTTGTGTCAAATGTGGTGCACAGCTTCAGGCTGGCGCCAGGTTTTGCGCAGAGTGTGGCGCCAAACAGGAAAAGCAGAAGTGCGCTAATTGCCAGAGTGAACTGGCTCCTGGAACCAAATACTGTAATGAGTGTGGAACGAAGGTAGATGGATAGAAATAGCAGACTTGTTAAAATGAATGAGGTCTGAAGGGCCCGGCTTTCCAAAGGATGTCCGGGCTTTTCAGAATCTAAATAGCAAGGCGTAGTTGAGAAGGCGCAGCGCGCGCCCGCTCAAGATTCAAAACCCTCAACCTGTCATCCACGAGGCAACTAGCCAAGGGCAGTTGGGAAGGGGCAGAGTCGCGCCCGCTCAAGACCCGACGTCACTCAACGTCCGGTTTAAAAATAATCTACGAATTCATAGTTGGTAAGCATCGGCTGTTTGCTGTATTGGCAGTGGCTGGAAGTCTGGGGCCGGAAGCGTTTTGCCCCTCCCCAATGCACTTTCCAAACTGCGCTTTGCCCGATCGCGGAGTCCCACACAAGGACGAGACATTACAATTGAGACACGCCGCAATCAAAAGACGATCGTAAGCGTCGTAGCTCTTTAGTTCTGGGCGATGCTATTCTGTGAGGGCACTCCCTCGAAATGAATTTCGTAAGCGGAAACCATCAGGAGGCAAATCCGCATGTTTAGCCGATTCAAACCGCCGCGCCGCGTAGTAATTACCGGTATGGGGTGTGTCACGCCCATAGGTGTCGGGCGTGAAGCATTCTGGCGGGGATTGCTAAATGGAGCGAGCGGAGTCCGTACCATCGAAGGCTTTGATGTCTCAAGCTCCCCCGTCAAGATCGCCGCTGAAGTGCGCGATTTCGATTGGGCAGCTCAGTTGAACCCCAAAGACCGGAAACATGTACCACGGACGGTACCCTTGGCCCTCGGAGCTGCGCGCGAAGCCTTGCAGGACGCCGCACTCTATCCAGACGATCTCTCGCTGGACCAGAGACGAAGCTTCGGTATTGTGCTCGGTACGGGAGGAGGAGGACTGACATTTGCCGAGCAGCACTATGAATATTGGTATAAAGGGCCACATCACAAAGCCAGTGTTTACATTATCCCAGCTGCCACCCACGGCTCATTATCCAGCGAACTCTCGATGGCCTTTGGGTTCCGCGGCTTATCGCATGTGGTCTCAACTGGATGCACCAGCTCGACGGATAGTATTGCTTATGCCGCTCAGCATATCGCTTTAGGTCGACAAGAAGTAATGCTTGCCGGCGGAGTTGACGCTCCGCTTGCACCGGGAATTCTTGCCGGATTCAATCTACTAACCGTACTTACTACTCGCTGGAACGCTGAACCAGGACGGGCATCTCGGCCCTTTTCTCGCGATCGCTCAGGAATGGTGTTAGGAGAAGGAGCCTGGATATACGTGCTTGAAGAGGCTGAGCAGGCAAAAAGGCGCAAAGCAAAAATCTATGCCGAGATCGTCGGATACGGGACGACTTGTGACGCCCATCATCGAGTTCGCCTTGAGGAGACCGGAGAAGAGCCCGCGCGAGCAATGCATCTGGCCCTCGAAGATGCCGGCATCAGTCCACAAGACGTTGATTACGTGAATCTTCATGGGACTTCAACCGTCTTGAATGATCGGATTGAAACGAATGCAGTAAAGCTTGCCTTCAATGGTCATGCGGCCAAAATTCCGATGTCCGCTACGAAGTCGCAGGTCGGCCATCCACAAGGAGCGAGCGGCGCGGCCGGGTTGGGCGCGGCCCTTTGTGCGATGCTCACCCATATGATTCCTCCCACGATTAATCTGGATGAACCAGATCCTGAGTGTGATCTGGATTACGTGCCGAATCATGCGCGGGAAGCTGACGTGCGGGTGGCCGTCTGCAACTGCATTGGCTTCGGGTCGAAAAATAGTGCGCTCGTAATAAAGAGAGCATGAAGCGCGAACGATGAAGGGTGAGACTGAACTTTGAACTTTGAACTTTGAGCTTGGAACTTTGTTCTTTGAATTTTGCGCGTCGCATTTTAATTATGTTCGTGGAAGAAATAGCTTAAAAGCGAAGTTCAACATACAATTCCTTTGAAGTTCAAAGCACAAAGCACAAAGCACAAAGTTCAAACGGTCAAAGGTCAAGCCACCAACCTTGCCATTCACCCTCTTATGTTTAATCGCTTCCGGCAACGCAGCTATCAGCTCGAACACCTTGATAAGGGTGACTACACACCCGAGGAATACGAAGGCTGCATTACTGAACTACAAAGGGTAAATGAGTGGCTGGGCGACGCAAGCGCATTGAAACACTCGTTGCTGGCTTATATCGAGCGACGAGGACTGCGGAAGTTCTCCCTTGTCGATGTGGGGGCGGGTTCGGGCGAACTCCTGCGGGTAGCGGCAGACTGGGCCAGGAGCAAAGAACATCAAGCCTACATGGTTGGGGTTGAGCTGAACTTTCGGTCGGCGGTCGCGATTGTGGAGGAGTCGGAACGCTTTCCCGAAATCAGCGCCGTTCGCGCTGATGCATTCCATCTTCCTTTCCAAACCGGAACCTTTGATTACGCTATTTGCTCGCTCTTTATGCACCACTTCAAAGAGGATCAAATTATTTCGCTATTTCGCGAATTGGGCCGAGTGGCCCGTCGACGGCTCTTTGTGATCGATCTTCATCGCCACCCCATCGCCTATTACTTTTACACAACGATTGGTCATCTGTTCTTGCACAATCGGTTAATCCGCGAAGATGGAGCACTCTCTATTCTACGCGGTTTCAAACCAGATGAGCTTCTCAAGTTAGCAACAGAGGCCGAACTGGCTAAAGTTGACGTCGAGCGACGATTTCCATACCGGCTGATAGTTTCTGCAACGCCCCATCCGCAGGCATATTGCCCTTATTGAGCTGAAACTGGATTTGCCGGGGCTCTCCGCAAACACAAAACAGCGATTTCTGGTCTAACGCCAAGACGTACCGGCAAACCAATCACACCGGTACCGCTGGAAACGTACAGCTGGGTTGGACCACGGCGAAAGAGACCCCGCGCATATTTAAGGTCTTTGGTTGCGAAGCGTGCAGGTGTTCCAAGAAGGGGCAAATCTATCTGGCCGCCATGAGTATGGCCGCTAAGAATTAGTGAGGCTCGCTGCGACTCAGGGAGATCCAGAACGATCGGTTGATGAGAAAGAAGGATTGTCTGATACTTAGTATCGAGTCCATGAAATGCCCGGAACCAATCGTTTCCGGCCCACGACCAATCATCAATACCGGAAAGTTGAATTGCTTCGGCACCGCGGCGAATAACAGTGTTCGCGTTATTCATTACCGTAATATGGTTTCGGGAGAGTGCGCGTGCGGTTAGTTCTGGATCCGTGTAATGATCGTGATTACCGAGTACGGCCCAAACGCCCTCAGGAGCACTTAATCTCCCGAGCGATTCGGCGCAAGGTTCAATATAACGGCGATAGGAGGTCGTATAATCACCGGTTAGGGCGATTAAATCTGCTTTGGTAGCCGCTGCCAAGCGAACAACATGTTCTACTTCTTCAATACTGACGATACGGCTATGGTGCACGTCGGTCAGTTGGGTAATGCGAAAACCCTCGAAAGCATCGGGCAATTCGCGAATGAAAATGTTAGTTTCTGAAATGTGATAACGAAAAGGTTCTATCATGCTGGCATAAACGGAGGTGGCAGAAACTGCCACCAGCGGTCCGGCCGCAAGACCTTTGAGAAAATTTCTGCGAGTGAGTTTTAACCGAGCCATCAGCAATATTGTCGTGAATAATTCAGAAACATACACTCGAAGATTAGAGATGTAAGAATAACAACGAGAGTTCGAATCGACCACCTCCCGCGGGTGCTTCACTCCGTAGTGGGATGTTTATAGATTCGGACATCACAAAAAACCAGAGCCGTTCGAAGGAGCGGAGCGTTGCTAGATGAGTATTTGTCAACTTGAATTCCGCTCCTTCGAACGGCGCCGGAGGTGTTTGCTTGGCCCAAACTATAGACATTCGACCCTAACGGGGTGAAACCTGTTCTGCCAGTAACGGGCTCGATAAAGTCCCCAGGGAGAGTGCGCTTTCAGCCCAAATCTTGCGCAAAAAACAAGGACTTACGAAATTGCTACGCAGAGCAAAACTCAAATTAGGACACTACCCGGCCTTTGCAGGTTAGTCAGTTAATTTGCTCAAATGGAGATAAGACCAGCTTTACTCGAGGATGCGCTAGACATCGCCTCTCTTCTGCTCGTGGCCTTTGTTGAATATAGATCCGTTTACACTGAAGCTGGGTTCGCGGCGACCACGCTCACCGCCAATCAAGTTGAGTTGAGAATATTTGAAGGATCCATTTGGGTTGCCGTGGAAAACGGCAAAATAGTAGGAACAGTTTCTGCTATGCCGAAAGGGAATTCTCTTTATATTTGTAGTATGGCGGTCTTGCCGGCTGCCAGAGGCCAAAAGGTCGCCTCTGAACTTTTAAAGCGAATTGAGTCAATAGCGAGATCCAAAGATTATGAGCGTATGTTCTTGAGCACGACGCCGTTTCTGAATTCCGCCATTCGCCTTTATAAACGTTTCGGTTTCCAAAAGACCAGTGAAGGTCCTCATGACTTGCACGGCACTCCACTTTTCACCATGGAAAAGGTGTTAGACCCGTAATCGTCTGCGGAACCCGGCAGACGCAGCAGAAAATTCCGCTTTGAATAGTTCGCTGAACGCAATATATTAGGCACGGCTCAGATACAATTCTCCGTTCAGACCCACCACTTGTTGAGTGATTATGAGTTCTCTCCGGCCACAACGAGCCCTGCTTCACTATCGGCTGATCGACAAGATCGGCCAGGGCGGGATGGGAGAGGTTTACAAGGCTGAGGACACCAAACTCGGACGCTTTGTTGCCATCAAGTTTCTTCCCGAAGATGCCACCCTGGATGTCGTTGCTAATCGCCGACTGCTGAAAGAAGCTCAGTCGGCCTCAGCACTCAATCACCCGAACATCGTTACCATTTACTCCCTTGAAGAAACTGACGGCCAGTGCTTCATCGTTATGGAGTACGTGGAAGGTCAGACTTTAAAAGCTGCCATTGAACGTGGGGGAGCGCTGCCACTGACAACCCTGCTGGGGCTTGGAATTGAGGTGGCTGACGCATTGTCCGCAGCACATGCAATTGGACTGATACATCGTGACGTAAAGTCTGCAAACATCCTGATCACGCCCAGGGGACATGCCAAGGTGCTCGATTTTGGCCTGGCAAAGATGATGCGACGTGAGCCACATGAGTTCGACCCTGAGGCCGCCACTTTAACGAATCTTACGGGAGCGGGTGCGATATTGGGTACGGCAGCCTACATGTCTCCTGAGCAAAGCCGCGGCGAAGTGCTGGATGCCCGTTCAGACATTTTTTCCCTGGGTTGCGTGCTCTACGAAGCAGCAACCAGAGCGCTCCCGTTCTATGGGCCAAGCACACTCGCAGTCATGCATGCCATTGCAGCGGTTGAACCTGCACCCCCTAGTCGGGTGAGGCCCGAGCTACCGCGAGAATTTGACCTGATTATCGAGCGCGCTCTGGCTAAAGATAGAGAGCGACGTTATGTCTCGGCCTCGGAAATGGGCCAGTCACTGTTGAGTCTGAGAGCCTCGCTAACGAAAGCCTGGTCAGGAGTTCCAATTGTTTATGACTCCGACCTGGTTGACCGCGCGGGAGCGACATTTGTAGGCAGGGATGCTGAGGTCGACAAGCTTGACAGTTTTCTAAAGCAGGCGATCGAAGGCACCGGCCGGGTCGTTTTCATCACCGGCGAGCCTGGCATTGGGAAGACCTCATTGTCAGATCAATTCCTGCGCCGAGCGCGCCGGCAATATCCCGGTTTGCTGGTTTGCCGCGGTCGCTGTGTTGAGCAGTACGGCACAGGCGAGGCTTACCTGCCATTTCTCGATGCGCTGGGAGCACTGCTCAGCGAGCCAGGACGTGAACGGATCGCAGCGATCCTGCGAGTGTATGCGCCCACCTGGGTCCTTGAATTGCCCACGGCTTTTGCCTCTAGTGGCTCACTCGAAGCGCTCCAACAGGACACGATCGGCGCCACCAAGGAGCGTATGCTGCGGGAAATGGGAGACGCTCTCGGCATGCTCGCCGGTAGTTCACCGCTGGTTTTGCTGTTGGAAGACCTTCACTGGGCTGATCCTTCCAGCATAGATTTGCTGCGCCACCTTTGTCAGCGCATCGGCAGTCAGCGCCTATTGATAGCCGGTACTTTCCGTCCCGAAGATATCGAGCGCACCAATCATCCGCTTAAAGGCTATAAGGCAGAAATGCAGGCGCACAAGCTTTGTGAGGAGGTCGCGCTTGGATCACTGAGCCGTGGTCAGATTGCCGAATACCTCGAGGTCACCTTCTCGCCAAATGATTTTCCTTCCGAGTTCACGTCTCTCATCTATGACAAGACGGAAGGTCATCCACTGTTTGCCACCAGTCTCCTTCAATATCTCGCTGAGCGCGGAGATATTGCTAAATCGAATACCCACTGGTCCCTCGTGCGTCCTCTTTCCGAAGCGGAACTAGAAGTTCCGGAAAGCGTGCGCAGTATGATCGGCAAAAAGATTGACTCACTTAAAGAGGAAGAGCGGCGAGCACTGCAATACGCCAGTGTCGAGGGAGCAGAATTTCTTTCGACCATTGTTGCCGGACTGCTGAATGTCGACGAAATTGCTTTAGAAGAGCAACTGGCACGCCTGGAGAAGGTTTACCGGTTAATCGAGACGCGTGGCGAAGAGGAGTTGCCCGATGGCACGCTCACGACGCGCTATCGTTTTGCGCATGCACTCTATCAAAACCTGCTCTATGGAGACCTGGTAAATAAGCGTCGCATCGCGCTTCATCTACAAGCGGGAGAACGGTTAGCTCAACACTACGGCAACCGATCGCCCCATATCGCCACGCAGCTCGCCCTGCATTTTGAACGAGGCCGCGACTTTCCGCGAGCTGTTGAATACCTGGTCCATGCTGGTGACAATGCCTCCAAGCTTTATGGTTACGCTGAAGCGGAGAAGCATTACACTCGTGCCCTCGATTTGACAGAAAAGCTTCCCGCCAACGAGCAAACCAAATGGCTCTTAACGCTTTACCACAAGCGTGGCACGGTGAATCACGCGCTAAGCCGGTTTCCCAAGGCCGTCGCTGATTTTACTGGTATGCTCGAACAAGCCCGTTCCTTGGATTCACTTGAGGAACAATCGGCAGCGTTGAATGCGCTCACGACGACGCTGTTCTTCTCGCATCGACTCGAAGAGACAGAGATGTGGGCTGCCGAGGCGCTTACGGTCGCTCAGCGTGCAGGCAGCGAAAAGTTACGGCTTGATACCATGATGCTCCTGGCGCTCAAACATCTCTGCTACGGAGAATTAATGGAAGCGAAGCCGATATTGGACGATGCGATTGAGAACGCCAGGGCCCTCAATCACAAGCCCGCACTTTTAAGCGCGCTCACCTGGCGCGGGTGCCTTCATTTTTTCCAATCCGAGTATCAGTCGGCGTTGGAGTTGACCGGAGAAGCCAGACGTCTTGCTTCAGAACTGCGCGATGGGTTTCTGATGTTGACCGCACTCTTTTTTCGGGGACTTACTGAAGGGAACCTGGGTAGAATGTCCGCGGCCCTGTCAACCCTCAACGAGGCCATGGATAAGGCGCGTCGCAACGGTGATCTGTTTTGGTTCCCTCGACTTCCTAACTGTATAGGTTGGATTCATAGAGAACTTCAGGACTTTGAAGGGGCATTCAAATACGATCAACGGGGACGCGAGGTCGGCCGCGAATGCAAGGTACTGGAAGCAGAGGCCAACTCACTAATCAATCTCGGCATAGATTACACGCAGACGGGCGATCACGCTAAAACGCATGCGGCCTTCCTGGAAGTAGAGGACATTTTCGCGCGGGATGCCTGGTTTCGCTGGCGTTACAACATTCGGTTCCAAGCAGCAACGGCAGAGCATTGGCTTAGTCAGGAAAAATTGGAACTAGCAAGAGAATGGGTTAGCCGTCTGCTTGACACGGCCACTCACTTTGGCGCTCGCAAGTATGTCGCTGTGGCCCACCAGGTGATGGCCCGGGTTGCTGTTGCAAGCAACGATTTGCAGGAAGCAGAGCAAGAGTTTGGCGCTGCGCTTGAGGAGCTAAGGCAGCATCCCGCGCCACTGGTTAAATGGAAGACTCTTGCGGAATTCGGTCGTCTTAAATTGCAACTTGAAGACGAAGTAGCGGCCAAGGAAGCTTTTGCGCAGGCGGCTAAGATTGTCAGATTGATTGCTGAGACTATTAACGATGAAACGCTGAAGGAAGGTTTTCTGAGTTCCGCGGCAGTCCAGGAGATCTTTGCCGGAGCTAGCCAGTAGCTCTACTATTAAGGATTTTTTGAAACTCGACCCGATGAAGAGAGGAGTGCATGTCAGCAGAAACAGCACAGCAGGTTCACGAGTTATTTGCGCGATACTTTTCTGCCGGAGATCTCGACGGGCTGATTTCCCTGTACGAGCCTGGTGCCACATTCGTACCACAACCCGGTGTAATAGTGAGCGGCCATGCAGCTATCCGAGAAGCGTTCAAAGAATTTCTGGCGGTCAAGGGCGCATTCGATTTGCAGTCCCAGACAGCATTTCACGCTGGTGACATCGCGCTTTTGTTTTCGTCCTGGACCTTGAAGGGTGTTGATCCGAAGGGAGAGCCAGTTGAATTGTCCGGAGAAACTTCCGATGTGGTTCGCCGACAGGCAGACGGCAGGTGGTTACTCGTGATTGACAATCTGAACGGCAATCTCAGGAGGCAGGAGCAAGAGGCAGGAAGCATCAGCCAGAAGCCACATGCATAAATTGACTCCTTCTCTTGCGCTACTGAACGGATGTGTTTAAGCGCGTCGCCAACCGTCATGCCCGGATCAAGCTGAACAAAACGAAACTCTCATCCAATCGTAGATGGATGCGTTCCAATAACTTTTTCAGTTCTTGTGGCATTCCCTATCGCCTCATTCAGCAACCCCTTCCTGACCTGAGAGGTTTTGAACAGAGAGGTCCTGAGCCGAGAGATTCTGAGCGGGGAGAATCTAAGCAGAGAGGTTCTGATGCTGCCACATTGCTGTGGCCGGCCCGGCGTGAGTCGCAAGTTCAGTTCCGGTTATTTGATTATTCTTACAACAGGCCGCTAGAGAATAAACGCGCGCGAAACTAAACCGCAGTCATGCTCATTGGGCTCGTAGTCCGGTGTGGTACCTGTAGGAAATCAAGCCAGGTATCGAGCATCAACCGATCTTCATCTGAAGAATGAGTAAAATGCAGTCCGAAACCCATCGTAGGCAGGTAGTAAGCTACTTCGCCCAACAGATTTATGCGTTTACCATTCGGCAACTGAATCGCTAATCTCAACGGTTCGTCGCCCGGTTCTTCAACTTGAGCCTGGACGAAACAGCCGCCTGCGCTACAGTTAATGATGGTTCCTTCATGGACGCCTGATCTTGTTTCCCATTGAGCTTGTAGAAGGGTGTCCTTACGGGATGATTTTCTTCGCTCTTCCATCTAATTAGCTCCTTAGTTTCAGGTTACATAACTACCAGTGAGGTGATCACTATCTGTCGCCTTTATCATTTAGCCTCTTCCGGAAAGGTAACTCTGTTGATTTCGCGGAAGGTGGTAATACCGGCAAAGAGCTTTTGCACGGCAGAGGCACGTAAGCTGGACAAGCCTTCGACTTGGGCAGCCCGGCGTATCTCCGAAGCAGGGCGGCGTTCCACGATCATATCGCGGATGTTGTCCGTCAATCCCAGCAATTCGTGGATTGCGGTCCGCCCACGATAACCGGTGTAATTACAGCCGGAGCATCCTATACCTACATAGTAAATGCGTTGCGCTTCCTCGGGAGATCGTAGTCCCGACTGAAGAAGTTCTTCAGTTGTGGCGCGATGTGGTCGTTTACAGGCAGAACAGATCACGCGCACGAGCCGCTGCGCCAAAACACAGTTTAGTGAAGAGATGAAGTTGTAAGGTTCGACGCCCATGTTTAGGAACCGTCCGATTACGTCGATGACGTTATTTGCGTGCACAGTCGTGAAAACCAGGTGGCCGGTAAGAGCAGACTGGATGGCAATCTGCGCTGTCTCACTGTCGCGAACCTCGCCGATCATGATCTTGTCGGGATCGTGTCGCAGAATTGAGCGCAAACCCCGGGCGAAGGTCAGGCCCTTCTTCTCGTTCACTGGAATTTGTGTGATGCCCTGCAGTTGATACTCGATCGGATCTTCAATGGTGACGATCTTATCCTCGGTATTTCGGATTTCGTTCAATGCCGCGTACAGAGTGGTCGTCTTGCCTGACCCGGTAGGGCCGGTGACCAATACCATTCCATAAGGTTCTGCAATGTACTGACGAAACTTTGTTAAATCCTCCTCAGAAAAGCCAATTACATCGAGTCGCAGATTGCGGAATTCCTCGTTAATTTGTTCCTTATCGAGGATACGAATCACGGCGTCCTCGCCGTAACCAGTTGGCATAATTGAAATGCGGAAGTCCACGTTCCGGCCTTTGTAACGAACGCGGAACCGGCCGTCCTGTGGTACCCGGCGCTCGGCGATATCGAGTTCCGACATGATCTTGATGCGAGAGATTAACCTCTCGTGATGAGCCAAATCGATCGGATCAACCCTTTCATAAAGGGCTCCGTCAATGCGAAATTTGACGGACACTGCCGAATCACCAGTCTCGATGTGAATGTCAGAAGCACGAGACTCCAGAGCATTGAAGATAATAGTATCTACGAGTTTGACGATCGGAGACATATCCGCATCAGTGGCGAGTCGATCAAGATCAAGTACCTCTTCGCCGTTCTCTGTCTCTTTAATTAACGAGATACGGAAATCTGAAGCTGCTTCCCGGAGCACGCGTTGCGTTGCGTCACCTCTTCGGAGGATAAGTTCAATAGCTTCCGCCGTTGTCACGTAGGGAACAATGCGAGTCTGAAGCGCACTTGACAGCTCATCCAATCGCTGAAGATCTGTCGGGTCGGCTATGGCAACATGAAGGCGCTTTCCGTCTCTTCGCAAGGGCACGAACTGATAACGCAGCATCAGTTCGATAGGCAATTCGTTCAAGATCTCATCCTGTATTGGCGACGCTTGGTGCGATGGAGATAGATCGATATAGGGATAACGATAACGCCGGGCCAGATCTCGTGCTTCGCACACCTCGGGCGAGTCGATTTCAGACACTGATGATAGTGTTGTTTTGGTCAACCAATTCTCAATAGCCTCAGCGACTATACCGCTCAGTTCCGCGGCCTCTTCTTCGGACCCTTGCCGAAGATCCATCAAGCGGACGCCATTTGTAGCGTCGTTAGAAGAGGTAGCTCGGCGGGAAATTTCCTTAGCTCCTTGTGCCATCAATCAGATATTGCTGAATGCCGGAAGAGATTAATCTCTGTGGTGGGTGGGGTTATAGACGAGAAACCGCGCTTATGATGCGCCAATGCTAGAGTCGCAAATTTTTCTGGAAGCGTCAACTACTTATTCCCGTAAATCCCTGTACCCTTAGATACTAATGGCCGGCTTGCACCATTTTTGCGCTGAGAAGGTTTGGAAGCTATTGAGAAATAAGGGGAAAGCCTGAGGTCCGAGGTGCCGGTCGGAGGAAAGGAAACACGCCTTTAAGTGCGGAACGTTCGGGCGACGTCATCTTGACAATCTGATGCCGCAGTTTAGAATGAGTTTCGCCTTAATTCGGCGCGGAGATGTGGCCGAGTGGCTGAAGGCGGCGGTTTGCTAAACCGTTAAGGGTCAAAAGCCCTTCACAGGTTCGAATCCTGTCATCTCCGCCAGTTTTTAGCGGGCTATCTGTCTTCAGGTGGCCCGTTGTTTTATGTGCGAGGCACTGTAACGCAAGCAATTTGTGGTTGTTGAGAGGAGTGTCGCTATGCCCGTTGAAATCTGGAACAATGGAAGTTTGCACAGTATGTTTTGGTTGGGCTTGCCGCTGCTTGAAAAACTCGCGCGGCCGGTTATCGTATATGCTTTTCTGGTTGTCCTCTTGCGCATCTTTGGTAAACGCGAACTGGCGCAGCTGAATCCCTTTGATCTGGTCGTGTTGTTGTCTTTATCCAATACTGTGCAAAACGCCATTATAGGTGAGGACAATTCGGTGACTGGAGGATTCGTGGGTGCCTTAGCTTTGCTCGGTGTGAACTATCTTGTGGTACGCTTTCTTTTCAAGCATAAGCGGCTGGACCAGATCATCGAAGGCAATCCAACGGAGCTGATCTCGAGCGGTCGCTTACAAAAGGATGCCATGGCCAGAGAATTGTTAACTGAAGCGGAACTTCTCACGGTGGCACATCGTCAGGGGTTTTCCAAACTCAGCGATATCGAGCAATGTGTACTGGAGTCAGGAGGCACTTTTTTCATACATGGCAAGAAACCACCCATCGAAGAACAAAGGCATGGCGCCATTTTGAAACGTCTCGAGGAGATTAGCAGTCAACTGGCCGAGATTCGTGGACAGGTCTGACTTGGGCATTGTGTATGACAGTTCGCGTACGTTTTGCCCCATCACCCACCGGTTATCTCCATATTGGTGCGGCGCGCTCGGCGCTGTTCAACTGGCTTTTTGCCCGAAAGCAGCATGGCAAATTCCTTCTGCGCATTGAGGATACTGATCTGCAGCGGTCGACCGAAGAATCGACCCGCTCAATTATCGAAGGACTCGAGTGGCTAGGGCTCGATTACGACGAACAGATCGTGTTTCAGTCAGAAAATGCCGCGCAGCATCGAGCGGTCGCCTACGCTTTGATTGCGGCCGATAAGGCCTATCGCGACTTTACTCCAAAGCTCGAACGAGACGAGGCAAGAGTGAAGGAAGGAATCGCTGAGCGTGCCCGCGCTCAGTCGGCTGCGGGAACGGATCATCGCAGCAACCCCTATAGGGAACTGGCAAAGGAAGAATCTGAGCGTCGCGCGGCTGCCGGGGAGTCTTTCGCGGTGAGATTAAAAGTCCCCGGTCCGGGACGAACACAATTTGATGATGTTGTTTATGGGCGCCAGGAACGGGAGTATGCCGAAATTGAGGACCTGGTGTTGCTGCGGTCGGATGGCCATCCACTTTACAATCTTTCGGTGGTAATTGATGACATCGAAATGGGAATTACGCAGGTTATTCGTGGACAGGACCATCTGACTAATACGCACAAGCAAATTCTTTTGTACCAGGCTCTCGGTGCGCCGATACCCCAATTTGCTCATTTGCCTTTGATTCTGGCGCCCAATAAAAGCAAACTTTCAAAGCGAAAACATGGAGAAGTTATATCGCTTACTACCTACCGCGATAGAGGCTTCATTCCCGCTGCTTTCCGAAACTTTCTTGCGTTATTGGGGTGGTCCCCTTCTGATACTAAGGAGATTCTGAGCCTGGAAGAGTTATTGCAGGAATTTTCACTCGAGGGTATTGGCCGGGCGAACGCAATCTTTAACTTTCAAGAGAACGATCCGCGTCATTGGACTGACGACAAAGCGCTTTGGATGAACGCCGAATACATTCGGACCATGCCGCTTGAGGAGCTACTGCCGTTTGTAAGGCAAGAGCTTAGAGCAAACAAGCTGTGGCGCGACGAATATGCTGACGACGCGCGTGGCTGGTTGTTGAAGACAATAGATCTGGTCCGCGAACGCTTCTTCACACTTAAAGATTTTTCCTCGCAGGGTCGCGCCTTCTTCTCGGATGATTTTGATTTTGACGAGGCAGCAGTTGCCAAGAATCTGAAGAAGGCGCCGCAGCTAAAGGAGCTCCTGCCGGCTCTGGCCGACCGGTTCGAACAGATTGAACCATTCACAGCGCAGACTGCTGAAGCAGCGTTGCGGCAGTTTGCCGAAGCAGCGGGTGTAAAGGCGGGGCTTTTGATTAACGGATCCAGGACCATGCTCACCGGGCAAGCCGTAGGACCATCAATGTTTGCGGTATTCGAGATTTTGGGGCGCCAACGTTCCGTAGAGCGCCTGCGGAGCGGAGTGCCTTGGTTTGATGCTGCGGATGCGCTGGGAAACGTTTGAGGAAGACTATTACTAACAAGCATTTGTCAGAAGGAGCAACTTATGACCAATAGGATCTTTTGCATGGCCCTGCTTTCACTGGTGATTTCGTCTGCATCGCTTGCACAGAACACCAATTCATCGACAACAGTGCGGCCACGTACCACAATTAGCGCCCCAACGAGCACTGCTTCGCAGAAGTCGGAAGATACGGCGAAACCTAAGCCCACTACTCCCGTGGTCCGTTCAGGCAGGCCTAAAACAACAGGCAGCGAAGCACCTGGCTCGGCCAGCGTTGTTGATACTTTTAACGCGCTGCTGGACGGCATCCGTCACGCAAATGTAAAAGCAGTCAGCAGCATCTATTTGAATTCACCCAGATTGGTGCTCTTTAATAACAATGGAACCGTCACCAAAGGTTGGGAGCAAGTGCGAAAGAATCGCGAAAGCTCCTATCCCGATCTCAAGGATGTCAAACTCGACGTACATGATTTGTCAGTAACGATGTTGGGCCGTGATGGCGCCGTTGTGAGTTGTCTTTGGACGCAGTCACAAACATTTAAAGGAACTCCGGAAACCGCAACGGGTCGGATGACTTTGGTTTTTAAGCGAGTCGGCAATGATTGGAAAGCTATCCACCTGCACACTTCGCCAGACAAACAAGATCCATCACGCGTATTGCCATCGGAGCAGGCGACGCCGACACCAAGCCCTTCTCCCACGCCAAAGAATTAACTCCCAGGTATTGATTTTGCCTCTGGTTTAAGGGGGGTCAGTCCTGATTAAAGATAGTCCGGTCACGGCTTTACGCAATTGCTTATGAGGAAAGCACATTCTCTAAGTCTCAACACGCTGAGCCGGTTTCGAGAAGGCAAACAGCTGTGCGACCGCCGTCCCACCCATAATCGCTAAGAACGGAAAGATCTCGACGACATAGCGGGGTTCCGGATTCTCGATGCTGGAGAAGAAAGCGAGGCGAATAAAAATCATAAGTACAGCAAGTAGCAACCACCGACGCGCGGCAAATTTTCCCGCACTCCAAAGGTACCAGCCACCGGCAACGCCCAGCAGCGTGTAAATCCAGGTAAGACCGGCGAAAAGTGGTAACCAGAGATGTTGCTGAATATCGTAGTCGAGATCTTCTAAAGGAAGCAGCTCTCCGTCGAAGGGGTAGTACTGAGAGTGTGTGTCAAACCAAAGATACACAGCACGTTTGCAGGGTAAAATTAAGTAGTAGCGAAGTGGCGCGTGTGAAATTCGCTCGCGGGCAATAGCGGCAAAACCCTGATCGATGTCGGGTGTCATCTCAACCGCCCCCGGTGGCGGCGCTTCAGTCTCTTCTGCTGGCTCTTCCTCTTCAGCCTCATCATTCTCAGTGTCTTCTTCTGCGTCCGCACTCTCTTCACTTTCTTCTCCTCCCGACGTATCCGGTTGGTTTGGATTAGGCTTTTCCGGCGAAGGAGTAACAAGAGGCTGGGGACTTGGGCTGATTTGTGGAGGGCTCGTCGTGGGGAGCGCGTTCTGGTTATTAACCTCGGTTCCGGGTTGCAGTAGGTTATCTTCCTTCTGATTGTATTTCTCTAGTAGCGTGGCCACTCTCAATTTTTGTTGAGGCGAATCAAAGGCCCGATCCGGAATATCGGTTATTTTGATCGGCAGTTCATCCAAGGACCACAGCATAGGACCAATGTAACGTTGGTCGTCCAGCCAGGTACGAAGCCACCGCAAATAACCGTGCGGCACGAATTCGCCAGGCATCTCTGCATGGGGTGGCGCCAGCGGTTGAAAGACGTGGAAGAGACGCCAGTTGCGAATCGTCCAGGGACTTAGCGCCAAACAGAAGGCCAGGGAAAACAGACCACCGACATAGAAGGACCGCAATAATCTGGTCCACTTACCTGGTTTAATATCCTCTTTTCGTGAGACATGGTCCCAACCAACCAAGATCGATATTACGAGCGTGATTCCAATTGCTGCGGCGAACAGCCCACTGTCAGGTCTAAACAGCACAGCAATTCCCGCGATTAGCCCGGTTATGAACCATAGAACCATCGACCGCTCGACGGTCGAAGATTTGAAGGCCAGAGTAGCGGCCAAACACATCGCTATCGCGAGGAAGATGGTGATAGTTTCCGTCAGTATGGTGGCGACGTAGATAGTAGTGAACGGGCAGATGGCGGCCAGAGCCAACGCCACGATGGAAGCAGGCCTTTTGCGTTTTTCGTCTGGTTCCCAGTGAAAAACAATCAGCGCGATCAGGCCGCACGATGCTGTATCTATCAGGGCCTGGATGATCCTAACGGCGGTATTGTCCAGGTGACCAAAAACAGCGTAAACGGCAGCGAGAAACCCAGGATATCCTGGTAACCTGATTAGCGAGGGAGAGTAGGGAGGGTCGGCAGCGGGAGAGTACACATGATGTTCCAGGAGGTTCCTGGCGAACTGTGCGTAAATCCTGCCATCGTCGGGTTCGTCATTAGGCAGAAATCGGGCGACGGCTGCACGAAAGGTAAAGGCAGCAAACAGGAGCAGCCCGTAGACCAACCAACCCTTCTGTCTACCCGACATTGAATTGTATCCACAATTAGGGCTGGGCTTCGGCGGTGGCTTTCCGTTCCAACTTCCCCCAGCCAACCACGGCGCCTCGCACTGCCATGGCTACGGACTTGATCATCACGTAATACATAACCTGGCGATAACAAAACCGCTGCAGGAACAGCCACCAGAGCAAACGCCAGCGTTCCCGTTTTTCCAGCAGGAACGCGAAACAGGCAGCGGTCCAATCAATCGCCAGAAACAGAGCATAATAGAAGAGGACCTGTCGCAAATTTGTGAATGAATATTCCGCCGGCTGTTGCAAGCGATCAAGACCAGCCGAAATGACGGTATAAATAAGAATTAGATCCATGACCGGCGAGATCAGTGGAAATAGGATCTGAAAGATCCATACATTAGGCATGGCAATAAAGGCCAGCGCTCCATAGCGCGGTCGAAACAAAGCATCTCGATGTTTCCACATACACTGCAGGGTGCCAAAGGCCCAGCGAAAGCGTTGTCTCGCCAGCGTGCGCAAGGTGTCCGGCGCCTCAGTCCAGGCGATGGCATTTTCCTCATACCCAATCTTGTATCCAAGTCGTCTAATATGCAGGGTAAGGTCTTGATCTTCTGCCAGAGTATCTGAAGGGAACCCGCCGGCTTGTGAGATCAATTCACGTCGCCATGCCCCCACGGCACCCGGCACCACAGTGATGCAGTTGAGGCTGGAAAACGCGCGCCGGTCCATATTCTGCGAAGTAATATATTCGAGTGCCTGCCAGCGAGTAACGATATTCATCCGATTACCAACTTTAGCGTTTCCGGCGATGGCGCCAATTAAAGGATCGTAAAAACGATGCGCCAGCGCGCTAATTGTTCGCGGCGTAAATAAGGTGTCTGCGTCGAGTGCAATAACAACCTCTCCTTCAGCGTGACGCAGACCCAGATTAAGGGCGGCCGCTTTACCGATGTTAGTTGTGGTTATCAGGCGAACGCGTTCGTCACTGCCAAACTTATCGTGGACAATTTCGCTGGTCCTGTCTCTTGAACCATCATCCACTACAATAATTTCGTAATTTCCGTAATCTGAGGCGAGCAGACTGCGGATGGTATTCTCGATGACCATTTCCTCATTATACGCAGGGACTACCACTGAAATCAGAGCTGTATAGCCCAGACCGGCGTGGGCACGATTACGGCGGCGCGAACGTAACCACTGCGCGAGCGCAAGAGCGCCGACAAATATCAGGCGGCCCAGACCGAGAAGAATTCCTATAAGAAAAATCCATTGCAGCAGCCAGGCTCCGGTTGAGAGAAAGAAGAAGGCAACAGCGTCAGTTCTGGTGTAGACGCGCTGACCGGGTCTAATAAAAGGCATGACCTGATCGCGACTAAGACCTGCCAGGTCGGAGACCAAAACGAAGCGGAATCCGCGTTTGCGTAATTCGTGGATGACCTTTGGCAGGGCCGCAATCGTTGCCGACCGGTCACCCCCGGAGTCATGGAGCAGCACCACTTGTCCGCGAGTATCGGGATTTGTGTCCAGAGCGCGTTGGATGGTGCGATTGACAATTTGATTCGGGTCCACCGGCAGCTGCCAGTCGTCGGGATCGATACGCAACCCGATCGTGATATAGCCAAGCTGTTCCGCTCGAAATGCGGGCTCCACCTCTTCTGGTTTGTCTGCTTCCGCGTCACCGAAAAAGGGTGGTCGGAATAGCGCCGTGGAACGCCCCGTGATGGATTCGATGAGACGCTGTGTGGCATTAAGCTCGAGATCCGTTAGAGCTCCCGGAATCTCTCCAAGATTCGGATGAGTAAATGTGTGATTGCCGACCTCGTGGCCTTCACCAATCATTCTCCGAAGTAGATCTGGGTGTGCTTGACCATTCTTGCCAATGACGAAAAAGGTTGCTGGAACATTCTCCTGTTTCAAGATGTTAAGAATTCCCGGCGTCCATCTTGGATCAGGCCCATCGTCGAAGGTTAGAGCAATCCATCCCGGATGATCGCCTGCCCGCTCAATAACGTAGGAAGATGGTAGATTCTTTCTGTCGTAGGTTTCCGTTGCGATGAAACCAGTACCGGGGTCGATCTTGAGATCGCGCACACCATCACGAGGACGTGAGATCACCTTCAGCAGTTCTCCGGTACCCTGGTAATCTACCTGGTAACCATAAACAATTCGGCGTAAGACATCGGGGGAATTGTTTTGCACAGGTCCCAGGATGGACCAAACCGAAGGATCCTCCGATCCCAGACGCCATATGGCAAAGCCGGCACACTTGTAACCACTGGCGGCGCGCATCTGATTGTATGCCGTTACGGCATCGAGGAACCAAACCGTGTGATGTGACTCATCTTCCTCGTCATATTCGAAATAAGGGTTCTTAGTAGCGGCATCGAAGACTATATCGGCTTCTGAGTCTCGAGATGAGATCATGGCCTCTTGAACAGTTACTTCCTTGGCGTCCTGTGCGTTATCTGCCCAATCATAACCATAGCTGCCAAGCGCGATGATTGTTTTCGCGGGATTGAGGTCACGCATGCGGTTGATAAGATTAGTCTCGAACCAATCCTGACCGGCCACTGGCCCGGGATGACTGCCAGACCAATTTTGGTCATAGGCCATTAGCAGGAGGTAATCGGAAGCTGCCTCATAGTCTCGATATTTCCAGTCCGGATCGGTAAAGGGCACTGCCTGCAGCACTAAGAGTCCCTTAGCCGAAAACGTGGCATGCAACTCCTGCATGAACAGAAGGAGATTGTGCTGCGAAGCTGGTGGTGCTTCTTCAAAGTCGACACAGACTCCGCCAAACTTGTTTCCCTCGACAAACGCAGTCAGCGCGTTAATCAGCGATTGTCGTGACGCCTCATCTGAAATTAATCGGGCCAGAAGGTTGGAATTCCATTTCTCATCATTGAGGTTTTGCACCATCGGAATGATGCGGACCTGTGGACGTGTCTCTCGGATTAGGTTTAGCGCCGGTGGATCAACCTCTGTAGCCAGCGGATTTCCGCCGGGAGCGTCCTGCAGATGTGCCCACGCCGCGATCACCCAATCCAACCGATCGAGGTTGCGTTGCAAGGAAGCGTAACTTGACTCGTCCCAGTTGATATAAAAACCGATTGATAAAGGACGAGAGGCCGGCTCCACAGGAGGAGGAATCTGCGGTGGTGGAGCGATAGCCGTTTGCGAAGGTTTTCTCGCTGGGACGACGCGTTTAGTTTTTTCCAACGCGTGCTGGAGCTCGGCCTGGGCCCGTTTGGCCTTTTGCTCGCTGGGATTTTTGGGAATCGTCAGCGGCTTGGGCTTTATGTCGTTAGGCCGCGGCAAGCTTGAAACCGGTCGCAAGTGGAGCTGTGGCAATATTGGATTGGCGAGAACACTGGCAATAAAGACGGCAGCCGTCGCAGTCACTAATATGGCAAGAGCTAACCACGTTCGCCGTACTCTACGCCAGCGCCGTCCTGCGGGGTCATAGAAAACAGGGCTATCAGGGAACGCCAAAGACTTTTTCTCCGAACCGGATGTCTAGAGTAGGAGAGCGGACGCCGAAATCCGACTGTTATAGGGCGCGTTTCCAACCTGGGGAAACCGTTCGAATAGGGCGCGTTTCCTCCATTGTAATACTCTTTCCGCAGCACAAAGAGTCAGCTGCGAAGGAGATTTGGAGTGTCTCAGCGCGCCTTGATCGAGGAGATACGGTTTGCTTACGGCCACCCTAATCTCTCATTGAGAATATTTTGCCGTCAAGCGGCCCGAAGGAGCAGAACTGGATCTGCTCATTAAATACAACCTGCCATTAGATGGAAAAAGCCGTCCACGAAACTTTCGTGGACGGCTTTTCGGTGAACTGTTGGGATTGGCCTGTAGCTAACTGTGTACTGCTTCGTTCACGAAGAAGCACCGAGTGAGACGACTGAACCGTAATCCTAACAATCTATGATTAAAGTTCAGAGGTCAGGCCGCAGCCACCTCACTGTGATAAGAACTCATATAGTTTTGAATCACCTCCTTTCCAGCGTTAAGTAAAATAATAGAATACAACGCGAGACACCGTCAATCGCTTTTTGATAAACCCACTCTTGAGTACCAGAACTCCAGCCAGTTCAACCTCGGAATTGGAGTCGGGAAATTGTGAGGATGGGCGTAATGCCCTGGTATTAACGAGGGTCATCGACTAAGCCATCGCGAGTGAAAGCCAAACGGCCTCTCTTATAAACTTTCCATGCGTGTTCGACGCCAAAGAAGTAAGAGAGTTCGCGGTAATCATCACAGTCGTGAATAACAAAATCCGCTAGTTTCCCCGCTTCGAGAGACCCGAGTTGATCGCCGCGACCAAGAGTGAAGGCAGCATTTATCGTACTTGCAGTGAGCGACTCAGCGGGAGTCATTTTCAGGTGAGTCGAGGCGAGCGAAAGTATAGTCAACATTGAAGTGGTAGGAGAGGAACCGGGATTGAAATCCGTCGCCAAAACAACTGCAAGGCCGGCATTGATCATCTCTCGCGCCGGGGGGTAGCGCGATAAACCGAGCGCATAAACCGCACCGGGGAGGAGGACCGGTTGAACCTCGGCAGACTTCAGCGCAGCGATCCCTGCTGCATCCGTGTACTCGAGATGATCCGCGGTCGCAGCCGTTAATTCAGCAGCTACTTGGACTCCTCCTGATATTGAAAATTGATCCGCATGGATTCTCAAGCCAAGTCCGTGGCACCGAGCTGCTGAAAGGATCCTCCACGTTTCGTCAGCTGATAACGCATTGTTTTCGCAAAACGCGTCGCAGTATTCAGCAAGCTTCTCCTGCGTTATGCGAGGTAACATCTCTTCAATCAGTAGCGAAACGTATTGTTCGCGACGCGTGCGATACTCAACCGGAATATCATGCGCGCCCAAAAAAGTCGGAACGTAGGTGAGCTGAACTTCAGAATTGAGCAGCTTGATGGCGCGCAAAATCTTTAGCTCATCCTCCAAAGTGAGTCCGTATCCCGACTTAGCCTCCACCGTTGTTGTCCCGCCTCGGATAAACCACTGAGCGTAACGTCTTGCGTTCGCCACTAAATCCGCCAACTTTGCCTGACGTGTCGCTGCGACAGTGGACTGAATGCCGCCGCCGGTGGCTGCAAGCTCGTGATATGTGGCTCCAGCCGCTCGCTGTTCAAATTCTCCGACGCGGGTTCCGGCAAAGACGGGATGAGTATGGGCATCAACAAAACCGGGCAGGACAACACGCCCAGCCGCATTCAATATTTCGCAATCATCATGAATCAGGGACTCAATTTCGTGGCGTTTACCGACCTTTTCGATGCGTTCTTCACCGACTAGCAGGGCGCCATCTTCGATAATGGATAGCTGCCGCATCTCTGCTCCGATTCGCGGCCGTGCCGGACCTTTGAGGGTAACAAGTTGTGCGCAATTAATTACTGCTAACTTGGGCATTGGCTCCGTTTGGTCTTTGGCTTTTGGTTTTTGAACTTCGAGCTTTGAAAGTAGAGTTTCCTGTTATTGCTCTTATTTTCCGGTGAGCTTCGTACTTTGTACTTTGAGCTTTGAGCTTTGACCTTTGGTCGCGTCTCATAAAACCTAACTTAAGAAGCTGTGGAAGAGATGAGGTTACCACCGCGCGGTAGCCGCGGTAGCGGGTGGGTGCGCCGCTCCGTCACAACCACCGCAACACAGTGTCATGGCGTCAGTACCACCGCGCGGGTAGCGAGTGGGTGCGCAGCCTCCTCAATCGTCAGAGTTAGGAAGTTCATCGTTGGCCGCTCAGCACTAGTCAATTGATATTGTGTTCAAGACACTGCTTTGAGTGATGGTCATCGAAGCTGCGCACCCACCCGCTACCGAGACTGTGTAAATAATTAGCGGTGGATTGAAACGCGCTGAGCCTCTCGGATCGTTGAGATTAAACATCTGAATTCTCCCTGCCGTCGGCGCAACTCCTTCAGAGTTGCGTCCAGAATTGTCAGACATAGAATCCCAGGGTTATGCCAACCCTGGGCTGGAATTAGCCAACGCTTCCAGCGTTTTCGATCACCTTTTGCTTTTTGACACAGTCTCTACCGCGCGGTGGTACTAATTCCATGACACTGAGTTGCCTCCAAAAGGCAAAGCCCAAAGCTCTAAGTTCAAAGTACAAAGCTCAAACACCAAATACCAGCCCCGATAACCTACTTCATATATCTATCAAAGAACTCTACGATCTTCGGATACATAAAGAGCCTGTTGTTGAGTTTCACGAACCCGTGACCTGCTTGTCATCAAGCGACCAGGCTAACGGATCATTCGATCCATCCTGCTGAAAAGCGATCTCTTCACGACCGCTTGCAACATTCATCACATAGACATCAAAAAACTCTCGCTTGCGCTTGTTTGACGAATAGCTGATCTGCTTTCCATCGTACGACCAGCCTCCGAAGTTGTAGCGTACCTGCGGATCGTTGGTCAGCGGGCGAATACTGGAACCGTCAGGCGACAGCCAGAAGAGTTGAGCGTTTTCGTTCCCTCCCGCGGACTTCGCGAATAGCAAACCGGAGCCGTCAGGCGACCAGGAAACAAAATCAATGCTATCCGGATAAAAAGTCAGTTGTTCGGGCCAACCGCCATTGGAGTCGATCATCCAGACCTGCTGGGTGCCCGTGATGTTTGTAAGGAATGCGATGCGATCACCTGCCGGCGAGAGCGAGACCGACGAGGCGCTGCGGACGTTCAGGTAACGCTCAATCGCATAGTCCGAGAATGCCGTGGTGATATGCGGTCGACTGGCGACGGCCATCGGGAAAAGAAGGGTCAAAAAGAGCGTGGAAAATATTTCCCGGTACAAAGCCGCAGTCCACGATTTGCACGTTCTTAATCCTGATACTTGTCGCATCTTTTTATCCTCGGTTGCGAATCTATCGGATAATTTCTTTTTGGTGAGGAGAGGGAATTTTCTTAGCCAGTTTTTTTCCGCTGGCCACAAAAACCAGGGCCCCTAATCCGTTTGCTAGCAAGACGACGCCAATGATTTTGACCGCAAATGACAGCCGGCTTTCCACCGTAATGATGGGCACGACGGTGAAGCAAATGTACAGAAGGGAAACTAAAAAGCCTGAAACACAGGCCATTTTCAACCAGAAAGGGGCCTGCACGCCCAGTCTTTTCAGACCGATGATCGGGATGGCAAATAAAACCATGTAGGTTGAGGCATAGAAAACCCCCGCGGCGTTGTCCAGCAATTGAAAAGCTTCCTGCTCACCTACGCCAATTAAACTCGCTAAACCGAAAACGAGAGTCACTGACCCCACGAAAATAATCGAGTTCACGGGAGTCTTGTATTTGGCATGCAGCCGTGTAAACCACGCCGGCAGAAGATGGTCCCAACCTGCGACCATTGGTAACCGCGTATTGCCGGCAAAGTAAATGCTCATGAGAGCTACTTGCCTAACAACCACGCCCAGAATAGTGAGAGAGACGATCTGAGTTACCCAACCAAAAGAGCTAAAACCAACACTTAATACCTGGGGTATTGGACCAATCAGATTGATTTTATCCATGGGAATAAAAGTCAGCACAGAATTGGTGCCGAGGATAAACATCAACGCAATGATCGGAGCAGCGATCATCACTGAGCGGCCAATATTTCGCGCTGGCGAGCGGCACTCGCCCGCGAGAATCGCAATGTATTCAAAACCGCTCAGGGCGCCTAACGCTAGTTTGCTGAAAATATTCAGGTTGAAAGGCAACTTATCGGGCGAAAGTGACGGCAAAGCCACAGCGAAGGGGTGGTAGTCGCTCAGCTTGCCACGCGCGAGGCTAAGCAATGGCAATAATATAAGAGCGCTGAAAGTTACCAGCAACAGCAGTCCGCCGGCATTGTGCACCCACTTGCCCACTGCCAATCCTCGCGTAGTTGCCGCCACCATGCCAAACACAAGTGCGCAGCTGATCACAGTGATGAACCATTTGCTACCTTGCATCCAGGCGGCGTTTGGTCCAATCGCGTACGAAAGGTTCGTGGTCACAACCAAACCGATACCGGACATAATCAAAATACCAAAAATCCAAAGATTCCAAGCCACCATGTAGGCGATGAATTCATTAAAGGCAAGCTTGGCCCATTGGTAGAGGCCGCCTTCCAGCGGCAGCAACCGGTTTAGAAAAATCACAACTGCGGCAAGCGGAAGATAGAAAAGCAGGATCGCCAGGACCCAAAAAACCATTTGCGAGTGCCCCAGCTTTGCAGCAGTGCCCACCCAAATAGTTCCCACTACGAAAACAATTTGCGTGAGCACGAGATCGAAAAGGCCCAGCTCCTTTTTGAAAACGGCGCTACGCTCTTGAACATCTCGCTCGGCACTCGCCAGGTCTGCCGGACCGCCATGTTGAGCCGAATCATTCATGGTTTCAACTCTCTGCGTTTCCGCTGCCTGGCGCGGCCAAGTGCAAACTAGATGAAGCCTAGAATCGGCGTTTCGGCTTTGCCGCCGCATGTGAGGCCATTGGCTATGCCTGCCTGGTTAGCTGCGCCTTAACTTTTGGGGCTCCGCCCCTGGTTCGGGCTTTGCCTCCTTACGGCATTAGTTTCGCCTCTACGTCATGGCGCGGTAGAAGTATGATCGTGAATAATCTTCCAACCCGGCTTAAAGTAACGAAGAACAAGGCTGAATCTGCCGTGCGGCTGGTCGGTTGCTCGTTGCAAGTGCCACCGGCCGAGAACAATTGCCGCCGTATTTCCGATTGCGGTGACTTCGAGATCTGAAAAAGTTAATGTGCCCATCTTCTCCCGGGAATTGTAGGTCTTCTTGTAACGTTCCAGCACAGTTTCCCATCCATGGGTCACGTTATCACCCGAAACAAAAACCGTATCTGCGCTACGCTGATAACCATTCATGAATGCTTCAATATCGCCACGGTTCCAGGCATCTCGTTGGGAGTCAAGCACTGCGCGCACCGCAGCACTGATACTGGCAGCAGCTTTTGATTTCAGTCTTGAGGGTCGACCGGACTGCCCTTCAGCAGAAACCACAGCCCCAGTTAAGCAGAAACCCAGAGCAATTAAGAGCAATAAGATATCCTTCATAAACAGTCTCCTGTTGCGTTAGCATAAGTCATCAGCCAGCGTCGCACGTCTTCCCTCATTTCGGCCGTTATTTCATGGCCCGCATCATAACTCTTGAATTCAACATCGGCTGCGCGGAATCGTAACCGCTCAGCGTAATCGCTGACCCGGTCGGGGGGATAAAACTCATCTTGCAAGCCGGCGAGATGAAATATGGCGGCGTGGCTTGTCTGATATTTGTCGCTGATCTCCCAGTCACCCGGCAAACCGCCACAAATACCGACGACTCCGCACAGACTCTCCGGATGAGTGAAAGTAAATCGATAGTTGAGGGCGCATGATTGAGAGAATCCCAGGAGAAATATTCGTTCCTTGTCCGCAATGCTTTCCGTTATGAGTGTCTTAATCAATTCGAGTAGAGTGCGATGATGCATAACGACTGACTCTTCCGGGCGAAAATTGGTTAGCCAACCAAAGCCGAAGCGAAGTGGACCACCGGGCTCTTTGGGATCCTTGAGGTGTTGATGAAAACCTTGGAGCGAGGCGATGGCGAATGTTTCCGGAGCCATTTGCCGCGCCTGGCGCATCATCTGTCGTTTACTCGCACCATAACCGTGCAAAGCTATTAGAAGGGGAGCGGGAAGCGTTTCGGGAAGGTGAAGGTCGTAATAGACGTTGACTGTTGCAGTAAGAGTTCTTTCCACTTCACCGGTGTCGCTGTACCCGATGTTTTCCGACGTCATACGGTTATTCATAAGGACCTCATAAACAAATCTCAAGTGTTTTCCGGCGCCACATTAGAGAGAATTGTGCCGATTCACAAGTCATTCGTCGAACGGACCGTGAATGGTTCGACGAGGACTCAGTCTAATAGCACCGGATGAGTCAGCATTACTACCATTGATTGCATTCGGCCCCAGATGAAAGTTACGATGCTTTTCTCAGGACCCGGTTATTAGAATCGAAAGCCAGCGAGGTATGACGAATGAAATTCCCAGGCGGTTTTAATATTCAACAAATGATGAAGCAGGCCCAGGCGATGCAGGAAAAGATGCAGAAGGAGATGGACGAGCTGCGCGTCGAGGCTTCAGCGGGTGGTGGTGTGGTTACCGTGCAGATGAAAGGCAATCACGAGGTTGTTGGCTTGCGGATTGATCCGGAGGCCATCAAGGACGGCGATGTTGAGATGCTGCAGGACATGGTGCTCGCGGCTGTGAATGAAGCTAATCGCAAGGTCGATGAGGCGATGAAGGGAAAACTCGGTGGCATGTTGCCACCAGGGCTGGGGGGACTCCTGGGTTGAACCCGCGGAGTTCGTGTCTCTGGTTTTGATTTAAGGCTTTGCCGCTTTTTTAATCCGCATGTTGGAATACGCTGAACCGGTAACAAAGCTGATTGATGAACTGAAGCGGCTGCCCAGTATCGGGCACAAGTCTGCGCAGCGGCTGGCGTTTCACCTCATGCGTACACCTGAGGCGGACGTAGAACGTTTGATCACGGCAGTTCGTGAGGTAAAAAAGCGCATCATACTCTGCTCCATCTGCAACAATTTAACGGAGATTGATCCCTGTCGTTTTTGTGCCTCACCGAGTCGGGATCGTTCAATGATCTGTGTCGTTGAAGAGCCTCACAGTCTTGTGGCAGTCGAGAAGACGCGAAGTTACAAAGGTCTGTATCACGTGCTTCACGGAAGTCTTTCACCGATTCGTCACCTGGGTCCGAACGAATTGCATCTTTCAAATCTCCTGCCGCGGCTGAAACCTGAGAATAATGATGGCGTTCAGGTTCGGGAAGTTATCCTTGCTACAAACCCAAATACCGAAGGTGAGGCCACCGCGAATTACATCAGTCGGCTTTTAAAGCCTTTGGGTCTGCGAGTTACGCGCATTGCTATGGGCATGCCTGTGGGCAGCGATCTGGAATACGTCGACGAAGTAACTATGGATAAGGCCCTGGCGAACCGCCATGAGATTTGAGAAGGAAGAAGAATTGTAGGCAGCAGAAGAATTGGAAGGATAGTGAAAAGGGGGAGGGGCAAATATCGCGCACCGTCAGAGACTGATGCCGGGCCAATTAATTGCGCTCTTCCCCGTCGTCGCGATGTCGGGAACGGAATCGACGAACCTTAGCGACATTGCCGCAGTCCTGCATCGTGCACCACTGCCGGCTTCGGTTGCGGCTATTATCCTCGAAGATCCAGCGACAATCTTCTCCACCACACTCCCGCAATCTTGTTAGATCACCCGTTGTGAACAGTTCCGCTGCCGACCGCACGATTGGCCATAAGATTTGGTCAAGCGCGTTCCCCTCAGCTGTCCACTCCCATGTGAACGAGCTTCCAAGGCGGGACAGTCGTTCATGACTGCGCGCCTGCAGCAATTCCTCGTTGAACAGTTCGAGGTCCAAAGATAGCGGCTTGGTGTGGTTAATTATGGTCTGACATATCCGGTAGATCGCTTCTCTTAATTTCACCGTTCGTGCAAAGACTTTGGCGGCTTCCTGCTCGCGCCGTTTGGCTTCTCGGACCAGTAGCTGCAGTTCTGCCTCATCAATTACGGCAGCGTGCCGGCTCCAGGCCAACAGATCAAAATAATCATTTAACTTATCGTTGAGTATGATCACTGAGTCCGCGAGGCCTCGCCGTCCGGCCATCTGTTTCCGACGTCCACCGACGGTATTGAGGAAATCCAGACACAGCCGCCCGCCGACGAGCTTCACCGTCGCTGCTGGTCTGGCACTCAGGTCCATAAACACTCTCCGCGCTTTTAGTAACTCTGCTCGTGACTTTGGCCAGATGAGCGAGAAGTTAGTTTAAGCGGTTGTGTACATTGACTGATTGATTCGACGATGAAGCCTCAGAGACTTGAGCGGGGGCGTCTTGAATTTACCGAACCTTGAAACTAATGACTGCCCCCTTCCCTGCAAATTTACTCAGCTTGAATTGTCCAAATCCTCAGCTTCAAAGCTTCAAGGCAGACTCAGAGTTTTCAAACAGTCTCTGAAATGAGGTGTTAATGAGAATCGCGCACTACCAAAGCTCGTGCGTGTAGAAACAACACGCACTCTCTACCAGATCAAAACCGCACATATTCAATGGCAGCGTTCTTGTTACAGTCCGTACAGGCTTCGCCGCTGTCATACAGGTGTGCGTCAAACTCCACCAGTGAGTTAATAGGAATGTCATCCAGGTGATCTGGGCCTGAAGTGAAGCGCACAATTGCGCCACAACCTATGATAGTCGCGCCCAGTTCTTTTACCAGCGCCGCAGTTTCTTCAATCGCGTGTCCGCTGCGAATAATGTCATCTACGATTATGCAAGGATTAACTTCACCCTGATTGACATATTGCCGAAACATGCGTTTGCCGTTCGTTTCCTTCTCGGCCCAATAGATCTGTTCGGCGCTTAGTGCATCCCGAACGCCGAATGCCACAGGAATCCCGCCCGAGCTGGGACTGATTATGGCGATCTTTGGTAGTTGACTGGAGATGTCTCTTTGCAACCGGAATTTTCGACTTAGAGCCACAGCTAGGACTCGTGCCGTGTCGTAATACCGGAAGGCCAGGGGCATCTGAAAATAATTTGGAGAGTGTTTGCCACTGGGGTAGACGAAGTGACCTTCACGAAAGGCGCCAGTGCGCTTCAATATCTGCATTACCGTGTCAGATGAAGGAATCAACGAGACCATGGTCGTTCTCCGATGACAAGAGAGTATTGCGATCAAGACTTAGCCTGAGGCGACAATCAAAAGACCTGCCATGCACGGGAACGCCCTTCCGGTTGGGTTGCTTCCTCGTGCTGTTGACTGAGTCATGATCCGAATTTGCGGCGCACAGCATACATTAATCGAACGGGTTTTCTCCATTAACAACAAAGCGTCTTAATAACCGCTCCTGGTCTTCCGGCAGGCCCTGAGGCAAGGCTTGCAGCGCGAACCAGTCAGCTTTCCTTATTTCAATGCTCCGTGGTTGAGCGATTCCTCGAGGCTGCGCGCGAAAAAGAATCTCGATCTGTCGGGGTCTTTTAAAGGTGCGGATCGCCAACACTGTAATCTCTCCGACTTCCAGTCCGACTTCTTCGCGCAATTCGCGGCGGATTGCGTGCGAGGCCTGCTCACCAGCTTCAATGAAACCTCCAGGAATGCCCCAACCGCTTCCGCTGCGAAAGCGATGCTTTAACAGCAACACGCGACCCTGGTCATCAATAACGACAGCACCGGCCGTAACCGTAAAGCGCGCGTGACTAAAGCGCATGCTCCAGCGTCGCAATTTGCCAGGAGCGCGCCGCCAGATTGCGCCAAGTAGCTCATGCAGCATTAGTGGCGCGCAGCATAGCACGGGGAACCGCGGAAAAGGGTAAAAGGGTAAAAGGGTAAAAGGGGAAAAGGTAAAAGGGGAAAAGGTAAAAGGGAATTGGGGAATCGTGTTTCCCCTATTCCCCTATTCCCCTTTTTCCCTTTTACCCTGTTCCCCGGTTCCCGGTTCCCCCGTTTTTGGCTTCCCGCTCTTGCCCTTTTTGCCCAATTCAATTAAGAATCACAATATGTCAGTAATTACCTCCGATAGGAACTCCGATGAGCAGGAAACCATTACCGCAACGCCGGCGACCTCACGGGCGCCTAAGCGAATCACCAACGCACAGACCGTCTGCAACGAGAGAAATGAAAAAGGCAAACTCTGCAATGGCCATCTGAAACAATTGCGCACCGCAGGAGAAGCTTCAGAAGTTCATTTACGTGGCGATGACGTTCTGTTTAAGTGTCAGACTTGCGGCACCGTTTATATGGGACCGCCTCTGGGCCATGTTCGCGATCCGCATAAGCAAAGACGATTTGTCGAGGCAGAACTCACCGCGCTCTTGCAAGCTGCCGGTGGGACGCTGCCGGTAATCAAGAAGGACGCCAGGGGCGTATTTGTAATGGCAGAGGCCGGAGCTGGTCACGCAGCGGTTACGGCGAAACCGACACCGCCTAGAGCCATTCCCACTAAGGCTGCGCCTCCTCCAGTTGCGCCTGCTGCAACTGTGCCGCCGGCCACACCGCCAACTGCAACAGCTAAACCTGCGGCAGCTCCGCCAGCAGCGCCGGCAGCGGGAACTCACAAAGCCGGTGCGCAGCCGAACCGAGAATTGATGAAGCGATCAACGTATGCGGGCGTCGTCGATAGTGGGCCAGTTCCGGGAGAAACTTTTGAACAGAAAGTTGCACGTCTAAAGGCAGTCTCGGCGGCAGCGAAACGGCGTGCCGAGGAAGGCGGCGCGGAGGCGGTTAATCAAGAACCTGCGGCAGCTGCGCCGGTGGCAGAACCTCAGACTAGCCCGCCGCCGAGTGAACCAGCGCTACCTGCTCCGGTCACTGCAGCGCCGGCGCAAGTCTCATCTGCACCCGCGCCCGCAGCTCACAAGCCGACGGGAGAGGCGGACCGTACTCTAATGAGAAGGTCCACTTACTGCGGTGTTGTTGACACTGGTCCGGTGCCGGGGGAAAGTTTTGCGCAGAAAGTGGAGCGGCTGCGTGCCGTTGCAGCGGCCGCGAAGCAGCGGTCCGAAGCAGCGGGTAGCTAGTCCTCGGTAATTGTTAATCCCTCAGCCGATACCGTCCAATCGAGAACCTCTGTGCCTTCCTCGGCGGCAAGCGCCCTTTCAACCTCTTGCTTACGTCCCTCTGAACAGAGGAAGGCGATACAACCACCGCCGCCTGCACCGCACACCTTTGCCGCTTCCGCGCCATTTGCAAGGGCCTTTTCCACCAGGCTGTCCATGTGATGAGTAGTGACAGCAGGTGCCAATCTTTTCCTGTTCGGATGCGCAGCTCGCATCAGTGAGCTTACTAAATTCCAGTCATCAGCCAGGAGGGCGGCGCGTATGTTGAGTGCCGAATCCCGAATACCGTCAAAAAGTTTGAAGAGATCGCCATCGCCATCAATGTGCCGTTTCATTATGTCCCAGTTGTTAGTACCCGAAAGTCGCGGTTCGCCCGTGTAACAGATGGCGATTCGGTCATGAAGTTTCGCCTCATCAACTGGTAGCAGTTCCCTTTCGATACCTTCCGGTCGGTAATGAATACACGAAGTGGACCCATACAGTGCCGAATAAAAGTCCTGAAAGCCTGCGGGCACACGAATTACGGTTGTTTCGACATTAGCAGCAATAGTTACGAACTTTCGTTTGTCGTAGCGATCTCCCACTAATCTGTTAAGTGCTCCAATGCACGCGATTGCCAGGGCCGACGAGCCACCCAGACCGGCCCCTGCAGGAGCCTCACTATTAGCAACAAGATGGAAACCGGTCGTCGGCTTGAAGAAGTGCACCAGCTTCGAGATGAGCTCGAGACGTTCCTCGTTCATCAAATCCTCGATTGCCGCTAGACTGGTCTCAAAAGATAATTTGCGATCACGCGATTCAAGAACGATCCGCCCGTCGTCACGAGTTTCAATGTGGCAGTGAGCGCGCAGCGATATGGCAAAGTTGACAGTGGCGGCGCCCGGATGGAAGAGATATAAGGGCCAAATGTCGATAGTGCCGCCAGCCAGGTCCACGCGCGTAGGAGCAGAAGATTCAATAATCATTTTTGGTTATAGGTCTTTTCGCCTTAGTCGCCTTCAGCACCGCCACGTTTCGAGGCCACTCGTTTCTTTTTCTTCGCATGACCGGGTGGTTTGAAAGGAATGTGTTCCTGAAACTCCTGTTTCAGATCTAATAACTTCTCTTGCGCTGCTTGCTCCAACTCCTGAAAACGTTCGGGATCAACTTCTTCCACCTTCTTTGAGAGCCAGAATCGCTCCGCGAGGTAGAACGCGAGTATCCCTACAATTACAATTACCAGAAGCACCTTGCCCAGTCGGTGGAAGTCGCCTATGAAGCCGATTACAGCCCCGCTGAAGAAGTATCCCGCACCACTGAGGACAGCAGCCCAAACAAAACAGCTGGCCAGGGAGACCGGCATGAATCGCAAGTAGGGCATTCGGCCGACACTATAGAAGATACAAGAGGCCCATCTTAGACCGTAGATGTATTTTGAAAGAAACAACGACAGGGGGCCAAAAGTGTTCGTAAGACGCTCTATCCGCGGCTTGGCCAAGCGGTAAAACCGGATCTCGCGTACTCCTTTGCGAAAGCCGCGGCCCACTAAATAAGCGGCATTGTCGCTAAAGAATCCTCCCAGGGTGCCGGAAAGCAGCACCCAGCCAAAACTGTTTTGGCCAAAGAAACGACTATGGGCCAGAACCCCTGCCAATAACAGAGTAATATCTCCCTCGATCATTACGAGGATAAAAACCGCGTAGAGTCCATAATGACCGATAAGGTCGTAAAGAATCTGAAGACGCATGAGAACGTCCGTAGTCAGCCTCAGTGGCCAGTTGTCAGCTTCGTTAGAAACAACTCGTGACTACAGGCCAAGCCACTAACTAGTCGGCTGCTTCTTCCTTCTGCGATGGCTTTAATACGAGCACCGGACACGAAGCGTGACGTACAACCGCCTCGGCGGTGGAACCAAAGAGTATACGTCCAAGTCCGGTTCGTCCATGCGACGAAATAACAATCAGGTCTACATCGCGCTCCCTGGCGACGCGCACGATTTCTGCCGCCGCCTCGCCATGTACGATCACTTCTTCCACGGTAAGCCCGGCGCATTCGTCACATTCGGCAAGTTTGGGAAGCTCGCGCTCCGCGGAATCTTCGAGTTGATCAGTGATGTCAGCGATAGGCAGAGGCTCCGTCATGCCGGAGTATCCGACAGTCGGCACTAGTGGCTCAATAACGTGTACGCAGATTATTGACGCCCCGAATTCTCGGGCCAGCGAAGTGGCGTAGCCGAGAGCGAAGTTCCCACACTCGCTGAAGTCGGTCGGAAACAGGATTGATCGAATGTGCATAGGAATTGAGCCTTGAGCTTTGTACCTGAAACCGAAGCTATTTACGATCCGGGAAGAGCGAGGCCAAAAAACCAGAGTACAAAGCTCAAAGTTCAAGAACTAGGAAAATTCTGGGAAGAGGTACCAATTCTCGATCATTCTACACGAGAGACACCTGTTTGACAGCCCCAGAACCCTCGACTATGCTTCGCCTTGTTGTGCTGATAATTCCTTGCACTTAAAGGGCGATAAAGATGTCAACCCCCACTGCCCCAAGCTTTATCGGAATCGATCTCTCAGGTCCAAAGATTCGAGCCGCACTGGTTAGTACCGAGGGCGTGATAAATGCTCGCCGCGAGGCGGTCACACAACCCGAACAGCTGATCGAACAGGTGTCCTCACTGGTAAATGAATTGCGGCGGACAACAGCTAGCATTCAGGCTCTGGGTATTGCGATCCCCGGTTTGGTAAACCGCCAGATCGATCAAGTCGTTGTTTCTCCCGGACTTCCCGCGATCGTTCGTAAAGACCTGCACTCGGAATTGATGAATGCGACGGCGCTGAGAGTAGAATTCGAGAATGATGCCAATGCCGCGGCTTACGGTGAATATAAGATCGGCGCCGGACGTGGCAGTCGCGATATGTTCTACATAACAATTGGTGAGGGAATAGGCGGGGCCATCATTTTCGATGGCAAGCTCTGGACCGGTGCCTCCGGTTTCGCCGGGGAAATAGGTCATATCACCATAAACACGGAAGGTGCCGAGTGCCAATGCGGTAACACCGGATGTTTGGAAACCGTTGCCTCCGCACCAAATATTGTGCGACGAGCAAATGAAAGGCTCTACCGTGACTCGACCTCATCGCTCTCAAAGCTCGCCGTCAACAAGAACTTCACCGCTGATGACATGGCCCATGAAGCAAGAAATGGAGATGACTTCTCTTTGATGATGATCGAACGCACCGGAAAATATATTGGAACTGGTGTGGCCAGCGTAATTAATCTCCTGAATATCGAGCGTATTGTTTTAGGCGGTGGGGTGATGGACGCAGGAGATCTAATTCTGAATCCGATTATCAATGAAGCCAGGCGCCGCGCGTTTCAGCCTTGTTTTGAGGCTACAGAAATCGTCGCCGCGGACCTCGGGCCGGATGCGGCCACTATTGGAGCGGCCATGTTGGCACGTGATGCCGGGGCGATGTAAACGGTTCAGTGCTCGCCATAACTGCATAATAACCACCCTTCCTTACTTGCCCTGGGGGAACTTGGCTTCATGCTTCAAGAGTCTCTGTTTTTAGCAACCGAAGCTACGTAAACCACCTTTCCTCGAATGAACAGATCCTTTCCGCATTCTTCCTGGTAACCCAGACATCAGCAATTTTCAGAATTTGAAAATTGCTACTCATCTGGTAAAGTACCGAACACTTTGCATAACAATTCTTTGAGGCGAAACTTTTGCGGGAGTTTGTGTGTCTCGCTGTCACAACTCATTAACAGCGGCGTTATATAACCGCTCGCTGGCAGATGTGTGGCCCCGTGTTTAGTGCTGTCTGAGGCTCACACCCGTTCCTGAAATTTACTGCAGTCATTAGCGAAACTGCGGCGATGCCACAGATCTTCCATCACAGCACCAATGCTCTGGCGAAGGTGAGTATTTTTGGAGCCGTCTTCATTCTTCTGGCCGCGCTTTGGGTTACGGCCCAAATCAATCGCTCTTCGTGGAATACGGGCCAATGGGTGGAACGCCAACAGCCCGTGCAATTTAGCCACAAACATCACGTCGGTGATGATGGAATAGATTGCCGCTACTGTCACACTTCTGTAGAAACTGCTGCCTTAGCCGGGATCCCCTCAACCAGCGTTTGCATGAATTGTCATAAACAGATCTGGGCGGATAGCCCATATCTTGAACCTGTTCGTGCGAGCTTTCGGAGCGGAACACCCATCGAGTGGATCAGAGTACACGACTTACCGGACTACGTTTATTTCAATCATTCCATTCATGTGAAAAAGGGGGTTGGCTGTTCAACTTGCCACGGCCGCATTGATCAGATGCCCATTACCTACCAGGCTTCATCCTTACAAATGGAATGGTGTCTGGCCTGTCATCGGAACCCGGAGAGATTTGTGCGACCAAGAGAGAAGATATTCGACATGGAATGGCGACCAGGAAACAACAGCACAGAAGAGCTGGCCGAGGGGAAAGCATTAATGCGCGTGTATAGCATCCAGGAGCCAGCAGTATTGACGAGCTGCTCTACATGTCATCGCTGAGCATCGCAGCTCTTTAGTGGCATTGACAAACAAAAGGTCCAAACTCGAGTGCTATGACAGACCATTCGATCTCATTCGGAAGGTCGTCAGGCTGACAGACCGAAATGTCCAGTCAAGATAGACACATAAACTTCAGTTTGATGCGGCAGTACATCCTGGACCAACAGGATAAGGTCGTCGCGTTGCAAGTTCCTGCCGACCCCGAAAATACAGACCGCAAAAAGGATTATTGGCGTAGTCTTGACGAATTATCCGACTCCCCTGAGTTTCGCGAGTTTGTCCAACGCGAGTATCCCCAGCATGCTGAGGATTGGGACGATCCAATTGAGCGTCGTACCTTCTTAAAATTGATGGGGGCATCGCTTGCTCTGGCCGGACTAAGTGGCTGTGTCTATCAGCCTCCTGAAAAAATTGTTCCCTATGTTAGACAGCCGGAAGAAGAAGTACCTGGTAAGGCACTGTTCTTTGCGACAGCATCGACGTTGAGCGGTATTGCTATGCCACTGCTGGCGCGAAGTAATGAGGGCCGGCCTACAAAGCTGGAGGGAAATCCTGAACATCCGACGAGCAGTTCAAACGATCTGAATTCTACTGCTTCGAGTGCCACTGATATTTTTTCTCAGGCATCGGTGCTCTCCCTCTACGACCCGGATCGGTCACAGACTACCCTCTATCGAGATGAGAGTCGCCCCTGGTCAACGTTTGTCGGTGAACTACGGACAGCTCTCGATGAACAGCGATCAAAGCAGGGTTCCGGATTGCGTTTTCTTACGGAGACCATCACCTCGCCAACTCTAGCTGCTCAGCTCCAGTCAATTCTGGCAGAGTTTCCGCAGGCCAGGTGGCATCAGTATGAACCGACAAACAACGATAACGCTCTGGCTGGCGCAAAGATCGCTTTTGGCCAACCTGTAAACACCATCTACAGATTTGATCAAGCAGATCTGGTCCTGTCACTTGAATCCGATTTTCTGGCCTGTCTTCCGGGCACGCTCAAGTACGCGCGGGATTTTGGGACGCGCCGCCGCGTGATTGAAACCAACAAACAGATGTGTCGACTTTACGTCGTTGAAAGTACTCCGACCGTCACCGGTGCAAAAGCCGATCATCGATTTTCGGTGCGGCCGAGTGAAGTTGAGGCGATCGCGAGAACACTTGAGGTGCTGCTGAGCATCGGGGCCTCCCAGCGTGAAGCGCTCGATATCCGAGGCAAAGATGCGGCCGTGTTCAAGGCGATCGTTAACGATCTGCAGGCGCACAAAGGATCAAGTCTCGTGATTCCTGGCAAAGAAGCAACGCCTGTGGTCCATGCCCTCGCGCACGCGATGAATGATGCGCTTGGTAATGTGGGTAAGACCGTTTTTTACACGGATCCGCTCGAAGCCAACCCAGTAGATCAGCGGCAGTCGCTTCAGGAACTTGTCAGCGACATCGATGGGGGCCGAGTAGACCTGCTGGTAATCCTCGGCGGCAATCCGGTTTACAACACGCCCGCCGATTTGAAACTGGATCAGACACGAATGTCCCGCGTAAAATTGCGAGTCCACCTCAGTTTTTACCGAGATGAGACCTCCGAGCTTTGCCACTGGCACATTCCGGAGACGCATTATCTGGAGGCCTGGAGTGACACCCGTGCACACGATGGCACGGTTACGATTGTGCAGCCCCTAATCGAGCCGCTCTATCAAAACAAGAGTGCTCACGAGCTTCTGGCGGTATTCTCCCCGCAATACGATCGTAAGCCCTACGACATCATCCGCGACTATTGGCAAGCCGCACAAAAAGCAGGCAGCAAACAGCAAGAGTCAGGTGCCTCCCAACAGGAGCCGTCCACTGCTCAACAGCGTGCCACCGGCCTTCGGCCGATCGGCGCCGGTCAACCTCCGGCGCCTCAGCCGTCGGCGTTACCAGTTGCAACCCCCTCAGAAGCGTTTGAATCCTGGTGGCGCAAGAGCGTTCACGATGGCTTTTTACCCAATACGGCGCTCGCCGCAAAATCCTTGACGCTTAAATCGGACTGGGACCGTGGATTGGTCGAGGCCCCGCGACCGACGCCCGGCGCGTTCGAGATCGTGTTCCGCACGGATCCGACTATTTACGACGGCCGCTTTTCAAACAATGGCTGGCTGCAAGAGTTACCAAAGCCACTCACAAAATTGACGTGGGACAATGCCGCGCTCATTAGCCCGAATACAGCGAAAAATCTCGGAATTGAAAATGCCATTGGCAGAAAAGGTGGAGATACGTACGTCGATACGCTGAAGCTCACTCATCAAGGCCGCACAATCAGCGAGCCGGTTCCCGCTTGGATCACTCCGGGTCAACCGGACAATGTCATCACGGTCCATCTTGGCTACGGCCGCAGGCGTGCCGGTCGGGTAGGGAATGGTCATGGTTTCGACGTCTACGGTATTCGCACGTCTGACTCTCCCTGGTTCGCAGCTGAAGTGCAGGTAGAAAGAGTCCCGGCTGAACACTTGCTGGCAGTGACGCAACTTCATTTCTTGATAGAGGGACGCGACATTTTGCGTTCGAGCACCCTCGATGAATATCGGCAAGGCAAGCAGGAGCCGAACGAACAGGAACCACCCGCCCAGGACGATACCCTCTACCCGAACTATGATTATCGAAATCAGGGAATGGGCTATGCGTGGGGCATGGCTATAGATCTGAATAACTGCGTTGGTTGCAATGCCTGCACGATTGCCTGCCAATCAGAAAACAACATTCCGATCGTTGGCAAAGAACAGATAGTTCGCAGCCGGGAAATGCATTGGATTCGCGTTGACACATACTTCAAAGGTGATGATGCGAACAATCCCGCAGGTACTCACTTTATGCCGGTACCGTGCATGCACTGTGAAAATGCCCCCTGTGAACCGGTTTGCCCGGTACATGCGACGGTGCATAGCGCCGAAGGCATTAATGACATGGTCTATAACCGGTGCGTGGGGACCAGATATTGTTCCAACAATTGCCCTTACAAAGTGCGACGTTTCAATTTTCTGCTGTACCAGGACTGGGAGGCCCCAACCTATCAGCTTATGAGAAATCCCGAGGTGTCGGTTCGTAGTCGGGGAGTGATGGAGAAGTGCACTTTCTGCGTTCAGCGAATTCAAGGTGCAAAGATTCAAGCAGAGATGGAAGATCGAAAAGTACGTGATGGCGAGATCGTGACTGCTTGCCAGGCTGTATGTCCCACTGAAGCGATCGTTTTTGGCGACATAAATGATCCCAATAGTCGCGTCTCAAGGCTAAAGGCGGATCAGCGAAATTATTCTTTGCTGGCTGAATTGAACACTCGCCCCCGCACTACTTATCTCTCAGCTTTGCGTAACCCTAATCCGGAAATCCGTAAATAGTTCGACTATGGACCACAGCTTCAGCGTGTAGACGCATTTCGAAATGGCAGAAGAACCGCAGGCTGAAAGACAACTGCACACGACGGCTCCGGTAATTGATCCCGGCCTGACGTTTGCCTCTGTCACCGATAAGATCAGCTCAATTGTCCTGACGCGTAAGACGCCCCTGGGTTGGTTTATTGGTTTTGCCATCTCTTTTGCGCTGTTTCAATTGTTGTTGCTGGCCATCACCAAACTGGTCTTCACTGGCGTAGGGATTTTTGGCACCAATCAGCCGGTAGGTTGGGCGATGCCCATTATTAATTTTGTCTGGTGGATTGGTATTGGACATGCCGGCACCTTAATTTCAGCAATCTTATTGCTGCTGAGGCAGCAATGGCGCACCTCCATCAACCGTTTTGCGGAGGCCATGACTCTGTTTGCAGTGGCCCAGGCGGGGCTCTATCCGATATTTCACCTCGGCCGCCCCTGGCTGGCTTACTGGCTGTTCCCTTATCCAAACACAATGGGCATCTGGCCACAGTTTCGCAGCCCTTTGATGTGGGACGTTTTTGCGGTCTCAACCTACGCCACTGTTTCAGCGATGTTTTGGTTTGTGGGTTTAATTCCGGATTTCGCCACTCTCCGAGATCGCGCGCGCAGCAAGTCATTTCAGATTATTTACGGCATGTTGGCCATGGGATGGCGTGGTTCCGCGCGTCACTGGCATCGCTACGAGATGGCCTATTTGCTGTTGGCGGGACTGGCGACACCGCTCGTCCTCTCCGTCCATACGATTGTCAGCTTCGACTTCTCTATCGGCATCATTCCTGGTTGGCACACAACTCTATTCCCGCCTTATTTTGTCGCCGGCGCCATTTATGCGGGGTTTGCAATGGTGCTGCTGCTGACCATTCCCTTGCGAAAATTCTATGGCCTGGAGAGCTTCATCACCATCCGACACATGCACAATATGGCAAAGGTGATGTTGGCAACCGGCTTGATTGTTGGTTACGGCTACGTGATTGAGGCCTTTTTTGGTTGGTACAGCGGCAATCCTTTTGAGCGTTTCATGATCTACAACCGTATGCATGGACCGTATGCCAGCTATTATTGGGCGCTAATTCTTTGCAACATCGTTACGCCACAATTCCTGTGGAGTAAACGCGTCCGACAGAACCTGCTGGTACTCTGGTTGATCTCAATCGTTGTCAGTATAGGGATGTGGCTGGAGCGGTTTGTGATTGTGATAACCAGTCTACACCGGGATTTCTTGCCTTCCTCCTGGGGTATGTATCAGCCGTCGATATGGGATTGGTCCATGTACATCGGCACTATCGGGTTCTTCTTGTCACTGGTGTTCTTGTTCATTCGCTTCCTCCCAATGATTTCCATCTTTGAGATGCGAACAATATTGCCGGAAGCAGAGGTTGAGGAGTAAGGGTAGACTGTATGGCGACGCCCGCGAGGTTTTAAGGGATGGCTGACGACGACAACGAGACTTTCTCCAAGGAAGAGCTGCGAGCTGCAGGTGGTGACCGGCCGTTGCCGGCAGATACCTCTGTCTCGCTGCCCCCGCGAAACCTCGTTACATCCCGGCTCCCCGAGTCCCATATGTTGTATGGCGTGATGGCAGAATTTGAGAATCCTACTGACCTGGTCGCAGCCGCCCATCGCACCTACGCAGCCGGCTATCGACGCATAAATGGCTATTCGCCGTTCCCCATAGAAGAACTGTCGGAGGCGATTGGTTTCACCCGTACAAGTTTGCCGCTAATTGTACTGATCGGCGGAATTTTGGGCGGCTTGGGCGGCTTTTTCATGCAGTATTGGATGGAGGTGATTGATTATCGGCTCAATGTCGGCGGCAAGCCTTATAACAGTTGGCCTGCTTTCCTTCCCATTACTTTCGAATGCACGGTGTTGTGTGCGGCCTTTGCCGCTGTTCTCGGGATGCTGGCGCTTAATAAGTTGCCGCAACCTTACCATCCTGTATTCAACGCACCGAATTTTGCGCTCGCCACGCGTGATCGCTTCTTCTTGGTAATTGAGGCTAACGATCCAAATTTCAAACATGATGACGTATTGCAGTTTATGAAGAGCCTGGACGCGAAGGATGTCACTGATGTGGAGGTGTGAACCGGAGATACACATGGAGAAGTTGAAGCGATGCATGGCAAAGGGGAATGCGCGGGGGTTGCTTTTTCGTGTGATGACCATATCCGCGCATCATCGCATTGTCTTCCTGGTTTTGAGTCTCATGTTTTCGGCTGCTTGTCGGCAAGACATGCAAGATCAACCGAAGATGAAGCCCTATCGCTCATCAACATTTTTTAGAGATGGCCTGTCGTCTCGACCGCCGGTTGAAGGTACTATTCCCCGAGGTTTCTTAAGAGCGGACAAGGAATTTTTCACCGGTAAGAAAACCGGAGCCAGCGCAGCCGGTCAAGTCACTTCGACAGCGGCGGGGGCGGGTCAGATTCCTGCGGGACCGCAACCTTCACAGAGCCCAGCTGGTCCCGCCAGGGCTGCAGCCAGTCAGGCGGCGGCTTATCCCGATGATGTGGACACTTTTCCCTTCCCCATCAATAAAAGAATTCTGGAACGAGGGAGAGAACGATATGAAATCTTTTGCTCAGTCTGTCATGGAATGACTGGTCATGGTGATGGAATAGTGGTGCGACGTGGCTTTCGGCGGGCGGCATCCTTTCATGATGATCGCCTAAGACAAGCTCCCGCGGGCCATTTTTTTGATGCAATCACGAACGGGTGGGGCGCAATGCCCAGCTATGCCACCCAGATTCCGGTGCAGGATCGTTGGGCCATCATTGGCTACATACGCGCCTTGCAGCTCAGTCAGCAAAATCAACAGACTCAGTCAGTCGGAAAGGCGGGGCCTGTTCAAACCCCGACCGCACCTTTGGGAGGTCGTCAGGATTAATGTACCCGGCGGTCATACAACCTGCTCTGTTAACACGTTTGCGATCCCTTACGCTTGGTGTGGGTGTTGTCGGTTCGATTCTTCTTTTGATGGGGCTCCTCCTTGATCGGGCCCAATTTTTCCATTCATATCTGTTTGCCTTTATATTCTGGCTGGGTATTGCTGTAGGTTGTTTAGCGCTGCTGATGTTGCAGCATTTGACCGGCGGCGGCTGGGGGCTCGTGATTCGTCGAGTTCTGGAAGCTGCCACGCGGACGGTTCCGCTACTGGCGGCTTTCTTCGTACCGATTATCATTGGAGCAAGCTGGATTTATCCCTGGACTCACGCTGAAGAGATGGCTAAAAGCGCGGCCTTAGTAGAAAAAAAGCACTACTTGAACCTCCCTTTTTTCACGCTCCGGGCGGCATTATATTTTGCCATCTGGCTCACGCTTGCTTTCTTCTTGAATCGCTGGTCATTGGTCCAGGATCGCACTGCTGAACTCCAGACCACCAGGAAAATGTCTCAGCTTAGCGGCCCGGGGATGGTTTTGTTTGTTTTGACTGTGACCTTCGCATCAATTGACTGGATGATGTCACTCGATCCGGAATGGTCTTCAACAATCTACGGGTTCATATTTGTTGGCGCCTGGAGCTTGAGCGCCTTGGCGTTTGTAATCGCGATAATGGCGCTGCTTTCAAATCATGAGCCAATGAAGCATGTGGTCGCTCATTTGCACTTTCACGATCTGGGCAAACTACTCCTGGCTTTGGTCATGCTGTGGGCCTATTTTGCTTTTTCGCAATTCTTGATCATTTGGTCAGGCAATCTGCCTGAAGAGATCCGCTGGTATCGGCCGAGGTTACAGGGTGGCTGGGGTGCGATTGCTCTGTCAGTGGTAATTCTTCATTTCGCCTTTCCTTTTCTCTTTTTGCTTTCAAGGTCGTTGAAGCGGAATCCAGGTAAACTGGTGGTCGTCGCCGTTTTGATACTCGTAATGCGCCTTTTCGATCTGCTATGGATGATTGGTCCACAATTCACGGGCTCAGTTTTCCACCTGAGCTGGATGGATTTGGTTGCTCCGGTGGGTCTTGGCGGGCTGTGGCTGGCGACATTTTTCTGGCAGTTGGGGAAAAGAGCGCTGCTGCCCATTAATGATCCGCAGTATGAGACGGTACTGGAACAGGCCCAGGCGAGTCACTAAGGCTCGCTGCAGGATTAGTGATGGCTAAATCAGGACACAATGGCCACCGTGAAGCTCACCAGACCGAGACGCCTGACGCCTCGCACATTAGGAATGTGACAGTCACTCACGAGATGAGTGACGTCAATATAGGAGCAATTCTTAAGTTTGTTGTGGCACTGACGGTAATTACTGTTGCGGTTTACCTGCTGATGCTATTGCTCTTCAATTCTTTAAACTCTCGGGAGCTCAACAAGGAAGCTGAGTCTCCACCTGGCCCCATGGCCATCAACGAACAGCAACGATTGCCGCCGGAGCCCAGACTGCAAGCTGCGCCCGGTTTTGGTGAAGATCTGGCAAAGTCTGCCGGAGAAAAGGGAGATACACCGAAGGATCCTCAGTGGGAGATCCGCGTCTTACGCCGGAGATGGAGTGATGGACTGGAAAATGGCCTAAGAGATCAGAATGGTCGCGTGGTCGGTATGCCAATTGAAGACGCTCTAAAAAAGGTGATTGAAAACAAGCAACTGGTCCCTCGTTCATCAGGCGACTCAGGCGCAAGTATTGAGAATTACGGATTGAGCATGCCCACCGCAGCGAGTTCGGGCCGAAGGGTTGAAAAGAGAAGGCAATGATTGCCTGGTCGTAAGGGCCTCCCCCTGTGGGCGCCCCTAATTGGCTTAAATGTTCTTGCGAACAAAAGGGGCGCCACGGAGGGACGCCCCTACAGCAGTCGATAAACAGAGAATGCTAAGTCACACATTAAAGAAAATGAGTAGTAAAGCGTGGCGGTTATTTGCCGGGCTTCTACTCCTCGCCGGTGGAGGAGTGTGGACCAACATATACGCTCAATTAGGAGCCTCTCAGGGTAACTCGCCACTCTATAGTTCTCGCCCTTATACCGCCTCGGCGCCCAATGGTTTGCCCAGTGCCCTTCGCGATGTAGGAATTGATCAAAAACTCAATGAGCAACTACCGCTTGAGGTTGTACTTCGCGATGAAAATGGTGCGGTCGTTAAACTCGGAGATTTCTTTGGGAAAAGAGCTGTCGTGTTGTCTCTGGTTTACTATGACTGTCCGATGCTCTGCACCCAGGTACTGAACGGCATGGTCAGTGCTTTCAAAACGATGTCGTTTAAGCCAGGCAAGGAGTTTGATGTCGTTACGGTTAGTTTTGATCCCCGTGAAACGTCGGCACTCGCCGCAGCCAAAAAACGGGTTTACGTCGGGTACCTCCCAGAACAAGACCGAGTTGCGGCGGCTGCCGGGTGGCATTTTCTCACTGCCGATCAAGCCTCTATTGAAAGACTGACAAACGCAATAGGCTTCCGCTATCACTTCGATGTAGCAACTAACCAGTTCGCTCATGCCAGCGCAATCTATATCGCGACTCCCGAGGGCAAGTTAGCGCGGTACTTATATGGCATCGAATACGCGCCCAGAGATCTTCGGCTCGGTTTGATTGAAGCTTCGCAAAACAAGATAGGATCACCGATGGACCAACTCTTACTTTACTGTTATCACTATGATCCTGCTACCGGGAAATACGGCGCCGTCGTGATCAACATGATTCGTGCTGGGGGTGTTCTGACGTTGCTAGGGATCATTATTCTCTTGCTGTTATTACGTCGACGAGGTGTCCATAGAGTTGTGAGCGCCGGAGGTACTTTGTAGTCGTGCAGACTTCCTGGATTCCCTTTGTTCCCGAGAGCGCCTCGACAATCTCCCTTAAGGTTGACGCGCTCTATTTTTTCCTCTGCGGAGTAACGCTGTTTTTTACGCTTTTGATATCTGGCGTTCTGACTTTTTTTGTTATCAAGTATCGGCGGCGCACGCCATATGAGATTCCGCGACCGATAGCTGGCTCGCATAAGCTTGAGATGCTCTGGTCGATAATTCCTTTTTTTATCGCTATGAGCATTTTTGGCTGGAGCGCCCAACTTTATTTTGAACAATCGCGTCCGCCCACCAATACGAGTGAAGTATACGTAGTGGCCAAACAGTGGATGTGGAAGATTCAGCACACGACGGGGCAGCGCGAAATAAATGAGCTACATGTTCCCACGGGACGGAAGATCAAATTGATCATGACCTCTGAGGATACCATCCATGACTTCTTTGTACCCGCGTTTCGCATGAAGGCTGATGTATTGCCCGGGCGCTATACCACCGAGTGGTTCGAAGCTACCAAACCGGGAACCTATCACCTCTTCTGCGCAGAATATTGCGGTATGAACCATTCGGGCATGATCGGTTCTGTAGTTGCCATGGAACCAGCCGATTTTGATAACTGGCTAAGTGGGAATTCCAGTCAACAATCGCCTGCCGTGGCTGGTCAGCAACTTTTTCAATCGCTGGGTTGTGTTTCTTGCCACGGGGCAAATGGCGAAGGAGGACGTGGGCCAGCTCTGGCTGGTGTTTTTGGTCGCCAGGTCTTTCTCAATACCGGCCAGAGTCTAAAGGCAGATGAGGCCTACCTTCGCGAATCAATCGTGAATCCGCAGGCAAAACTAGTATCAGGATTCGGACCAATCATGCCGACATTTCAGGGCCAGATCAGCGAAGAACAACTGCTGCAGATCCTGGCGTTCATCAAGTCGCTGCAGATCGTGAATCCGCAGCCTGCAGTAACCTCAGGCACTCCCGTTTCTGTGAGAACGCCCGTTGCAGCTACTCCGGTGCCTAACACGCAGTAAGTTTGCAGTCGTGGGAATGCATTAAACAACATGGAAGAATTCGAAGTACCACCACCATCACGAGTCAATTACCTTAACGCCGAGTATGGCCTTAAGTCCTGGCTGTTGACGAAGGACCATAAACGGATTGCGCTACTCTATCTTGGCTCGGTCACCTTTTTCTTCTTCATTGGCGGCATCTACGCCATGCTTATCAGACTCGAGCTACTGACTCCCCAGGGAGATCTGCTTTCCTCAACCACTTACAATAAGGTATTCACTCAGCACGGTATCATCATGATCTTCTTCTTTCTGATACCGGCGATCCCTGCTTCCCTCGGCAATTTTCTGGTTCCAATGATGATTGGAGCCAAGGATCTGGCGTTCCCGCGTATTAACCTTTTAAGTTGGTACCTCTACTTGCTGGGTGGGATTATCACTATTTATGCCTTACTAGCGGGCGGTGTAGATACTGGTTGGACATTTTATGCGCCTTACAGCACCACTTTTTCCAACTCTTACGTGCTGGCTACCGGAGTGGGCATCTTCATTAGCGGATTTTCCTCAATTCTCACGGGGTTAAACTTCATCGTTACCATCCACACGATGCGGGCGCCGGGGATGACCTGGTTTCGCATGCCACTTTTCATGTGGGCTCACTACGCCACGGCCCTAATAATGATCCTGGGCACTCCCGTTGTAGCCATAACGATCCTCCTGCTGGCGTTCGAGCGGCTGGCTCACGTAGGCATTTTCGACCCGGCAGTAGGGGGCGATCCCGTATTGTTTCAGCACCTGTTTTGGTTTTATTCACATCCGGCTGTGTACATCATGATTCTGCCGGCCATGGGAGTTATTAGTGAACTCATTGCAAATTTTTCGCGCAAAAATATCTTTGGCTATTCATTCGTCGCGTTTTCAAGCCTGGCCATTGCGATCTTCGGGTTTCTGGTTTGGGGACACCACATGTTTGTCTCCAGCCAGTCCGTTTATGCAGGAATGATCTTCTCGTTTCTCAGTTTTGCGGTAGCAATTCCCTCGGCTATCAAGGTCTTTAACTGGACAGCCACGCTTTATAAAGGATCCATCTCCTATGATACCCCGATGCTCTATGCCCTGGGGTTTATTGGACTCTTCACGATTGGCGGCATGACGGGTCTTTTTCTGGCCGCCGTGGCGGTCGATGTTCATGTAACCGACACCTATTTTGTGGTGGCCCATTTCCATTACATCATGGTGGGTGGCACCCTGCTGGGTTACCTGGGCGGCTTGCACTACTGGTGGCCCAAAATAAGCGGTCGCATGTATCCCGAAGGTTGGGGTCGGTTTTCCGCGCTCGTAATATTCGTGGGATTCAATTTGACCTTCCTGCCACAATTTGTAGCGGGCTACCTGGGCATGCCCCGGCGTTATCACGCCTACGCGCCTGAGTTCCAGGTATTCAATGTGCTTTCCTCGGCTGGCGCATCAATTCTTGGGGTGGGCCTTTTGATACCCGTAATTTACCTGGTCTGGTCCATGCGCTATGGCAAGCTGGCAGAGGCCAATCCCTGGCACCTGCCGGGCTTGGAATGGAGAACCTCGTCTCCGCCGCCTACAGAAAACTTTGCGATCACGCCAATTGTTACCTGGGAGGCTTACGAGTTTGCCCCGCCCGAAGAACTCGAAGTCGTGGGAAGATTCAGACGAGAACAGGCGGCGGAAAAGCTCTGATGGAAACAAATCTGTATTAACTGAACGGAAAAAGATTTTGGCGGAAATTTACGCAACAGGTCACGAAACAAGTCATCCGGCTCTGCAGCACCACTTTGAAAACATGGAGCAGCAGCGTGAGGCTGGAACCCTGGGAATGTGGGTCTTTCTCGTTACTGAAATTATGTTTTTTGGCGGGATGTTTTTTGCTTACACGCTTTATCGTTCTCAGTTTCCCCAGGCCTTTGCGTCGGCCAGCAACCATCTGGATTTGACGCTCGGCGCTGTAAACACTGCGGTCCTGATCTTCAGCAGCTTCACTATGGCGCTGGCGGTCTATTTCACTCAGGTCGGTAAGCAACAACTCCAAGTTCTCTGTCTGATTTTAACGATAATGCTTGGTCTAACGTTTCTCGGTATTAAGGCGGTCGAATATCACGACAAGTACGTGGACAACCTGATCCCCGGGAGCTTGATCCCGGAACATTCGTTTCATCCGGATTTGCAAAAATTCCATCTTCTGCCAGGAGCGTCGGTAAGAAATGTTGAGATGTTCTACTGGATTTACTTTGCCATGACGGGTATGCACGCCTTGCACATGATTATCGGCGTGGGACTGCTGTCTGTGCTTGTTTATTTTTCCCTACGCGGGCGTTACTCGCCTGAATATCATAGTCCGGTGGAGATTACGGGTCTTTACTGGCACTTCGTGGATATCATCTGGATCTTTCTTTTTCCGCTGCTCTACCTGTTAGGCAGGCATCTGGTACATGGTGGTTAATAGATGAGCGAGCACATTGTTCCAGTAAAGATTTATGTCGCCATATTTTTGACGTTATTGGCTGGTACGGGACTAACCGTTTGGGCGGGCACAATCGATTTCCCCGGTCCGTTAAATGTCGTGATTGCCCTGACTATTGCAGTCATCAAAGCAACGCTGGTCGTGCTTTACTTCATGCACGTTCGTTACAGCTCCAGACTGATTTGGGTGGTTTTTACCTCAGCGCTATTCTGGCTGGGGATTCTGTTTGCTTTGACTTTTAGCGATTACTGGACCAGGTGCTGGTTGTCTAATTGTTAAATGCTCATTCCTCAATTGGTTGCAGCTTCATATCACGAACCGCAATTGTCTTCTTACACCCCGGGCACTCTAATCTAATCGTCGCGTCCGACGTCTTTATCGCCATTGAACAATAGGGACAGACACCGCTAATTTCATTCTGTTTAAAAAGATCGCGCATCATAATCAGTGGTAAAACCAGTCCGGCTATCAGCAGCGGAATACCAAAAATAAGTCCGATACTAGTGCCTTCTCCTAAAGTAGTGAGACTGATGATCAACCCGGCTATAAAGAGGATCAGACCAACTGCGATACTGAAGGAAAAACTGTAGGCACTATCAAACGTACGTCCAACCTTGAGAGCTTGCGGTTTATTCACATCCATTTACTTCATCCTCCAAGACTACGGATAAAATAGTAAAAATCTCTTAACTCAGTTGCTGGGGAGAGCCTTAACCTGCAGTGCTGGTGATACTTTGGACTTTTACTCCTGCCCCTGGTTCTTTGTCAACGATTTGGGCGCCTTGTAGTAGGGGTGATCGAGCAGGTGACGCTTAATTTGAGACCTCGCAAGTATGCTGCTAAACTAGCAATTTTTGGTTCTGCTTTAATTTGATTCGGCTTTTAAACGATAGGAGATAGTCGGTCAACGGAACAATTATGCTAACGCTCTCCGAGACGCAGTTTGAAACTTTTATAAGGGGCCATAACGACGAGGCGTGGGCCGCCATTCTCACGACGATATTGCGCTCCATCCACGAGGTTGAAAGGACTGCCGTTCAAATCTGGTGTGCCTTTTATCCTCTCTCTCTTTTCCAGGCCCTCCAGCAAGCTGAAGATCCGGAAACGCTCGCGCGGCAACTCCTCTTGCAGGGTGATTATCTTTTGAAAAATCAGATCGATACCTCCCACAAATTTCTTTATGGTCATCGTTACTGGCCCGAAGTCAAAAAGGCCCTCGTGAATCAGGCGGTTAATTTTGATGAGGACTCATTGCCTTCTCTAGCGGATCAAATTCTTCAGGTCGCACGAGATATCGCAGCTGATGTGAAGATTGACACTTCTTTGCTTATTGGAATTACAGCAGTTGGTTTTATGACCATCCAACAGGCCGGTTTTCAACTCTTCAAATCCACGCCAGGCTCAGTCTTGCTTGACGCCAAACACGGGAAGAGGTCTCCTGCCCGGATTTTGAAGGAGCGAGCAAAGGATAATAGCCAGGGGATTCTGGGATTCTTAAGGACGGTGGACAAACAGTGGAACGTTACTTATGACGAAAATGACGATACGGCTAGATATCGTATGAACCATATGCAAGATCTCGCCTGGGGTGCTGCTAGTGATTCTTCGCGCAAATGGAGAGAAATTGATCCACGTCGGGTCGAGGGGCCGATTCCCGTTGAATGCCGTTCAGCCTCGTGTGGTACTTGTTGGGTTGGTGTCCTGGGAGGAGCAGAAAAACTTTCAGACGTCACCGCTCGTGAAGGAAAGCAAATCAAGAAGTTTGGTTATATCGACACGGTGGAACCCGGGCCTCTTATTCGCCTTGCTTGCCAGGCCCAAGCACATGGAGCTGTCTCAATCGTTATCCCGCCGTGGAATGGTGTTTTTGGCAAGTATTTGCGCGAACACGGGCAATCCGGCGAACAAAGAGACCGGTAACTAATCTCGAGTTGCTTTACCCGAAACTCCCCAGGCCGCACAGCCTTGTCCACTCAAAGCGCACTCCAAACCAAAGCAAGGCAAAGGTACTCTCCCCTCCTTCTAATTCTTGCAGCCGCAATTATTTGGAGTACCGGGGGTCTATTCATAAAGTGGACCTCACTTTCCGGGCTTGCCCTTTCATTTGGTCGCTCGTTCTTTGCCGCTATTACTGTGGCGCTCTTTACTCGCCGCGAAGGCTTTCGTTTAAACCGGGTTACCGCACTCGCATCTCTGTTGTATGCAGCGTTACTCGTTCTCTTTGTTTTAGCGACAAAGGCAACAACTGCCGCGAATGCGATATTTCTCCAATACACCGCGCCGGTTTACGTGCTCGTACTCGAGCCCCTTCTCTATAAAGAAAAATTTCATCGACGCGACATTCTAATTGTGATCGCCTGCCTTCTGGGTATGTCGCTTTTTTTTGTGGGAAAGTTGCGACCGCAGGATGTATCAGGAAATATTCTGGCACTTACCTCAGGTCTTTGTTTTGCCTTCTATTTTTTGTTGCTGCGGCACTCCAGTTCGCGCGAAGTCAACCGCGCCTCATCGGTTATTTATGGCAACTTGCTGGTAGTACTGGCGACGGCACCTGCCGGAATGGCGGCATTGCCTCATCTTACTCGGCACGACGGTCTCAGCGTTCTGTATTTGGGCGTTGTGCAGATTGGATTTGCGTATAGTCTGTTTACGTTGGGGATGGCCCAGGGGATCAGGTCTCTGGATGCTAGTATCATCGGCTATATTGAACCGGTGCTGAATCCCATCTGGGTTTTTCTGGTACTCGAAGAACGTCCATCACTGTGGGCGATCTGTGGCGGAGCCATCATCATCACCGCGGTTTTGGTCCATACTATTACCAAAATGAAAGAAAGTCGTCGCGTTGTGCGAGCATCCCCGACTCACTAGCCTTAGAGCATCCATTGGTGACGATTCTTAAAGTAAGCAGGCGACTTCTCGGGATGACTTTTCTTGAATTCTTTAAAACGCTTGAGCAGAGTCTCGTAAGTCTTATCGGCTGACGGTAGCGAGCGGTGAGGAATCTCTCTCAGGTGATTTTCAACTTTCCAAATGTTCTTAGGCGAAAAGCGCCAATCGTAGTTTCCCAATTCGTAAAGACTTGCCAATCCGTACCCCGTTATGCGACCGGAATAATCTACATAAGGGGCAAAATAGCTCCAGGCCAGGTCTCTCAATCTGCGGAATACAGGTCGCCGCCCGTGCAAGCCAATATCGCGTGAGCGACCGACGGATCCCCATCGAGCGTTTTGTCGAAAAACGAAGATCACATGGTCGAGTTTATCTTGGGATTCGAGACTGAGAAGTAAGGGTGGAAAACCATGCTGCTCGAGAATCACTGCTGCTACCACGGCTGCCTCAAGACAATGCAGTTCTTTTCTTCGGAGTGCTTCGCGGAAGGAACGGAGGGTCGCGCCTTGATGTTCCCAGTTGTACGGCCTGGCGGTCAGGAAATGCTGAACTTGCAAAGGCGAACGAAGTGATTGAATTAACTTCCACTCACTTCTAGTAAAGTCCTCTTTGCCCGGCTTTGTATCCATTGACAGCAACGGCGACCCGGTTCCAAAGTGCAATGGGTCGCCTTTCTTGCTACAGTGATCCAGCGATTTTCATTCGAGAAAATTTGAAAATAGATTTCTGTACTTGCCTCAACCGGCCTCAGTGATGTAAGAATTATTAAGCCGTAAACTTTTCGACATTCACTACCCGTGCAGTTGCTCTATCCTCGGTTCGTTTTGACGAGTCGGAAACTAGCAAGGTTCACCCACTCAAGGAGTCAGGTAAATCAATCATGAAACCAGAGCTTTTCATTCCCCGAATGACTCGTGCTGAGCAGGAAGCTGAAGCCGAGGCGAACCGTCTGATCGAACAAATTAAAGGCGCGCTTGCCGCCTTCGCAACGCGTTCTACTGATGAGAGCGACACACTGGGTGCGGCGGCTGATCGGATCGAACGCTCAGCTCGTGATCTGGCCTTTGCATTACGGGAACTCGCTCGCGAACCGCAGAATCCAGAAAATGAGACCAGGTACTGATTGAGCTTTGCCGGTTACGCAGAGGTCCAGACGAGTTCCCCATAGAGCGGAGACAGTATGACTTCTTTGCGCACTGAAAGACTGACTGAGCATCTGGGTCGCAAGAGAACTGATTACGAGCTCGACAATGATGGAATCAAGGGAGCTGCCCGCGTCTACTGGAACCTCACCACCCCTGAACTATATGAAGAAGTTTCCCGACGCCGGGAAGGCGTTTTGTCCGACCACGGTGCACTGATCGTCGATACTGGCGAACACACCGGCCGCGCGGCCAAAGACAAGGCCATAGTACGCGAAGCGTCAAGTCAAGATAGAGTGTTCTGGGGAGATGTCAATAGAGACTTCGACCAGGGCAAATTTAACGCCATCAGAGATCGGATGATGGCCCATGCTGGCGGCCGGGACCTGTTCGTTCAAGACACGTTTGCCGGAGCCGATCCAAATTATCGACTACCGGTGCGTGTCGTCAGTGATCTTGCCTGGCACTCGCTCTTTGCCCGCACTATGTTCATCAAAGATGAAGCCGACGAAGCGCCACATCGCCCTGAGTTTACAATCATTAATTTTCCAGGCTTCCAGGCCGACGCGCAGCGAGATGGTACCCGTTCAGCTGCTTTCATCTTGATGGATTTTAGTCAGAAGCTGGTGCTAATCGGTGGCACCTCTTATGCCGGAGAGACCAAAAAGAGCGTTTTCACGATTCTTAATTACCTGTTGCCGCAGCGCGGAGTGATGACTATGCATTGCTCCGCAAATGTTGGTGAGACTGGTGACGTCGCAGTTTTCTTCGGTCTCTCAGGAACCGGAAAGACGACGCTTTCTGCTGATCCTGAGCGCAGATTAATTGGTGATGATGAACACGGATGGTCTGATGATGGAGTGTTCAATTTCGAAGGTGGATGTTATGCGAAGGTAATCAAATTGTCCCCCGAAGCTGAACCCGATATTTATCGGACGACGCGCATGTTTGGAACCATCCTCGAAAACGTTGTTTTCGATCCGGATACGCGACAGATTAATCTCGATGACGCCACAAAAACTGAAAACACTCGCGCTTCATACCCGCTGAAGAGCATTTCAAATATCGTTACTGAAGGTTATGCAGGCCACCCGCGGAACATTATTATGCTGACTGCGGATGCTTTTGGTGTGCTACCACCGGTCGCCCGACTAAGCCCCGAGCAGGCGATGTATCATTTTCTCTCTGGCTATACTGCCAAAGTGGCTGGAACAGAGCGGGGAATTAAGGAACCGGAAGCAACATTTTCAACCTGCTTTGGCGCGCCGTTCATGGTATTGCACCCAGGCGTGTACGCAGATTTGCTTGGCAGGAAAATCGCGCAAAATAATGCCGCCTGCTGGCTCGTGAACACCGGTTGGAGCGGCGGTCCATACGGAGTCGGTAAGCGAATGAAAATCTCTCATACCCGCGCCATGATTCACGCGATTCTCACGGGCATGCTCGAAGACGTCGAAACCATACCCGATCCGCTATTCGGGATACGAGTGCCAGCTTTTTGTCCTAATGTTCCCGCAGAAGTTCTACAACCTCGTAATACCTGGTACGATAAGCCGGCCTACGACAGACAAGCGCGAGAGCTCGTCCGTCGCTTCAATGAAAACTTTAAGAAGTACGAAAGTGGTGTTTCAGAAGCGGTTCGCGCCGTGGCGCCGCTAGCTGTATAACTGGTAGGACTAACCGGGAGGCCAGGTTAAAGGACGGCCGCCCAAAATGTGCACGTGCAAGTGGAAAACCGACTGGCCGGCTCCCGCGCCCGTATTTATCACACTGCGGTAACCACTCTCAGCATGGCCCTCCTCATTGGCAATGCGCGCTCCAATTCGCAATAAGTGCCCGAGCAGGGCTTCATCCCGGTGCGAAGCCTCATTAAGCGACTCCATATGTTCGCGGGGAATTACCAGTACATGGGTAGGTGCTTGAGGATTAATGTCTCGGATGACGACGCAATTTTCATCCTGATAAATAAAGTCACTGGAAATTTCTCCCGCAGTGATACCACAGAATAAACAGTTCTTTTCAGACATAAGTGAGATGTTACAAGGTTTCTAGTCGACTATATACCACTTATCCACCGTGCAAGTCCGCGATTCGTCTTCCTCACAACAGTGTCATTTTTCTCGTGTTTTCGCAACTTGTCTAATAAATCAACCGCGCTCTTCCACTTCTAAACCTCTACACGGCAACGATGTCAGGCGGGGCTTGCGACAGCGGTGCAGTCACAGATTCCCTGATTCTTTCAATCTCAGCTCCAACAGCCCGTAACTTTGCTTCGATCTTTTCGTATCCGCGATCGATATGATAGACGCGGTCGATTACGGTCTCTCCCTGGGCAACCAGACCGGCGAGTACAAGCGAAGCTGAAGCGCGGAGATCTGAAGCCAGCAATGGCGCGCCGTTCAATTGAGTAGGTCCTTCAATGGTGGCTTTGCGCCCGTCGATTTGAATGCGCGCGCCCATTCGTTGGAGCTCCGACGCGTGCATGAACCGATTTTCAAAAATCGTCTCCGCGATGATCGAGCGGCCGTGAGCCTGCGTCATCAGCGCCATGTATTGAGCTTGCATGTCGGTAGGAAAACGCGGGTAGGGCTCAGTGGTGACATCTTTGGCATTCAAATCAGCGTGTTGTCTCACCTGTAAAGTTGTCGGACCAATTTCTTCGATGTCTACTCCGACCGCGCGGAGTTTTTCGATTAAGCTCGTCAAATGTTCGGACCGGCAGTCCCTGATTTGCAGACTCCCATGCGTGATTGCAGCCGCAACAATAAATGTACCAGTTTCAATGCGATCGGGAATAATCGTGTGTTCACCACCACCCAGGGCTTCAACGCCTTCGATTTCGATAATTGGCGTTCCTGCGCCCTGAATCCGAGCGCCCATCTTATTGAGCAGTTCAGCCAAATCAACGACTTCCGGTTCACAAGCAGCAGAGTTAAGTACGGTCGTTCCTTTGGCCAACGTTGCGGCCATCATCAGGTTTTCGGTGCCTGTGACAGTTACTTTTTCGAAGCGAATCTCCGAACCCAACAGACGGCCCTCGGCAGGGGCTCGAGCGACCACGTTTCCAGCTTCAAGTCTCACCTGGGCTCCAAGTTTTTCAAAACCCGCGAGGTGCAGATCGATTGGTCTGCTTCCAATGGCACAGCCACCGGGAAGCGAGACCTTTGCCTTCCCAAAACGTGCAAGTAGTGGTCCCAGAACCAGTACTGAGGCACGCATGGTTTTTACTAATTCATATGGAGCCTCGAAGACCTCGATATTTCGCGCACTTATCTTATGCGTGCGCAGCTCGGGAGTCAGTATAGTGGCCCCAAGATCTTCCAGTAGCCGGCGTTGGGTGATGATGTCTCGTACGTATGGAATATTATGCAGGGTTACTATTTCGCTTGTTAGCAGAGCCGCTGCCATGCACGGCAAGGCAGAATTCTTGGCCCCGCTAATCGACACTTGGCCATTCAAAGGATGGCCGCCGGAGATGCGAAACTTGTCCACGAACGCACAGATTAAAGCAAAAAAAAGAAACGTTAAAGGGCCACCTGCTGATCCAAAACAAAAAGAAGGCGCGGTAAGGTCAGTTCCCTTACCGCGCCTTCCAGCAAGAACAGACTAATCGTTCATTCGTTACTCGAACCAGCGCGCTTGATTCTAATCCCGCCATTAGTCGTCATGGCACGGACTGTAGGTCCGCCCGATCCCAGATTTACCGCCAACTCTCTGGTAATTCGGCCCTGCACAGTGACCGGAAAGTCTATACTGAGGTTTCCATTCACCGTACCGGTCTCTAAATGAGCCGAGTAGTTTTCCGGTACCGCCATGTCAATTCCGCCGTTCGTCGTTTTGACATCCAACTCCTCACCGTCCCAGCGATCTCCAGTCAGTTCGACGTGCAAACCACCATTGGTCGTGCCCCCGTGAACGCTGCCGCCGATGCGTTTCAAGACCACACCACCATTGGTTGCATTGAATTCGATGCGGCCGTGAACGTCCGCCACTGATATTCCGCCATTGTAAGTCTGTAGGGAAAGGTCAGAGCGCTGTGGGACGAAAATTTCATAACTCACATTCCACTGATAATCCCTTTGCGTTGCCGGACCGCTTGCGGAAATCCTGCCCCCAGCTGTTTCGATGGTTATCTGTTTGGCTAATTCATCGGCTTCAGCCTGCGATGTTGCGGCTGCCTGAATCCGCGCGCGGACCAAAATCTCACCGCGGTCCCAGCCCGTTATAGAGATGCCGCCATTTTTGCGTGCGTCAACTTCAATTGGGCCGCCGCGAGCTGGAACAGTCTGTTCCTTGATTTCGCAGTGGTCAACCAACCTGTCGCTGTACCAGTTATCGCTGCAGGAGAGAGGGCCTTTATCTTTATGCTTTTCTTTCTCCTTCTGGGCAAAAATAGCGCTTGTCAAGCACAAGGAAGCAGCAAACAGCACACTCAATCTTAACCATTTGTTCATGATGGTGATCTCCAAAATGTTAGATTAGCTCCAGCGGCCTGAGCTTCGTTTCTGTGGTTCTTAACGTGTAAACACCACACGAACAAGAGTCGTGGCAGCAAAGTTTTTTTGAATTAATGGTAACGACTGGAAGCGTGCTACGAACTGATTTTTTGTACCAGGACGGTACGAGGGATCCCCTGCAGGTCTTGATGAATGTCTAAGAACCTCCAAATATTTCGGTCGATCATCTGCTCTACCGCCTTATGCTGATCAAAACCTATCTCGATTAGCAGGTATCCACCGCGTCTTAGGAAGTTGTTACTTTCGAAAAGTAGCCGCCGAATGATCAATAGACCATCCCCGCCCGGACTTAAAGCCAGCAGCGGTTCATAATCACGCACTTCTCGCTGTAATCCTTCAAGAGCGTCTCCAGAAACATAGGGAGGATTCGAAACGATCACATCAAAGCGTTCGTCTTTAGCAACCGCTGCGAAGCAATCAGAAACCAGGAAGTCCAGACGGGACGTCACACCATGACGTTCAGCGTTCCGTCTAGCTACTCTAATGGCTGCCTCGGAAATATCGATCGCGACGGCCTCTGAATCCTCAAGCTGATGCAGCAGCGCAATCGCGAGACATCCGGAGCCGGTTCCTAGGTCACAAATTCTCGGCGCCGTGACTGATTTAGGATAAAGCTTTAGCACTATCTCTACGCAAAGCTCTGTTTCGGGCCGGGGGATGAGCACGTTCTGATTGACTTCAAAGTCCAGACCAAAAAACTCCTGATGACCAGTAATGTACTGTGTGGGCTCCCCCATTGCTCGCCTTTCCACATGCTCCAGAAACGTCTCCAATTGTGGCTTACCGAGCAAATCCTCAGCGTGCGTGATAAGGAAAGTGCGATCCTGGCCAAGAATGTGGGCCAGGAGGAAACCAGCCTCCCGCCGCGCCCCGGGTACCCCCGATTTCCGCAACCGCTCTGTTGCTGTCAATAGTGATTGGGCGATTGAGCTGTTCACCACTATCCCGCAAGGAAAAATTTTGGAAACATGATCTGATATCCCAGACCTAGGCGGCCCGGTTTCAACTCTCTGCGCCTTTTCGGCTAATTCACCGCCGAGACGCAAAGGACGCAGAGAAGGCGCAGAGAAAAACTCAAATTAGGACACCACCCAGACCTACCAAAAACTTAGCGATTTTCCTGAAGACCGATTATAATACGCACCAATCGGTCCTATAGGAATCGACCTGTTTCAACTCTCTTTTTCCAGAGGAATTGGGAGTGGCTGCCTTTCCGGAAAGAGTATGCGATTGAAAGTTTTCTAAGAATACAACGGACGCGTCTCGTTTCCTCCCGTGTACGACAGAACCCTCGGGCTTCAGTTCGGGGGTTCTGCCGTAAAAGATGGAGAGTTTAACAATGTTGTCTGTCTAAAGGGAAATGGGCAGGTGGGCACAATCTCAAAGAGCCTTCTCTTATTTGCTATGAATTGGCTGGATGCCCAACTCACAATTCTGTGGGTTCGCTTGAATATTGCAAGCGAGGGTAATGGCTTGATGGCGCGTGTTCTTAGCCAAGGCGATGCGCCCTTTCTTTCCGTGAAGCTGGGTGTGGGAGCGTTTGCGGCGTTGGTACTTTATCGTTGTGCTCATGTCCCGCTCGCCAGACGCGGCATGAGATTGGCCTTGGCCGTGTATCTGATCCTCATGCTAGTCCACGTCGCTACTGCCTTTTCGGCTCTTGGTTGGCATGCTCCAGGAACCGTGCTCGCATATTTCGGAAGCCTACCGAAAGATTTTTTATCACTCTTCTCCTGATCCTCCTCGCACAGTGAATGATTTTGCCCTTGCAGTTTTAGCCTATTAAGTCCTAAATTTACTTCCCGAAACGGGGCTGCTGCCGGTCTGTGGAGCAGAGAACGACAACCGGGGCACTCAGCTCAGCATCTTAGGAACTGTTGCCTTAGGACGGCGTTTAATTTCGACTGTTACAGAGAAAAAAGCCATGTATAAACTTACCGCGCGTCAAATCCTGATAATCGCACTGGTCTCGGGGATTTTTGCCGCCGCTTTGGTTGCGGCTGTAGACCGCCTATCAAACCGATTCCAACCATCGAGAGCGGCATTGTCCGAAAAACCGCCCACGGGTATTACCGACCCTGCGGTGGCTTCAGACGAACTGAACAATATTGAGATTTATCGGAGCCTGTCTCCCGGAGTTGTTAACGTTCACTCGACTTCCTATGCACGGGATTTTTTTGGCTTTGTCGAAGCTCAGGAAGGCTCGGGCTCAGGATCGATTCTCGACCAGGAGGGGAACATCCTAACTAATTATCACGTCATTGAAGGAGCTCAGAGGCTATCTGTTAGTTTGGGTGGTCAAAAGGATTATCCCGCAAAAGTGGTAGGTGGCGACCCGGACACGGATATAGCGGTTATCAGGTTGCTGGAGAAGCCGCGAGAGGGATTAACAACCATTCCTCTTGGCGATTCCGATAAGTTGTCCGTCGGACAAAAGGTGCTGGCAATCGGAAACCCCTTTGGTATGGATCGGACGTTGACGACGGGGGTTATCAGTGGTCTACAACGTCCAATAAGGGCGCGCAATAACCGTCCAATCGAAGGCGCGATACAGACGGATGCTTCAATTAATCCTGGTAATTCTGGTGGCCCATTGCTCGATTCCCACGGTCGCATGATCGGCATCAACTCACAGATTCTCTCACCCTCGGGCGCCTCTGCGGGCGTGGGATTTGCAATACCTGTAAGTATTGCAAAGCGAATTGTTCCGCAGTTGCTGCGTAACGGTGCGGTTAGTCGACCCAAGCTTGGAATCAGCACGCGCGATGTCGAATCGCTAAAGAATCAGGTGAACTTGCCGGTGTCAGAAGGTGTGCTGATTTGGCAGTTGGCGCCCGGGGGCGCCGCCGCAAATGCAGGGTTGCGAGGGCTGACGCAAACTGAAGATGGCGACGTTGAACTGGGAGATATCATTGTTAGCATAGAGGGTGAGAAAGTTGGCAACAGTGATGATCTCTATCGAGTTCTGGACAAGCATCAAGTAGGGGAAACTGTTCGCGTAGAGGTTGTGCGCAATGGCCGACGAGTCACGGTACCCGTGCGCTTGATGGAAGCACCCAGACGATAGCGTGTAGCATAGCTGGCGCCGGAGGGTCGGGGTCAGCGAGCCGAGCAAATGTCGCAGCACCAGTCGTCACCTGTTGGCCCATCAGCCCTGTGAACGAAACCAACCACTTTTTCAACCTCGGATATGGCTGGCAGTGTAAACACTGCACCGCGCAGACCGCTGACCGTCGTCCGCAACAACGACCTACAGGCTCTACTGCAGAAAGATCGCGGACCGGAAACGGATCTTTAGATCTGGCGTTGGCCCGCTGGGCTGATGCTTCTAGGCAGGTCCTGGTTTGTCCCCAGTGTTCTATCGAAGAAGCTGTGAGTAAACATTAATGGCATTTCTTCCCCGGCTAAATCGTCGATTCAGCACATTCATTTCAGCGAAACCAATCGCTTGAGTCGTGCAATCCGGCTCTCCGGATCTCCGAAGTTTAGACGATAATCTTCCATGCTTTCGCTAATCACGTTCATTGCCTCAGCCTTATTGTAAACATCTACAATCTCAACCCGTTTCGGTGCGTCGCCGGGAAATTGTTTATAACTCAGGAAATAGTGTTTCAGCCGATCTATTAGTCCCTGCGGGCACAATTCGATGTCTGTGATGTGACTGTAGGCCAGATCGCAATCAAGGACGGCAATAATTTTGTCGTCGGCTTGCTGGCCATCGATCATTCGTAAACCACCAATCGGCTTTGCCAGAAGAAAAAAACTTCCATGGGCAAAGCTTTTCTCTGTCAACACGCAGATGTCCATTGGATCCTGGTCACCATGTATGGGGGTGCGTCCTGTCTTTCGGGCGCAGAATGCACCTACTTTATCTCCGCAAAAAGTTTGCGGTATGAATCCGTAGAGTGCTGGACACATTGACGAGAACCGTTGCGGTCGATCCACTCTTAGATGGCCGGACGTTTTGTCCAGTTCATATTTCACCGCGTCAGTCGGTACTAACTCGATATATGCATTAAGAATGGCCGGTGCCTTTTCGCCGGGAGATACGCCATGCCAGGGATGCGCCTGAAATAAGAGCTCAAAGACCTTGTTAAGATCAATTTCGTCCCGGTCCATTCAAATGCACCTCCTGAACTTTGTTACGGCATCTTTTAAGTGATGATAAAATCGTACTTCTACCCGGCGAGCGATTCAAAGCGGGAACCGCACGCGCAGAATCTCCCGCTGAGGAGTAATGCGCATTTGGGTGGCAGCCTTTGTGCTAAGGGGCTCCTCAATCAATTCAACGAGAGTCTGCGATGGCCGCTGCTGAAGTTATATCTGATGTCCGTCCCCGCGCCATTTCTGTTCGCTGGATTATTGGACCGCGCGCAGATCTAGTCTGGTTCATAGGCTCGGTACTCTCCAGTTACGCTCTTCTCTTTCTTTACCTCAAGGAAATAATTCCGCTTATACCGATGGTTGCGGTTTGGGCCGTCTTCATCGATGCGCCGCATGTCTTTGGAACGTTCTCTCGGACCTATTTTGATCGGGCGGAGCGGCATCACCGAGGTCCATTATTGTGGGGCTCACTGCTGTTCTTTTTTGTCGGCCCGATGCTGGTACTACTCGGTGCCGGTCTCGTCTTCTTCTTTCTTGCTGCCGTTTGGGCTTATTACCACCTGGTGAAGCAACACTACGGCTTCATGGTTCTCTACAAAAAGAAGAACGATGATCTTGCACCGGTCGACAATGCGTTGGATCGACTGTTACTGCTGTTTGCCTTCAATTATCCATTTGTAGCCTTTATTGCCGCAGACCGCGAGGCGATGATGCGTGTTCCTGGTGTGCTTCATTCAGGAATTAGTCAATTGGCCGGGCTCCTGCTTGCAGGCACGATTGTTGTCGGAATTGTCTGGTTGGGACGACAAGTTCAGCGGGCCATTAGCGGCGAACGGTTGGACCTGCCGAAATATTTGCTTCTCGCTGCGGCGATTCCGATGCATTGGATCGTCCTCTTGACCCCAATGCCTCACAAGCCAATCGCTATCGTTGCCATCCTGACCATCTATCATAATCTTCAATATCACCGGCTAATCTGGTTTCACAATCAGAAGTACAAGAGCCAGAGCCGTCTGATTGCTGGCCACGGTGGGTTGTACGGAAGAGCAGACTCACCCAGTGACTTTGCATCTGGGATCAGGAAGAATGAGGCAAATACAGGACAAATACACGAGCTTCGCCAAAAGTACGGCGCGGCCGAACTGATTAGTCGACGGCTATCTTATTACATCGCTTTTGGGATTATTTTTGGAATTATTTATCAGGGTCCGAGACAGCTGCTCGGCTATATTGCTTTACGGAGCGGACAGGCGCCTGCAACGACAGAACAGTCGCTACTGGTCCAGCTGGGCATTTCGTTTCTCTGGGGTTACGCTTTCATCCATTATTATCTCGACTCGAAAATCTGGAGGGTGCGTCGAGATCCTGCGGTCGGGAGAGCGCTGAAAATGGATTGAGAGTCTGTGATTCCTCAAAAGCACCGCGCATCCCGGTTTCACAAGCTCGGTAGCGGTTTTCACTTCACGAGTTCTCTCGATGCTCGTCTCCGTCATATCGCAGAACTGTAGGCTCCTCGTCGACAATCGTTTCCAGGTGTACCGGCCGGCCCCAGAGAGTGTGGACGTGTTCCAGTGCCTTGCGCGCATAGCGCATGTCGAGTTCAGTACCTTCGTAGCAATGTTTCAGATAGAGCTCACGATTTCCATTGTAGTCGCCGTCTTCGACCTGAATATAAGGAAAGCCAAAGTTAGTCATGTTAGCTACTAGTTGATCACGCACGCGTTCCCAGCGCTTCTCTGTAATGGTCCACTCTTCCTCGTCGAGCAGTTGATAAACGAAGAGATCAAGCTCTTCGCACAATTCTTCGGTCAAATTGTTTCGCAAAAACGAGACATCGTTTTCCAGCTCACGCACCTCAAAAATCTTTTCACGTCCCTGTCCGCCAATGCGGCCAAACCTCTCACGCTCTTCCGCCGAGGGCGTGTCCCAGCATCGTTCGATGTTCTCGTAAACCTTGTATCCCAGATAGTAGGGATTAAGCTGCCCTTTTTGCGGTGAAACCACCCCGGAATGAAGATCTGCGAACTCCAGGTGTTCCTGATCAGGAAGATCCAGCTCGCGCATGATGCGCGCATGCCAGAAGCTAGCCCAACCCTCGTTCATGATCTTGGTCTGCATTTGGGGCACGAAATATTCCATCTCTTCATGGACCATAGCGACCACATCACGTTGCCAGTTCGAAAGGCTGGGCGAATTCCTCATCAGGTAAAAGACCACGTCTTTCTGCGGTAGTCGTTCTCGTAAGCGGTTTCCGCTCCGCTCGTCGCGAACTGCGCTCCCAGGATCCGGCACCCTATCTGCAGGTAAACTACCTGAGTTTCCAACTGCAGGCTTCTTATCGAGATTCCAGAGGTCGTCATAACGACCTTCCCGCGGTCCTGCTTCGGCTCGACGTCTTTCCTCCTCAACAGAGATGTCAGGTTTTATGAAAAAATTAGGATCAATATGTTCTTCGATCGCCAGTACCGCGTCGAGAAACTTTTCCACGGCTTTTCTTCCGTACTTGAATTCGTACTCCATAATTCGCTGCGAATGACTGGAGACGCTCTCCACCATGCGACGGTTTGTTTTGGAGAAGTAAACGTTGTTCTTAAAGAAATCCACATGGCCCAGCACGTGGGCGATAACCATCTTGTTTTGCACGGGACTGTTCGTTTCCAGCAGAAAACCGTAAGCGGGATTCGTATTGATAACGACTTCGTAGATTTTCGACAAACCGAAGTCGTACATGGTTTTCATGCGTTGGTAAGCTTTGCCGAATGTCCAGTGAGAGTAGCGCCCAGGAAGTGCGTAGGATCCGACTTCATACATTACTGAAGCGGGAACGATCTCGAAATTTGTGGGGAACGGATCCAGGCCAAAGCGCAGCGCCACATCCCAAATCAGCTCAACGGATCTTTCCAGTTCTTTGATTTCGCTATCTTCCATGTTCTCGAGCTTTTGCTATCATGCCAGGCTTTGCCTTGCTTATTAAGTTTTTGGGACCGACTGGAACCAGGGACTCGGAATCCGAGATTCTGAAACCTGAACCGCACTTTCTTCACGCCGGCGTCTCAATACCGCGTCGACCAAAGAAGTGTTTCAGAGCGGGATAAACGTCCTCTTTATTATCAATTCGCACACCCACAAAACGTTCTTTGTCCTTCAACCGATCGTTGAAAATAGACAACAGTGCTCCTGAAGAACGTCGATAACTGGTTGAGCCCTCTTCTCCAATTTCGCCGTACCCGAAGAGATTGCAGGTGGCGATCAAATCATCGGCCAGACGAACTGCCTCCTCATTATCTGAGTAATAATTGTCACCGTCAGAAAAATGAAACGGGTAAATGTTCCAGTCCGCTGGATGATAGCGCAGGCGAATTATCTCGAGTGCGAGCTGGTACGCAGACGAGACCACAGTACCGCCAGATTCTCCCTGCGTGAAGAACTGTTCTTCGGTTACCTCTTTTGCTTCAGTGTGATGGGAGATAAAAACGATGTCGACATTGTCATACTTGGTTCTTAGAAACCGCACCATCCAAAAATAGAAAGAGCGGGCGACATACTTTTTAAACTCGCCCATTGAACCTGAGACGTCAATCATTGCAATTACAACTGCATTTGATTCGTAACGCATTACCTCTTCCCAGGTTTTGAAGCGAAGATCATCCTTCTTAATACCACCGAATCTTGGCCCCAGGCCCTGACGCGCGTTGCGCCGGATGTTTTCCATGATCATCCGGCGTTTATCCAGGTTGGCTATCACCCCAGTGCGGCGAATCTCATTGAACTGCGTCTTTTTTGACTGAACTGCTTTCTTGGCCTTTTCTTCGAGAAACGGAAGTTGCAAGTCTTCAAAAATCAAGGCGGCGATCTCGTCAATATTCACTTCCGCTTCATAGTATTCGGCGCCCGCTTCCTGACCGGCCCGCCCGGACCCGGGCCCCTGGCCCGGTTGCCCCTCGCGACCTATTACGTCACCGACACGGGTTTTGCCGTCGCCCTGGCCCACATGTTTCTTCTTGCGGTGATCGAAGCGGAACTTGTACTCATCGAGCGCCTTGATAGGCACCTTTACGGTGCGTTTTCCGTCGGAAAGGATGATTGCTTCATTGGAGACGATGGAACCCAGGTTCTTGCGGATCGCCTCCTTAACCCGCTCTTTATGACGTTCCTGGTCAATGATTCCTTTGCGCTGCAGCGACCAGTCGTTACGTTGGATGGACATGATAAAAGCCCGTAAGCGTGAATATTAAATCGACGGCAACTAAGCTATTGCTGCGCTCAGCTTTCCTTTGCGCTGCTCAAAACAGAAATCCGCAACTAATCTGGTGAACGATTGCGGGAATTCTTCATGGGGAATGTGTCCACAATGCCGGAAAACAAATAGTCGCGATCCGGGAATTCTTGCGTGGAGGACCTCTCCATCACGCAGAGGCGTTTCCGGATCATTTTCACCCCAAAGCAGCAGGGTCGGCTGGGTGATTAGATGCGCCTGACGTTGAATGCGATCGGCATCCCACGTCCGAACCGTTCGGACAATGGCTCGGTGGGTACCTGAGGTTCGCAGGGGACGATGACGCGCGTCAACCCTTCTTTCGTCCAGCACCCACGAATGCCGGTCATACACTCTTTTCATGCGGCGCCGTAACAGTCGACGCGAGCTCACGAGCAGTGGCGATATAATATCGCCGATAATAGGAGAGCCAAACAGGCGCATCAGAAGGAACCTGGTAGGCTGGTTGTTGGTGACCGCTCCTACAAGCACCAGCTTTTCAACTCGTTCGGGATAATCCAAAGCGATGACGCCGGCAACGGCCCCACCATACGAACCTCCGAGCAGGGCTGCCCGTTCAATTCCCAGTTCATCCAAAAGTCCCACAATCATCCGGGCTTGGGAGCCAATTGTGTAGTCAAGCTGCCGCGGTCGGGCCGAATAGCCGTAACCTAATAGATCTGGAGCGAGCACTCTAAAACCACAGTTGGCGAGTTCTAATAAGACTTTGCTCCACACCAACGTGGAGGAACAGAAACCATGAATTAAAATCAGCGGCGGATCGTTACTTTCGCCCGCCTCCTGATAATGGATCCGCTCGCCGTTGATCTTTACAAAGCGGGAGCGCTCGGCATGAAAGACGATGTCGAGGTTCTTTTCCCAATCGATATCCCTTGGACGCGTCAGTAACTTTGCGGCCACCGCCGCAGTGGCCACACCTGATAAGCAGGCAATCAAGTGTTGTTTCTTCATCGCACCCGCTCATTCCGGGAGGGAAACAAATTGAGAACGATTATTACACTTGCGCCCGCAACTCCAGATAGAGAGCGCGGGCGCAGGTCGGTTTTCACCTGGAGAAATATTAGCGCGACAACAGCGTCCCTACATAAGTCAACAACTCGTTAGCGCAAACCGGACAATAGCCATGGTCTTTAACCAGACGATCAATGACTTCATTGATTTTGCGTAATTGATCCGGATCTGGCGTTTTTACGGAAGTTGTAATTTTTACAACGTCTTTCAAATCCGCAAAGATTTTTCGTTCAATGGCCTCTTTGAGCCGTTCGTGCGAATTATATTCAAAGGCTTTGCCCTTGCGCGCATAAGAGGAGATGCGAATCAGGATCTCCTGACGAAAAGTGTTCTTTGCGTTTTCGGAAATTCCTATCTGTTCTTCGATCGAGCGCATCAGTTGCTCATCCGGATCCATCTCTTCTTCGGTGATCGGATCCTTTATCCGCTCCTTGTTACAGTAGGCTTCCACATTATCGAGATAGTTGTTGCACATAGTGCGCGCCATCTCTTCGAAGGAATATACAAAAGCTCGCTGCACTTCGATCTTTGCCAGTTCGTCATATTCCTTTCGAGCCATGGAGATCAAGTTAAGATAACGCTCGCGCTGATCAGCGCTAATGCCTGTATGTTGCTCGAAACCGTCCTTGATTGCACGCAAGGCATCAATTGGATTGATGCAGGTGACGCCGTCGCGAACCAAGGCGCTGGAAAGACGGTTGATGATATACCTTGGACTGATACCGTCCATACCCTCGCGAATCGTGTCATCCTTCAATTCGCGCACATCTTTCGATTTGTACCCCTCGACATCCTCACCGTCGTAAAGCCTCATCTTCTTGGCAATATCTACATTTTGTCGCTTAGGTTCTTCCAGCCGCGTCATCACAGCGAACATGGCAGCGACCCTTAAGGTGTTTGGCGCCAGGTGAACGTTTCGCAGCGCTTCTGATTGGCGCAGCAACTTATCGTATATTCGCTCCTCCTGGGAGACGCGCAGGTTATAAGGCACGCGCACCAAAATGATTCGATCCTGGAGTGCTTCCGACTTTCGATTGCCGGCGAAGGCGATATATTCATTCTCGTTGGAGTGCGAAAGGATCACTTCATCTGCATAAATCATTGCGAAGCGACCGGTCTTGATGCTCTGTTCCTGCGAAAGGGTGAGAAGGCTGTAGAGGAACTTCTCATCAACCTTCAGCATTTCCACGAATTCCATCAGGCCGCGATTGGCGATATTGAGCTCTCCGTCAAAGCGATAGGCCCGCGGATCGGATTCAACTCCGACCTCGCCGATCGTGGAGAGGTCAATTGACCCGGTGAGTTCAGTAATGTCCTGAGACTTGGGATCGCTGGGAGAAAAGGTGCCGATGCCGACCCGTTCCTTTTCAGAGAAGATTACGCGGTGCACCATCACATCTTCGTGGCGGCCGCCATAAACATGATCCAGCGAGTAGCGGCATTGAGGACACAGATGGCCTTCGATGTAAATTCCGTAGTGTTTTTCTATTTCAGCGCGGAGCTGATGTGGTATCAGATGCAGAGGCTCTTCATGCATGGGGCAGTCTTTGATCGCATAAACGGCTCCCCCATCAGTCTTCGTCCATTCCTCGAGGCCATGCTTCAGCATGTTGACGATGGTTGACTTTCCACCACCCACCGGCCCCATAAGCAGCAAAATGCGTTTGCGTACCTCAAGCCGCTGGGCCGCTGATTTAAAGTACTCAACGAGCTTAGCGATAGGCTCTTCAATCCCGAAAAGTTCGGTGGAGAAGAATTTGTATGAGATTACTTCGTGGTGAGTACCCTCATTCACTCGCTCGATTCCTGCCGCATGGACCATATCGTTGATCCGTGCGTGCGATAGTTGGGCAATCCGCGGATTTTGAGTGACTAATTCAAAGTAATCCCGGAACGTACCTTCCCAGCGGAGCGCTTCGTGCTCGCGGCGCAGATCTTCCAATCGTTGAGTGATGTTGAATTTGTTGTTGCCATCCTGCTCTTGCATAGCCTTTAAACCTCTTCGGCTGTCGCGCGTGGATAGCGTGTCGGGGATATAGCACGCTCTGGGAGCAACCAGCGCTGGCTTGGAGCCCTGGTTGTCTTCATGTATCGCTTCGTTGGTGCGACCGCAGCACGCGCGCGTCCGCGTGAGCCGCATCGTCAAAGCACTAATTCTCAATGAGCTTGAGCTTTATCGATTATCAATGGGAACCGTGGGATGGAAGCACTCTGGGGAAGCGACCCAACTGCGGGGCTTCCCTGATCCAGTTGCTGCCAGTATAGCACAGCCCATTAGGGAGCAAGTCAATCACTATTTTTTGTGGCGAGCACCACACGCGGATGCAGCATGCGGTTGCTGGCGTCGTAATAGCCGACGGCTATCAAGTTACCGTCGGGATCGCGCATTCTGACTCGCTCTCCCTCGATCCAGTTCTCTCTCGGACCAGCAGCAGGCGAAATAGCCATTCCATTAAGGACCCGCTGGGCATCGCGGCTACTTAGATGCAAAAAAGGCATGCTTGGGAGCGCTGTATCGGGGGCGTGAATAAGCTTGTGCAATCGCGATTTCTCAGGACTCTCTTTCAACCGCTCGAGAGTGATGGCGTCATTAACCAAAAATTCACCCGCGCGAGTTCGGCGCAGCGCAGCTAAATGGCCGGTGGTGCCCAGTTGCCCGGCAAAATCTTCGGCCAAAGTGCGCACATAAGTTCCTGCCGAGCAGACCACGTGAACCGGTATATCAATGGTCCCATCATTATTTTGTATGAAACTCCGGGTGCCGCATTGCCCGATCTCAAAGGTATAGACGTGAATCCTTATTGGTTTCCGGTCTACGGTTTCCCCCCGTCTTGCCGACTCGTACAGTTTTCGACCCTTGATCTTTTTCGCAGAATACATTGGAGGAATTTGGATAATCTCGCCACGAAATTTTTCTAAAGCTGTTGCCAGCTGGGCCTCAGGTCCGTCAATTCTCTTGATAACGTCTTTCCCGGGAGCCGAGATCAATTTCCCCGTGATGTCTCCCGTGTCGGTTGCAGCGCCCAGACGAATTAAGGCTTCGTACTCTTTGACACTATCATTGAGAAATTGAGCCAGGCGGGTGGCTCTGCCTATAAGCAAAACCAACAATCCCGTAGCGAAAGGGTCAAGCGTGCCGGTGTGACCAATTCGACGCTCATTGAGAGTCCTTCTGACGAAGGCCACCACATCATGTGATGTTATTCCGGCGGGCTTGTCGATTAGCAGTAATCCATCCACAAGAGGTATTTTAGGTTCTCGGCCGGTGATTGGCGATGGTTTCCGGAAGACAGGTCTTTGGTCTTGAAACTTGGAACTTAGAACTTGGAACTTGGAACTTAGAACTTGGAACTTAGAACTTGGAACTTAGAACTTGGAACTTAGAACTTGGAACTTTGAGCTTTGACCGTAACTCGTAAAGACCAAATGACAAGAGCAACGCTCAAAAGCAGAAAACCAAGCTCAAAGCACAAAGTACAAAGCTCAAAGTACAAAGTACAAAGCTCAAAGTACAAAGTACAAAGCTCAAAGCTCAAAGAGCAAAGAGCAAAGACCAAAGACCAGCTACCGGAGCAGGTTCGGCAGAAGACGCTCCAACGTGCAATTAAGTTGCTGGCTGCAAAGCCGCATTCAATTGCGGAGTTGCGCGAACGGTTGTTGCAGGGCCGGCCATCCAGCAAGACTGCAGTGGAAGCGGCGATCAAGAGGCTGTCTGAATATGGGTATCTCGACGACGAGCGCTTCGCGTTTGGTTACGCCTCATTAAAAGTCCAGCAGAGACCTTTGGGCCGTCAGCGGCTGAAACGCGACCTCACGCTCAAGAAAGTGGATAGCACCCTGGCTGAAGAAGTGCTCGATTTAGTTTATCGCGAAACGCCTGAAGAGGAGCTTATCGATCTTGCACTTGAGAAACGGATTAGAATTCGGGGTAAACCACAGAACCAGGCTGACGCTAAAAGCCTGTTCGGGCATCTCTTGAGGCTGGGCTTTTCATATGAACTTGTTGTCGAAAAGGTTCGCGCGGTTTCAAAATCGGACCTCGAGGAGATCGAGTGAGTGGTCCTCGAGTAAATGGTCCCCAACCATTCAGAAAAGTAATTATCAGTCGGGAATAACGTTAACCACTCAACTGAACCAGTCAACTTCAGTAACCTCTTGAATGATCCTACTATTGGACCCAAACTGCATCACTACCCACAAATTGCTAATTTCTACTGCCTCCGCGGCGCATGCTACACTCTTTGTTTACTTGAGAAGATTTGTTGTAGCCGTGGTTTTGCCAACTGACTAAAACAGACCGTCAATATTCTCCTATGACCGGAAGCGAGATTCGCGAAAGATTTTTAAAATACTTTGAGCAGCAGGGCCATACTCGCGTGCGTTCCTCCCCGCTTCTCCCTGTAAACGATCCGACCCTGCTCTTCGCCAATGCGGGCATGAATCAGTTTAAGGATACTTTCCTGGGAATCGAAAAGCGAGACTACGTTCGCGCCTGCTCTTCGCAAAAATGCTTGCGTGCCGGCGGCAAACATAACGACCTCGATGAAGTCGGCAAAACCGCCCGGCATCACACCTTTTTTGAGATGCTGGGAAATTTTTCCTTCGGCGATTACTTCAAGCGCGAGGCGATCGGCTATGCCTGGGACTTTCTTGTCAATGTACTCAAGCTTGATCCAGAGCGAATGTGGTTCACAGTCTTCGCCGGCGACGCTGAGATTCCCGCGGATGAGGAAGCGGTTGCGCTCTGGATGGAAGTTGGGGCCAGGCCGGAACGCATTCGTCGGTTTGGCCGCGAGGATAATTTCTGGCAGATGGCTGAAACTGGTCCTTGCGGTCCGAATTCGGAAATTAATTACTATCTGGGTGAACGTCCGGAAGATCCCAACTTTAACCGCGCCGACCTGGTCAATGGACCAGGCGACGTGACCATGGAGATCTGGAATCTGGTGTTCATGCAATATAACCGCACTGAAATCGGGCCAGGTAAATACAGACTCGAACCGCTGCCTGCGCCCTCCGTCGATACGGGGGCCGGGCTGGAACGACTCGCCGTTGTGCTGCAGGACGTGAAGTCGAATTTTGATACCGACTTGATCAGGCCAATAATCGAATTTACAGCCCAGCTTGCGGGTCAAACTTATCAACCAGACACAACTGAAGGTTTCGCAATGAGAGTGATCGCAGATCATGCTCGCGCTACTGCGTTCTCGATAGCGGACAGCATCTTGCCGGGCAATGAAGGCCGGAACTATGTGCTGCGGAAGATCATGCGACGAGCAATTTACCATGGCCATCACACGCTGCAATTTAAAGACCTGTTCTTCTTTCGAGTGACGGACTTCGTTGTTAACTTAATGCATGAAGCCTATCCGGAGCTCGAGACCTCGCGCGAATTCATCGAGCGGATGGTGAAACTGGAAGAAGAACGATTTCGTTCGACTCTGTCAGTTGGATTGCAAAAGCTGGAAGAACTGTTTGGCCGGCCAAAAGACTTAACTCCGGACTTTGTCGAACTGGCAAGGCTCTATGACACATTCGGCACTCCGCGCGACCTCATTCGGGTCAGTTTGGAGGAGCGAAACATCCTGATTGCGGAAGATGAGTTCAATCATTCTTTCGATGCGGCCCTGCGCCAGATTCAGCAGACGGCCACGCGCGAGCAGGGAGACAGTAGGTCCAAAGCAAAACCGGTTTACGCCGGAATTTTGGATCGCGTTGGCCCGAACGAGTTTCGCGGCTACGAAACCACCAGACTTGAGGACGCCAAGGTTGTCGCATTGTTAAACGACGAACATGAAGTCCTACAGCTCAGCCAAGGCGAACAGGGAGAGCTGATATTGGATCGGACGCCTTTTTACGCCGAATCGGGCGGACAGGTTGGCGATACTGGAACGCTTGCTACCGGCGCTACGCATCTGACCGTCACAGACACGACTTCGCCGACCACCGGACTAATAGTTCACCAGATAAAGGTTGATCAGGGAACTATCAAAGTCGGAGACCAGGTTGTAACCCAGGTTGATGCTGAGAAACGAGACGCGACGCGTCGTAACCATACCGCCACTCACTTATTGCATGCCGCTCTGCGTGAAGTGTTGGGGGGGCATGTAAAACAGGCTGGCTCCGTGGTTGCACCGAATTACTTGCGCTTCGACTTCACGCATTTTCAACCGCTTACAAATGAAGAGATGGCCGAAATTGAGCGGCTTGTAAACCATCAAATCTTGCGTAATATCGCCGTTCAGACTGACATTCTGCCGGTTGAGGATGCGCTTCGCTCTGGAGCAATGGCCTTGTTTGGTGAAAAATACCAGGGTTTGATGCGCGTGCTCACTGTGCCCGGGTTTTCGAAGGAGCTTTGCGGGGGTACTCACGTCCGGGCTACCGGAGACATTGGTTTATTCAAAGTTGTTAGCGACGAGTCGATTGCTTCAGGGATTCGCCGGATTAGGGCAGTTACTGGTCTGGATGCGTTCGAGCGGTTTCGCGAGGTCGAAGCGATCGTTGACAAAATTGCCGGCGATTTACGAACGTCACGCAGCGACCTTCCGAGCCAAATAGAGAGAATGCAGATGGAATTGAAGAAGGCTCGACGCGAAGCCGATGAATTGCGCATGAAGATAGCGACTGGTGCCGTTGGACCATCTGCCAACGGTGATGATTCGCGCGAAGTGTTGGGCGTCCGCGTGCTGGCGCGCGAAGCGAGTGGTCTCGATGCCTCAGGTATGCGGCAACTTTCGGACGCACTGCTGGCTCGCATTAAATCAGGTGTTGTTGTCCTGGGTCGCAGCAATGAGGGTAAGGTTTCTTTAATTGTGCGCACGTCTGCTGATCTCAGTAAAAAAGTGCCGGCCGGCCAGTTGATAAAAGAGTTGGCGCCGATTGTTGGCGGCAAGGGAGGCGGCAAAGCCGATATGGCGGAAGGCGGCGGCAGCAAGCCAGAAAAACTTGCCGAAGCCCTGGAGGCTAGCTACGAGATAGTGGAAAAACTGCTGCGTTGACCTCCTTTCAAATTTAACTGGCTCAAAAGCTTCTAAACAAAACTTTCAAACGCGGCAGGGAGCGCTACCGAAGGCTGGTGAAAATTGCTGTTGGATGCCCCCGGACAAGCCGGGGGCATCCAGCAGCAGTTTTCACACATCATCGGTAGCGCCGAGTCGATCCCAGCGTGTCAGGAGCCAAGTTGCTGAGATTGACCCGGCGCTACCGCGCTCGGTTCTGTAGTTAGCGCGAGCGCATATCTTGTGAATGTGCTCCCGCTTGGCTTGGAGAACGTCCAAAGAGTGCCGGAACGCCGTTACATCGTTTTTTGTTTGTCCGTGAGAGGTATACCCATCTTAACTAGAGTGACTTTATTCAGGGTACCTGTGATTTTCACGCCTTCAGCCTGCTGATACTTTCGCAAGCCTTCGCGACTCTGGTCATCCAGCTTTCCCGTCTTTTCGCCACCGTAAAAACCGCGTTCTTTCAGGATTCCCTGGGCTTGTTTTACCTGGTCAGCGGTGGCCCGAAAAATTGGACCACGAGTCTTATTGGCGTTTTGCGCACTAGTCTTTTTAGCGGATGTAGCGTTTTGGGCGCCAGTCGCAATTACCGACAGAAAGAGCAGCGACAGCACCGCTCCCGTGAGAAGTCTTTTCATATTTTTGTCCTTTTGTGAGGGCGCGCAGGGCGCGCGGGTTAATTGGAAGTTGAGGTGTTTTCCAAAATGCGGCGCTTATCATACTACCCTTGTCAAGAGGGCTCGATTCTGGTGGTCGTGTTTCAGCTCTCTGCGCTTCCACTGCATCCTTTGCCTCTTCTTAGAAACTCGATCGTCAGGCGGCGTAGGGAACTAGTTGAAAGCCAAGGGACTTAGCTTGAGTCTTAAGATGATCAATGCGTCGCTCTTTGTATCTTTGTTCGTAGGCTTGTTGGCCGAGTTCAATGTAGCTGG